>Ga0209810_1000036_pt1 | contig 405978 bp, 334 predicted proteins | sample Coa_R1_7_FD_187159 | JGI IMG/M metagenome (GOLD analysis project Ga0209810, IMG submission 187159) | Surface soil microbial communities from Centralia Pennsylvania, which are recovering from an underground coalmine fire - Coalmine... | ecosystem: Environmental > Terrestrial > Soil >...
CCTTCGCTTCACTCTGGCCATGGATAGCTCACGTGGTTTCGGGTCGCATCGCCGCCACCGCGCTCGGCGCGCTGTTCACACTCGGTTTCCCTCTGGCTGCCCAGCTTTAGCGCTGGTTAACCACGTTCCCACGCCCCGCGATCCGGTTGCCCAGACCTGCTGGGGGGAACAGGCGACGACGATGCACTCGCCGGATCATTCTACAAAAGGCACGCCATCAGCCCTTGCGTCCCCCTGGGACGAGTGGCCTCTGGCTGCTTGCAAGTACGCGGTTTCAGGGTCTCTTTCATCCCCCTTGCGGGGCGCTTTTCACCTTTCCCTCACGGTACTGGTTCACTATCGGTCACTGAAGGTGTTGAGCCTTGGAGGGTGGTCCCCCCTGCTTCCCACAAACTCACCGGGGTTCGTGGTACTCAGGATACCGGCCCAGACCCATGTTCGTGCCTCTACGGGACTCTCACCCGCTCTGGTGGCGCGTTCCAACGCCTTCGAGTGGAACAGCGGTCTGGTGGTGCCGGTCCTACAACCCCAGGTCTTCGTGCGAACACCTGGTTTGGGCTGCTCCCCGTTCGCTCGCCACTACTTGGGGAATCTCGGTTGATTTCTTCTCGTCAGGCTACTGAGATGTTTCAGTTCGCCTGCTGCCCCCCGCCCGCCCTATGCATTCAGGCGGCGGTATCTGGCCATCACGCCAGATGGGTTGCCCCATTCGGATTCTCAAGGCTCTTCGCTCGCATGCAGCTCCCCTTGAACGTTTCGCCGGTCTCCGCGTCCTTCATCGGCCTTCAGTGCCCAGGCATCCACCGCGTACTCTTGTAGCTTGTTCTTCTTCTTGTCATATTCGCTTTCCGCGCTTCTCACTAGTAGGAGCATGGAAAGGACGTTCCTCTGCTTCTCTTGTTGCTCTTCGGCAAAATTGAAGAAAGAAATGATTTCATTGTAAATGTGCAAGTTGCCAGTGTTCTCGCCGACCCCAAATAAGCGCTTGCGGCTTGTTGGGAATGCCGGAGAGAACAACCCCGACAACTGGAGAGTGGAAAACAACACTTGCTGTTTTGTGAAACAGGTCTGTTTCGACCTGGGAGTGGGATGCTTATAAGTGTCTGCTGAGCAGACCAGGCATCCGAGTCTCCCTAGAAAGGAGGTGATCCAGCCGCACCTTCCGGTACGGCTACCTTGTTACGACTTCACCCCAATCACCGACCCCACCCTCGACGCCTGCCTCCCTTCGCAAAAAGGGTTAGCCCAGCGGCTTCAGGTGTAGCCGACTTTCGTGGTGTGACGGGCGGTGTGTACAAGACCCGGGAACGTATTCACCGTGATGTGCTGACTCACGGTTACTAGCAACTCCGGCTTCATGCAGGCGGGTTGCAGCCTGCAATCCGAACTGAGAACGGGTTTGTTGGGATTGGCTCCCCCTCGCGGGTTGGCGTCCCGTTGTCCCGTCCATTGTAGCGTGTGTGTCGCCCAGGACGTAAGGGCCGTGCTGACTTGACGTCATCCCCACCTTCCTCCACCTTGCGGCGGCAGTTTCGTTTGAAAAATTTAACAAACGAGAGGGGTTGCGCTCGTTTTAGGACTTAACCTAACACCTCACGGCACGAGCTGACGACAGCCATGCAGCACCTGTGCCTGCCTCCCCGAAGGGCCTGCCGATCTCTCGGCACTCAGCAGGCATGTCAAGCCCTGGTAAGGTGCTTCGCGTCGCATCGAATTAAACCACACGCTCCGCTGCTTGTGCGGGTCCCCGTCAATTCCTTTGAGTTTTAGTCTTGCGACCGTACTCCCCAGGCGGACCACTTAACAGGTTTCCTACGGCACGGAAGGGGTCGAAACCTCCCACGCCCAGTGGTCATCGTTTACGGCAAGGACTACCGGGGTATCTAATCCCGTTCGCTCCCCTTGCTTTCGCGCCTCAGCGTCAGAAACGAGCCAGGACCCTGCCTTCGCCTGTGGTGTTCTTCCGGATCTCTACGCATTTCACCGCTCCACCCGGAGTTCCAGGTCCCTCTCTCGCTCTCAAGTCCAATAGTTTTCAGAACACTTCACCAGTTAGGCTGGTGACTGTCACTCTGAACTTGTTGAACCGCCTGCACGCGCTTTACGCCCAGTAATTCCGGACAACGCTCGCCCCCTACGTATTACCGCGGCTGCTGGCACGTAGTGAGCCGGGGCTTCTTCCTCGAGTACCGTCCGTTCTCTTCCTCGAGAAAAGCAGTTTACAACCCGAAGGCCGTCTTCCTGCACGCGGCGTTGCTCCGTCAGACTTGCGTCCATTGCGGAAAATTCCTCACTGCTGCCTCCCGTAGGAGTCTGGGCCGTTCTCAATCCCAGTGTGGCTGATCATCCTCTCAGACCAGCTACCGATCGTCGCCCTGGTGAGCCATTACCCCACCAGCCAGCTAATCGGACGCAGGCCCCTCCACAGGCGCTATCCTTGCGGATAGCTTTGCTTCTTGCGAAGCGTATGCGGTATTGTCAGCGATTTCTCGCCGGTATTCCTCACCTATGGGCAGGTACCCACGTATTACTCACCCGTCCGCCACTCCCTCCCTGACCGAAATCAGAGAGGACGTGCGACTTGCATGTGTTAGGCACGCCGCCAGCGTTTGTCCTGAGCCAGGATCAAACTCGTCATACATTTTTATTTACCGTGTTCCCTTTTCCAAAGGAGACACGTGAATTGACAGAAACTGCTTCTGCAAGCATGTTTTCCACTCTTCAATTGTCAAGGTTCGATACAGCATCTTTTTGATGCTGCAATTTCATATCATGAAATATATGTACTCTACGCCAACTCACGCGATAGTGACACGCGGTCACAATTGTTTCGCGTTGAGCAGATGTGAGAAGTGTTGCCTGGCAAAGGCTCCACTTACGATAACGTTCGCGGTGGTGGATTTATTCCCGCCTCCACATGTCCTCAGCATCGTGTCTGTGGCGTAGGTGTATTATATGGCAGATGGTTCTCTTTGTCAACCCCTGTACTTTGGTACTACCACATTTTCTCGAATGCATTTATTAAGAACGTTGGTGGCGGTGGTTTTATTCCCAACTCCCACATGTCCCCGCCATCTGTTTTCAGGTACTGGACAACGTTTTCTTGTCCTGCCTGTACAGGGGTAATTACTTATAAACAGTATGCGTACTTTTAGGGTTGTTCTGGCTCAAGAACTCATGCTAGCATGTTATTCGAGAGGAAGTTGGCTTGTAAAGCGCTATGCTGCAAGTGACGCTCAGCTCTTCAACCTGCATTGTAGGAATGAAAAAGGTGCCGGGGGCAATGTTCTGAGTTTCTAACGCATTCATAAGGAGGAGTGACTTTGGAGTCCATCATCATTGATTACGTTAGCCGCGAACTTGTCAATCATCCAGACCTGCTTCCGTTGCGAAATGACACTCCACTGCTGGAGTCCGGCATTCTGGATTCGCTCGCCCTCCTCAGCCTGCTCGTGTTTTTGGAGAAGGAATTTAACATTTCGGTGGATGATTTTGAAGTCATCCCTGAAAACTTCAACACCGTTGAGAGCATCTGTACGTATATTCGCTCTCGACAGGTAATACAGTAAAACGGAATAGGCTCTTCTATGCTACATTCATAAAGGTGGAGGCGGTTCTAAGCTGTAAGGAGTTAGAGTCTATGGTCGGACAAACTCAGAAGTTGAAGGCAGACCTGTTTTTGCTCCACGCGCCAAGTGTGTATGATTTTCGCGAGCGTGATGATATTCTTTTTGCCTATCTGAGCGACTCGGACAGTGTGAATGTCACGTCCATCTACGAGATGTATCCGCTTGGCTTTTTTGCGATCCAACAGCGCTTGCGCGAACACGGTTTACAGGCGGAGATCATCAATCTGGCCTCGCTCATGTTGATGCACCCACGACTGGATGTGGATGCGCTGTTGGGACGGCTGGAAGCTCCTGTGTTCGGCCTTGATCTCCACTGGATGGCTCATTGTCACGGCTCTATCGAAGTGGCTAAGCGTGTCAAGGCTATCCATACCGAGTCGCTGGTCATCTTTGGTGGCATTTCCTCGACCTACTATGCTGACCAACTCATTCGCTATGAGGCGGTGGACGTGGTGGTCAAGGGCTACGATACGCTCGAGCCGGTGACGATGCTTATGCAGGCCGTCAAACGGGGCCAGCGCGCGTTTGACCACATTCCCAACCTCGTCTACAAGAAAGCGGGAGGGGAGGTGGTGCAGACGGGCTTTACGCATAAACCGATGAGGAACTACAATGATGTGACCATGGATTGGTCCTACTATCAGGAGACCAGAAGCGTCTCCACGCAGGCCAAGCTCATCATGACCTTGCCCAATACCGGGTGCGCCTACGATTGTCCTTTTTGTGGTGGTTCGCGTTACGCTACCAATAAGATCATGGGTATAAAGAGAACTCTGGTCACGAAAGATAATCAACGAGTCATCAATGAACTGCAAACGATGGGCGAAATGGCCCGGAAGACCTCGATCTATGCCCTGCAGTGTTACTCCGAGACCAGGTCGCGGCTGCATCAATTTCTCGATGGCGTGAAGGAGATGGGGTATAAGAGCGTCTTTTTCGAGACCTTTCACCTGTACGACCAGGAGACACTGGTGAAAATGGGTCAGGCTACGGAGGCCTATATCATGCTCTCCCCGCAGTCACATGACCCGGTCATCAGCAAACTCTCTGGACGTGGCACCTACACCATGCCGCAGATGGAGGAATGGATTGCCCGCGCGTTGGATGCTGGAATAGCCGGTATCATGATCTGGTTTTTTATCGGGATGCCCCAGCAACCCCCTGCTTCGGTGCTTGATTCGATCGATTACAGCGCATCCCTGATGCGTAAATTTCGTGGCAAGCGAGTCTTGCCGCTGATCTGTCCAATGGTGCCATTCCTGGACCCGGGATCGCGCTTCTTTGAGGAGCCGCACAAACATGGTTACCGCATCTTTCATAAAACGCTTGAAGAACACCGGCAGGCTATGGTCGATCCGATCTGGGCCAGGCGTTTGAATTATGAAACGGAGTGGATGTCGAGACGACAGATTCAGGAGATCACCTACGAAGCCATCGAACGGCTGGTAATGTTCAAAGGTGAAGCTGAAATCTTGCCAGAGGGGCTGTGCAAGACTATATTGAAAACAATTGACGAAACAAAGGTGCTGCTCGGAGAGATGGAGCATGCCATTGAACTCGATGGCACGTTTTCTGTCGATCTGCGTGAGGCCATCCGAACCTATAACCGGAAGATTCTCGCCTATTCAAGCGATCAAATTATTCCGATGCCGCGCCCCTTCGGAGGCAGATGGTATGACGATTTTACGGTGCCGGTATCTCTCATAAATGAACTTGAGACGCTCACATCCTTACCGCCGAAGAGTGCCCTGTATCCCTAACGGCTCATGCGGAGGGAGAATCGCTCTGTCCAGGATGAGCTGCGTGGCATGAGCCAGGTCGTTAGCCACTCGACATGAGAGGGATGTACCTTGCAGGTCAGCAACCTGGCCGATCCCGGAGAGTACCATGATAGTTGGTACCCCCACTGCGGCACCCGTCTGCATGTCCCTTACGCTGTCACCCACCAGGATGGCCCGCCCCAGGTCCACCTGGTACTCGGCCTGGGCGCGTAGAATCAACCCGGGGGCGGGCTTGCGACAACCACAGCCTGCCCCTTCCAGGTGGGGGCAGCAGAGAACTGCTTCGAGGTGCCCGCCTGCGCGATTCACCTCCTGCATCATACGCGCGTGAATTTCGTACATCGTCGTCCAGGACACAATCCCCTTACTGATACATGCCTGGTTGGTGATGACCAGCAGCCGAAACCCTGCCTTTGTCAGCCGGGCGATGGCAGCAAGAGCGCCTGGCAAGAATTGAAACTCTTCCCACGTCTTGACGTAATCTCCCGGTGCGCTATTCCGATTGATGACACCGTCACGGTCCAAGAAGATCGTCTGCATCGCTGGCTTCCCTTTACATCTGGCGCATTCCCTCGATGAGAATTTTGGCGACCTCCGGCCGTGAAAATTCGCGAGGAGGCATCGTACCTTCGCGCAGCATCTGGCGGACCTTCGTCCCGCTCAGCACCACGTGGTGCTGGTTGCCATGCGGGCAAGTCTTGGTTGAAGCCATCGAGTCGCACGACCGGCAGAAAAAGGTATGCTCGAAGAACATAGGAGTAATGCCGAGCTTCGCAGGATCAAACTCCGCGAAGATACGCTGGGCGTCATACGTGCCGTAATAGTTGCCCACACCGGCGTGGTCACGCCCCACGATGAAGTGCGAGCAACCATAGTTCTTGCGCATGAGCGCATGGAAGACTGCTTCACGCGGGCCAGCGTAGCGCATGGTTGCGGGCAGCACACCAAGTAGCACCCGGTCGGTCGGGTAATAGTTTTCCAATAGCACCTCATAGCAGCGCATGCGGAGATCAGCAGGAATATCGTCGTCTTTCGTCTCGCCGACCAGTGGATGCAGGTACAGACCATCGACGGTCTCCAGCGCGCATTTCTGAATGTATTCATGCGCTCGATGGACGGGATTACGTGTCTGGAAACCTACGACGCGCCTCCAACCTCGCTCGGCGAAGATGCGGCGTGACTGTGCCGGTGTATAGCGGTAGCGGGCGAAGGACTGCTCTTGCAGCGCGCCAACACGCACCGGCCCGCCTAGCAACACATCGCCCTGCTGATACAACGCTTTCACGCCTGGATGAGCCTCTTCCTGCGCGCGATATACCTTGCTCGCCTCATACTTTTTGTCGTAGTCAAATTTTTCATCGATTGTCATAATGGCTTGCAGCGCTCCCTGGGCATTGACAAGCGCCACCTGCCTGCCTTCATGCAGCGTCGCGGCCTGCTCGGCACTTACGGCAAGCGTGATCGGTATTGACCAGGGGAGGCCGTTGCTCAGATGCATCTCGTCCACGACGGCCAGGTAATCGGCCCGGCTCATAAAGCCACCCAACGGGCTGTACGCTCCAATAGCCAGCATCTCCAGGTCCGCAAGCTGGCGGCGGCTCACCCGGACTTGCGGAAGATTCTTCGCCAGTTCCTCCCATTCCGCGCATTCTTGCTCGCTTGCCATATTGATGACCAGCTCTCCTCCATGAGGAGCAATTAATCCATCCTTCATAAGTTCTGCCCCCATCGCTTCCTTCTCTCTGCTTGTATACTGTATTACTCTGGTGGGACAGTAGATGATCGCCCACAATTTAGAAGTGATCCAACGCGGATGGCTGATCCACGAGCTGCCGGACTGTTTCGTATTCTCCTTCGGAGGCCAGGTAGCCGAGTTCCTCGAGCCTGGTCAGGATGCGCGTGACGCTCTCCTCCACGCTCTCCCGGTCAGTTTCGACGATCAGTTCGGGGTACAGCGGCTCTTCATACGGGTCATCCACGCCGGTGAAGCCCTTGATCTTGCCTTCCTCGGCCAGCTTGTAGAGACCTTTGACATCACGCTGGCGACAGACATCGATGGGGCACTTCACATAGACCTCGATGAAGTTGCCGATGTGGGTGCGTGCCCAGTCGCGCGCCTCGCGGTAGGGGGAGATGGCGGCGGAGATGCATGCTACTCCGTTGCGGGTGAGCAGGCCGCAGACGAAAGCGATACGCTTGATATTGGTATCCCGGTCTTCTTTACTGAAACCCAGCCCTTTGCTGAGATGAGTGCGCACTACATCACCATCCAGAATCTCGACGTTGCGACCTCGCTCCTCCAGCCGAAGCTTGATGACATCGGAAAGCGTACTCTTGCCTGCCCCTGAGAGGCCGGTAAGCCAGATCGTGAAGCCTTCGTTCCTCATGATAGCTTTACCCCTAATTCCTCATCTAGTGAGGACAAACCTGGTTCTACAGGTCTACGGAGTGGATCACCTGTTACAAACAGCGCAAGCCAAACTCTCCGTTCCTCACGAATGGTCAACTTCCAGAAAAGTGTAGCACTGGCGGTTCTTTTTCCACAACCACAAAAACAGGTAGGTGATTCGCTCCCATGCATTCACCCGTTCGTTGGCAAAAACTCGTGTGTCCATAAAGTGTGATGCGCAAAACACTTCCCTACGTATTTTTCCACTTCTCCGTCACCATTGCGCAGGCATTTTATTGGCAAGATTACGAAGAGATACCTACGGCAAACACTCGTACTTTTATGGTTGTTCAACATTTCCCTCCATGTTAGATTTGAAGGTAATTTGAAGAAAGTTCCTGATGAGGATGAAATTGCATGGAGAATGTATCCTCTCTGTCTACTGTGGTGAGACGCCGGGGTGTACGTGTAAGCGTCGTTATCACCTCTCACAATGAGGCAAAGAGCCTTCCATACGTGCTGCAACTCATCCCGAGCTGCGTTAACGAGGTAATCCTTGCCGACGACTACTCCATGGATGGCACTGTAGAGATTGCCCGCCGGTCGTTGCCAATGATCCGTGTGGTTCATACAGAGCAAAAGCGCGGAAAAGGGGCAGCCTTACAGAAAGGCTTCGCCGCTGCGACTGGCGATATCATCGTGATGATGGATGGAGACGGATCGAAGGACCCGCGAGAAATACCCTACCTCATCGAGGCCCTGCTGGCTGGCGCTTACCTTGTCAATGGATCGCGTTTCATGTACAAGGGAGGCAGCGCAGTTATGACTCCTGTGCATCGACTCGGCTTTCGCGTACTGGTCTCTATTGCAAACAGGCTTTTCCACATGCACCTGACAGATACGCTCTCCGGCTTCAACGCCTTCTGGCGGGACTGCCTCGATTACTTTGAGATAGATTGTGATGGTTTTGAAGCTGAAGCTTTAATTACCCTGCGCATGCGCAAGGCAAATCTTGCGATTGTAGAAGTACCGAGTTATGAACACCCATGCATATACAGCGATAGTCATCCCCATATTTTTCGCGGAGGCTGGCGAGTGTTGAAGTTGATGCTGAGGGAATGGATGAAGGGACAAACAGTGACCAGGGAGATTCGCATGCGCTACCTGGATCAAGAATATATCTCAATGAATGGTCATGGCATTCCCGACCAGATCAGCGCGCTCCAGTAGTTTCTTTCGCATTTGCCTGGCTTACTGCAACCATTTCCCGCGCGCGTGTTCGCACCACCTCGCGCATGTAGCGCGTAATGATATGGGCCAGAATCAGATGCGCGTCTTCTTCCTGCTCGATATTGTGACCTGGAGCGAGGATGTAGGCATCCACCATTCCCTTAATCTTGCCGCCTTCTGCTCCAAGCAGCCCGATAGTAGTAGCATGCGATTCTTTCGCCAGCCGGAGCGCATTGATCACATTTTGCGAGTTACCGCTCGCGCTGATACCGATGACCACGTCACCGGGTTCGATCATATTCGCCAACTGCTCGGCAAAGACGTGTTCATATGCTGTATCATTGCTCCAGGCTGTAATCAGGGGTACATGGTCTGTCAACGAGATGGATTTCAGACGCGCTGCACCTGGCACAATAGTGTTCTTTGCAAGGTCAAGCGCAAAATGCGATGCAGTTGCAGCACTTCCACCATTTCCCATGATGAAGATACGGTGGCCCTGCTGATAGGCGCGCTCAAGCAGCAGCAGAACCTTCTCAAGAGAAGGCAGGGAGATAGCCTGCAACATCTCCCCCAGTTCGCTCAAATAGCTATCGATCAGCTCCACTATCTGTTTTCTTTCTCTACCATATATCTCGAATCAACGGACGTGTAATGGAAAGCGGAGATCAGATCGTACCCGTTGCCGGATTGCTCAGCAAAGCTTCCCCGCGTTGTCCTTCAAGTGGCAGGAGACCAAGTTCGGTCAGCGCTCGCGTATTTACGCAGCCGTCCCAATGAGCCGGATTTTGGCGAATGGGCTTTTCCACCATCGCCACACAGCGCTTGAAAGTCGTTTCGATATCACCATCCAGGGGTACCGGTGAGATTTCCAGTACCTGATGTTGCCAATCCTCAAGGCGTTGTGCAACCGCCACCAACACTGGCGAACCAGTGTGTTGAGCAATGCTCACACACCCGGGTAGAAGCAGAATCTGCCGTCCAAGAAAATCTACCGAAACCGCGTGCGCCTGGTCCTCAGGAGAAACCGGGACGTCGATCGCTATACAGACCACTTCATTAGCGCGCAGAATTTCCGCCATGCGGATGGCGGCCTCAACCTGCCCCTTTCCAGGCTCGATATTTGGGCGGCGTAGATGGCGCGGCCTGGGATTCTCAAGCCTTTCGCGCAAGAAAGGGAGCCGTTTTAAGAGCGACATGATAGGATTGGTCCACGTGTTGCCAACTGCCGTGATAGGGAATCCCCGGGTACCAAGTAAGGAGGCACAGCTATAGATGGACCCAAAGTGTGCGTCACAGATAACTACCCCTTTGCCCGCAGCCAGTGCCGCCTCAAGGTGTTCCAGGCCGCGAATCTCTACCAGGCGCGCCAGAGCGCTTCCCTTCCCGGCCAGGCGTATTCCATCAATAGCCTGGCAGGATTTCTGACGGAAGAAGTCATGGGCTATCCTGGTTCGCTCTGTCTGGCTCAGTGAGTCGCCGAAGACTCCTGTGAGGTTGGAGATGATTTGTTGGCGCGTCCACCTGTCAATCCGATACCGCAACTCGCCATGCAGACAAGCCAGGCCATAAGCCAGCCGCGCAGGCAGGAAAGCCACCAGAGGCGCAATGACCAGACGGTAGAACTCATCTTCACATCGGCACGCTATCCATCCGAGCCTGAATCTGCTTTGTCGTTGGGGTGACCGGGCTGCCATTATCGCTTCTCCTCGCGTATGGTCGATACGCAAAGGAGTGTAGCACCTCCGACTCTTTCTCTACAACCATAAAAACTGGTACGTAATGCTCCCCCAATCAGTTCGCTCTCTGCGCGGCAAAACCGGGAGCATTGGGGAGGTAGTACGCAAATATTTTCTACGACTTTCTCCCAGGAGAAGTCAAAGCTGCTCGTAGATTTGCCAGCCGGACTTTCGCAGAGTTACCCATTCAAAAACTGCGCACTTTTTTGGTTGTGGCTCGTCAAAGATCAATGCTATAGTTCCTCCAGGTCTTCCACCTGCGTACCATGCCAGATGTGAATTTGTAGAACGGCTCTGCAATGATCGCGAGCCTGGCAAATCAGAAGGATGACTTCTTTACGCTCGTAGTTCTTGTTACTTGAGGCATTTACGAGGAGAGAAAGTTACATGGAAGAAGAGACTACTATCCCTCAGATGGTTGAACTGGTTCGAGCGAGAAAACTACCACGCAGACAGCTTATCAAAACGCTTACTGCTATGGGGGTCTCTGCTGCTGGTGTGAGCGCCATCGTTGCTACTACTGCTACGAAACTCCCTGCAAAAGTGAATGCGGCCGAAGATGCTGCAATGCATCTACAAATGCACGATGATCATTTAACAGCTCAATCGCAAGGAAACACGAGCGCCTTGCACGACGACTACGCTGAACACGCTGTTGTAGAGGATAGCATGTTTCAGGTGCCGCTTGTTGGGCGTGCCGCTATCATAGCGCGCAAGACGCTGGGATTTGCGGCTATAACCGGCGCGCAGATTACCGTGACCAATCGAATTGCCATTGGGAACCAGGTAACGGTTGAATGGATTGCTACGGGTATACAGACCGGCGATCTACCTGGATTGCCCGCTACAGGACGCGCCTATACGCTACGGGGTGTGACAGTGGTCATTCGTGAAGGTGGGAAGATTGTCTACGAGGCCCTCTATTATGATGCAGCGGACCTCTATCGCCAACTGGGTCACAAGTAGTGGGTGCCGAGATAGAAAAGGAGTCAATAAGTTGTCTGGCGACGCTGGCAGCGAGTTGTTCATCGATGGGCTATCATTTCCAACAAGCCTGACTTTCGATCAAGAGGGCAACCTCTACGTGGCCGAGTCTGGACTGCCCTTCGGCGGGGCGGCCCCTGGTGGTTGTGTCTGGCGCATCGATACCGGTGGTACGCGCGCGCTTATTGCGAAGAACCTGCGTCACCCGGTGAATGGTCTTGTCTTCCATGATGGAGGCCTGTACGTTACCGAGGGTGGCCATCCCAGTCGTATCAGCCGCTTTGAGCTGGATGGACGACAGACCGTTCTCCTCGAGAATCTACCCGGTCCGGGTAACTATCATACCAATACCGTTGCCTTTGGTCCTGATGGCAAAATGTATTTCGGCCAGGGAGCAATGACCAATACTGGTATTGTTGGGTTAGACGCCTATCAGATGGGTTGGCTGCGCCTTCTTCCTCATGCGCATGACATCCCTGGCTATGATGTTGTATTGACGGGGATCAACCTGGAAACCCCGAATCCGCTCTCAGATGAACCGGGAGCGCGCGCATCGACCGGTGCTTTCTCACCATTTGGCACAAAGACAGAGAAGGGGCAGCGTATACCCGGACAGGTTCCCTGCACCGCAGCGATCATGCGCTGCAATCCAGATGGGAGCGAATTAGAGCTGGTCGCCTGGGGGATACGCAATGCTTTCGCCATTGGTTTCTTGCCGGATGGCAGGCTTCTAGCCGTTGACCAGGGAGCAGATGATCGCGGTACCCGTCCCGTCGGCAATGCGCCAGATCTGCTTTTAGAGGTGCATCAGGGCGCATGGTATGGCTGGCCCGATTTTATTGGCGGTGAGCCTATCACTGCTCCCAGGTTCCTCCCGACCCGTGGCCCGGCTCCGACCTTCTTGTTAGCGAATCACAACGAGCTTCCTCCCCCTGAAAAACCGTTGTTGGAATTTCCACCGCATGTCGCGGCAGTGAAATTCGATATTGTACCAGCTACGGCGCAAAAGTATGCCGGGCACATCTTCATTGCACTCTTTGGTGATGAGGCCCCCATGTGCTTGCCACCCGGTGGTCCGCGTGTAGGCCGCGGCATGGGTCGTATCGACCCGCGTGACTGGAGCCTCCATCCCGTTGCTATAAATTCGCTCAATCGCCCCATCGATGTCCGCTTCAGTCCGGCGGATGGGGCGCTCTATGTTCTCGACTTTGGTTACTTCGAGATGCGCGAGGGTGGTGGTCTTGATGCCGAGCCGAGAAGTGGGAAGGTATGGCGTGTCACGCAATAAGCCCTCCTCAAACTCAAAGTTTCGTAGTCAAAAATACGTAGACGGCAGGAATACGCTTCAGCAGACTTGACAGCACCAAGGTTGTAGGGGCTGTGCTTGTGTGAGTTACACATATATTTTGTAGAGAGGAGAAACAGCAATGCGAGGCTACTTTGTCCCTTTCTTTCCACACCCGAAAAAGAGGATCATGTTTTCGCTTGCCTCCCTGATCATCCTGATTAGCGCTGTAGTGGTCGCTGGTGTCGTTCGTGTACATCCCGTCGGCGCTCAAACATCTGGTAGCTGGCTGGCTTATGGATACGACGACTCGCGCAGTAACTATAATCCAACGGAAACCATCATCAACCCGACTAATGCTCACAACCTCAAGCTCAAGTGGACTGCCACTTCGACCCTTTGCACAGGCTCTCCTGGCGGCCCGAACGACGTCTTCGCGCAGCCGGTAGTCGATCAAAACCTGCAACTGATCTTCTGGGGGTCATGGAATGGCTGCGAGTATGCCACGAACCTGAGCGGCCAGCCGGTCTGGTCCACCTTTCTTGGGCAGATCACCAGCACTCAGTGCAATTTTCCCTCCACGCTGGGCGTTTCGAGTACACCCACGGACACCACGTTGACGATTAACGGCGTCAGTACGTCGGTACTCCTTCTGGGAGGAGGGGACGGCAATTTCTACGCGCTCAATGCCCAGACCGGTGCCATCATCTGGCAGACGCAGTTAGGGGTGGGGACGGGTAGTTACCTGTGGAGTTCCCCGGCCTACTATAACGGATATGTCTACGAGGGCCTCTCCTCGCAGCTCGACTGCCCACTGGTGCAGTCCAAGTTCTACCAACTGGATGCCACCACCGGCACCATTTTGAACACCTTCAATGTTGTGAAAAGCGGTTGTACCGGAGGCAGTATATGGGGCTCACCCGCCATTGACGAGACGGCCGGCACAGTGTATTTCGCCACGGGCAATCCTGGGAAGTGCGCGCCGTCCGACACGTTTGCGCCCGCGCTGGTCGAACTGAGCCTCTCGAACCTGTCACTCGTCGGCTCCTGGCTAGTGCCAAAGGTGCAACAGGTGTTTGATAGCGATTTCGGCAACACTCCGACGCTGTTCCAGGGCACCATCAACGGCGTTTTGACGCCGATGGTCGGGGCGTTGAACAAGAACGGCATCTATTATGCTTTCGCGCGTGATAAACTCGGCAGTGGACCGGTGTGGCAAACAACCATCACGTCCAAGCCAGGAGGACAGCCGGATAACGCCCCCAGCGCCTGGGACGGTACCTATCTGTATATCGCTGGGAGCTACGCGACCATCAGCGGCACGACCTGCCAGGGCAAGGGATCGAGCTTGCAGGCGGTCAATCCGTCCACTGGTGCCTTTGTCTGGCAAACCTGTTTTGCTGCTTGCTGTATATGGGGTGCGGTGACTGAGGTGCCAGGACTGGCCGTGGTAAACTCAGTTTCTTCTATGAGGGTGGTGGCTACGGCCACGGGAAAAGTACTCTTCAACTACTTTGATAAAACCCCTCAGGGGACCGGAACCTTCTATGGGCCGGTCTCGATCTCCAACGGCGTACTCTACGTCGGAGACTCCTTAGGCTACCTCTATGCCTTTGCCCCCTAACATACCCTTTGTTCCGACTCTTATTATCGCCAAGGTCGAGATTGTCTATGGCAAAGGAGAGCAGGACAGCCATTACGACAACGCCAGGTGGGTCCCATAGAGACCCACCTGCGCAGTCATTGAGCACTACTCCTCTATTAGAAGGAAAGAGGTCATGATAAGGAGCAACAGGCATGAAGAGTTTTCTCAGGTCGAAGCTTTTTCTGTCATTGATCGCATTAATCCTGATCGTGGTTGGCCCTTTTACCCTGTTTTTGCGGCACCAGGTTGTCCAGGCCGCCACGGGCGATTGGTCCACCTTCCTGTTTGACAATAGCCGTTCGGGCTTCAATGGGGCAGAGACTGTGATTAATCAACAAACGGCCCCTAAGTTGACAGTCCATTGGACGCATGTCGCCGGAGCTTCGATTAGCGACGAGCCGGTGGCGGCCAATGGCCTGCTCTACTGGGGCGACTGGTCGGGAGTGGAGCATGCCTCCAGTCTGAGCGATGGCAGTGATGTCTGGACGACCAATCTGGGCACGAGTACAGCCAATTGTGCCCCTCAACCTCATGGGGTGGCAAGTACCTCCACCATCGCCACTGAAGTGATTGGGGGAGTGAGTACGCCGGTGGATTATGTAGGGGGTGGGGCCAATGCGACGTTCTATGCCCTCAATGCCAACACGGGAGCGATCATCTGGCAGACGCAGCTCAGCACGCAAGCGGGGGCCTATATCTGGAGTTCGCCTGCGCTCTACAATGGCAGTGTCTACGTCGGGCTGGCTTCGCTCAACGATTGTCCGCTGGTACGGGCAGGAGTATTCCAGTTGGATGCCGTCAGCGGGGCCATCCAAAATACGTTCTACACAGTTCCCAGGGGTTGTGTCGGCGGCAGTGTGTGGAGTTCGCCCACTATCGATCCCACTCTAGGGATCGTCTATGTCAGCACCGGCAATGGAAGAAGCTGCAGGGCACCGGGGTCGTTGAATGATGCGGTGATCGCCCTGAGCGCGAGCAATCTCTCTCTCATGGGCTCCTGGGTGGTCCCCTCCAGCCAGCAAGTCACCGACGGTGATTTCGGCACCACACCCACGCTCTTCAGCGCCACCATCAACGGCACAGCTTATCAGATGGTTGGCCTTGAGAACAAGAATGGCATCTATTATGCCTTTGACCGCACCAACCTCAGCGCCGGGCCGTTGTGGCAGGTGCAGGTGGCCAGCCCTTCTTCGCTCGCAGATAACATTTCCTCAAGCTCCTGGGATGGCACCAATTTATATGTGGCAGGCAGCAGCACTACGATCAATGGAACCAGTTGCCGAGGTAGCTTGCAAGCCATGGACCCGGCCACCGGAGCTTTCCTCTGGCAGGACTGCCTCCCTAATGATCCGCTGGCTCCCGTGATCTCGGTTCCAGGCCTGGTCGAGTTTGAGGCCGGTCTTTTCGTGAGGATAGTGAATTCGGCGACAGGTAAGGCTCTTTTCACCTACAAGGATTCAAGTGCAAACTCGACCTTCTGGGCACCGGCCAGTATTTCCAACGGCGTGCTTTACTTAGGGAATAAGGATGGGATACTTTATGCCTTCGGACCGTAGTAAATCGAACCCTTTGAGGAATGGAGGAGTACATGCAGGTCCCCTTGCATGTAAATGGCAAAATCCTCTTCAGTTGCACCGATCAAAGTCATTATGGGCTTTGCTATGGTGCTTCTACGGTCTCCAACGGTGTATCATTCCCAACCTGTCTCCCGATGTCATCCTGAGTGCAGCGAAGAATCTCTGGTGCGGACATGAGATCCTGTTGGGCGACGTAGATCCTTCGCTGCGCTCAGGATGACAGGCGAGCGGGTCTTTTTTCTGGCTTGCTGTACGTCGGAGACTCCAACGGCATAGAGCTTGCCGTTGGAGTCTGACCATGTGATAGAGAAGCAGTAACTACGGGCCAATGGCATAGAGCTTGCCATCGGCATTTCCAACGTAGAGTACCCCGTTGGAAATACTGGCTGGCGCATAGAATTTCGACCCCGTATTCTTATCCTGGAAAGTGAAGAGGGTATTTCCCGTCGAGGAATCCACGATCACCAACGAAGTACTGAACCCAAGGATGGCCAGTCCTGGGACGCCGGTTACAGGATCGAGGGCATTGACCGGGAGGCAGTCCTGCCACAGGAAGGCCCCGGAGGAGGGATCAAGGGCGCGCAGGCTTCCATTGCAAGTGACCCCATTGATTGTGGTTTTGTAGGCTGACACGTATAAATACGTCCCATCCCAGGCGCTTGAGGAGAGATTCGACCCCTGTGGCGTACCAGTTCCCAGCTTGACCTGCCACAACGGCCCGGCGCTCACATTGGTGCGGTCAAAGGCATAATAGATGCCATTCTTGTTGATGAGGCCGACCATCTGATGCAACGTGCCGTTAATGGTAGCCTGGAATAGTGTCGGCGTTGCCCCAAAATCCGCGTCAGGGTTTTGCTGAGTCCTTGGCACTTGCCAGTACCCGATCAGTGAGAGATCCGTCGTGCTGAGGGCGAGCAGCGCGGGTGCCATTGTTTCCGTCGACACGCAGCTTTTCCCTGGATTACCGGTACTCACATAGACGATACCCAGATTGCTATCGATGGCTGGCGAACTCCACACACTACCTCCTATACAGCCATTAGGCACGACATTGAATGTGTGTTGGATGGCCCCGCTGACCGCATCTAACTGCAGCACCTGCCCCTGAATCAACGGGCAGTCCATCAGCGAAGACAGTCCGACGTAGACACTGCCGTTGTAGAGCGCAGGCGAACTCCAGATATAGGCCCCCGCTTGCGTGCTGAGCTGCGTCTGCCAGATGATCGCTCCCGTGTTGGCATTGAGGGCATAGAACGTCGCATTGCCTCCGCCTCCTACATAATCCACCGGCGTGTTCACTCCCCCAATCACTTCAGTGTCAATGGTGGCCGTACTTGTCACGCCATGAGGCCCACTGCCGCAGGTATCTGTTGTCGTACCTAATTGCACGCTCCACACATCTGCTCCGGTGGTGAGACTGGAGGCATGCTCCACTCCCGACCAGTCGCCCCAGTAGAGCAGGCCATTGGCCGCCACCGGCTCGGCGCTGATATGCGAAAATACCCTACGCGACCAGTGGACTTTCAAAGTGGGAGCGGTTTGTTGATTGATGGTGGTCTCGGCTGGATTGAAGCCGGAGCGGGTATTGTCAAAGAGAAATGTGGACCAATCGCCCGAGGCAGCCTGGGCGGGCTGGTACCTCATAAGGGCAAGGGAGGGACCGATTCCAATCACGCACAAGATGATCGCCGTCAGGACGAACTGTGATCTGAGCAAGCGTTTCATGCCTGTTCTCCTTCCTTATCAAGATCAAGAAAAAACCTGCTACTTGTCGTCGGTGATCAGTTTGAGCGACCTTATCCTGAAAGGAGAAATGTACATCCGGGAGAACAGCAAAGTCGTTGCAAACCGGTCGAGATACGCTTATAATTTTTTGTTCTTCAGTGCTTCCTCAGGCAGCAATCCTAGAGTTACCAGTCCACGGATGGCCCAAAAATGCCAATGAGCAGGATGTTGGCGAATAGCCGTCTCCGCTACGGCTAAACAGCGTTTAAGATCGCTCGCAGTATCACCCTCCAATGAGAGGGGCGGCGAAATCTCCAATATCTGGTGTCGCCAGTCTTCGGAGCGATACATAAACATCATCAACAACGGCGCTTTCATGCTCCTGGCAATCGTCGTGGCACCGGGTAGCAGCAGCACCTGTCCATTGAGAAAATCCACCGGCACCGCTCGTGGGCGGTCGGAAGGAAGCAGCAATGGAGCATCCATAGGAATAGCGAGCAAGCCGTTGCGGCGCAGGACTTTGGCAGCCCGCACAGCTACCTCAATCTGTCCAGAAGGCTCAATATTTGGCTGACGCCGGTGGCGTGCCAATGCCCTTTGAACTGTAATTCGGTAGAAGAAGCGCTCAAGAGGAGATAGCCTGTTATCGGCTTTATTGGTTGCCCAGCGGCCTACAACGCTGATGGGGAAACCAGAGGCACCAATGAGAGACAGACCACAATTAAAGCTGCCATAGTGGGCGAAACAGAGGATGGCCCCCTTGCCAGCCTCCAGCGCGGCCTCAATGTGTTCCAGGCCTCGGATCTCCACAAGACGCGCCAGCGCCCGCCCCTTCCCAGTAATACGCATCTGATCAATCGCCATACAAGAGCGCAGGCGAAAAAAGTCGCGGGCTGTCCTGGCTCGCTCTGTCACATTCAGTTGGTCGCCTAGAACCTTTTCGAGACAGTACATAACCTCCTCACGCCTGGAGGTGTCTAGCCGGTAACGCAGATCCCCGTGTAGGCAAGCCACGCCGTAAGCCAGGGGTGCTGGAAGGAAAGCCACCAGAGGGACAATGACCGGGCGATAGAGGATACGCTCCAGCCCCAACACGATCCGCTTATAGCTAAAAGCGCCATCCCAGCGAAACCGGATTTTTCGTCTGGCTTGTTTCCCTGGAAGCTGCCGGTCATCATGCAAGCTGGCTTCTCCAAAAGCCATAGGCACCAGGCTGAACAGTGCCAGGAGTGCCTGGGCCAACCGGAAAAGACGGTGGCTGCATGAGGCCAGAGCCTGACCTGCTGTTCTGCCAAAGTGGCGCATTCTCATACATATCCCCTCTGCTGTTCATTCTATCTGTGATAGCGAGTTGGCTTTGCTAACCAGTTCGCGGCTGATATAAACGGTGATGATGCATTCTATCGGCAGACCGCCATTTGCGCCGATGCGTGAGCTAGCTCTTGATGCCGACCGGTGTTGCTCTGCTTCAGTAAAGGCGCGCTTCACCAGCAGTGTAGCATCCAGAGTCGATCCCTCACAACCGCAAAGCCCGGTACGTAATTCTCCCTAATGAGGAGGGCAAGTTGCTCACCGGAGACGGGCAACATTGGGGCGTTCGCTACGTAAATACTACCTACGGCTATCCCCCATAGGAAGTCAAGGCTGCTCGTAGATTAGCCCGTACACCTCCCGCAGAGTTACCCATTGAAAAACTGCGCACTTTTCTGGTTGTTTACCTGAGAGAGCAGTGCTATCGTTGCTGTAGTTTACAGCCCGCGAGATGGGAGTACGAAGTGTATGATGCCCAACTTTTTCGTGGTCGGTGCAGCACGAGCTAGCACAACCTCTCTAAATCGCTATCTTAGCCAGCACCCGGAAATCTTTATTCCTCCAGGAAAAGAAATGCATTTTTTTGCGGCTGAACACTTTCCTTACTCTGGTCCGGGCGATGAATCAATGAACAGGCTGGTGGTGCGGGATGCGGAGCAGTATACTCAGCTATTCAAAGGAGTGGCAGGAGAGAAGGCCATTGGCGAAACTTCGGCTTTCTACCTGTGCCTTCCTGGGACGGCAGAGCGCATTGCGCGTGCGGTTCCCGGCGCGAAGATTCTGATGATTCTGCGCGAACCGGCGGACCGGGCCTACAGCGCCTATATGTTTCTCAAGCGCGATGGGCGGGAGACGTTGAGCTTTGAGGAGGGATTGCGCCAGGAAGCAGCGCGTAAACAGCAGGGCTTTGAGCCAATGTGGTGGTACAAGGAACTCAGTCTGTACGCGGCCCAGGTGCAGCGCTACCTGGAGGTCTTTGGCCGCGAACAGGTCAAAGTCCTGTTGTACGAGGAGTTTTATGCCAATCCGGGGCAGGTGTTGCGCGAGGTGTTCGCCTTTCTGGGCGTGAGGGAAGAGGTTAGCATCGATACATCCCTACACTATAATGTTGCGGGAGAGGTGAAATCACTCAGGCTCTATACATTCCTGACCAATTTCATTAGAAACCCCAATTCCGTCGAGAAACGCATCAAATCCCTGTTACCCCGGTCCCTGCGTAGAGCATGGGGCGCTAAAGTTGTAGGGATGCTTGTAAAACCCGTTCCCATAGATCTTCAACTACGGGCTCAGCTTAAACCATACTTTCTGGAAGATGTGATGAAGTTGGAGGAGTTGCTCCACCGAGATTTGCTCTGCTGGCACTACCGGGAGTCTGGCATCGCGCAGACATCATAATCAGACCTTCGTAGGCTCTGGCAGCTCCGGTAGCAGTCCCAGTTCACTCAGCGCAAACTTACCGCAATAGTGCCAATGAGCAGGATTCTGGCGAATAGCTTTCTCAGCTACGGCTAAACAGCGCTTAAATGCGGTTATGGCATCGCCCTCCAACGAGATGGGCGGCGAAATCTCCAGCACCTGGTGTCGCCAGTCCTGTGAACGGCGCATGAATGTCATCAGCACCGGAGCGCCTGTTAGCCTGGCAATCGTCGTAGTTCCGGGTAGGAGCAGCGCCTTTCCACCGAGGAAATTCACCTGCACTGCCTTTGGGCGACTCACAGTGGGCACCGGAGGGTCTAGAAGAATCCCCACCAATTCATTGTGACGTACAGCATCAGCAGCCTGGACCGCTGATTCAAGCTGCCCGCGAGGCTGAATATTAGGTCGTTGCCAGTGATGAACAAGAGGCTTCAGAATGAATAGGTGGTAGACGAGGCGTTCTATAAATGTCCGATTCCTGGTGACCTTTGTCGGTGTGCGACCAACGAGCGTGATAGGAAAACCCAGGGCCCCAATCAGCGAGAAGCAACTAATATAGGAGCCAAAGTGTGCGCCACAGAGAATGGCCCCTTTGCCAGCCGCCAGCGCGGCCTCAACGTGTTCCAGTCCCTGGACCTCCACCAGGCGCGCCAGCGCCCGCCCCTTCCCCGCCAGGCGCATTACATCTACTGCTTCACAAGAGCGCAGTCGAAAGAAGTCCCGAGTCACCTGAATGCGCTTTGCGGGGCTTAATTGATCGCTGAAGACCCCTTCCAGGCCCTCCAGGAGAGCCGCGCGCTTAGACCTGTCTAGATGGTAGCGCAAGTTCCCTTGCAGGCAGGCTATCCCATAGGCTAAAGGCGCTGGGAGGAAAGCTATCAAAGGCACTATGATCGCATGGTAGAAGCCAAGTTCGAGTCTGCACAATATTCCCTCATGCAGCATTTTGACCTGTCGGCGGCTTCTGACGCCACTGAAATAGGCAAGTATCGCCGGGGGAAACTCGCACACTCGTGTCAGGACTGGTTGGTAAAAACGAACACATCGCGAGACTAGCGACCCGTTTGCTGACTCTACCGAACGACGGGTGCTCATTGCTAAACCTCCTGCACCTGGTGTTGGGTACGAAGAAATCTGCAAATGGCCTTGACCGTCTCGAAGTTTTCCGGGATCACTTCGTCAGCCGCTACAACGACGCCAAACTGTTCCTCCAGATATAGCACGAGTCTGAGTACTGCCAGCGAATCCAGGATACCGGTCTCCAGGAGTGGCGTATCCTCGCGCAGTGGAAGCAGATCGGGATTACTGATTAGCTCACGGCTGATATAAGCGGTGATAATGGATTGCATGGCTAGATCTCCCTCCGTCGGTGTTGATTGATAAGCGTGCCCTGGGTAGCAATGGGCAACGCTCTGCGCTGTTGAGTCGATGGCTCAAGAGCAGTGTAGCATCCAGAGTAACCTCCTCACAACCATAAAGCTCGGTACGTAATTCTCCCCCAGAACCTGTGTACCTTGCGCAGAGCTACCCGTTGAAAAACTTCGCACTTTTCTGGTTGTTTGTCGTCAAAGAGCAATGCTATAGTTCCTTTAGGTTTCAGCTTGCGCGCAAGTCCGATTTTGTAGAAGCGCCCTGCGATGGCCAGACGCCAGACTTTTTAATGATGTTACCGGGTTACTTTGGATAGGGGTTCTCAGTTTATGATGCCCAATTTTTTTGTGGTTGGTGCGGCAAGATCCGGCACAACCTCGCTTGATCGGTATCTCAGCCAGCACCCGGAGATCTTCATCACTCCAAGGAAAGATGCCCATTTTTTTGCCGCTGAACACTTTCCTCGCACCGGTCCGGGAGACGGAGTGATGAACAGGAAGGTAATGCGGGATGAGGAGCAGTATGCCCAATTGTTCGCCCGGGTGACAACCGAGAAGGCCATTGGGGAGTCCTCGGCTTTCTACCTGTGCCTTCCTGGGACGGCAGAGCGCATTGCCCGTGTGGTTCCCGGCGCAAAGATGCTGATGATCCTGCGCGAACCGGTGGAGCGAACCTATAGCGCTTATTCACTGCTAAGACGCGATGGGCGGGAGATGTTGAGTTTTGAGGAGGGATTGTGCCAGGAAGCAGCGCGCAAACAGCAGGGCTTTGAGCCAATGTGGTGGTACAAGGAACTCAGCCTGTATACGGCCCAGGTGCAGCGCTACCTGGAGGTCTTCGGTCGCGCGCAGGTCAAAGTGCTGCTGTACGAGGAACTGTTCGCCAATCCGGGGCAGATGTTGCGTGAGGTGTTCGCCTTTCTGGGGGTGAGGGAAGAGGTGGAGATCAATACCTCGGTGCGGTACAACGTCTCGGGCGCTCCCCGCTCGCGCTGGCTCCATACAGTCCTCTACAGATTGTCAGATACCTCTAACGCTCTGGCGAAACATGTGAAACCTGCGCTGGCCTGGAAAGCGATGGGTACATTCTTGTTACGGCCCGCTCCTGAGATGAATCCCGAGACACGCGCAGAACTCCAGGCATACTTTGCGGAGGATGTGGGCAAGCTGGAGGAGTTGCTCCAGCGCGATTTACGCTCCTGGCACCGTCGCGAGTCTGGCCTTCTACAGAAATCATGATGCGACGCTGCCGTCAAGGAGGTGAAGTCCAGTGATGCAAAAGGAGGCAAGCCGACTGCGCGTATTGATGGTAGCACCACGCTACACTCCCCACCCGCAAGGGGGGATAGCGACCCACGTTTACCAGGTGGGACCACGCTTAGCTCGTGCAGGAGTTGACCTCACCATCCTGGCCACAGATATCAGCGGAAAGCTTCCTGCCGTTGAGGAATCAGAGGGTATGAAGATTCTTCGGGTGCGCGCCTGGCCGACCAACAAGGACTACTACTTCGCACCGGGTATCTATCCTATTATTACTCGCGGGAATTGGGATCTGGTTCACTGTCATGGCTCCAACGGTCTCATACCGCCATTGGCGATGTTCTCAGCATGGCGAGCCAATATTCCTTACATCCTCACTCTTCATAGCGCTGGAGATGTGACACGCCTGCGCAAAGTGTTGCGCGGGCTATACCGGCAGATGCTGCGACCACTTTTGTTACATGCAGAGAAGTTAATTGCTGTTTCGGAATTCGAAGCTACTTTCTTTCAAGAACGGTTACGGCTGCCAGCCGAGCAGTTTGTCATCATCTCGAACGGCGCTGGGCATCTACCTGAGGTGCCAGAGGCGACAAACGGAGCCACAAATGGAGCGAACCATCACCGCCTGATTGTTTCGATCGGTCGGCTTGAGCGCTACAAGGGGCATCAACGCTTAATTGCTGCCTTGCCGAAGGTACTCGAACGTGTGCCTGAGGCACACCTGCGCATCGCCGGTATAGGGCCGTATCAGCCCGTCCTGGAGAAGATGGCAAGGAAACTGGGTGTGGCCGATCATGTAGAAATCCGTCCGCTCCCTGCAGGAGACTGGAGTGGTATAGCTTCGCTCCTTGCTCGTGCCGATCTTGTAACGCTCCTGAGCGAGTATGAATCTCAAGGCATAGCTGTTCTGGAGGCACTTTCCCTCCGGCGTCCGGTACTCGTCACTCGTACTTCCGCGTTGCAAGAGTTTGCCGATCATGGTCTCGTGCGCGCGGTTCCTCTCAAAAGTACGCCGGTAGAGGTGGCAACAGCAGTGGTCGATCAACTGCGTCAGCCGCTGATACCAGGAATCAGCGAATTGCCAACCTGGGACGATTGTGCAGCCAAACTTTTAGCTCTCTATCAGTGCGTTGCATGCAAGCGCCAACAGATATGCTCATAATTTTATAGTCCTACCCACCTGCTATGAGAACAGCGATACACGTTTAAAGCGTGCTGTTTAGCAAGTAAAGAAATGAGATTGAAGTGAAGCCTAACTTTTTTATTGTCGGTGCGGCGAGATCCGGCACCTCCTCGCTCGATCGGTATCTCAGCCAGCACCCGGAGATCTTCATCGCTTCAAGGAAAGAGACGCACTTTTTTGCTCGTGACTCTCTTCCTTCGCGCTTCACGGGAAGTGGGGATGAAAGGCTGAATCAAGGATTGATCAGGGATGAGGAGCAGTATGCCCAATTGTTCGCCCGGGTGACAACCGAGAAGGCCATTGGGGAGTCCTCGGCTTTCTACCTGTGCCTGCCCGGCACCGCCGAGCGCATTGCGCAAGCGCTTCCCGGCGCGAAGATGCTGATGATTCTGCGCGAACCGGTAGAGCGAACCTACAGCGCCTATATGTTTCTCAAGCGCGATGGGCGGGAGACGTTGAGTTTTGAGGAGGGATTGTGCCAGGAAGCAGCGCGCAAACAGCAGGGCTTTGAGCCAATGTGGTGGTACAAGGAACTCAGCCTGTATACGGCCCAGGTGCAGCGCTACCTGGAGGTCTTCGGTCGCGCGCAGGTCAAAGTCCTGTTGTACGAGGAGCTGTTCGCCAATCCAGGGCGGGTGTTGCGCGAGGTGTTCACCTTTCTGGGGGTGAGGGAGGATGTCAGCATTGATACCTCGGTGCGGTACAACGTCTCGGGTACACCCCGCTCGCGCTGGCTCTACACTCCGCTGAACCATTTCATATATAACCCCAGCCCTTTAGAGAAACGTATCAAGTCCCTGATACCCTTACACCTGCGAAAGAAGTGGGCAAGTAGGGCTACAGGCATGCTCACACGGCCTGTTCCTCTGGAACCCCATATACATGCAGACCTCAAAGAATACTTTGCGGAAGATGTAGGCAAGCTGGAGGAGTTGCTCCACCGGGATTTACGCTCCTGGCATCGTCGCGAGCCTGGCCTTCTACAAAAATCATGAAGGCCACGATAAACGGATGAAAGTGGGAACGATATGCGCATCTTGATGCTATCACAAGCCTATCCGCCCATTATCGGGGGGGAAGCGCAACATGTGCGCACCCTCAGTGTCGAGCTTGTGTCACGTGGGCATGACGTAGCGGTCGTCACTCTGTGGTACGAGGGTCAAGCGGAATTGGAGGAGGATCAGGGTGTGCGTGTGTATCGCATACGTTGTTCGACGGCGCGCATACCCTGGCTTTTTAGCCACCCCGAACGGCGGCGCGCGCCAACATTTCCTGATCCAGAGATAGTGCTGGCGCTGCGGCGCATCATCAAGAAAGAGCGTCCTGAGATCGTTCATGCCCATAACTGGCTCGTGTATTCGTTTCTACCGCTCAAGGCCTGGAGCGGAGCGCGGCTCGTTGTCACCTTACACAACTATAACCTGGCGTGCGCGAAGGTGACACTTCTGCGCCATGATACATTGTGCGAAGGGCCGAGTTTTATGAAGTGCCTGGGCTGCGCGGCTCAGTTCTACGGTCCGGCAAGGGGAGTACCGATCTTCCTGAGCAACTGGGTGATGAGCAAGGCCGAGCGGGGTCTCGTCGATATGTTCTTGCCGAATAGCCAGGCAACTGCAATTGGCAATGGGCTGGTTGGCGGTTGGCTGCCGTTCCGGGTCATTCCGCACTTTATACCCGACGATGCCGGGTTGCAGCAAGGTGATGCTGAACCCTACCTTTCACAGCTACCTGCAGGGGATTATCTTCTATTTGTGGGCGGTCTGGGTTATCTTAAGGGAGTGGATGTGCTGCTGCGCGCATATGCCGGGCTTACGAATGCGCCTCCCCTGGTTCTCATCGGGTATCCAGTACCGAACTGGTCGATTGAGAGTGTGGCGCGGCCAGCCAATGTCTTTGTCTTCCAGAATTGGCCGCGCTACGCAGTCATGGAAGCGTGGCGTCGTAGCATGCTCGGATTAGTTCCCTCGATCTGGCCTGAGCCTTTTGGTCTGGTGGCGCTAGAGGCCATGTCAGCCGGTCGCCCTGTCATTGCCTCTCGTACTGGTGGTCTGATCGATATTGTTGTTGACGGTGAAACCGGTCTCCTGGTTCAGCCCAGGAATCCGTTGGCTCTACAACAGGCCATTGAGCGGTTACTGGCAGATCCCGATCTTCGCAGTCGTATGGGACAGGCAGGAATGCGCAAATTTCGTGAGTTTCAGGTAAGTACACTGGTGCCACGCTTTGTGCAGGCGTATGAGGATGTGCTGCAACAGAAAGCAGAATCTTCTCAGAGGGTAGGCCTCATGACATAAGGCCGGGTCTCCAGAAAGGATTTTCTATGAAATCTCTTTTTGTGTGTAACATTGCTTTCTTGTTGCTTCTGGTAGGGTTCATGGGGATAACTCACCATAAAGTCCCTGTCCGGACTTCTTCCTACTCGATCCGGACGATTACCAATGTTGCTTACGGTCCAAAGCCATCTGAAGTGCTTGATGAATGCCTCCCCATTGGGGCACCTTCCCAGCGCCCTGCTGTCATAATGATCCACGGCGGTGGCTGGGCCGGGGGTGGGAAAGGACAGTGGGAAGCGCTCTGCCAGACCTATGCACAGAATGGCTACGATGCCTTCACCATCGACTACCGGCTCACTGAATTGTCGACCATTGTTGCTCCCTGGCCCGATCAGATTGGCGATGTGCAACTGGCAGTCCGATACATCCGCAGTATTGCCACAACCATCAACCTTGACCCCAGGCGCATTTGTTCCTTTGGCGACTCAGCAGGGGCGCATCTGGCCCTCCTCCTCGATACCGTCCAGACCATCGATCAGAGCGACGTGTCCTACCTCTATCCAACCATTTCTCCCACGGTTCTCTGTGTGGCGGACCTCTTTGGCCCTGCTGAGTTAACTCGGCTCTACAATGAAGTGCCGAACGATCGACAGAAACTGGAGGCTTTACTTGGGGGACAAACTCCAACCTCTGACCCGGCAATCTACGCCGATGCCAGTCCTGTGAGCTATATCGACAGCGATTCAGGCCAGGCACTCATTGTCCAGGGAACAAAGGATACCACTGTGCCACCAGATCAATCACAACTGGTCCAGACAGATATGCAGAATGCACACGTTCCTGTTCAATATATTTCGTATGATGGAGGACATGAGTTTTTAGGACTCACGCAAACAGAGGTGGACGCTATCTTTGCCCAGATCGCCTCCTGGTATGCGAAGATGTTGCATCCGTGATGAATGCAACACTGAATTTATCTATGAGGATGGTGTCGCTGAAAAATTAAGCCAGCTATGGTGCTATAGTTGAGGTAACACTATCCCGGTAGCGCGTACTGTGCCGAAATCAGTAGGTCGAGGCGGGAAAGAGCGTTAGAACAGCTCAAGTAGGATTAACAGAGCGGAAATGGTCATAAAAAACCTGACCGTAGGCGGAAGGAGTGCCGTCCCAATCAGAGAGTAGTCCCAACGCTCTACAATCCGTTGGTGTCCACCAGGCCCACGCCAGATAAGAAATATTGTGCTGATCCGCCCAGTTCATATATTGACTAACAAAGGATGTCTGGCAATCCTTCTCACCGAACTCACCGGTCACTACCGGCATTTGCTCCGCAATAGGCGCAATCACCCTGTTCCAGTAGGCTTCTGTATTACGCGGTCCCCGGTAATTATGGTAAGAGGCGATCAGTTGGTGCTGCGGGTCCGAGGGGAGGTATTGCAGAAACTGTGTTAAGTCCTGTGACCAGTTTAATCCTCCCAGCATAATTGGATTGGTTGCGCCGGTCGAGCGGATAGCGTTGACAAGTCCCTGCATACCTAGCGCTTGCCAGGACGCCGCCGCTGCAACAGGTTGATTATGGCCCTGATATAAAGCGGTTATGGTACACCCATCCCGCCAGCATTGCCATGGATTGGTGGTTTGCGCATTGTCAGGAGCAATATGTGGTTCATTATATGCGTCAAAAATAACAGCAGGATCGTTCTTAAAGGTCGTAGCGACTGACCGCCAGAAGTCTGTGGCATGGTCAGCATCTGCCATGACTTGTTGGGAGGTTGCTGCCGTTGCCCCTGGAGCATTTACGTGTAAATCAACGATAGCATACATGCCCTTACTATGTATCAGCTTGATGAAGTTAATGATAACATTTCGATAGCTATTTCCTGAATAGGTGGGATTGAGCCTGTTGATGCCGAGCCAACAGTCTTCGTTCAGCGTAACCCGAACCGCGTTGATATGCCAGTTGGTCATGGCAGCGGCGGCCTGGGTTGGTGACGGAGCCGGGAAAACTCCAGCAGCACCTCCCGTAGCTACACAGCTCACACCGGCAGGAAAATTTACTCCGATTAACCTGATTGGCTGTCCATTTTTATTGATCAATTGGTTGCCTGAAACGCGAATAGCAAGCCCTGAAGAATCAGGCGACCCGGCAGGTGTCTGTTGATCTGTAGGACTCGACTGTCCGGTGGGTTGTTTGTTTGAATCAAAAGGCCCACAAGAGGCTGCAATTAGGACAAGAAGAAGTGTAGCCAGAAGTAAGATGAGCTTTTGAGGTGGTAAAAAACTTCTTCTGTTCATAGCAAACTCTATCTCTACTTTAGCAGAAAACTTTCATGAAAAAGTCCTGCTCCTAGTATAGTTCTCAAAAGCAAGCCCTACCACCAGGCAAAAAGCCAGGCCAGAGAATACACGTGAGAAGCCGCTTCACAGAGCAGAGGCTCCCATTCGAGTCTCCTATTTCACCTTGCGCACAACCGCCCAAATCTGACCACCAACGCGAGGACGATGCATAATACTTGCAGATAAGCCGCGCTGCTGACAGGCTCGCTTGATCCATTTGAAATCGTGCGCAACCACACCAACGCTCTCGGATTCATGGCTTTCACCAACCCAGGAATGGCCCTGGTAATCTCGACGTAACAGTGGGAAGCTGCGGAAAAAGCTTGCGAGTAGCACGCTGTTTGGCTCTCCCCATGCCGCCACACCATCGAGCATAAGCTCGATCTGCGGCTTACTTGCGTGAGACCAGATAGAGCGAGCCATGAAATGGGTAAATTTATGACCGAACACAGAGAAATCAAAACGTTCATTGTAGTCGAACTTCGGCTCTTTCAGGGTCAGCATATCCGGATCAATGAATTGCTTAAGTCCCTTGCTCACCATCCCCGGTTGAGGTTCAACACCACAATAGTGGCCTTTATCCAGGAGAGGAATAATCCATCTTCCGCCTCTCAGACATCCACAACCAATATCGAGTACGTAGCTGGAGAACGTGAGTCCATGCTCAAGGAGAACAATCAGCTGTTCCCGCCCGACGCGGTCGAAAAGCTCCGGCGGCCCGCCAAGAAAATCCTTATTCCATTCTTCCAGTTTTGTTAATGCGCCAGTTGTTTCTGGTTCCGTTTCAGAGGGGGTAATGTCATGCTTTGGAAATTTTACGGACGTAGTTTTGTCTCTCTGCATAAGAAAATCCTTTCTGGAGATCCGTCTATCTTCAGGCATCAGGAGAAGCGAAAAGTATCCGCGGATACCCATCGCTTGAGTACTCCCGCTGATGGAGAGACGTTCTTGTGGGACGACTTATGATTTCGATACTCGACAGGAGTGTAGCATTCCTGCCTTTGCTTACGCAACCACAAAGGTGGGCACGTAATTCTCCACAAATGATTGATGTTCTATGCGCAAAAGCTGGTATCGGTGAATAATCGGTTATGTGTATACTTCCCTACGTTGTTGTCCTGACTAAGGATTCAGCGCTCCTCGTAGATTTGTCCGCTCGTCTTGCGCATAGCTCCCTATTGAAAAACTTCGCACTTTTCTGGTTGTTTGTACCGAAAAAACAATGCTATAGTTCCATGTAGTCTTTGGGCTTCATGCAAGGCCAATCGCGACTTTGTAGCAGCGCCCGGCAGTCTAGCCCGCACCTGGAAACCCTCATCACTTCCAGAACTGCATGGTCACCATGCAGGTACTCGTTCAGCATATCTAGACAGTCAGTTGAGGCAATACATGTGAAGATGACTGAACCAACATCCAGCCCTAATCCCTTTGAAAATCTAAGTTGTCCTCGATGCAGTAATTTGATGCCGCCCGAGGCAGAATTCTGCGGCGTGTGCGGTGAGCCTCTCCAAAACAAAAAAGTAGAGGAGAGAGGGGTAGGCGCTCAAGTTGATGTTGAGGATGTAGAAGACCAGGACGACGATGTTACTGTACGACTCCCCTTACTCTCACGAACACATGCGAAGCTAGTGCAATCATACCAAACCCTTAAGAAGAATGGATTGCCTGCACAGACAGATAAAAACGGTTCATCGCCTCAATCTGGAGATGTTTCAGCGATTACGAGTGTTGTAGATACCAGGCCAGCCAGCGCTGAAACTCCTGAATTTGCTCTGGTATCTAGCGATACATCGCCCGTCCCCGCAACAGGAGGCAATCCGTGGGGGTGGCTTCCAGTACTCAGCGTGACAGGTGCCGTTGGTGTATTGCTGGTAGCGATTGCAGCCGAGGCCGGGCGCGTTTCGTCGCAATGGGCTGATCCTCTATTCTGGCTGGGTTTGCTGGTACTCTTTGTACCCGTCGTAGTGCGCATCATCTCGCCTAAACCCACAAGGCGCGAGCGCGTCGCTCTTATCGTTATGCTGAACAGCCTGCTCTCCCTCTTCAGAGTCCTGGAGCAGCCACTCTCTTTCGCGTTCAATGATGAGTTTGCTCAGTGGCGAACCGTACAGGACATTATTGCGAGCGGGCATCTTTTTCAACGCAACCCGATCTTAACAGTTGGTCCATTTTATCCCGGACTGCAGATTGTTACGGACGCGCTGAGCAGCCTGACGGGACTCTCTATTTTTGTCTCGGGCATGCTAGTGCTTGCGGTGGCAGAGTTGCTGCTCGCGCTGGCGCTCTACCTGTTCTATGAATACCTGAGTAGTTCGGCGCAAGTAGCAGCAATTGCCTCGCTGCTTTATATGGCAAAGCCCACCTTTTTTGGCGACACACTGTTCCACTATGAGGACCTGGCTATGCCCCTCTCGATATTTGTGTTGTTTGTCGTGGCCTGGCGCGGGTATATGCCTAAAGGCAAGCGTCGAGGTCTGACCCTGGCAACTGCGCTGGGAATTGGAGCAGTAGCGATTACGCATCATCTGGCATCATATATGCTTGTCATGTTCCTGCTTCTCTGGACGGCAGCGTTCCTCTTTCTCAAGGCACTGGCACCTTTTCGTCGAAAACGAGGGAAGGAAGTCCAGGCGAGTCCGGCTGGAGCAGCTCTACTTGGCTTAGTTCTGGTTGGTGCCTGGTCGGCATACACGGCAGAGCGTGTGATCAATTACCTGCTTCCTATTATTCAGACGACGATAAACCAGATCATACAGATAGTCACCGGCGCAGCAAGAGTCCGGCAAGCGTTCGGGAACTCTACGGGGTATGTGGAGCCTTTATGGGAACACCTGATCTCATTTGCCTCAATCGGATTAATCTCTCTGGGGCTACCATTTGGGCTGTACCAGATCTGGCGACGTTACCGTAACAACGCCGCTGTCCTTGCGTTAGCTGTAGGATCACTTGCATATCCGGCCATCCTGGCAATGCGTCTGACAAACGCAGGGGTGAATTTAGGAGGGCGAGCGCAACCATATGTGTTTGGAGCGGTCGCATTTGTTCTGGCCCTCGGGATAAGGCATTTCTGGTTGTCCCGTCCGCGAAACTGGCGGTATTCGACACCGCTCACAGGAGCGATGGCAATTGTATTTATCGGCGGCTGGGTCATAGGCACCTCGCCATCATGGAACCGCTTACCTGGGCCGTATCTGCCGTATGCTGATCAGCGTTCAATTCAATTGGAGAGTGTGAGTGCTGCGCAGTGGGCGGGTGAGCATCTCGAACCTGGACAGCGAGTAATTGGCGATCACGTCAATTTATTGCTCATGGGTACATATGGAGGAGCATGGACTGTATCGTCTTCGAGCGAACAAATCGTGGTAACGCCAGTGTTCACCGAACCATACCTGAATGCATATGTGATACAGATTCTACGGCAAGGGAGGGTTCAGTACGTTGTTGTCGATCATCGACTCGAAATCCCTGGAGTAGGATGGTATGATGGCGTTGGAGTGCCTGTCAGTAACAATCCGAACGATCCAGGTGCGCTTGCGAAATTCGAAGGTGTGCCGGATGTGGATCGGGTCTATGATAACGGCGATATCGTCATCTATAACGTGGAAGCTATCACAAATGGGGCACTGATCCCTCCCACGTTGCCCCCAGGTTCCCCGTGTATGCCTGCGTCATCGTCTTCGCCCCCCGGCTCATATCCAAAGATGGCCAGGCTTTATAACGGGATCATTTACTCTGTACACACCGGCTTTACCACAGAAATCACGCTTTCGGGCATACGACAGCAACAAGGGAATATATGCGGCCATTTTAGCAGGATATCCGTGAATCTTCCGTTCCAGGGAACTATTGGAGCTAATGGACAGGTTCGGTTTAGCTTCATCGGCAGTAAAAGAACCTTCTATTTTGAAGGGTTCTTACAGCCGGACGGTACTTTAGAAGGGTCGTATTGCGGTGTTGTAGCGGGTTCTAGCGGATGTAACGACTACGGCCTTTGGAGTGTAACTCCCGCGCAGTCAGGATAATTGGGGGAGCGCTTGATAATGAAATACCAATCGTTCGATAAGGATATGCTTGTAGTAAGCGTACTGGCAATTATCGCAGCCATTTTGGGGGTTGTCTTGCCAGGTGATTGGGTGGTCGGTCGCATCTTTACTTTGCCGCTTGTGTTTGTCTTGCCGGGCTATGCGCTAACGTCTGCGCTGTTCCCCCGGCAGGCGCTTGAGCTTCCAAAGCGCCTTGTTTTTAGTCTTGGTTTAAGTCTGGCAATGGTAGTACTGGGTGGATTCCTGCTCAACTTGACACCGACTGGTTTGCGAGCAAGCACCTGGGCACCGCTCTTAGGATGCATTACGCTCGCTGCCTGTGTTGTCACGTTTATACGCAGGAGAAGACAGGGCATACCTGTCGCAGAATGGCCTGCTGGTTGGAGTTCTGGCTTTAGCTTCAGGCAGGGACTTCTACTGGGCCTGGCTGCGATTATCATAGGTGGTGCATTTGCGGTGTCCATCATTGGAGCAGAACAGCAACCCCACCCGGGATTTACCGAACTCTGGATTCTACCAGCTGGTGGAGCCAGTGCGAAGAATGCCGTTAGTCTTGGAGTGAGCAACATGGAAGTGGCGACGATGGAGTACCGTCTGGCTGTTAAAGTAGATGGCAAGTTAGTAAAAGAGTGGTCTTCTATCAACCTCAACCCGAACGAGAAATGGAATGTTACATTCGTATTACCGCAATTAAACCCCTCTGGTGCCACAAAAGTAGAGGCGGATCTCTATCGCGCAAACGCTCCAACATCAATATATCGCTATGTTGTGCTTTGGCTTGGTTCGTGATGGGAAATGGCGAATGAGAAAGCGAGAGCGAATTTTATGATTTTCAAGAAAGAGGACCTGCGCCATCCCTGGGTGTTGGCACGCTCCCTGGTGAAGCGCGCCCGCGATGATTCTCTGCTGCGCAACAGCATCTACATCATAGCAACGAATGTTGTTACATCATTGTTTGGGTACCTCTTCTGGGTTGTGGCAACCCATATCTACTCGGCCAACGATGTCGGTTTGGGAGCCGCGCTTCTCTCAACCATGGCATTAGCCTCGACTCTATCTACCCTGGGCATAGACTCTACGCTGGTGCTGACGCTGCCTCGCCGCGCGTCAGGTTATGCATGGTCACTTACGCTGAATGCAGGCATGGCTATGGGCATCCTGTCCGGTATGCTTGCCGGGGCTATTGTAGTGCTGGTTTTGCCACTCTTCGGTTCTGAGTTTGCTCTCGTGACACACTTTAACTACGCCCTTGCTCTTATCGCCGGTGTGCCGCTCATGACAGTTTCCTTGCTGCTGGATCAAACCTTTATAGCCGAGCGCGCCGCGCACAATAAACTGATACGAAATCTGGGAGTTGCAGTACTCAAGGTGCCGCTGCTGGTGCTGCCGGTTATACTCATCGGCCAGATTGGCGCGCTGGGTATCCTCTTACCCTGGGTTCTATCAATGGGAGTGATGGTGGCGGGAGCAATGTTCCTGATACTGCGCCTGCGCCGATCCTACTGCCTGGCGACGCGAGGCATAGTAGGGCAGGCACGTTCGATGCTCTCATTACTGGCAGGCAATCAATTCATCGACCTGGGCGGCATCTTACCTTACTACCTCTTGCCGGTGTTCGTGGCGGCTCGCCTATCGCCTGCGGATAACGCCTACTACTACACGACGTTGAGGCTGGCGGAATTTTTCACTATGGGTTCATATGCAGTGTCTATGTCTCTGTTCGCCGAAGGATCGCATGCAATCGATGATCTACCGCGCAAAGTACGCTCTACCATCTTGATTATCAGCATGATTATAGGCCCGGGCATGCTGTTCTGCTTTTTTGCCGGGCATTACATTCTCTTGCTGTTTGGCCCAGCCTACGCTCAACACGGCCTGGTGCTGTTCATGATCTACGTAGCTTCAACAGTGCCTGACTCGATCACCAACGTCTATCTGACTGTGCTGCGCGTGCAGCGCCGTCTGATCTTCGCCGGAATGATTAATGTCAGTATGGGCGCGCTCACCCTGATTCTCACATGGGTCTTGCTCCCGGGGTTAGGCATTGCCGGGCCGGCTTTGGCTTTTATCATCGCTCAAACAGCCGGAAGCCTTGTGGCGGGAGTAGACCTTATCCGCATGCGCCGTTCTCGACATCGAATCGACGCATCAGCTATTCAGATAAACGCCGTTCAAACAGAGCAGGAAGGTTCATTCAACCGGTAGCAGCTATCTGGGAGGAATTGTTTGATGACAAAGATTAGCGCCTCAGTAATTATATGCGCCTACACTGAGAAACGTTGGGATGACCTGCTCGCCGTCGTCGAATCGCTTCGACATCAGACGGTACCGCCATGCGAGGTCATCATTGTTGTCGATTATAATGATGCGCTGCTAAAGCGGGTGCGGGAGCATATAACAGATGTGATTGCAATCGAGAACCAGCGAGCAAAAGGCGCATCAGGTTCCAGAAATACCGGGGTAGCAATAGCGCAAGGGCCGGTGGTTGCTTTTCTCGATGACGATGTCATCGCCGAACCGACCTGGATGGAGCAGCTATTGGCACCCTACGAAGATCCCTCTATCGTTGGCGTGGGAGGAAAGATCGACCCGCTTTGGATTGGGGAACGCCCGGCCTGGTTCCCTGATGAGTTTACCTGGGTTGTAGGATGCACATTTCGAGGCATGCCCTCCGATATTGCCCCTAATCGGATCGCCGCAAACATGTCTGTCCGGCGGGACATCTTTATCGCTATGGGAGGCTTTCGCGAGTCATCAGGTTGGAATCATAAAAATAGAGAAAACAGGGGTAAGACGAAGGAGCGTTTTAACTTCAGTCGGGTTCGCCACTATGAAGGTGGTGAGGAGCCTGAGTTATGTATTCGTATTGCGAACCGCTATCAGGGCACAGTAAGATTCTTCTATGCGCCGTTAGCATTAGTGAAACATCATGTACCAGAGCAACGAATGCGCTTGAGATATTTTCTCTGGCGTTCTTACTATGAGGGGGTAGGAAAGGCTTTTCTCGTCTCTTTACATGGTACAAAAGATGGCCTCGCAGCAGAACGTACCTATACCTTCAAAGCGCTGCCGCGAGGCGTACTGCGTGAGCTGGGAGAGGCGCTTTTCCATAATGACCTGGCCGGATTTGCTCGAGCGGGAGCTATTGTTGTGGGTCTATCGGCAACGGTTGCGGGCTATCTCGTAGGCCGTTGCTCTTTGCAGCTACCAACTCTAAGAAGCATCGATACAATTCGGCACCGGACTTCGGAAACGCTCCTTGCTATCGATACTGGACAAGGTGCGGATGAGGCTGATATAAGAAGCGAGGTCGATCCCGCCTGACCTTTCTCTCTATGTAGTTGTCCTACGTATTTTTCCCCGAATAGGGGGTAATTCCTGGGTGTATCTGCTCTAAAATCGCATAGGTGAATGTCCTTTGAAAATGTTCGTACTTACAAGGTTGTTTATACTTGAGGTTCATATTAGTATATTTCCAGGAGTTGTGAGGAGTAAGAGTTTCCAGCTTCTCTCAGCGACTTCACTTGCATTTGGGCTTCTCTCATCGTCTTTTGGTTCAGTCAAAAGAAAGAATTTTGGCGATCTATTTGACTGAGGCAAAGTTCCTTCTTCAGGAGAACCTATCATGGAGGCGGAGATCAACGCTTATATCACCCATGAACTTATTAGCAACCCCGACTTGCTCCCGCTGGATAATGACACTCAGTTGCTAGAAACTGGCATACTGGATTCCCTCTCACTTATGAGACTGCTGGTGTTTCTGGAAGAAGAATATCATATATCAATGGACGACTTTGAACTCCTCCCGGAAAACTTCAGCACAGTTAATGCGATTTGCGCGTATATTCGTTCCCAGAAGCAGTCCCAGTTAGCTCAATGAATTTGCGTCGTTTGCGAGCCGGTCGCTTTGGAACTGACGCTGCAGTGGTGAGGAGAACCTATGAAATCAGTAAGCCCGTTTGAGAAAATCCCCTACATCACACTGCCAGGCAATTATCTGACCAATACGGGCCCATTCCTCGTGGAAATGTATGAGCAGTACGGGCCGATTTTCCGCACAACGCATTTCGGGGCTGACCTGGTGTATATGGTCGGTCCCGAAGCAAATCGCTTCGTACTCTTAAGCAATCGGCTCAAGTTTTCGCATCGTGAAGGATGGGGGAAACTCTATGGGGTGCTGGATGTCTACGGCGACGGGCTGCTCACCATGGATGGACCAGAGCATGATCGGCACCGTCGTATGCTGAATCCGGCCTTTGCCAATGCCTGTATGGACCGCTACCTCCCCTTGATGAACCGTATTACTCGCCAGCGTATCGCCACCTGGGCGGCGAAGGGTGAGGTAGATATTTATCAGGAAATGCGCAAGATCACCTTTGACGTGGCGGCTGAAGCGCTGGCTGGTCTCAAAGCCGGACCAGAGATTGAGCGCTTCCGTGGGCTATTCGTCAGCCTGTTGATGCAGGGGATGCGTGCCCGCAGGAGTCGGCTGAGGGATGAGCTTCACCAGATGCTGCAAGCGAAGATTCACGAGCGGCGTGAGCATCCGACGGAAGATATCCTGGGCCTGATGGTCCAGGCCCGCGACGACCAGGGGAACGCGCTCAGTGATGAGCAAATCATCGCTCACATCAATATCTTATTGGTTGCGGGTCATGAGACCTCGACCAGCCTGAGTTCGTGGTTGCTGTATTTACTGAGTTTGCACCCCGACTACACGCAGCGCATCCTGGACGAGCAGGAGCAATTACCTGGCCTGGAGCTGGAGCCGACGTTCGATTCCATCAGGCGCATGAAGGTACTGGACAATGCTTTAAGTGAAGCAGAGCGTCTATATCCGCCGATAGCAAACGGGCCGCGTGGCGTGCTGGAAGACTTCACATTCAATGGGTATCATATTCCGGCAGGTACTCACGTCTTTTACTCTATTGCCGCTACCCACCTCATTCCCAGTATCTTCGCGGAACCTGCGAAGTTCGACCCGGATCGCTTCGCTCCGCCGCGCGAAGAACACAAAAAGACCCCGTTTGCGCTGGTTGGCTTCGGTGGCGGGCCGCGCATTTGTATTGGTATCAACCTCGCAAAGGTCGAGATCAAGGTTATGGTCTCGCATATCCTGCGCCGCTATCAGCTCGAGCTGGGACCCGGCCAGAAAATCACGCAGTTCTATCGCGCTACCGGCATGCCTCTACACGGCATTAAGATGCGCTTTAGCGAGAGAAAGCGTCCATATCTCTACCCTGGCATCCTGGCAAGGTAAGATACTAAACGCGCTTCATAAGAGGAGCTACGATGAACCAACCAGTTCAGAGACTGCAGGCCGACCTGTTTTTGTTGCACGCGCCCAGCGTGTATGACTTCCGCGAGCGCGATGATCTGCTCTTCGCCTATCTAAGCGACTCTGATAGCGTCAATGTCACCTCCATCTACGAGATGTATCCACTTGGCTTTTTCGCTATAAAGCAGCGCTTGCGCGAACACGGCCTGCAAGCTGAGATTGTCAACCTGGCCTCGCTCATGTTGATGCATCCAAACCTCGACGTGGATGGCTTATTGGGACGACTCGATGCGCCGGTCTTTGGAATCGATCTGCACTGGATGGCCCACTGTCATGGCTCCATCGAAGTCGCAAAGAGGGTGAAGACTATTCATCCTGAGTCGCTGGTCATCTTTGGAGGGATTTCCTCTACCTATTATGCCGATCAGCTCATTCAATATTCGTGTGTCGATATAGTCGTCAAGGGATACGATACGCTCGTACCGGTGACGATGCTCATAGAGGCGGTAAAGCGGGGAGAGCGCACCTTCAACCACATCCCCAATCTCGTCTACAAGCGCAATGGTCCAGAGGTGATAGACACCGGCTTTACGCATAAACCAGGCAAGAACTACAACGATGCTACCATTGATTGGTCCTACTACCGGGAATCAAAAAGTGGTGCTGGCGCATCGAAACTCATTATGACCTTGCCCAATACGGGATGCGCTCACGATTGTCCGTGGTGCGGAGGTTCGCGCTACGCGACCAACAAGATTATGGGCATTAAGAAAACGCTGGTGAGCAAAGACAATCAGCGGATCATCGAGGAACTGAAGACATTGGGTGATGTGGCCAGGACGACCTCGATCTATGCCTTGCAGTGTTACTCTGAGACCAAAGCTCGCCTGCATCAATTTCTCGATGGCGTCAAGGAGATGGGGTATAAGAGCGTCTTCTTCGAGCAGTTCAACCTGCCTGCGCAGGACACCCTGGTGAAAATGGGGCAATCGACGGAAGCCTATATCATGCTCTCTCCGGAATCACACGACCCCGTCATCAGTAAACTCTCTGGGCGGGGTACCTATACTATGTCCGAGATGGAAGCTTGGATTCCGCGCGCCCTGGATGCCGGGATCGCAGGAGTGATGATCTGGTTCTTTATCGGCATGCCCCAGCAGACGACCGAATCGGTCCTTGATACTGTCTCCTACAGTGCTCACCTGCTGCGCAAGTTTCGTGGTAAGAATGTGCTGCCGCTCATTTGTCCAATGGTGCCGTTTCTGGACCCGGGTTCGCGCTTCTTTGAGGAGCCGGAGAAACATGGATACCGCATTTTCCATAGAACGCTTGAAGAACACCGGCAGGCCATGATTGATCCACTGTGGTATCGGCGGCTCAACTACGAAACACAGTGGATGTCGCGATGCGACATTCAAGACGTGACCTATGAAGCGATTGCGCGATTGATTACCATCAAAGGGGAATTAAGTATTTTGCCCTCCACGCTGTGCCGCATCATATTGAAAACCATAGAGGAAACGAAGATGCTGCTCAGCGAGATGGAGCGGGCCCTCGTACTTGACGGCCAGTTGCCGGCTCACCTGCGCGATGCTATCCGAGCCTACAACCGCAAGATACTCGCCTACTCCAGCGATCAAATCATCCCCATGCCCCGCCCCTTCGGCGGTAGATGGTATGACGACTTTACCGTTCCCACAAGCCTGATAAACGAACTCGAGGCAAATCCGCAAGCAGTCTGATGGCCCGTCTGCTCCAGCCTGTCATGCTGAGCGCAGCGAAGCATCTGCGGCCTCGACACACGCTTCGTCCGGCACATGAGATGCTGAGCGCAGCGAAGCATGACAGGGGCACTCCAGTATGACAGGGGTACTTCAGCACGCCTGTCATACTGGAAAACACCTGCTCATGTCAGCCACTAGGGAGTCACCAGGCCGAACTTTGTGCCCCAGGCATTGGTTGCTTTGGCATACTCGCCCGTCATCCACACCGAATTGAGATTCACTGTGCTGGCATCGGGCCAGGCCGACTGATAGTATCCCCACACAGCTACACCTGACGTCCCAAAGTAACTGTTGCCATTGGCCAGGGCTTTCGTATTGGTAAGACTTTGATTGACGTACCAGATACTGGGATAGATGCTGGCCCCCGAGGCATTGTACATGAAGAGCATATGCCCGTTGGGCGTGGTGATGGCCGAAGGGTAGAACAGCCAGTAGCCGGGCGTGCCGAACGCACCCTGGCTGGAGACGCTGGCCGAACTCGGGTTAAGCACAAACCACTCCACAATGCCGACCGGCCCGTTGCCATCTCCCCAGTCATATGTCCCAGGAGTGGACGTGGTCAGCAGACCATTGATCAGGCTGGCCTGGATAAGGCTGCAATCACCTCCCGTATAAATCAGCGCCGAGGACCCCTTCTGTTTTGCGTTTGGTGGAGGGCTGTAGCATTGGGTGGGGATGGTAGCGTTCGTAAGGGTGCTGGTGCTTTCGGTGAATGTCCAGAGTGTCATCTGGCAGGCACCCGCCGGGTAGGAGTTGACCAGGTACTCCACCCCGCTGACGCTGCTATCCTCCCTGGCGGGCGTCATAGCTTGCGCAATGGTGCCGTCCGGGTTGGTCAGGTCCGTCCAACTGGTATAGGTAGCTGTCTGACAGCTCTCCAAAGCAGTGCGACTGGCATAGAAGAGTTCGTTGTTCACGACGTTGGTCGGGCTGCCAGGCGCGAGAATATTGAAGGCGAAGTAAATGCCATTACCATCCACCCCTAAATGATCAAAGTCGTGACCAGCAAGAGTGGGGAAGCTATAGTTGCAGTAACTTCCTGTGGCATTGGTCTGCTGTGCGACTGAGATCCAGATGGTTTTCGCGCCTGTCTGGAGAACGCTGAAGATGAAGCGGTCTCCGGTGTCATCCCATATCGTCATCGGGTCATAGAAGGTGCTGGTGACATTGAACCAGGACTGGAAGGAACTCGTCAACTGTTGTGTTCCGCCTCGGGCATAGACAGCGAGACCTGCATTGACCGTCTCAAGGTAGTTATCAATGCCTCCTGCACCGGTAGCGTCAGGATTACCCTCCCCTCTCTGCTCAGATAAGCCCGATTTGGCGTATGGATTGGTGCCGTTAGCGGGTGGAACGTTCACTACATTTGAGGGGGAAAGGAAGGAAGTCCTGCCGTTTGAGGAGGACTGCGAGGCTCTGATTGTGGCAGTCTGCGGAGCAACCGATTGCGCACCCGGAATCTGCGGCAGTCTGGAAGTATCGATCTTCTGCGGTATCACGACGCCGTGACCGCCTGGCTGGAAGCTGCGCCCGGCAAGGACGCTGGCTCTCGCGGTCCACACACCCGGTAAGGCCATCAGGCAGATTACGATGCTCAAGAGCAGGATGGTGCGAGATGTACGACGGTTCACAGCGGATTCCTTTCTAAATTTGTCAGGGTGTCACCAGATCGAATTTGGATCCCCAGATATTCGTATTTTTTACATATTCACCAGTAATCCAGACCGAATCAGGGCTTTTCCCGGTAGCATCAGGCCAGGCCGACTGGTAGTCGCCCCAGGGAGTGACTCCACTTGTCCCATCGTAACTAACGCCATTGACGAGAGCCGTAGTATTGCTGAAGGTCTGATTGACATACCAGACGCTGGGATAGATACTGGCTCCCGAGGCATTGTAGACGAAGAGCATATGCCCGTTGGCCGTCGTGATGGCCGAGGGATAGAACAGCCAGTAGCCCGGCGTGCCAAAAGCCCCCTGGTTGACCACTTGAGCCGTAGCTGGATTGAGGACAAACCATTCAACGATGCTGACCGGACCGTTGCCATCCCCCCAGTCGTAAGCGCCCGGCATGTCCACCGTCAGCAAGCCTTTGACAAAGCTGGCCTGCGTGATGCTGCAATCCCCTGTGTCAATCGTTGCCGCCGAGCCTTGCTGTTTGGCTTTCGTCGGGGGGCTGTAGCACTGGGTGGGAACGTTGGTGTTGGAGAGGTTGCCGCTACTGGTCAACGTCCAGAGCGTCAACTGGCAGCCGCCTGCCGGGTAGGAGTTGACCAGGTATTCCACTCCGTTAGTATAGCTATCCTGCCGGGCGGGCGTAATAGCCTCTGCCAGCGAGCCGCCCGGGTTGGTCAGGTTGGTCCAATTGGTGTAGGTGGCGGTCTGGCAGGTTTCCAATGCCGAGCGGCTGGTATAGAACAGCTCGTTGCCAACTATCGTGCCAGAGGTGTTGATCAAATTCGCACCGAAGTAGATGCCATCCCTATCCACTCCCAACTTGTCAAAGTCGTGGTTGGGAAGAAACGTGAAGCTATAGTTGCAGAACTTTCCTGTAGCACTGGGCTGTTGGGCAACCGAAAGCCAGAGTATATCGGAACCTTGTTGGAGTATGCTGAAGATGAAGCGACTTCCGTAACTATCCCACTGCGTTACCGGATCAATGAAAGGGCTATTGACGCCGAACCACGACTGGTAGGAGGTCATAGAGAATCGAGCGCCATTACGTCCATAGATTCCAATCGCCCCGTTAACTGTCTCAAGGTAGTTGTATGTGCCACCAGCGCCATTGGCATCTGGTTTGGGTTGGGTTGTAACAGTTAAGCCAACACTGGCTGTGGGATCGGTGCTGGTAGGGGCTGGAACGTTCACTACGTTCTGCGGTGCGGATAAGTTGCGCGGAGTCGTCTGTGCAGATCTACCGACTGGAAATACTGGCTGACTTTGTGGGGCCTTCTCAGAGAGGATTTGAGGCATGGTGGCAGTATCTACCACCGTTGGAATCACTGTGCCGTGACCGCTTGGCTGAAAGACGTGCTGTGAGTGACTCATATGGGAGGTGGCCCTCGCGGACGGTATACCCGGCCAGGTGATCAGATAGATCAAGCAAATCAAGCAGGGGAAGCATACAATGGCTCGAAACGAACGGAGATTCATAAGTCGGCTCCTTTTTTCTAGAGGCATTGACCGGGATTAGTCTCTGCTTGAGATAATTCGGTTTGCTCTGCGCGTGCGAAACGGAGGAACCTTCCGGGTGTTCCTCCATTTCGCAAATAATTCGATTATGGCCGCTATTTTCGGAGGAAAAGAGGTTTCAACTTGAGAAACCAGCCTTTCATGCTTCTCCTTCTGCTTGATAACGCTTGCGCTCCTGACAGAGCGGCTTATTGCGCGGCCCCAAGGTGCCCTGGAACAGCCAGCCCTGTCCAGGCCCCCTCCTCGATCGGAGCAGGATGCGGCCTTGTGACCGGTCGGATGACGGAGCGGCCATTGAGCCGTTCCCGCACGATCATCTTGAATACCCGCCAGCCATCGCGAAAGGTGCGAAACTTGCTGACGCCGTGTAAGCGGGCATGCTCGAAACTGGGTACCTCTACGATCAGCAGGTTGGCCTTGCAAATGCGCAGATGCAGCAGCGCTTCGATCTCAAAGCCCGGGCAGTCCACCTCAAAGTACGAGAGGCAGTCTTTCCAGAAGGCATTGAGGCCACAGAACATGTCGGTGAAGCGCACTCCAAACAGCCGGTTGGCCACCCCGATCAGTATCTGGCTGCCCAACCGGCGCAGGGGTGTGATATCTGAACTACCCCCTCCGGTCAGGAAGCGCGACCCTTTAGCCAGGTAGGCCCCGGCTAGTAGCGCCTCGACAAAGCGCGGCAGTTCGTCGGGGTCGCTGGAGCCATCGGCATCCATCATCACGATGATTTCGCCTTGCGCTGCGGCAAAGCCCGTTTGCAAGGCCGCCCCCTTGCCTCGCCCGCTCTGCGTGTGGACGAGGCGGATGTCCGGCAGCAGGCTCCGGGCGACCGCCTCGGTCTCATCAGTGGAGTGATCATTGACCAGGATCACTTCATGCACCCAGGTGGGCAGGCGCGGCAGTAGATGGGGCAGGTTCTCGGCTTCGTTGTGGGCCGGGATAACGATGCTAACGCGAGCGCCGCGATGGACTGCCAGGCTCGATATCGCCCCCTCGGATACTATCTCCATGTTGTCTTGTCCTCCACGCTCCCTGGCCGATTGGCGTCGATTGAAACAGCTGCCTGCAGGAAGCCTACCAGACGATGTCCTTGATCTCGTTACATGCTTTCACTTGCACCGTGTTTTTGGTTCTCCCAATACTACAAGACTGTAGCATAGTCTTAGACGGTGAACATGCGGAAAAGTGCGAAAATTTTTCCTGAGCACCTCTAGGTAGGAACTCCAGGCGGGAATATGAGTACCTCTATCTTCATGGGTGGGGAAAGACGTAGGGAGGAATAGGATGGTATGCCAGAGCATCGGGCAGGCTTTTGCGGACTAAGATGGGAAGCGCTCATAGTGAATTACGTACCTGTTTCTATGGTTGTTAGAGTGTGTTTATTGATGCTAAACTTGTCCTGTAATTTATAGGCTCTACAGAGATAGGATTTGAGCATGGACCTCTCATTCAGTCCAGATCAGCTTGCGTTGAAGGCCTCAGCCATCGAGTTCGCCAGCAAAGAGTTGAACCACCAGCTGCGTGAGCGCGAACGCGCAGGCGAGTTTTCACGTGATGCCTGGCGCGCGTGTGCTCGTTTTGGGATTCAGGGCTTGCCAATTCCCGAGGAATTCGGGGGCAGCGAAGCTGATATTCTAACGACTGTGCTGGTGATGGAGGGGCTCGGCTATGCCTGCCGCGACAATGGGCTCATCTTCTCGCTCAATGCGCAAATGTGGAGTATCGAACTACCCCTGCTGAAGTTCGGTACTCCTGCGCAGCAGAGGGCTTATCTGCCCGGCCTGGTCTCCGGTGATCTGATTGGAGTACATGCCATGACAGAGCCAGACTCCGGCTCTGATGCCTTCAGTATGCGCACGCGAGCAGAGCGTCGTGGAGACCGCTACATTCTCAACGGCACCAAGCTCTACATCACCAATGCACCGGTCGCCGATGTTGTCCTCGTTTTTGCCTCGCTCAACCCCGGTCACGGCTTCGCCGGTGCCTGTGCTTTTCTCGTGGAGAAAGGCACGCCAGGTTTTACCGTGAGTCGTGGCCTCGATAAAATGGGCCTGCGCACCTCACCAATGGGAGAGATCATTCTTACTGACTGCGAAGTGCCCGTAGAACACCGGCTGGGCAAAGAAGGCGCTGGGCTGGCAATCTTCAACTCATCGATGGAGTGGGAACGGAGTTGCATTCTCGCCAGCGCTGTCGGCGCAATGCAGCGCCAGTTGGAGGCCTGCATACGTTACGCGCAGGAGCGCAAGCAGTTTGGGCAAGCAATCGGCAAATTCCAAAGTGTCTCCAACAAGGTTGCCGATATGTATCTGCGACTTGAGACGGCCCGCTTGCTGATCTACAAAGTCGCCTGGCTCAAACAACAGGGCAAATCAGCCACAGCTGAGGCGGCCGCAGCGAAGGTTTTTACCAGCGAAGCCTGGGTACAGTCAAGCCTTGACGCTATCCAGATTCATGGTGCCTTCGGGTATATGACGGAATCTGAAATCGAACGCGACTTGCGCGATTCGGTAGCCGGGACGATCTATTCTGGTACATCGGAGATCCAACGCATGATTATCGCGCGTACCCTCGGCCTTTGAAATCTTCCAGGCTGGAAGTAGATGTCGAATGAGGAGGAGTGACTATGGCTTACGTACTCCATCAATTGCTCGTAGCGAGTGCCCGTCGCATCCCGGATAAAACAGCGGTAATCTTTAATGAACACACTCTTTCCTATGCAGAGCTTGATGCTTTAACGGACCAGTTGGCAGGAGTATTGCGAGCGCAGGGTGTGACACCCGGCAATCGCGTTGGGATTTATGTCTCTAAATCGCTCGCCTCGGTGGTCAGTGTTTTCGCGATCCTCAAAACTGGTGCGTGCTATGTACCGCTTGATCCGGGAGCGCCGGTGAAACGCCTGGCGTATATCATTCGGGATAGTGGTATTACCACCCTGTTGACCAGTAGCGCAAAGGCGACTAACATTCAAGCAATGTTTCCAGATGACTGCCCGTTGGATACAGTAGTACTGGTCGATTGCGACCTGCCCCCAGAACAGAGGCCAGCTACAGCACCAGTACCTCAAGGAGTGTCACTGCTATCCTGGAACGAGGTCATTGCGCACGCTACAGCGCCCCTTCCAGAGAACCTGGCTATCGAGACGGATACCGCCTATATTCTTTACACCTCTGGCTCGACCGGCACCCCCAAGGGCGTCATGATCTCCCATCGCAATTCGCTGACATTCGTGAACTGGGCTGCGGACTGTGTAGGTCTGTCAGCGGATGACCGGGTCTCCAGCCACGCGCCTTTGCACTTTGACCTTTCCATCTTTGATATTTTCTCCTCTTGTCTGGCAGGAGCAACGATTATCCTTGTGCCCGAGGGCGCTTCGACCTTTCCGGTGCAACTGACCAGGCTGATCGAGCGCGAACGTATCAGCGTCTGGTACTCGGTACCATCGGTGCTAACACTCATGGTGCTTTATGGCCAGCTTGCGACCCATGACCTCTCCTGCCTGCGAACGATCATCTTTGCCGGCGAGGTCTTTCCGGTGAAGTATTTGCGCCAGTTGATGACTGCACTGCCCCAGGCACGCTATCTGAACTGGTATGGTCCAACAGAGACCAACGTCTGCACCTTCTACGAGGTGCCGCCGCTGGACCCCGAGCGGACGGTGCCTATTCCTATCGGTAAGGCCTGCGCCAACACTGAGATTTTCGCCGTGAACAGCGCGGGGGAGAAGGTAACGGAGCCTGGCGAATCCGGTGAGCTGTATGTGCGGGGGCCCTCGCTGATGCAGGGCTACTGGGGCCATCCTGAAAAGACGGCAAAGGTGCTGATGCGCAATCCCTTCCAGCCGCATTTCCATGAACTGATGTACAAGACGGGGGATATCGTAACCCTGGATGCCGATGGAAATTATCTCTATCTTGGACGCGAGGATGGCATGATTAAGACTCGCGGGTATCGGGTAGAGCTGGGGGAGATTGAGGCGGTGCTTTACGGGCACCCGGCAATCCGGGAAGTAGCAGTCCTCCCTGTACCAGACGAGGTACTCGGTAATCGTCTGCGCGCGGTGATTAGCCTCTATGAAGGAGCCACGCTGACTCGCGAGGAAGTACTTTCTTTCTGTCACCAGCAGTTACCCCACTACATGGTTCCAGACATGATCGAGTTCCGTGAGGTGCTACCTAAGACATCCACCGGCAAGACTGACAGGGTTAGTCTCGCCAGAAGTTTTTCTGCTTGAATAGAGCAGGCAGCTGTATCGTGATTTGGGGGAGCGTCATGAAAGACCATGATGGCCCCCAAACAAGGACTCGCCATTCCTCACTCCCCGGTGTAATACAAAGAAAAGGCTTTTCGTCAATACCTGGCGAAAAGTCTTTTGATATCCGCCTCAGGAAGCCGGTTGATGAAGGATGAGGTAGGCGGCCTCTGTGCGGTTCTGCGCGCCGAGCTTGCTTAAGATGCTCTGTACGTGCTTTTGAACGGTCTTCTCTGAAATATGCAGCCCTTCGGCGATGTCACGATCCCGAAGTCCCTGACTGATGAGCTGAAGTATCTCACGTTCCCGCGTCGTCAAATGCACGAGTTGATTGATATCCCCGCTGCGCAACAATACCCGGCTACCTACTCCATTATCGGTTCCCCAGAGCGGCAGCGCGGCAGCGCGTAAGCGCTGCATCATACGGGTGAGCAATTCCGGTCGCAGGACAAACTCTCCACGGCACAGGGCATGAATCACCGACATGATATCGTCGAAATCGATATCTTGTTTTGAGCGATAGCCCTGGGCACCCGCCATAATCGCCGCAAATGCCTCCTGCTCGTCCTCGACATCGGCTAGCGCTACAATGCGGGAATCGGGAGAGAGTCTCCTCAAGCGATGGATCTCGGCGATACTATCAGAGTGGGCGACATGCATATCCAGCCAGATGATATCAGGATGTAGTCTGGAAGCCTGCGCCTCGGCCTCAGCATAGTTTTGTGAGGAAACGACCTGCTTGATCTCGCGCTGAGAAGACAATAACTGGCTCATTGCAGCACGAATCAGTGCATGATCATCAACAACTAACACTGATACCGGCCTGGCTGTAGGAGTCGAGGGGTCCGTCTCCGTAAGACTACTCTGGGATAACTGGTCAAGACGCAAGTAAGACATGAAAGAGCCTCATTTCTACAAACACTGAATGAAGACGCTCTACAAGATTTCTCACAAATCATATCAGGCCGACCGAGGTAGCCAGGAATGGCGTTTGCGTTCTTCTTTAACCGGATAAGCAGCCACAAACTTAACCCCCACATTGTTATAACATAAATTTATTGTTTTTTCAATATCTTGATAAACTTTGTGTAATTTATTTATGAACTTTAAATGGATGTGTAAACATAATCAACTGAATTATTCCTTTTTCCATAAATTTTGATGAGGTTTCGCTTCATTAAGAACGACAGCAAACATGCTCGAATTGCTGGCTCGCTCTTTATGAACGGGTCAAACGATTAGGGATAAGGATAAAGAGCCAAAGCTCTTCTTCAACAAAGAGCTTCTTCGGTAAAAGATATAGACCAGGGGTGAGGGGGTACCCACTAACGTCTCATCTCATTTGGCTACAGTTTTTCTGCCCCCATTTGCTTTCTTCAACTGAATAATCTCTGCTATCGTACACATCTATGAGCAAATGCACAAAAGCCAGAACCAGGGTAAAAATAAGGCAGGAATATCTATAGCTATCGCTTGATTATCTCAGTTAATCTACAAACAACAATATAACATATTTGATGAATATAGTCAATCATGGAATAAATTAGATAAAATTACTACTATATTTATATTAAGGTAAGTAATAATACGTACAATTATATATGTACTACGTGTAATTACCCAGATTTCCTACGTATTTATGCCGGGGGAGCGATTGAGATTATAGTACAATTGCTCACGAAAACCACGAGTGAATACCCGCTTAAAAGTCTCGTGCTTTTATGGTTGCTCCTGCAATTGACGCCTGGTAAACTATTATACGGAATTAGCTCTTCAAACTATTTTGCTCCACTGGATAAGAGGTTTTATGGATTTACACGCTCAGAACTTCTCGGACCAATACATCGCAAGTGCGGTGCAGCAGGGTTCGCAACGAGAGCAGGTGATCGGGGATTGCCTCACTTATTGGAAGAGGCGGCTGGAGGATGCGCCTCCCGTGCTGGAACTGCCTGCCGATCATCCTCGCTCCTCAACCAGAGCATCGCGAAGCGCGCAATATCTCTTCGTGTTACCACAGCAATTGACAGCCTCACTCAAAACAGTAAGCCAGCAAAATCGTGTCAGTGTTTTCATTACCCTGTTAGCAGCCTTTAACACCCTGCTCTTTCACTATACTGGCCAGGATGAACTACTCGTCGGGATTCTCAGCAGAAGACGTGAGTTAGACGGGGGCGTCAGGGATGGCGAAGCGAGAAATGGCTTCGCCAACCTGCTCATACTGCGTCCCAGGCTGGCAGGAAATCTCTCCTTCAAAGAACTTCTGAAGGAGACAGACGAGGCTATGTCAGAGGTATATGAATACGGAAATGTGCCGTTTGAGCAACTGGTAGAGACGTTGCAGGTAGAACAAGATTCTAACCTCCATCCATTATGCCAGATAGTATTTGCGTTTGATGAGTGCCCGGCGGCGGAAAACGAGGCCGAACTCTCTTATGTGAAAAATGTCCCAATGCTGGATTTGTTACTCACTATCCAGGATACAGAGAAGGGATTTCAGGGGAACTTCTGTTATAACGCAGGTCTTTTTGAGAAGGCCACTATCACAAGGATAGCAGGTCATTGGCAGAGATTGTTAGAGAGCATCGTTGATGATCCTGCGCGGCACCTTTCGGCCTTAACGCTCCTGACGGAGGAAGAGCGGAGGCAGCTCATCGTGGAATGGAATGACACCGCCGTCGATTATCCAAAGGATAAGTGTATTCACCAGCTATTCGAGGCTCAAGTGGAACACGCTCCAGATGCTGTAGCGGTGGTCTACGAGGATGCGTATCTGACCTATCAGCAACTGAACCGGCGCGCCAATCAACTGGCCCATTACCTGCAAGGGCTTGGTGTGGGGCCAGAAGTACCGGTGGGGATCTGTGTGGAGCGTTCCTTAGAGATGATGGTTAGCTTACTGGGTATTCTCAAAGCAGGAGGAGCGTATGTCCCCCTCGATCCAACCTATCCACCTGAGCGGCTTTCCTTTATGCTCGAAGATGCAAGGGCACCAGTCCTCCTGGCGCAGAGACACTTCAAGATGGATGAGATCAGGCGTGAGGTGAAGGTTGTCCATCTCGACGAGGAGTGGGAGAGGATTAGCCAGGAGAGCGAGGAGAATCCGGTAAGTGGTGTAACGGAAGAGCATGCAGCCTATATCATCTATACATCCGGTTCAACGGGCACTCCGAAAGGCGTCGTGATCGAGCATCGATCATTAGTCAACTACGCGCACGTAGCCGGTGCTGCTTATGCCCTGAAGACAACCGACCGGGTGCTGCAATTTGCCACGCTGAATTTTGATGCAAGCGCCGAAGAGATATATACTTGCTTGACGCGCGGGGCGACGCTCGTCCTGCGAACTGCCTCTATGGTCGATTCGATTCCTCTGTTCCTTGAGAAATGCCGGGAGTGGGAGATTACTGTGCTGGACCTGCCAACAGCATACTGGCACGAGCTGACGAGGAAAATTGTTGCTGACGGACTAGTGTTGCACCCCGCATTGCGCCTGGTGATTATCGGCGGAGAAGCTGCCTTACCGGAACTGGTGGTGGTATGGCAGAAGCATGTAGGTTCAACGGTTCAGCTTGTGAATACATATGGCCCCACTGAAACAACCATTGTCGCAACCATGTATTGGGTGGCAGAATCGACGGAAGCAGGTGTTGCTGTGCAGCCGGTACCGATTGGGCGTCCAATCCCTAACGCTCAGGTCTATCTCCTGGATAGGTTCTTGAATGTTGTACCCATCGGGGTACCCGCTGAACTCTATATCGGTGGTGCAGGGCTGGCAAGGGGATACCTCAATCGGCCCGAATTGACCGCGCAGAAGTTTATTCCTCACCCATTTAGCAGCTCGCCCGGTGCGCGCCTGTACAAAACAGGAGACCTGGCGCGTTTCTTACCCACAGGCGACATTGAGTTTCTGGGTCGCATCGACCATCAGGTGAAGATTCGCGGCTATCGTGTTGAACTGGGAGAGGTCGAGGCAGTACTGAGAAAGCACCCGTATCTTCAGGAAGCGTTAGTACTCGCTCGGGAGGATGTGACGGGTAGTAAAAGCCTGGTGGCATACGTTGTTCCCCGGCACGATGTTGTTCTAACTGGAAGCGACCTGCGCCACTTTATGCGGGAGCAACTTCCCGACTACATGGTTCCGTCGGCCTTCGTCTTGCTGGAAGCCCTTCCACTTACTCCAGGTGGCAAGGTTGATCGCCGCGCTCTTCCCGCCCCAGATAACGGCAGGTCGGATTTGGCAGAAGGCTTCGCTGTTCCGACATCACCAGTGCATCAACAACTTGTACAGATCTGGGAAGAGCTGCTGGGGGTGCGTCCCATCGGCATCCGGGATAATTTCTTCGAACTTGGAGGGCATTCTCTGCTGGCTGTTCGCCTGGTCGATCGTATCGAGCAGGTATGGGGCAAGAAGGTCTCGGCGGCCACCCTGCTTGCCGGGCCGACCATCGAGCAGTTGTCCATGGTGCTGACTCAGACAGATACATCTGTTCCCAGGACTGCGCAAGGTTCGGTAGATGCCAAAGGCCCGGGGCGAACTTCATTGCTCAAGTCTATCTTTTCAGGTCTCGCTGGTAGGCGAGGGCGCTGATCGTTTCTCACGGGTACCGTGATACGCTACGGTTCGGCTGAATAGGTCAAAGGGACGCGGCGATACAAGCGGTTGTCACTTTTTTTACAACATCAGCGTGTTGATACAATCATGAGAGAGGGTCTGCGCGGCTAGATTTCATCTATCTCATCGGGATTGTGCATCAAAATCTGTTGTGCGAGAGCTAACAGGCTCTGCCTATCATGAGCCAGCCTGTAATCGACAAAAGACCAGTCGTCTAGCGGAATATGCCTTTTGATAAAGGCTGCCAGGCGCTGGTATGCTTCCTCCTCTGAACATTGATCATGCAGTTGAATGTAGCGAATGATCGCCTGGCCAGCCGGGTATCTTATGGGGTTAGTGAACCTTCTCTTCAACCAGTAAATAAAAAGAGCGATTGCAACCACAATAAGTACAGATACACCAGTACTCCATCGCCGTAGAGACCTAGTATCCATGTCTGTTCTCCTGGTCATGATCGTAGCACTGCTGCGAAAGCCTGCCAGTCAGGAGTTGTTATGCGCAAGAGTTGCCCATTCCTTTCAAGGGAGAGGGTTATTGACGTAGTACAAGCAATTGCTGTAAGCTGTGCCTGAGTGAGACGAGCCGTAAGTACGAAAAAGGAAGACAGGCGCTCTGGAGGGTAGTGTTAAATTCTTCGGTTTCCGGCTCCTCACATTCGTGTTACCAGATATAATACACGAAATCCTTCCTATAATCATCGGTAAAAAAGTGGTATTCCTTATGGGTAGAAATGGTTACGGAACTTCATGAGGGTACTTTACAAAAGTCAATGGAACAAAAATGGCTCAAGCCCATTTACACATCGCTTGAACCGTCTCATCTTTTATAGTAGTGCCGGTGGAGGGACTCGAACCCTCAACCCCTTACGGGGAATTGTTTTTGAGACAATCGCGTATACCGATTCCGCCACGCCGGCTTATTGATTGGTGAGTGCATCATACATGATTCGTGCCAGGAAGTCAATATCCTGGCACGATCAGTTTTTAGTGCGATTGCTGAGTAGAGATTGGCTCCGGTGCGTGCCCGAAGACGCCGATATTTCTGAATTTCTGGTAGCGCTTTTCGAGTAGCTCATCCACCGGAAGCTGCTGTAGCTCGCGCAGGTTGCGGAGCAGAGCGGCCTTCAGGTTGTCGGCGGCTAAACGATGGTTGCGGTGCGCGCCCCCGAGCGGCTCGGGGATGAGTTCATCGATCAGGCCGAGCGCTTTGAGTTCTTTGGCGCTGACTCGCATGGCCTCGGCAGCTTGCGGAGCGTAGGCCTTGTCGCGCCAGAGAATTGAGGCAGAGGCTTCGGGCATGGCGACCGCGTAGATGCTGTGTTCCATCATCAGAATGCGGTCGGCCTCGCTGATGGCGATAGCGCCGCCGCTGCCGCCTTCACCGATGACAGCCGCGACAATGGGAACTCGCAGGCGGGCCATCAAATACAGGTTGGCGGCGATAGCTTCGGCCTGGCCGCGTTCCTCGTCGGCCAGCGCGGGAAAAGCGCCGGGCGTATCGATCAGGCAGATGATTGGCATGCCAAACTTTTCGGCCTGCTGCATGATGCGACCCGCTTTGCGGTAGCCCTCGGGATGCGGCATGCCGAAATTGTGCGCCTGCTTGTCCTTCATGTCGCGTCCCTTTTCATGGCAGATCAGCATGACATGCTCGCCGTCGATGATGGCTGGTCCCGCGAGAATAGCCGGGTCGTCGGCGTAGGAGCGGTCGCCGTGTAACTGGAAGAAGTCTTCACACATCAGGCGAATATAGTCCGCCGAATAGGGACGGTCCTTGTGGCGGGCCACCTGCACCGTATCCCAGGACGAGAGATTTTTGTAAATCTCCTCGGTGCGGCGGCGAAGCTCCCGTTCCGCATCCTGTAATTGCCGGTATTCGTCAGGTTTCAGACGGTCGCCCTTGCGCTGCAGGGCAATAATCCTTCTTTCCAGCTCAGCGAGCGGCTTTTCAAACTCCAGGTCGTAAGCCATCGTTTTCCCCTACATGCTCTGAAATTGGATGAAACGCATGAGCAGCCTTCTCAGGCACCCTGTAGAAACGGAGCAACCTTGCAAGTGTTGCGCGCAGGTCGCGCCGGTGAACCACTGCGTCGATCATGCCATGCTGGAGAACGAACTCGGAGTTGACCGAACCCTCCGGCAGCTTGATATGCATGAATTGTTCGATGACACGCGGACCAGCAAAGCAGATCAACGCGCCCGGCTCCGCCAGGATTACATCACCCAGCATGGCAAAGCTGGCTGTCACGCCGCCCGTTGTCGGGTCAGTAAGCAGGCTGAAGAATGGCACGCGCGCCTCGCCGAGCCTTGCCAGCGCAGCAGAGGTCTTTGCCATCTGCATCAGCGAAAATAAGCCTTCCTGCATGCGCGCTCCACCCGAGGCCGAACTGATCAGGACAGGGACGCGCCTTTCAAGCCCAAGCTCAATAGTGCGCGTAATCTTTTCTCCGACCGCTGATCCCATGCTGCCGCCGATGAAGCGGAAGTCCATCACAGCCAGCGCGAGTGGCATACCCTCAATGGTGGCATGGCCACTCACTACGCCCTCATTCAGCTTCACCTTTTGCCGCTCGTCGTTCAGCTTTTTGGCGTATTCCTGTATCTCGTCCTTCGTGCGGCTGACGAAATTCAAGGGATCGACCGAAATAATGTCCGCGTCCGTCTCGACGAAGCTGCCGGGGTCTACCAGCATATCAATTCGTTCAGAAGCAGACAGCTTGAAGTGGTAATTGCAACGCGGACAGACCTTCAGGTTCTTTTCCCACTCGCGAGAGATAATGATCTCCCGGCACCTGTTACACTTCACTACCAGGTTGTTTGAAGGTTGCCTCTGGTTGAATGCGGAAGTCGTGGCAGGCGGATCGGTAGCAGCCATCAGTTACCCTCCTCCTCAATCTTGTGCGAAAAGCGCTGCCACAAAGCTTTGTGGGTCGAAAGGAGCTAAATCCTCGACCTTTTCTCCGGTTCCAACGAATTTAATAGGCACGCCCAGGTCGTCGGCGACCGCGAAGGCGAAACCACCTTTGGCCGTACTGTCCAGCTTGGTGATAATCACCCCCGTCAAACCGATATCCTCGGCAAATTTGCGGGCCTGTAACAGCGCGTTTTGTCCCGTTGTCGCGTCGACGACCATTAATAGCTCCTGCGGACCCTCTGGCAGCAATTTCTGTATAATTTTGTTGAGTTTCTTCAACTCCTCCATCAAATTATACTTCGTGTGCAGCCTTCCTGCTGTATCCACGATCAGCACATCGCTATGCCGCGTTCCGGCTGCCTGGATGGCGTCGTAGACAACCGCTCCGGGGTCGGAGCCGGGATTCTGGCTGATGACTGGCACGCCGATGCGCTCTCCCCAGACTTTCAACTGGTCGATGGCTGCGGCGCGGAAGGTATCACCTGCCGCCAGAATCACCGAGTGTCCCTCGCGTTTCAATCGATAGGCCATTTTGGCGATGCTGGTCGTCTTTCCTGAACCATTAACGCCGATGACCAGGATTACCGTCAGGGGAGATTGCTTCGCGAAACGTATTCCGGCGGGTTTGCCGAGCAGCGCGACCAGTTCCTCGCGCAGCGCCTGCTGCACCTGATTGGCGGTCGTCATTCGTTCCTCAGCAGCGCGCTGGTGCAGGCGGTCCATCAGCCACATGGTGGTACTCGGCCCCACGTCGGCGCTCAGCAGCGTCTCTTCCAGGTTGTCCCACATGTCGTCAGTAATGGGTTCTTGCGGCTTAAAAGATTCGCTGAAGCGTCCGAACAGGCGACGAGTTTTTCCGAGCGTATTTTTGAAAGGATTAAAACCTTGCTCAGCCATATTGTTCTTTACTTCAATTGGGTAGGCAAAATAAAAGGCAAAAGGAAAAGGAATTTACCTTTTGCCCTCGCCGTTGCTTGTGCGATACCTGCCATTACTGGCGGCTTGAGCGATACGAGTGAAGTGACCCGTCACTGATTGGCTCGTTGATGATGATATCGCCGTTACGGATTTTAATATTGTACAGGCACGCAGGGTTGGTGCAGACCCACGCCTTGTACTCTATGGAAGCTCCCTGGCTGCCGAAATCCGAAAGCGGAACCAGATCACCTTCACCACATTTGCGACACCGAGGAAATGCGAACTCCACGAAATCGCCTCCTTCCTTCTTTATAAGAGGATAGTAATCACCCACCTGACCACAAAACTTGTCAAGGTTTGGCGAAGAAGTTAGCCGAGGGGGAGCCTCCGCCTCTGCATCCGCGTCCCCACAGCAGTCGTACATCGTCCTGTTACCGCTATTCTACCACAATTCATATCGTGTGTCAGCACTTTCGTGAAAAAATCTTCATATTTTTTCCGCCACTCTGCAGGAATACACGCTATTTTTCACGCTTAGCTGCGCTGGTAGCAGTCTACTTTGTACCTCTGCTTCTACTCTAAGCATAACAGGTGTTACAACATCCGTCAAGCTCCATAGACGGATTGGCATATACTGCCTGCTTGCGTATTTTTCCCCACCTACCGTCATCTCCTGGAAATTTTTTCTTCTGAAAAGTGCATGATAAACCAGCTTTTTGTATGAGAAAATTGTCATTTTCCTGTTGCCATGCTCTTTAGAAATCGCTCTACAGGCCGATTACTGTATTGTTGAAATGGAGACATCATTATGAAAATGACCAATAAGCTCTACTTTTTCAGCGTTTTGGCACGATAGTTGCGGTAAAGGAGAGTAGGGGAGAGCAAAAGAAAAAAGTATTCCCGCCCAATCTATGAATGATGAAAATAAAGGAGTGAAATCGTCATGGTAGCAAAAACAGTGAAATCGTCTCGCAATAACGAAGTGGTGGTAGCGACAAGGAAGAATACTCGTGCCAGAAACAACGATATGGAGTTCTATTTTGAGCCAGACATGCAGGATGCCTTTGATATTGAGGACGATGAACTGCTCTTCGAGGACGAGGAGCAGCAGGATGGGCGCGGAGCTATTGATGATTCGGTCAAACAATATTTAAAGGAGATTGGCGCTTATCCTTTGCTCACCGGCGAACAGGAACTGCAACTGGCGGAACGCATCGCGCATGGCGACCTGCGCGCCCGCCAGAAGCTCATCGAAGCCAACCTGCGCCTTGTGGTCAGCATCGCCAAACGCTACTCGAATCAGGGCCTGCCCCTGCTTGATATGATTCAGGAAGGTAACATTGGTCTGATGCGGGCCGCGCAGAAGTTCGACTACAGGCGCGGCTATCGTTTCAGCACCTACGCCACGTGGTGGATTCGTCAGGCCATCAGCCGCGCCATCGCCGAACATTCACGCACCATCCATATCCCTGTTCACGTGGTCGAGTTGATCTACAAAATCAAGCGTATCGCCCGCCGCATCTACCAGGAGCAGGGCATCGAGGCGCTGCCGGAACAGATTGCCGCCGAGGTTGGCCTGCCCAAAGAGCGCGTCGTCGAACTGCTCAATGTCTCCGACCAGCCCATCTCGCTCGACGCGCCCGTTGCCGATGACGAGCAGTATCACCTTGCCGATACGCTCGAGGACCTGAGCATGACTCTCCCCTCCGACGAGGTATCACAGAAGCTACTGCGCGATTCCATCGAGCAGGCCATGACCATTCTCAATCCCCGCGAGCGCACCATTATCGAGAAGCGCTACGGTCTGAAAGATGGACATTTCCACTCCCTCGAAGAAGTCAGCGCCGAATTTAAACTGACCCGCGAGCGCATCCGCCAGATTGAGGTCAAGGCGCTGCGTAAGCTCCGCTACCCGGAGCGCTATAGTGGCTTGCAGGAGTATGCGCGCGCATGACGCAGCGTCTGAAGACGGCGAGTGAGCGTTATGTTTTTGCAAAGCCCCGGAAGACACCCGCAAGGGGATGTCTCTACTGGCATGGCAGACAGTAGAGACATCCCCTTGCGGGTGTCTTCCGTTCCCTCCCCTTATGGATCACTATAAGCCTGCTCCGCTCACTATTCGATGGGAAAGTCTGGATCGGTGCCCCATTCTTCCCAGGATGCATCGTAGAGCGCGATGTCCCGGTAGCCGCCCAGGTAGAGGGCCAAAAGCGCGAGCGAAGCCGAGATTCCGGACCCGCAGTAGGTGATAATGCGTTGCTCCGGGTTCAGCCCCACTTCTTGTGCCAGAGCTAATATAGACTCGTGGGACAGGTAGGTCCAATCGACCGGGTCGAGAAATCGTGAGGCGTGCAGATGCACCGCTCCAGGGATGTGCCCGCCTCGCATCACCCGCCCATCTACAAGTGCTATCCATGACTGGCCTGAAGGTAGAAAGAGGCTGCCGTGTGGCGTCCAGATAGCATGGCCTGCATATTGTTCAGCAGGGCGGGTATCGACCAGGCATACCCTGGAATCTGCCTCGCGTAGCGCTTGCTCGATCTCGCGCGCCTGTGCGAGCCAGCGCGGTTGCGGGCGCGGCGTGAAACTGGCTGGGACCGATCGGGTTTCCGCTGTGCTGATAGGTAATCCTTCAGCTACCCACCTGTTCCACCCTCCGTTGAGGACGGCCACCTGCTCGTGTCCATAGTAGCGTAGCGCCCACCAGAGTCGGGCCGCCCCGGAGTGATCCGTTTCGGCATAAGCGATCACACGGGTCTGATCGCCTATGCCGACTGCTTCCATGACCTCAGCAAACTGTTCGGGCGGCAGGAGCAGGTATCCTACTCCTCGCTCATCTGTCCGGCTCAGGTCATGCTGCCAGTCCAGGTGAACGGCCCCTGGAATATGTCCCCGCCGGTATAGTTCCCGGCCACTTCCATCACCTCGCCAGCGCGCATCGACGATGCGCACATCGCTATCTGTGAGGTGTACTGCTACCCACGACGGTTCTACCAGGGGATGGGTGACAAAATCAGGCATCTGCCCTCCTCCATGATGCAGACACACTCTTGAGCAGTCAGGACCAGGAAAGGCCTCCACCACCCATTATTCTCATCCCGCCACCTTCCTCTTCCTTTTTCTCCCAATTGATGCGCGCTTCCAGGATATAAGACCGTTCTTTCCCAGGCACTTTGAGGATGAAGAAAAGCCCGCGCCAGGGTTCGCTCTCCTCGTCCGAGAATGTCCAGGTTGACCAGGCGATGGGGCCATCGTGGCCTTCTCCTGTCAGTCTCCAGCCGCCTTTCGCCAGTTGAGTTGTGTAGTGGGTGGCGAGTTCAGGGAGTTCTATATCGGCCACCAGGGTTGCTGAAGAATGCCAGCTATCCATACCTCCGCCGCCGCCACTGGCAAATTGCCTCGCGCCTTTCGGTGGTAGAAGCGGCGGAATCAGGTTTTGTATGGTATGGTGCATCATGCGCTGCCGCATTCTGTTCTGCTGCCCGCATGGCGAAAACTCACTGCTGCTGTTGTATTCCAACCGCACATCCGTGATGCCGTTGCTGCCTTCGAAAGCATTAACGGTGAAGGCAGGTCCTTGTACCCCTTTACAATAGACCATGCGATTCTCAAACATCACGGCGTTTGAGTGAGTGAAACCGCCGCGCATTGGGCGTAAGGTCTCCTGCTCCTTCCAGCCTGCGGCAGTGAGCTTTTCTTTATAAAATTGTAGGACTGCTTCTGGAGTAAGTGTGCTGTCCAGCACAATATTGACCAATTCCTGGCTACGCATCAAGCTGCCCAGCACCCTGCATCCTTCCGGTAGAGGGATATCCACGTTGCCGGGAAGCCGTCCAACCAGCAATTGCGGATTGCTGACGCGCGGGTCACCAGGAAAAACGGACAGGCGTAGTACCAGCTCGTGTAAGAGCGCGTCGTTTGTACCCGGAGTGTTTGCATTCATCGGGCTGCAGCCTTTCTTTCTAAAAACGAGCTTGACCGTGATTATGCGCCCGTTGCCACCCCTCCGGCTTTCATCTGCAAGTAGGCAAAAATGAATGGATCAACGTCACCATTTAAGTAGCCCTCGGTATCGCTGGTCTCGTAGTTGGTGCGATGATCTTTGACGATATTGTACGGGTGGATTGTCACCGTGCGAATCTGCGTGCCGAAATCAGCCTGCACAAATTCGCCTTTCAGCTTTGCCGTCTCCTCTTCGCGCCGCTTCAGCTCTCGCTCATAGAGACGCACCTTCAGCAGCCGCATGGCAACCTCGCGATTCTGAATCTGCGAGCGTTCGTTCTGGCAGGTCACGACGATGCCTGTTGGCAGGTGCCTGATGCGTACAGCCGAGTCCGTTTTGTTGACGTGCTGGCCGCCTGCTCCTGTCGAGCGATAGGTATCCACCTCGATATCTTCAGGCCGGATGTTGATTTCGATGGCTTCCTCGATATCGGGCAATACCTCGACTTTGGCGAATGAGGTATGGCGGCGATGCGCGGCGTCAAACGGCGAGAGGCGAATCAGACGGTGCGTGCCGATCTCCGAGCGCAGGTAGCCATAGGCGTAGCGCCCGCGAATCTCGATGGTGACGCTTTTGATACCAGCTTCCTCACCCTCGTTATATTCGTAGACCTCGGTGCGGAAATGATGGCTCTCGGCCCAACGCATGTACATACGAAACAGCATCTCCGCCCAATCCTGGGCATCAACGCCGCCGCTTCCCGCGTGAATGCTCATAATGGCATCGCGCTGGTCATGCTCGCCGTTGAGCATCAGCGCGAACTCTAATTTTTCGATGTCCTGTTCGATGGCGATCAGCGAGCGTTCAACTTCGGCTTGCAACTCTTCGTCCGGTTCCTCCTCTAACAATCCGGCAATTCCATGTAAATCTTCGAGTTGCTGGGCAATGTTCTCCCAGGTCGTCACCTCGTCGCGCAATGCTGTCAACTGTTGCATGTGCGATTGCGCCCGACGATTATCCGACCAGAAGTCCTCGGCCAGGCTTTCCGCCTCTAATGCTTCTATTTGTTGTTTCTTGCCCGCCAGGTCAAAGACGCACCATAGTTTCATGGACGCGGCTTTGCAGGCGTTCGATCTGGTTGGTTAATTCACTCATACCTGCGTATTGTAACACGTTTGGGGCCGATTTGCACCTCTACTGTAAAACCAGGGCGACCGCGAGGGTCGCCCCTACCCAAACCGCCCGGTAGGGGCGACCCTCGCGGTTGCCCTGGTTTTCTGTTCATGAGAAGCCCGAAGATACCCGTAAGGGGATGTCTCTACTGCAGAATAATTCCAACCAGTAACAACTGTCCATCCTCTACATTGCTATTGGCCGCAGTGGGTAGGGATTGGATTAACAACAACCCTTGTTGTCCAGGCGCGATATTCGCATAGGAGATGGTGCCGCTGTATGTGCCATCGCTGTTTACCTGCAAGGGGACATTATTGGCAGTCGAAATCGGTGTTAGCGTATGATCGAAGAGTGTGGTGCTTGTCTGTCCATCCGCCAGCGCGCTTGCCCCATGCAGCGTGAAAGTAGATTTCACAAACGGCGTTTCCGTCGAGTTGAGCGGCAGAGCGGCAAAGTTTTGATCATTAATGCCAACGGTAATGCCCTGTGTGTGTGCGCTGACCACGAACCAGAGGCCCTTGCTATCCTGTCGAATTAGCCGTTTCAGCGTGACCTGTACGACCATGTGAGGGTTGGTCTGCACCAGTTGCACCTGCGCTGTTGTTCCGTCGTTGCTGATGACACCGTCCTGCGAATTGCTCGACGGCCATTTGAAGATGTCATACGCGAGTTGTTCCGCTGTGGCAAGCGGGTCTTTCCAGGGCATGGCCTGTCCTGCATCGGACTCCTGCTGCATGGCCTGGGCTTCCGCGCGGCTGGCAACCGGATAGAGGCCGGGAAAGGCCACCTGCTGAAATTGACCATGCTGCCAGGCAAACTCCTGATAGACATTTTGCTGAAGTGGCTGCAAAAACGCGCTTTCCTCGGCTGAAATATTCGGGTCAACGGAGCTGATAATGAGCGTATTGGCCTGGCTCACCTCGGCCATGCCCTGCGCCAGTCCGCGCCGCGTGAATAGGGGAAGCAGCCGGGGCTCAGGTTGTTGCTTGATGCAGCCGAACACGTAGACATCCAGCGTATGTTGCGTGTCATTGTGATTGACCTGTACCAGCGCGGCAGGTTTACCTCCGGCAAGCTGTTTGAATACTTCCACCGCGCCCATCTGCTCCGTTTGCGCCTGCAGATGTACCGCCTGCGTATAATCGGTCGTGTGAAGCAGCCCATTGCAATCAGTGGGTGTGTTTGTAGTGGAGTTTGCTGGCATAATGGCTACGACGATAAGATGTACGAGCGCGATCAGGGCCAGCAAACAGAGAGCCAGGGTAAGCAATGCTGGTGTTTTTTTCCTGGGGAGCGCGACGTTTTGGCGTGAGGGGTGGGCCGCAAGACACCCGCAAGGGGTGTCTCTACACATAGGACAGGGCGTAGAGACACCCCTTGCGGGTGTCTTGCGGTTCGCCCCAACAGGTGGCTTCGGGTTACTTCCCTTGTCTACCTGTGCAGGAGTCTGTTGCTGCTGTTGCGCTTTCGCCGCCTGAATCGCCGCTTGCAGTTTTTCGGGATGCGGCGGTATATAAAGAGGGAGTCGGCGTGTGCCACCGCTAGTTTGACTGGAATCCTTTGGTGTTGTCGTCTTCATCATCTTCCCTGATCCTCTAGAAGAATGGTTGTCTCTTCTCATTCTACAGAGGGGGAAGAAATGAGATCAGACCTTTTGAAACGTCCCGCTCAGAATTTTCCAGGAGCCGTTTTCTTGCCCTACGCTATAACTTCCCTTATAGGTGCTGTTTTGCGTGCCTTTCCCTGATGCAGGGCTTTCACTCGCGTGAATCGTGATATCGACTTTGACTGTGCCATCTGCCTGCTCGGTGATGCTATCAAAGGTGATGTCGTCGTGCAGTGTGTGGCTGTAGCCACTGGTGAAATTGTTGTAGGGCTGGCTCTGCTGAAAGCTGCTGCTCAACAGCGCATAGGCCGCCTGGTAGTTGTGCTGGTTGATGTCATCGTAGTATTGCTGGATGAGAGCCTGAGCCTGTTGAGAAGGCGTGGGAGTGTTAGTCGTATGGTGCGTAAACAGGAAAACCGCCATTGCCGCGATAATCAGCAGCAGGCCAAGCAGGATGAAGATCAGCCCCACAATGCGCCCGGTATGCCCGGTACGCCGCGCCGCCTCGGCAGCAGGGTCATAGCCAGCAGGCGTGGTGGGATAGGCTGCCTGCGGCGCAACGCCTGGATAGCCAACCGGAGGATAATTGGGATAGGATGTTCTGGATGGAAGCGGACTGGCTGGCGGATAGCGGCCTGGTTGAACGCCAAATCCGGGCTGGCTGGCAGATGGCCGCTGAACTGCCCGTGTTGGCGCATCCGGCTCATAGGCATCCTGTGGCGCGAGAATAAGCGGCTCTTGTGGGGGCTGCATTTTTACCTGGGTGGGTGCATCCTCGGGTGGATATAATGAATTTGAGGCCATCGTAGGCTGATCCGGGTTTTCCTGGGTGGGAAGCAAATCGGGATCAGCGGGGGTGCCACACTGCGGGCAGACCTGATCCCCTGCGCTCAAACGATAGCCACAATTACCACAAAATACCATGCTCATCGAACGAACTCCTCTTCAAAGCCTTGTTCTACTCGATAACTATACAACCTTCGAGCAATATATGGTAGTCTAGCGCTCCATGTAGTCCATTTGCTGCTGTCTATTCCTTTAATACTGTCAGCTTGCACTTTATTTTGTTTGATATCCAGACAATCTAATCATCTATTTCTATCGTGTAAATGAACAAGGGGAACAATCATTGCGGATAGGGGTATGTATCCTCAAAAGGATACATTATGCGTCACATGTTTTTCACGCGTCTTTCCCCGCCTGTTCCCCTGAGCAATCAGTAGTTCGTCCTATAGTTCTCAGTGCAGAGCAAGGAGGAGTTATGCTCAGTCAGCGCCGTGTTTATGCATTCCTGGGAGTATTTTTTGTACTACTGCTCATTGCGAGCGCGTTTGTCATGTTTCCTTCAAGGGCCGCAGCAGCTTCCACTTTCACGTTCAAGAACTTTGAACTGAGCGCTACAGTTGGTACGACGTGCCCAAACAGCAGTGGCACCTGCGCCAACAACGCTGCCGAGCCTGCTATCCGCGCCGACAAAGCAGGTAATTTCTATGCCAGTTCGGAGAATGGACTGGGTGCCGGGACCGATGCCTGGAAATCGAGTACAGGCGGGAAAAGCTATGTAACGCTTCCTTCGCCGGATTCGGTTTCCAACGGGTCTCCTTTCGCGCCGGGCGGCGGTGATACCGACCTTGCGGTTGCGCCCGTGAAGAATGCCAATGGCCTGTACAACGTCTATGTCGCCAGCCTGAATCTGGCCAATGTCGATGTCAGCACCAGCGTAGATGGCGGCAAAACCTGGAAGCTCAACCCGACCAGCGCCACCATTCCAGGCGACGACCGGGAGTGGATTGCCGCCGATGGCGCTTCAAAGGTCTGCATTTCCTATCATGATGTGGCGACCTTTAACATCGATGTCGATTGCAGCTTTGATGCCGGTACGACCTTCACCCAGCTCGGTTTTGCTTTCGACAACAATCATAAGTGGCTGGCGCAAAATAACGAAATCGGCAACTTGATGATTGATCCGAATAACCACATCATTTACCAGACCTTCAGCGGCATCGATAACGCTGGCGAAACCGTCTGTGATCAGCAAGGTACCTGCGGTTTTCATGACGTTTGGATGGCCGTCTCTACCGATGGCGGCAAGACCTTTACCGACTACAAGGTCTACTCTAACCCCAATGTAACCGTCAGCTATGGACACCAGTTTGTGAACGTCAGCATCGACAGGGCTGGCAACGTCTATTCCGTGTACTGCGACAATCACAACATTTACTACAGCTATTCGACTAATCATGGGCGGACATGGTCGAGTCCTGTGCAGGTGAACAGGAGTCCGGCCAATACCGCCATTTTCCCGTGGAGTGTCGCGAACAATGCCGGGCATCTGGATATCGTCTGGTACGGCACTTCGTATTATGATGGCGTCAATCCGCCCGACAACTACCCGTCTACCGCTTCCTGGTATGTGTACTTTGCGCAGAATTTGCACGCGACAACCTCGGGCAGTTCCTTTACACAGGTACGCGCTACTCCTATTGTTCACTATGGCGGCGTTTGCGAGGGCGGTGTGACCTGTACAGGCAATCGCGACCTCTACGACGACTTTGGCGTGGCCGCCAATCCCCTGACAGGCCTGGCCTCAATTGTGTACAGCGATGACCAGTACACGAACGATCCAAATAATCCGCCTGCCAGCGCTAACTGCACCTCTTCCTCGTCCAACACGTCTTCCTGCGATCATACGTCGATTGCTACACAGACGGGTGGGCCTGGCATTTAACTGTATGTAAAAGCAAGGTGGGAGCCTTTTTCAAGAGGCTCCCACCTTATTCCGCCCTTACGAGGCCTTTTTCAATCGCATCTCCCAATGACCATTAGAACGCTGGTGAAGCTCAAACACCTCGTTATATTTACCTATGAGTGATGTGAGGTCTTTAGCGTAGGGTTTTACATCGAACTGGGGAGCCACCTTTTTTAATGACAATCCTATTGCTGAGATGAGTACCCAATCGCCTTCTTTCCCGCGCAAAGCATCTTCATATGCTTTTCTGAGTAAGGTAGAAATTGATGCTGGATGAGAAGGCGCAGCTTCAATAGGAATAGGTTCTTCAGAAGAAGTTGTCTCAGAAGCGTTCTCAGAGGCATTGTGTTCATTAGGGGAATCGAGCGTAATAAAGCGCGTGCAGGCATTTTGCAAACTGAGCGGGCATTTATTTTTCTCACCGATGCCGAGTACCTGGCATCCCTCTTCGCGCAGGTGATGAATGAGCGGCGTAAAATCACTATCACTGCTGACAATGCAGAAGTGCTTGCATGCTCCCCGGTGCAGCAGATACATCGCGTCCACTGTCAGGGCGATGTCTGCCGCGTTTTTTGACTTGCTGGCATTTCCATTCTTGCCCTTATTTGCCGGTGGTAGATGAAATTGCTTCAGGCCATGCTGCATACCTACATCGCACCACTTATGTGAAAGCGAATTGCAGCCGCCATATACGCGCTTAATTGTGACTTTGCCAAGTTTTTGCGCTTCGCTCAGAATAGGCTCGATCAGCTCAGGAGAAATGTTATCGCCATCGATCAACAACGCTACAGGTTCGGCAGATGCCGCTTGTAGCGCAGGAGAAAAGGATTCCGGGGAGAAAGCAGGCTGACGGGAAAGCAGGCCGTTTGCTTTTGCCAGCACCAGATCAATATACGTGGAGAACAGACCAGAACGCCGCGGGATTGAGGAAGAAGCCTTCATGCACAAATCTCTCTTTCTCTTCATTTTTGTTTGAAGAAGCTAGAACAATAGAACCACAGGCAACTAACATCAAGCGCTTTCCTATTAAAAGTGGGGATGAGACAAATTAGTTGCATTTATCACTTTTTACCCAGGTGTATGTTCCTTTTCTAAAGATAAATCTGGGATTACCCATAAGTGACGTAAGATGCTTCGCTGCGCTCAGCATGACACTGGCGAGGACTGTCATGCTGAGCGCAGCGAAGCATCTCCGGCTGCGTCAATCTGGCCTTGCCAACTTAGGGGTAATCACCAGAGAAAAATGGCTTGACAAATAGCAAAGTTGCAGGTATATTTTTCATACACGAGTCTTTTTTGGATGTGTCCTTTATTGTTTTGTAAGGATAGCCTTTTCCATGCAGCGACAGCATTATTGTGTTGACATGATGCCTACCTTTGCTTACTGGATGCTTATTGAAGTATCCAATAGTCTGTCGCTGTTCTCTCAACGCACCTATCCTCTTCCTACATGAATACCGGCTTTAAGACGAGGCAAAAGGTTTTCAGGGGCGTAAGCGACAGGCTTACGCCCCTCTTTTTATATCCCGAACTTTAGCAAGGAGGCATGATATGACAGATGGAGCAGACAATTCACAGGAACACAAAAAAACCTATTATATTACCACCGCCATCGATTATCCCAACGCGGAACCTCATATCGGGCATTCGCTCGAAAAGGTTGCCGCCGACGTAGTAGCGCGCTATCACCGTTTGCAGGGCCGCGAGACCTACTTCAGCATCGGGCTTGATGAGAATAGCCAGCATGTTGTGAAGGCGGCGCGTGCGCATTCCGTCGATATACCCACCTGGATAGACCGCATGGATGTGGCCTTTCGCGCAGCCTGGCAAAAGCTCGACATCTCATATGATCGCTGGATTCGTACCACCGAGCCGGGGCATGTGCGCGCTTCGCAGGAGATGTTCCGGCGCGCCCAGGCAGCAGGGGATATCTACAGGTCTACCTATTCGGGCTGGTATTGTCCCAACTGCAACACGTTTTACAGCGACGACGAACTGGTAGAGGGCAGGTGTCCCAATCATCCGTCCTTGCAGCCGGAATGGATAGAAGAAGAGAATTACTTCTTTGCGCTGACCCGTTACAGTGACCGCTTGCTCGCGTATATTCAGGAGCATCCTGAGTTTATTGTCCCGGATGTGCGGCGCGCTGAAGTTCTCGGCACGCTTCGCCAGGGATTGCGGGATTTTGCCGTGTCGCGTCCGGCGAACCGTATCGACGAGGCATGGGGTATTCCTGTGCCCGGCGATTCCAGCCAGGTGATCTACGTCTGGTTCGACGCGCTGACCAACTACCTTACGGCGGTTGGTTTCCCGGACAATCCGGCGCAGTTTGCCCGTTTCTGGCCCGCTGACGCGCATGTCATCGGAAAAGATATCATCCGGTTTCATTGCATCTACTGGCCTGCCATGCTGCTCTCGGCTGGCCTGCCACTGCCTCGTCAGGTAGCGGTGCATGGTTTTCTTACCCTGGAAGGCCAGCGCATTTCAAAAACGGCAGGCAATATCGTCGAGCCTGTTGAACTGGTGAATGAGTTTGGCGTGAATGCGGTGCGCTATTACCTGTTGCGCAACCTTTCGTTCGCCTCAGACGGGAACTTTTCGCGTACCCGGCTGATTCAGAGTTACAACGACGAACTGGCGAAAGACCTGGGCAATCTGTTGAACCGCGTTGTCAGCATGATTGGTCGCTATCGGAGTGGGACTATTCCCGCGCCTGGCCCCATCGGAGACCGGGAGCGCGATGTGCAGCGCGTGGCCGCCCAAGCCCGTCAAAATGCCGAGACTGCGCTTGAGGCCTGGAATCCGGGAGAGGCGCTTCAAGCCATCTGGACACTGGTGCGACGCGCCAACCGCTACCTTGAGGAAAGCAAGCCCTGGAAGCTTGCCAGCCAGCCGGAGCAAGCTGCTGAACTGAACACAGTGCTATATACATCGGCTGAAGCGCTGCGCCTGCTGACCATTTACCTGTCGCCGTTTATTCCAGATGCGGCTCAGCGTATGGCAGTGCAGCTTGGCCTGGGTGAAATTCGCCCGGCAGCCTGGACCAGCGAAGGAACATGGGGCAGCCGGACGCTGGGCAGCGTCCATCCTGGAAAGGTGATTTTTCCACGCATCGAGAGCGGAAAATCGGCCTGATAGGCTAGAAACAAGGAGGGAGAAGGAATGTCCATCATCGAAGTTCACCAGCTATCGAAGACGTTCAAGACGCGCGAGCGAGCCGCCGGTTTTGCCGGAAGTTTGCGCTCGTTTGTCGCGCCGCAGTATCGCCAGCGCGAGGCCGTCAAATCCATCTCGTTCTCGCTCGAACGAGGCGAGGTGCTGGCCTTTATCGGGCCAAATGGCGCTGGTAAGTCCACCACCATTAAGATGCTGACGGGCATTCTCCATCCCTCACGTGGTTCCGCGCAGGTGCTTGGATTGACGCCCTGGCAGGAGAGGCGTAAGCTCGCCTACCAGATCGCCAGCGTCTATGGACAAAAATCCCAGTTGTGGTATCACCTGCCGCCGCAGGATACTTTCAACCTGCTGGCGCGCATCTACGAACTGGATATGCACGAATACCGCAAGCGGCGCGACTTTCTGATAGAAAGCTTCGACATCGCGGACTATATCCGCACGCCTGCGCGCAAATTGAGCCTGGGCGAGCGCATGCGCTGCGAACTGGCCGCCGCGTTATTGCACAAACCGCAGGTGATCTTCCTGGACGAGCCAACGATTGGCCTGGATGTCATCGCCAAACAGCGTATCCGCGAATTGATCGGCCAGTTGAACGCCGAGGAGCAGGTGACGGTCTTCCTGACCTCGCACGATGCCGGAGATATCGAGCAGGTTTGCCGCCGCGCCATCGTCATCAATCATGGCGACATTATCCTCGACGCGCCCGTTGCGAAACTCAAACGCGAGTACCTGAAGGTGAAAACGGTGGATTTGCTGCTGGAGGAGCCTGCCGATGGCCTGCTGAAAACCGATGAGCAAAGTGGCAAGCGCCGTCTGAGCATCCAATTGCCGACCTCAATTCACGAGGAGTTGCAGGATGTCACGGGCATCGAGGTGTTGAAGGCCAAAGGACACGGCTTGAAACTGGAAATCGATACCTCGCGCACCCCGCTTGAGCCGGTCATCGCCGCCATCATGCAGCACTGCCATATACTGGATATGACCATCGCCGACCCGCCGATGGAGGAGATTATCGCCGCCATCTATGGGCAGAAGCCGGAAAGGGAAGGTCTTCTTCCTGAAGTAAAAGAAGATGTCGAGGCATCGACAGGAGCGTGAAGCTATGGCAGCATCATTAGAACAGAGAGGCCTGTTCAGGCAGGCGCGGCATACGTTGGTCGCGGGTTGGCGCAAATATATCGCGGTGGTGCGTGTCAGCATCGCCAGCAATCTGGCCTATATCATGGAAGTCTTCTTCCGCGCCCTCTTCCTGATCGTGCTGATCTTCGTGCTGGGTCAACTCTGGAAAACGACCTATTCAGCGCGTGGCACACACCTGCTCAACGGCTTCAGCGCTGCCGACATGATATGGTATGTTGCATTCGCTGAGATTATGGCGACTTCGCTGCCACCCTTAACCCGGCGCATCGACCAGGATGTGCGCTCTGGACAACTGGCGTACCTGTTGGGGCGGCCATGCAGCTACATCCTGTACAATTTCGCGCAATACCTGGGCGAGCGGCTGGTGCGCCTCTTTATTAATGGCATCGTCGCTGTTAGTATAGCGTTCCTGTTAGTTGGGCCACCACATTTCACCTGGATGGGTATAGTGGCATGGCCGCTTGTGGCCTTCCTGGCGGTCTGCATAGATTTCGCGGCCTACTTCAGCATTGGCCTGTTCGCGTTCTGGACAGAGAATACCGACTCGTTCAGCTTCGTGTTCAGCCGCTTGACGCTGGTGTTTGGTGGTGTGCTGGCTCCCCTGGAAATCTTTCCGCAGCCGCTGCGCAGTATTGCCCAGGCGCTGCCGTTCAGTTCCATTCTCTATGGCCCGGCCCGCACCGTTGTGCATTTTGAACTGGATCGATTTTTCGGCCTGCTCTTGCAGCAGGGGCTGACCCTGGGGGTAATAGTTTTGATACTCCTGCTGATCTATCGTATAGCCATCCGGCGTGTCAGTATTAATGGAGGCTAGAAACACATGAAATTTCTCAAGTTGATGGCAAGTACGCCCCGTTTCATCTGGACCTACCTGGTGGCCAATGTGCAGGCGGCAATGGAATACCGCGCTGCCTTCGTCGTGCAGGTGATTTCGATGGCAGCCAATGACATGCTCTGGCTCTTTTTCTGGTGGTCGTACTTTCACCAGTTCCCGCTGGTGCATGGCTGGCAGAATACAGATATTGTAGTCATCTGGGCGGTTGCTGCCTGCGGATTCGGCATCGGTATGAGCGTCTTCGGCAACGCGCCCCGGCTGGCGGCCCTGATTATGAACGGGGGGCTGGATGCCTACCTGGGTATGCCTCGCAATACCCTCTTGCACGTCTGCATCTCGGCCACTGACGCAACCGCTCTGGGCGATGTGCTGTTCGCGCTGGGAGCGTATCTCTTGCTACTGCATCCCGGCTTCTGGCAGTTTGCGCTCTTCCTGCTGCTCGCACTGCTGGTTGCGCTGATCTTCGCAGCCTTTATAGTTATCCTGGGTTCGCTGGCCTTCTTTCTGGGTAATACCGAAGGCCTGACGCAGCAAATGTTTGGGGCATTGGTCAATTTTAGCACCTATCCCATGAACATCTTTACCGGTATTGTCAGGCTGGTGCTGTTCACGGTAATTCCGGCAGGTTTCATCTCGTTCATTCCCTTGCAGTTGCTCAAGCAATTCGCCCTGCCCCTGTTCGCTATCATGCTCGGCTTTACCGCCTTGATTGTCGCGGTAGCGTTCGGCATCTTCCAGCTTGGCCTGCGCAGATATGAGAGCGGGAATCTGCTGGGAATGCAGAATTGAGAAAAGGAGCGTTTTTGGAAGCTACCCGCTCGCGTGGGGAAACCGGAAGCCACCCGCAAGAGATGGCTCTACAATATGGTGCCGCCTGTAGAGCCATCTCTTGCGGGTGGCTTCCGGTTTCCCCTGTTGCTGGCCAGAGCCTACCTGTCGCCGGTAAAAAAATGAGTTGTACTCCACCCAGTGGAACAAATTGTATGCTAACGTAGTTAGCTGCTATTATAAAGGACATGAACAAGAATTACTTTTCCAGGAAATAGACACGTGCAGGACTTTTTTCAAGAACTGCTCCAAAAACTGAATGCTGGCGAAACGGTGGCGATGGCAACGGTCGTCAAACGCAAAGGCTCTGTGCCGCGTGAGGTTGGGGCGAAGATGCTGGTAGACCGCGCTGGCACGATTAGCGGCACGGTTGGCGGCGGCTGTGGCGAGGCTGAAGTATGGCGCAGCGCGCTCAATGTCATTGATACATTGCGTCCAACCACCGTCTCGGTTGATCTGACGGAAGAGATCGCTATGGAGAGCCAGGGCGTGTGCGGCGGCATTTTCGATGTCTTTGTTCAGCCCTGGCGAGCCACGTCACAGCCAGGACAACCAGATATGCGTGCCTTCGCGGAAGCTATCGCACAGGCGCTGGAAAGCGAACGCGCCGCCGTTCTTGTGACAGTGATCGCGGCGGGTGGCTCCTGGCGCGCTTCCACCGGCCAGCAGATGCTCGTCCATGAATCTGGCGAATTGCTTGGCTCGCTGGAGCTTCCCGGCGCGCCCGCTAACCTCTCTCAAAAGCTGGTAGAAGCAGCTCAGCGGGCTATTGTCGCTGGCAAACCGCACGTCGAGCGAATTGAAAGCCAGGAAGCAAGCTCGACCTGGGCTGAACTCTTCATCGAGCCATTTGTGCCGCCGCCTGTCTTGCTCATTGCCGGGGCCGGACATATCGCTGTACCGCTCGCCGCGCTGGCCTCGATTATGAAGTTTTCGGTCAGCGTCACCGATGATCGCCCTTCGTTTGCCAATCGCGAGCGTTTTCCGGGCGCGAAACAGGTGCTTGTTGGCGATATTGAAGTGACCTTGCGCAACTATCCTATCACCCCTCGCACGCATATCGTTCTAGTCACGCGAGCGCACGCTCATGATGTGCAGGGCCTGCGCGCCATCATCGACTCCCCTGCCGCTTATATCGGCATGATCGGCAGCCAGCGCCGTGTCTGGGCCGTTTTCAAGCTCCTTCATGAGGAGGGCGTCTCCGCTGAGAAGCTAGCGCGTGTTCACGCGCCGATTGGCCTTGACCTCGGCGGGTCGACTCCCGAAGAGATTGCGCTTGCCATTATGTCCGAAATCGTCTTGCTCCGCCATCATGGCACAGGAAAACCTCTTTCCGATTCCTTACGCCAGCGCTACATGCATCGTTTGCAGCGCATGAATGGAGACGAGTAAAATTTTTCTTGAATTTAATATTATTTACCAATGATCCAGTAAAATACACTTGACAAACGAGTTTTTTTACTGCATACTAAGTCATAGTGACATGTCATTGTAACAGTTCAATGCTGAAAAGCCAGAGGGAGATACATGTACGAATTGATCATTCTCTCATTGTTGATGAGATACCCTATGCATGGCTATCTCATCGCGAAAATTATCAATGATATCATTGGCCCTTACGCGAAGGTTAGTAATGGCCGCTTATATCCCTTGCTGTCGAAGTTAGAGCAGGAAGGTTTGATTGCGACCTATATTGATGCTACTCAGACCAGGAAAGGGGAAAGGACGCAACGCCAATATCAGATCACGGAAGAAGGACGCAAACGCTTTCATGATTTGATGATGGATACGACCTCGAACCCAGGTGACTATCAGAAGCTGTTTTTGCAGAAGGTAGCGGTGCTTGAATTTCTCAAATCCGGCGAACGCCTTTACCTGATCGACCACTATATCAATTATTGCCAGGCGCACGTACTCCACCTGGTTGCTGAGGCCGAGGATTATGAAAAAAAGGGTAGGGAATACTCGGTGAGTACCTATCAGTACGAGGCCACGCTGGAAGTAATGCGCCATCGCGCTGACCAATGGTTGCACGAGGCCCAATGGGCGCGCGAATTGCGTGAAAAAGAAATGCTCCGCATCGAGGCCAGTGAACATACCACATCTGAAGCTCTTTAAAGTCTATACAATTGTTACTCCCATATTGTTGAAAGGAGTCTCATATCATGTCACAAGAAACTATCACTAAAGAGACTAATGCTCCGGTTTATATGGTGCGCGGCAAGCCTGCCAATCCCTGGCTGGTGTTGCTCTCGCTCGATGTCACCATCGTTAATATTGCTATCCCCAATATGCAGTCCAATGCCATTACGATTGTGCAGCACGATACCGCTATTCCCGCGCAGTTTCGCCCGTTCATTATTCGCGGCCTGCAACAGGCGAGTGTGAATGCGAACAGCAGCCAGCTTCAGCCTCAGCAGTATGACCTGACGCAGTTCGCCAATAATGCGCCCCCACAGTACCGGGCGCAGGCGCGAGCCGCTTTGCAAGAGCTGGGCAACAAGATTGCTGCCGAATTCAAAAAGGCGGTTGTGCAGGCTTTCACTACGACCTGGATCGCCTCGGCTATTATGGCGGTCGCCGGCTTTATTCTGGCGCTTCTGACCTTTATTGTTCGCCGCAAATCTCCTGGCATTGAGCAACAGCGAGAAGCCAGCGATGAGGCAAGTGTCGCAGCCGCTTTGTAGTACACAGCATATTCGCATTGCCTGGTTGTGCTGCTTTAGGCACAACCAGGCAGCATATAGCAAGCAAAAAAGAGGAAACGCTTTATGTCTGAACAGGTAATGCATGGAGTATCTGTCTCAGGTACGCAGGCTGAACAAAACGTTCCGGCCATCGAGATGAAAGACCTTTGCAAGCACTTTGGCTCATTCAAGGCCGTCGATCATCTTTCGCTTACGGTACGACAGGGCGAAATTTTTGGCCTGCTCGGGCCGAATGGTTCGGGCAAGACGACCACCATTAACATGTTGAGCGGGCTGAGCAAACCCACGAGCGGGGAAGTGCATGTCATGGGCTTCAATGTCCACAGCGAGCCCCGCAAGGTGCGCCAGATTCTCGGCTCGGTGCCGCAGGAAACTGCGCTGTATGAAGAACTCTCCGCCTGGACGAATATGGATTTTCACGCCGACCTCTTCGGCATTCCCCGCCGCGAGAAGAAAGAGCGCATCACGAAATTGCTCGACCTCGTGCAGTTGCTTGACCGCAAAGACTCGCGCGTCGGCACGTTTTCCGGCGGCATGAAGCGGCGTCTGGCGCTGGCCCGCGCCCTGCTGCACGATCCGCAGCTTATCTACCTCGACGAGCCAACACTGGGCGTTGATGTGCAGGCCCGCCGCGCCATCTGGGACTACATTCTTTCCCTGCGCGACCAGGGCAAGACCGTTCTGATTACCACCAACTACCTTGAGGAAGCGCAGGCCCTCTGCGAGCGCCTTGCCATCATCGATCACGGCAAGCTGATCGCCGTTGATACGCCGCAGCACCTCAAGCAGCAATACGGCGGTAGCGTGATCGAAGTGGAGACCGAGCAGCCCAGCCAGGCCGTTGAGGAGATACGCGCCTTCGAGGGAGTAACGGGCGTCACCCAGGATGGCACGAACCTGAAAATTACTACTGAGGGCATCAACAACGTTGTTGCGCAGGTGATTAACATCCTTTCGCAGCACAACGGCATTCGCGATATCGCTATTCGCGAACCCAACCTCGATGAAATCTTCTTACTGCTGACCGGAACCGCGCTGCGTGATTAGCAAGGGAGAAAACAGATGTCATCTTTTCGCTATGACCTGCGCGTCATCTGGGCCTGCATGCGCAAAGATATTCAAAGCGCGCTGACCGAGCGTGTCTTCACCATTCTGAGCGTCTTCGTGCCAGTCAACGTCCTTATCCTACTCAGCCTGTTTGTCCTGGCTGGCAGCGCCGCTCCAACAGCCGTCGTGATGAACGACACTGGCCCCTACGCGCAGCAATTTTATAACGCGATGGCTCACGCGCGCTCGTTTCGCCTGCGTATTGCCAGCGCGAGCGAGGCGGAGCAATTGATTACGACTGGACGCATTGTGGCGGTTGTCACCATACCTGCCGACTTCGATGCTCGCGTCTCGCACAACCAGCCCGTACAGGTGGACGTGCAGATTAATAATCTGAACACCGATTTTACCAACGATATTCGCCGCGCTGTGCCGCTCTCCATCACCTCATTTTACGCGAAGGCTTACCCCAATCTGGTTACAATCACTCCGCACGAGATTGACCTGCAGCCGCAGGATACCGACTATATTCCCTACCTGACGGTTTCGATTCTGATTGTGGGTCTGACGCTGGGCGGCATTCTGCAATCTGGCACCTCTACGGCCCGCGAATATGAGCATCTCACCATCAAGGAACTGCTGCTCTCGCCTGCCAGTCGCTGGGCCATCATCGTCGGCAAGATGCTGGGCGCGTTTGTGATGAGTCTGGCCTCGGTGGTGGTGGTGCTATTCGTGCTGATCGTGGTGATCCAGGTCTGGCCTGCTCACTGGGGTGAGGTGATCGGTTTTAGCCTGCTCTGCCTGGTCATTTTCATTGCCTTTGGCACGCTGTTAGGAACGTTGCTCAAACAGCGCCAGCCCGTCATCGCCCTCGCCTTTGGCACCGCAATTCCGCTATTCTTTTTGAGTGGCGCTTTCGGGCCAATTTCTTTTAGTACACCTGCCATTCAGGTGCTGGCCCAGATTTTCCCGCTCTACTACGCGATTGTGGTGCAGCAGCACGCCTTTCATAACTTTGTGCTGAACGACTACGGCCTGGCAACCAATGTCTTGATTCTGGTTGCATACGCGGTTGCCCTGATTCTGCTGACCGCGTTTGTCCTGCGGCGCAGCAACATTGCGCACTGAGAATATCAAGACTTCAAGGAGCAAAAACATGCTGACCTTTTTCCGTACACTCTGGGTCATTCTGCTGAAGGATATTCGTATCTGGCTGCGCCAGCCTGCCAATATCAGCGCAACCATTGTTCCCCCGCTCGGCTTTTTGCTCGTGGGTGCTCTTGGCGCTGCCGCCGTTGGACGCAGCCCGGTCGCGCTAGTCAACCTGGACTCAGGCGCGAAGGGACAGCAGATGGCCCAGATTTTTCATAACGCCGACGTGTTCCGCATCACCGATACGACTCCGGCCCAGGCGAAAGTGCTGCTTGAACACGTTGATGTAGTCGCCATCATCACTATTCCCGCCGATTTCACGCAGCGCGTGGATGCGCATCAAAGCGCGCCCATCGATGTCACCGTCAATAATCTCAACCTGGATTTTACCAACGATATTCGCCGCTCGGTGCCTGACGCCATCACCCATTTCTACGCGGCTCAGGGCAACGCGAGTCCGATTGCTGTCACCATGCGCGAGACGGACTTACGCCATCGCGATGTTGAACTCTTCCAGTACAGCGTCTTGCCAACTATCCTCCTCCTGCTCACCATCAGCGGGCTGATTAACGGCGGTCTCGCCACGGCGCGTGAGTGGGAGAGCCAGACGGTCAAGGAGTTGTTGCTTTCTCCCACGCCACGCGCCGCGCTGATCGTCGGCAAGGTACTCGCGGGTTTTGCGATCAGCTTTTTCCTGGGGGTGCTGGTCTTGCTGCTCTGCGATATCCTCGGTTGGACGCAGCCGCAGGGCATCTACTGGCTCACAACGCTGCTGACCATCGCGCTCGTTTCGCTGTTCAGCGCGGGTCTGGGAGTGGCAATTGGCGCAGCCCTGCAACGCTTGCAGGTGGTCATCGCCATTTCAATTAACGTGGCGATCTATCTGTTCTTTCTGGCGGGTGGCATCGGCGTGCTGGCCTTCGAGCCGGACTGGCTGCAAAACATCGCCGCCTTCATCCCGCTCACCTACGGACGTCACGCCCTTGAGCAGGCCATCTTCTATAGTTCGGCTGATCGCTTTGGCCTGGATATCGCGGTGCTGGCGGTTTCCGCGCTGGTGACACTGTTCCTGGGCACACTGGCGATGCGACGCAGTATCGCAGGTTAGTTGAGCAGGCCCCAGGGCCTGGCTCGCTTGCGCGCTTTCTGGGCCTCCTGGTAGTTGCCCTGCGATTCGTAGGCTTCTGCCTTGAGCGTCCAGGCGCGCGCGTAGCTGCGATCCAGTTCGGTAGCCTCGTTCAGCGCATCGAGCGCGGCGCGGGTATGACCTGCGCGCATCAGGGCCTCGGCTTTATTGCACCATGCCACGACGCTGCGCGGATTGATGATGAGGGCCTGGCTGTAGGCTTCTACCGCGCCCGCGTAGTCGCGCAGATAAGAACGCGCATTGCCCAGACCGTTCCAGGCCTGGAAGCTGCGCGGGTCGATGGAGAGCGATTGCTGGTAGGAGCGAATGGCCTCCTCCGGCATATTCATGTCGAGTTGCGCGTCAGCTTTGCCGTTCCAGGCCGCCACGTACTGCGGGTCGATGCTGAGGGCACGCTCGAAATGCACCAGCGCCTGCGAGTAACGCTGCAGGCGATTGAGCGAGAGACCGGCGCTGACCCAGACGACCGGATTATTGGGGTCGATCTCGGTGGCGTGTTGAAAGGCTTCGTAGGCCTTCTTGTAGTTTCCCTGGTTATAGAGCGCGGTTCCCTTGCCGTTCCAGGCGTGGAAGTTGCGCTCGTCCATGCGCAGGGCTTCTTCGTAAGCGGCGAGCGCCTGCGAGTACTGCTGCTGGCGTAGGAGCGTGTCGCCTTCCTGGCATTTCTCGCGCACACTGCCGCTGGTACGCGGGCGAACAGCAGGTTGCCGTCCGGTCGAATCCCCTTTCCCCTGCGAAAAAGCGGGCAGCGAGGGATTGGTCGCGCTGCGAATGATGGGCGGCTGCTCAACAGGTGGAGTGATGGGGTTATGAACTCCTCCTGCCGGGCGCGTTGCCTGCTCAAATGCGCGCAGAAAATCGAGCATATCGGCGAAGCGATCTTCGGGGCGCGGGGCAAGCGCGCGCGATATCACAGCATCAAGCGCGGATGGCAGTTCGGGATTGATCGACGAGGGCGGCATAATGGGGCCGCTTCCCGTTGCGTCGAAAGGATGGTAGCCGGTCAGCATTTCGTACAAGACCACCGCCGAGCCAAATTGATCGCTGCGCGGATCAACCAGCCCGTTCGCCTGCTCGGGTGCCATATAACCCACTGTCCCGCGAACAGTAATGGTTTTGCCGATACGTGCCCCCGGCTCCAGCGAGCGCGCAATGCCGAAATCCGTGATGACCAACCGCCGGTCTTCCTGATGAATGAGAATATTTTCCGGCTTGATGTCGCGGTGAATTACCGGGCGCGGGCGTGTATGCGCGTAGTGCAGGGCACTCACCAGTTGCCGGAAATTCTGCGTAGTTTCCTGTGCCGGAAGCGGCCCATTCGCTTTTGCCAGCCGCGTGCGCAGCGACCCGGCGGTGTAGAGGGGCATCACCAGAAAAACGCTGGGGCCATCCTTGCCATAATCCAGAATGGGCGCGATATTGGGATGATCGAGGGTCGCCGCGATGCGCGCTTCGCGCAGGAAATGCTCCTGTTCGCTCGGCGTCGTCTTGCTGGGCAGCAGCACCTTGATCGCAATGCGCCGCGAGAGGTTTTGATCCACGCCGCGAAAAACTGCCGCGTATCCACCCTTACTGATTAAGGCGTCAACCACATAGCGGCCCGCCAGGGCCGTATGGAGCAATGGGAGCGCACAGGCCCGGCAAAAATAATCGCTCTCCCGGTTATCGTAGCCGCAATCAGCAAGGTCGGCGCAGCGTGGCATTCCTTCTCCTCTCTCTATCTACAAATATAACGAAGCTCGCTCTCTACTTTCCTCGCAATCAGCGAGCAAGAGGGCACGAACCGCTTGTTTTTATGACTGAGCATGTTGTAGCAATGACTCCGCCCATTCCTGGCACTTTTCTGCCTCTGCTCCCCGGCCCAGCTTTTCCAGGACAATGGCCTTGTTATACCATGCGTCTGGTTCCTCGGGCGCAAATGCCGTTGCCTGATCGAAAGCCACCAGCGCCTCATCCAGCAGGCCAAGTTTAAAAAGCGCCAGTCCTTTATTATTCCAGGCAGCGATGTAATGCGGATCGAGAGCGAGGGCGTGATCGAAGGCCGTCAAAGCTTCCTGGTCGCGTCCCAATTCGTGCAGCAGGCTTCCCTTATTGTACCAGGCCGAGATCAACCCGTCATCATAGTGCAATGCCTGATCGTAAGAGTCGAGCGCATCCTCGTACAGGTGCATTGCCGCCAGCACGTTTCCTCGATTATACCATGCGCCCGCCAGTGTTGGGTCAAGTTCAAGCGCCTGGTCGTAATTAGCCAGCGCTTCGGCATAGCGTTTGAGATCACGCAGGTCGTTGGCCTTATCAAACCAGGACGTGGCGCTTTCGGGAGTGAGCATTGTTGCTCGTTCGTGAAGGAGAAGGGCCTGATCCGGTTCGCCGAGCCGCCGCAGAATATTGCCCTTGATATCCCACATCGCGGAGTTGCCTGGATCGCGTTCGATTGCCCGGTCGATGGCAATCAGCGCCTCGTCGTAGCGATGCAGGCTGTAGAGCGTATCACTCATCGCCTGCCAGACTATCGCCTGCGAGGGGTCAAGCACCAGCGCTTTATCAAAGGCCAGTAACGCCTCTTCCGGGCGGTTCAGTTCAACCAGGGTCATGCCGCGTCCGCTCCAGGCGAAGACATAGTTGGGATCTTGCGCCAGAGCCTGATCGTAGCACTCCATCTCTTCATTGTAGCGGTGCAACTCGTGCAGCACGCTAGCTCGTGAGTTCCACAACTCCGGGTCATGTGGGCGCAGTATAAGGGCCTGGTCGAACGCTTCCAGCGCCTCCTCGGTGCGCCCAAGCAACAGCAGCGCTGCGCCCTTGCCGCTCCATACTTCCGCTGTATGGTTGCCTGCCTGTAAAGCGGCTTCATAGGCAACCAGGGCCTCCTCGTAGTGTCCCTGTTCGTATGCCCGGTCTCCCTGCGCCTGCCAGTCGAGCGGCTCGTCCTGAGCAATCTGGGGAGACGAAGGTTGGGCCTCCGATTCCTGGCGTACAGGTTCCTGGCTTATGGGCACAGTTTTTCCTATAGCCGGGCGGATTACGGTGTACATGTCTTCTTCATCCTCGTCAAGCTCAAAATCGGCTCGCGATAGGCGTGTATCATTTTCTGCTCGAATAGTCAGTGTCGAGGATGGTTGTGCAGCAGCCATGTTTTGCGATTTCACGAGAAAAGCTAGCGGACCATCCTGACCGTAATCGATGACGCGAATGCTTTCCGGCTCGCGCACGTTGCTGGAAAGGGCCAGGGCGAGTTCGGCATCTTGCAAGAAGTTCTCGCGCTCGCGCGTCGTACTTTTCTGCGGAAGCAGCGCTCGTATGGTAACTGGCAACCCAGATTGCCGATCAAGCGCTTGCAGTGTGACGGTATGACGGTCTTTGCCAATCAATGATTGAATTTCATAGCGTCCTTGAAGGAATGTGCCTTGTAAAGGAATACCGCAGTGTGCGCAAAACCGCGCTGTTTTAAGATTTTGATAAGAACATTCGCTAGAATCTAAACATGCTATCATAAATAAGTCCGTCCACCCTTCCGAGCCTAATTACGCTGTGCAATCTCAACCAGTTCTTTAACTGTAGCGAAAATGCCTTTCTTTGTCAATGAGGCAATTAGCCCTATTAACAGACTACACCATACTTAAACTGCAATCTATGACAAATGCTCACATTCCTTTTTTTAAACATACAGTTGCCTTGCTTTTTCCTGCATGGCATAATATGCATCGGTAGAAATGCGGTAGTATCCTGCCACTCGCTGTCATATAGTTAGAACGAACGAATATCACCTCTAGCTAGAAAGAAAGCGAGTTCAGGAAGAGGATGACAATGAGTACACAACGCCAGGGAGAACAGGCGGAACAGGAACAGAGCGATATTATACGAATTTTGCTAGTTGACGATCATGCATTAGTGCGAGAGGGAACGCGCCGATTACTGGAAACCGAAAGCGATTTTGCGGTTATCGCCGAGGCATCGAATGGTGAAGAGGCGGTTGATATGGCGCGCAGGCTACATCCTCATATCGCTATCATGGATATTGCCATGCCCGGCATGGGCGGAATCGAGGCCACCAGGGTAATCAAGGCTCACTCTCCAGAAACCGCCGTACTCGTTTTATCAGCATATGATGACGAACCTTATTTGATGGCTTTGCTCGACGCGGGTGCCGCCGGGTTTCTTTTGAAAAGCGTGCATGGGCAGGAACTGATCAAAGCAATTCGGGCGGTTGCGCGTGGCGAATCGGTTTTACAGCCTTCTATTGCCGAGAAAATGATGCGCCGTCTTTCTACGCAAACGGGCACCGTTCAGCGTCCAGCTAACCTGTTGAGCGAGCGTGAATTTGATGTGTTGCGCCTGGCCGCCCGTGGATTGCCGAATAAAGAGATTGCTTCCCGCATGGGACTGAGCATTCGCACCGTCCATAGCCACCTGGCCAACATTTTTATGAAGATGCAGGTCGGTTCGCGTACTGAAGCGGTATTACAGGCCCTGCGCCAGGGGATGATCTCATTACAGGATACCTATGATACAGAGCAAAACGGCTGATTTCTCTCCATTGGTTCGAGCGCTTTTTATTGGTGGCGCGTTATGCGTATCTCTTGGCCTGCTTATCTGGGCTTTGCTTAACTATCAGGCCCCGCCGATTAGTTATGGTCCGCGAGCAGTCTTTACGCTGATCAGTGTCACCGTCTTCCTGTCCCTGCTTGGCAGAATCCTTCTCCTGCGTATGCTCAAAATGGAGGCATCAGACGTAAAAAAAGGTGGGTTGCCTGTCGCCTGGAGAATGCTGTTTCTACTCGATGTAGCTGCCCCGCTCTATCTTGCAGCGGGCGTCTTGATTGGCGTACCCGCCGCCATCCTGGTAGCCCTGGTTTCACAAATAATTGTACAGTGCTATACCGTTTTGCGCGGGTTTGTTTCGCTTACCCAGGCAGCCTATCATATTGTTGTCACAGCCTTGTTGGTATTTCTCGCCGATAGTCTCTATACCTTGATAGCAGGTTCTCACCAAAATCAGTACATTGCCAATGCTCTTTATCAACCAACGGAACTGTTTGGTTCTATTGTTGCCGCCCTGGTGATGTTGTTCTTATTTGTCCTGGTCTCTTTCCCCCTGGTCGTATATATTTTTCACGATGAAGCGCACGCTGGTCAACAGGCTGCCAGTGCTTCGCTGTTGGTGCCTTTGCAAGCATATCTTCGCTCGCAGGTGTTTCGCTATCAGTTGTTAGTGTTGAGCGTTGGTCCGCTGTTGCCTGTGGTCGATTTTTATGATAATGTGGTTGCCGAGCTGGCCTGGGTGTTTTTCCTGGTGCCGCTTTTTGCGATTTACTATCTGGCGCTGGTCAGCACTCGCTTGACTATTCGCACCGATGCTTTGCAACAGACCTTGTTGGATCTCAGCAGTGCGCGGAGGCGGCAGGACGAACTGCGCGATTATGCCTCGCTCATTACGCGCGTGCAGGAGGAGGAGCGTCGTCGCCTGGCGCGTGAACTGCATGATGATACAGCTCAGGCTCTCATTGCGCTCTCATTGGGGCTTGATGGGCTGGCGCGGGCAATGGGCAACTTAAATCTGCCTGAGAAGGATGCGGCCTGGCTCAGCAATCTCCAGAATCTCGCGGATCATACGCTTGAAGGAGTGCGCCGCGCCTGTCGCGACTTGCGGCCCTCCGTCCTGGATGATCTTGGACTGCGTGCCGCGCTCGAGTGGCTGAGCGATAGTTCTTCCTCACGGGGCATTCCCTGCACCTTTCGCTGTACCGGCACTCCTGTTCCTATTGCTTCTGAGCGCGAGATAGCTATCTTTCGTATCGTACAGGAGGCGTTATCCAATATCTGGCGGCATGCCCAGGCTACTCACGCTGCTGTTGAAATGAGCTATGAACCTGAGCGGTTGCGGGTTGCCATTACTGATGATGGTAAAGGGTTTGACGCGCAAGACGCCCTCGAAAACGTTCACAAGGAAGGAAGTCTCGGTCTGGTAGGAATGCGCGAACGGGCGATGCTCATCGGCGCAACTTTGACTATTACCTCGCACCCCGGCAAAGGATGTGTTGTGTACCTTACTCTGCCTTTAGCTACTGCGGCAAATGGTTCTACGAACTCGCGCACTACCAATAAACTGGAAATAGTTAGTAACTGAACGCCGCTTTTCGAGCCTTGTGCTAATTTTAGGTACATCTACGGATGTTTTTTTTGAACGGATAGTGCATAGTATAAGCAGGCAGGGTTTCTGCCGGGCTAGTGTCAGAAGTACCTGGAGGGTGATGGGTCGGTATCTTGTAGGATGGAACCGGGACCAGCCTATGAGGCCTACATATCGGCCTGATTATCTATCATCTTCTTAAACAAAGAGGAAGCATCTTGTCTCTCCGTGCGGTGTTCTCTCTCACAACGGGTTGAACTTTTGGCAACTAGCTCTGGTATCCCCTGCTTTTCCCTTTTTTGGACAAGCGCTACTCATTTCTTTCCTCACTAAACGCGTGTATGATTGCGCGCTTGCCTTTCCCCATTGCTTTATAAGCGCTGCAATTCATGGCATCAAACAACACATCATTACAGACCTGCCTCCCGATGTCATCCTGAGCGCAGCGAAGGATCTCTCGCTTGCCATGTCGAGCCAATGGGGGCCAGAGATCCTTTCGCGGCGCTCAGGATGACATACGAGGGGGTTCTTTTCAAAGATGTTATATAATGGGTAGGCTACACAGCTTTTTCACAATCTATTTTGAGGATACGATAATGACGACGAACAGTGATGTGTTTGGTGCCAGAGCCACGTTACAGAGCGAGTTCGGCACCGTTACCTACTATCGCCTGAATGCCCTTGCCGGGCGCGGCGTACAGGGGCTGGAGCGTCTTCCCTACACCGTCAAAATCATTTTAGAGAACCTGCTGCGCCATGCAGGAGGCGAACTGATCTCAGAAGACGATGTGCTGGCTCTTGCGCGCTGGACGCCTGGACAGGCGGCGCAATCCGAGGCCGAATTCCCCTTTATGCCCGCCCGTGTGCTGATGCAGGACTTTACGGGCGTTCCGGCTGTTGCCGACCTTGCTGCCATGCGTTCAGCGATGGCTCGCATGGGTGGCGACCCGCATAAAATCAATCCCCTGGTTCCGGCAGACCTGGTCATTGACCACTCGGTGCAGGTTGATATGTTTGGCTCGACGCTGGCCTTCCGTCGCAATGTCGAACGCGAGTACGAGCGCAACAGCGAGCGGTATGGACTCCTGCGCTGGGCGCAGCAGGCCTTCGCTAACTTCCGCGTAGTGCCCCCCGGCACCGGCATCGTTCACCAGGTCAACCTGGAATACCTGGCTCCTGTTGTGATGACGCGCAAAGAGGGCGACGAGACGCTGGCCTATCCAGACACGCTGGTCGGCACCGACTCGCATACCACCATGATTAACGGCCTGGGCGTGCTTGGCTGGGGCGTCGGCGGTATCGAGGCCGAAGCCGTATTGCTTGGTCAGCCTATCTACCTGCTCACGCCCGAAGTGATCGGCGTTCACCTGAGCGGCTCGCTTCCCGAGGGGGCGACCGCTACCGATCTTGTGCTGACCGTCACGCAGATGCTGCGCAAACGCGGCGTTGTCGGCAAGTTCGTCGAATTTACCGGTTCTGGCCTCAGCTATCTCTCACTGGCCGACCGCGCCACCATCTCGAACATGTCGCCCGAATTTGGCGCGACCGCCACCCTTTTCCCCGTAGATGCCGAGACACTGCGCTACCTGACCAGCACCGGGCGCGATCCCAAACTGGTAGACCTCGTTGAACGCTACACGAAGGAACAGGGCCTTTTCCGCACCGACGAAGCGCCCATTCCACAGTTCGACGACCTGCTCGAACTTGACCTCGCCACCATCGAGCCGAGCCTGGCTGGCCCGCGCCGCCCGCAGGACCGCGTTCCCATGCAGAACCTCGGCAAAGTTTTCCGCGATGCCTATGCCGACCGCTTCAAGAAATTAGAGGTGAACAGCACCACTGAAAAGCCTGTCATCCGTCTCGGCAGCGAAGGTGGCAGGCCGAACCCCGATCCCGTTGCCCAGCATGATACCATTGAGCAAAAGCTGGAGCAGGGCACGAGCAACGGCCATAATGGGCATTCGCGCGACGTCGTGGTCTCTATGGGCCACACACAGGCGCATATGACCGATGGCTCGGTCGCCATCGCCGCCATCACCAGTTGCACCAATACCTCTAACCCCTCGGTCATGATTGCCGCCGGACTGCTGGCGAAGCATGCCGTTGAGCGCGGCCTCTCGGTCAGCCCCACCGTCAAAACCAGCCTCGCCCCCGGTTCGCGGGCCGTCATCGACTATCTGGAGAACGCTGATCTGCTGCCCTATCTTGAGGCGTTGCGCTTCCACCTGGTGGGCTTCGGCTGCACAACTTGTATTGCCGAAGGAACGCCGGTCTTGCTTGCCAACGGCACCGCCCGGCGTATCGAGCAGTTGCCCCGTTTTGGCAGTGTAAAGCTGCTGGCTCCTGGCGAAGATGGCAAATTGAGCGCGGCGACCCAGACTGAAATGATGATTCAGGGCGAGCGCGAGTGCATCTCACTTGTTTTGCAAGACGGGCGCACTCTGGTGTGTACACCCGATCATCAGCTTCTGTGCGATGATGGCCGCTGGGTGCGCGCCGACCAGCTTATCGTAGGCCAGGACCGCGTCGTGGTTGGCCTTGAAGCTCCGTTGGACGAGCCGGGCGACGACGAAGCAGGTTATACATTGCAAGTAGGAAACCTGACATTCACGATGGATACGCCTCGTGAACGCCAGCGCACCTTAGCCTTTGCGCGCCTGCTCGGACACTTGCTCAGCGATGGCTCAATCAGCCAGCAAGGGCAGGGCCGAATGCACGTCGGGCAGATCATGGATCGCGAGACCGTTCTCGACGACCTTGAATTGCTTACCGGCCTGCGTCCCGCGGCAACGCGCTATGACGAGCGAAAATGGACGATCGTTCTGCCGAAGCCTCTGACGGATGCCATCATTACTTTGCCCGATGTGCGTATGGGGCGGCGCATCCACCAGATCCCCACGCTTCTGTCATTTGTGTTAGATGAGCATTGCCCGGTTGCTGTCGTGCGCGAGTTCCTGGGTGGACTTTTTGGCGCGGATGGACATGCGCCTGCATTGCACCGTTGGGGCAAAAGCGAGGATGATGCGACACTTGAAGCGCCTGCCTATACCCAGAGTACCATTCCAGAACATGTAGAGGCGCTCAAGCGAATGATGCATGACGTGACCCGCTTGCTGGCGCGTTGTGGTGTGAAAACTGATGGCGCGAAAGTGTACGAGTATCCTACGCGCCGCGCTGCTTCCTCGTACCCGGCAGCACAGGATGGTCTGCCGCGCATCGAGGTGCGCCTGGAACTGCCAGATGGTCTCTCATTTGTAGAGCGTGTTGGATTCCGCTATTGTGTGGATAAGTGCTTACGAGCGAGCGCGGCGGCAGTCTACTGGCGTTTGATCGAGCGCATTCATCGTCAGCGTCTCTGGATGTCTGCGCGCCTTGAGGAAATCCATCAGGAAAACCACACACTCTCGTTCGCCCGCGCGCGCCAGATGGCGGCAGTAGAGTTGATGGAACGCGAGCCAGTAGTCGCTCCTCACTATGCGCTTTTAGAGGGCAGCGACCGTTTTTCGCGCCTGCCACAGCTAACGGCGCGCAAGTTTCAGCCCCTGCATAGAGATGCCTGCGGTTTCCCATCCCCCGTCGAACTCTTTAGCGAACTGGGAGTGCGTGAGTGGTTCGCCCCGTTGCGCTCGCGAGAGGATGCAGAAGCTTCCAAACGTTACTGCATTGAGAAGGAAGCCTTCGCATCGCCAACGTTTGCCCTGAAGGTCATGGAGCGACGACCGGCAGGAAAGCGAGCGGTGTTTGATCTATCAGTGAACGATCAGCACGCCTTTGTAGCAGGAACGGTAGCAGTCCATAACTGCATCGGGAATAGCGGCCCTCTGCCCGAGCCAGTAGCTGAAGCTGTACAGGAAAACGACCTGGTGGTCGCGGCAGTCCTTAGCGGCAACCGTAACTTTGAGGGGCGCATTCACCCCCAGGTGCGTGCCAGCTTCCTGGCCTCACCTCCTCTGGTAGTGGCTTACGCCCTGGCAGGTACGGTTGATATTGACCTGACAAAGGAACCCGTCGGCACCGATGTCAATGGAGAAGCTGTCTACCTGCGCGATATCTGGCCGAGCCAGGAAGAAATCAGCCAGGCCGTATCGCAGGCCGTGACGCCCGAAGTGTTCGCCCAGAACTACGCGCACGTCTTTGAGGGCGACGAACACTGGCGCTCGCTCCCCAATACCGAGGGCGAACTCTTCAACTGGGACCCCAACTCGACTTATATTCAGGAGCCGCCATTCTTCCAGGATATGTCGCCGGAGCCGCAACCGGTTCAGGATATTCACAAGGCGCGCGCCCTGGTTGTCCTGGACGACTCCATCACGACCGACCACATCTCTCCGGCGGGCAGCTTCGGACCCAGCAGTCCGGCTGGCAAGTACCTGCTTGAGCGCGGCGTGGAGAGGCGCGACTTCAACACCTATGGAGCGCGGCGCGGCAACCACGAGGTCATGGTACGCGGTACCTTCGGCAATATCCGCCTGCGCAACCGTCTGGTACAGGGCAAAGAAGGGTACTACACCGTTCACCTGCCCGATGGCGAGGAAATGACCATCTATGACGCTTCTATGCGCTACCAACAGGAAGGTGTGCCGCTGGTGGTCATTGCTGGCAAAGAGTACGGCTCCGGTAGCTCGCGTGACTGGGCGGCGAAAGGTCCCCTGCTGCTCGGCATTCGCGCCGTCATCGCCGAAAGCTTCGAGCGCATACACCGCAGCAACCTCGTGGGTATGGGCATCCTGCCCTTGCAGTTCAAACCCGGCGAGAACAAGGAATCGCTTGGCCTCACCGGACGCGAAACCTACGAGATCACCGGCATCGAAAGCGGTCTCAAGCCCCGCCAGGAAGTCACCGTCAATGTTACCCGCGAGGACGGCTCGACCTTCTCGTTCCAGACCATCGCCCGCCTCGATAGTCCCATCGACGTCACCTACTACGAAAACGGTGGCATTTTGCTCACTGTTTTGCGGCGGTTGATGAAAGAGGGAACGCCTTCTCAAAGCTGATCGAAGCGCATAGGATGCCATTACACACCTGTCTGCCGATGTCATCCTGAGCGCCGCGAAGGATCTCGCGCCCCGAACGATGCGTGTGTCGAGGCCGCAGATCCTTCGCGGCGCTCAGGATGACAGGCGAGCGGGGGCTTGTTCATGACACTCTGTGCGCGTCAACTCTTTTCTATTGACAGACATTCACCTTTTTTTGATATACTGTGGTTGCATTCTAATCTCAACATTGGAAATGTTTTTCATATCTGCGTGTATTTATTCCGACCGGACGTCTTTTAGCCGATATCGCTCAATCTCTTGGCTATGAACTAGTCAACATTGATCTTTTCCGCACACGCCTGGCAATTGCGACCCTCGCTCAACTTCGTGAGGAAGTGGTAGTTTTGCGCTGGAACGGTGAAAAGTAAAGATGAACTTTCGCCCCCAAAACTCCTGTTTCATTGACACTTTGCCTAAGCTCATTTATATTGCATGTGCATATATCACTTCTTTCTCGGGTACCTTTCTACAAACCACGTCAATCTTTTTTAAATACGCTGCTTAAAAATAAATGGGGAGCAAGCCATGCGAAAACAGCAGGATTCGCTTGAAAAAATTGGCACGTATCGTATCCTCGGTAAAATTGGGCGCGGCGGCTCTAGTATTGTCTACCAGGCAAAGCACCTGATACTTTCCGAACGCCCCATCGTAGCCATCAAGCTGATGGCCCACAAACCGCTCATTGAAGAAAATGACCGTGAGAAATTTTTGCGGGAGGCCCGATTTCTTGACCGCTTGAAGCACCCTTGTATTCTTCCCATTCTCGATATCAACTTTGAGAATAACTATCCCTATATCGTGACCGAGTTTGCCCCGAAAGGCTCGCTGCGTGACTACCTGAACAAACAGCCACGCAAGCCGCTTCCTCTGGATCGAGTGTTGAAGATACTGGCGCAAGTTGGCGAAGCCCTGCACTATGCCCACAGGCATAACATTGTGCATCGCGACTTGAAGCCGGAGAACATCCTCTTTAACGCGAAGGATGATGCGCTGCTGGCTGATTTTGGTATTGCCCTGGTCATTGAAACGACCAGCATCAAAGATGTTGGAGCCAGTGGAACTCCCGCGTACATGGCACCAGAACAGTTTGAAGGCAAGGCGGGCAAAGCTTCCGATCAGTACTCGCTTGGCTGCATTGCCTACGAACTCGTGACAGGTCGCCGCCCCTTTACGGCCTCAAATTTTCTGACCTGGGGCATCCAGCATTCGCAAAATACACCCAAGCCGCCCACAGAATATAATCCTGCACTCCCTGAGCATATTGAGCAGGCTATTTTGAAGGCGATGGCTAAAGCACGCTGTGACCGCTTCCGCGATGTACAGGAATTTATCGAGGCGCTGCATGGGAATGTGCAGGTTCCCATTCATCAGAGTGCAGACAGTGCTTCTCGCGCTTCTGCTTCGCCGGTGCCCATTCAGCCCAGGCATTTCGAGCCATCGCAGAAGTCGAAGAGTGAGTGGTTTGACGAGGGGAAAGCGGCCCTGAAAGCGGCCCGCTACGAGGAAGCCCTGGCAGCCTTTGACTGCGTGCTTGCGCTTGATCCCCAATCCGTTTCGCCTCATAACTACAAGGGTCAGATATTGGAGCGTATGCTGCACTATCCAGAGGCATTGGGCGAGTACGAGGAGGCGATCCGGCTTGACCCGCATTTTGCCGATGCCTTGCGCAATAAAGGAAAGATGCACTATCTTCTCGCGCAATATAGCGAAGCGCTGCTTGCTTACGAAGAGGCCATTCGCCTTGATCCGAATAATGCAACGGATTATAAGTGCAAAGGCGATGCCTTCTACCAATTACGCATGTTTGAGGAGGCGCTGGCCTCCTACGATTATGCTTTGCATTTAAAAGCGAATCTGGCGGCTGCTCATCATGGGCGAGGCAATGCGCTGCGCGAAATGGGAAATCTGGAAGAAAGTCTGGAGGCTCATGAGCAGGCGATCCGGCTGGCCGCCAATCATGCCGACTTTTATCATGGCAAAGGACAGGCTCTCTTTCGTCTGAAGCGTTTTGAAGAGAGCCTGGCTGCGCACGAGCAGGCAATCCAGCTTGATCCCGGCCAGGCTATTTTTTACCGTTATAAAGCCGATGCGCTCTACCAGCTCAATCACTACGAGGAGGCGCTGCTCACCTATGAAGATGCGCTGCAACTTGATGGATCAGACCCGACAACCTATAACGGCAAGGGGTATACGCTCTACCAGCTTGGACGCTACGAAGAGGCCCTGGTCGCCTTTGAGCAGGCGCTGCTACTGGATGAAACGCTGGTAGCTGCGCATAACGGAAAGGGACAGGTGCTGGCCCAGTTTCATTGCTATGAGGAAGCATTAAAAGCCTATAACAGGGCGATTGAACTCAATGCCCAGGAGGCGACATCCTTTGTGGGCAAAGGCGATGCGCTCTACCAGTTAGGCCTGTACGACGAAGCTATCGAGGCCTATGTCAACGCGCTGAGCCTTGATTTTGAGTGCGCGGCGGCCTATCTGGGAGCGGGTAATGCGCTCTATCAGTCGGCGCGCTATGAAGAGGCGCTTGATGCCTACCTGTCTGCAATCCAGGCGGCCCCGGAATGCGCCCCCGCTCATGATGGCAGGGGCAACGCGCTTCTGCAACTGGAACGCTATGAGGAGGCGCTGGAGGCTTTAGAACAGGTCATCGCTTTCGACCCCGCCAACGCGCTTTACTACTATCACTATGGACAGGCACTTCATCATTTGAAACGCTATGAGGAGGCGCTTCAGGCTGCGCAACATGCCATTCAACTCGATTCATCCAATGCCCTCTACTACACGTGTTCTGGCTATTCCCTGTATAAGCTCAAGCGCTATGAAGAGGCTCTGCCCATCTTTGAGAAAGCTATCGAACTGGACGCGCAGAATGCATTAGCGCATAACGGCAAAGGAAATGTCCTCTATCGCCTTGAACAGTACGAGGAAGCCCTGGCCCTGTATGAACGCGCTACCCAGCTTGATCCTGTATTTACGCTGGCCCACTATGGACGTGGCAAGGTGCTGTATCATCTGGCACGCTACGAGGAGGCCCTGGTCGCCTTTGAGCGGGTGCTGCAACTCAGTCCCAACTGCGCCTCGGCCTTAACAGGCAAGGGAGATGCCCTCGAGCGACTTGGGCAGGCCACCTCGGCCTTGCAGGCTTACGAGCAGGCGATTAAGATTGACGATAGCTATGCCCCTGCTCTGGCGGGTGCGGGCACCATCTGTTATCAAGAGGGCTGCTACGAATACGCTCTTGAGTGTTACGACCGCGCCATTCAGCTTGCTCCCGATAACGCCCTGTACCTGTTCAACAAAGGGCGCATCCTGTACAAACTCAATGAGATAGAGGAAGCTCTGAGCGTGCTGAAACGCTCGATTGAACTCAATTCCGACTGTGTTCCCACCTATACCTGCTATGGCGATGCCCTCTGGCGCTTGAATCGCAACTGGGAGGCCCTCGATGCCTATGATAAGGCGCTGCAATGCAACTGCGCGAATGCTGATGCCTGGCATGGCAAGGGCAACGCCTTACGCGACCTCGAACGGTACGAGGAAGCCCTGCAGGCCTACGAACGGGCCATTGAATTGAACCCGGAGCAGGTCACTTACTACAACAACCTTGGCCTCACGTATCTGCGCCTCAAGCGCTACCAGCTTGCCCTGGCCATGTATGAAAATGCCATCGCGCTGGCTCCGCATGATGCCTGCGCCTATAACGGCAAGGGCAACGTCTTTTTTGCGCAGCGCAGCTATCGCAAAGCTCTGCTGGCCTACGATAAGGCCGTCGAACTCGATCCCGGCAATGCCGCCTATCGCTTGCGCCGCGACGAGGCGAAAAAATACGTGGTGCGAAGACCCGCCAGAGATCGGCCTGCCGAGGAGCAGTTGTACCTATGACACGATGAGGACAGGAAGACATCCACAAGGGATGTCTCTACATCAAGGGAACCGCTGTAGAGACATCCCTTGTGGATGTCTTTTGTCAAAATTTCCGCTGGCCCATTTATCCTGTTACACCGTCTCTGCCTCTGCCTGCCGCTTCAGCTCAACTTCCTGCGGATCGAGCGGCAGCACCTGGCAGGCTTCTACTGGAAATGAGAGCGTCACCTGCTGGCCGACAGCGAGGCCGCGCGCCTGCTGGCTGGGGATATCGGCGGTGAGCAGGGTATCAGGCGCGACGCGAACATGAAAGCGCGTGAACGGTCCCAGGAAGGTGCGCAGTTCGATTTCGCCGCGAATGGAATTGCCCCTGCTGTTGAGTCCCTGCTCGTTCTCGGCAGAGGCGGCTGTCAGCGTGACTTCCTCGGGGCGAACCAGCACCAGCATGCGCTCACCATCATGCTGGTTCGGCGGCGGCACGTGAAGCGTTTGCTCGCCTGACTGGAAAAGACCTTCGGCTGCCGAGGTCAGCACACCTGTAAACTGGTTGCTGGTGCCAACGAAGCTGGCGGCGAAGATGGTGCGCGGATTGCTGTAAATCTCCTCTGGATGGTCGAGTTGCTCGATGCGCCCTTTTGCCATCACCGCGATGCGGTCGGAGATGGCCAGCGCCTCTTCCTGATCGTGTGTGACATAGATGGCGGTCATCTTCAATCGTTGCTGAATGCGTCGGATTTCGTTGCGCAGTGTGACGCGCACTTTGGCATCCAGCGCCGAGAGCGGTTCGTCGAGCAAAAGCACCTTTGGTTCCACTGCAAGCGCCCGGGCCAGGGCAATGCGCTGCTGCTGACCGCCCGAGAGCTGGTGTGGATAGCTGCGACCTTTATCGGCAAGCCCGACCAGTTCCAGCAATTCGGCGCAGCGCTGCTTGATGACCTCTTTGGACTGTTTCTTAATGTTCATACCAAAGGCGACGTTTTGCTCAGCAGTCATGTGGGGAAAGAGGGCGTAGGATTGAAAGACCATGCCCATCGGCCGCTTGCTGGCGGCGCGATGTGTGATATCTTCATTGTCCAGCAGAATCGTGCCTTCGCTGGGCGTCTCAAAACCGGCAATCATGCGCAGGATGGTGGTTTTGCCGCAGCCGCTCGGCCCCAGCAGCGTCAGGAATTCGCCCTGTTCGACCATTAGATTGACGTGGTCAACGGCCGTCACACGTCCAAAATATTTGGTGAGGTCTTCCAGTTCAAGAAAGGCCATAACTTACTCCTTGCTATCGTGCTGCTGCAATATCAACCTGTGTCCCTGGCTGCCCGCCGCGCCGTCCGCGCACCAGCACGATGATTCCCAGGACGCAGATGAGTGTAAAGATGAAGCTCAGAATGGAGAGCGAGGCCGCGTTGTGTGGCGCGTTCTGGCCGACATTGTTCAGGTAAATGGGAAAGGTATAGATATTGAACAGGCTTGCCAGTGTGAATTCACCCATCACGGTAGAAAACGTCAGCAAAGCGGCGCTGATGACGCCGGGCCAGATGTTAGGCAGGATAACCGTCAGAAAAGTGCGCCACCAGCCGCTCCCCAGACTGTAGGCCGCCTCTGTCAGTACCGTCGTGTTGATGGCGCGCAGGCTGTTATCGATGGGCCGGTAGACGAACGGCAGCGCAATAATCACATAGGCGCAGACCAGCAGCGGCGGCGTATTGATAATATTCAGGCCATTCAGCACCGGCACCAGCCCGAGGGAAAGAATATTGATGAAAGGACTGGCGGTGCCGCTGTATTCCTGGAGCAGTCCTACCGCCAGCACAATCGCCGGAACAGCAAAGGGTACCAGTGAGAGAAACTCGATGAGCGGGCGAGCGCGCGGAATGCGCAACTGCACCCAGTAAGCAGTAGGAGTCACCAGCACAATCGCTAAGATGGTCGCGCCTGCCGCCAGTTCAAGCGAGGTGAGCAGAGTCTGCGAAAAGTCCGGGTCTTTATAGATTTGTTGTAGGGAAGAGAAATCGATGCCGTTTCCGCCCGATAGTCCGAAGACGAGCGTTGCGCCAAGTGGGACGAGCAGGTAGAGTATGACGAGCAGCAGGATGACTTTGTCTACGCCAATGCCGCGCCTCTGCTCCGCAGGCTCTTGCTGGCCAGGGGGAGCGTAGGTATCGGCGATAGCCCGCGAAGTAGTTGGATTGATGCTCATGTAGTTACCTCCCCTGCCAGGTATTGACGCGCCGCAGCATGGCCGTGTAGAGCGAGACAGCTACCAGCAGCACGATAATCATGCCGACCGCCAGCGCATTCCCCAGGCCGAAGTCCACGGTCACATTGCCATTGACCACGAAATTGATCAGGATGGGAACCAGGTTGATGTTGCCCTGAGCCAGGGCGAAGGCGGTAGCGAACGCGCCGAAGGAGTTGGCAAAGAGCAGCATCACCGCGGCGATGAGCGAGGGCAGCAGGATTGGCAGACCCACGCGCCGCCAGTAGGTGAACGTCGAGGCTCCCAGGTTGGTTGCCGCCTCCCGCCATTCGGGCTTCAATCCGTTCAGGGCTGGCAGCGTGACCAGGATCATCAACGGAAGCTGGAAATAGGTATACACAAGCACCAGCCCCCAGAATTGATAGACGCTGAAGCCCAGATGATAGAGGTCCAGGTGCAGCCAGTTTTTCAAGGCCACCGTAATGAAGCCGGTAACGCCGAGCGTGGCAACGAAGGCAAAGGCCAGCGGCACGCCTGCGAAGTTGGCCGCGATGCTGGAAAAGCCCACCAGGAGATTGCGCAGCCAGCCGGTGCGCAGGTTATAGACGCCGTAGGCAGCCAGCGCCCCAAAGATGCCTCCAATAAGGGCAGTGATGAGCGAGATTTCGATGCTGGTCTCGAAAGCGTGCAGATTACTTGCCTGCGAAAGCATGCGCCGGTAATTATCGAACGTAAATGCGCCCGTTGTATTATCGGTAAAGCTGCCTTGAATCAGGATAATGGCGGGTAAAATTTCAAAAAGGAGACAAAAGAGCAAAAACGGAACCAGACCGAGCCAACTGGTGAGCGTATAGCTCCAGCCTCTTCCTCCCGAACGCCGAACCGCGCTCGCTGGTTCGCGAACGGTCGTGCTGGTTTCTGCAATGCCTCTTGCTACCTGGGGTTGCATGCAGGCACCTCCTTTAAATAAAATAGCAGGAACGCGATACATCATATTAACACATGCAATCACGTTCCTGCATCGATTCGCCGGGGCGTACTACGAACCGAGTACCTGCGAACCCCAGTTTTGCGTGACCAGCGTGGAGGCGTTGTTCAGTTGTGTAAGGTTCGGGAACTTGATGTTTGCGTACTGCTCAGCCGGGGGCAACTTCGCGGCAAGATCAGCCGGTACCTTGCCTGCTGCTACCAGCTTCTGGTAGCGCGCCGGGTGGGCATAACCTTTCAGGTAGTCCAACTGCCCCTCGTCGGAGAAGATGTACTCGATCCACAGGCGCGCCGCGTAAGGATGGGGAGCCGTCTTGTTCACAATCGAGACGTAGGGGCCAGCAATCGAGGCATCGGATGGAATGATGATCTTCAAATTGGGCTTGCCCTTGAAGGCATCGCGGAAGCCGAGGCCCAGGTAGTCCCACATAATGGCGATAGCGACCTCGCCCTTTGCCATATTGGCATCGCTCGAGCGGGCAACCGTGAAATTGCCTTTCTTTTTCAGGTTGGCGAAGAAATCGATGCCCGGCTGAATATTATCCAGGCTGCCCCCGTTTGCCAGCGCGGCGGAGAAGACTGCCAGGAAGGCATCGTTCGCCTGGCGCGGGTCGCCATCGATGCCGATCATATTGGGATAGCTGTTGTTGAGCAGGTCCTTGAAGGTGGCGGGTGGATTTTTCACAATGTCAGTGTTGATGACAAAAGCCTGCGCCCCGTAGTACTCGGTACACCAGTAGCCATTGGGGTCTTTCAGATTAGCATCAATATCGGCCCAATGGGAATGGAAATATGGCGTGATCAGTCCCTGCTGAATGGCGACCGGGCCGAATTTAAAGCCCACATCCCCAATATCTCCATGCGGATGCGTCTTGGAGTTCTTAAAGACGACCAGCTCCTGCGCTGAAGAGTATTCCGCCTCGACTTTGTAGGACACCGGTACGCCGTAATTCTTCGTATAGCCAGAGAGAATGTCCGCGTAATCGGCCCATTCAGGGGGAATACCAATGGCCTGGAGTTCACCTTCCTGCTTGGCATGTGAAATAAGGGTTTGCATATCGATGGGGCCGTTCATATTGGTGGTAGAGCTGGGGGTGGAACCGCCACCACTACTGCTGCCACACGCCTCCAGGAACGCGGCCAGGGCTGTTCCCGATAGACCAAGCGCGCCAGCGCGCTTTAAAAATTCCCTACGGTTCTGCGAAGAGAAAAAGGGGCCGAAAAGCTCTTGCTCTCGACTGCTCATAGATGGGTACCTCCATTGATGGGCCACGTTTGACACATATAGTTGCTGCAAACGGGTAGCTCTGTGCCTCACAAAGCAAGCTCATGGGCATACATATACTACGTCTTCATCTGCTTACTATATCTCAACAACTTGCCATTCCCAACCTGCCGCCAGATGTCATCCTGAGCGCCGCGATGGATCTGCGGCTCCCACTGGCTCGACCCGGCACGCGCGAGATCCTTCGCGGCGCTCAGGATGACAGGCATGCGAGGCTTTTTCACGGTGTAGGATTACAGCAATTCCGCGCTACCAATTATATATAGCTGAGTTCAGTGTAGCAGGCAGGATAGATATAACACAATAGTCACAATAACTATAGTGGCTACCTCGATTATTGAGTATTTCAATAGATTTTTTTGCTTCGTTTCCATTTAAACAAATAGCTACCTTCGCTTAAACTTGAGTTAATATCGTTGTGCTAAGATACGAGCAAAAACCGCACCTGTTCATGCTATAATCTTTCTATGGACAAGCAAGTTGATATATGGAAGGGCTTTTCTAGCCACACCGTCTCACAGCTTCGAACCATTGCCGCGCTGCTGAATCGCTTAGACCCGCAGGCACAGTCGGATGCCTTGATTGTGCCAGGGTCGCCGGAACCGCGGGGCAATATCATCGTTTTCCCTGGTTCGTTCAATCCCCCTACGAACGCGCACCTGGCAATGCTGCAACAGGCGCAGCATTACGGGCGAGAGCATGGTGGAATGCATGTTTATGCCGCTATCAGCAAACATACGACCGACAAGGAGAACGTGCAGCGTCCTTTGCTGGTTGACCGCGTGCTGCTGCTTGAGGAGATTATGCAGCGCTACCTGCAAGCTGCCGGAGTGATGTTGTTTAATCGCGGCCTGTACGTGGAGCAGGCGGAGGGCATTCGCCGTCGCTATCCCGCCGTTGCTACCCTGTATTTCCTGGTGGGCTTCGATAAGATCGTCCAGGTTTTTGACCCGCGCTATTATAGCGACCGGGACAAGGCCCTGCATGAATTGTTCGCGCTGGCGGACATTCTGGTTGCGCCACGTGCCAACGCAGGCGAGCATGAGTTGAAGCAGCTATTACAGAAGCCAGAAAACCGCCAGTTTGCTTCGCATGTTCACGCTCTTCCTTTGAATGAGGCCTACCGCAATGTCTCCTCGACCCATATTCGCCAGGATTTTGCGCGCTACGCCTCGGATGTGCCGCCGGAAGTGCGCCAGTTTATTCAGGAGACGCATGCCTACGAACCCGCTCAGCGCCTGCCAGATGGCCGCGAAATTGACCGCTACGGAGAGCGCATGCTGGCCATTCAGAACCTGCTCAGGCAAACGGGCGGCGCAGTGTGAGGCGATTCGTGCCAATCTGTATCACGTCGCCCTCGAGCAGGTGATAGCGCGTGATCCGCATGCCATTGACGAAGGTGCCGGTCGCCGAACGATGATCCTCGATTTCGTAGCCTCCATCTGGTACCTGCCGGATGGTGGCATGTAAGCGACTCACCGCGAGGTCTTCCAGGAAAATATCACACTCGCGGCTGCGCCCAATAGTCATCTCCGGCAGGGCCTCAAAAGTGCGTGATAGACCGTTGGGGCCGCTTAGCTCCAGAAACACGATTTGATGGAGCGTCGGCTCGTGTTTTTTGCTCTTGTGCGATTCGCGGCCCCGCGAAGATGCAAGCTGGAACGGGCGCGTCCCTTCGTGTCCATAGAAGACCAGTTCCGTATGGCCGAAGCAGAGGACATCGCCATCCTGGAGCAGCTTCTCGTGTATGGGTTCGCCGTTGACAAAGCTATCTCCGCTGCCATGATCGTCGTGCAGCAGGTAGCCCTGCGAGGTAAAGAGAATGCGCGCCTGTTTGCGGTGAACAGCCAGGTCTTCCAGGAAAATATCACAATTGCGGCTGCGCCCGATGGTGGTGCAATCTTTCCAGATGCCGATACGTTTGCCGGCCTGCGGCCCCTGCTGTATCATCAGGTATGCGGTTGTCTGCTCCACTGGCTCCTGAGCCATTTCCAACCCTCTCTTCTAGCCGATTATTTCAACTCGTCCAGGGCCGCTAAAATTTTCTCGGGTGTAATAGGCAGGCTGCGAATGCGTATGCCAAGCGCGTCGTATACCGCGTTGGCAATAGCCGGGGCCATGCCGTTGGTCGGCACTTCACCGGCGGACTTTGCGCCAAACGGGCCGGTGTATTCTGTATCCTCGACCAGGATGGTGGTCATCTGCGGCATATCGAGCGCAGACATCACCTTGTAGTCTACGAAGCCCGGATTGCGCACGCGCCCCTGCTCGTCAAATTTCACTTCCTCGCTTAGCGCGTAGCCCAGCGCCATTGCGGTTGCTCCCTCGACCTGCCCGGTGGCCAGGGTGGGATTGATGGCTTTCCCCAGGTCGAGCGCGTTCACGGCGCGTGGAACGCGCACCTGTCCGGTTTCCGTATCGATCTCTACTTCAACAAACTGGACGTAAAAAGGCGCGGGAGAATCATCGGTCCAGAAATCGCCCTTTGCCATGATTTGCTGGCGGTGCCGACCGTAGAGCGTTTCGTGCGCGATATCGGCGACGGTCAGGTTGCTGGCCCCCTTTGGCGTATAAATCACGCCATCGATAATGCTCATATCTTCCGGCGAACAATCGAGCAGGTCTCCGGCAACCTCAAGAATCTGCCTGCGCACCTGTTCGGCGGCGACTTTGACTCCGCTTCCGCTAATATAGGTGGTGCTGGATGCATAGGAGCCATAGTCGAAGACGCTCGAGTCGGTGTCTACCGAATGCATGATAATCTTGTCCATGCCGACCCCCAGCGCCTCGGCGGCTATCTGCGCCATGATGGTGTCGCTGCCCTGCCCAATATCGGTCGCGCCGGTCATGACGTTGAAAGAACCATCCTCGTTCAGCTTGATGGACGCGCCGCCCAGTTCGAAGCTGGCGACGCCGCTGCCCTGCATGGCCGTTGCCACTCCTCTACCCCGCCGGATGGGCTTTCCATCGCCCCGGTCAAACGGCTCGTACCAGCCAAACGCTGCCGCGCCCTTTTCTATGCACTCAGGCAGGCCACACGAGCGGAACTGGCGCTTCGAGTGCCAGATGCCATCCATTGGTTCGCCCTCGATGGGGTCCCAATCGCCTTTTTGCACGTGATTTTTGCGCCGGAACTCTAGCGGATCCATGTTCAGGCGATGCGCGATCTCGTCGATATGACATTCGAGGGCGAAAAAGCCCTGTGGCGCGCCATAGCCGCGCATGGCTCCCGGAATTGGCAGGTTAGTGTAAACAGCATCCGCCTGGAAGCGGTAGGCTTTGGCGCGGTAGAGACAGAGCGTTTTGTGCCCGGTGCTGCGCGTCACGGTGAAGCTATGCGTGCCGTATGCCCCCGCGTTGCCAATCGAATGCATCGAAATAGCCACCAGGGTGCCATCGCGTTTGACCCCGCTGCGCATGCGCATAATCACCGGATGGCGGAAGCGGGCCGAGGTGAACTCCTCCTGGCGGCTGTACTCCACGCGCACCGGCTGGCGCGTTTTGAGCGCCAATATGGCGGCAACGGGTTCCAGGAGCATTTCCTGTTTGCTGCCAAAGCCGCCCCCGACGCGCGGTTTGACCACGCGCACACGCGAGATGGGCAGTTGCAACACGGCTGCCAGTTGTCGCCGCGTGTGATAGGGAACCTGCGTGCTGCTTGTCACGATCAGGCGGTCATAGCCATCGACATAGGCGAGACAGACGTGTGGCTCCAGAACGGCGTGCGAAATAAAGGGGACGCGATACTCGCCCTCGACCACGATATCCGCCTCGCGCATGGCCGCCGCGAAATCGCCGTTTTCAATGATCTCATGCGCGGCGATGTTGTGCGAGGCATCATAGATATCACCGAGATGTTTGCCATAGTTGGGATGAGAGACATCCGGCTCGTGTAGCTGCGGCGCGCCCTCCTGCATGGCCTCTAATGGATCAAAGACCGCCGGAAGCAGCTCGTACTCAACGTCGATCAAGCCCAGGGCTTCCTCGGCGATGGCTGCCGTTTCAGCCGCGACAAAGGCGACCCAGTCGCCGACGTAGCGCACGCGGCTATCGAGCAAATAGGCATCATAGGGTGACAGCTCGGGATAGGGCTGCCCTGCCGTACTGTGCGCCACGCGGGGTACGTCCTTATGCGTCACTACGGCGCGCACACCTGGAAAGGCAAGCGCTTTGCTTGTATCGATATGCCGGATGTTCGCGTGCGCGTGCGGCGAGTGCAGGATACGGCCATACAGCATGTCCGGCATCTCAAGGTCCGAGGCGTATACGGGTGCGCCCGTCACCAATGGACGGGCATCCACGCGGCGCTCTTTCTGTCCAACCACGCGCGTGCGCGCTATTTGCCGTGCTCGCTGATGTGCGCTGTCGGCAATATTGCCACTACCGGGTTCGTAATAATCGTTTTGCATAGAGTTCATCATTAAGCTGCAAGATGAGTGAGAAGCCTGCGCGCCCTTGCCCGATTAGAGGCTGTCCTTTTAGCAAGACATTGAGTATTGAGATCAGAAACATACCGGACGCTTTAAAATCTGCCCTTTCCAACAGGATGCCCGAATCATATCATGCTAAAACTCAGGAAACAAGTTTTCCCAGCTTACCGTAAGAAAGTATGGCTGATGGTAATATCACTCCCACAACGCGCCAAGCATAGCAAGCTGTCCGGCGTACTCGATGCGCTTAATCCAATCTTTGGGCCAGACCGAGAAGCCATGATACGCCCCGGCGAAAGCGCCTGTCAGGCAGGCTATCGAGTCCGAATCGCCGGAGGTCACCGCGGCGCGGCGCAGCGCGGCAAGGGGATCATTGGGAAAGAGCAGGAAGCAGAGCAGGCCGGTGGCAAAGGCTTCTTCGGCAATCCAGCCCGCCCCTGTCGCAAGACAGGGATCGCTCTCGCGGTCGGGATGGGCGAGCGCGCTATCCAGCCGCTCCAGCACACCCAGGCATTCATCCCAGCCCTGTTCAATATAGGCGGTGGGTGAGGATGCTCCCGCGTGATGCCAGAGGTCGCCAAGCCAATCGGCATGGTAGACGCTGCGCTGCTTGTGAGCGTAGTCGCGTAGAAGGCCGGGCAACTCCTGCGGTGGGTGGGTGGCGACAAGCAGAGCGATGGCTTTGGCCGTGAGGTCAGAGGCTGCCAGCGCCGTTGGATGTCCATGCGTCATGGCTCCCTGAAACTGGGCGATAGCGGCCCGGGTCTCCTCTGGTATGCCTCTTTTGCCGCCTGGAAGCAATCCGACGGGCGCGACGCGCATATTCGCGCCGCAGCCTTTGGATGTATGTACGGTTGCCTCTTGCCAGGGTAGTCCCTGTTCGAGCCGTCTGCACGCCTGCATACAGGTGTTGCCGGGGGCGCGGTTGTTGTCGGGGCTGCGCATCCAGGCCACAAAGCTGCGCCTCAACAAGGGCTCCAGTTTTTCCATCGTATAAGGGCGGGAAGCCTGCATGAGGGCCATCCCAACGGCAATCGTCATCTGCGTGTCATCCGTGACGCGCGCCGGGTTGCCTTCGAGTTCTTGCGGGCCATCCGGCGGATAGTGTTTCAAGATAGCATTCACACTCATGAATTCGGTGGGGGCGGCGAGCGCATCACCGAAGGCGAGGCCAAAAAGGCAGCCCGAGGCGCGACGAAGTGTGGGCATACCAGGGTTCACATCCTTCCATAGCTGTTGTAGAGATGCCAGTAGACGCCGTGACGGGCAAGCAGCTCGTCGTGCGTGCCTTGTTCCGCCACGCGCCCTTTATCGATAATCACGATGCGGTCGGCGTTGCGGATGGTGCTGAGGCGGTGCGCGATGATAAAGGTGGTGCGGCCCGCCGTCAAACGCTTCAGGGCCTGCTGGATGAGGGCTTCCGACTCGTTGTCCAGGGCCGATGACGGTTCGTCCATTACGAGAATGCGCGGCTGGTGCAGGAACATACGAGCGATGGCGATGCGCTGCCTTTGCCCACCCGAGAGGCTCTGCCCACGCTCCTGCAAGACGGTTTTGAAGCCATCAGGCTGCGAGAGAATGAAATCGAGAATGTTCGCGCTGCGCGCTGCCTCTACCAGTTCTTGATAAGTGACCCGCCGCAGCAGGCCGAAGGTCAGATTCTCTTCGATGGTGCCGCTGAAAAGCGAGTCGTCCTGTAGGATAACACCAAGCTGGCTGCGCAGGCTTTCGATCTTCAAATCGCGCAGGTCGTAGCCATCGATAGTAATGCGACCGCTATCCGGGGCGTAGAAGCGCATGAGCAGGTTGGCGATGGTGGTTTTTCCGGCTCCACTGCGCCCAACCAGCGCGATGGTCGAGCCTGCTCGCACCTGGAGATTGATGTCGTGCAGCACTTCGATGCCGGGCGAGTACGAGAAATGCACATGTTCAAAGGTGATGTCGCCGCGCACGTGGGGAAGCTCGATGCCTTTTTCAGCGTCGGCCTCCTCTGGATGGTTCAGCACCTCGAAGAGACGGTCGATGGCGACCGCCGCCGCCTGCACCTGCTGGTTGACGCCATTGAGTGTGCTGACGGGCGTTGAAAGCTGGCGCAGCACCAGCACAAAAGCCGCCAGCAGGCCCGCCGAAAGCTGCTGCGTAAGCACAAGATAGCCGCCAAAGGCCAGAATGACGATCACTCCAATGGCCTGCACAATACCAATCACCAGGTTTGCCTTTGACTGGAACAACGTGCGCTGAAATGACAACTGGTTGGTGTGCATAATCAGCTTCTTGATCTTGCGCCCGAAGCGATGCTCCGCCGCCAGGGCCTTGACCGTTTTTAAGCCGGTCAGTCCCTCGTACATGGCTCCGTTCATCACAGCGTAACTTTCCAGTACCTGCCTACTGAAGCGGCGCGCTTTGCGGTTGAAGTACAGGCTGACCCCCACATAAAAAGGAGCGACCGCGATCACTACCAGCGTCATGCGCCAGTCCGTGAGAAAGAGGACGAACGTGTAGATCACTACCAGTACCGTGTTGACCACCGTATCGATCATCACCTGAATAACGGTTTGCTGCGCCGATGTCACTTCGTTGAGGCGACTCAACACCTGTCCGGTGCTGCTAAGTCCCTGATAGAAAGCGAGCGGCAGGCGCAGCATATGGCGATAGAAGCGGTAGGTGATATTCAGGTTGGTCGCCCGGCTGAGCGAACCCAGCACGTTGCGGTTGAAGAAACTGAGCAGTTCTTCGAGGAACTGGACCGCCAGCACGAAGATCAGCGACCAGATGAAGAGCGGCACGTTTCCCTGCTTGAAGACGGTATCCAGCATAGTGCGGAAGACGAACGGGAGCGGGAGGGCAGTGAGGCCGATGCCGACGGTCAGCAACAGCGCCAGCGCAATTTGCCATTTAAAGGGTGTGACAAACTGGCTAAACTGTTTGATATCGCGCCAGCTCAGTTTTTTCTCCTGGGCGCGCTTATGGCGCTCCAGGCGGCGCGCATAGGCTGTATTGGCGTAGACAAGCTGCTGCTCCCGCGCAAGCGCTTCAGCAGCAAGCGTTTCTTTTGTGACGGCTGCCATAATCTGAGTGGGCAGCTTGCTAATCTCCAGTTCACCGCTGTAGGCGGCAGTTTTTACGGTTGGCAGCGCGCTGATATCGTCATCCTTAAAGGTGGGTGGAAAAGGAAATTCGACCTGTTGTTCCGCCGTTGTATGTGGGACGGGCCAGAGGTTCCCTTTGAACTCTGGTAGCTGCGGCGGCGTTTCCTGGGGCGGCTGCGGTGTTTTGCCTACCAGGCGTACAGGACGTGGCAGATTTGCAGGTGGAAAAGGATTGTTAACCATCGGCACCACCCGTAAAGAGCGCCTGAAGCAGGCGAGGCCCATCATCCGTGTTGCGCGCAAGCAGGAGACGATATCCCGCCGCCTGTTCGGCCAGCTTGCTGAGCAGGCCAAAGAGCTTTTCCTGCGACTGAGGATAGGTCTTTTCGATGCGCATGCATTGGTCGATGAGTTCGTGCAGGGTGCGCCCCTTGCTCAACGGAACCAGTTGGCTCGGCCCCTCTTCCACCAGCGTAGGAAAGATCAGGAAGCGGACATCTGCTTCAAGATCGAGCGCGCCCGGACGTAATTGCTCGATATCACAGTGGCGCTTGCCTCGAAAATCTGCCGGAAGCTCGCACAAAAACGCCAGTTGTGGCCAGAGATCAAGCGTTCCCTTGCGCACAGAGGCTTCAGTATTCAGAGCATGGACGTGGATACGCGCGTCTTCCTCGCATTCTCGCAGTGTCACCAGGTCATCGCCCAGCAGGCCAAAGCCGTACAATGCGCAGCCGATGCTCAGGGTCGTCTTGCCGCTGCCGGAAAGCCCGAAGATGAGCGCGGCCCGCCTGGCATCTCCAGGCGAGGTAACGGCTGCCGCGTGGCAAGGCTCGAAGCGAAAGGAGCGCAAAAGATGACCGAGCGCCAGGAGCAAAACGCAGCGGCGTAAGAATAGTGGTTGATACTGTTCGAGAGAGAGAAGCTGCGTAACCGCCGTTTGTTGATCTGGATAGAGCGCGGTCAGAACCGGCCCATTCATGGTCGGCAGTTCTGCGTAACTCAAATATTCGCTGTAGTCGTCCTGGCTCAGGTAATAACGCAGCTTTGTTTCGGTCATCAACCGGATCGTTTCGGTATGTTTTCTCCTATCCGGCAGCGCGAGCGGAAATTGAGAGGCGTTCTCAAAGCAAGCGAGCGCATATACCAGCCGCCCGCGCACCCGGGCAGGTTCGGGAAAGGAACCGAGCAACCCGTCGAGCAAGGACAGGAGCGCGGGCTGATTGGTAGAACAGATCACCTCGAGATCAGAGAAAAAGTAGCGCTTCTGAAACGCTAGCTCGGGTAGCTCTGCTGCTGTTAGAACGGTCTCATGCGGCATATGTTTAACTGTGCGCGGACGTGCGTTCGCGAGAGCCGCTTTCGCTGAGCAGCTTATGCTCGCGTAATGTGTTCAAAAGTTGTTCGACATCGTGTCGAGCCTGGTCATAGGTCACTTCATATGATGAGCAGATAGCGGAGGTAATATCTTCAATCGTGTGTTTGCCATCCAGCATTTTCCAGATCAATGTTCCTACTTTATTTAAGTTAAAAGAATAGCCTTCTTGTGGGTCCAGCAAAATCGCCTCACCATCGAGTTCTCTCCACAACACAACCGTATTTCGTGATAACATCTGCATAGCTCCTACATCTGCCGATAAGTTCGTAAAATGAGTTACATCCTATATTTTTTGTCGGCAAAAACGCTTGTTTGTTAAGCCCTTTGCCGTTCTTTATTCGTTAAGAGGAATGGCAGCCGGGCGCATGCGCAAATACGCCAGGCGCGCGACCAGGGTTGCACATTTTCGGACGACAACACGTAGCAAGGGAAGATGCGTATGAAGACAATATAACCGATAGCGTAGCTGCGCAGAAAGCTTTCCATACCTTTTGGCTATCGAAAGTCGTAAATCTATTTGTGTAGTACCGCTTCGCACCAGCGTAACCCTCCCCACCACTGCCTGCTCATCGAACCAGTTGGCCGAAAATTGCATGTCGCCCATTTCAAGATAGCGCGTCCCTGCTGCGCCCGTTTGACGCCGCACGATACGATGGATCACCAATCCCTCGGGAGTTTCAAAAGCCGCGATATCCCCTACCGAAATGGCCTGTGCTGGTTCGATATAAACGCTATCGCCCATATGGATGAGGGGTCGCATACTGCCGCTAGCAACGCGAAACCAGGTAGGTTGTCCCTGACGGATAGCTTCAATGTAGAGGGAATCGATCACGCGGGCGCGTGTTTCGGATATTTCTGGCATAACGCTCCACCTTTTCCCGCCTGCAACCTATGTTTGACAAAATAGCCAGGTGAATCTCACCTGGCTACGCAGCTTGGATGGTCGCTATTTGTGAGTGCGACCAGCGGTGCCGGAAACGGAGCAGCTCAGAGAGCCTTTGCTCGGAGTCACATGGCAACCGCGACCGGAATGGGCAAGAGCCGAGGGAAGGTCGCGGAGGCGCTGTACTTCGAGCTTGGGAGCCTCGTATGCTGCGCGAGTGTTTTGAGTCATAACTCACTCTCCTCCAACTAAATGTTGCTAGGCCCCTGTATGAACGATGAAGACTTTCAGCGTTTTTACAAGGATAGCAAGATCGACGATAAATGAACGAGTATCGATGTATTGCATATCAAGCAGAACGCGCTCATCATATGAGATGTGCTGACGCCCGCTGATTTGCCACAAGCCAGTAATACCGGGTTTGACCGAGAGCCGCTTCTGAGCATATTCGCCATAACGCGGCAGCTCGCTAGGATGAATCATCCTCGGCCCAACCAGCGACATTTGCCCCACCAGAACGTTGAATAATTGAGGTAACTCATCTAGGCTTGTTTTACGCAAGAACCGGCCTACACGGGTGATGCGTGGGTCGCGTTCCAACTTCATATTTTGCTGGAACTTGCGCATTAACTCAGGATGTTTCGCCAGATACGTATCCGCATCGGGTATCATGGTGCGAAACTTGAGTGCGTAAAAACGACGCCCCTGGTATCCAATGATTTCGCGAAAGTGTAGCACACTTCCTCTGTCATCGAGCTTGATGCAAACAGCGATGAGCAAAAGTACTGGCATCAACACGATAATACCAATCAGGGACAGGACAATATCACACACGCGCTTGAAGATATGATATAGCGCCGCTGGCTCGCCTGTTATGGTAACCCCAGGTTTGACGACTGTTATTGCGTCAGTGTTGAGTATACCGGGACTCATACCAAGCGCCTTTTGAGAAACTGGCCCTTCCTCTTGACGTTTGGGCATGGTTACCATGATCTGGTCCATAAATGCCTATATCTCCTTTGTATTCTTCCCCTCGACGCTTGTAAGTGTAGCAGGTGGAAAGCGTGATGTCGGTAGTGAACCAGTTAAGAAATGATTGCAAATATATCAATCAGGTTAAGGTTTCTTCTGAATGCTAGTGGGAGCTTATTTCTCTATCAATTTCCTGCACTAACAAGTGAGTACTGCCTTACTAATTCGTTGTAACTATAGCAGCGATTTTCTATGGAGGATCGTAGAACGTATTTTTGCTAATGGAGAGGACATGACTTTTATTATGAAGAAGAGCAAGTTATTTTACGTTTTTGCCGCGCTTGCAGTGCTGGCGCTCCTGGCGGGCATCTATTATTCGATTCCCGGCGTGTATCACCCATTGCTGTTCTTTGATCACGCTATTTACCTGATTAATGTGCCAAAAATCAATGCCTACTCGCATCACAAGTACACGGCTGTGTTCCTGATGGTCGCACTGGCTTTCTTTTTCCTGGCATATCTTTTGCAGCGCCGCAAGAAGGCAATCGCTTAAATCGAGAGGGGAATGCAAAGAAACTGCATTCCCCTCTGCTCTCATCATTTTTCCCAACCCAGGTCTCGTCCTAAAAATTCGTAGAGGCGAGCGTTATGAGGCTGGAAGTAGTCGATTAACCTCGCGCGGGTCTCCGCCTTCATCTTCGGTGGTTTCTCGTTGCTCTTATATCCCTCTTTGGTAGGCTCGCGATAATTTTTAAACTCTTTTTGTCTGATAAACTGCTCGTTCACCGGTACTCCGAGAAATTCCAGCGTTTGCCGGACTACAGTTGCCGGGTTGCTATACAAATCTTCGCTTTTGAGGATGAGCAGTTGTTCCCGGGGAAAGAATTGGAGCCAGTGTTGTAGCTGATCCATATAGATGCCGCGACACAGGTAGGAGTAATGTCGATAGCTATAGCTTTCATATCGCTCGTCGTGAAGCATGCGTTCGCGCTCTCCCGCCAGCCGTTTTTCCTCTTGATCGATTGCCTCCTCGAAGGACAGCGTATCGTATCCCAATTTGAACTCCAGCCAGTGCTGGGAATAAGCGCGGTCAATCGGATTGCGTAACAGGGCGATTAGCTTGACAGCCGGAAGCATCTTTGCGACGCGCCGGGGAGATTGTGGATGGAACAGGTAGTACGGGCTGGCTTCGCCTGTAACAAAGGAAAGCTTGCGGACTTTTTCGATATATGCCTTGTTGAAGGTGAAAGGAAACTGCGCTCGATACCAGAAGCCTGGGCGATCAAAATGATAATCGAAGTAGTGAACTTCCTTCATAGAGGCCGGGACGATGCCTGGATACTCCATTAAATAGTTATAAAGCGAGGTTGTCCCACAGCGTTGTCCGCCGATGATGATAAAATCCGGCATCAAGCGCACCGGGCTGGTTGCGATTCGATAGAGTTGTCCGGCGCGATATCTGGCTTTTTCAATGGTATTCATATGGTCTACTCGCTCCTCTTTGTATTCCTTTTTTTAACATAGCACTCTTACCATAGAGCATTCGTAGGCCTGTGTACATGAATAGTTGGTGATGGACAAGTGATAATTTGCCTGAAGAGGTTATGAAATAACAACCTGATTCTGAGTAAAGAGTACTATCGAGGAATATCGATGTTACAGCCTCTGCCATATATCGTCCTGCCATTTGGGAAGTCAAAGTTCTGAATATTTTTTGCAGATGGGTCGATAATGGAAGTGGAATATAACTCGTTCTAGATACTATTCCTTACTCAACAATAAAAGCGAGGAAGCTACCTGCGCCTTTCGGGGCCTGATTATCTAAACCTTTCCCGGAGGTTTTTGTTATGGAGAAGTGGGTAATGTTCTTACGAAGGCAAAAGCGCTCATTGCGGACGCATAGTTGGAACTTGCTAGTTGCCAGAAGTATGATGGCGCTATGTGGTTTATGTCTCACCTTGTTGTTGGCGGCCTGCACCAATCCCTTTTTCACGCCGACGAAAAGTGGCGCTGCAACTCCAGTGCCTTACGGTACTCCTACCACTGCGGCTACTTCGCCGACACCTACCTATATACCACGCACCATTACGTTGCATGTCACCAATTGTCCTTCCAATGTTGCAGGGCTGAAGTGGGATCAGATAGCAGGCACAAAAGCCAATGTAAACAAGGTGCAACTGGTCACATGCGGCAGCCTGGAGGGATCGGGTAGCCTGGAAGCGGTAGTAGGTGTTGGCTACTATACGCCTGATGCGAAGCTGGATGTGTACGTCTATGATGGACTTACCGGCACTCCAACCGTGACATTTAAAGTACTGGGACTGCTAGATGGCGATGCTCAGATTAGCCCCGCTGGCACGCTCATGACAGCGGAAGTGGGTCCAAAGGGCATTGCAACCACGACCACCAATCTGTTTAAAGAATACAAATGGAACGGTTCGACGTTTACTCAGGTGATGTTTCCTTTCCTCTATCCAGATATGACCCACTATCAGGCCGAACAGGATAATGCGCTTGTCACATCTCAGTTAACTGCCGGCAACAAAGATCAGGAGTGGAAGACGTCATGTACGGGTGAAGGTGGGCACCTGGCTAGCTCGATCTTTCGCTGGTCCAATACCACATCGACCGTACAGACTTATGATAAAGGAACTGACACGGTGATTGTACAGATAGCCAATTCTGGACCTGGAGGCGGTGGTTTTGTTGTCACCTGTCACCACCTGGATGGAAATACGAACAGTATTCTCGAGATAGCCAGCGTTACTCCTCTCGATACGAATATGACTGTTACCGCCCCGGCGAGTGGCGTGCAGGTTGGCAGCCCGGTCAGCGTCAGTGGTGTATCCCAGGCTGGTGCCGGAGTGCTGGACGAACTGGTGGTTTATGATGACACCTTTGTGCGTGCTGGCGATTCCGGCCCCATCACCCGAAATGGCTCTGGCTATGTCAGCTTTACGAATTCGGTCACTTATACGCTTAATGCTTCAGGTGTGCAGGAAGGAATCATTGTTTTCTTCGTCAGCACTCAGAATAATCTCGCGCTGACCAATCAGATACTCGCGGTGAAGGTTTTCCTTTCGGCTTGATTTCGCCTGGATAGATGGTAATGAATTCTTAACCGGAAGCCGATAATATTCACTGGATCGTAACACCTTTCCCCGAAAGGTTGAACAGTAGCATGGTACACTCTGGTAAAACGTGGACGTGGATGAGCGCGTTTGAAGTACCTTTTGGGGCAGGCCATGAAAACCCGCTTGTGTTTTTGAAGATAAGCTATGCTAAGACTAGAAGAGTTTTAGAGTCGAGGAGGGACACTAATTGAAACGTTATTTGCCGAGTATTAAGCGGTATAGTTGGATACTGCTGGTATGTATTGTTGTATCGTCCATTATTGGTTTCATGATTGGTAAATCGCTGCCTCCGGTATTTCAGGTCTCTTCAACTATTCTGGTACAAACCGGAGCGCCAGGAACCAGTATCACCACGTTGACCTCTTCACCAGACCCGACACAAAGTCTGGCTGAGGCCAACACCTATGCGGCTGAAATTCCAACGCGTGATGTTATGACCTTCATCTACAAGCAGTATCCCGAGCTTGCGGCAAAAGGTTTCTCGCCCAACGACCTGCTTGCTGATATTACTGCTGTTCCATCTACTACATCAGCTACTGTTGCCGTGACAGCCAGCGCGACAACGCCTGCTGATGCTGTTTTGCTGGCAAACCGCGTTGCTGATGGCTTTGTTCTGTATAGCCAGCAGCAGGCGCAGCACGAGTTAGATATCATGCGCCAGGGATTCCAGACCCAGTTGACCAATTACCAGCAGCAACAGAAGCAGTTGGAAGCTACCCTGGCCAAGATCGCCAACCCCAATGATCCGAACTACATTTTTACCAATAATAGCCTGACGAGCGTTAACCACACCATCGATCAGCTCCAATCGCAATTGCTCAGCCTGCCACAGACTGTGCGCAGCGATGTGAGCGTGGTACAACATGCCGAACTTGGTGATGTGACTTCCTCCGGTAAGACTACGATCATTGTAGCGGCAACTGCCGCAGTCGGTTTGATTCTTGGCATATTGATCATGATGCTCATGATCTTCCTGGATGATCGCCTGCAGGGAGATGACCAGGTACAGAAGAAGCTGGGATTGGCTTATCTTGGCTCTGTTGGCACACATAAAGAACTTGACGCAGCGCCCACACGGGTAGCTGGGAAGGCGTTGGAAGAGATCGGTGATGTCTACGCAGGATTGCGCTTGACGGGCTTGATTTCTACCACGTGGCGCGCCCCGCAGGGCGGCGTTCTCCTGGTGACGAGCGCTCAAGAAGCTGAGGGCAAGACCACCGTTACTGCTGCCCTGGCCGCCAGCCTGGCAAGTGTAGGTAGCTCGGTGGTGGTAATTGATGGTAATTTGCGCAAGCCGGGTACGCATCTGGCCTTCGGTATGGGCGGCAATGCTTTGGGGTTGAGCGGCCTGCTGAAAGGCGCTGGCGCGGTAGATGACGCGGTGCAGCGCAGCAATATACCGAACGTCTGGTTATTGCCTGCGGGCACTCCTAACATTGAGCCTACATTCCTGCTGGAACAGAAGCTGCCCGCTATTCTCGCCCAGTTGCGTAAAAAGTGTGACTTTATCATTATCGATGGCCCGGCCATGTTGAGCAATGCCGATGGTCTGCTACTGGCCTCGATGGCTGATTGTGCAATGCTGGTGGTGGATGTCCGTCACTGCAAAGTGCAGCTACTGGAGCGGGCGCGGGATCTCCTGGTTACGCTGGCCAGGATTCCTGCTGGTGTGATGTTGAACCGCGTGACGAAGCGCAAGCGCAACACTTTCTACGCGGCTGCTCCTGTAGCCACTTCTACACCTGCCAGTGTCGAAACGGTTACAAGCGAGACAGTGTCGAACGGAAATGGGCATGGGCAGAAGACAGAAGTGGCGGCTGTCGCGTCTTTACCGGTGGTCAGAGCTTCTACGCCTCCGCCTGCCAGTGTGCCGCCTACTCCCGCTATGAACTCACTTCCAGGATTTGCGCCCATCGAGCCGACGGCTTTTCCGATGGGAGCGGTGCCACCGCGCTATATGCAGTTCCAGCCCGGTAGTCAGGATGCACAGACGAAGCCGCTTCCGCCGAACATTCCACCTTCACCTGGACGGATACCAGCATCACCACAGCCAGGCAGAACCGAGTAAAGGTATAGCTCATGCAGATCTCAGATACCCTGCAAAACAACGCATTTCCCCCTTCACCGGGGGGAAATGTAACCGACGAGTTAAAGCGACGGCGGATGTATTATCGCCTCTTGCATTTCCGTCGCTCATTCCGGTTCTGGTGGTTTCGCGTGCTGATCGTCGTGCTGGGAACGCTTGCGGCTGTGATCCTGGGGCCGTATTTTCTCACGTTCCCCAAAGAGATTATCGGTGGCGCGGCTGGAATAGTCTTGTTTTTCTGGGCGATTCGTCGGCTGGATTTTGGCCTCTGGCTGGTTGCCATTTGTTCAACAGCGTTTTCGCCAAAACTCATCAGTCTGAAGTCGGTAGATGTTTACCCGGTTGATGTGCTGGCTCCCTTGCTGCTGTTTGCCGTTCTGTGGGCGGTCGTGTTCCGCGTGCGCAAGTTTGTCTGGCCGTCTTTCTGGACGATCTGGCCCTGGCTGGGAATCCTCGTGCTGGCCGTCATCTCGGAAATTATGATTCAGGTGACCTGGATTCCCCTGGTACCGCATAAATTGAATTCGACGCCGCTCATTTATTCAGAGATTCTGGCGCTGGGCATGTACAGTTTCCCGCTGATCATCATTCTGGTTACCTGTGCCTGTCTCTCGATCAATGAGCGCATGATGCAGGTTATCCTGAAAACCTTTCTCTGGCTTGGCGCGGCGGCGGCCTTGCTCATTGACTACGAGTTTAGACGCATTGGCGCTGATCTCTACACCTTCCGCTATACGGAACCGGTCATCATCTACATGTCGTTGCGTGCCCTGGCACAAATTATGGGCCTCGCCGCCATGATTGCCTATGCGCGCTTGCTGCTGGCGGATAGGTGGAAGACGCGCCTGGGTTATGGCTTTCTCCTGGTGTTGTACCTCGCTGGTATCTATTTTACGCTGGAGAATAGCTGGTGGGTGGAGATTGTGGTAGCTCTGGTGGTCATCACCTTCATGTTTTCTAAGCGGCTATTCCTGGGATTCTGTTTGATGTGCCTGCCGCTTATACCTTTGATAAAAGCGGAGTTGACCAAGCTGTCAACCGTGAAATCGGTGGACGCCTATCGCCTTATCATCTGGCAGGACGCGCTGCGCATCTGGAGTAAAAGGCCGATTTTAGGAGTAGGTCCCGGCAATTTCTGGTCCTACGATCAGGTCTTTACCCATTTGCCTGTTCTACTGCGCAACTTTGACACAACTGGTCTTGGTGTGGCCCATAACGGCATGCTGCAAGTACTGGGTGAACTTGGTCCATTAGGAGATATCTGCCTGCTTGCGTTCGTCGCGGTGGTGTTTATTACCGGGCGCGATCTCTATCTCCGCTCGAAGACGCCAGAAAGACGCGATGATCGCATTCTGGGACTGGTTTGTATGGGCCTGATATTCGGTTCGCTGGCTGGCGATTTCTTTTCGGGGTCTTTCTTCCTGCCGCCACGCCAGATTGGCAGCTTCAAGGACATGCCGCAGGTACTCACAACCTGGATTATGTTTGGCTTCCTGTTTTATCGAGATAAAATCTGGCGTTTGACGCATAAAAATGGTGAGGAAGAGTTATAAGGAGATACATATGTCTGGCAGTGATGAAAAGAGCAAAAAAGCCATTATATTCTGGCTCAATGGTTTATCCTGGCCTGCTATTCAAAATGTGCCTGAAGTCGAGCAATTGGCACAGAGAGGGGCGAGGACAGTATTAACTTCCGCGCCGATTACGGGGCCGCAGTCGCATTTTTACCAGGTCTTGACCGGCAAAGCGCCCGCCCGTTTCGGTTTTTTTGATACCTTGCTGCCATTGAGCCGCCTCTCGCGGCCTTCTGGCGGAAAGAGCGGCTATACCGTCGTTGAGGAGCATACAGGACGTGATGCCACTCCCCCATTTTTCACCGAGTTGCTGCGTTCTGCCGGGTACGCTGCGCAGTTTGAAGAAGTGTCATCCGATGAACTGGTTGCCAGTGTGCGCGCACTAGCCGGTGAGCAAGATGTGATTAAGTTGATAAAAGTCAGCCTGAGTGCTTCTGATGCCGATAAGCAAGCGCTGCGAGATGCCCTACGTCTCGCGCAAGCCTGGGTTGGCGACAAGGGTCTGCTTGCCCTGCTCTCTGATGCACAGCCCGCGCCCGTGAAGCGCTTTGTGAACATCAATAACTTCCTGGCCGACATGGGGATTATCGAGCGCGATGAGCAGAGTGGCGAGATTTCATGGGAGAATTCGCTGGCCTATTTCGTGGGACACGGCCAGCTCTGGATAAATTTGCTTGGCAGAGATCCGCAAGGCGCAGTTCACCCGCAGGAAGAGTATAACGAGGTGCGCGAGACGCTGATTCAGGCGCTTCCCGCCAAATTGCGCGATGCTGAAACAGGCGAACAGGTGATCGAGCGCGTACTCCGCAAGGAAGACCTCTACTCCGATGAGTACCTCTTCTGCGCACCTGATCTGGTTGTCGTATTTAAGCCCGGTTATGCTCCTTCTGAACAGAGCAGCCGACTTGCGTTCGACAAGGAGACCTTTACTACACCTGCAGCCGGTACAACCGCTATAGCGGGCATGAATCCAGAGCAAATCCAGGGCTATCTGCTGGTTGCCGGTCCAGCTTTTGTTTCCGGTGAGTCCAGCGTTGAGGCGGCTCCTCTGACATCGGTTGCTCCTACGCTTTTACATGCGCTAGGTGTGGCTCCCGTAGATATGGAGAGTTCGGCGACACAGTCGCTGTTTGCATTCTCCTTCCTGGAGAAGCATCCCATTCAAAGCGGCGAACAGAGCCAGGAGCTATCTGAGGAGGACGAGGAACTGGTCATCAACCGGCTGCGCGATCTGGGCTACATCTAGAGGCGTTTGCATGAGCGAAAAACTTCCCTCGTCAGACCGGCAGCCGCCCGTTCAATTCAGGAGGCTCCGGCGTCCGCAATTTTTCCCTTTGTTGGAAAATGTGGATCAACAGGCGACCGTCCATACTCCCACTGTCGAAGCGACACCAGGGGAGCAGGAAAACGGCGTTGGACAGGGGAGAGAAATTTCATATTTTGGTAAAGCTCCCCCGGTTGAGCAAATAGACAACGCGAGTCTTCATCGCCAGGGAAGTATAACGCCACATAGCAATATACTGGCTCAAAATGGAGGAAGTACACCGTCACTCTTAACCGGAAGAAGTACTTCCTCTCCGTCTGCTGTGTCCGCCAATAGCCAGACACCACCTCTATTACCCAATATTACCCTACCATATAGGTATGATAAGGTAGAGACCGCTCCCTTACCATCCACGGGACATGACATACATTCCCCTCTTATTGCTGGCCCGGTTCCGAGTGGCATCGGATTTAGTAGAGAGTTAGCCATTCGTACCTGGGCGCAAGGAAGAATTGAAGACCGACATTTGAGCAAGGAAGACACCATTCCGATGATGGTGTTGAAGGAGGTAGTAAAGGGACGTGGGCAGGCACAGCCTGCCATGCAATCCGAGATTTCGGGCGCTGCGAGTGGGGCGGCAATAGTAGGCTTTGGCAACACCGGTGGGACCATCCTCAAATATATTAGCAACTTTATTATTCAGCGCGGCTGGGGTGCCGGTATCTTTGGTTTATATTCGCTTGGCCTGTCATTTGTCACGCTGGTTTCTTCCATCTTCAATCTGGGCCTTGATGACGCCATGCTGCGTTATATCCCCATCTATCGTGGCAAGAAAAATCCAGGCGCGTTGCGGGGGTTGGTGATTTTCTGCACCGCGCTGGCAGGCATTACAGGATTGCTGGGCGCGGTGCTGATGATTATTTTTACGCCGCAGTTGGTGGCTTTCCGGCATACCCCCAAGGATACGCCCATTTTGCATGTCACCTTCGAGATCATGGCTCCCATGATTCCCTTGCTCTGTATGCAGGGCATATGGTTTGGAGGCTTGCAGGGATTTAAGGCCTTCAAGTTTCGCGTCCTATCGCAACGTCTGCTTCCTGCCGTCTCCCTGATCCTGCTGCTTCTGGGTGCGCTTATTTTTGCCCACAACATCAAAGGTGTTATCGTCGCCACTGTATTGAGTACCGTTATTGGAACGGTACTCAGCCTGTACTATCTCTTCCGCCTGGTTTCTCAGGTGGGGAAGCGACGGAACGAGAACTACGAAGTACGTGAATGGTTGGGTTTTGCCACGCCCAACTTTTTAACGACCATTACCGATACGGTGATGGAGTCAACCGATACGCTGTTGTTGGCGTTCTTTGCCATCTCCCGCGTTGGCCTGGGACAGTATGCCGCAGCCATTAAATGGAGCAATTTCATCTCCTTACCCCTGGTCTCGTTGAACACCATGTTCGCGCCCACCATTGCCGAACTGCATAGCAAGGGCGAGATGCAAAAGCTCGAGGCCATGTTCAAGGTTGTGACCAAGTGGACAATCATCCTCAGTCTGCCCATCTTCATAGTCACGACCCTGTTTTCGGCCTCGCTGATGTCGATTTCCGGCAACGACTTTATCGCGGCCTGGCCGTTGCTGATTGCCTTCTCCGTAGGCGGCATTATCAACGCCGGGACGGGCTGTGTTGGCTATATGTTGTTGATGACGGGCCATCAGCGCCTCTCGTTCATCAACTCGGTGGCCGGAATCGTTGTCAACGTCATCTTTGGCGTTATTCTGACACCCCTGTATGGCGCGATGGGAACGGCCATCAGCACCGGGCTGGCGGTGGTAGTTCTCAATATTACCCGGCTCGTGCAGGTGTACTTCCTGCTGCGAATACAGCCCTATACCTGGCAGATGTGGAAGCCCCTCGCGGCAGGACTCATTTCCACAGGTATTTCAGGTGCCCTCTTTTACCTGTTATATCTCGTGCATATTCCGCTGATGCTGCGCCTGGGCCTTGCTCCACTGTTTCTCGCGCTGTATTTTGGCCTGATCGTCTTGTTTAAAATTGACCCTGAAGATCAAATTGTTGTTGAAAAACTGCGCAAAAAGCTTTTGCGCCGTAAAAAATAGAGGTAGAGATTATGCGTACTGTTATTTTTGGTGTTGATGGCCTGACTTATCGCATCGTTCATCCTATGATCGAGCGCGGCCTGCTCCCCAATTTTCAAAAAGTGAGCGAGCAGGGCTGCGAGGCAATTTTGGAGTCAAAATATCCGCCGCTCACGCCACCAGCCTGGATTTCACTGTCCACCGGCATGAAACCGGCCAAACATGGCGTCTACGATTTCTGGGAATACGAGGAGCAGCACGAGCGAGGGGTGGCGCGCAAAAGCCGCGTGCAGACGCACCGCAAGGGCAGCAAAGCGATCTGGAATATTCTGAGTGATTATGGCAAGCAGGTAATTGTAATCAATATTCCATCCACCTATCCGCCTGATCCCGTCAATGGCGTGATGGTGAGCGGGTATATGACGCCCAGCACAAACGTCGATTTTACCTATCCTGTCTCCTTTAAAGAGGAACTTACCAGGGTTGTGCCCGAGTACGAGATTGATCTGGAAACCATTACGTATGAACGCATGAAGGTTAGCGGTAAGGTCGGCCCGCTCGTTGATGCCACCCTGCGCATGACTGAAAAGCGCATCAAACTGCTGCAGCATCTGATGAAAGAGCATCCCTGGGATTTTTGTTATATCGCGTTCATCGGCTCTGATCGCCTGCAACATCCTATCTGGGAAGAAATCATGGCGCTCGATCCCCAGGCCATCGAGTATTATCGCATGCTGGATGACGCGCTGGGACGCATTCTTGAGCAGCTTGGGCCGGATGATACCCTGTTTATCGTCTCCGATCACGGGTTTCAAGGCCATTCCACCTATTTCGATATCAATGAATACCTCTACCAAAAAGGACTGCTCGTGATGAACGAGAGCTTCGAGGCTCAGCGCCGCAAGGCGAGCCGCGCCAATAAACTGCGCCAGTTCGCCTCGCAGGTGGGGCTGCGCTCGATTGCGCGCAAGGTGAAACGTTCCCTTAAGACCGCCAACCTGTGGGTGCAGCAGGACTCGGGCGAAGGACTGGATCGACCCGTACTCGATGATATGGATTGGGAGCGCACTCTGGCTTACGTCCCCTCGTTTTCTGGCTTCCAGGGTGGCTATGCCGATATCTTCCTTTCACCTGCTATGAGCGCGGAACAGCAGGCCGAGTTGATCGAAGATCTCAAAAGCCAGGTTCACCCGAAGACAGGCAAACCATTTATTGAAGCCATTTATACGACCGAAGTTTTTGGCGAGGGGCCATTTGCTCCTCGCGAACCGCATCTCTTGCTCTTACCCACCGATGGCGTGACCTTCCGCGTGACGCTCGGCAATGAACGGCTGTGGGATGATCTTGGCAAGGCCTTTGGTTCGCACCAGAAAGACGGAGTGCTATATGCCTTCGGTGGCGGCATCAAAAAAGGCTTCAAGGCCCCGAATGCGGAGATTTATGATCTCGTGCCAACCGTGTTGCGGAGCATGGGCCTGCCCCTGCCCTATGAATTCGATGGCCGCGTCCTCGACGAATTGTTCGAGGAGCAGAAAGCGCAGGGAACGGAAAGTGGCCTGGCAAGGCGCAAGCTCAAAAAGTTGCTGGAAGCCTAGACCGGAAGCGAGGAGAAAATACATGCGTTCAGTCATCTTTGGCGTCGATGGTTTAACCTATCGCATTTTACATCCCCTGATCGAGCGCGGAGATTTGCCAAATTTTAAGCGACTTCAGGCGCAGGGTTGCGAGGCTGTGCTGGAGTCGAAATACCCGCCCGTCACGCCCGCCGCCTGGACATCGCTTTCGACTGGCTTGAAGCCAGCGAAGCATGGCGTCTACGACTTCTGGGAATACGAGGAGCAACAGGAACGTGGCGCAGGCCGCAAGAGCCGAGTGCAGACCCATCGCAAAGGCGGCAAAGCCATCTGGAACATCCTGAGCGAGTATGGCAAGCAGGTTCTGGTCATCAATGTGCCCGTCACCTATCCTCCCGAGCGCGTCAACGGCATTATGGTGAGCGGGTATATGACGCCCAGCACCGAGGTTGACTTCACCTATCCATCCACTTTTAAAGAGGAGCTATTTCGCGCCGTACCCGAGTACGAGATCGATGTTGACCTGCGCAGTATCTTCCGGGGGCAGGTGAAAGAGGGCAAGCTGCGCCTGATTGATGCTGTGCTGCGTATGACCGAGCGGCGTATCGACCTGGCTATGCACCTGTTGAAAGAGAGGCCCTGGGATTTCTGCTATGTGGCCTTTGTCGGCGCTGACCGCCTGCAACACTCGCTCTGGGAAGAAATCATCTCACTTGATACTCGCGCTACCGAGTATTATCGCATGCTCGATCATGGGCTTGGCCTCATCCTCGAACAACTCGGCCCGGACGATAGCCTCTTCGTGATCTCCGATCATGGCTTCCAGGGCGCGTCGAGCATGTTCGACATCAACGAATTCCTGCTCCACAAAGGCCTGCTGAAGCTTCAATCGAGCGAACTGCGCGACAAAGCGGCGCGTACCGCCAGTGTAAAATATAAGCTGAAACAGCTTGGTCTGCTCTCCCTGGCTCGTCGCGTGAAGCGCACGCTCAAGGCATCTGGCATTGCTTCCGGTATCGTCAAAAAATACGGCGGCGACATCTATCATCCATTGCTAACCGATCTCGACTGGCAGCAGACACAGGCCTACGTGCCATCTATGTCAGGCTTCCTGGGCGGCTATGCCGATATCTTTCTAGGCGAAGATATGGCTCCCGAGCAGCTAGCCGAGCTATGCGAAGAACTGAAACAGCAGGTCAATCCCAACACGGGCAAGCCTCTCATTGACGCTATCTACACCACCGAGGTTTTTGGAAGCGGTCCATACGCGCCTGCCGAGCCGCACCTGCTTCTCTTACCCACCGATGGCATCACCTTCCAGATGAAGCTGGGAAACACGCGCTTCTGGAGCGAGTTGAGCATGGTACGCGGCACGCATCAGAAGGATGGCGTCCTCTACGCCTACGGCGGCACGCTCAAAAAAGGGTTCAAAGCGCCGAACGCGGAGGTGTACGACCTGGTGCCAACCGTTTTGCAGAGCATGGGCCTGCCTCTCCCTGGCGAATTTGACGGCAGAGTGCTGCACGAGCTGTTTGAGCAGAAAGCAGAACCATCTTCAGTCTCGGGCGAGGGCGGTCTGGCACGCCGCAAACTTCAAAAACTGTTAGAGGCATAAAATGGGAGGAAAAGTTTTATCATTGGCGCGTGAGATTAGCGCGGAACATCGCTCCATCTTTGTCTCGCCGCATTTTGATGATGTGGCGTACTCCTGTGGAGGCACGATCAGTAAGCTGGTGAGCGAGGGGCAAAGGCCGCTCGTTATCACCGTTTTTGCCGGTATTCCAACCTTTACCTTTAACCCATTGAAGCTGGTTTCAAAGGCGGGACGCCCGCTTGCTTTTCGCGTTCACCGGGGTATGGGATTCAGCCTGGGGTATTGCCTGAATCCGGCAAAAATCGTGAAGCTGCGCCGCCAGGAGGACGCCCAGGCTCTTGACTATCTGGGCGCTGATGTGTTCTGGCTCGACTATCTCGATGGCATCTATAGAGGGAACGCTCGTCGCTACACGCACTTGCAGCAGTTGCTCGGCGGCGAAATTCATCCTGAAGATCATAAAATCAGCCAGCAACTGGCGGCTGAACTCGGCAAGATCGACGAGCAACATCCCGGTATCACCTGGTACATGCCGCTCGGCGTCGGTCGGCATGTCGATCACCAACTGGTTTCAGCTGCTGCCCAGGGGTTGATCGAGCGAGGAGCAAGCGTAAAATTCTACGAGGACTTCCCCTACGTGGCCGCCGATGGCGCTTTGCAGGCACGCCTGCAAGAATTGAATCGCCCACTTAAGCCTTCCCAGGTAGAAATAGCCTTACAGCACCGGGTTGAAGCGGCTGCACTCTATGCCTCGCAGATCAAAATGAGCTTTGGCAATAAGAACGCCATTCAGAAAGCCATCCAGGACTACGCCTGTAGCATTTTACCAAAGCAAGGGGTTCCTTTAGAGCAATTCTGGATGCCTCAGTGAGCGTGCTGGTTTAATGCACTTTGATTATTAAAGAGAGAATATACTGGTAGGTGTGTAGGTGAGGATAATATGCCCCGTAAGATACGGCAATTAAAGACTGATTTGCGAAGAGCAGGTGCAGTGCAGGTGTCTCAAGAGGGAAGTCATACGAAGTGGAAACATCCTTTTGTTCCAATGGTTACTGTGATTTGTCTGGACATGACGGAGACGATGCGAGACCTTATCAGGAAAAAATTGTACGTGAATTTCTAAAGCAGATAGCCCAGGCAAAAAGGAGTGCTAATTGATGAATCAGGAACACCTGCGTTACTCAATGGTGATCGAATGGTCGGAGGAGGATCAGGCTTATCTGGTTATATTACCGGAATGGGCAGATAGAGTTCTCATGCCTGTAACACACGGAAATACTTATAACGAAGCTGTACAGCGAGGGCAGGAGGTGCTTGAACTGCTGGTGAAAAGCGCAAAACAAGATGGAGAATCGCTTCCTGCCTCTAAAATGTACGCGGTATAGCATCTTTTCAAGTGTTTTTGAAGTACTCATTCAAGCTTCATTGTGCCTGGTTGTATGAAATAGCATCACAGTCAATTGTGCCAGTTCAACGAGAACACAAACGAAGCTTGAATGAACCTCCGTGATATCCCCAATTTATCCTTGCTATATCGAAATGCCGACTGTCGAATACGCCGGAATAGTAATCGTCGCCGATAACCCATTATTGCCCTGTTGCAGATTGATCGACTGTGTGCCGATGTGGGGGTTATCCTTGTTTAAGATGTAGAGTTTCCCTGTGGCGACGGACTCACCGGGATTCTGGGCCAGCACGTTCACGTTCGAGAAGGTCTGATCTGTGGTGTTGACCAGCAGGATGCTGTCATGACCTTGCGTAAAGAATCCTGCGATAAAGACGCCTTTTTTGTCGGTAGAGACGGAACTGACCGCGTAACCGTTATCGGTGATGTTCAGATAATCCGGTCCGCCAACCAGTTTGTAGGCATAGTACTGCGGATAGGCCTGTGCGGAGCTGGTGGCGGCACAGTCCAGGTTGGCATCTACCTGCCCGAACATGCAGAATTTTCCCGGCGGTGCGCTCCACGTGAAGTAGACTGTTCCGCTTGGCACCGCCGCTGCCAGCCCTTTATCTGATACCTGAATTGCAACGGTGTCCAGTAAGTCTGTGACGAAAAGGGAATTCCAGAGCGGGGCATAGGTTGGATCGTTACGGCAAACCTTTGGAGCGCAGGAATTGCCGTTATATTCGTCGATATAAATAGGCGTTGACTGCGCGTTTGGCTGCTGGCCTGAATGTACAATCGAGGCGATAAGTTGATACTCCGCGATGTAGCCTACTTTTGAGTCCTGCGTTTTGGAGACGAGCGCCTGCCAGCTTTTAGCATCGCTATACTGGTGATAGCTGATAAAGTCGATGTAGGGTGCGGTGGCGGGATCGCTGACCAGCGAGGTTATCCACAGGGTAGCGCGTGCGGAAACGAATGCCAGGGCGGGTCCGCCAATTTTGATCTGCGTGCCGTCCTGCTGCGCCTGCTGCTTCATAAGCGGGGCGGCAGCAGCATACAACTGCTTATACTCGGTCAGGCGTTCGTGGTTGGCATTCGGGTCGCCATGCTTCATGCACCAGTAGGTCAATCCATCCGGTTCATTCCAGATTTCGTAGAGCGGCTTTACCGAGGGAAACGTCTTATCAACGTGGGCTACTACCTGCGCCGCCAGTTGGCCCCATTTCTGCGGCCCTACGTCCTGCCCATTCACAATGAACGTTGGTTTCACATGTGAGGGGTCAGATTTTTGCGGGTTGGTAAGGCAATAGTTGACCTGGGCCGGATTCTGGTTTTGAGGCTGTAGCCAGGTAGGCGAATACGTCAGAATCATGATCGGTACAAGATGGTTATCTCGAATGATAGACATGATCTGATCAAATTTTGACCAGTTTTGAAGCGCTGGGTTGGTCGCGCTGGCCGGGTTGGCAAACACATCCGGCATGAAGTCGCCAAAGCGTGTCAGGCGCATACTGGCCTGGGGCAGATAGGGCGCGGCTACATTGATCACGTTGGTGATGCCAAGACCTCCCACGCCTAAAAATGTGGACGGAATGGGATAGGTATGCAGCGATCGATTTTGAAAATCGACGGTGAAATCCGCCGGACCGGTGTTGTTGTTTCCATTGCCGCCAAAACCACCGTTTCCGAAAGGACCGGGTAGACCGGGTATTGGATGGAAGATCGTTAACACGAGCGAGGCTAGAAGCGCAATCAACAATAGCCCGCTGAGAATCTGCGCGGTTCTTGATCGTCGATAGCGTTGCCAGAGTGTACGACGGGGTGGTGTGGGTGGTGGCGTTGGCGGCTGAGAAGGTGCCCAGGGTTGTGGTGGCATGTTCACCTGGGTCTGTTGTGCAAACCAGGGTGTGGATTGCTGAAGATGTTGTGATGGTTGTTGCCCCCAGCCGGGTTGTGAGGGTTGTGCCGGGGCTGGCTCATGCTCCCAGAAAGAGGGGCCAAAATCTTGCTGGTCAGGCGACGAGGCCGCTTGTTGTGTCGGCTGATAGCCGGGCGGTTGATTATTGGCCGAGAATGATGGTTGTTGTGTGTAGTTCCAGGTTGCCTGCTGGAACTGCCCCTGTGTTGAACCTTGAGGCGATTGTCTCCATTGCGGTTGATTATAGAACTGTGACTCATCAGGCGGTTGTTGAGCCATATGTTATCTCTCCTCGTGTATGGTGCTTCTGCCTATAAGACGAAACAGTCAGATCAATATCACTGCATATGACAATTGGGTAGCAGGCTGGACATACTACTACTCTTTTTCGGCAGAGATCGCATTTTCTTCTAGCTGCTTTTTTCGTAGTACCGTATCTTATAGTAGGAGAGATAGTAAGAGAGGACACGAAAGAGAGGTTGACCGATTGATGTTGAAGCAGCGCGCGAAAATTTTGCTGCCCCTATTTGTGCTGGTCGGTTTATGCCTGGGAGGCTGTGGTTCGTCAAATAATACGAACTCTACCCCTACACCAGTAAATCCTACAGTAACGATACCTTCAGGGTATCAAGGAGGAAAACAATACTTTCCTGTAGGAGCATTTCATGTGCAGGGAAATCTGTTGGTGGACTCGACCGGGCATACGTTTTTGCTGCATGGTTCACAAATCGCGGGAGCATTTAATGTTCAGCATCAGAGCAGTGTGGAAGTCCAGGCCAGTCAGCATCTCGATAGTACTACTTTCAATGTGATGAGCCAGCAATGGAATATGAATGTGGTTCGCATTCCCACCTGTGATTATATGTGGCAGGCCGATCCAACCGGCTACCTGTCAAGATTGGATAGCGTGGTACAGCAGGCCAACGCGGCGAAACTGGTGGTGGTCCTCGATTTACATGAAGATAATCGCTGTGGCGCGCCAACACAAAATCTGGATTTCAAATTGCCCTTGCCTCTGGCTACGAGCTATTGGAAGGCCCTTGCTGCGCACTACCTGAACAACCCGGATATCATCTTCGACGTTTACAACGAGCCATCGACGCGCAAACACCAGGCTTCATTGACCGATGTCGACTGGCAGCTCTGGCAGAATGGGGGAACGGTCGAAGGAACACAGGTGGTTGGTATGCAAGACCTCGTGAATGCCATTCGCTCGACCGGAGCGAAACAGGTCGTTGCAGTGGAAGGATTAGGTGGAGGCGATTCGTTTGAAAACATCGGCAACCACTTCATTAATGATCCTGATGTAGTGTACGAAGTTCACATCTACTTTGCAAAGGGGGAGGTGACCTCAAGCGATTGGGATACCAAATTCGGCTTTCTCACTCCTCAGCACGCGGTCTATGTCGGTGAGTGGGCTTTCCTGCCCAATGCCTACTATCCTATCCAATGCCGCAGCGTTCCACACGATCAGGCAGACGCGAAAGTGACAGAGTTTATGAACTATATGGATGAACATTCGATAAGCTGGACTGCCTGGGCTTTCATGATTAACAAGCTCATCCTGAACTATACCAATTATGCGCCGACCACCCTCGACCAACCCTGGACGTGTGGAGACCAAAAATCGAACGCGGGCATGGGAACGCTGGTGAAGCAGCACTTGTTGGCCTACGGACGCTAGTTGTTTCATAGACATGCGATAGTGGAGAGAAAAAATAACCGGCCCTCAACGACATCTTCAATACTGTCGTCGAGGGCCGGTTTGTTGTCAACCCCGCCTTGTTATTCTAAACCTGTCGCTAGATGTCATCCTGAGCGCAGCGAAGGATCTCCGGCCCCTGGCTCGACACAGCACACGCGAGATCCTTCGCTGCGCTCAGGATGACAGGCGAGCAGGGCTTGTCATCAACTCGGGTCCATTACGTAACCATCATCAGGTGGAGTGATGATGGTTCCTGGAGCAACGGGCTTTGCCCCGGCTCCGACATTAGGGCCTGCATAGGTAGAAGGCGCAAATGGATCGGCCCAGCTTGTTTGCCCATCCGAGAAGGTGAAGTAGAAGGTATGGTTCCCGGCGGGCAGCGTCGTTTGCACCTGGAAGAGGGCACCTGTGCTGTACGAACCTGAAACAAGCTTCATAGGATAAGCGGTGCTATCGACGTACAGGGTGGCCTGTGTGGGAGCCAGACCCGAAGTGTCTGTATAGGTTGTTTTAAACGTAAACACCGTGGTGCTATTGCCAGAGGTCGGACTGACACCCGACCCCGTCAGGAGCATGGCCGAGACAACCGGTTTGGTTGTGCCTTCATAGGTAGCAGTGCCATAGCTCGAGCCGTCGCTGAAGCGATAGCGATAGTAGTGTTCGCCCACAGGTAACGTAGTTGTGTAAGTATAGGTCACGCCAATTTTGTAACTGGTTCCCGAGGTCTTTTGCATAGTATGCGCAACACCATCGATATCTACTTCTGTGAGCGTCGGCGGCGTGTTTGAAGGCGACCGGTACGTCACTTTGTAAGTGATAGGCTGATTAGCCAGGGCCGTTTGCGGTGTGATGTTGGTTATCAAATTAAACGGGAAGACCTGCGGGCCTGGGAACGGTATGCCGTTGTAAGGAAGCGTAATCGTGCCAGAGCCGTCCGAGAAATTAAATGTGAAGTTATGCGAACCTATGGGAAGCGTTGTTTTATATTGATAGAGCGTGCCTCGCTGAACCGGGCCGATCATGTTCATGGCATGGGCAACACCATCGATTATCACGTTGTGTATCGCCGGAGTATCGGTGCGAGAATAGATGACGCTGTACAGGTAGTTGCTGGTTGGCCCTCCGACAGGCGGACTGATCGAACCAGGAACCCCATTAATAGCAGGTATGATAAGCGTGGACGAGTAATTCAACTGGTTGAGAATCAGCGGCGGCTGAGGCGTCTGAGTAAAGTCGAAGTAATCCATCAGGTTGCTGATTTGCGACAGAGCGTCACGCTGTCCAAGACTGGGCAGGTTGAAGTTCGTCTCCAGGAATTTGACGAAGGAGCTGAATTCGCCAAGTTGATGGGAGATGTAACCCGGTTTGGCGTAAGGCGAGATGACGATGAGCGGCACACGCGGCCCTAACCCAAGCCCATCGATTTGTGGTGGTGAGACATGATCGTAGAACCCGCCCCAGTCATCCCAGGTCAGGAAGATGGCCGTATCTGACCAGTAGGAACTGTTCATGATCGCGTTCACAATGGATGTCACCCAGTTCTGCCCGCCCTGCAAAGGCATAGGCGGGTGATCGCTGTTGATAAAACCGGCGGGTGTCACCCAGGATACCGTAGCCAGTTTACCTGATTGGATATCGGTCAGCACCTGGCTGCTATTGGGGATAATATTTTGATTGTCGTTGGTGTAGAGTTGCTTCGTCATTAAGGCCGCGTCCCAGATAGTGATCGAGCCATAATAGCGCCAGCTAATACTCGCGCTATCCAGCTCTTGCGCAATGGTATTGATCGAATAACAGGGGTACGACCAGTAAGCGTTATCATTCACGTTAAGGGAAGCGATCAGGTTATTTTGGGGTGATTTGCAACCTGCCTGATCGGTTGATTCATGGATACCACCAGTTTGCGCGGCGATCATATTCATATGGTTAGGAGAACTGCTGGTGGCATCCGAGGTGAAGAAGTTATCGCCCAGGCCAAAATGCTGCGCATAGCTCCAGTAATTCGGAATATCCGACTGCGTATATTGGACATGGCCTCGATCAGGCACCTCGTCCATTTTGCCACCATCCATAGCTGCAAGCGTTGCAGGACCGCCGTGATTGAAATCAACAGTGGTGGGATTAGTGGCCTGCGGCTCAGTAATGCCGTTGGCCCCTGGAAAGCGCCCAAAGAAATTATCGAAGGTGTGGTTTTCTTGCATGATGAAAACCACGTGTTGAATCGGTGTCGTTGCGCTTCCTATACGATGAAAACTCGCATGAGAAGTAAATATTGGTGACAAACGCCAGGCCCCGATTACCGTAGCCAAAAGTAGAGTAGCGATCAGCAGTGCGCGTTTTATCTGTCGCATAAGGCCCTCTTCACTTTCTCAACTGTGCAAAGATAGATTTTTACGAATAGAAGATAACCTGTTGCGCCAATGTTTCAAGTGTTAAATGAGTAAAGGCCCGGTTATGATCTACCTCTACTGGTTGTGAAATGACAACCATGTCAGCTACATTGGAGCGGAAATACGTTATGTGAAACAAGATGAAATATTCTGAAATATTGAATTTATAGATGAATATTGATACACTTGAAAAAATCGTATAACTATGCTGACCGTCAATGAGTTACAGGGAGAGCAATAAAATGTTGAAACGTTGGTATGTAATAGCGGCAGTGTTCCTGCTGCTGGCTGTAGCCGTGTGGCGTGTGGTGCCTTTCGTGAAAAATCAAGCTCAAGCGTCTGGCTCCTCACCAATCCAGCATGTTGTGATAATCATGATGGAAAACCACACGTTTGATAACTATTTCGGGAGTTTCCCTGGAGCGAATGGCGTAACAGAGCCGCAGGCCCCCAATCCTCCTCCTAGCGACTACAATCATGGTTCCGCATCGGCTGAGGCGGCGATAGACGGGGGCAAAATGGATGGTTTTGCCACTCACGGTTTTTACCAGTATAAGCAGTCTGATATCCCCAACTATTGGAGTTACGCGCAGCATTTTGGCCTGGGCGATAACTTCTTCACCTCGTTTGCCACCAGCAGCACGCCAAATCACATGGCAATGGTAGCGGCGCAGAGCGCTGGTATGTTCGAGACTCCCGTTCAAAAGGGCTGTACCTCTCTACAGAATCAATTGATGCATTCTCGCAATAGCAGCACCGGCAACGATTACTGGGCCTATCCTTGCTACAACATCAAGAGCCTGCCCGATTTGCTTAGCAGTGCCGGTTTAACCTGGCGCTATTACAGCGAAGTTCCTATCTGGGACCCAACGTTAAATATTCAAGGCCTGAATGGTTCCGCGAACGATGTCCACAGCGTCAATCAGTTTGCGAATGATATCAAAGCGGGGAAGCTGGCCAATGTATCGTGGATTACTCCTACCGGTCAGAATACGGATCATCCTCCGGTAGCTCTGCAAGGTGGAGAGAACTTTGTGACCCAGGAAGTCAACGCGATCATGAACAGCTCCTACTGGTCCAGTACGGCCATTTTCGTGACCTGGGATGACTGGGGCGGGTTCTACGATCATGTTGCGCCGCCCGTTCTTGACAGCCAGGGGCTTGGGCCGCGTGTGCCGCTCATCGTGATCTCTCCCTATGCCAAACACAACTACATCTCGCATCAGCTTGGCGAGTTTAGCTCCTTCGTCAAATTCATCGAGTGGAACTGGGGCCTGCCGAATCTTGGACAGCGTGACGCCCTGAGCCAGGTCAGCAACCTGTCGGACTACTTCGATTTTACTCAGACGCCGCAATCGCCACTTATTCTCAGTCCGATCACTTATTCGCAGACTTTGCGCACGCCGTCACCTTTGCAAATACCTGGTGTGCAGGGAGCGGTGAATCCGCCTATTGGTGGCCCTGGACAGACCTATAAATTCGACATCGTCTACACTCGAACCGATACGCCTGCTGTCCATAACGTCATCATTGATGGCACTGCCTACTCGATGACGGCTATGGGAACCTACACAGGCGTGGGAACGCTGTACCAGTATGCCACGAAGCTGAAGATAGGCCAGCATAGCTGTAGCTTTACCTTCTCAGATGGCTCGGGAATGATTACACTTCCCTACAACAATGTGCAGTATCCACTGCCAGAGGTAGACCCATTTACCCTGCATACGACGATCAGTCCGGCAAACGCGCTGCCCGGTGCCACTATCACTTATACAGTGAAATATACCTCTCCGCAAGGTCTCGCTCCGACGCTCACAGATATTGATATTGATGGTGTGCCACATACCATGCAGCAGACGCAGGGAACCAATTATAAGCTGGGCGTCACCTATACATATACGACGACATCGTTAAGCGTTGGCATCCATTACTATCGTTTCCGCTTTAACGATGGTTCGCTCTCCTCAAATGGTGGTATCTACGAAGGCTATCCAGCTCCCGCCATAACGCCAGTGTTGTTGGCGCACTCTTCGGTTAGCCCGACATCTGGCAATAGTTCGACGGTCTTCACCTTCCAGACAACCTATTCAGAGGGGTCAGGGAATGCTCCGACTCAGGCAACGCTGTATGTCGATAGTACAGCCTATAGCATGACCTATGTTTCTGGCTCGTACAGTACGGGGGCCATTTTCCAGGTGAAGACGACGCTTCCTGCCGGAAATCACACCTTCTACTTTGTCTTCTCGAATGGGCAGAGTAGCTGGGGTGATCCGGTTGGCTCTGGCACCTATGCCGGGCCAAATGTAGGGGCAACCGCACAGCCAGTAGCGCCTGGAACGATCATTGGCGGAAGTGACCCGAACGATTGGGAATCCTGAAGCAAGGCGATGGGGGCATGAGTACATCATGCCCCCATTCTTTTTTCATATCGGGCTAGTCATTCCAAACCTACCTCCATATGTCATCCTGAGCGCAGCGAAGGATCTCCGGTGCTGGCACGCGAATCACCCGGCACACGAGATCCTTCGCTGCGCTCAGGATGACAGGCGAGAGAGTCTTTTTTATAGCTTGCTGCTGGCGGTACCTGTATAAATTTCAATAGCCTTCAGCAGATGAGCCTCAACCCGTTTCGCGTTCTGTTCAATAGTGAAGCGCTCGCGCACCACTTCTCGCGCAGCCTGACCAAGCTGTTCGCGTCTCTCAGGATTTTCGATGAGTTGCAGGATGGCCTGCATCATGGCCTGTTCATCTCCCGGTTCGGTTAAGATGCCGTTTACACCGTCTGTGATAATTTCAGCAGGGCCACCTACATTAGAGGAAATGACGGGAAGACCTCTCGCCATTGCTTCCGCAATTACCAGCCCAAAAGGCTCTTTCCATAGCGAGGGCACCAGCATAATATCTGAGCGGTCGTACCAGTCAATGAGTTCCTCTTGTGGCACCTTCCCATGAAACGTGACCATGTTTTCCAGGCCCTTCTCTTGTAAAAAAGTTTGGAGTTCGTGAACATAAGCCTTGTCTCCATCTCCGAAAATGTTCAGGTGAAGCGCCGGAAGCTGCATCTCGTGCTGTTTTTGCTGTAGCAGGTGCAGCGCTTTGAGGAGCGTTAAAATGCCTTTTTCAACGCGCAGGCGACCAACAAACAGCAATTGGAGCGGGCTATCTGCTGTTCGCGCAACTCGAGAGGGAGCCAGGAAGCGTGGGTCGATACCATTATAGATAACTTCGATGCGCTGCGGATCGAACCCTGCTTTCGCGTATTCCTCTTTGACGGTTGAACTGACGGCGATCAATGATGTCCAGGTTATCTCGGGAACTTTCCCTATTAAGGCCTGTTTGAGCCGCCGGATGCGCAGGCGAGATTGGGCCGTTTCAGGCGAGCGCGTATAGAGCAACCAGTAGCTGCCGAGATGAAAGACGATAGGAAGATGGACGTCTGGTAATGCTTTTAGCAGCGAATTGAGGCCAATACCCGTAATTTCCCAGATGTAGAGAAGCTCGGGCTGTACTTCGGCGATGACGCGAAGAAGTTCCTGCGCATTTGGCGTGTAGTTATAACGCTGGTAGTAATGAAGCGGCTGGTCGAGTTGTTTCCAGATAGGACGCTGGCGGTCAAAATGGGCTGTTGGAATGAGGCGCAGCGTTCTGTAAATGCGCCCTTCTTGCGTCGGCTTTGCCGATCCATACGAACTGGTCAGTATGTATACATCGTGCCCCAGGCGTTGGAGGCCCCTGGCAATATCGCCCGCCAGAATCTCCGCTCCCCCCTCTACATGGGGAGGAAATAAATTGCTGAGTAAGAGGATACGCACGACTCTACCTTATCTTGTTACAAGTTTTTGTCGAAAAGAATAACATGGCAAGTGTACTTGACCGGGTGTAGGGGCGCAAGGGAGAAATGGTTAAGAAATCGGTATGGGCAGTGATGTTTTTATAACCTGTTCTTAACCGAAAGTTTGCCTCATAACAGGTTCGCTGCTGCTACACTTTGAAAAACCGGGCGCACAATGTTTCTACCTGCATTTCAATGATGCGATATGTATCGATGAGTATATTTGGAGGAAGTAATAAGACTTATGGGGACAAAAGTATTAGTGATTGGGCTGGACGGAGCTACTCCTGAACTCGTAGACCGCTGGGTAGCGGAGGATAAACTGCCTTATCTAAAACAGATGCTTCAAAAGGGCGTTTATGGAAAACTAAAATCGACCTATCCGCCTATTTCGCCTGCTGCCTGGACGACTTTTGCTACCGGATATAACCCGGGCAAGCATGGTACGTTCGATTTCCGTGATTATGACCCGAAACGCTATAGCTGCTTTGCCGATACCATCGTAGACTCCAACGCCTTTGCCGGAAAATCAATCTGGGACCTGGTTGGCGCGACCGGGCAAAAGGTGGGTGTCATTACTGTTCCCGTCACCTATCCCGCCTGGAAGGTTAACGGCTTCATGATTTCGGGCTATCCCACGCCGGATGCTGCGAAGTCCTTTGCCTATCCGCCCGAGATGGGTGAACGTATTCCCCCGCTCACAGAGAACTCGGCTTTCTTTAAATCAGCCCCGCACAGCGCTGTCCTGAAAGAACTCAACCGCATCACGCACCTGCGCACCGATGTTTCCATTGCTGAGCTGTCCAAAGAAGACTATGGCCTGTTTATCATGGTCATTGGGGCTACCGACCGGGCGCATCATGACTGGTGGAAATTTATTGATCCCGATCATCCCGCTTACGATGAAAAAGAGGCGGCGCTCTACGGCGATTATATTCTGCAAGTCTACCAGGCCGCGGATGCCTGCATCGGCAAATTCCTTGAAGTGGTGGACGACCAGACGACCGTGATCGTCATGTCCGATCATGGCGGCATGGCTCATCCCAAACACTACTTCAATACCAACTACTGGCTGCGCACCCTGAATCTGCTCAAGCCCAGCCCGAAAGCGAATCGCAAGCAGGGCGGCCTCAACGCGGCCTTCAAGCAGTTCTATCGAGCGAAGATTCGCCGCCTGCCCTATCTCGAGAAGTTGTACCGCAGTCTACCTCAAGGCTTGAAGAAATTCGCGACCAACCTGGACTCACAGACGATGATGAACCTGGATGTGATCGATTGGAAGCATACAAAGGCCTATCGCTTCCCCATGTATCCCCCCGTTGAGGGCATCATGATCAATGTGGTTGGTCGGCAGCCGGAGGGATGCGTGCAGCCCGGCGAGGAGTATGAAGACCTGCGCACCCGCATTCTGAGTGAGGTTCGTAACCTGCGCCATCCCGAGACCGGCGAGCCAATTGTCCTGGAAGCCTACCGGCGCGAGGAGATCTATCATGGCGAACGTATCGAAACGGCTCCCGATATCATCCTGGTAACGCAGGATTACTACAAGGGCGGCACAGGCATTGATGAACTCATCAGTGAGGTTCCCGTGGATGTCCTCTCGAAGCTGAGTGGTTTGCATCGCATGGATGGCATTTTCGTCGCGCAGGGACCGCATATTCGCCGTAATAGTCGTCTGGAAGGGGCCGGCATTATCGATGTTGCTCCTACCATCCTCTACGCGCTTGGTATGTCGATTCCCTCCGATATGGATGGCAAACCGCTCTTGAGCATCTTTGACGAGTCCTATACCCGGCAGACAGAGGCCAGCTATACCGACGAGCGGAAGGTTGAAGATGTCGCCAGCGACGACTACGGCTATTCAGAAGAGGAAGAAGAGAGCGTTCGCCTGAAACTGGAAGCTTTGGGATATCTCTAAAGTATTCCCTGGTTGTTCCGGTTCTCTGGGCCGACGAGCAGGAACAACCAGGTTTTCCTGAAGGAGAGTTTATGCGCATCCTGTTTGTAACGCCTCATCCTCCCTCTCGCATACGAGTGCGCAGTTACGGCTTTCTCTCGCATCTGAGACAGGCTCATGAAGTGACGCTGGTTACTCCATGCGTTTCGGCGCGCGAACATGCGGATGTAGAGCATTTGCGATCTCAGGGATATGAGGTCATTTCTGTAGAGGAGTCGAAGCGGCAGGCCATGTTGCGCAGCGTCCGGGTACTCCTCAGCTCTACCCCATTGCAGGTGGCCTATGCCCGTTCCGTTCATTTGCGACAAACCGTAGAGCGCCTCTGCTGCGAGCGCTCCTTTGATGTCATCCATGTGGAACACCTGCGCGGTATTGCTTCATTGGAGCAACTGGCTTCCACTCATCCGCTTGTCTGGGATGCGGTTGATTGTATCAGCCTGCTTTTCAAGCATACGATGGTAGCCGGGCCATCTCTGCCGGTGCGCGCAATTGCGCGCCTCGAATACAAGCGCACGCATCGCTACGAGTCCCGCGTCCTTAACAAACTTCCGTATGTTGCTGTTACGTCGCAGCGCGACTGCGAAAGCCTGGTTGATCTCAAGCGCCTCTATCAACCTGACGCGCAAAGCAGCGATGAGCAACCGGGCCAGGGAATATGCGTGATTCCAAACGGCGTAGACCTCGAGTATTTTTACCCCACGCCGGAAGATGAACGCCGCCCTTTCAATGTGGTGTTTTCGGGCAAAATGAGCTATCACGCGAATGTCGCCACCGCGCTCTATCTTCACCAGCACATCATGCGCTTGATCTGGAAAGTGCGGCCAGAAGCAACACTCACGATTGTTGGAAGTAGTCCGCCTAAAGCCATTCAGCGCCTGGCGGTAGACCCCCGTGTGGAGGTGACTGGCTATGTGGAGGATCTGCGCCCCTATATCCGGCGCGCTCAAGTCATGCTCAGCCCGATGGTTTACAGCGTAGGCATTCAAAACAAAGTGTTGGAGGCGATGGCGCTTGGCACTCCGGTGGTGGTTGCGGGACAGGCCGCAGCATCGCTTGAGGCGGAACATGGGCGGGAATTGTTTGTTGCCGGGTCGCCGCAGCAGTTTGCCGATTATGCGCTCCAGCTTATGAATGACGAGCAGTTGCGCGAGCAGCTGAGCCAGCATGGACGGGCATATGTTGAACAGCATCACAACTGGGGTGTGCTGACGGAACGGCTGGTTGACCTTTATCGAAAGGCGATAGCCAGTGATACGTATGCAAGCGATGCCTTGAGCCATAGTAGAGGATAGGGAGGAAAATTGGTGGTAGATGCTCTTCTCGTCGAGTCAGCAGAGTCTCACGAAAATGAACCTGGGAGAACGGATGGATGGAGTGCAGAAAGGAATGCCCTCGTGCCTGAACAGTACATGCATGAAGACAAGGAAGCGTTGGCGCGACTGCTTGAGGTAGGTCTTAGAAATCGATTGGCCCAGGGACAGCAGGTAGACCTTGAAAACGATGAAGAGTTTGCTCGCCTGATACCACTATTTTGTACATACTTTTCACGCGCCGAACTCATAGCCATGTTGGGCGAACAGGTAACGCTGGAAGTCTTCAAGCTGAACCGGATAGAAACATTGCAGAACCTGTTTCTTGAGAAGGCTTTTCGGGAACTGCTGCATGCCTTTAACGAAGCAGGGGTCGAAGTCATGCTTTTTAAAGGCCCGGCGCTTGCCTATCAGTTTTATCCTCGCCCGCAACTGCGCACCTACCACGATTTTGATTTGCTCATCCGTCCTCAAGACCTGGAGCGGGCGCGAAAATTACTGTTAGAGGCGGGCTACATCTATTATGAGGAATTCAGTTCCAATACTGATGATACCCGGCGATCTGGGTATAACTTCTTGCTCAAACAGGAAAACTCGTGGTTAGAGATTCTGGTTGAACTGCACACTGCGCCACATACAAGTGAAATAGGGACGCAATTTGACGTAGAGGGGCTGTGGAAACGCGCTGAGCGATTTACCATACTGGGCGAGCCTGTGCTGATTATGCACTATATCGATCACCTGCTCTACCTGTGCTGGCATTACCGTTTTCATGGCTTTACCCGCCTGCTCTGGTTGTATGATCTTGTCGTGATTCTACGCGCAAAGCAGGAAGATATGGACTGGCGTGAGCTTATAGCGCGGGCACGAGAATTGAATCTGACAGCTACCCTATTCTACTGCCTATCCTGGTCCCGCGAGATATTTCATGTAGCCATCACAGGCTATATCCTGCGTTGCTTGCGCCCACCTCTGATAAGCCGACTGGTGATTGAGCGTTTCGCCCTGCCGGATAGCGCGAAGGCTCTAGCCTCGGTACAAATGCAGCCGCAGCGTATCATTGCCCGCCGGGTCATGGTTGACAGCTTTGCTGATTTGCTTAAAGCAGGGCTGCGCGCGCTTTTCCCTTCGCGGGCAGCTATTGGCCGCCGTTATCTAAGCCCGCTGCACCTGCCATCGTATTGTGCCGCGGTATTCTATGCAATTCATCCCTGGATCACGCTTTTGAAAGGTTTGCAATTTCTGCTCAAAAGACAGGGGAGCTAATCAATTCAGGCCAGAAACTGATCCTGGAGTTCTGACCGGAGCAAAGGAGGCAAAATGGGGACTCCGAGTGTAAGCGTTATTATCCCGTTTTCAAAACCCGATCTTGTTGAAGTGGCGCTAAATAAGCTGGTACAGCAAACCTGTCCTGCTGACGAAATTATTGTCGTGGGTCAGCATAGCAGCACACTGACCTCGCGCTGGCCGGTTCGCGCCATTGAAACCGCGCCGATTTACTATCCCGGTGAAGCGCGTAACATTGGCGCGCGGGCCGCAAAAGGGGAGTATTTGCTCTTTCTCGATGACGATTGCGAGCCTGCTGCCGACTGGATTGAGCAGAATGTCAGGGAGCTTTCGGATCCGAAAATCGGCGCGGTTGGCGGCCAGATTGCCGGAAAGTCGAAGGCCTTTTTCGCGCAGTGCGTCGATTTCAGCAGCTTTGCCTTCGCACAGGTCAGTCAGCGTATAGAGATGCCTGTTTGCTCAGCAAGTCTTGGCGTGCGACGGCAGGCTTATGAGGATGCGCAGGGTTTCAGCGAAGAACTCCGCTCCGGCGAGGACATCGATTTTTGTTACCGCTTGATGAAAATGGGCTACAAGACGGTGTACCAGCCGAAGGTGAAGGTATTGCATAATCATCGCCGGACGACCTTTTCTACCTTGATGCGCTATAGCTACTTCTATGGGCGGGTCAAAGGGCTGTTCGTCAAGCTGCGCCATCACGATATGTCCAGGCGCAATCGCATGCTGACCCTTATTCAAAATCCCATCATCTATTTCTTGATGATCGTCCCGGTTTCGCTTGGCATCACAGGCACCATAGTCCGCCTGAATATGCGTGAGTATCCGCGTGTTCTGCTCTATGCTCCATTCATCTTTCTCTCTAAAGTTGCCTATCACTATGGTATCTGGCAATGGATTGTGAAGGGGCATCCAACGCAGCCTCTACGCCAGGAGCAGGGCGGCACTGAAGCAGCGCCGAACCAGGAACTGGCTGCTACAGGAGGGCGAAGGTAAAATCGCTTTTCTGTCAATGCATCTTTTAGGAGAGACAATTTATGCCGAATAGAAATGAGCGTTTCAAAATAGCCTTTTTGACCGCCCATGACCCTCTTGATAGAAGGCCCTGGTCGGGAACGATTTATCATATAGGGCAGGCTTTACAAAAACAATGCGGCGATGTCACCTTTTTAGGGCCGATTCCGGTAAAAAGTAAGCTAGTTGGCAAAGTGGCTCATAAGACTCTGCAAAAGCTCTTCAAGAAAAATTATGCCTATAATCACACCTTCGGTCTTGCTAAACGCTATGCCAGATACGCCGAGAGCAGGCTGGCCAACCAGCCATTTGATGTGATTGTCGCGGTCGCAGGAGCTACAGAAATAGCCTGCTTGCGCACATCGATCCCGATTATCCTGATAGAGGATGCCACCTTTGCCCTGTTGCGAGATTATCATCAACATTTTTCATCGCTCCTGCCCTTCTCAGTGCGTGAGGTAGACGAAATCGAGGCGCTTGCTATTCAACGCGCCAATCTTTGCCTGTATCCCTCACAATGGGCCGCCCGGTCGGCAATTGATTACTACCATGCTGAGCCGCAGAAAGTGCAGGTCATTCCTTTTGGCGCGAATTTTGAGCAAAATCCAGGCAGCGAAATCGCGCACCAGCGCAGGAAATCGCAGCACTGCCGCCTCTTATTTATTGGAACCAACTGGGAGCGGAAAGGCGGCCCCATCGCTTATGAAACGCTGTTGAAGCTAGAGGAGATGGGCATTCCGGCAGAACTGACCGTTTGCGGCAGCGTGCCACCTGCGCATATGACGCATCCTCGCATGCGTGTCATCCCTTTCCTGGATAAAAATCAGCCGGAGCAGCGCAAAGAGCTTGAGGAACTCTATAAGAACGCGGATTTTCTGCTTTTCCCGACGCGCAATGATTGTTATGGTATCGTCGTGTGTGAGGCCAGCGCCTATGGTTTGCCCGTCCTTGCCAGCGACACGGGCGGCGTTCCAGGCGTCGTAAAAGAAGGACAAAATGGCTACCTGCTGCCTTACAGCGCTGGTGGAGCGGATTATGCGCGTCTGGTGGCCGAGATTTACCGGGATGACCAGCGTTACGCAACTCTGGTGAAAACGAGCCGCGAGACCTTCGAGTCGTTGTTGAACTGGGATGCCTGGGGAATGACGGTCAAGCAGTTGATCGCGGGACTGGTTGAGTCGGATAGGTTGCCTTCAGAAGAGGTACCGGCCATCTCTAATGACCAGAGATGGCCGTAAATTTTGTGCCAGGATTCTACGTGCCGAAGGCATAGATATCGCCACCCATGCTGCACTGGTAGAGGACGCCATTAGAGATGGTGCCCGGCCCGAGGAAGTTGGTGCTTTTCTGGTAAACGAAGAGATTGTTGCCGTTAGTGGTATCTACGAGCAGGATATAGTTGCCATCGGCAAGCTCTACAACTCCGGGAACGGCTGTCACCGGGGCGAAAGCATCATAGCTGAGGCAATTTCTCCAGAGCGGCGTCCCGTTTGCCGGATTGAGCGCATTCAGGCTCCCCTCGCAGCTTGTTCCATTGAGTGTGGTAGTACCTGCTGCTACGTAGAGATTTGTGCCATCCCAGGCGCTCGATGAGATGGTGGGGCCGGGTGTAGTTGCCAGCCGGGTCTCCCAGAGCGGCCCGGCGCTGATGTTGCTTCTGTCAAAGGCATAGTAAATGCCATTTTTATTGGCCAGGCCCACCATTTGATGCAGCGTATTATTGATGGTTGCCTGGAAGAGTGTGGGTGTACTGCCAAAGTCGCCATCGCTGATGATCTCTGAAGCTGGCACCTGCCATGATCCAATAAATGAGAGGTTGGAAGCATTCAGGGCGATTAAGGCATCAACCATCGTTTCATGTTGCTTGCAGCTCGATTTTTCGCCGGTGGAGAGGTAGAGTATGCCCGTCGATTCGTCGATAGTTGGCGAAGTCCAGACGCTGCCGCCCAGGCAACCGGCAGGAACGGTATTGAACGTGTGCTGAATGGTGCCGGTTGAGGCATTCAACTGCACTATCTGGCCGACAACATGCAGGCAATCCTCGGCGGCTGATATGCCAATGTAGACGGAGCCGTTGTAGACGGTAGGAGAGCTATATAAGAAGTAGGCCGATGTTGAGCCGAGCAGCGTTTTCCAGATCAGCGCTCCCGTGTTCGCGTTTAGCGCATACAGGTTATTATCGCCACCGCCCACGAACAGCACTGGCAGCGGATTCCCCTGAATAGTGACGGTAGCGACTGTTCCCGTACTGAGTACGCCCTGCGTGTGATTCCGGCAGTCCGTTGTCTGGCCCAGATTTGCCGTCCAGATATCTGCGCCATTTGAAAGACTTGAGCCGTGTTCTATGCCATCGTAAGAACCCCAGTACAACATGTTGTTGGCGACGATGGGCTGCGTGCTGATCTTCGCGCTGTATTTTCTGTGCCAATGCACTTTGAGTTGAGGCGCTGTACTGGGATTGATGATGGTTTCTGTGGCATTAAAGCCGGTATGCGCGTTATTGCCGAGATAAGTAGGCCAATCGCTGGCCTGAGCGTGAGTCGCTGTGCGTGAAAGCATAAAGGTTGCCAGCAGCAACAGGATAGTTGTCAGCACTCCTGCGTTGCGTATCCATTTCCTCTTGAGCAGCCTTCTGACGTGCATCATATAAAGCATGACAACCCCCTATTGTTGTAAAGCCAAAGGGGTGCAGGATTTTTCATCCCACACCCCCGGCTGATAGCAATGCTGACTTCACAGACTAAAGGCATAGAGGTTTCCATCAGCGGAACCTGAGTAGAGCCAGCCATTTACGATAATCGGCGAGGAGAGAGAAGCACCTTTCGTCATATATTTCCAGAGAATCTGCCCGTTTGAGACGTTGAGTGCGTAGATGCCATCTGTGTAAGAACCGAAGTACACTACGCCGTTCGCTACAGCGGGAGAACTGTCAATATGCGCCCCGATAGGCGTTTTCCAGAGAAACGCGCCCGTGTTGGCGTTGAATGCATAGAAGTTCGAGTCCTCTGATCCCACAAACAACATCCCATTTGCGACAGCCTGCGAGGATATATTGTTTAACCCGGTTGCGCCTTTCCAGGCAAGCGTGCCGTCGCTTTCATGAAGCGCGTAGACGAAGCCCGTTTTCCCATCAAAGTAGACCAGCCCGTTATTGCCTACTGTGATCTGCGAACTCGCTTCCTGGCCGTCCTGCCCGCTGGTCGATATGGAGTATTTCCATACTACGGCCCCCGTCGTTGCATTGAATGCAGCAACGGCGTCGGTAGGATTGCCGATGAGAGAGAAGACCATGTTGTTCTTTACATCCACGCCGACCGCGCCCCAGACGCCGCCATTTGTTGCATAGACCCAATTGATGTGCCCGCTGAACTCGTCGATGGCATAGAGCATCGCTGATTGAGCTTCATGCGACATGCCCAGGTAGATGGTGTTGAACGCGATGGTTGGGAAGGCGAAATCACTCCAGGGCAGTATTTCGCTCCAGACCAGTGCGCCGGTGGTAGCATTTAAGGCATAGAATGGAGCCGGAACATAGGTTTCCTTGAGTGCCAATGTGCCAAAGAAAACCAGGTTGTTGGCTATATCAACCACCGGAGTCGAGACATTTCTGAAGTTCATGCCCGTATCAAACTGCCATTTCACAGCACCGGTAGTGGCATCTATCGCTTTCAAGACGCTGTTTGCCGTGACCATGTAAATGGTTCCGTTGGCATAGACTGGCGAACTCCAGAGACCTGACCCCATTGGAACCTTCCAGCGCAATTGCAGGTTACTGACGTTGTTTGCGCCAACCAGGTTTTCATAGGGGTTGTAACGATCATGAGCCAGGTCAAAACCGAAATCGTTCCAGGGCGTATCAATGCTTATGGACGTATTAAAGGTTTGTCCGCTGGTCTGTCCTACCCCAATAATGGTATGCGATCCCGGCGTCGTCGCCTGGGGAATAGTGACAGGAACACTTATATTGCCATGTGGGCCGACTACTGGTGTGGCAAGCGGCGTGCCGGAAGTGCTATCAAGGTACAGATTGACTGTCTCCCCCACCTGGAAGCCGGTGCCAACGACGGTGGTGCTGGTTCCCGGAGGCGTACTCGCGGGCGAGGAGGCAAGGCCGCTGCTCACAGTAAACGTATTTTGCGTCACACTGCTGCTGCTCGAGCCTGCTGCCGCGACACTATAGTTGCCGGTTTGAACAAGTGGCACGCTAAAACTGGCGGTAATGCTGCCTGAGTAGCCCGCCGTTACAGTTGCTACAGTTGTGCCGGTACCCGGGCCGTTGTAGTTCCAGAGAATATTGACGGTTTCACCGGAAGCGTATCCCTGACCGGTAAGATATACGCTGCTGCCTACTGGTCCCGAGCTTACACTCAAACTCGATCCAGGAGCGACTACCTGGTAGTTGTTGGTGATAGTGAGATGCGTGGTTTGGCCCACAGCTTTCACCGGATAGCTTCCTGGAGCCAGACCTGCCGGAACGGTGATCGTTGTAGGAGCCATATATCCATAATTGGTTGTTTTCACACTTGCTACCGGATTAGTCCCGTTATTCCAGTAGATATTGACGGTCTCAAGCGCCGCAAAGCCATATGCGCTTACCTCTATTCCAACATTCGCTGATCCACTGAGCGGCGCGAGGGCAAGCGTTGGCGGATACAGGATATAGGTGAAAGTTCCCGTTGCATGGCTTGTTTGCCCAACCCCTACGACCGGCACAATTACCTGTGTGGTGCCGGAGGGAGCGATTGTTTTGACAGTGAACGAACCATTAGAGTCACTGTTAGCGCTTGTCAGCAGCGTTCCAGTACCCGGGCCAGTGTAGTTCCAGTAGATGTTGACCGCTTCAGAAGCTCCGAAGGCATTACCGGAAACAGTCATCGGAGAACCCGCCCCACCGGCAACTGGAAGGATGCTCAGCCCTGGCAATAGTTGAAAGTTTGCTGAGGCTTGCATACCAGAAGTTTGCCCGATGCCCGTAATTGGGTACGTTCCTATCGGCGATGGCGGAATATGGAAGGAAGCGTTAAAAGAGCCTGAGCCATTGCTATTGGCAGTAGCTACCAGTGTGCCGGTGCCGGGGCCTGTATAGTTCCAATAGACTTTGACGGACTCATTAGCTGCATAATTGGAACCTTGCACCGTAATTGGAATTTTAGTGAAAGCTTCCGATTTTGGCGTTACCGTTAAGGTCGGACCTGAAGCGCGCGCCGCAGGGGCATGTGGCAGCCCAACGAAGACTCCGGCTGCGATCATCACTGCTGTGACAATCAGAAAGGCTATTCCCCAACGCCTTCTCCCAGGTCGCGCCGTTGAAATGCGAAGTGGAAGCGATAGTTTGCCCAATGATATTTCCCCCAATCTGTGAATGGTGTCTCCTAAAAAGTCTACAGGCTAAAGGCGTAGACCTTGCCGTCAGTGGCGGCAGAATATAGCCAGCCGTTAACTATGACCGGCGAAGCATACGACATCTTGCCCATCGTATAGTGCCATAAAACAGCACCTGTGCTGGCATTAACGGCGTAAACGTTTTTATCGAATGATGAAAAGTAGACAATGCCGTTCGCTATGGCAGGAGAGCTATCAATGCCGCCGCCAGTGGGTGCTTTCCACACAATAGCCCCAGTCATCGCATTGATGGCGTAGAGGTTTGCGTCGAGCGAGCCAACATACAATGTTCCGTTGGGGCCAATCGTGGGCGAGGAGACGTTGCCGATATTGGCTGGCCCAATAGAAGTTGACCATGCCAGCGTTCCATCGCTCTCGTGAAGCGCGTACAGCCTGCCGTTCTTACTGGTGGCATAAACCAGGCCATTATAAACAGTGATGCCAGAACCAACATCGTCGTCAGGCCCAGAGTTGGGAACTGAGAAGGCCCAGTTCAAAGCTCCGGTCGATGCATTAAGCGAGATCACCTGATCGGCTGGATTGCCAACGCCGGAGAAGACAGCATTCGTGCTGGTGTCAATGGCAATCGCTCCCCAGTCGCCGCCGTTTGTAGCGTGCTGCCAGCGAAGCTGGCCGGTGAACTCGTCAAGCGCGTTAATCATGGCGCTTCCGCCCTCGTGTGAGGCCCCGATATAGATGGTATTGAAGCCGAGAGAGGGAAAGCCGAAGTTGTTCCAGGGTAGAATGATGCTCCATTTGAGTGCGCCCGTTGTCGCGTCGAGGGCGAAGGAAGGAGAGGGAATGCCCGAGTCCTCAAAGCCCATCGTGCCAATGAAAACCAGGTTGGCTACCGGGTCAACCAGAGGTGCCGAGGGTATTTCAAAACCGGTCTGCGTATTGAAGACCCACTTTACTGAACCCGTGTGGGCATCATAGGCGGTCAGGATGCCATCATACGAACCAACGTAGATCATGCCATTGGCATAGACCGGAGAACTACGCAGCCCGGAAGTTGTCGATGCGGACCATTTCAAGCTCAGACCGCTTACATTGCCGGTTCCAACCCCGTACTCGTAGGGATTGTAGCGATGATGAATCGGATCGAAACCGAAATCCCCCCAATTCGTGTCGATGGCCAGAGATGAAGTGAAGGACTGGCCGCTCGTTTGCCCTACTCCAATGATGCTATGAGTACCTGGAGGAATAGAAGTTGACAGCGAAGCGCTCGTCGAAATATTTCCACTGCTGTCGGCTTCAGTAGTAGCCAGTGGATTGCCGGATGGAGTATCGAGATAGATCTGAACCGTTTCACTTGCCTGATAACCGGTGCCGCTGATGGTAATGTTCGTGCCCGGAGAGGTGATGGTCGGGTCTACTGCCACGCTATTATTGATCGTAAAGACATGCGAGGACACTGCCTGGCTGCTTGTGCCGACTAAGGCGACGGTGTAATTCCCTGGCGTATTTGCGGGGATAAGGAAGCTGGCATTGACTATGCCGGAGTTACCGGCGCTGGCTGTTGCTACCACACTTCCTGTGCCAGGGCCTGTATAGTTCCAGAGAATGTTAACCTGTTCCCCCGGCTTATATCCCACGCCTGAAACGGCCAAGCGCGACCCCACTGGCCCCCTGGTGTTATTGAGCGTGGTGCCAGGAGCCAGAACTTTGAATGTATTGGTAATCACTGTCTGGCTTTTCACGCCAACGGCTTTCACTGTATAGTTCCCAGGCGCTACTCCAGCCGGAATAGTAAAGGCAAGAGGCGCAATATAGCCGTTTGCATTAGTGCTGGCCGAAGCGGCAGCAGTCGTACCGTTATTCCAGAAAACATTCACCTTTTCAAATGCGGTAAAACCATAGCCGCTTACCGTTAATACTGTCCCCGCCGAGCCGGAGAGGGGAGCAAGGGTGAATAAGGGCGGGTAGTAAATGAAACCAAACGAGGCCGACGTATTGCTTGTTTGTCCAACTGCACCTACAGGAATCGTCCCGGTGGTTGCGTTTGTCGGAATTTTGGCTGTCACTTTAAATGAGCCGCCCGTCGTATCGGCATTGACCGAAGTAAGGAGCTGACCCGTTCCCGGCCCGGTATAGTTCCAGTAGATTTTCACGTTTTCGCCTGAGCCAAAAGCAAAGCCAAAAAAATATGCCAGTGTTCCAGCTCCAGCAGCCCGTGGACTCATGTACATTTCAGGAAGAATCCGAGTCGTACCAGTAGCAACCAGACCGGATGTCTGGCCAACAGCCGCTACCGTATACGTGCCCGTTGGAACAAGCGGCATCGGAAAGTGGGCCGAGAAGGTTCCGGTAGCGCTGGTGGTTGGACTTGTCTCCAGCGTTCCTGTTCCCGGTCCTGAATAATTCCAGTAAATCTTGACGGTTTCAGTCGCGCCAAAATTGCTGCCGCTTACCTGGATTGATTTTTGATTTGAATACGCTCCCGACTGAGGTGAAACTGTGATCTTAGCCCCGCTGGCCTGCGCATGAAAAGCGTCTGGCAACATGACAAGGCTGGCTCCTAATATGCATGAGAAAACGATTACGAGTATTCCTATTACTTTTATCCGCTTTTCAATATGCTTACCTGCAAAATGCTCATTAAGACTTTCTGGCATTTTTCGATCCCCCTGGTGAAGTCTGCTGTAAAAGCCTTGAAGTAGTATAAGCGCTATACTCAAGAAATTGAATTTATAAATGGTGATAACTTAGTATAAATTTGGCATTTCGGGTTGTGAAACAGTAACCATGTCTTCCTGAATAAAGCGTGATGGTTGAAGTAATTTAACCATGAACGAAACTTTGCACTTATTTCTCAACTAAAATACAACCTTGCTCAAAGAGAAAATATGCTACGCTGTACACGGCTTGATAGAAAGAACCTTAAATAGCGAGGGGCGATATACAGTGAAATTTCTCAATGAAGATTTTGGAGGAGCTATGCAGGAAGAAGAAAAAAAACACCTTTCATCAGAAGAAGAGCAGACCATTCCTGAACTGGTTGACAGCGTCCGGGCGGGGAAAATGGACCGGCGCAAGTTAATCAAAACTCTTACTTTGATGGGGGTTTCTGCTACTGGCGCGGGGGCAATTGCGGCAGTAGCGACACGCCAGATTGTCTCGCATTTTAGCGCACCTACTCATGGTGATAATAATGCGCAGCAGCACATTCAACAGCACCAGCAACATCTTGAGCATCAATCAACGGGCAATGTTGAGCAGTTGCATCAGGATTATCATGAAGATGCTATCGTTGAAGACAGCATGTATCCGCATCCATTCGTGGGGCGAATAGCCATCATGCAGCGCAAGCGGGCCGGTATGTTTGCCATGCCTGATCTGAAATTCGATGTGACGAATCGCGTTGTACACGGGGATCAGTTGACGGTAGAATGGGTAGCAAAAGGGAAGCATACGGCTGATTTTCCTGGTCTACCTGCAACCGGCCGCTCTTTCTCGATTCCAGGAGTCACAGTTGTGGTGCGGCGCGGAGGCAAAATTGTGCGGGAGTCTCTCTACTACGATATGGCTGAGGTCGTCCGGCAACTTAAATAGAGGAATGCTACACGATTCGCTGGCGTTCTGCCGACCCGCACCAGCCAACGCCATTGTTGGAAGGAGGGTCAGGGGACACCAGCGCCCTTCTTCCAGTATAACTTATAAGTAGCATAAGCGCAAGCTTATCAAGTGCCCATTTCTTTGACCAGCGGCACAGCCTCTTCGATCAGATTGGCGGCCAGGTCAAAGGGGAAGAGGCTGGTGTTGATGAGCAGGTGGTACAGGGAGGGCTGGTCCTGGTGCGAGCCGTACCAGCGGCGCAAGTAGGCCTCGTGTTCGTTGTCGCGTTTAGTCACCAGTGCTGCCGCTTCGTCATGGCTCAGTCCTGAATGCTTCATGACGTTGGTGATGCGGTACGGCAGGGGCGCGAAAATGTAGATGTGCAGGGTGCGCGGCGCGCTGTGCAGTAAAAACTGTGATCCCCGGCCAACAATGACTGCATTGCCGACCGTCGCCAGTTCGCGAATGACTTTCTGGGTCAGCCGGAGGCGCGCCTGTTCCTGCGCCTGGGGTGGCACACGCAATGGATTGAGCAGGGCTTCGGTGTTGATGGTAAAGGGGCTGCTCGATTGCAGGGCGTCCAGGATATGCCCAACCGCGCCTGAGGTCTGTTCTTCCTGCTGCGCGACCTGCTCTTCGGTAATGCCGAGTCGTTTGGCAACCTCGCTGATGATCTGGTGATCGAGGTAGAGCAGCCCGCATTTTCGCGCGACAATGCGCCCGATTTCTGAGCCGCCACTGCCGAACTGGCTGGAAATGGTAATAACGACCCGCCCCACGGCTGGCGTTCCCGTCGGATCGTCCTCTTCCGTCCAGTTGGTTTCGGGAAGCACCTGTGTCGCTGGCGCACCGTTGGCAGAAGCACGCGGGCCGCGCCCGCGGAACCGGTTCAGCATAGTAGCGTATCCTTGTTTGTGTAAAGGTGTATCACTGTTATCTATCGTACAACGGATTGTATCGGCGATGCAAGGCAAGGACAATTCTTTATCGAAGACTAGAGCAGACGAAATCCCTCGTCATTGCTGCAAGATCACAGGTGGAACTGTGCCTTGAGCGTGTCCAGGATGTTGTTCTGCGTTTGGAAGAGGACCGTACTACCATCCGAACTGACTTGTACGGAAGAGACCTGCGTGGCCTCAAATTTCCACAGCAGCGCGCCTGTAGTCGCATTGAGCGCGTAGAGAGTTTCGCGGCTGCAACTCGCTGTTGCGCAGGCCGTCGTAAAAATGCTCCCCGAGACAAGGTGAAAGTACCCCAGGCCGGGCGCAAAGAAACGCGCCTGCGCTGTGGGCTGAAATGTCCAGCGCGCCCCGCCGCTTTTTATATCGAGGGCGGTCAAGGCCTGTGACCTGGTATTGCCGTCCAGGCTGCTCGTTTCCAGGACATATAACAGAGACTGGTCATCTGAGAGACTGACCTGCTGGATCGATGCGAAAGGCCCCTGCTTCCATAGCACGCGCTGATTGCGGCCATCGATGGCCTCCAGGGTATTCGCGCTGTAGAGGATGAAGGCACTGCGGGTTGTTACAATGCCTGCTGGCGCTGATGCCGTGTAAACTCCAGGGCTGTCGAACGTCCAGCGTTCGATGCCGCTAAGCAGGTCGAGTGCGTGAAACGTATCGCTGCGTCCTACCACTAACACTCCCGAACCGAGCGCCATCTCCCTTTCTTCCTGTAACAGGACCGATGGACTGTTTTCATCAATACCGGTTCGCCATTGAATCTGTGCGGTCTGCGTATCGATTGCGTAGATGGTATAGGCCACCTGCCAGTAGATCAGGCGGCCATGCGGCAGCAGTACACCGTTGTCCAGCAGCTTATGCTCACGCGGGCCGGAAATGCGCCACGCGATAGCACCGGAATGCGGGTCAAGGGCGATCAATTGAGCGGCATGTATCGATGTGTTGGTAATGCGTGTATGGCTCGCCAGGTAGATAAAGTTGGAATCCGCAGCCAGTACGCTGATCTGTTGAGAATCCCCTGCCTGTCCCATGATGTTTTTCCAGAGAACGCGACCGCTAGCGCGATCGAGCAGGTACAGCACAAAAGAGGACGCCATCGGCTCGGGATAGGCAGGGTCGGCGGGCGCGAGATGGTATTGTTGCTGTGCTGGCCCTTGCAGGGCAACCAGCAGCGTGCCGGACGCGGTACGTATTGCCGGAAGCGAGAATGTGCCCTGGCTGGTAAAGGTCTTCCAGCGCGGGTTGCCATGCGCGTCGAGCGCAATCAACTGGTTATGGATAACGAAGCTGCCCTGGCTGTCAGCTCCCGCCAGGATGGAAGACCCGGCAGGCTGTTGCCATTGCAGCCTGCCACTGCTCGCTCCCGCCTGATTGATGTAGGTCTGGATGGATATCAGTTGCAGATATTCCGCCGCTCCTGCGCCAAGCAGGATAGCCAGGCAGAGCAGCGAAAACAACAGGCGCGAACGTCGCCAAAGCCGCAGCAGCAATCTGAGCGGGAAGAGGAGATAGCGCGGCACTTGACGGCGGAGAAATATCAGCCGCCGTTTCCACAACGCCAGTGGAAACAGCCAGAGATAAAGCAGTGCGAGCAGGCTGATAACCGCCGACAGCACGAGCAGCAGGCGTATGGGAGTGAAGAGATGCAAAACGGTCTGGGGTGAGGTCTGCATTGCTAGAAATGCCAATGTATTGCCGGTTGGCTGAAGCAGCATTCCCGTCTGCACGTCTGCAAAGGCTGCGCGCCAGCGCAGCCTGCCATTCAGCACGGAGTAGGCGATGAGCGAGAGGCTGCCATCACCTGAAAGTTGTTCAAGCAGCACCATGTTGGATGCTACCACTGGTAGAAAGACGCGACCACCATCCGCGCTGGCCGCGCCCTCGCCCACCTGCGTAGACCAGCGCAGCGTTCCAGACGAGGCATTCAGCGCGTAGAGCCAGGTTTGCTCGCGTATTTCCGGCACGTTCCAGGAGATTCCGCTGGCATAGATTGTTGAACCTGAGAGCAATGCCTCGTAGAACTGCGCGTTCGTCTGCTTATCAAGTGAAGCGCCTGGAGATTGACCAGAAAACGTCCAGAGCGGCGTGCCGGACGTTGCGCCAAAGGCCACTATACCTTGCGCGCCAGCAGCAATGAGCCGCCCATCGTGTGTGACAAGCAGTGTGCGCGTCGGAAAGAAGGTATGCCAGAGGACGTGGCCGTTTGTTCTGTCGAGCGCGTAAAGCTGGTGGTCTGCTGCGAAATAGAGCGTATTTCCTGCCAGCACAGGTGGAGGCGCGTAGGCAAAGGTATCGTTAAGCTTTTGTTCCCAGTGTGTTGTTCCGCGCTGGATGTTGATAGCGGCGATCTCACCCTTACTCACTGAGAGAACGGTATAGATGGTATGAGCATCTATAGCTGGTTGAAAGGGATGCGCACCTCGTGTCGGCATCTGGGCAGCGCGTTGCCAGCGTACACTTCCATCACCCGCTAGCATCTCCAGCCCCTGCGCATAGCTAAGCAGCACGTTTCCACCCGGTGTGGGGGTCAGCGTTGCATGGGTTAGCGGCGCGGAAAAGGAATTTGTCACCTGCCACGATGTGTCATCCAGGACGAACACCTGCTGCTGTTGTACCACCTTTCCCTGCGCGCTCTGCGCACCCACCAGCATTGAGGGGCCGTTCTGGACGGCATTGGTCAGATGCGTTGGGCCTGTGTACCCGCCGCCCAGGTCCTGCTGCGCCATCATGTTCCCATTTACCGGATTCAGGGTATACAGCAACAGGTGCGTGTCATGAACATCGCGCCACAGCGATATCATACTGATGAAAATCAGCGCTAGCAACAAAATGGATAATATGCGCCTTGTTAAGGCTCGGTGTTTCAAAAATGAAACATATAGATGATAGGGACGCGCCTGGCTAATCTGATGAATGTTGAAAAATAAAGGGGGCCTATTTCTGTAGGGATGCGATTGATCGCGTCCACCCTGATGTGCCTGAGTAGTTTCATCCGTCTCTATCGGTGGCGTTTCGGGTATAACTGTTTCTTTATGATCTTGTTCAGACACTTGCGCCGGTGGTTCGACCTCATCTTCAGACGGAACGGGCGTCTTTTGAGCAAGAACGAGCGCGGGACGTTTCGCCGTTTCCTCTAACTTATCTGGAGAGAGGTCGTATTCTTCCTCGCTCTCTGGTTCGCTGCTGTTTGTGGCAGGAATGGATGGTTTGCTGGTATCTGCCTGCTTATCTGTTGTATCGCTGGTTTCTTCTACCCTGGATTGCTCGAACGGTGTGGACATCAATGCTGACTTTCTTGTTCAGGAATGCTACGCTAGCTACTATAACAGAACGGCAGCCTGAGCGGAATGTTCTTGACAGAAATGGCTATGCGCGTACTTAAATAATATATAATATCCAGGTTATAGGCTTATTCAGGAAACGCGCATGGATACATTGAATTTGCACCAGCTCTACACCTTCTCGGTGGTGGCGAAACATTGCAGCTTCGTGCGGGCGGCGGAGGAACTGCATTTCAGCCAGCCCGCCGTCTCAGCGCAGATTCGCCACCTGGAAAAATCGCTGGGTGTGAAGTTGTTCGACCAGATTGGGCGCAGGACACACCTGACGCAGGCAGGCGAGGAACTTTACCTCTACAGTCAGAAGATTTTTTCGCTCATTGAGGAAACGATGGACGTGATGGAATCCCTGCGCAGCCCGCATCACGGGCGTTTGAGCGTTGGCGCAGATACCACCGTTGGTTCCTACGTCATTCCCGGCCTGCTCGGCAAATTTCGCCAGCTCTACCCTGCCGTGGAAATCTCGTTGGAGGTGCTGAATCGCGCCTCGCTGGTGGAGGCGATGGTCAGCAACCGTATCGAGATGGCCGTGATGGGCCGCGTTCCCGATGAGCTGCCGGTAGAGATCGAGCCGTTTGCCTACAACGAGCTGGTGTTGATCGCATCACCTCAGCACCGCCTGGCCGGGCGCAGCGATATCCCGGTCAAGGAACTGGGCCGCGAACATTTTTTACTGCGCGAGCCAGGGTCGGGAACGCGAGCGGCCCTGGAAACCGCTTTGCTGGAGGCGGGCGTTCCCCTGCATATCAGCATGCAGGTGGGAAACAACAGCGCTATTAAACAGGGCGTCACCGCCGGGCTGGGTATCGCTCTCATCTCAAAGGTTGCGCTCGATATGGAATTGGAGACGCATCGGCTGGTGATCCTGGATGTCGAGGGTTTCCCCATCGTGCGGCAGTGGCGGCTTGTTCACTTGAAGGACAAGTATCTTTCGGCCACCGCGCACGCCTTTAAAGCGTTCCTCTTGCAACATGCTGATAAACGCCTGCGCCGGAAAGTAGCGACCCAGGCTGAATAAACAAGGAGCAAACGAATGCAGCAGCCACTCGACGCGGAGCGGCAGGCGATTGTAGACGAGGTGCGGCGCTTTGTCAGGCGCGAGGTGCTGCCCGTCGCTCATCAACTCGAACACGACGATATCTACCCCTACGAACTGATTGAACAGATGAAAACGCTCGGCATCTTCGGCGCGACCATCCCTGAGGCCTACGGTGGGCTGGGCATCGACTTTCTGACCTACAGCCAGGTGATCGAGGAACTGGCTCGCGGCTGGATGAGCCTTGCGGGCATCGTCAACACACACGTCATCGTTTCCTACATGATCGCCACCTTCGGGACAGAGCAGCAGTGCCAGCACTTTCTTCCCTTGATGGTCGAGGGCGAGCGACGTGGCGGAATCTGCCTCTCCGAAGCCAACGCCGGAAGCGATGTGCAGGCTATTACCACGACCGCCCGCCGCGACGGCGATTCCTATATTCTCAACGGTTCTAAACAATGGGTGACGAACGGCGTGCATGGCAGCATCTTCGCCGTCCTGGCGCGCACCGACCCGGACGCAAAGCCGCCCCATCGCGGCATGAGCCTCTTCCTGGTGGAAAAAGGCGCGCCGGGTTTGAGCGCCAGCCGCACCTTTGAAAAGCTTGGTTACAAGGGTGTGGAGACCGCCGAATTGGTCTTTGAGGATGTCCACGTTCCCACTGCTTCCTTGTTGGGCGGTGTCGAGGGCCAGGGCTTCAAGCAGGCCATGAGCGGGCTTGAGGTGGGGCGCATCAATGTAGCGGCTCGCGCTGTCGGCGTGGCCCAGGCCGCCTTCGAGGACGCCATTCGCTATGCACAGCAGCGCGAGACCTTTGGCAAACCCATCGCCCAGCACCAGGCCATTCAACTTAAGCTGGCCGATATGGCCACGAAGATCGAGGCGGCGCGTTTGCTCATGCGCCAGGCCGCGCACAAAAAAGACCTGGGCGAGCGCAGCGACCTGGAGGCCGGGATGGCGAAGCTGTTCGCGACCGAGATGTGCCAGGAGGTGACGCTGGAAGCCATGCGCATTCACGGCGGATTCGGCTACACCAAAGAGTTCAACGTCGAGCGCTACTACCGCGACGCGCCCTTTATGCTCGTCGCTGAAGGCACCAGCGAAATTCAAAAGCTGGTTATCGCCCGTCAACTGTTGGAACGCTATAAACTCTAATTGCAGTACCCTCAAGTGGGTCGAGCAAGAGAAGGAACTCTCGACGGTTCCAGTGCAGAAAGTATACCGTTCAAACCCGAAGAGGTTAAGTAGAAATGCCATAAGGAGAAAAGCTATGCAATTTGGTCGCTGTTTTGAAGATTTCGAGATCGGCGCGGTCTACAAACACTGGCCCGGACGCACCATCACCGAATATGACGATACGCTATTTAGCATGCTCACCATGAATCATAACCCCCTGCATATTGACGCCAACTATGCGGAGACCCGCCAGCATGGGCAGCGCCTGGTAGTAGGGCCGCTTGTATTTAGTATTGCGCTGGGTATGAGCGTGCCGGATGTGAGCGGCAAGGCGATTGCTAACCTCGAATTTGAGTATGTGCGCCATCTCGGCCCCACTTTTCATGGCGATACCATCTATGCCGAAACAACCGTACTGGATAAACGGCTCTCGCAGAGCAAACCAGATCGCGGCATTATAACCGTTGAAACCATCGCCTACAATCAGCGCGGCGAAAGCATCCTTTCCTTCAAGCGGCGCGTGATGGTGCCGACGCGCGAGGCAGATCAGGCATGGCAGCGCGCCTGGGATGAAGAGATGGCCGAACGCCGGAAAGGAGCCACGCAACAATGATGAATAGCGGCAATATGATACCGCCGAAGGCGCAGATGGTGATGGCGCGTGATTTTGTGGTGCGCCGCTCGGAACTGACTGTTCCCGGCCACAGCCTGAAGATGATGGCGAAGGCGGCGGCCTCGAATGCGGACCAGGTGATGTTCGACCTGGAGGACGCGTGCGCCGTCTCGCAGAAGGTCGAGGCGCGCAAGACGGTCATCGAAGCTTTCAACACGCTCGACTTCGGGGGCAAGATTCGCGCCTTTCGCCCGAACAATATCCGCACCCGTTTCTTTTATCGCGACCTGATCGAGGTAGTAGAGGCTGCCGGGCGCAACATTGACGTGGTGGTGATTCCCAAATGTTACGGGCCAGAAGACATCCTCTTTGTAGATCGCTTTCTCACACAGATCGAAGAGAACATGGGCTTCGAGATCGGGCGCATCAAGCTGGAGGTGCTGATCGAATCAGCCGATGCTGTGCTGCATGCCGAACAGATCGCCAAATGCACGCCGCGCATGTGCGGGCTGATCTTCGGCCTTGTCGATTTCGCGGGCGACATCGGGGCGCAGGAGTTGGGTGGCGAGCAGTTTTTTTATTACAACTACGCCAAAGCCAAATGCATCACCGCTGCCCGCGCCGCAGGCATCACCGTCGTAGATGGAGTAACACTTGCCATTCGCGACAACGAAGCCTGCCGCCGCGATGCCCAGATGGGTGCGCACATGGGCTTCGACGGCAAGTGGGCCATTCATCCCGCGCAGATAGATATTATTCACGAAGCCTATACTCCCACACCCGAAGAGGTCGCGAAGGCCAAACACATCATCGAAGAGTACGAAAAAGCCGATGTCCAGGGCGGCCTCGGCGCAATCGTCATTGATGACCAGATGATTGATGCCGCTGTGTTGCGCGTGGAGTGGCGCAAGCTGGCGATTGCGAAGAAAGCGGGGTTGGCGTGAGCAATTATTGCTCACGCCTTTTCCCATAGCCGACCTGGTAACGTGGTGCGATGAATTCTGAAGCCGTTGAGAAAGTGGCGTAAGGCGGTGCGTTTGAGTGAACGACTGCTCTTACGCAAGTAGTCTTCCGCTCGCTGCCCGGCCGATGTTAGAAGAAAATAAACCAATACCAGGTGAGAGAAGTGAACAGAAAGGAATTATCAGGTGACAACACTTCGCGCCGCGCTCATAACACCGTTGACTGGGCCACTTGAACTGTATGCAAGACTTGTGCAGCGGCGCTTTCATTATGGGCAAAGGAAGCGGCGAATCTTCCTGCTCCCTGGAAGAAGGGAGAGCTTGATAGCACTACAGGGTTTGGTCAGGATGTGGCAACAGGCGCAAAGCTAGAGGCTGCTCAGTTGCGAATGGAGATGCAAGCTGTTTGCTTTGTAACCCTCTCATACCTGTGATGAGAGTATTCAGATTGCAGCGCAAAAGCTTGTATGTCAAACACTTTTTGGTAAGTTCCAACTCGACTCTGAAAGTGGTTTGCAAATTGCTCCTCAACAATCCTGCGCTGGCACTGTACATTAGGGGAGCGGCAACGGTTCTGCTGCTGTTCATCGGCATTTACAACTCCTGGGATACGGTAACATTCCTTGCTCTTGAGCGCATGCCAACCGAAGAAGGAGATCAGTAAGGCTTCAGCAATCTCGCTACTCTCCAGCATTTTATGCCAGCGTTGTATACACTACGAGCCGCAACGTTGTTTGATGTTGCGCGGGAATCCAGGTTCCGGCACAGGTAATCAGATTCAGGTACGCGCCACCCGTTGCGCTGAAAATGTCCTCCAGGGGCGCTTCCTGAGGAGGATACGAGGCGATACGGGCCACGCGAAAGCGGACCGATTTCCCTTGTGCGTTCACAATCAGCACCTCATCACCGGCATGCAACTGGCGTAGATTCCAGAAGACAGCGGGATAGCCACCGGGACGGTCCAGATGGCCGTTGATAACTGCGCTGCCCTGCTCGCCGGGGCGTGGGCCGTTGCTATACCAGCCAACGTCATCCCAGGGATTTTTGGTGGGCGTTGCCAGATCACCTTGCGCGGTTATTCCCACATCCTCGATGGGGGCATTGACGCCAATACGCGGAATGAGCAGGCGCAGCGGCACCCCTACCGCTGGTGTGGAACCTGGTAGGTCGGTTGGCTTAGTGGCGACAACTGGCGTTTCGTGATGTATCGCTGTTGGCGAGGGCTTGAGGTTTGCTTCCTGGGTAGATGAGCCGCAGGCAGCAAGCAGGAACATATAGCAGAGCGACCCGAATACGAAGAATTTGCTAATTGATGACATAAAGAACGTCCCTCAGAACATTTGACGAGACGGCTTCACGAACGCTGCCAAAGAAAGAGAACATATCCATTCTGTCATCCGCTGCGCTCAGGATGACAGGGAAGCAGCCAGGGATAATAGGGGGAGCTGCCCAGGATAACAGAGGAACAGCATCCCCGCTATTTACTCAAACTTCATCAAGCCCGCCTCGCAGGAAAGACAGAAGATGCAAGTTACTTATTCCGCGCGTATGCGAAACGGCGTACTACCAGACCTGAACCGAGCAGCACTACGGCCAGCAGGCCCAGGTAGAGCGGCATCGGATTGGCAGCCGGAGCAGGCGCGTTGGGGTCACTGCCCGTATTGGGCATGCCGGGAATGCCTGCGACGGCGGCCAGCTTAAAGCTGATGGCCGGATTGCCTTTGAGCAAACCAACGGCGAAGACGCTGTACACCATGCCGTTGGAGAGACTGGCCGAAACTGGCACCTTCGCGCCGGAGTCGGTAGCGGTAACGTCAAAGGTGTAAGAGCCGCCGGGAACGGTCAGGTAGCCGCTAGCATTCTTGTAGGTCAGGCCATTGATGACCGTGTTGCCGCCAACGGCGACATTGACCGGGCCAGCATCGGGCGAGAGGTGGTAGACGCGCACCTTTGCCGCGTTGCCGGAAAGCATGTTGTCATCGACGAACGCTGTCAACCCGAAGCCCTCCGACTTTGTGCCGATAGCCGCAACAGTATAGGCCATGCCCCCGGTGACCGAGACCGATTGGCTAATGACTGCCGCCCCGATACCCTGACCAGCCGGGGCAACCTTGATCTCATGCGAACCGGCAGGAACGGAGACGTAATTGGTGATCGTACCGAATGCGAAGTTGCTGAGCAGTTTTGTGCCATCGACAAACACATCGACGCTACCCGCATCAGGTGAGGCATGCACGACGCGAACCATTGCACTCGATGCCTGTGTGGCAGCAGCGGCGGGCAAGGACCACGCAAAGATGCTGCAAGCGAGGAAAGAAAGCATCCCCAGCGCCAGCATGACGCGATAGCTCAATAGAGAAACAAGGCTTTTCACCTTCATGAATAATGCTCCTTCATTTCAAATGGTTTTCTACTCATCTCAGTGCTTGTAATCGTGTTTGAACATACAACAGGATGAGTAGAAGGGAGTTCTTCTACTGATTGTCCGAGAAAACATCGATGTTTATGAAAACTTTCGGCCTAAAGGTAAGCTAGCATGAAATGTGTACATCATTTCAGCAGTATCAGGTTGAATACAACATATAGACGCGAATTTTTTGAAAAAGTAGTCAAAGCTTCTCGCCAATTTGACGAAAGTCGTATGCATTACCTTTTTCTGGCTGGCTTGTCGTCTAGATGATGGATATAGAAAACGGGGCAGCGGTGAATATAACCCTATCCTTTGGATTGGCAGGCAAAAGGTGCAAACAGGTTGCAGCATGGGAGGGAGAGTAATGACTTACCTGCGAACTTGCAAGAGAGGTTCAGGATTTTGGACGAAGAGCTGCAGGAGCAAGATTGGCATCTAACGCATGAGCCGGGGGAGGGAGCATGCCAGGCAGAACTTGTATCGCGCTGCTTGCAAGGAGACGAACAGGCCTTTGCGCGCATTGTTGATCTATATGGAGACCTGCTGCTGCGTAGCGCCTACTTGCTGGTGCAGGATGAGGAGGCGGCAAAAGATATCGTACAGGAATCGCTGCTGCTTGCCTGGAAGAATATGCATCAATTACGCGAGCCATCTTCCCTCCGGGCGTGGCTGGTAAAGATTGTGGTCAACCAGTCTACGTCATTGAAGCGGCAGTGGGCGCGCCGCAGTGCCTTCCTGCGCCAGCAATTGCTGCGCCGCCATGTCGAGCAAGCTATTCAGGTTGCCGACCTGCAGCGGGGAAAGGTTGAAGAGACGCTTGATGCCTGGCAGGCCATCGAACAACTTCCGCTCAACCAGCGTGTGGTACTGGTACTCTTCTACTACCATAGGATGACCATGCCGGAAATCGCTGCGCTGCTGCAAACCTCGGAAAATACGCTGCGCAAACGCTTGCTGAGCGCGCTGAACAAAGTACGCAGAACTTTGCAGATCGAAGTCGCGGAACCACCTGCCGCCCGCGTGGGATATAGTGGAGGAGGAATGGAATGAGCGAATCACATGAACAAGACGCGGCGCGCCCTGATGAGCAGGACGCCAACTCTAATCTGCTGGGACCGACTCCAGAGACCGAGATGCTTGAGATGCACATTGCACGCGCCTTACAACAACGTGCTGCACCTCTGCACTTTACGCCTGCCATGCGCGTAGAGGTGATGCAGCGTATTGCAGAGCGAAACAGTCGCTTATCTTTTCCCAGGCGCATCCTGGTTACCGCGCTATCAATTGGGACTGCACTTGTACTGTTGCTTGCAACGATAGCTTCGCTTGGGCTGTTGCATCCGACCACTCCACCAGTACAGGTTGCTTCGCTTTCGTTTGTTACCCAGAGCGTGCTGAATACTCCACAGGAGTTAGCGCGGGGCGGACTACCCATCTCGCTTGATCCGACCGGGCGCTACCTCGTGTATGGGATAGCGAATCAGCCAGGTGTGCTGTACGTCACCGACTTAAGAGACCCGGTGGAGCGCAACGAACTGGCGATGCGCTTTGCTCGTGATGTAGCGTGGTCGCCCGATGGCTCTGCCCTGGTGACGACGATTTATCCCGTCGATTCCACTGTTCCTCTGCTGGCCTTAGTGCCGACCGGACAATACATGCGCCTGCTGGGAGAGCCTGCGCTTGCAGCGGCCTGGTTGCCTTCCTCGGCCAATACCATCACCTACATTACTGAAAATAACGGGCAGGTGACCTTATGGCAGGTGATGCCGGATGGGAAAAATGCGCACCCTGTTGGTAGTATGGCAATGCCCGCGCTTGTCCAACGCTTAAGCTGGTCGCCGGATGGCCGCTTTCTGGCGATTCTTGCCACGCCGGGGAGCAACCCTGATCGTGGCTTGCTGCAAGGCCCCAACCATGCGCTCTATCTTTTCGATACCCAGGCAAAGGCGCTGGTAACACTGGCCGCGCCGGGGAGTGATACCATAGGTAACATCGCCTGGTCGCCGGATGGCCGCCTGCTGACCTATGAGCAGATTGATAATCAGCAGCATGTATCGCTTCATACCATCGAGGTCTCGATGCACAAGCAGGTCTTCAGTATCGCGTTGCAACATGCATTTTTAGGTATGAACTGGTCGCCCGACAGCCGCGCCCTGGTCTACAGCGACGGCGGAAGCTTACATGCGCGTGTATTGCATGGGCCGCCCCTTGACTTCAGCCATGTGTCGGGTGTGGCTGCTTATCCGTTCTGGTTGGATGAACAGCACGTCCTATGCCTGTCGATACATAACGGTATAGGGCAATTGACGCGGCTGGTTGAGAAAGCTATAAAATGAGGCTCCTTTTCACCTGCTTTTCCCGGCGTGTATATATCGCCAGGTAAGCAGGCTTCCCAGCAAAAAAGCCAATCCTGCGAGAAGCGATGCCAGGTGCGTCTCCGCCATGAAGCTGCTTTCCGCGTCAACAAGCGTCCCGAGGATTGCCACGCCCATCACGCGCTGAAGTACTTGAGTTAGGGTGTGGGGCTGGCATTCCCTGTACGCAGTTGCTGGCTCAGCAAGCTCATATGACGGGTGTTGACATCTCTGCTGCACAGCTTGCTCTGGCCAGACAACATGTTCCAAACGCGACCTTAATACAGGCAGATATGATGGCGCTGGCCTTTCCGCCAGCATCATTTGATGCTATTGTTGCCCTGTATTCACTTATCCATCTTCCTTAATTTCAGGTTCATCGTATGGATGTACTTCGCGAATAGCCTGTTCTACATCCGCGTAAAGTTCTTTGCGGGTTTTTGCGCTGCAAGTCCACTCTTCCTCGATCTCCATCTTACCCTGCCACCAGTAGGTACTGGTAATCGGCCCGGCCACATGTACGCAGGCGGCAAGGCGACGTTCGACTAAGGTTTGCGCGATTTTTTGCGCGCCATCTTTGCTATTGATGGCGGTCGTCACCTGGATAAATTCGGGCATAGTCATTGCTCCCTGGGCAGCTTATGCTTGCTCTGTAACTGAATATGCGATACCGATATTATAGCTGTTGCTACCACTTGTTTTCTTTTTCCAAAACCTGAGCCGTAATTTCTAAACTATACCGCGTCTAGCTACCGAAGGCGAGTAATCCAATGGCCGGGTTATCTCGCATCTTCGTCAGAAAATTGGAAGCCAAAGCACTTTTACCAGGACTGACCATGCTCGCGGCTCAGAAACTTTATCAGGAAACAGGAAGGAAAAGAATGCCATGTGGGCTATTATTATTGTCCGATGGTTGCATGTATTAACCGGCATTTTCTGGTTTGGCGGAACGCTCTATCTGAATTTTGTCGTTATTCCATCCATCGGCGTCCTCTCTATTCCAGATTAGGGAACTGTTTGTCAAGTACGAGGGAAGGTGCCGCTACGCAGCACGGCCATTCACCCATCTGGCTCAAGCCAGTGGCCCTCTGGCCGCAATTTGGTAGGTGAACAAGGGATAATTCAATTTTTAGATATTGGTCAAATAAGTCAGTCCACTACGCGCCTGCGCGGTACAATCATCGTTTCCCATCGCGCTATAGAGCGCAACCCAGGCATCATCCGGGCTGAGCGAATTTTCGTAGGGATACTCGGTAATCACGCCGATGATTGGCAATGCGGTCCCTTTATGCGCGCAGGCCCAACTATCGAACACTTCCCAGTCCATCGTTGCCACGTCGTTGAAGTATATTTCTGGGAGGATCGCGCTATTGGGGCTGCCGGAAGAGACTTCCCAGAGCTGTTCTGCTGTCCAGGGGCTGGGATTCGCTCCTCCGGGATCATCTCCAAAGTCTACCAGCAGTTGTGTTGTGGCGGCATGATAGCCATTGACGAAGCTGGCGGTTTCGCTGTAGGATGCCCAGGCCACTTCGATGTCGTCCGCACCATACGCGGTGAGCTGGCCATCGTAGCCATTATTCGCGATGTACTGCTGCACGCTATCAACCAGACCTCCCCAATCGGTCCCTGCCTGGTACCATTTGCCGGTATTACCATCAGGTAGCCTGTTATAATTGGTAGTGCCAATGGCGATTTTCAAATTGGTGCTGTCGCTATGGCAATTCCAGGCTCCATCCACGAAGCTTTTAAGCGCGGCAAGTATGCGGGCGTCCGAAGCAAATGTTCCTGAAAACAAATGCGTGCCGAAGCGCCCGTTGCTATACATGGGTGCGCCGAAGTCGAGGATTATCAGGCCCGGCACGTCCTGCGCCGCTGTACAGCCCTGTTGTGCCAGCAACGCAGTGGAGACGGTTTGCTCGTAAATCGACGTAGTATGTGCAGGAGCAATGGGGCTGCTTGCACCCGCGCCGAGAAAGGCTGCATAGCCTGGGTGAAGACTGGACAAAGACCCGAGCAGGATGAGGCCCAGCAGAATAAGAAGTAACAATCCAACAAAAGAACGCACTACAAAAACAACCTCTATTCTAAAAAAGTGCCGCCGGAGAAGGAAACTATCCCAGCTTCAGAGATAGGCTAACGATCCGGCAAAAATGATGGTTGCAAGCATAGCATAGTCTCTGCTATTTGAAAAATACGTGGTACTTTGCAATAGCTGTCTGTATCTGAACGTCCTACAGGAGAGGTGTTTTCTCGCTTATTAGAAAGGCAAAGCAATGGTGAAACGCTGGTTCTGGCTCCTCTGCTTGTGCATTGTTCTGCTTTCCGCCTGCGATATCTCCCATACGTCGCCTGCCACGCCAACGGCAACCAGTCCACCAGCATACACACTTGCGGGCGGAGGTGCGTGTGTGAAGCTGGGACGGCATCCGCAGCCGCCCTATGGAAATGTGCAGGTCAGCCATGATTCGTACAAGGCGCACAGCGAACCGATGCTGGTGGAAAATCCTCTCAATCCGCTCAATCTGGTGGGCGGCTCCAAATTTTTTACCGACCCGGCGCACTATCGCTTTCAGATCGGCTACTACACCTCGTTCGATGGCGGCTGCACGTGGAGCGATGGCGGCGTGTTGCCCGGCTTTGCGCCGAATGCGCTCGTCTCGGATGTCAGCTTTGCCTTTGATAGACATAATGATGTGTATGTCGCGGTGCTGTTCCTGACTAATGAGAAGAGCGGTGTAGCCGTCTCGAGTTCGCATGATGGCGGCAGGACGTTTGGCAACCCGGTCATTGTTTTTGAAGCATCGCCAAATCAGGTTTTCAGCGATAAGCCCTGGATAGTGGTTGACCAGACAAATGGCCCGCGCGCCGGAAGCATTTACGTGGCCTGGTCATACGATCATGGCGGCAACTGTGGCAATGGCAACTTTTGCACCCAGGACCTGGCCTTCTCGCGTTCGACGGATGGTGGCAAGTCCTTCTCTCCGGTCAGCTTTATCGAGGGGTATGCGCCGTTTTGTACCAACCGCGTACCGAATCGCCCGGCCAATGATACGCGCTGTGATGCGGTGATAGGCGCGATACCAGTGTTAGAGCCGGACGGTACTCTGGCCGTCGCTACGATGTACGTTGACCTGACGAACGGCTCCATTCCCACACGCCTGTTCGTTGTCACCTCACATGATGGTGGAACCACCTGGACAAATCCTGTATTGATTGCAACCATACACGATATCGATGGCATCTTCCCGCCGGAGCGGTATCGCAACCTCTCGCTGCCCGCCTTTGCCTGCGATCCCAATACGGGGCAACTTTACATTGCCTGGTCGGATAAAGGCAGTGGCTATCCCGATATTCTTTTCAGCTCCGCACCTGCCTCAGGGCAAAGCTGGTCTACTCCCCTGCGTGTCAACGATGATCCTTTACGAAACCATGAACTACATTTCCAGCCGCAGATGGTGGTCGCACCCGACGGAGTTATCAGCATCGTGTTTTTCGATACGCGGCTTGACCCGACGCATCGGCTGATCGATGTCTACCTGGCGCAGTCGATAAATCATGGCCTTTCCTTTCTGAAGAACGCGCGCGTGACGACCCAAAGCTGGGACCCGGCTGTGGATGCGCCTGTCGATGATAATGGCCTGCAATTCATTGGCGACTACCAGGGCCTGGCCGCCGACAACCAGTTCGTGCATCCGTTCTGGAACGACACGCGCACCGGCTCGCAGCAGATTTTCACGGCGGCGGTGCCGAGCGCGCTTCCGGCAAACGGCCATTGAGTCAATTTTTTGCAACCCGCATGGAGAGCCGGAAGCATATTTTTGCAACCCACATGGGGAGCCGGAAGCCACCTCGCGAACATAAGGTCGGAAGCCACCCGCAAGGGGATGGCTCTACAGTGAAACCAGCGTGTAGAGCCATCCCCTTGCGGGTGGCTTCCGACCCCCTACGCTTCCTGGACCTTTCCTTGTAAAAATCCAAAGTCCACCCGCTACTATTGCGCAGGATGAGCGAGGAGCCTTCCATGTGGTATGATGTTGGTATTCTTTACAAAGAGAAGGACGGCCTGCCTGCGGGCCGCGCTCGTTGTTGAGCGATGCGTGTGTAAGGTTGCACCGCGGAGAGACTTGTTGGAGGTTCTAATGCACATCCCGAGCTATGTCACCAATACCAGGTTGCGCGCCTGGGTTGAAGAGATGGTCGCGCTCTGTAAGCCGGACCGCGTTCATTGGTGCGATGGATCACAGGAGGAATACGATAACCTGTGCGAGCAAATGGTGGAGTCAGGCACGTTTATCCGGCTCAATCCGAAACTACGTCCCAATAGCTTTCTAGCGCGTTCCGACCCGAGCGATGTGGCCCGTGTCGAAGACCGTACCTTCATTTGTTCCATTCGCAAAAGCGATGCTGGCCCCACCAACAACTGGGTACCGCCGCGAGAAATGAAGGAAACGCTGCGTCGCCTCTTTGATGGCTGCATGCGCGGGCGCACGATGTATGTGATCCCTTTCAGCATGGGACCGCTTGGCTCGCCAATCGCGCATATCGGCGTCGAGTTAAGCGACTCACCATACGTAGCGGTCAGTATGCGCATCATGACCCGTATGGGCCGCGCCGTCTATGACGTGCTGGGAGAAAACGGCGAATTCGTTCCCTGTATGCACTCGGTTGGCATGCCATTGGAGCCGGGTCAGAAAGATGTACCCTGGCCGTGTAACAGGCAGACCAAATACATTGTGCATTTTCCCGAGGAGCGCTCGATCTGGTCTTATGGCTCGGGCTACGGCGGCAACGCCCTGCTGGGCAAGAAGTGCTTTGCGCTGCGTATCGCCTCTGTGCTGGCCCGCGACGAGGGCTGGCTGGCCGAGCATATGCTTATTTTAGGTGTGGAGAATCCAAATGGCGAGAAAACCTATGTTGCGGCGGCATTCCCAAGTGCCTGCGGCAAGACCAACTTCGCCATGCTGATTCCACCGAAGGTTTTCCAGGAAGAGGGCTGGCGCGTGACGACGGTGGGCGACGATATCGCCTGGATCAAGCCGGGGCCGGATGGCAAGCTCTACGCCATCAATCCTGAAGCTGGCTTCTTTGGCGTTGCGCCCGGCACCAGCGAGAAGTCCAATCCTAACGCGATGGCTTCCATACGCGCCAACGCCATTTTTACCAATGTTGCCCTGACCGACGACGGAGACGTGTGGTGGGAAGGCATGACAAAGGAGCCGCCAGCGCACCTCATCGACTGGCTGGGGCAGGACTGGACGCCCGAGAGCGGGCATAAAGCGGCCCATCCGAACGCCCGCTTCACCGCGCCGATTGACCAGTGCCCCGTTATCGATTCGGCGGCCAACGATCCCAGAGGCGTGCCCATTTCGGCCTTTATCTTTGGCGGTCGGCGCTCGGATGCAGTGCCGCTGGTCTATCAGGCCTTCAACTGGAATTATGGCGTCTACGCGGCTGCCACGATGGGGTCGGAGATGACTGCGGCGGCGGTTGGTAAGGTTGGCGAGGTGCGCCGCGACCCGTTCGCTATGCTGCCCTTCGCCGGATATCACATGGCCGATTACTTTAACCACTGGCTCAACTTCGGGCGCAACCTGCCCAATCCGCCGCGTATCTTCTGCGTGAACTGGTTCCGGCGCGATGCAGCGGGCAATTTCCTCTGGCCCGGCTTTGGCGAGAATATGCGTATTCTCAAATGGATCGTTGAGCGAGCGCGTGGACGAGCGATCAGCATCGAAAGCCCCATCGGCTGGATGCCCCGCTACGAGGACCTGGACTGGCGCGGCCTTGAGGACTTCTCGCGGGAGCAGTTTAACGAACTGATGTCGGTAGACCGGGTGGCGTGGCAGCGCGAGCTACTTTCGCACGAGGAACTTTTTATGAAGCTCTACGACCGCCTGCCGAAGGAACTCGTCTTCATACGCGAACTGATCCTTTCCAGCTTGTGGCGCTCTCCCGAGCACTGGGGGCTGGCTCCTGAATGATGTAGCAAAACAGCTTTCCTCTCTTTAAAAAAGACCGGCGCGGAGAAATCGCGGGAAAAACCCTTGCATTTCTCCGCATTTTCGAGTATCATTTAAAATAATGAACGAACGGACGGATATTAGTAATAGATAGGGGTGTATGATGGGGATGCGAGCTAAAGAGCAGGCTCCCGGGAAGGACAGCAGAGCCTTGATTTTACAGGTAGCTCTGGCGCTCTTCACGCAAAATGGCTACGAAGGAACCTCTATCGACGATATCCGTCAGGCGGCGGGCTTCAGGTCGAAGGCCAGCCTGTATACGCACTTTAAGAGTAAAGAAGAGGTAGCCAATGCGCTGCTTGACAGTATTCTGTCGCAGGAGGAAGAGGTGGTGATAAAGGCGTATGAAGCTGCCGAACCAGAACCTTTGTATCGCTTTCTAGCGATGGGCCGGGCTTTCATTGAATGGGGATTGACTCACAAACAGGAGTATGCCTTCTGCTTCCTGCGCGTGCAACAGGAACTGTTAATGCGCGGCCAGCAAGAGAGCGAGCAACTTCAGCATTCGCCTGGCATACTGCTTGGCCTGCTTGCTCAAATGCGCTCGCACTATCCGGTTCGAGCTATTGCAGATACCGCGCTTTTGAGCATGATGATTGGCCTTATTAGCCGGGCCGTGATCGATCAAAACTCTTTTGGGCAGATTGCTCTGCGAGAGAAAGTTGATCAGATCATCGAAATGTGTATGGGGGTGCTGTTTACGGAACAAGTACCTGTACCTTAAATTTTTTTATTAGTGTAAGTGTACGAACGTTTGGATACTAAAGGAGTGAAAAAACATGGAAGTCAAACAGAGTATAAGCGAAGTAAAGTTTGTGCCAGTGCTTGATGGTCAACTGGCATATGAAGTAGCCGGAAATGGGCCGGTCGTCCTATGTTTACCAAGTCTCGGAGATACGCGCCGTGAGTATGAGCGACTGGCTCCAGAGCTTGCGGAAAGCGGCTACCGGGTCATTACGACCGATCTGCGCGGCATGGGCCAATCGCGTGGCAACTTTAAAAGCCATTCTTTACGCGACCTCGTAAATGACATTCAGGCTATTCTTGATGCGGAACAGGTGAAGGAAGCCTTCTTGCTAGGTTGCTCGGTCTCTGGCGCTTCGGCTGGCCTGTTTGCTATCGAGCATCCTGAGCGCGTTGCTGGACTGGTCTTGTTCAGCCCCATATTGCGTACCGGGTCTCCTCTGATGGGCTTTGTGCTGGGTAGCCTGTTGCGTACCCCCGGATTGGGACGTGTTTTCTGGAGCAACTACTTTAAGTCGCTCTACCCGGCAAGGCCGCTGGAACAGGACTACCTGGATCATATTCAGGTAGCCCTAAAGCAACCAGGCGCAATGAAGAGCGTGGTGGATATGTGCCTGACGCCTCGCATCGATAACCAGATTGCTCAGATTCGGGTTCCTACCCTGGTCTACCTGGGCACTCGCGACCCGGACTTCAAAGATGTGCGCCAGGAAGCAGAACGTCTGAAAGGCGAGCTGCCCCAGGCACAGGTGGTTGTCCTGGAGGGAGCCGGGCACTATCCACAGCGCGAGTTCTCAGACCGGGTAGTGCCCGAGGTTGTGCAGTGGCTCAATGGCGCGAGAAGCGAAGCCGCAAGCCAGCGCTAGCGCCTAACGCACACCCAGGAGAAGCTCGACCGTCAGTTGATCGAGCTTCTCCTGATGGGAGCCGCGCTTTGCCAGCGTCTCGACATCAAAGTTTGCCTCTTTCAATGCTCGTACTTTGTCCGGGCTATAGCCGCCGAGTAGGCCGCCGTAGGTCTGGTCGCCGCCCTGGATCTCCTGCAAGAGCGCCTGGATTTCCGGATCGGCGGCAAAACGCTTCGCCTTCGCTTTCAGCATATTGTAGGTGTGCATGCAGCCGAGCGCGAAATCCCACACGCCCTGTTCGTCTTCGGTGCGGTGGGCATGCGCGTCGAAGTGGCGCGGTCCGTCGTAACCTTTCTCCTCAAGCAGTTTGACCAGGAAGAACATAGACTTGATGTTCTCGCTGCCGAAGCGGAAATCCTGGTCGTAGCGCGGCCCTTTCTGATCGTTGAGGTCGATATGGAACAGCTTTCCGGCTTCAAGCACCTGCGCCACGCCATGCACAAAGTTGAGTCCTGCCATGTGTTCGTGCGCTACTTCGGGATTGAGGCCCACCATCTCGGGATGGTTCAGCGTGTAGATGAAGCCGAGCATGTGGCCGATGGTGGGCAGGTAGATGTCGGAGCGCGGCTCGTTGGGCTTCGGCTCCAGGGCAAAGCGCATCTGGTAGCCGTTATCGCGCACGTACTCGCAGAGGAAGTTGATGGCCTCGCGCATGCGCTGCACCGCAACCACCGGGTCTTTGGCGGCATCGGACTCGGTGCCCTCGCGCCCGCCCCAGAAGACATAAATATGCGCGCCCAGTTCCGCGCCGAGGTCGATGGCGCGCATGGTCTTTTGCAGGGCGAAGGCGCGCACCGCCGGGTCGTTGGAGGTAAAAGCACCATCTTTGAAAATCGGGTGAAAGAAGAGGTTGGTGGTTGCCATCGGCACGACCATGTCGTAGTCCGCGAGCGCCTGCTTGAACTCGCGCACGATGCGGTCGCGCTCGGCGGGTGTGGCGTCGAAAGGCACCAGGTCGTTGTCATGCAGGTTGACGCCCCAGGCTCCCAACTCGGAGAGTTTCTTCACGATATAGACCGGATCGAGGGTAGGGCGCACAAACTCGCCAAATGGGTCGCGCCCCCGGTTGCCGACCGTCCAGAGACCGAAACTAAACTTATCCTCTTTTTTGGGTGTATACTCATCGCTAGTTAGCTCGCGGGCTGCCTGTGTTGATGCCATGATCGGCTCCTCCTTACAGATTGCATATTGTCTGACAAACCTTTGTCGTTACATTCTATTATTCCAGCTCCCTGACCTGCCAGTCTTTTTTAGAAGGATGTTTATGAATTTCGACAAAGAAACAGGGCATATTCGGCCCTGTCATCCTGAGCGCAGCGAAGGATCTGCGGGCATCTGGGTCGCCCGGCACACGAGATCCTTCGCTGCGCTCAGGATAACAGGGGTTCTTTTATCAATCTTCATAAACAACCTTTACCTTCGTTGCCACGATGTCCCGCTGCCGGTACTCGGTAATCGGGCCTTCCAGCGTGATAGTCTTCTTGGCGCGCAGGTCAGCCGAGGAGGCTCCAACGCTGAAGGTGAATGCTCCTGGTTCGGTTACGAAACGCATGCATGGATCGTAGAAGGCAAGCCGGGACGGGTGTACCGTAAAGGAAATCTTGCGCGCCTGACCTGGAGGTAAGGTGAGTCGAGCGAAGCCGAGTAGCATCTGCTCCGGGCGGGCGACTGAGGCCACCAGGTCGCGGCAGTAGAGTTGTACCACCTCATCGCCACTGCGCTCTCCTACATTACGCACCTCTAAAGAGATCTGAATGGGTGCGGCAACTGTGCTTGCCTGTATAGTAAGATTGCTGTAGGCGAACGAGGTATAACTCAAGCCGTGTCCAAAAGGGAAGAGCGGCGAGGTCGGCGAGTCGGTGTAATCGCCGTAGAACATGGGGTAGTCGCCCCCTGCGCGCTGCCCTCTATGGACCGGAAGCTGACCGGCTGAGCGGGGAAGGCTCACGGGCAGGCGTCCGCCTGGACTCACTTTGCCGGTTAATACGTCGGCAAGTGCGTTGCCGCCCTCTTCTCCCGGCGGAAAGACCTGGAGCAGCGCGTTGGCCCGGCTGGCGATGGAAGCAAGCGTGTGAACGCGCCCGCTCAATACCACTACGACAAGCGGCGTGCCTGTCCCGGCAACGGCCTCTACCAGTTCCTGCTGCACTCCGGTGAGGTTGAGGTTGCTAGCGTCGTTGCCCTCGCCGACGGTAGACGAACGCAGCAAGCCACTTCGACCCGCCACGACGATGATTGCCAGGTCCGCGTTCTGGGCAATTTGAACGGCCTCTGCAAAACCGGAGCGGTCGTCTCCCAGCACGTCGCAGCCTTTAGCATACGTTACCTCTGCGTCCTGCCCTAACGCTGCTCGCAGGCCGTCAAGCGGTGTGACGTGCGGCACGAAATAGGGGCCGGGGGCATAACCGCCGCGCGCCTTCGGCACGACCAGTCCTGTGATCTCCATATCCTGTGGGCTGGCGTAGATCATCTCCAGGTGCGCGGGATAGTGATAGTCGCCTTGCAGGAGCCGCTCATCATCCGCGCCGGGGCCGATGACCGCGATACGCTTCACGGTTGGCGCAATGGGCAGCACGCCATCGTTAGTCAGCAGGATGATAGACTCTGTGGCTGCCTGGCGTGAAAGGGCGCGCTGCTCTGCGGTCTGGAAGACGCTGCTCGCGGTATCAGCCTCAACGTAGGGATGCTCGAAAAGCCCGAGTTGGAATTTGAGCCGGAGGACGCGACGCACTGCCGTATCAACGGCATCAAGTGGCACGCGCCCGGCTTCAATCTCCGCTTTTAGCGGCTCTCCGTAGCAGTCGAGAGCGGGTAGTTCCATATCGAGGCCTGCGAGGAGAGCCAAACGGGCGGCGTCTCCCGGCGTGGCGGCGACATGATGATAGTCCTGGAGCATGCGAACCGCGCCATAGTCGGCGACCACCGCGCCTGAGAAGCCAAGCTCATCGCGCAGCAACTCTGTGAGGATGGCAGGGCTACCGGCGCAGGGCAGGCCATCGATGGAAGCGTAGGAGTTCATGATAAAGGCCAGCCCGGCGTCCCGGATAGCGGCGGCGAAAGGTTCGGCGTAGGTCTCGCGCAGCTCTCGTGGGCCAAGCTCGACAGGTCCCCAGTTGCGCCCGCCCTCGGATATGGCATAGGCCAGGAAGTGCTTGCCGGTAGCTGCGACTCCATAGCGCAGGTCGTCGCCTTGCAGTCCCTGAATGTAGGCTGTCCCGATGGTGCCTGCGAGTACGGGATCTTCGCCGTAGGTTTCCTCGACGCGCCCCCAACGCGGGTCGCGAGCGACGTCCAGAACGGGAGCAAGCGCGTGTCTGGCTCCAACGGCCAGCATTTGCGCCCGGATGACCTCGGCCACTTGTTTGACCAGGGCCGGATTCCAGGTCGCGGCCAGCCCGATCCCCTGAGGAAAGACGGTGGCGTCACGATGGCAGAAGCCGCCTGTAGACTCCTCGTGAACGATGACCGGAATGCCCAGCCGCGTCTGTTCGATGACTGCCCGTTGAATCTCGTTCATAAGCGAGGCGCTCTCACGTGGGCGCAGGCCGGTCGAGGCTCCGATGCGGGTGATCTGGCCGATGCCATGTGGCATTCTTTTGGCAACGACGCTGGGATCGAAGCTGCCAGTACTCATGAAGGCTGTACTCCAATGGCAGCCAAGCTGGGCCAGTTTCTCGTCCAGTGTCATCTGGGCCAGCAGGTCTTCGACTCGCTCCTCGACCGGAGCATTGGGATTGCGATAGATTGAATTAGACAATGCATGCTCCTTACTTATTTGCTAAAGCCCGCCATCAAGCCGCTCAGCAATTGACGCCTGCCAAAGATGTAGAGCAGGATGATGGGTGTGGCGGAAAGAAAGACAGCCGCCAGAATGGCCGGTACGTTGGTGGTAAATTGTCCCTGGAAGTTCCACAGGGCAAGTGGCAGCACGCGCACGCTCGGGCTTTGCGTCAGCACCAGTGGAAACAGGAAGCCATTCCAGATCTGAATGGTTTCATAAATGATGACCGTGATTAAGGCCGGTCGCGATAAAGGCAGTACCAGGCTGCGCAAAATCCGAAAATGCCCTGCGCCATCCAGCAACATCGACTCGTGCAATTCATTGGGGATATCGCGAATGTACGTTACCAGCACCAGCACTGAGAGCGGAATGCCGAAGGCCACGGAAGGCAGGATCAGGGCGAACAGCGTATCATACAGGTGCATCTGCGTTATCAAGGCATAGATGGGAATGATGGTAGCCTGCAAAGGGATTGCCAGTCCCAATAAAAACAGGTTGAATAGCGCTCGCGTGAAGCGGTTGCGTATGCGTGAAATCGCGTAGGCGGCCAGCAGCGAGACCGCAATGATCAGAAGAACGCTGATAACTGTGACAAACACGGAGTTTGCGAAATAGAGGCCAAAGTCGTTTTGCAAAGCGGTCCCATAGTTTGCCAGCGTCGGGTGCGTTGGGGGCAGCCAGGGGACATCCGTGAAGAAATCAGTCTGCGGGCGCAGGCTGGTCATGAACATATACAGGATCGGAAAGAAGGCGATCACCAGCCAGATCAGGCCGAAAAATGCCGGAATCGCTTCCCACAAGCGGCTCCAACGTGGGAGGCGCTGCTCGACCGGCTGTGCCGTCTCGACAGCGGTGGTATGAATCTGCATTTGCTTCTCTTGTCTCATAAGGGAACCTTATAACCCTTCTCGCTGGCTGGACATCCTCGAAAAGCCCGTGAAGCGCAGCAGGGCGAGCGAAAGGAGAATGCCGATGACCGCGAGCAGCACGGCCAGCACGCTGCCGTAACCTACCGACTCGTCCTGGAAAGCCGTAATATACATCTGGAGCGGCAAAACGCGGGTGGCGAAGCCAGGGCCGCCGCCGGTTGTCACCCAGATGAGGTCAAAGTAGGTGAGCGAGCCGGTAAGGATCAGCGTGGTGGAAGTGACCAGCGTATATTTGAGTTGCGGCAACGTAATCATAAAGAACTGCTGCACGCGCCCGGCCCCGTCGATGCTCGCCGCCTCGTACAGTTCGCGTGGAATCTGGCGCGCGCCACCCATGTAGAGCAGCGCGTGGAAAGGGATAAATTGCCATGAGATCAGGCCCACGATGACGTAAAAGGCCAGGGAAGGATCGCCCAGCCAGCCCCTTGTTAATCCTGACAGGCCGATGGCGTTCAACAGGGTGTTGAGCAGGCCGAAGTTGGGATCAAGGATGGAGAGCCAGGTCAGGCCGATGGCGACCGCCGAGAAGAGGAGTGGGATAAAATAAAAGACGCCCAGAATCGAACGATAGCGCTGCCTGCCTGCCATGAAGATGCCTAGCAGCAGGCTGATCGGCGTCTGTATGATCCAACAGAGCGCCATCAACTCGAAGGTGAGGAGCAGCGCGTGGCCGGTGACAGTGTCGGACAGGAGCGCGCGCCAGTTTTGCAGTCCGACCCAGGTTTCCGGCGAAAGGCCATTCCATTGTGTAAAGCTTAGATAGAGCGCGATGAGCATGGGAAAGAGCGCGAAGAGCGCATAGAACACGAGGGCCGGTACCGACCAGAGGACGGCAATCCACTTTCCCCGTTGCTCTATTCTGGCTGCCTTAATTGATGCTTCCACGACGACCTCCTCTTCAATGGGTGTCTAGAATTCCAGGCGTCTGTTCCTGGCGTAATGAATTTCGATGACACTCCCATGTCATCTTGAGCGCAGCGAAGGATATTTGGCCTCGGCACACGCATCGTCGGGGAACGCTGATGCTTCGCTGCGCTCAGGATGACATGCCAGGAGAGATTCTCTTTCTTTCTCAAAACTTCATTATGCCAGGAACGGGCCTTGCCGCCAGGCGCTTATGAGGCGCTGATGGTTTTATTCATATTCACCGAGAAATCTTGCGGTGAAATCTGTTTCAAAAACAACTGGTCGAGATTGGTGAGCAGGGCCTGGGCAGCCGTTGGGGAGAGCGCCTGGTCCCAGGACAACTGGAAGTGGGGCGCGTTTTGCACCATCTGGTAGTTGAATTGCAGCCAGTCGCCGTTGGGCGCGTTTGCCAACTGCGAGGAGATGCCCTGCACTGGCGGCACGTCACCGATGGCGATCAGCTTTTTGACGTTATCATCACTTAGCACTGCGGTCTTGAGGTAGGTGACGCAGCTCTGCGGCGATTTGCTGGCTTTCGAGATGGAGTAGTAGTTACAGGGGTTGCCGGCGATGTTGGCCGGATTGCCCTGGCCGCCCTCGACAGCTGGGAAGGGGAACCAGCCGAGCTTTCCGCTTTGCACAAGCTGGGGGCTGTTGGTCAAAAATACCGGAAAATTCCAGTTGCCCTGTAACATCATGGCCGCCTTTCCGGTATAGACGAGCGCGGCGTCCTGGTTGGTGTCGGCAATCGTCGAGGCGAACGATGAGCCGAATGCGCCCATGCTTACCAGTTGCTGGATGGCGGTATTGGCCTTGATGAAGGCGTCCTGCGACCAGGCGTTAGCCTGATTGGCGAACACGGCATCAAATGCTCCCGGCCCGCCGTAGCGATCAACAAGGTACTCTTCGTACATCAGGTACGGCCATTTGCTGCCGCCTGCCAGGGCGATGGGAATGATGTTGTGCTGCTTCAAGGTGGTGATGATCGAGAGCAGTTCACTCCAGGTCTGGGGGGGATTCAGATGGTACTGGTCAAAGATCGTCTTGTTGTAGAAGAACATGACCGGCTGCATACCACTGTTCGGCACGCCATAGATATGTCCGTTAAAGGTCACGGCTGACATAACGGCGGGCAGGAATTTGTTCTTCCAGGCTGTATCAGCATTGAGATCAGGGGTAAGGTCGTACACGTCGTTGGCATCGATGTAGCTTTTGAGGATGCCGCCGCCCCAGCCGAAGAAGATATCCGGCGGGTTATGCGCGCCCATTGCCACCTGCAATTTTTGCTTGTAGGGGTCGTTCTGGAAGAAATCCACCACGACGTGGATATCGGAATGGGCGCTGTTAAACGCGGAAGCGACGTTCTGCACCACCTGCTGCTCGCTGCCGGTACGGATGTCCCAGATGGTGATGGTCGAACTGCTACTGCCGGTGTTGGGTGAATTGTTGCCCACGCCAAAGCATCCTGCCAGCGTGACGGACAGCCCGGCTCCGCCTGTCAACTGCAAAAAGGTGCGCCGAGATACTTTTTCTCGCATGTTTGCCTCCCTGGCATCTTAATTATTTGATCTAACATCAGGACGATACGTAAAGAGGACAAGAGTTAGCACCAGATATTCTGCTGGCTCATCCCTGGTAGTAGGAGAGCCTGAAGTAAATGTATTCCCACCTCCTTTTTCTGCTAATCTGGATCGAGAAGCGTTACTAAGAACGTAAAGGCGCGCAGGATTCACGGACGATCAGACTGGTCGTCAATTCGACGCGTCGGCTATCAAGAGGCTCTTCAGCGATGAGGCGCAGGAGCATGGTTGTAGCGACCCGGCCCATCTCGACAAGCGGCTGGCGCACTGTAGTGAGCGCGGGCGTAATATCCGATGCGAGTGGCACATCATCAAAACCAACCACGCTCATTGAGTCAGGTACGCTCAGCCCGCGAGCGCGTAATGCGCTATACACACCTAACGCCTGCGTATCGCTTCCCGCGAAGATAGCTGTAGGCGGCTGCGGTAAATCTAATAACGCGCATGTCTGTTCATACCCCGTCTGTTGCACAAAACCACCTGGACGAATTAAGTCCGGGTCGATAGATACGCCAGCGTCTTCCAGGGCGGCGCGGTAGCCAGCGATGCGATCGCGGCTACAACGCAGGTTCGCATCTCCGCTGATAATGGCGATACGGCGGTGTCCGAGCGAGAGCAAATATTCGGTCGCCATGCGCCCGCCAAGCCAGTTGGTGGCCCCAACCGAGGGAACATCGGGGCCAAGTTCTCCGCGATGATCGACAACCACGAATGGAATCTTGTTGCGCAGCAGCATATCCAGGCGTTTTGACTGGCCATGCGCAAGAACCAGAATCGCGCCATCGGTCGCGCCATCGATGACTTTGGCAAGCCAGCGCTGCTCGAAGTGAAAGGTATTATGACTGAGGGAAAGCGCCAGGCGTAATTCGGTGCGCTCCAGCACCTCTTCCACGCCGCGCACGATTTCGACCGAGTAAGGCGTGGCAAGGTCGGGGATCAGCATGTCAATGATGCCGCTGCTCTCCTTCAAGGCATTTTTTACACGGCTGTGGATGAAGCCGCTCTCCTTGATGACCTGCTCAACGCGCTCGCGTGTTTCTGGGGCGACATCAGGTCGATTATTTAAGACCCGCGAGACGGTGGGAATAGAGACACCGGCTTTCGCAGCGATTTCAGCAATAGTTTTGCGTTTTGCCTGATTCATTTTCTGAAATTCATGACCTCCTGGACTGATAATTTTTCAGAAAATTTTCGGAATATGTTCATAGTATTCCTGAAAATTTTCCGTTTGTCAATAGATGTGACGGGGAAAATGTAAATATAGCGGTTTTTGGCAGAACATTTTTCAAAGATTGAGAAGCCGCTTCTAACGTATGTAGGGGCGGGAGTGGGGCGGTGCTGCGGGGAGGGCGCTTGCGCCGCCCTGGCTGGGGTGTGGTGGGAAAGAACCCTGGGCTGCTTCTCGTGGTTGGGTTCGTTCCCCGCTCTACCCCAGGGCGGCGCAAGCGCCCTCCCCGCAGCACCGCCCCACTCCCGCCCCTACAAAAGGGTCATGCGGTTCCTGCCGGGCGTGGTACTGGACGGCTGGCGACGGACTTGACGGGTTTGAAGGAGACTGGCGTTGGCTCAGGGAATGCGGGCTGTGCCGCCTCGGATTCTTCCAGGGGGAGTGCGTGCAATGCAACGGCGATGACCTCGTCCATATGTTCGACTGGAACGAAGTGCAGTTCTTCGAGGGCTTCGCGCGGCACTTCGTCCAGGTCTTTCATGTTGCGCCTGGGTAAGATGAACGTTTTGATTCCGGCGCGGTGCGCGGCCAGGACTTTTTCCTTGACGCCGCCGATGGGTAGCACACGCCCGCGCAGGGTGATTTCGCCGGTCATAGCCACGTCGCGTTTGGCGGCGCGGCGGGTAAGAGCGGAGATCAGCGCAGCCGCCATCGTGATACCGGCTGAGGGGCCGTCCTTGGGAATGGCTCCGGCTGGTATGTGCAGGTGAATGTCGCATTTCTCGTAGAAACGGGCCTCGACGCCGAGCCTTTTAGCGCGGGAACGAGCATAAGAGAGAGCGGCCTGTGCCGATTCCTTCATGACGTCGCCGAGTTGTCCGGTGAGGATCAGGTTGCCGCGTCCTTCCAGCAGCGTGGCCTCGACAGTCATCAGGTCGCCGCCCGCGTTGGTCCAGGCGACGCCGGTTGCGATGCCCGGTTCGTCTTTTTCCTCGGCCAGCTCAAAGAAATGCTTCTGCGGGCCGAGATAGTCGGGAATCTTGTCGGAGGTGACGACGGTTTTGGTGCGGCGGCCCTCGGCAACTTTGCGCGCTACTTTGCGCATCACCGACGCGATTTCGCGTTCCAGGTTGCGCACGCCTGACTCGAAGGTGTAGTCGCGAATGATGCGCCGCACAGCTTCGTCCTCGAACGCCACCTTTGAGGGCTTCAGACCGTGTTCCTTCATCTGGCGAGGCAGCAGGAACTGGCGGGCTATGTGCAGCTTTTCCTCCTCGGTGTAGCCGGGCAGTTCGATGACTTCCATGCGGTCGCGCAGGGCGGCGGGAATGGGATGCAGCACATTGGCGGTGGTCAGGAAGATCACCTTTGAGAGGTCGTAGGGCACTTCCAGGTAGTGATCCGAGAAGGCGTGATTCTGCTCGGGGTCAAGCACCTCCAGCAGGGCAGCCGAGGGGTCGCCCCGGAAGTCGTTGCCGATTTTATCGATCTCATCCAGCACGAAAAGCGGGTTGACGGTTCCGGCGGTCTTCATGGTCTGGAGAATGCGACCGGGGAGCGCGCCCACGTAGGTGCGGCGATGCCCGCGAATCTCGGCCTCGTCATGCACGCCGCCCAGGGAGAGGCGCACGAACTTGCGATTGAGTGCCTGAGCAATCGAGCGGCCCAGCGAGGTTTTGCCGACGCCGGGCGGGCCAACGAAGCACAGGATGGGGCTGCGCATGTTGTTGGAGAGCTTGCGCACAGCAATGTATTCCAGGATGCGGTCCTTGATTTTTTCCAGTCCGTAGTGGTTTTCTTCGAGGATGTGCTGCGCTTCCTGAATATCCAGGCGGTCCTCGGTGGCTTTGTTCCAGGGCAGGCTGATGAGCCAGTCGAGATAGGTGCGAATGACGCCCGAATCGGGGGCCATCGAGGGCATGGCGTTGAAGCGTTCGAGTTCTTTGAGCGCTTTGACGCGCACTTCCTCGGGCATGCCTGCCTGCTCGATTTTCTCGCGCAGTTCCTCGCCGTCGCGGATGGTGGGGTCGGTCTCGCCCAGTTCGCGCTGGATAGCTTTGAGCTGTTCGCGCAGGAAGAATTCGCGCTGCGTCTTATCTACTTCCTGCTGCACCTGGCTATGAATCTCGCTCTCGAGTTCCAGGATGTTGAGTTCTTTAGTAAGCAGGATGCAGGCTTTTTGCAGGCGCTCATGAATGTCGAGCGTTTCGAGGATTTCCTGGCGCATGGACGCCGGGACATCGAGCGAGGAGACTGCATAATCTGCCAGCCAGCCCGGATTCTCGATATTCATGGCGGTGATGATGGCCTCTTCTGGCATCGAACTGCTCAGCCGGGTGCATTTCTCGAAGAGGACGTTCACGGCGCGAATCAGGGCTTCGACGGCCAGCGTGCGTTCGCCATTTTCGATAACGGTTTCAGCGCGAACGCGCAGGAAAGGTGTGCGCTGCGTGTACTCGACCATGCGCAGGCGGCGCGTGCCATGAAGCAGCACGCTGGTCGAGCCATCGGGCAGCTTTAGCACACGGTCAATGACTCCCTCGGTGCCGATGGTGTACAGGTCATCGGGTGAAGGGTCTTCCTCTTCTTCATTCTTTTGTGTCACCACGAACACGCTGCGGTCGTGGCTCATGGCATAATCAACGGCCTTGACCGATTGATCGCGCCCGACAATCAGTGGCGTCACGATATTGGGAAACAAAACGGTACTGCGAACAGGCAGCACCGGCAAGACAAGCCCCTCTAGCTGCTCGCTGTCACCTCGTTTACGCCTTCTGGTGGTACGTGTGGTCTTCTGAGTGACCATAAAACTTCCTCTCAACCCATGAATCTTTATTGGTGTTCTTGCATTATAACGCATTACTGCTACAAATGGATAAAAATCTTGTAAAGTTGCAGAACAATGGGGGATGATACGCCTGCCGTTCTCTATTCCTCTTGCTCCTACAATTGTTCCAGAACCGCAACCGTGCGTTCATTTTGTACATTGCCTGTGTTGAGTGTGGTTTTTGGTTCGAGTAATAGCACCTGCACCTCCTCGTGAGCGACGGGGCGATGTTCGACCCCTTTAGGAATAATGACGAATTCGCCTTCGTGCAATACAATATCGCGGTCGCGTAGTTGAATGGTGAGGGTGCCGGAAATTACCAGGAAGAGTTCGTCTTCGGCGTCGTGATGATGCCAGACAAATTCGCCTTTGAGTTTGACCAGCTTGACGTGCGAGTCGTTGAGTTCGCCAACGATTTTGGGACTCCAGTAGTCGGAGAATTGGGCAAATTTCTGAGCGAGGTTGACCTTTTCAATTGTGTTCATTGCTGTCTCCAATCCATTTTTCGAGCGGCTAACCAGAACGAGATGAGCGAGAAGCCGAGCAGGACGGCGATATCGAGTAGAAGCTGGCCTGTTATGGGGCCGATCAGCGTCTGGCGCAGGGCTGAGGCGGCGTAGGTGGCCGGGCTGAGATGGCCGAGCAGCAGCAGGAACTGCGGCAGATGGTCGGGCGGGATGATGACCGGTCCGAGACCGAGCATAGAGAGCGTGAGCAGCAGGCTGATCGAACCTGCTTCCTCGGGCGTGCGGGCATAGGTGCCGATGATGGCTCCGACACCTGCTAAAGGCATGGCGCAGAGTGGCAAGATCAGCAAGATGAGAGGATTCGGCGCAATTGGTATGCCCAGGAAGATTGAGCCGAAGAGGATAGTGACGACCACCGAGGGGAGCGAGAGCAGGATAAAGGAGAGCATCACCGCCAGGATCAGCACGAAGCGACGAATAGGAAGCGTGGCGAAGTAGTCGAGCGTGCCCACCTGGCGCATGAAGACGAAGTGCGTTTGCACCTTTTCCAGGTTGCCAAACAACAGGGAAAGCACCACGTTGCCCGTCAGGACGTAGGTAAGCGACTCGCGGTCATGCGAGAAGGCGGACAGCGAGATGATGCCGAGCAGGGGAGCGATGATGCCCGTGAGGACCATCATGCGCCAGGACCAGCGCCAGTTCGAGAGTTCGATGAGCAGCAGGTCGCCCAGTTGCGCCAGGAGCGGCTGCTGCTTACGCTCGTGCCGTATCGCGGGGAATATCTTTGGTTGCATAGTGCAGGTACAGATCCTCCAGGGTGGCGGAATAAAAACGGAAGTCTTCCAGTTGCTCGATATCCAGGCTGTTCAGGACGTACATCATCTCTTCGCGTGGCACGAGAACCAGCCAGCGGCCCGGCTCAATCTGCGTGCGCGTCAGGTGTTCGGACAACGCAGGCGGCGTGTTGGGCGCGAAGAAGAGTTCCAGGCGCAGCATGCGATCGACCTCCTGCTTCAAGTCGCTGGGGCGGCCAAGCGCGACCAGTCTGCCCTCGCGCATGATGCCGACGCGCTGGATGATTTTCTCGGCCTCGATGGCGTTGTGCGTAATAAAAATGATAGTCGTACCCGTTTGGCGATTGAGCTGGCGCAAGACCTCCCAGACCTGGACGCGGCGCTGCGGGTCGAGTTCGTTGGTTGGCTCGTCCAGGATCAGCACAGGCGGCGAACCGGCCATCGCAACGGCGATCTGCAAGAGGCGTTTCTGGCCGCCCGAAAGTCTGGGCGTATGTTTATCGCGCAGCGACTCGATTTGCCAGAGTTGCAGCAGGAAATCGCGTTCGACGCGCGCATCGGCCCGGCTCCTGCCACGCAGGTGAGCGGTGAAGTACAGCGCCTCACCAACGCTCAACTGGTTGAGGGCGCGCCCGTCCTGCGGCATGAAGCCGACGTTGAGCGTGACACTGTGCGGCTGCCTTGCGATGTCCTGACCGAAGAGGGCGATGCTGCCACTGGTTGGATGGACGAGGTTCACCATCTGACGCACCAGCGTGCTTTTCCCCGCGCCGTTCTCGCCCAGGATGCCGAAGATTTCGCCCTCCTCTATTTGCAGGGTGATGTGGTCGTTAGCGGCCTGTGTTTGACCGGGATAGCGTTTGACCAGATTTTGGATGTCGTAGACGATCACAAATGGATGCCCTCCGCGAAACGTTCCAGGCGCGCCAGCGTCTCCTGAATATCGGCTTCGCGCGCGCGTGGGTTAATGGTGCAGAGTCGCAGCACCGTTTTCCCGCGCAGCACCGTTGAACTCAGCATCGCGAAGCCATCCACCATCATGCGCTCGAGCAGCAGGTGGTTGAGGCTGTCGAGCGCCGCGTCATTGTAGCCCGGCACGACATAGCGGAAGGTGACGATGCCTATTTGAGCGGGCGTAACGACCTCCCAGCGCGGCGAAAGGCGCAGCATCGCTTCGGCAGCTTCGGCAAGGGCGATGCCGCGCTCGATAGCATGGCGAAAGGCCGCGAGACCAAAGATTTTCAGCGACATCCAGAGCTTCAGCGCGTTAAACTTTCGTGTTAATTGTATCCCATAATCGCAAAAGTTGACTTCATGTTCGGCGCTGGCGATGTCCTGGAGATAGGCGGGCAGAATGTGAAAGGTTTCGCGCAGCCATTGACCGTCGCGCACCAGCACGCAGCCGATTTCATAGGGCTGAAAGAGCCATTTGTGGGGATCGAGCGTGAGCGAATCGGCGTGTTCCAGCCCCTGCAACCAGGCCTTTCCCTGATTGCTGAGCGCGGCAGCCGCGCCATATGCGCCATCAATGTGCAGCCACATGCCTTCTTCGCGACAGAAGCGGGCGAGTTCGGGCAGGGGATCGATGGCCCCGGTGTTCACCGTTCCGGCGTTGGCGACGACGCAGAAAGGCTGTAGTCCACTGGCGCGGTCGGCATTGACCATGTGCTGCAGGATATCAAGGGGTATGCGGAACTGGTCATCGCATGGGATATTGCGCATCTGAGTCGAATCGAAGCCCAGAATGTGCAGGGCGCGCTCGATGGATGAATGGGTCTGGTCTGAAAAATAGACCGTTGCGTTCTGTACGGTATCGCGCAGGCGCATATGGCGCGCTGTTGCCAGCGCCGTCAGGTTCGCGACCGAGCCGCCGCTGACAAACAGGCCGCCGGTGGTATCGGGCATGCCGCAGAGTTGTCGCAGCCAGTCGAGCGTGACGATTTCAACCTGGGCGGGGCCAGAGGCTTCGAGCCAGGTTCCGGCGAAGATGTTGAAGCCAGTTGCCAGCGTTTCGGCCATGACACTGGCGAAGTTGCTCGGGCTTGGGACAAAGGCGAAGAAACGCGGCGAGTCCAGGTGCATGATGTGGCAGAAAACGTCCTGCTGCAACTGTTCCAGCACCTCGTTTACTTCTGTGCCCTGCTCTGGAATAGGTTCGCGCAGGCTTCTTTCGAGCGAAATACGGCTGGCTCTGCGCGTAACAGGCTTGTCGCGCACCTGGTCGAAATGTTCAACCAGCATGTCGATGACGCGATAGCCAAAGGAGCGCATCTCTTCGGGCGAGAATTCCAGCCAGGGATGGAGCATTGGATTATCCATGTTGATCGCTGCTTTCTATATAGGTTGCCGTCCAATACATTCACGTGCTACGCTTTCTTATAGATTGCTGAGAGATTATTGATTGTAGAAATGGGCTAAGACGTTGCCTGGGCCGAAGAAGCCGGGACATTCTGCGCCGCGATACCAGAATGAGGTGGGAAGCTGGTAGCTGGTATCCTGGAGCAATATTTGCGCCTGTTGCTGAAGGTAGGTCATGACTGCCAGCAGCGATCTGGGCGTGTTGTACCAGACTTCATGGCGGTTGCCATTGGCGTCATTCCATGCGATTTCAGGAGTGTTCGGGTCGTTGGTGACATTGGATAGGAGTGTCTGGCTGGCTTTCTGATTGTTGGCCCAGGCGCAGGTTTCGTCGTTGAGGCGGTGCCACGCGCCGCTGTTGTCCTGCTGCCATTCCCTGCTATAGAGTGGGAACTCGAAGATGGTCTTGCTGAGCGCCTGGGGCATGGTCTGCCAGAGGTAGTTCAGTTGCTTGCCCACCCAGGAGATCGAGGTGATGGGGCCTGGAACGTTTAGTTCGGTATCAAAGTCCAGTTCCATATCTACGAGAAAGTCGATGCTGCCGAGCAGGTGCCAGTTCTGGAAACCATCGATGTTGTGAAAGGGATCGTCTGCCGGATTGTCGCTGATTTTGGGGATGAGGGTCGTGCCGCAGAGCATTCCTTTCTCGTGTAAAGCCTGCTGGAGTTTTTGCATGAAGAGGGCAAACTTTGCCTGGATGCCGGGATAGTCATCCTTGACCAGTTCGATATCGATGATGACGCCGCTATAATCCCCACTGGCCGCCCAGTTGACGATGGCGCAAATGTCGGTGGTTGATGAGGCGCTGCATGACTCTGCTGGCTGGGAAGAGGCATGATCGATGTATTGGGCCACGGATTGCAGTGACCAGGACTGATCAATGCCAACGGTGAGCAGGGTCGGCAGGCCTTTATCTCGGGCCTGTTGGATAAGCGCGTTATTGTCGCAGTCCTGATAGCCTGGGACGAGATGGCCATCGCTGGGGATAAGCCATGCTGCTGAATCATAGGCAAGTGCCGCATTCATCGGGTAACGCTGGTATGAAGTGACGGCCTGACTGCAGGTCTGGTTAAATACCCAGTCCATCACAGGATAGGATGGATTCAATAAGCCCTTCGGCAAATGTTGCTGAGCAATGACGGGCGTGCTGGTCGGTGGAACAGCCGTTGGTTGTATCACAGTGGCATGCAGACCCGGTGTAGAGGTTGGTTGCGTAGAAACGATGCCAGGATCAGCACCGCAGGCTGAGACCAGGATGAGGAGCAGGAATATGGTTATTCCTATGGTTGTGCGATTGATTGTGCGATAGTGATGCTGGCGATGCTTCATATGGTTCCTGGCATTTTCTAACTAATATTGTAGGGACGCGATGATGAACTTTTACAATTTAAGGGGGGATATTGGCCTCCTGTCATCCTGAGCGCAGCGAAGGATCTCCGGTCGCGACGTGCGCCTCGTCGGGGAATACAGATCCTGAGCGCAGCGAAGGATGACAGGTCTGGATATTCCCCCTTTCTTTGTAAAAATCCATCATCGCGTCCGGCCTGGGATGCGCGTTGATGCAGGTGGACGCGATGAATCGCGTCCGGCCTGGGATGCGCGTTGATGCAGGTGGACGCGATGAATCGCGTCCCTACAGGATGATTCCCCATTATTTGGGAATGTTCATAAACCATCAAGAATATCCTGCGTGGTCTTAAAATGCTCTTTAGCAACCTTTGGTAGGATATCCCTGCCGTAGCGTTTGACAAGCGAGCGACCAGTGGTGATAATGGCAGGGTCGGACGCACCTTTAGGAAGTGGCATGCCGACCTTTTGCGCGAGTTGGTCGAGACTTTGCACGAAACGGGCGCGGGCGAGGATAGAGGCGGCGGCTACAGCGGCGTCTTCCTCGGCCTTCGTGCGTTGGATGATGGTCAGGGCCTGGCCCTTTTCGCGCAAGGCCTTGCGGATATAGTTGTCGTCGCCGAATTTGTCGATGATAGCAAGCTGGGGCGAGACTTTTTGCAGCAGGTTCTCCACAGCCCAGGCATAGGCCCAACCGAGCAGTTCATTGAGGTTGCGTTTGGCGAGCAGTTCGTTATAACGCTCCGGCTCAATGGGCAGGACGAAGTGAGGGCAAATACGCTGGATTTCTGCTGCCATGTTTTGCATGCGCGCATCGGTGAGGGTTTTGCTGTCGCGCACACCAAGCTGGTTCAGGCGCGGCTCGGTTTCCAAATCGACGTAGACCAGGGCGACGACCAGGGGGCCAAAGTAGTCGCCCTTGCCCGATTCATCGCCGCCGATGCGCGGAGTGCCGATGTAGGATGCCAGCGAGACGATTTCAGATGCCTTTGAAGTTACCTCATTTTTAGCTGGTTGCGCTGCTAGAAGCGGTTCGCCATACCACCACTTGAGCAAAGTCTCTTTCAAGTCGCTTGGTTTGCCCTGAATAAGTACCTTGCCTGTGGAATAGAGCACGAAGGGAACCTTGTTCGTGCCATCGCTGATGAGCAGTTGAATGCCGCCCTGTATCTCTTTTTCTTCCAGGATGCGCCAGCCGTTTTGCTGGGCGAAAGCGCGCAGGGCTTCTGTATTGGTTTGTAGGGTTGACCCCTTCATGGAAATTGCTCCAGAGATGAACGTTGGTTTTGCGGACCACGAAGGATAGTATACCCTATTCAAGGGATTGTGGGGAGATAGATTTTGTGCCACTTGTGCCAGTTGTGCCAGGGTTTTTGCAGTGGATTCGATTTGGGAGAGGGGATGATTGTGGTGGTTGTGTTGTCATTTTTGCACCTTGAGAAGTGGGGGAACGGAAGCCAGCCGCCGCAGAGGTGGGGGAACGGAAGCCACCCGCAAGGGGATGTCTCTACAACCCGAGGTAAAGAGTGCTTAGCAAAGACCTTCAGACTTTTGGCCGAAGGTTGGTCGTCTGGCAAGCAGGCGATGATAGTAGTATACTTGATGTCGAGGGGAAATGCAAGGTTCAGCCGAAATATTCTTCAAATTCTGCTGGTAGTGGCTTGTTTAATGCACGCAGGTAGACCATGATTTTGCCGAAGAAGATCAATCCTGCTTCAGCGTAGATGTTGACCTGCCGCTCAAGCGTGGCGTGAAAGCGACCGCGATCAACGAGTTTGCTCAAATCATCATATGAAAGCGCAGAGAGGGCAGCCAACAGTTCGCTATCCAGTTGCTCAAACCAGGTTCGAAGGCGCGAGACGCTGTTTTCCAGACCTGCTTCCGTGTTGTGATACGACCAATCATGCTTGAGGGTCTTCAACGACCGGATGTATTGGTATTCGGTATCCCCCATCTCGCGCAAAAGCCTACCCAATATGACATTCTGCCCACCTGGACTGAAGGCAAGGTCTTCATCGCTGAGGAGATCGAGCAACTGCCCGCGCATCATGAAGGATGGCTCAAGCCAGGGCCATTTTTCGAGGATGGATTGGGTCATGGATTCCTCCGTGATAAGTAGCTTTATTGACCTGCATAATATTTTATTATGCCTGACATTTGCAGGTGATACAATATTTTTGCTGAGTGTCTTACAGACTATCGCTTTTACAAGGAGTAATGCGTGACGGAGAATCAAGTTACTTCTCCGACAACGAAAAAAGTATCCATTCAAGACCGCTCGATTTTAGTAGGTGATCTGATCATAGTAAATGGATACGATGTAAGTAGACCTGCACTTATACGACGATTTGCCGAGGGAGGGTATCAAGTCCAGGAAACCCCACATTTTTTACTTTTTACCAGGGATGAGCCGCCGAAGACCATTCTGGTACATAGGTTTTCACCCCAGGAGTTGAATGCAGATATTAAGCATTTTATGGTTCTGGAATTGAAACCTTTGGGAATACTTATGCAGGCAAGTCAATATGGAGAAATTTTGGCGGGGATTGTTGGCTCCTATTTTCCAGGCGATGTAAGGCGAGCATGGCGATACTTTGGCGCAAACACGCTACAACGCTTTCTCACCTTTTTATCTACGGTTTCAACGCCACCCTATCCTGACTACACATGTATTGGTTCATTCGTGACTCAATACCAGCGTATTTGTGAACTCACTACCGGAACCTCTTTTCTGGATGCTGGATGTGAGTCTGGTTTTCTGCCTTTACTTATAGCCGAGCGGTTGCCATTTATGGAGCGTGTGGTAGGGGTTGATGCGCGGACAGATATGTTTGACGTGGCGAGGGAACTGGCGGCAGAAAGACATCTCAATCAGGTTCAGTATATTCAAGCTGATTTGCTGAGCAATGATCTGAATAATATAGGACAATTTGATACGGTGGTTGCAGTGAGTGTTATAGAACACTTTACTGAGGAAGAAATGTACCGTGTAGTAGACAATCTTTTAAAAGTCACAGTGCATCGTTTAATTTTGCTTGTACCCTATGAGCAAGAGGCAGAGCAAGTGTACGAACATAAGCAGGTATTTACTCCCACGAAATTGAAAGCACTAGGCGAGTGGTGTGTTCAGCAATTAGGAGGAGCAGGACGAATCTGGTGTGAAAATTGCGTTGGAGGTTTGTTGCTGGTCGAGCGGGTGACTGCTGTATTTACACAGCCATAAAATCTTGTTAAGCGGAAATGGCTGGGGTAGTAAGTTGTTGTCGTATTTTTGCAACCAGAGTGCTAATTTGCCGGTCTCCTGGAAAAGCAACCTCTATTTCCTGTTCAAGATAGCCTAAAAATTGCTGTTGAAATGCTGCTGAACTCATGGCTTGCACTACCTGAGCAGCTTTTTCTACGGCAGCAATACATTTATCTCGCTCTTTATGTCGAGCATAAGCTATGGAGAGTGGAATCAGGGTGATTGCCTGCCGTACAAGCCAGTCTGAAGGAATCATATCTATTGCTCGTTGGAGTTCTCTGATTGCCTGATCGGACTGATTTAAAATGAGCGCGCAAGTTCCAGCAAATTGATGCCAGCTTGCATGATCGAATTCTTCGACCGGGATAGAGGGTAGTTGATCTAATAATTTAGCGGATTTATCCAGACTTTTTTGTACCAGTTTTTGCTCGCCAAGCAAGGCTGCGCTTTCAGCTATAGAAGCGAGTAAGTGTGCTTGAAGCCGCGTGCTTTCACTATCAGGTTGCTGGGAAATGAGTCGTAGAGCCGCCTCGAATGATTGTAATGCTTCACTGTATCGTCCCTGCTCTTTGAGTATGTTTGCTTGACAAGTACGACTTTGCGCCATACTCCAAGTATTCATACCTTCTAATGAAGCTATATAGGCTCGTTCATGTGATTGATAAGCTTCTTCAAGGCTTCCTTGAAAGCGTAAAGCTGCTCCGATTAAATTATAGACTCCGGCGTACAAAAAGGGTTTGCCATTTGGATAGAGGTAAGAACTTACTTGTTGTATCAGTAAGAGTTGCGCTTGACCAACTGCTAAAACTTGTCTGCTATTTGTTGTATGGAAAAGCTTCCATCCGTTAGCAATACTTTCCCCCAAAGCCTGATGAAGCTGCATCCGTTCCTCAGCCGAAAGCCTTCCACCCGTAGAAAGTGGAAGGCCGCCAAGCATGCTGGCAAGGCTCAATTCCACGAAACTGCGGCGGGTGATTCTGGACATGGCAGCAGCTCCTTGTAGGACAACTTGTAATGCTTGCAACAGCGTTTCGCGAGACCAGCCTTCTTGTAGCAAGGTGGCAAGGTCGGTTGCGCTACGAGCAAGCAGGAAACCGGCGTATTGATCGGGCGTCAAGTGGTTCCCGTGAGCAGGAATGAAAGCGTGAGAAGAGAAGCTGAGATGTTCACCCGGCTCATATAAAAGGTCGGTAACAGCAGGATGAGTGTTCAGGTTTTGAGGGGAAACGGCGAGATTGGAAGCGACAGAGGTTTCAGGAGAAGTTTCTACCAGTCCCAGTTCCACCGCGCTTTTGCCGAAGAGGGCGCAAAGTTTCTGGCGATAGTAGGGGCCGGGTTTGCGTTCGCCGCTTTCCCAACGACTGACGATATTGGCATCAGCTTCCAGTTGCCGGGCGACATAGGCTTGCGACCAGCCACGTGCCTCGCGTTCATGGCGCAGACGTTTATTGGGCTGTCTGGCGGTCTCACTCATCCTTTTGTATGCTCCTGGATGATCTTCTATGCTGCTATCTTACCATATTTTCGATGTAGAACTAACTGGTAGATCAATTAGAAGGAGGAAAACCGTCCTGGCGGGTGAAAACGCCATACAAGCAGCAAGAACACGGCATGATGACGGCATTCTTTTCAGGGCGATTGGAGCATATCATGGTAGTAGCTGAGCGCTCTCAGATAATGGATTGCGCTTGCTGCAATGGTTGTAGATGCATTTCGAGGGAAAGGATGACACACATGAGCGAACAAGAATCGGCCAGTGAAGTGGCACGCTTACTGCGGCAGATTGCCTTGGAGATGGAGGCGGCGCGCAATGGCATGTATGGGTTGTCGTCGGGAGGGGCGCGGCACCTGTTTATCACCAGGAAGTTGGAACGAATGGGGGATTTGCACGTGCAGTTGCAGGAGATGGTGGGGGAAGCGCAGGCGATTGAGTTGCTGGCCCAGGCGTGGGAGGAGGCGTAGTGATGGTGGAGCAAGGGCCAGAGAACGAACTGAAGACCAGGGTGACGTACAAAGATGGCATCTGGCTGCTCGAAGCCGCTCATTTGCTGATTCGTATTCCTGACGCAGTCTATCAACGGCATGTAGAGACCTATTTGAAAGAGCGTGGCGTGCCGATTCTTTCGCATACCGAGGCGACGGCGTGGGTCAACTGGCTGATGGATGAACGTATGGCAGCCCATCAGGCTTTACAGAAGGTGGAGTATTGGCGGCAGTGTAATGATCCCGACATTCATATCTGGGACTTTCAGGAGATTCGGCGGCGGATGGCTCAGGAGAAGCTGAGGAGGTAGTAGACGTTGTTGAAGAGGGCAACCGGAAGCCACCCCTTTGCGGGTGGCTTCCGGTTGCCCCGCTGATTACAAAAAATTGACGCAAACGCTCTTGCTTGCTGTCGATAGCTTGACGTTTTGGAAAAATCTGGCTAGTATTAGCTTGATACCTGTTCAATAATAATTTGGGGTTTTGTAGGGACGCGATTCATCGCGTCTTGCTAGCATGAATCGATATAACAGGCAGGACGCGATGAATCGCGTCCCTACAAAATCGTTTGAAGAATCTGGTGCATAGTATGATTGTCGTAGTATTGGAGCGGAGCGACTATTTCCGTGGGCTTTGCTCTCTCTGGCTTCCGGCCCACGGCCATACTATGCCCTTTTTTTCGGTTGGGAGATGTGAAGATAAGGTATCTCTAAACAGATAGCGTTGAGAAATGGGGTCGTGGGTGATACACAACAATCGCCCACGGCCTTTTTGTTTTTTTACTAGTTCAGGAAATCGTGAGGCGAGCATGCCGACTGCCTGCGGTTTTTCTGACTGGTGATGAAATTGGATGGGCCTGGCATGTTCACTCACCTATACATATGAAAGGACAACATACCAGGAATGAGCGTCTTTCGCGCATTTACAAACCGTTCTTTTGTGCTGTTATGGAGCGGACAAATTATCTCCCGGCTGGGGGATAGTCTTTTTAGCGTGGCGCTGGCATGGTGGGTGCTGCAAAAAACTGGCTCGGCAACCGCTATGGGAATTGTGCTGATCTGCTCTACCGTTCCCATGATTTTGTGTCTTTTGTTCGGCGGGGTTGCTGTAGATCGCTTTCCCCGCGTGCGTTTGATGTTGGCCTCTGATGTGCTGCGAGGGGGCGTGATTGCACTGATCGCGGCGCTGGCTTTTATGCAGTGGCTCGAATTGTGGCATATATTTGTGTTGAGCGCCATCTTTGGAACTGTCGATGCCTTTTTTTATCCGGCTTATGCTGCTCTCGTTCCTGACCTGGTGCCGGGTGAGTTATTGCCGAGCGCGAACTCGCTCAGGAGCATCAGCACGCAGGTTGCACTGTTGATTGGCCCGGCGATTGCTGCCGGAATCATTGCGTTGGGAGGAACGGCACTCGCTTTTGCCCTGGATGGAGTATCCTTTGCGCTGTCGGCGAGTTGTTTGATGACGTTGCCGGAGGTTCCGGCATTGCGTCTGCCTGCGGAGAAAGAAGAGGGTGTGCTACACGATATCCACGAGGGGATCAGTACGGTGCTGCATTCTCCCTGGTTGTGGGTGACATTGGTGATTGCATGCGTCAGCACCATTTTTCTGGTTGGGCCGGGCGAAGCTGCCCTGCCCTTATTGGTGAAACAGCGTTTTGGGGCGCAGGTTGGCTTCTATGCGCTGCTGACCTCGCTTTCGGCGCTCGGTTCGGTTGTAGCGGCATTCTGGTTGGGACACTTCAAGCGTTTGCGACACCGGGGAGTGTTGACATATGGCGCGTGGTTGCTCGCCAGTCTGATGCTGCTTATGGTGGGTTTGCCACTGCCATTAGTGGGAGTTAGTATAGCCTTTTTCATTCAAGGAGCGGCATTTGAGGTTTTAGGGTTGGCATGGATGAACAGCTTGCAGGAACTGGTTCCAGGTGAACTGCTGGGACGAGTCACCAGTATTGATTACCTGGTTTCTTTTGCTCTTGCGCCAATCGGCTATGGGCTGGCGGGCATCGCGGCTGATCACCTCGGTGCCCCGCCAGTTTTTCTCCTCGGTGGAGCTATTGCGGCCAGCGTAATTGCACTGGGGCTGTTGCATCCTGCTATCCGGGCAGTTGATTAGGAAGCGTGAGGAATGGGCTGGCATATGTGAATTACGCGAACATGTTGGCCCATTCGCGGATATGCCACGAACGAACCTGACCGCTCAGGTAGAACGGGTCGCCTTTGATGTACTCTTCGGCGGCCTCGTATGTGGTGTGGATAGCCATTGTGCTTAGAGCTTCCTGCCCCTGATCTAAGAAAGCGCCGGACATGAGGAGTGTGCCACGAGCGCGCAATTCCTTAGAACGGGCAATGTGAGCAGCGATCTTCTCAGGGGCTTTGGCCTGGGCTTCGTCAAAGGAAGCGAAGGTGGTGGTGACGAAAATGGCGTAGTAGACGGGCTGGTTTGGGATATTCATGGCTTGCTCCTTTTGTGTTTTTTGTAGGGACGCGCTTCATCGCGTCCGGCTGCTCGTGCCGATTCACGGGCCGGACGCGATGAAGCGCGTCCCTACAATCCATAGGATAACCGGATCATACACCTTATTTTTGTTGGAGGCCGCCGAGGGGGAAGCGGTCCCAGGGATTCTCGTTGGCCGTGATGCGGTATCCATCAGGGTCGGCAAAGACGAGGGCGCGGCCAAAGGGACTGTCGAAAGGTGGGGTGATGATGGTTGCTCCGGTGGCTTGCAGTCTGGCGTGGAATTCATCGACATTATCGCAGTCGATCCAGAGCGTGATGCCCAGGCCGGGCTGCGGCGTTTCATCGAGGTTCACTCTGGCCTGCGTGATGGCGAAAGGAATCGAGTTGGTATCGAAGAGGACGAAATCCTCTGTGTTGAAACGCTCATCGATGGTATAGCCCAGGACGTCGAGATAGAAGGCGCGTGATACGGCGAAGTTGCGCACCTGTAAGCTGATAAAATCGGGTCCGCGTAGTTTTGCCATGTGTTTCCTGCCTTTCTGTAGTGCGATATTCACGATGTGCTTGATAGCAAGAGTGTACATTGTGCTTGTGACAACAGTATGTCAGTAGCGAAATGAATTTTCGGTTTCCTTGTTAGATTTCGTCAAGATGCGTTGCGTAGTAGGAGAGGGGCCGTTTGTAATATTGCAATTTTTCGTCTGAGGTTGTCTCCAGGAGATTTGCCAGCACAATTTCCATCGCCTCTTTGTACTGCTGTGTGTTGTAGAGAGCCATTGCGAGGAAGATCTGCAGGGCGCGGTTGTGTGGAAATTCGTTCACCCCCCGTCGAAGGGTTGCCACGGCTTTTTGATATTCTCCCAGTCCGCGATAGGTGCTTCCCAGGCCAAGCAAGGCTCTTTCGAGATCGGGGCCTTGCAGACCTTTTTCGAGGGCGCGCACGTAATAGGGGATGGCCTCGTGTTCATAGCCCAGATTGTCATGAACTACGGCAGTTTGAAAGGTAATCTCGGCATCATCCGGGTAGGCGGCGTGCAGTTCTAAAAGGAGGGCGCGGGCTTTTTCCAGGATGGCCTGATCTTGCTTTGCTCGTCCCTCTTCACGCAGTTGAATGGCTTCTGCTAAACGATCTCTCGTCATGGTTGTTTCTCCAAATTCTTTCTATTCCTCAGATGCAAGTTCAACAATGAGACGCTGCCAGCGTGGGGGAAGCACGGGGCAGGAGGCAAGTTCGCGTGCCGCATCTATGTCCCTATTGCGATGATGCACAAAGTCGTTAGCAAGGGCAATAGTCCATTGTGGGTAAGGACGCTCGACCAGCATGATAGGAGCGCCGGGTTCAATCAGGCCCTCGCGAACAACACGGCAGTACCAGCCGGTGCGCCCGGTTGCCGCGACACGAGCGGTTAATTCTGGGATGCCCCAGCGCCGTTCGATTTTCCAGCATGGATAGCGGTGTCCTGTCACCTGAATCTGGGCCTCGCCGATGGCGTAGATATCGCCGAGACAGGCGGTTTGCTCGGTCAGGCCATCGACGGTGAAGTTCTCGCCGAAACCGCCGGGTTCCATATCTGGCCGGTCTAGCTCGGCTCGCCACAGAGGATAATGGCTGGCCGCATAGAGCAGGACGGCCTGATGCAGGGTGCCGTGATTTTTGGTGTCGGCCTGCGCGCTGCCTTCGAGATGGGTGGTGTAGAGCCAACGCGGTTCGGGGCTGGGAACGCGGAAAAACGAGGTTTTCCACGCTTTCCCTTTCGGGTTCACCGGATTGGCGATAGTGTATTGTTGTGGCGTTCCGACCTGTACGGATTGGAGGATGCCGATCTGGGTCATGAGAAATCCTTCTTTATTGAGATTGCTTTTTCGCATAGATGGACGAGGCAATCATGATATTGGAATGGTCATGAGCATAGGTGAGCGATGCTCCAAGAAATTATGGTGTGCGTATGGCACAGTTTTAACTGTACATCAGCAAAGAGATGTTTTACTATTGTAGCACACAAGCTGCTCAATTCATATGGCATGCTTGTTACGCATATCATCTCTGCCCCTGGCTGGTGGTTCCAGACACGAATGGGCGAGGGCAGCGTCGGTCTGGAATAGATATTAGTACCAGTCCTCCCTCCTGGTGTGCTATAATGAAAACAGCTTAATGTTGAGTTTTGGGCAATGAAGCGAAAAACGGTAGGTTGGTCTGTATTAACGCAAATAACATTCTATTCAATGTAACGGAGGTTGTACTATCTATGACTTTATGGGAACGCTGCTTGTGCCCTGAATGTCAACTTGTATGGGAACGAAATCTGGATGGAGCGTGGCGCTATACTGCTATGATCGCTGTCCCGGTGCCCGACGAAAGGTCTTGTCCGATTTGTGCCAGCAAATTGATCATGATGTGGAAGAAACCACTGCCGGTATTGCCGGAAGAGATGGGTGAAGTCTGAAGATGAGGGGCGCGCCTCCAGGCGCGCCCCTCATCTTGTCCGCGTCTTTCCATCATAGCAAAGAAGATGAAGACGCGGCAGAAAGGGCGTTCGACTTACTTCTGACTGATGTCAGGGCTTCAAAATGACCTTCGTGTAGCCTTCGATGCGCTTGTCAAACTTGTCGTAGGCCATCGGAGCGTCATCGAGTGGTACTGTATGCGAAACGACGAAACTCGGCTTCGCCCTGCCAGCAATAATCAGATCTCGCAGATAGCGATTGTACCGCTTGACATTGCACTGGCCCGTCCCGAGGCGCAGCCCCTTTTCAAAGAGCTTCCCAAAGGGGATGAGCAATTGCCCCTGCCTGGCGTGTGGATCGACTCCACCGGGGTCAGACGGTACATACAGACCGGGGATACCGAGCATACCCGTCGGGTTCACAATCATCACGAGTGCATCAAGGACGACCGAGGGGGCCTCGCTGTCCTTGCCGGGTTGAATGGCCTGGTAGCCCACGGCATCGATGCCCTTATCCACACCATCTCCATGCCGCATCTGGCGGATCTGCTCGACAGGATCTCCTTTGCTGAAGTCAATGGGAATGGCTCCAATATCCTTCGCCTTCTGGAGGCGCTCAGGCACGCGGTCAACCACGTAGACTTCGGCAGCGCCACGAATAAGACAACTATAGGCGGCCATCAGGCCAACAGGTCCCGCGCCGAAGACCGCCACCGTTTCGCCCGGAGAGACCTGCGCCAGTTCCGCGCCGTGGTACCCTGTGGGGAAGATATCGGCCAGCAAGGCAAAATCCTCTTCGTGCTCGGTCCCCTGTGGCAGCTTGAGGGCATTAAAGTCTGCATACGGCACGCGCAGGTACTCGGCTTGACCACCGGGGTAAGGCCCCATCGCTACATACCCATAGGCCCCGCCAGCGAAACCGGGATTGACAGTGAGGCAGAAGCCGGTAAAGCCGCGTTCACAATTCTTACAAAAGCCGCAAGCAACGTTGAATGGCATTACCACACGATCTCCCTTGCGCAGGGTGGTAACGCCGGGGCCAACTTCCTCGATGATCCCCATGTTTTCGTGTCCAAAGACGATTCCCGGCTGCGCGGCGGTTCGGCCTTCATACATATGCAGATCCGAACCACAGATGCAGGAGGAGGTAATACGAACAATCACATCGTTGGGATGCTGAATCTTCGGGTCGGCTACCTGTTCGACAGCTACCTTAAACGGTTCCTTGTACACAACAGCTCGCATGGTATCCTCCTTCGCGGTCTAACCTTCACATCGATGTTGAATGGTAATCACCTTACAAAGACGTTCTACGTTAAGCACTCAACGCCGGAGAAATTTTTTTGTGGTGCAATATCATCTCGGTACTATTGGGAGTGTGCAGTTTTTTTGTGGGATCTATGTATCGCGTGATTTTTTCATCACACAAGCTTATTTCTTTCACAAATACAAGATTCTATTTACCACATTTCGCCCGAGTAGTCAACGGGCTGATATGCCTTTTTATCAAAACTCTTGCAATGCATGAAAAAGCATGCTATTCTCGTACATATATTCTAATTTTGCCGCGTAGTATTTCGGGGGAGAGCAGGCATGACGCAGGCGGAAGCTGGAGCAGGCAGTGGCGCGCAACAGGCGGTTTTGCTGCGGCGCGCGCATGAATTGTTGGAGAACATTGGGCAACCTGTAGCGGAAGAGGTGCTATTGCAGCATCTTTTCGGCGTGGAGATGTGTACGGAGACGGCCAGAAATCCGCTCTGGCGACACCTGTTGCGGAATGCACTGGGGAGTTCTTCGCTGTTCGAGCAGGCGGATGAGCAGCAGCAATGGGCCTTGAGCGCGTGGCGCAGCACAAATCGGAGTCTGGACGAGATCGAGTTTGTGGTGCTGGATACGGAGACGACCGGACTGCGGCCCGGTTCGCATCGCGTGATCGAGGTGGCGGGTATTCGTATCAAGGGCGGTGAGGTATTGGGTTCGTTCAGCAGCCTGGTGAATCCAGGGACGCGCATTCCGGCCTTTATCGTGCAGTTCACGGGTATTACGCAGGAGATGGTGAATGGCGCGCCCAGATCAGCCGAGGTGTTTCCAGACTTTTTGCAGTTTGTTGATGGCGCTATTGTGGTCGGACATAACGTGGGGTTCGATATCGGCTTTCTCTCCTACGAGGCGCGCCTGCTTGGCTATGATTTTCCTCTGGATGGGCTGGACACGATCCCTCTGGCGCGTCGTTTTCTGTCTGGCTTGAAGCGCTTCAAGCTGGATAAAGTGGCGGAACATCTGAAGATTCCAGCCTCGAACCGACACCGTGCAATGGGTGATGCGCGGGTGACAACCGCTATATTTCTTAAGTTGCTGGAACGGGCGAAGCAGCAGGGGATTGTAACGCTGGGGCATCTGCGCCGACGGTTGGAATTGCCTGTGGCGTGGAGCGGAGATATTACACAGGCCATGACAAAGCGGCAAATGGAATACCTGCGCGCCGACGGCAGGACCGCAGGGTATACAGTGCGCCCTACCGGAACGCTCTTTCTCAATCCTGCCTGGAAGCGCGATTTTCCGGCGAAGCCCGGGGTTTACCTGATGAAGGACATCAACGGGCAGGTTATCTATGTGGGCAAGGCTAAATGCCTGAAGGATAGACTGGCTTCCTATTATAATCAGCCGCTGGGGTATACGCGCAAGATGGATGGGCTGTTGCAGAACGTCAAGGAGATCGAGACGCGTGTGCTTGGCTCGGAGTTGGAGGCGCTGCTGGTCGAGTCGCAACTGATTAAGGAATTGCAGCCGACCTATAACGTGCAGTTGCGCAACTACGAACTTTATCCCTTTATCAAGATCGATGTGCAGCATCCCTTTCCGAGGGTCTACGCGACACGCGAGGTAGCGGCGGATGGCGCGCGTTATTTTGGGCCGTTTCGCAGTCGGCGCATCGTTGATCTGACGATTGAACTGGTGCAGAAGGTTTTTCCGATACGTACATGCACGAAGGGATTGCCGCCGCAGGCAAAGCCTTCTGATCCCTGCTTGAGGCTGCACCTGAATCGCTGTCCTGGTCCCTGCCGTGGAGAAATGGACTCTACGGAGTATCGCAAAACGATCGAGGAGGTCTGCGCGTTTCTGGGAGGCGAGCGTGAGGATTTGCTGGATCGCTTGCGCAGACAGATGCTAGAGGCTTCGCAGTTGTTGAATTTTGAGCGGGCGGCATGGCTGCGCGATACGATTCGCAGCGCCGACGAGGTGTTGATTGGGCAGCAGTTGATTACGGGCGCGGTAGAGGCGAACAACCTGTTTATCGTTTATCCCTCAGCAAAAGAGGGGCATAACGAGCTATTTCTGATCCGGCATGGAAGACTGGTAGAGCAGCGTTGCGTGCTGCATGAGGATGTGGCGACGAAGGAGGCGGTACGCGAACTGCTGCAGGTAGCGCGGCAGTTGGGAGCGCCACCCAGCATTGTAGGAAAGGCCGAAGTTGACCAGATCAATATTCTCAGTCGCTGGATACATCGCCATAGTGAGGACCGCGCTTTCTTCCCGCTTCAGCAGGCGCTGGGAGATGAGGAAGAAGCACGAATGCTCGCGCAACGCATCTGGGTAGAGATCGATGCTGTACGAACGCTTCCACTTGCGGACAGCGAGGATGATGAAGCTGAATCGTTATAATAGACACAAAGTATTTTCTCGCGAATCCTGAAGGAGTGAAGTTTCGCATGCTGCTATCCGACAAACGCATTGTGGAAGAGTTGAAAAACGGCAATATTGTGATCGAGCCGTTTGATGAGCGACAGCTTGGCACGAACTCGTATGACTGCCGCCTGGGCGAGTGGTATTTCCAGGGCGATATGAACGTGGATGTGATTCACCTGGATAATCCCCAGGATATCCGGCGTTACTGGGGCCAGCCGCGCAGGGCGACCGATGGCAAGATCGCTATTCGCCCCGGCACAACCATCCTGGCGCATACGATGGAGATCATCGGCGGGCATAACGGCTACCTGGCGAAGATGTACTCGCGCAGTACGGTGGCGCGTTCGGGGCTGTCCGTCTGCCGTTGCGCAGGGGTTGGCGATGTCGGATATATCAGCCGTTGGACGATGGAGATCAGCAATCATACACAGACAACCATCTGGGTGCCGGTGGGCTTCCGCATCTGCCAGTTGACTTTTGAATACGTAGGGGAGACGTTGAAAGAGTATCACGGTAAATATGGTAAGGCCAATCACGAGTGGACGCCCGAGGATATGCTGCCTAAGCCCTATTTTGACTGGGACTACGAGGTGTATCGCACCGATAGGGGGAAATAGAGGGTGGTTGAGCAGCGCGGGAAGTTGATCTCGTTCGAGGGCCTGGACGGGGCAGGTAAGACTACGCAGATGGCGCTGCTTGAGGGCTGGCTGCGAGAGCGCGGCGTTGCCTATGTGCGCACACGCGAACCGGGAGGGACGCCATTGGGAGTGGAGATACGCCAGTTGCTGCTGCACCGTCCCGACCTCGGCATTACACCCCTGGCGGAAGCGTTTTTGTTTCAGTCCGACCGCGCCCAGCATTTCGCGACACTGGTGATTCCCGCGCTTGAAGAGGGGAAGCTGGTGATTACTGATCGCTGTTTTGATGCCAGTATTGCTTACCAGGGCTTTGCGCGAGGTGTGGGTGTGGAACTGGTTGAACGGCTCTCGCTGCTGGCAACGCAGGGCATTGTGCCGGATTTGACTATTTTGCTTGACCTGGAGCCATCGCAGGTGCATGCGCGCGTGGATGTCGCCAACGATGCGGGAGGGCAGCGAGAGGAAGTGACGCGCTTCGATAGTGAGGCTGAGGAGTTTCATCGCCGCGTGCAGGAAGGCTTTCGGATGCTTGCTCGAGCGCATCCTGAGCGAATAAAGGTGGTCGATGCTTCGCGGTCGATTGAGGAGATTCATAGGGAGATTGTGCGGCTGGTCGAAGATGCGCTTCGCTTGTAGTAGTCTGTCAAACTACAGAAAAGCCCTTTGCTTGTCATTCTGAGCGAAGCGAAGAATCTCTAGTGGGCCGGAGATAGAGATTCTTCGCTTCGCTCAGAATGACAATGAAGCTTGACTGATAATAAGGGGCAAGTGAGAAGGAAGGCCTAGCGAGAGAGTTCGCGCCGCAATTTTTTGAGGGCTTTTTTGGCGTCGGGTGTCCAGGGGTCGATGGTCCTGACGAGCCATTGGCGATTCCATAGCGTTTTGAGAAGCCAGCGCATATCTTCTTCGGCGTTGGCGCTGAGCAGCCATTCGGCGTGGTCCTCATTTTCCCAGATTAAAACGCGGATGGTGCCGTCGGAAAAGCGATAATTGAACAGGCCGGGATGGGTAAGGGTTTCGGGTTCGGGATGAAGTTTTTCGTGCAGAAATTCCAGGTCGGCGGCGGAGACGACCGGTCCCCAACTGTGCAGGAGATAATTCGAGTTCAGGCACAGGTGATCCCAGATGCGTGTATAGATGAACTCAGAGAAGGTGGTGGCGTGCGGCTCCCAGATGACGCAGGTGATATCTTTCTCGAAAGAGAGGACGACGGGCGGGTCATCCGAGTTATCCAGGTAAATGGCCCAGATGCATAGGCCCTGATTTTCGACCAGAATTGGTAGATAGCCCTGTTCGAGGAGGCGTCTTTGCTCGCCGGAGTCGCCCTGCCAGTAGTTATCGGCCTCGCCCAGTTGTTCGACTTCAATGGCGCGGTCGTCGTGGCTGAACTCGTTCAGGATGATGGTTGCGCGGGCAAGGGTATACCATTCTCGCAAGGAAGCGGGCAGGATGATGTTGCGCTCGCGTTCAAGCCGGTTAAGATGTGTCTGTGCCTCTTCCGAAGGTACAGGCAGTTCATTAAGAAGTTTAAGTGTTGGTTGATGATAGTGTAAGAGTATATCCCAGTACATAGATTGCAATACCACTACCCTATAAAACTTCCAGTCGCTGTTTGCGTTTCTGTGCGTCGAAATAGTCGGGATTGAGTTCTAAGGCTCGATTGACGGCAGCCAGCGCCTCGTCTTTTCTACCGAGGATACCAAGCACCCAGGCTTTGCCATCCCAGGCCGGAACATAATCTTCGTTGAGGGCAAGGGCGCGTTCAAAGGATGTGAGGGCTTCGTCGTAGCGAGCAAGCATGCCGAGATAAGTGCCTTGAGCGTACCAGATTTCTGCGTTATGCTCATCTAATACCAGGGCGTGTTGAAGGGCCGCGAGGGCTTCAGTATAGCGGATGGCACCTGCCAGGCGATGGCTGTAATCCAGCCAGAAGGAGACCTGACTTTTTCGCTGCTGTTCATCCATCAATGTTATTCCTCTTCTGCATGTGTTGTGTTTTCCATGCTGCCAGCATCTGCTGGTATGCTTCCCACGTATCCACGTCGTAGCTGGCCTGCACGTCTCCAACCTCAACGGTGGCGATCTCGTCTTTATGCCGGTTCAGGACACTGCGTCCGCCCTCGTCACCGGAAACCAGGGCCAGTTCGTCAAACAGGCTCTTACCAAATAACACTGGATTCCCGCGTTTTCCGTTGTAAAGCGGCGCTACAATGTTTTTCCCTGTTTGTCGAAAGGTGCCGATCAATGTATCGAGCAAGCGCGCTGAGATAAGCGGCTGGTCGCCGAGCAACACCAGGACGCTATCGATATGCTGGCTGCTATGTGCATGCAAGGCCTGAATACCGAGGCGCAGCGACGTACTCATGCCTTCTTTGTAGTCTTTATTTTCAATAATGGTTATGCTGGTATGTCCCGTATATTGCACGATTTGGGAACGTACATGGTTTGCCTGATGGCCCAGAATAAGCAAAATTGGACGAGATTTTGATGCCAGGACGGCATCAAGTACGTGGGCAAGCACCGGACGATCATGCAAAGGTAGGAGTAACTTGTGACGACCGCCTTCCATGCGGCTTGATGTGCCTGCGGCCAGGATAATGGCGGCGGTAGTAGGTGTGGTATCCATGTGTGTATTTTCCATGTTAAAAAGGATTGTTTCTTAATGGTATAATAGGCTGGTGCAACCACAAAGTCGAAACAATTGAAGAGATGCACACATTTTATAACGTAGAAGAACCCTGGTCAGGAGAACGTAGTCACATGATCGATACCCATCCCATCAATAGTCCTGAAGATGTCCTGGACGCCGAGATGCAGGCGAAATACGAGCGCCTGCAAGCGCTTTTGCGCGACATGGAGTCAGTACTGGTGGCCTATTCAGGAGGGGTCGATAGTGCGCTGCTGCTCAAGGTCGCGTATGATGTGCTTGGTGAGCGGGCGGTGGGTGCAATTGCTGCCTCGCCCGCGTATGCAGAGGAAGAGACTCAGGAAGCGATTGAGACGGCGCGACAGATGGGCGTTCCGCTGATTACACTGGAAACGCACGAACTGGAAGATGAGCGGTACGCGCGGAACGATTTCAATCGTTGTTATTTTTGTAAGACTGAACTGTTTACGCAGTTGGAGCCGCTTGCCCGGCAGCATAACCTGCGCTATATTGCCTATGGTATGAATAAGGACGATATTGGTGATTTCCGGCCCGGGCAACGGGCGGCTCGAGAGTTTGGCGTGCGCGCGCCTTTGAAGGAAGCGGAGATGGGTAAGCGCGAGATACGGGCGGTTGCGCGTATGCTGGGTGTTCCCGTGTGGGATAAGCCTTCGATGGCCTGCTTCTCCTCGCGCATCCCGTATGGCAGCAAAGTAGATGTCGCCTCATTGCAGATGATTTATAAGGCGGAGAAGGTGCTGCGCGACCTGGGATTCCGCCAGGTGCGCGTGCGCCACCATGATAAGCTGGCGCGCATCGAGGTGGAGCGATCTGAACTGCTGCGCTTGATTGATGAAGAGATCAGCCGCAAGGTCACGGATAGCCTGCGGCATATTGGATATACTTATGTCACCGTTGATCTTCTGGGCTATCGCACCGGGAGCATGAACGAGGGCTTTTTTAAGCGAAAGCGAGTGTAAAGCTGCATAGAGCGTTCTATAGAGAGCGCATTGGTCGTCATATCTTTTTATTCTGAAGTGAGAGAAAGTTGGACAGAAACGTATGAGCAAACGTGGCACCCGTCCTGGCTCAAAACAGGGACAGTCTGCTGGGAAGACATTCCAGGCGAACATGCAGGAAACCGCTACCACGAAAGCAGGCGCGGCAAAGTCTGAGATGGTGACAGTCAAAACCGCGAATGGCACATCCAAACTTGATGCGAAGCCCACAAATGGCTCGACGAAACCGGCGAATGGCGCAACGAAAAGTGATGCGAAGCCGGTAGCAAGCGCGGCAACAAAGCAGTCGCAACCCGCATCAAATACGCTGCATCGACCGCAGACCAAACAATCAATGAAGCAGGAGCGCCGCCAGCAGAAGCTGCAATCGCGCTTCGCGCAGCAACAGCGGGCTGCCAGGAGGAGACGCTTTTGGATTTTGGGTCTGGTCGCGCTGGTGGTGTGTGTAGGAGCATTGGGAACGTATTTGTGGTATGCCAACACCCACGCCTCGCCAACCGGTTCGCAGAATCCAACAGTGGCTCCGACGGTGGTAGACCCGGCCTATCAGCCAATTGACGGAATTTATTGTGAGTCGCAGGAGCAACTGGTGTATCACATACACGCGCATCTGACGATTTATATCGATGGGCAGCCCTACCAGTTGCCGCAGGGGATCGGCATTTCTCCCTCTGGCTCGTGCCTGTACTGGCTGCACGTGCATGCGACGGACGGGGTGATACACATCGAGTCGCCAACGCAACGTGTCTATACCTTGCAGAACTTCCTGGATATCTGGCAAAGCTTCGCCGTTACCGATCCACAGACGAGCTTCCCAACCCAGCTTTCGACGGCTAGTGGTTGGACGATTTACGTGAATGGACACAAGGTGAGCGGAGATTTCAGCAAGGTGAAACTGAATCCGCACGACCTTATCACGATCATGTATAATAGCCCGGATGCCAGGCCGGATACGACCTATAACTGGCCTGCAGGAGAGTAACAAGGTCATGACGGAACGCACCATCTACCTGGATCACGCGGCAACGACGCCGCTTGATTCCCGCGTGCTGGAAGTCATGATTCCCTACTTCACGACGGAATTTGGCAATGCCAGCAGTATCTATACACTTGGGCGACATGCGATGCAGGCTATCGACAGCGCGCGGGAGCAGGTTGCGGAGATTATCGGAAGCAGACCGACCGAGATTACGTTTACGGGTGGCGGCTCCGAGAGCGATAATCTGGCGATTAAGGGGGTTGCGTTCGCCTCGCAGAAGCGGGGGAAGCACATCATTACCTCGCCAATTGAGCATCATGCCGTGTTGCATACCTGCCAGTACCTGGAGCGTTTCGGCTTTCGCATCACCTATGTTTCTGTGGATAACTACGGGCGCGTGAATCCAGACGACGTAGCGCGGGCAATCACTGATGAAACGGTGCTGGTCTCGATTATGTATGCCAATAACGAGGTCGGCACCATTGAGCCAATCGCCGAAATCGGGCACGTGTGCCGCGAGAGGAAGATTCCGTTCCACGTGGACGCTGTGCAGGCCGGGGGCGCACTGCCAATTGATGTCGGGGAATTGAATGTAGACCTGCTCTCGCTCTCGGCACACAAATTCTACGGTCCGAAGGGCGTGGGCATATTGTACACCCGGCAGGGAGTGCGTATACTGCCACAATTGCAAGGCGGTTCGCAGGAACGAGGGCGGCGGGCAGGAACCGAGAACGTGGCGGGTATTGTTGGCGCTGCGACTGCATTACGGCTGGCATATGAGGAACTGCCGGAAGTGACGCCGCGCATCATTAAACTGCGCGATCGGCTGATCGAGGGCGTGCTGGAGGCCGTTCCAGGCAGCCAGCTTACCGGGCACCCCACCGAGCGCCTGCCCAACAATGCCAGTTTCGTTTTCGAGGGCATCGAGGGCGAGTCGATTCTGTTAAGCCTTGATTTGCGAGGAATCGCGGCCTCAACCGGCTCGGCCTGCACGTCTGGCTCGGTTGATCCCTCGCATGTGCTGCTGGCAATGCATTATCCCCCTGAACTGGCACACGGCAGCCTGCGTCTTACGTTGGGTAAGGATAATAGCGAGGAAGATGTGGAGACGGTGCTGAATGTGCTTCCTGGGATTGTTGAGAAGCTGCGCGGATTGCGGTAAAAGGGTATTATGTAGGGACGCGATTGATCGCGTCCTGCCTGTGAATCGGCACGAGAGGCAGGACGCGATCAATCGCGTCCCTACATAATACCCTCTACCTCGTTATTTGTCTGGAACCAATCGCTGCATAATCCATTCCCTGGCTGTGTCTGCCTGGATACCAACGGCGGCCTGGACTAAGGGGCCATCCAGCAGGCGGGGGATCATGAAACCTTGCATGAACCCTTTGATTGGTACTCGTGCTGTTATCTCCTGAAACTCGAACAGGTGTGGGGCGCAGAGCGCGGCAATGGTTAGCGGGTCGTGCAAATAGGGCAGGCGTGGTTGCCAGCGCGGGCGATGACGTTGCCAGACGTTGATAAGCAGGTTCAGCAGCGTTGTTTGTGGGGAGCAGCCAGCGCGAAGGCGTTCGAGGTCGCCCGGAAGGAGCTGGCAGCGGCATGTGATGTTCAGGCCGATCAGGGTGATGGGGATGCCGGATGAGAGAACGTATCGCGCCGCCAGGGCATCGCTGCGCACATTCCAATCAGGTAGTGGCAGGCTACTGCCGCCGCCCATCATTATAATACGGCGCACCAGGAGAAACAGGCGCGGCTCCATTTGCAGAGCGGTCGCGATGTTGGTCAGGGGGCCAATACAGACGAGCGTGAGCTGGTTTGGATAGGCCAGGGCCTGTTGAATGATAAATTCTGGCGCGCTAGAGGCGCTAATCCGTTCGGGAACATGGGGATTCAGAATGGCGGCCTGGGGAACGCCCGATGGGCGATGGCGCATCTGAAGTGGAAAAGAAAGACCGGCGGCTACGGGTATATCTGCGCATCCATATACGTGCAAAAGTTGGGCGGCAAGGCGAGCGCGCAACTGGGTGTTGCCGAAAACGGTGGTGACGCCATGCAATTCGATTTCGGGTGAGCTGAGAGCAAGGGCAAGGGCCAGCGCATCGTCGATATCATCTCCGATGTCGGTATCGATCAACACGTGATATTTTGATTGGCTTGCCTCTTTGTTGGAACCGGATAGTGATTGGCTCATTGGCAAAACACGTCGCGATATGTTACAGTGAAAGATGAAAGGTAGAATAAGCGCCAGAAGCGACATGAACACCCTTCGGCATATTTTCTAGACTACCACACTCATTGAGGAACAGGCAAGCAGGCGGCTTATTGGAAAGACCGCGAGAGGTCATTGAAGACACAAAAGGGGTAGAGAAACGCATGGATACACTCAAACGTGAAGCACTTTCGCAGCGCGTGCAACTGGTCAAACCATCAGGCATTCGCAAGTTCTTTGATATCATCAATACCATGCCCGACGTAATTTCACTGGGAGTGGGCGAGCCGGATTTTGTGACGCCGGAACATATTCGACAGGCGGGTATTCGCTCCATTGAGCAGGGACACACGCAGTACACGTCGAATTATGGCATGCTTGCGCTGCGCGGTGAGATCGCGAGTATGTTGAATCGCCGCTATGGGCTGAGCTATGACCCGGCGACCGAGATTCTGGTGACGGTTGGCGTGAGTGAGGGAGTGGATCTCTCCATGCGTGCCCTGGTTGATCCGGGCGATGAGGTGATCTCGCTTGATCCGGGTTATGTGGCCTACGAGGCTGATATTGTTTTTGCCGGTGGCAAGGTAGTGCCGGTACCGGCCTATGCGAAATATGATTTTGGGGTGAGAGCGGCTGATATAGAGGCTGCCATTACGCCGCGCACGAAAGTTATCTTGCTGGGCAATCCAAATAACCCGACGGGGGCTGTGATTCCGCGCGCGGAGCTGGAGGGCATTGCGAAGCTGGCGCAGGAGCATGACCTGCTGGTGGTGGTGGACGAGGTATATAGCCGCCTTGTTTATGACACAGAACATACCTGTATCGCGGCCTTGCCAGGGATGCGCGAGCGAACCATTTTGCTGGATGGCTTCTCGAAGGCCTATGCCATGACGGGCTGGCGTATCGGCTATGTGGCAGCGCCAAAGCATATTCTGGAGGCTATGCTGAAGATACACCAGTACGCCATTATGTGCGCGTCTACGATGGCGCAGGAGGCAGCTTTAGAGGCCTTGCGACATGGCGAAGACGATGTACGGATGATGCACGATTCGTATGATAAGCGCCGCCGCATGTTTATCGAGGGCCTTAATCGTATCGGACTGCCGACCTGCGAACCACGCGGCGCGTTCTATGCTTTCCCGGATATCTCAGGAACGGGCATGAGCGATGAGGATTTCGCGGAGAAGCTGCTCTTTGAGGAGCAGGTGGCGGTTGTGCCAGGAAGCAGCTTTGGCGCTGCCGGAAAGGGCTACGTGCGCTGCGCGTATTGCACCGCCTACGAAAAACTGGAGGAGGCGCTGGTGCGTATGGAGCGCTTTCTTAAAAAGCGTCAGGGCTAGAGTCGGCGGGCGTGCCACCTTCGACGGCTAAATGGTGAGCTAATCAAACAATAAGCAGCTTCTGGTGATGATGTTTGATAAAATACTGGGGGATTCAGCCCCCATGTCATGCTGAGCGCAGCGAAGCATCTGGTATGCCGGGCGAATCGCGCGTCGAGACCGCAGATGCTTCGCTGCGCTCAGCATGACATGTTTGGATAGGCCCCTTTATTTCTCAAAATCCATTACCGGAAGCTGCTTATTTATAACGTATGCCAGCAGGTTTATGCCGAAACTGGCTCCCATTTGACGCCGACACGCTCCCGTTTGAGTTCGAAGATGTTGGGGCGTTGCAGCGCGTAGTAGAGCCAGTCCCAGAGTTCTCCGGCTTCCTCGCCGCGAGGAACAGTATGAATGATGGGGCCGTAGAAGCCGACATTGGAGCCTTGAATGGCGATGGTCGGGACGCCGAAGGCATGGTAGCGGCGCACAGCTTCCTGATGATCGCGCAATACGTCTTCGATGGTGGTTTCGTCAGCCAGGGCTTCATCTAAGAGGCCCGGCTGCAGCCCGGCTTCTTGTAAAGCAGCGCGAATCACCTCGGGCTTTTTGATATCTTCCCCGCGCCCATGCCGCGCATTTCCTAAGGCAATGTAAAGGCGCTCGACGGCCTCGTTTCCGTATTTGTCGCGCACCAGAGCAAGGACGCGCTCAGAGGCCCAGGTGCCATCTGTGGCATAGTTGGGCGTGGTGTCCGGCTTGCGGTTAACAACTTCCAGGCTGAAGAAACGCCAGGTAATATCTATTGGGCGCACATTGCGAGCCTCACGAATCCACAGGGCAGTACGCCATGCCAGAGGGCAGGCGGGATCAAAGTGAAAATCAATGCGAATCGGTTCCGTGTTTTGGGTTGCCATATGCCTATGATTGCTCCTTATAGCTCAAATACATGAGTTATCACTTCAAAAAGTGAAGTGGTGTATATACCATATGACGTACACGATCAGGTGTCAAGATACCACTTTTTGCTATCAGCTTGATTGATAGTGAATGGTGGGTTTATATTGGCTCTAGCTATAAAGAGCCGTGGGGGAATATGCTAGATACGACCCAACTGGTTAGCAAAAAGATTGGCGCTTATTCGGTGACAGGCGAACTGGCGCGCAGCGAACGGAACTGTGTATTGCTGGCGGAAGAAGCCGGGCGAATTGTCGTCATCAAGTTGATGTTCGCGGAACTGACATCTGAGCGCGAACGCGAGCGTTTCTTGAGAGAAGTACGCTTGCAGCAGATGCTTCGTCATCCCCATATTTTGCCCATCCTGGATTATGGTGTGTTTCTTGAACATCCCTACATTGTGTCTGAATACCTGTCGGGTGGCTCGTTGCGAGAGTATCTCGACCGGCAAGCAGGGCAGGCTATCCCACTTCAGGAAAGATTGTACTTGCTGGTACAGGTAGGGCAGGCGCTCTATCATGCTCATACCCGGAATATTTTACACGGCAACCTCAAGCCGGAAAATGTGCTGCTCAATGCTCAGGGACAGGCAATGTTGGCTGATTTTCGTATTGAAACCGCACTGGGAACAGGTTTCCACGAACAGGCCTATAAAAGTAGCTCTTATGCTTATATGGCTCCAGAACAGTTCAAGGGCGTGGTAAGTAAAGCCAGCGATCAGTATGAATTTGCCTGTATAGCCTATGAATTGCTTACAGGCCAGACCCCTTTTCACGGAACGGATTTTGCCGAGATGGCGCTTAGGCATGCGAATGACGAACCGGTTGCGCTAACGCGCTTGAACTTGCTGCTCGCGGTACGCTACGAGGAAGCGATCTTACGAGGGATGGCAAAAAGCAGCGCCGGGCGTTTTGAGACGGTCGAAGATCTGCTCAAGGCGCTCGGTTCGTCCACGACCTTTCGCGCAAATAGTCAACCAGATAAACGAGCAGGATTGCCTGTACCAGCCGATATGATACGACAGGGACGGGAGGTGGCTGTTCAGGCTTCACGACCTCAAGAGGGTCAACGATCGGTAGTGATAAATGGACGGGAGAAAGAGGGAGCGGCAGGAAGGAGCCAGCCTCGTACTCGTGTGCCGGTAGCTATGGTGGATACTTTTGTCGAAGAACCTGTCGCGGGTACATTTGCTGGCGTTCAAAATCAAGATGAAACTGTGGTGCAACAGGGCGTGCCTGTAAACTCGTCGTTGCATGCTTCCCGTCGCGTTACGGCAAAAAGATCTTCCTGGGTGGTGCTGGCCGTTTCCTGCATCGTAGCCTTTGGCATGGTGGCGGGCCTCTTTTTGCTGGCAACGTTTGCTTTGCATCGAACAGATAGACGTATTTCTCTGCAAACGCCAACAGCTACGCTGAGCTATACGCCGGTGGTATCCCCTACGGTGGGGGTTGTTATTACCTCAACATCTCAGGTGAGGCCGACTGCTTCGCCGCCTTCTATGATTCCTACTCCCAAACCTACGCCAACGATGAAGCCAACGCCGACCCAACAGCCATCGCCGTCTCCCAGACCGTCGCCGGCTCCATCACCGACGCCTTCACCGGCACCATCTCCTACACTATCTCCTACACCATCGCCGACGCCTGTTCCGTACCTGACGGTTTATCCGACCGGGTTCAATGTACAACAGGATTGCTATCTTTATGCTTCAGAATATGTTTGCCTTGTGACACTGAGCCTCTCTGCAAGCTATTCCGGCTCTTTGAAGTGGACTGCCTCTGCCAGTGGCCTGAGCGCAAATACATATCCGTGGAAAGGCATACTCTCTCCAGGTTTGAGTGTGGTCGTCAATATCCTCGCCTCTCCTGTCTGCCCTACGACGGGCTACGTGTATTTTAATACAGCGATTGCTACGGCGACGGTGACATTAAGCTGCTGATCTGATAATTGGCCTTCAGTTCAATCAACTAACAGAGGCCAGGACAACCGTTGCGGTTGTCCTGGCCTCTGTTAGTTGATTGAACTGTGCCTGTTCAAAAACGTTGACTTCTTATCATTGAATATGTATACTTACATCATAAATTATCATTTCTTATCAGTTCTTGCGAACGGGTAAGCTTGCTTTATTACGTGTTTTTGTCCTATCACCTTATGGAGACATTCATGAAACACGTTGATGTGCTTGTCATCGGTGGTGGGGTGGTTGGCTGCTCTATTTTGCGTGAGTTGGCGCGTTTTGATGCCTCAATTGCTTTGCTGGAACGCAACCCCGAGATATGCGATGGAACCAGCAAGTCGAATAGCGCCATTGTTCACACCGGATTTGATGCTCCCCCTGACACGCTCGAAGCTCGTTTGCTAGTCGAGTCACGCGATTTGTGGCCGCAGGTGATAGAGGAATTGCATATTCCCTACTTACAAACGGGAGCGTTAATGCTGGCGACCAGCGAGGAAGAGCTTGCCACGCTCGAAAACGAGATACTGCTCAAAGCCGAACGTAATGGGTTGACTTTGCCGCTGCTTAGCCCTGAAGAGATTCGTGAGGGTGCGCCTTATGTCAGTTCGCATGTGCTGGGCGGCGCGTTGATCGAGGGCGAGGGCATCATCGATCCGTTCTGGACGACGCGGGCTTATTGCGAAAGTGCGGTTATGAATGGAGCGGAGGTACATCAGGGAGAGGCGGTTGTCGCGCTTTCGATAGAGGGCGAGCGTGTGCGCGTGCGCACCAGTGGAGGGATGGAATTTTCTGCGGCGCTGGTTGTGAATGCGGCCGGATTATGGGCGGATGAAGTGGCGCGGCTGGCTGGTGATGATTCGTTTACGTTGACGCCGCGCAAGGGACAGTTCATTATCGTGGAAGAGGATTCTGGCGTTTCCCAGATTATTTTGCCGGTGCCGAGTCGCATTTCAAAGGGCATTCTGGTGACGCCGATTGTCTTCGGTGGTGTGTTGCTGGGGCCAACCGCCGAGGAGGTGGAGCGCAAGGACGATCTGGCGACGACCGCCGAGGGGCTGCGACAGATACGCCAGGGCATCGCGAAGCTGGTGCCGGGATTGGAACAGGCATCAAGTGTGCGACAGTTCGCCGGATTGCGAGCCGTCAGCAGCACAGGGGAATATATTATCCAGCCATCGACGGTAAGCGAGAGGCTGCTGCACGTGGCTGGTATTCGCTCGACGGGCGTCTCGGCCTCTCCTGCTATTGGACGTTATGTAAGCGAGCTGGTGCGTGAGGAATTGGGGCTTTCCAGGAAGACAAATTTTGTGGCGGAATTGCCTGAATATTTGCATGAAACACGCGAGGATGAGGGAGATGTAATCTGCCTGTGCCGCTCGATCACGCGAGGGGAGATTATGGCGGCGCTGCGTAGTCCCTTACCGCCTAATACCCTTGATGGCGTGAAGCGGCGCACCGGGGCGATGCTTGGGGATTGCCAGGGGAACCTGTGTATGCCCTGCATTATAGATATGTTTCAGCAGCTTGGACGCGACCCGCTCACTTTGAATAAGAATCATGCGCATTCGTCGCCGGTTGTGGCGCGTGTGGCAGAACCGGCGCGAACTGAAGCACGCGGGGAGGGATAGATGGAGCAGCAGTATGACCTGGCAATTGTGGGCGCGGGCCTGAGCGTGTTGAGTGCATTTCAGGCTGGATTGAGAAGCGAGCGGGCTATCCTGTTCGATTACCAGGACGCGCCGGGAGGATTTTTGCGGAATGCTTTGTCGGCCCCCGGCTTTGAAGCATTTGGGGGACTGCTCGAATCCTCACCCATATCGGCGGAAGTCACTACGTGTTTTGGCTCGACGGCGGTTGGCTTGTTGCCTGCGTTTGGGCCACGAGAGCCACACGTCTTGCTGGTGCGTTCACGCCAGGGAACGAGAGAGGTACGGGCGCGACGTATTTTGATTGCCTGTGGCGGGCTGGAGATTCCACGCGAACATGACCAGATCCCTGGTTCGCGCCCGGCTGGCGTCATGACGCCTGTGCTGGCGCATCAACTGCTGAAGCGTGGATATCTGCCTGGGAAGCGTATGGTGATTTATGGGCGTTCCCGCTATACGGATGTCACCGCACAACGATTGGAGAGCGTAGGGGTAGAGGTGATGCGGGTGATGCCGCCTGAGACGCAATTAGTCCGTATCGAGGGATTCCCTCGCTTGCAGCGCGTATATATCAGGCGCGGTGAGGAGCAGGTGGTGCTGGAGGCTGATGCGCTGGTGTATGGAAAAGACATGATGGCGAATACGCACTGGTTGCGCGGAAGTGGGTTGACTACGAATGAAGAGGGCGCGTTGGTGGTAGATGCGCATTACCAGACGAATATTTTCGGCATTTATGCTATTGGTACCGTTGTGAAGCCGTCGCTTGACCATAGCGATTCGCTGCGTATGGGAAAGGAGGTAGCTAGCATACTGAACGGAGGACAGGGATGAATATTACCGGCGCAGTTAGTGTTCCGGCCTCGCGAGAGGAGGTCTGGAACATGTTGATGGACCCGATGCAGCTTTGTAAGGTCATACCGGGCTGCGAGGGAGCGCGACAACTGGATGAGACGCACTACGAAGCGGTACTCTCGGTTAAGGTGCAGTTTATGACGATACGCTCACGGGCGCAAGGTACGCTATTGGAGGCAAAGCCGCCGGAACACCTGGTAGGCGAAATGGTGGGCGAGCCAACGGCAATGGCCGGAGCCTTTCGCTCGCATGTCACCATCGACCTTGTGCCGCGGAGTACACTCGAAACGGTTGTACAGTACGCGATGGAGATTACGATGCTTGGGCGGCTGGCAAGCCTGGGCGAGGCCATCGTGCGCTCCACCTCGCAAAAACTGAGCCAGCAATTCGCAGAAAACGTGGCAAAACTCTTTAGCTCCCCCAACCAATCGTAACCCTTCTAAACTGGCGTGTTATGAAAGGAACAGAATCATGTCGCTCGCTGAGAACCAGCATGATTACGCCGATGAGGTAGTCAAAAAATATGGCTACCGGCAAGAATTCCGGCGTGAGATCAAACGCTTCGCCTCTTTTGCCGTCGGATTCTCATTCATAAGCATTACGACTGGCATTTTTACGACCTATGGCACAATATTGAATTCTAGCGGCCCGCTGGGTATCTGGACGTGGCCCCTGGTGATTGTGGGACAGTTATTTGTGGCGCTGGTTTTCGCGGCGCTAGCTTCGCGCATTCCCCTGGCGGGCTACTCCTATCAATGGGTGTCGCGGCTGGCGAATCCCAAAGTCGGCTGGCTGATCGGCTGGATTTCGTTCGTGTTTCTGATTATTGACGTGGTCGCGGTAGACTATGCGGTGGCGCAGACGGTGCTGCCGAGCCTGTTTGGCTACACAGAAACGCCGCAAAATGCCTGGCTGGCGACGGCTATTGTAATCCTGATACAGATGGTCCTCATTCTCGTCTCTACGCTCTGGACGACGCGCATTAATAACGCGGCGGTCGCCACCGAGTTGATCGGCATTATTGGTTTGACGCTGCTCCTTATCATTGTCGGGGCTATTCGCGGGCTGCTGCATGGAGACCACCTGTTTACGACGGGTATGCCGGGAGCGAATGGGCCGGTGTTCAATGTGCCGTTTAACCAGTGGTTTACTTTTGGTGGCCTTAATTCGGCGGGACCATTTCTTTTTGCGTTCCTGCTGGGTGCGTTCACCATCGTAGGCTTTGAGGCGGCGGCAAACCTGGCCGAGGAGACGACGGAGGCGCATCGTGTGGTGCCGAACGCCATGTGGACGGCGGTTGTTTTGAGCGGCATTGTAGGCTTTGTGTTTTTGATGGCTCTCAATCTGGCCTCGCAAGACCTCGGTCAGTTGGCAGGTTCGGCGACTCCAGTGGCGAATATCGTGACCGGAGTGCTGGGACAGGTGGTGGGAGACATCTTCCTGGTGTTTGTGGCGTTCTCGATTTTCGCCTGTGGACTGGTCATCTTTATTACAGCTTCGCGCCTGACCTGGGCGATGTCGCGTGACGAGCGTTTTCCTGGCTATCGCCTTTTTGGGCGCGTGAATCCGCAGACAGGCACTCCGGTAGCGGCTACCCTGCTGTGCGGCATTCTGATTGAAGCGGTGCTGGCGGTGTTTGCCTACCTGGGCATAGCGGTTCCCAGCCAGAGCAACACGCTGTTCAGCCTGTTCAGCGCGGCTACGCTTTTGCCTGCGATCATCTACCTTGCTACGGTGATCCTGTATATCTATGCGCGACGCAAGCTGCCGGAGACGCACGGTTTTCGCCTGGGAGCCTGGGAATGGCCGGTGATTATTCTCGCGCTGGTCTGGCTGCTGTTTGAACTCTCGATCTTCCGCGACTCGTCGTTTGCCGCGCCCTGGCTCTACTCGCTCATCATGTTCGCGCTGGGCCTGATCTACTTTGCCTGGATGTTTTTTACTCGTCCGAAGGCGCTTCAGACAGTGCCAGAGCCGGGACATGCGGGTGAGGTTGCGTAACGATTTTATGTTGTTAGGATTGCGATGATGATGAAGGACCAGGGTCGGCAACCCTGACATGTCATGCTGAGCGCAGCGAAGCATCTGAGGCCTCGACGCGCGAATCGCCGGGCGCACGCAGATGCTTCGCTGCGCTCAGCATGACATGAGGGAGCGTTTTTCTTCTCGATGAATGGAGCAAACATGCAACCGGCTATTTTAGCGATTGACCAGGGAACGACGCGGACAAAGGCGATATTATTCGATGTGAAGGCTCGGGTGCTGGCCGAGGCGTCGAGCGAGATACCGTTGACCTATCCCCGTTCAGGCTGGGTTGAGCAAGACCCACGCGATTTGTTGCGGAGCGTGGTGGAGAATGCGCGGCGCGTACTCTCAACGGAAGGTGTGGAAGTGGTAGCGATGGGGCTGGCGAATCAGGGCGAGACGGTGACGATGTGGCGTAAGGATACGGGCGAGCCGCTCTATAACGCGATTAGCTGGCAGGATAGGCGCACTGATGCGTTTTGCGATGCGCTTTCACAGAGCGAGGGCGGCAAGCTGATTACGGAGCGCACAGGTTTGCCGATAGACCCCTATTTTTCAGCCACAAAGCTGCGTTGGCTGCTCGATAACGTGCCGGGCGCGAGGGAGATGGCGCGGCGTGGAGAAGTGCTGGCAGGGACAACCGATTCATGGTTGTTCTGGTCGCTGACAGGACAGCACTATACCGACGAGACGACTGCATCGCGTACCATGCTGTATAATCCTGGAACGCGCAATTGGGATGAAGATGTGCTGGCATTGCTGGAAATCCCGCGCTCAATTTTGCCTGAAATCCGGCTTTCGTGTTCTTCGTATGGCATGGTGGCATCTGAGAAATTTGGTACGGCAGTACCGATTACAGGGGCTTTGGTAGACCAGCAGGCGGCGCTTTTTGGGCAGGTCTGTTACGCGCCTGGAGATGTGAAGGTGACGTATGGCACCGGGGCGTTTATTTTGATGAACACGGGTACGACGTTTCCAACTTCGCGGTTTGGATTGGTGCCGACGGTAGCGTGGTCGCTTGACGATAAGATTGAGTACGCGCTGGATGGCGGTATCTACGTGGCGGGCGCGGCGGTGCAATGGCTGCGCGATGGATTGGGCATCATCCAACAGGCGGCGGAGACGTATGAACTGGCGATGTCGGTATCGGATAGCGGCGGGGTGTATTTTGTTCCGGCACTGGCAGGACTTGCTGCGCCTTATTGGGATAGCTATGCGCGAGGCACAATAGTTGGCCTGACACGCGGCACAACGAAGGCGCATATTGTGCGGGCCACGCTGGAGGGCATTGCCTATCGCACGCGGGATGTCCTGGAGGCGATGGCGCAGGACACGGGTAAATCTATTAGCAGCATCAAGGTGGATGGGGGCGCTTCGGACAATGCGTTTTTGATGCAGGCGCTGGCCGATATTTCAGGCGTGGAGGTGCGGGTTTCCGCGACACGCGAGACGACGGCGCTGGGCGTTGGATTTATGGCTGGTCTAGGGGCTGGCTTATGGCAAGATCAGGCGGAACTGGCTTCGTTGTGGAGCGAGTCAGCGCGGTATATGCCGCATGACAGTGACAAGATAGATGCCCAGTACCAACAATGGTTACGAGCAGTTGAACGGGCGAAAGCTTGGGCCACGCCTACGCAAGAATGACCTCGACTCCTAACTGGCGGATGCGTGTGATGATCTCGCTGTCGGCCTCGCTGCTGGTGATGATGGTATCGATGATGGTAAGTGGGGCGACTGAGGTGAGCATGACTTTGCCGAATTTGGTGTGATCGGCGACGACGATACGCTGCCGCGCTCGCTCGATCATGATGCGCTTGGTGCCAGCCTCGTCGAAGTTGAACTCGGTCAGGCCGTGTTCGAGGGTGATGCCACCGACGCCGATGAAGGCTTTATCCACCTGGAAGCTGCGCAGCGTCTCCTCGGCGAGGTGTCCAACCATTGAGAGTTCGCTGGAACGCAGCTTGCCGCCAACGACGATGACCTGAATGGCTGTCTGGTTAGCGAGTTCGAGGGCGGCGCGCAGGTTGGAGACAATGACGGTCAGGTTGCGCTTGCCTTTAAGGGCGCGGGCGATTTCCAGCGTGGTGGTGCCGACATCGAGGATCAGGCTATCCCCGTCCGAGATGCGCTCGACGGCTTTGGCAGCGATGCGCTGTTTTTCTGAAAGATATTGAGACTCGCGAGCGAGGAAAGGCGGCTCGTAACTGGCTCCGCGCACGCTGATGGCCCCGCCATGAACGCGGCGAATCAGGCCCTCTTGCTCCAGTTCTTGCAGGTCGCGCATAATGGTGATGGTGGAGACATCGAAACGCTGCACGAGGTCGCGCACAGAGGCAATCCCGTTGGCCTCGATTTCCTCAAAGATGCGCTGCCGCCGCTCCTGGGCTAACATCCGGCTATCGTTATTTGACTTCTCATTCATGGATACAAGATAACATGGATGAGCGCGTTCTTCAAGTCATGAAAAAGCCCCGCTCGCCTGTCATCCTACCTGTCTCCCTGTCATCCTTCGCTTCCCCCTGTCATCCTTCGCTTCCCCCTGTCATCCTGAGCGCAGCGAAGGATCTCGCGCGCCGAATGATTCGTATGTCGAGGCCGCAGATCCTTCGCTGCGCTCAGGATGACATCGGAAGGCAGATTTTAATGGCAAGTCATGAGTAAATTTGTTCGCTTCGCAACGTGATATGAATAGACAACATCCATATCACGTGAATTTACGTAGTTGTTACTAGCTCTAGCGAAACGATAAGTTCATGTGATATCTTAATGGATAAGCATTGATTTCCTTCTTCGGGTGGCTACGCAGGAATAAATCTTGTAAGAGAGGATGTTCTCGTAGGTATCGGAGGATGGGGGCAATGGAGGCGTTGTTTTCTTGTAGAAAGGACGGTTCTAGCCGTGAACAAAAAGGCCGAAAAGAAACGTGTCACGTTTTTGGCTAACATTGGCGATTATAACCGACCTTTGCGTGTTCGACCTGTTAATGTTGAGGGACGTAACTGGTGGGCGATTGATGCTGAGGATACGTGGCCCGGTATGGTGATGGATTTGCGCCGCCTGGGCTTCGAGTCGATGGCGTGGGGTGAGGAAGTGCTGGTACGTGAAAGCATGTCGGCCTACGAACCGCAGATGGATGGTCCCGCAGCCCCTGAAGGGTTGAAGCCTTTCCCGACCATTCAGTCGAGGATTCAGATTCGAAGGGACTCGATCTCAGACTACTTCGACAAGGAGTTTATGGACGAGGATGATGAGGACTTCGATATGGATACCGAGGAGGACGAGTTTGCGCCTGATGAAGACCAGCAATACGAATAGGTTGCGGCGGTCTCATTTCTGTTAGATTCTTTCGTTAGCCAAATGAAATAAAGGGGTGCCGCTGCCAGGCGAACAGCGTTGAAACACAGGAACGTCTGGTGGTGGTACCCCTTTTGAGTATTGTTAAAAGGAGCCACTATGCCTGCGCAACCTGTAGATGGTTTTGTGACCGCGAACGGCTTGCAGATACATTATCGCCGTTGGTCTGCGGCTCAGGTAAATGAGAACCTGCCGCCTATTTTGCTGCTTCATGGATTGGCCTCATCTGTGCATATCTGGAACTTCGTTGCGCCCCTGCTTGCCGAGCATGGCTATGTGGTAACGGCGCTCGACCAGCGCGGGCATGGCGAGAGCGAGAAACCAACAAGCGGCTACGATTTCGCCACGATTGTCGCTGATGATGGAGCGGCAGTGCAGGCATTGGGAATAGCGCATCCCGTTGTTGTTGGACATTCGTGGGGCGCGTCAGTTGCTTTGGAATACGCCGCAACCTATCCAGATGATGTTACCTCAGTAGTGCTGGTCGATGGCGGCGTGGGCCAATTGTCCGCCCGATCGGAGTGGACACGCGAAAAGGCTATTGAGACGCTTGCTCCACCGCGCTTTGCCGGAACACCGCGCGAGGCGTTCCTTTCTTATGCGCGTCGCGGGCCATTAAACGAGGTCTGGTCGCCGGAACTGGAAGATAGCCTTCTGCATATCGTGCAGCTACGCGAGGACGACACAGTAGCGCCGCGCCTGGATTATGAGAATCACCTGCAAATCATCGGAGCCATGTGGGATCAGCCAACCTTTGATCTGTATAAGCAGGTGCGCTGTCCGATCAAGATTATTGTCGCGGAACGGCAGCCCACGAATGAAACAGAGCAGCAATTTGCGCTTTACCGACAGCAGGGACTGGCCCGTATACAGGAGATGCGACCGGATGTGCAGATTGTGCGCATGGCGAATACCGTTCACGATATTCCGTTTCAGCGCCCGCGAGAACTGGCGCAGGAGATTCTGAGCTATGCCCCACCTCAAGCTTGATGCCGCGCTGGTAGATGAAGCGAGAACGCTCGCGCGCCAGATTGTGGAGCCGATCATTGACTACATTGGTAAGCATACGACGGTGGCAATCGAGCGGGCTACTTTGCGCCTGATCGGGGTCGATGGCGTGGACGAAGATGGGGTGCCATTGCCCAACCGTGTTGTCGAGCGTGCAAGGGCGTTGCTGCCGGGCGGTGTTTTGCGGCCATTTGTCGCGGCCATGATACAGCATGGATTAGAGGTACAGGCGACAGCAGAGGCGATAGGACGGGGAGATATTTCGCTGGCTGAGGGGAGTTTGGAGGAGCAGGCCGAAGTACAGCGAGAAGTACAGCGACAGGTGAAGCTGGGTGTTGAGCGTATTCGCAGGCGGAGGGACGAGCGGGAGGCGATGATTGAGGAATTGGGGAACCCGCCGATGCCCTGGCTGTACGTGATTGTGGCGACAGGCAATATTTACGAGGACATTGTGCAGGCGCAGGCCGCAGCGCGGCAGGGAGCGGACGTGATCGCGGTCATTCGCTCGACGGCACAGAGCCTGCTCGATTACGTGCCGTATGGCCCGACGACGGAAGGCTTTGGGGGAACCTACGCCACGCAGGCCAATTTTCAGTTGATGCGCGCCGCGCTTGACGAGACCAGCCGCGAGGTAGGGAGGTATGTGCGCCTGACTAACTATTGCTCCGGGCTGTGCATGCCGGAAATTGCCGCGATGGGCGCGTTGGAGCGGCTGGACATGATGCTCAACGACGCGCTGTACGGCATTATTTTTCGCGACATCAACATGAAGCGCACGCTGATCGACCAGCTATTCTCGCGCCGCATCAATGCAGCCGCAGGCATCATCATTAACACGGGCGAGGATAACTACCTGACGACAGCGGACGCGCTTGAGGCGGAACATACGGTGGTGGCCTCGCAATTTATCAACGAACGCTTCGCGCAGGTCGCGGGCATTCCCCCTGCGCAGATGGGATTGGGACACGCCTTCGAAATCAATCCCGATACTCCCAATCATTTGTTACGCGAGATTGCCTCGGCGCAGTTGATTCGCGACCTCTTTCCTGGCTATCCCATCAAGTACATGCCGCCGACCAGGCATATGACGGGCGATATTTTTCGCGGCCACATGCTCGATAGCTTCTTCAATCTGGTGGGCGTGCTGACGCAGCAGGGCATCCAGTTGCTGGGCATGCCGACCGAGGCCATTCACACACCGCTCTTGCAAGATCGTTTCCTTTCCATTCGCAGCGCCCTCTACGTCTTCAATGCAGCGCGAGACTTGAGCGAGCAATTCGAGTGGCGCGAAGATAGTATGGTCGCGCAGTGGGCTGACCAGATTTTGCGCGAGGCGGTAGAACTGCTGCGCCAGATGGAGAAACTGGGCCTGTTTGAGGGATTGAAGGCGGGTCTGTTTGCCGACATTTCGCGCTCGCCGGATGGCGGTAGAGGGCTGGAAGGCGTGATTGAACGCAATGCAAAGTATTGCAACCCGTTTTACGAGATGCTGTTATCGTAGGGGCGGGAGAGGTGCGGATGAGTGGGGAGGGCGCTTGCGCCGCCCTGGGGTGAGATGGGGGAAAATGCCGATGGTGAACCAACACTGTTTTCCCAACCCCACCCCAGGGCGGCGCAAGCGCCCTCCCCACCGCGCCTCCCCACTCCCGCCCCTACAGTTTCGGACCACCCTTTTATGCCGGGATGTCTTCGACTATTCGGGCCATGTAGTCGCCGTAGTCGGGGATCTGGGGCTGGTAGTCGCTCGACATGAGGGGCGACGAGACCAGGAAGTCGGCGGTGGCGCGGTTGCAGGCGACCGGGATGTTCCAGACGACGGCGATGCGTAAGAGGGCTTTGACGTCTGGGTCGTGCGGGTGCTGCGCGAGCGGGTCCCAGAAGAAGATCAACACGTCGATCTCATGTTCCGAAATTTTCGCGCCGATCTGCTGGTCGCCGCCGAGCGGGCCGCTCTGGAGCTTGTGAACCTCGACGCCAAGCTCCTGCTCTAGCAACTTTCCAGTAGTTCCGGTGGCGTAGAGTTCGTGGTGGGCCAGCAGGTGCTTGTTGAAGGCTGCCCATTCCAGAAGGTCGTGCTTTTTATGGTCGTGCGCCACGAGGGCGATACGTTTTTTATGTGCTACGGTCATAATAATCCTTTCTAAAAAAGCCATGATGAATTGCGTGCCATGATAAACTAGCCCTCAGATGTCATCCTGAGTGAACCAGCCTTCAGATGTCATCCTGAGCAGAGCGAAGGATCTGAGGCCCCACTCGCTCGATCCAGCACGCGAGAGATCCTTCGCTGCGCTCAGGATGACAGGTGAGTGCTGCGCCCAGGGCTTCGGCTCCTGCGCTCAGGATGACAGGCGAGACGGTCTTTTTCATGGCTAGCCCATGATAATAGAAGGGCTTTAGCTTTCGCGTGTCAGCTTGATAGCTTTGCCATCGTAGGGGAAGTGCTTCGTTGCACTGGATGTCTGTTGCGAGGACTGTCCACAACCTTGTGGGTAAGAAGAGCGTTCTTGAAGTGCGTTAGCTCTTTTGCTGTATGTAGTTGTTATTAAAGGATGCGCTTCTGTGCGTTTCCGTTTCTTGTTCTCACTCTATTATACCATAGAATGGTTGAGTGAGATGTCGTCTGCCAGGGTTGCGACCATCACGGCTTTGATGGTGTGCAGGCGATTTTCGGACTGATCGAAGACGATGGACGCTTCGGACTCGAAGACCTCGTCGGTGACTTCAAGGGCTTCCAGGCCAAATTTTTCGTAGATTTGCTGGCCGAGTTTGGTATCGCGGTTGTGCAGCGCGGGCAGGCAGTGCAGAAAGCGTGTCTCTGGATTGCCTGTCAGGGCCATCAGGCGGTTGTTGACCTGGTAGGGGAGCATCTGATGGATGCGGTCGCCCCAGAGGTTGGGTGAGACGCCCATCGAGACCCAGACATCCGTGTAGAGGAAATCGCATCCTTGCACGGCTTCCTCGGCGTCTTCTGTGACGGTGATACGCGCTCCTGTTTCGCTGGCGATGGCCTCGGCCTGCTCAATCTTTTCCTGAGAGGGCCAGCATGCTTGGGGGCCAGCAAGGCGAATGTCCATGCCCATCTTTGCCGCGCCGACGAGCAGGGTCAGACCCATATTGTAGCCGACGTCGCCGAGGAAGCAGAAGGAGACCTCGGAGAGAGGCTTGCCTGCATGTTCCTGCATGGTGAGCAGATCGGCGAGTCCCTGCGTGGGGTGCGATTCGTCGGTCAGGCCGTTCCAGACCGGGACTCCGGCGTATTGCGCCAGTTCCTCGATGGCGGCCTGGGAGAAGCCGCGATACTCGATGCCGTCGTACAGGCGGCCAAGCACGCGAGCGGTATCCTTCATCGTCTCCTTGTAGCCGATGTGCGAGCCGCTTGGCCCGATGTAGGTGACGTGCGCGCCCTGATCGAAGGCCGCGACTTCAAAGCTGGTGCGGGTGCGCGTCGAGTCCTTCTCGAAGATGAGCGCAATCTGCTTGCCTTTCAATCGCTGCACCTCTTTGCGCGCGTACTTCTCCGCCTTCAGTTCGGCAGAGAGGTGCAAGAGATATTCGATCTCCTGCGGGGTAAAGTCTTCCAGTTTGAGAAAATGCCGGTTACGTAAATTGGCTTTCATGTGTACCTCCTTATACTGTATTGTATTTCATTGTGTCATGGTTTTGCATGGAGGAGGTGAGGGCAGGTTCCACCAATTATTGGGAGCCAGGGCGACCGCAAGGGTCGCCCCTACAATCCCTGTGCTGGTAGGGGCGACCCTTGCGGTCGCCCTGGCCTTTATCCGCTAGTTAGCGTAAGCAAGCCCGAGTTTATACGTTCCACACCACTGCGAGCAGGAGTATTGCCAGCAGTACGGTTCCGAGGGCAAAGAACAGGTTGGCGAACCTGAGCCAGTTCACCTTGCTCTTGATCATCTTTGTTAGCTCGTCCTTTGCGCGGGTCATGTTATAGATGTAGCGGTTAAAGAAACGTACCTGAGTGGCCCAGAGCGCCATGAGGATTGCGAGAAGATAGCAGGCAAGCGCGGCAAAGAGCAAGGCTTTGACAGGCGTGTTGTTTTTGAGAAAGGATGGCGGGAAGGAACCGTTCAGTATCGAGAGGCCGAATAGCACGCCGAGAAAGGTGGCGATGCGCTCGATGAGCGTTTTACCCGCGTCGTTCAGGTTGTCAAGCTGCTTGCTCTCCATGTCATCGAAGGTGGCCATGACGCGCTTTGCGTCTTCTGATGGCTCACGCGCTTCGTAGACGGGAATGGATTGTTGTTGCTGGTCGCTCATTCGTAGCCCTCGCAATCGATCTCGACGGCCATCTTCACGCCGCATGTGGAACATTTCAGTACCAGTTCATCGAGGCCGCGCATGACTTCTCTGCGTTTAGAACAGACATCACGGCGGTCAAAGCGAGTGATATGCCCGTTCTGGCAGCGCACATCGAAGAGGTGACGCGCATCTCGCGGATGTACTGGCGTCGTTGAGGGAGCAGTATTGGGTTGCGTTGCCTGCTGAAGGACGCTCCTGGCTTTTTCGCGCACGCCATCCAGAAGGTCGTTGCGCTCAAGATATTCCAGGATTGCCAGCACCTCTTCGCGGTGTTCGCCGCGCTGCAACATCTCTTTTGCCCGGTCAATCGCTTCCTTGCGTTTGTGATTATACTGGTGCGCTGCCAGCTCGCAAAACATGAGCAGCGAGTCGGTACTATCTGGCGCGGGCAGGCGCGACAGGAGTTGAGGCACGATATCGCCGCATGGCTCCGTTCCTGAAAGCGTGTCTACCAGCATGGTACTCGGCAGGCTGGCCTCATCCAGTTTCACCAGCAGAAGCGGCTTGAAGAAACGCTGCGCAAAGAGCATATGCCGCTTCACCCAGGGGAACGAGGCCGCGCCCTGGCTCCACAGCACGACAACGGCGGCGCTGCCCAGGATAGCATTCTCGATCACATAGGGATACGAACTATCGGTTGGCGTTGGATAATCCGGCTCGCGCCAGACGCTATACCCCGCCGCTTCAAGTCCCTGGCGCACCTGGTCAGCGCATGCGCGGTCATCGCTGGCAGAGGAAAGAAAGATGGTGGACATGGCTCGCTCCCTTCTAGCATGTGGTTATGGTGTATCTGGCTCCTCATCTGAGGATGTGTCGTCCTGTTGCACTCCCGCGACAATCATATCCCATACCTGTCGCGCAAATCCGGTCAGATTCTCGCCCAACTTCATGAGATCGCCACCGAAGAGGGCAAGCTGAAGCTTTTGTAGCAGGATTTTCATTTCATCGTCTTCAGCTTGTGCTTGTGATGTTGCAAGCTGTTGCATAAATGCCATCTTTTCCTGGGGGTCAGGACTTCGCAAAGCGGCAACACAAGCCTCCACAAAAGCAATCAGCGCCTGTACCTCTTCTGGAATATCCTCTGCTTCGTCTGGCGGCTGACCCCCGTTAGCGATGCCTTCCTGTATAGCAGCGAGGGCGGACGCATAGGGATGATCGGTTGGCAGAGAAAGCGACTGCCCGTCCAGAATAGCAAGGATTGCTGTGTAAAATTCCACTTCGATCTGCCAGTCAGAGCCACGCTGCTGAGCAACCTGCAATACTCGTGAAATAGTTTCTTGCCACTCAGCCCGCCGTTCTGGCATGGTTGTCATGACCGTAATAGTGTTGCTGATAATAATATTGATCTGTTCAGGCGGCAAAGTTGAAGGAAATTGTTCCACTTCATCAGGAAGCCTTTTTTCCTGGAGCGCCCTCTCTACAATCTCGTTGGCTCTGGGTGCAACCTGCGCAAGAAGGGCCGCAAATCGCTCCTCTCCCAAATGCCTACGTAACGAGTTTATCAATTGCTTTGCGTATTCTATGTAAGGACTTTGGACATACTCAAAAAGAGCTTTTGCCAACAACGCGCAAGCCAGGACGACATCTAACTGCCCGAAACCAGCATATATCATACCGATATTGTGTAGTGTAATACCCTCCCCTGAGCGGTCGCCCACTTCGCGCCAGATAGCGAGGGCTTGCTGGTAGTAGGCGAGGGCTTGCGGTTTCTGGCCCAACGCATTGTAGACGCGACCCAGGTTGTTGAGGGTGGTTCCCTCCCCTGAGCGGTCGCCCACTTCGCGCCGGATAGCCAGGGCTTGCTGGTAGTAGGCGAGGGCTTGCGGTTTCTGGCCCAACGCATTGTAGACGCGACCCAGGTTGTTGAGGGTGGTTCCCTCCCCTGAGCGGTCGCCCACTTCGCGCCGGATAGCCAGGGCTTGCTGGTAGTAGGCGAGGGCTTGCGGTTTCTGGCCCAACGCATTGTAGACGCGACCCAGGTTGTTGAGGGTGGTTCCCTCCCCTGAGCGGTCGCCCACTTCGCGCCGGATAGCCAGGGCTTGCTGGTAGTAGTCGAGGGCTTGCGGTTTCTGGCCCAGATCATCGTAGACGCCTCCCAGGTTGTTGAGGGTGGTTCCCTCGCCTGAGCGGTCGCCCACTTCGCGCCGGATAGCCAGGGCTTGCTGGTAGTAGTCGAGGGCTTGCTGTTTCTGGCCCAGATCATCGTAGACGCCTCCCAGGTTGTTGAGGGTGGTTCCCTCGCCTCGGCGGTCGCCCACTTCGCGCCGGATAGCCAGGGCTTGCTGGTAGTAGTCGAGGGCTTGCTGTTTCTGGCCCAACGCATCGTAGACGCGACCCAGGTTGTTGAGGGTGGTTCCCTCGCCTGAGCGGTCGCCCACTTCGCGCCGGATAGCCAGGGCTTGCTGGTAGTAGTCGAGGGCTTGCGGTTTCTGGCCCAGATCATCGTAGACGCCACCCAGGTTGTTGAGGGTGGTTCCCTCCCCTGAGCGGTCGCCCACTTCGCGCCGGATAGCCAGGGCTTGCTGGTAGTAGTCGAGGGCTTGCGGTTTCTGGCCCAACGCATTGTAGACGCCGCCCAGGTTGTTGAGGGTGGTTCCCTCCCCTGAGCGGTCGTCCACTTCGCGCCGGATAGCCAGGGCTTGCTGGTAGTAGTCGAGGGCTTGCGGTTTCTGGCCCAGATCATCGTAGACGCGACCCAGGTTGTTGAGGGTGGTTCCCTCCCCTGAGCGGTCGCCCACTTCGCGCCGGATAGCCAGGGCTTGCTCATATAAACGCAACGCTTTGTGTGTACGTCCGATTGCGTGGGATATCCCAGCTAGATTATGTAGAACGCTACCTTCCAATGCACGGTCTTGCCCTTCGGCTAATTCCAGGGCCTGCTCTGTGAGGGCAATGGCTCTTCGTTGATCGCTGAGCCGGTGTAGTATCCATCCCCAATAGAGTAGATACCGGCTACGTTCAATTCCCTCGACAAATTGCCATCCACGAGTAAGATCATCGTAACAAAGGAGAGCCAGCCCTATTATTGCTCGTCCCTGAACGAGTTGACCGTATATGTATTTTGCCAGCCCGGCATATACCTCGCCAAAACGCTTCAGCAACTCCTCGCGTTTGCTCTGATCGGCCATATATTTTTCAACGAAAGGATGTATTACCGGCGGTAGGCGGTATACGTATTCACTATCATTGCTCTCAGAAAGCGGTTCGCGGGTCAAGAGACCACGCTGCCAGAGTGTATAGAGATGGTCTTCAATAGGAGAAGCTTTAGAAGTCTCATCCTGTTCTGGATCAAGAATGCTTACTGCGTCCTCTGGGAAGAATGGCGCGTGAAAGATCCAGAGCTTGCTAAATGTGTCGCGTAGTTCGTTTGAAAGCCAGCGCACACTGTAGTCAACGTTGGCAAACATCTTATGCTGGCGATGTTCGACGTCAATAAACCTATTTTCTGCCGAGTGCAGGTATTTTTCGTGATCGGCGAGGAAGTTTTGAAAAGAAATGGAACTTGAGTTGAATGCTTTGCCGAGGAGCGAGAGGCCGAGGGGATGACCGTCTACGCGCTGGCTCAATTGTCGTGCCAGGGCATCATCAATCTTTTTGACATGATTAGGTGCGCTTTGTTTGAATAATGCCGCTCCCTCGTCTGGCGCAAGCCCAGGCAGCTCTAGATGTTGCTCCCCGCTCAGACCGAGCAGGTGACGCGAGGTGTAGAGAATGGTAGTGCGTTCGTTGGGAAGCTTTTGGATAAACTCGATCAGGGTGATCGCTCCGGCATCCTTTGCTTTTGTGGCTTCATCCAACGTTTCCAGATTATCCAATACAAGTAAGGTACGCTGCCTATGTAAGCGTAGTAGAATCTGTTTCTCAAGTTCGATCTGGTCGGTGTTTTCCTGCGGGTTTATGCCGAGAAAACGGGCGAGGCTGGCTGTGAACACCGCGAGCGTGGGTACGGTTTCCATCGAGATTGCCCACACGCCGCCGGGCCAGGCATGCGCGAAGCGTTCTGCTGCCACGCGGGCGAGCGCGGTCTTGCCCTGGCCGCCGTTGGCATGAATGGCGATGATACGCGGGCGGCTGTCTCCGGTAAGCCATTTGCCCAACTTGATTTGCTCGTCGATGCGTCCCTGGAATGCGCCCTGCACCCCTGTCAGTTCGTGGATGATGCCACGTAGCGCGTCCTTTTGCTCGTCGCGCACATCTGGATCGCCGCGTGCAGTTGTATATCCTGGAGCAGGTTGAGTGAGCGAGGTATACAGGACAAGATTGCCTGCGGCCCAGACTCGTTCGCTCTTTGCCAGGGTGAGACGCGCCTGCACAAGGGCTTTCTCAACGGACACTCCTCGCGCAAGATCGTTATAAAATGTACGGGAAAAGTCCCGCGCATCGTCATCATGGATGGAGAAGCGCATGCCCAGCGCGTAGGGAATTTGCTCATGTATGAGCGCCTTTGCCAGATTGCTGAAGACGGTTTTGCCGGGTGTGGCGCTTTGACAGGCATTGAGGGTGACTAGGAAGACGCTGCCCTGCAGGCGCTGCACAAACTCGCTCGCTGAAATGTCTTCGCGTGTGCCATCGTCTCGCTCAAAACATAGCACAGCCTCGCCGTTCTGCCCGCCGTGTCCCATAAAATGCACCACAAGCTGCTCCTGACCAGCCACCAGTTCCCTCAAATATTCTATTGTGGGCGGCCATGCTCGTTCTAAACTTATGGTGCGCTTCTGTTTCGACACAATCTCGGTGAGGCGCGTCCATTCGCCTTGAATGTTAAGAGGAGCAAGAACATGACTGAGTGGGCTTGAGGCAACGGCGATGATGTGCAACTCGTTCAGGTTGGTTGGCGGCGCGATTCGTTGATCGAGAGGCAGGCCGCGCACGAATGAGCAGGAACAGGCGAGATAGCCGTTGGGGCCGTAGGCGTATTCCCAGGGGATGGTATCCAGTACGTCATCAGTAGCAACGAGCAGGATGCGGGATGGCTTTGTAGAAAGGGCCTGGAATGCTGGACTATCCTGTGGAAAGAGCGCGGTGTAAAGTGTTTTGCCATAGGTGACGGGATCATGCAAGGGATGCGGCAGGCCGTTTGTGTTGTTGGGGATGAGCGTTTGCAGGTCGAAGGTATGCGAAAGGGTGCCGTTGCAGGTCACAGTAACCTGGGCCGACTGGGAGTTCGGGCGCGCGAGGTGCAATTCTATGTTCATGCCACACTCGATTTCTGTTGCTTACTACACGTACTGCGACGATGTGCGCGTTGCTGCCGATACCACTGTCGATTGTACAGTATAACAAGTTGAACATGTTCTATCAAGTATTTGGGAATTCAAGGTTCCACCAACTATGGGGTGCTAAAACCAGGGCGACCGCAAGGGTCGCCCCTACCGATGCGGATGGTAGGGGCGACCCTTGCGGTCGCCCTGGCACCCCATAATTGGTGGAACTGAATTCAAGCGGCGATTGAATTTGGATTGAGTAGGAAGGCAACTACAAGAGATAAGATACCTGTTCCTGGAAAACTGTCGATGTTGTACACTTGCACAAAGAGTATCCAAACATATCGCATAAAGGAGACGCATATGGCAGCATACATCATCGCCGATATCGAGATTCTTGACCCCGAAGAGTACCGGAATTACGCACAGCACACTCAGGCAACGCTGGATAAGTACGGCGGGAAGTTTATTGTGCGCGGCGGGCAGAGCGAGACGATAGAGGGAGACTGGCAACCGAAGCGGGTTGTGGTTATCGAATTTCCGAGTATGGAGCAGGCGAAGGTATGGTACAATTCGCCGGAATATTCGGCTATCGCGCCGATACGGCAGCGTTCGACTCATTCGCGGATTATTCTGGTGCAGGGGGTGTAGGGACGCGATTCATCGCGTCCACCTCGGTGAAGGCGCACGACAGGCCGAGGTGGACGCGATGAATCGCGTCCCTACACAAACATTTCAACAGGTATTTTGTCAACATGCATGATCGTATCCACCTTGCATGAAACGGGATGAGAGGCTGATGGACACGATCATGTATGTTGACAAAAGAGCGGGGATGCTTGCCCCCTGTCATCCTGAGCGAAGCGAAGGATCTCCGGCGTCCCGCGGAATTGTGCGTTGAGACCGGAGATCCTTCGCTTCGCTCAGGATGACATGTATGGAGAGGTCCTATTTTTTTTGCCAGCATGCATCATCACGTCCCTACAAACACATTATTATTGCGAATACGGCCAGACGCGCACCGTACCATCCTGGCTGGCGGAGGCGATTTCTTTGCCGTCGGGGGACCAGGCTACCTGCCAGATGATATCGGTGTGGCCGGAATAGAGCAGGTAGGTTTGACCTGTGGAGGGGTCCCAGATGCGGATGGAGTATTCGTCTCCGGCGGAGGCGATGCGGGTGCCATCGGGGGACCAGGCAAGGGCGTAGACCTCGTTGTTGCTGCCCTGGCCTTCGTAGGTGAGCAGGGTTTTGCCTGTGGTGGGGTCCCAGACTCTGGCGGAATTGCCGGAGCGCGTGGGGCCGCTTTCTCCTGCTGAGCCGGTGCCGGAGGCGATTTTTTTGCCATCAGGCGACCACGCGACTGTCCAGACGGGGTTATTATGATCCTTATAAGAGATAATCTGCTTTCCGGTTGAGGCATCCCAGACCTGGACGGTACCATCGTGGCTGGCGGAGGCGATCTCTTTGCCATCGGGCGACCACGCGATACGCTCTACGGAGTCGGAGTGGCCTGAATAGAGCAGGAGTTGCTTGCCGGTTGAGGCGTTCCAGACGGTGACGAGGTTATTGTTGTTGCCTGCGGCGATGCGCTTGCTGTCAGGCGACCAGGCAATGCCCTGGATGAAGTTGCCCTGGGTAGTGAGGGTTGCCATGACATGACCGGAGCTTGCATTCAAAATGGTGACAGCGCCAGATGCGCCGCCTGCCGCGACGCGGGTGCCATCGGGCGACCACGCGACCGCGAAGACGTAGTTGGCTTTGCCGGGGAAGGTGTAGGTCCATGAAGCTTTTCCAGTTTTGGCATCCCAGACCTGAACGGTGCCGTCATCGCTACAGGAGGCGATGCGCTTGCTGTCGGGAGACCAGGAAAGATTGATGACGCCGTTGCTGTGTCCTTTGTAGACGAGCAGCGCGGCTGGGCCAATGGGTACTTTGGGAGTGGGTGTGGCACGTACCGTTGTGGGAGTAGGCGTTGTTGATGTGGGCGCGGCATTGGTGGAGGATGAACAGGCGGCTAATAGCAGTGCCATAATACAGGCCAGCACACGCGGTAGATTGCGAACAAAAAGAAGGAATAGACGAATACGACCTTGCGAATGCCTCATGGCAGACTTCCCTTTCTTATAGCCTGACGAGCAGAGAGATGATCTGTGTCAAGCATAGCGGAGAAAAAGCTCAGGTGTCATTCGTCAAAGGACGTATTTTTTGTGCCTCCACCATTTATTGGGGGGTCAGAGCGAGTGCGAGTTTGACCAGGGCGACCGCAAGGGTCGCCCCTACAATAAATTGTTCTTGTAGGGGCGACCCTTGCGGTCGCCCTGGCTTTGATGGAACCATTTTTTGTTATGAATTAGCCTCTCAGGGAAGTATTTGGAGTGTTCTGGCCTGCGCAATAGCATGCGTGCGGCTTGTAGCGTCAAGTTTGATGTAGATGTGTTCGAGGTGCTTTTTGACGGTGCCGACGGTGATGAACAGTTGGGCGGCGATCTCGCGGTTGGAGAGGCCATCAGCAGCGAGGCGCAAGACATCCATTTCGCGCTTGCTGAGCGGGTCGAACCTCTTATCAGGGAGATGAAGGCTGGAGGATGCTTCACAGCTTGCGATTTCAGGGAGTAATGTAGGGGTGGATGTAGTGGTAACGGAATATCGCTGTACAAGGGGAGCAACATCATGTAATAAGCGGTTGGCGTTGCGACCATAGAAATGCTGCTGTCCAACGAGAGCGAGCAGGCGCATAAGCAGCGTATAGGCATCATCGAACTGGCTTTGCAAGTATGCGAAAAGGGCCTGATCGAAGAGGAGAGCGGCTATTGTGTAGGAATCGCAACAGGATTGGGCAAGGGCAAGCGTCGCTTCGGTGTATTCCTGAGCGCGAATGTAATCGCCCTGGACGCGCGCAAGTTCTGTGAGGACTGTCAGGGTGAATAGCTGCTGGTAGGTGGGTGAAAGCGTGTTTTGGGGATACGCTGAGAGGAAGTGCAGGCAGGAGTTGAGGTCGTAGAAGGCTTTGTCTTGCTCTCTCATCAGGCGGGCAAAGAAGCCGCGTGTGAAGGTGGCGGCTACGAGACTGGCGGGTGAGGGCAGTTTGCTGGCGTATACGATAGACTCTGTGAATTGTTGTATTGCAGGGTAGTAGTCCAGCAGGTCGGTGGTGTGCGCGAAATGGCCGAGTGGTTCCCAGAGATAGGCGGGGAAACCGAGGATGTGCGCGGCTTCGAGCGATTCTTTCCAGACCTGTCGCGCCTGGGTATATTTTCCCTGCGACCAGAGCAGGCCGCTTAAGCGGTTGAGAAAATGCGCGAGGTGGGGATAATCATGTGTATACCTGCTGGCCTGGATGCTCCAGAGCAGGGCCTGCTCTGCTTCAGCCGGATTGTCGAGGCGTCCGGTGATGTAGAGGAGATTCGCCATCAGGTGTGTGACCTGGGCATATTGTTCCTGTTGCCACGCTTGTAGGAAGGCGGCAAATAAAAATTCGCGCTCGCGTTCGAGCTGTGAGATATTGCCGGAATAGTGTTCCATATAGGCAAGCGCGTAGCCCTGTAGTGACCTCGGTGCGCCGGAGATGGCTTGTGGCTCCAATAATTCCAGCCGCTCCATCGCGTAGGCACAGGCCAGCGGGTCGTTTTGGAAGCGGGTGTGAAAGATGGAGGGCTGTGCGACCTCAGGCAAGCCTATTTCACAAACAGGAGCAGGCTCTTTAGAAGGATTTGGATGTGTACTCCTGTTATGGTTGTTCTGCTTGCGCTGCTCCTGATTGAATCCCGGCATGTTGTTTTCCTGTGATTTCGGATGCAGTTTATGAACTTTGCTAAAAGAGCGGGGAATACTCGCCTCTGTCATCCTTCAGTACGCCTCTGTCATCCTGAGCGCAGCGAAGGATCTCCGGTGGCGATACCCGATTCGATCTGCGCGCGAGATCCTTCGCTGCGCTCAGGATGACAGGAGGGAAGCGAAGGATGACATGCCTGAAGAGGCTCCGTATGCGCTGATTTGATTATAAACCAGCGCCTCAATAGATTGCCGGGTGAGATGAGCCAGGCGATGGCTCCGGCAGCCAGCACAATCAACATTGGCTCGATGGGAGCGCGAAAACGGGGGCTGCCGTAGAAGTAGAGTGCCTGGGCGATGGTGAGCAGAATCATGAAGTAAATGAATAGCAGTTCGCGCCAGCGCTTGATTTGTGCTACCAGCCCGATTGCTGCCAGGACAAAGAGCAGGATGGGAAAGGTTTTCATCATGAATAACACGATTTTTGAAGAGGTCTGGCCCGGGAAGCGGTCAACGGGCAGGTCAGCCTCGTGCGTGTCGGGTACCCAGAGGTTGAGAAAGTGGAACAGGAGCAGGCGCGGCATATAGTCCAGGTGCGAGCTAATCCACTGGTAAGCGGCGTTTTTAAAGGTATCTTCGCGGGCAACCTCGCAAGGGGGCTTACAGTCGATGAGCGGGAAAGTGTAGGCTACCTTTGGCACCGCGACTAACGGGTTGATCCAGGTGCCAGGGAAACCATTTGGGTAGGCAGATCTGGTGAGCGACATCGAGTTGTACGCGCCGAGCAAGACAGTGCCATCACCTGTCGCGACGGGGATGAAGCTGTGCGAAACCTGGTAGTTGCGGATAGTCCAGGGCGCAATCAAGATACAGGCAAGCAGGCTGGTCAAGACGATTCCCATCAGCGTGACACGGCGGCGCAGCAATTTGAGCCAGATCATTATTATGGCCCACACCACTACCAGGGCAATGACAATGATGCCATTGGGGCGCGTGAGCGAGAGCAGGCCAAGCAGGATACCACTGATGAGCCAGAGACTCCACGCTCCGCCTTCTTTGCGCATCAGGCGAAGGAGCGTGTAGCAGAGCGCGAACAGGAAGAACGTGTAAAGCGTTTCGGTGTAGAGCCAGCCCGTGTAAATAAACATTTCGGGATAGATGGCGGCGAACAGGCCCGCGAGAAGACCGATGCGGCGACCAAAGAGGTCTTGAGCGAAAAGATAGACCAGGACGCAGGTGCCGGAGTCGAGCAGGCTGAGCAGCATGCGCGCCACGAAATCGTTGGAGCCGAAGAAGATGGAGAGGCCGGAGAGCATGAAGGGCCAGAGCGGGGCACGATAAACGGTTGCAATATATGGATGCAGGCAGAAACAATGCTCGCTGACGAGGTTCAGGCCTATAGTCTGATAAAAGAGCGAATCGTGCTGCGGCGTATAATTGCGTGCCACCGTGACGTTATAGAGGACACGGACCAGCATGGCCAGGAAAAATACGCTCCACGCGGGGAACAGTGATTTGATACGCTGCATAAATGAAGCCGCCTGTATTTATAAAATTCTACTCATGTGAGACGAATGATAGGGATGCAGGTAACAAACGTGAGGTTTCGGCAATTATTGGGTGTGAAGCCAGGATGAGTAGAGGAGCCAGGGCGACCGCAAGGGTGCGCCCCTACAAGAATGGCCCTTGTAGGGGCGCACCCTTGCGGTCGCCCTGGCTCCTGCCGGAAAATACGTTTGAACATTCTTGCTAGATACTGCTATAATGAAAGACAGAGCAACGGCAGCGTATTGCTGCCGGGAAGCATCACACGAGGAATGGAGTTGTCATGCAGCAGGATCATTCAACTTCGCAGCCTGAACCGGTTGTCACGGGAGATAGTACCGTGAAACAGCCTGATCTCTTCGCGGGAACGGCTACGGTTATTCAGGAACCGCCCGATCCGCAGACCACGCCTTTTCCGCCGATTGTCCGCACGAATCCGCTAACCGATCAGTCGAGTCTGGCCGCCTGTTTTGTGCCGTATCAACAGGAATTGCAGTTGCGCGGCAAGTCCAATTATACGATTACCTGCTTCCTTTCCGACCTCAAGATGTTCAGCGATTTCATTGGCCGCGATACTCCAGTAGGGCGCATTACAAAGGAGAACCTGACCGACTGGCTGATGAAATTGAAGTTCGGCACGCCAGGACAGACTCCTGCCCCCAAGACGATGGCGCGCCGTGTGACCTTCCTGAAAAACTTCTTCTCCTGGCTCACACGCGAGGGCGTGGTACATGAAGACCCTGCCGCGAGCCTGGTGCTGGAACGGCCTTTGCCGCCGCTGCCCCAGTTGTTGTTTGATGACGAGGTACAGCGCCTGCTGGAGAGCGCATCCAGCGACCCGCGCACCTACTGCCTGGTGTACCTGGTGCTGCATGGTGGCCTGAAGAAGGAAGAGGTCATGGCTTTGAAGGTTGAGCATATCGACCTCTCCGACGAGCAGGCTCCTGCGGTGACGGTGCATTTTCCGGCCTCGACGGGCAAGCAGCATCGGGAGCGCCGCCTGACGCTTCCGGCGGAGTTTACGGGCATTCTACGCGCTTATATGGCGAAATATCACCCGACCAACGAACTGTTTGTTTGCACAGATCGCAACCTGAACTACATCCTGGCTCGCGCCGTCAAGGCTGCGGGAATCAAGAAGCGCGTGACACTGCAATTGCTGCGCGATACTTTCGCAGTGCGGCAGTTACGGGCCGGTGTGCCGCCAGATGCATTACGCGAGAAGCTTGGCCTGTCGGACGAGGCGTGGCAGGAATCGCGTGAGAAGTACCGCCGGTTGGCATTCTCGAAGTGAGCCTCATGGAGTTTTACATAATACAGGGAGATACTGGCTTCTATGTCATCCTGAGCGCAGCGAAGGATCTGCGTCCTCCAGCAGAATCGCGTGCCCAGACCGGAGATCCTTCGCTGCGCTCAGGATGACATGGTTGGGTTTGGGATGGCATGGTTGGGTTTGGGATGGCATGGTTGGGTTTGGAATGACATGGTTGGGGTCAGGATGATATGGGATAGTATTCTCCCCGTATTGTGTAAAACAAGGCTCATTTCGGTTGTCCAATTGTATGTGAATAGAGGGCGGATTTGCGGGCGATGGTTTTGTGGAGCATGTAGGCATTGAAGACGAGCGCGCCAATGATGAAGGGTCCGCAGCAGAAGACGCTCAAGCCCAGGGTGATGACCGCGAAGATAGCGGAGATCACAACAAAGGGCCAGTAGAGCAGAAGGCTACAGATCACCAGTATAACGCCCGTTACGACTTCGCCGATCATGAGCCAGCCGATACCATAGATGCCGAGCAGGAGCGAGACCGCTACCTCGATAACGAGCGGAAGCGTATTGCCATATCTTGTGACGGTCGGTTGAGGAAGAACAGGGTCGGGAATGGCGCGAGGTCGAGGCCGGTAGACCTGTCCGGCGCTGAATTGCGTTTGCTCGACGTAGACGCGGCTGAAGGCAGAGGCAAAGGGATCGGGCGTCTCCTGCGTCGTCTCACTTTGTTGCGTCTGCGGCACGCTTTCTATCTTTTGGATGGTTGTGCCGCATGATGGACAGATACTGACGGTATCGGGTATCTCTGAACCACACCGTTCACAGATTGTCATCTATAATTTCCCTGTTCTAGTGCCTGCGCAAATACATTTTGTCGCCTGTAACCGCGTTATCCGGTTGCAATATTCCAATTATTGTCCCTGCTGATGATATCAAACGAACCGGTTTGGGCCGTTTGCAACACCTGCCAGGAAGCTCCCGGTACCTGTGGCGCTTGAACGAGCGTCGAGTGTACCGTTTTGTGAAGCTTGCCAGTAATAGCTGCTGGTGTAATGACCAGCAGCGTTGGATGTGCCAGCCGCAATACGTCGCTCAGGACTGCGGGAAAGGCTTTATTGACCTCGCCCATAATCTGCACGACGTTGGCTTGCAGGTAGTGGTGGTCGAGCGTGGTTTCCAGGCCTTCCAGCGCGTGTTTGCTCAGGGCTGCTGCTCCTACTAACAAGATACGTATGCCGGGGGCGAGTAGACGCACGATCAGCCCGTTGTCAAGCTCCTCGGCGCTTCCTTTATGGAGCGGGGAAGAGGGCCAGAAGACCTGGAAGGCTAGCTGACTGCCGAGCGTGATGACCGCGCCCTGGCGCACCTGGAGATAGGTGATGCCGTGTTCGTTGATGGTTCGGCGAAAGAGCGCGTAGCCGGTACTCGGGTGCAGCATTCCGGCGTCCGCGACCTCGCCCACTTGATAGCGCGTCAATACGTCCTGTAGGGCGGTGAGATGATCCTGGCGAGGTGAAGTGAGCATAACCAGATCAAGGGTACGCTGCCATGAAGGCAAACGGCCATCCAGTTCCTCGCTCAGTGAAGTCACATCCAGCCCTCCGTCGATTAATGCGGTTTTACCGTCAGCCGTCCGAATGAGAATAGCCTCACCCTGCGGCGGTTGGCCTGCTGGCCCGACACTCAAAAAGGTGATGGTCAACTGCCCGTTCGCGCTGGCCGTTGCTGCGGTAATACCAGTTGCTAACATTACGATCAACGCGGCGCAGAGTTGCAGGATCAAGCGGGAACGTTTTGATAGTACTGGTTTCGGTTTTTTCAGGAGGCCGGAATGTTGTGTTGAGGTCCATTTTCGCAGAGGAGTTCCGGCCAGTACGATCAACAGAAAGGCGTAATATATCCAGGCGAGACGACCATCAATGTTGCTGACATTGAGATAGGCCCCCGGTAAACTCGCGCCCCAGGAAACAACCTGGAGCAGGTACCAGAGGAGCGGCCAGATAATCCAGCCAACGAATATGGCAGCCTGCAGCGAAAGCAGGCCGACCAGACAGACGCAGGAACCAAGCGCGAGAAATATGCCTAAAGGCGGCACTGTGAGCAGGTTGGTGAGCGGCGCGATAAAAGAAATCTGGCTGAAGGTGAGAGCGAAGATGGGAAGAGTTGCTACCTCTGCGGCGAAGGTGACGGCGATAATTTCGGTGAGGATATGACCTGCTAAAGGAAGATGTTCTAGTGGGCGCAGCAGACGCTGGAAGAACGGAGTGAGCATGACAATTCCGAGTGTGCCAAAGAAAGAAAGTTGAAAGCCCGCGTCCCAGAAGACAAACGGGTTCAGCAGGCTCATCAGCAGGACGGCAAAGGCAAGCGCATTATAGACGTTATAGTAGCGACCGAAGCGCGGGGCGATAGCCGCGAGGATGCCCATGATACCGGCGCGCATAGCAGGCCCGCCACCACTCAGGAAGGTATAGCAGAGAATGCAGAAGACGACGAGAGAAGTGCTTATCCATTGGCGGCGATTCTGAGCCTGTTTTTGTGCCGGGAGAAGCCTGCGAAATTGTTGTTGCCTACCCGGCCTTTCATATAGCCTTGTAAAGGCTATCACCAGACCTGCAAGAATAGTGACTTTCAGGCCGGAGGGAGCGATGAGGTGCGCAGTATTGGTTTCGTTAAAGGCGGGAATGTACGGCTTAAGGGCGGGTGTGCGCATGCTCAGGAGGATGGCGATGAGCAGGGCGGCCATTGGTTGGGGCAGCGCCTGTTCGAGAATGGTTGCGAGATGAAGGCGCAGAGTGTAGAGCGTGGAGATAAAAGGATTTCCCCCGGAACTGCCAACGATGAGCCGGGGAAAGGTCATGCTTGCGAGGATGTTGGGTGTGCTATGCGTGGAAGGTGGGTGAAGCGCGCCTGTAAGAGTGACACTATCGCCGTAGTGCGGGCCGTAGGGGTCGTCGAGCGTATTGCCGAGGATGATGACTTCCAGTTCGCCATGCGCACTTTGCCAGGAGTAGCCGCCGGTCGTGTTGATGCCGTTGACGTCAATGGTGAGCAGACGGCTATGGGTTTGCAGCTTTGGTTCGTCGGCTACGGTTCCCCGGATGGAGATGTTTTGCTGGCCGATGAAGGCGCTGATGGCGGTTGGATCGCCGATGGGAGAGGACAGAGCATAGCGCCACGCGCCAAACAGGAGCCAGAAAAGCGCGAGCAGGAGGAGTATTTCCCAATTGAGGCTTTTGCGATAGAGATACCAGTATGTAGCGATGCTGAGCGCAATAAGTCCTGCCCCGCTTAGCAAAGGGAGCGCTGGAAGGTGCAGCCAGGAATTCAGTAGAATACCCGTGATCCAGGCAATGGCGAAGACGACCAGCAGCAGGCCGCGCAGGTCGGGTGTTTTGGTGATACGTTTCATGCGTTTCTCAAACCGTCACGAGATTTTTGATTTTGTCATAAATCGACCTGCTGACGACTTGCAGCAGTTGATCTACAGAAGTGTAGGGGCCGTGTTGATTGCGGTAGTCGATGATTTTTTGCGCAGTGGCGCTGCTGATATGCAGAGCCTGCCGCATTTCATCGACGGTGGCCGTGTTGATGTTGACCAGTTGGCTGCTGCCTGTGCTGGGGGTTCCGTTTGCGCCTGGGCCAGGGACACCGCCGAGGTAGGTTGGTGGAACTTCTCCTTTGGCAATGACGTAGACTTCCTGCCCATCGGTCAAGGGAGCAGCAAGATTGAGCGCGACTAAATTGGCGTCAGGAAGCGGGCCGCCTGCAGCCTGTAGCAACTCGTAGACACGAGCGCCTTGAGGAAGCGTATAGACGCCGGGATTTTTCACCGCGCCTACGACGTAGACGTGAATGACGCCGCCTGTCGGAGTTCCATTCGCGCTTTGTGTGTTAAAATTCTGCTGACCCAGGCTCGAAGTAGAGTTGGTAGTAGAAGGGCTGAACCAGATATAAGCGATTACTCCGGCAAGCGCGAGTGTCAGAACGGCAGCGATAATGCGTGTAAGCTTCTTTTTGCGCGAAGGCTCAGATACGGCTGGCAGCGCCGGATTGCTATCCAGTTCCAGTTTAGGCAGGATGGATGGTAGAGGTGGCTGCGTAACTGGAAGCGGTGGAAGTGTTTGTGAAGATGGCGAAAGGGTTGGTTGTGTTGTTGGTGGTATTATTTGCGTTGGCGTTGTTGAGGATACGGGTGGTTGATAGTGCGATGTTGGTGAAACGACGAAGCGAAATTGTGGTTTTTGTGACATAACACATTTCCCCCTCTTTGTGTTAATGCCGCTAGAATAGCAGCTTCATGCCGCATATGTCAATATATACTCTCAAAGTACTTTACTATTAGAATACACAAGGAAATCATCTTTAAAGAAGCAATGCCCTTTCAGTAAAATTATGCCGATATTATAAGGGAACGTATATGGATTTTAAGGAAAAAGAATTTAATTGATAATGTAGAATACAAGAAAAGCTCAAGGAATACATCAAACTGTTGTGTATATATGCTAGATTCGCAGAAACTTTTGCACAGGGAAAAACGTAGTATGGGTGGAGATGAGAAGTTGATAGGGTGTAGGAAAGAAGGCGAAAGGACAGAGAGAAAAGAAAGTAGGAGGAACACATGACACAATCCGCGGAACAGAAAACTGGAACCAGCAACCAGTACTATGACCTGGTAAGCATTATGTACCACTCGCTAAAAGGCGCAACGACCTATGAGAAGTACATTCATGATGCCGAGCAGCGCGGTGATAACGAACTGGCGCAGTTCTTCCGCAGAGTGCAGCAAGAAGATCGCCAGCGCGCACAACAGGCTCAGCAGCTTCTGGCCAGTCGCGTCAGCCAGGGTGGATCGCGCTAGCCCGTTCTGGAGGGTATGGTGAAATTAGATGAGTTTGTCGCCAAAGTGCAAAAACGCGCTGATCTAGGCTCGCATGAAGAAGCTGCGCGAGTGGTCAACGCGACGTTGGCGGCGTTAGGTGAACATTTGACGGCTGGCGAAGCCGATGATCTCGCGGCGCAACTGCCACCTGAAATGGCGCAGGCGCTTACGCAAACGAGCGTCGTTTCGGCTGACTCTTTCGGCCTGGATGAATTTTTCCGGCGTGTGGCAGAATACGCCGGTATTCCACTGACCGAGGCATCACTCGATGCGCGTGTAGTGATCGGAGTGCTGTGCGAATCGGTCACGATGGGCGAGATCGAGAATGTGCGCGCTCAACTACCTGAAGATATCCGCCAACTCTTTATGGTGGAGAACGAAGGAGATATCCCTGAAGTGAGGCAGTAGTGGTAATGGGGAATGAAAGCAGGTAATACACGGGCTGTTTTCCGTGTGGCCTGCTTTTTTTTGTTTGGTTGGTTTGCGGAAATATCATTGATAGAGTGGCTTGCCATAATCACGCTTCTCCCGTAGTTGCCTTTGCGCATGGTTGACGTATATGGTATTATCTTGATGAAGTCCCCGTAGCTCAGTGGATAGAGCAGGGAACGCAATGCTGACGTAGCTCAGGGGATAGAGCACCACACTCCGGATGTGGTGGTCGCAGGTTCGAATCCTGTCGTCAGCGTTATTTTGAATGCAAGGCCGTCCTTCACATCAGGACGGCCCTTTTTGTATCTACCCCATCAACCGTTCCGCTCGCCGTATCGTCTCTTCTGTCGCCCAGACGCGGTTGCTTTCCTGAAGCCTTCTTAGTAGCAGCCTCGCAACCAGTTTAGGGGAACGGCTGCCAAAGACCACCACATCTGATCCTTCAAGTGGCAAATGGTCATGGAGCGAGAGGAGAAGCCTGCCATCGGGTTGTTTCTCCTCGTAAAGAAACAGGGACTGAGGTATTTTTTGCTGTTCAGTAAGCATGAACTGGTGGAAACAGAAATTGTTTTGGAACCCCTGTGAGAAGTGGAAGAAAATGTACGTATATTAAGTAATGCCTCAATATACCTATCCAGAGGAACGGTAGGTTTTCTGAGGCAGCAAGCATAACCTGGCGAAAGGGATGTTCTTTATCCTTACTTGCAGTACCCGTTCGCAAACGCGGGTACAGGTGGTCCCACAACAACTTTTATTTCTCTGTTAGGAGGACACAATGCTCAAGAAGCCCAGGCCGCGTTTTCTTATGTTGTCCTTTTCGGTGACAGCGCTCCTTCTTTTACTTTTGAGCGCCTGTGGTGCGCCAACCACTCCGCCGACAACCAACCCCTCTGGCAATGCCACGAAGGGTGGTGTTTGGACCGATGACCTCTATGAAGAGCCAGACTCGTTGTTGCCTAATGCATCATCGGAGACTTTCTCAGACATGGTTGATCAGACGCTGTATGCCCCGCTCTTTGTTGGCGATACGAAAGGCGCGATTCAGCCCGGTCTCGTCACACGTATTCCCTCGGTAAGCAACGGTGATGTCAGTTCTGACCTGAAGACCTGGACGTTCCACCTGCGCCCCAATTTGAAATGGTCTGATGGTCAGCCGCTCGATGCGCGCGATGTTGATTTTACCTGGCGTCTGTGGACTGGCGGTAAATATGCTGCTGCCAGCACCGTCGGCCTCAATCTGATCACTTCTGCTGATGTTTCGTCCGATCATCTGTCGATCACATTCCACTTGAAGCAGCCATTCTCGCCATTCCTGTCAGTGTGGACCGATGGCCTTGAAGCGCCAATGCCTGCGCACCACTTTGCCGGCATGGATCCGGGCAAAATTCAGTCCTCTTCTGATAACCTGAAACCGACCGTGTTCAGCGGCCCGTTCATGTTGAGCGAAAGCGTGCCTGGCGACCACTACACTGTGGTGCGCAATCCCAACTACTATCGTGGCTCTGCTGATGGCGAGAATCTGCCGTACCTGGATAAGATTGTTTTCCGCATCGTACCTGACCAGAACACGATCCTTAAAGACCTGCAGGCTGGCTCTATTGACTCGGCCTACTTCCTGGATGTGACCAAGTACCTCGCCTATCAGAAGCTTTCCAGCACCTATACGCTGGTGACAAACCCCAACGCTTCGAACTTCGAGGCGATGTACTTCAACTTCCACAATCCTATTCTGGGAACAGATGTCAATGTGCGCAAGGCTATGGCTATGGCGATTGACCATAACGCCTTGATCGATACGGCACGACGCGGTTATGCCTCACCCCTCTGCACCGATCATGGGCAGGCTTATGTTCCAGGTTATCAGAAAGATGCCCCGTGTCCTCCGTTTGACCCGACTGCTGCAGGTAAACTGCTCGATCAGGATGGGTGGACGATGGGGTCAGATGGCTATCGCCATAAGGGCAGCCAGATGCTGCAATTCCAGTATTCAACCACCGCGAACAACTTCTGGCGCGCGGACGACGAACTGGTGCTGCAGCAGAACTTCAAGGCCATCGGCATCAAGCTCAACATCCAGAACTACCCGGCCAGCACCTTCTTTGGTTCCTTCCTGACGGATGGCAAGCCTGGCGTATATGACATCGCGGAGTTCGAGGACGCGCTCTCCTACGATGCTGATGACTCTGGCCTGTTCTCTTGCAGCCAGTTCCCGCCAGCGGGCTTCAACATCGACTTCTACTGCAATCACCAGTTGGATAACCTGTTCACGCAGGAACAATCAACTGCTGATCCGAATCAGCGCCAGCAGATTTTTAACCAGATTCACCAGATCTACCTGACCGAGTTCCCCTTTATCACGCTCTACAGCCCGATTGATATAGCGATGCACAAGAACAACACGCATAACTATATGTTCGGACCGGAAGGCGCGGCTGAGACGATTCAGGTCTGGAACTGGTGGTGTGACGGCGGACAGTGCTAAGCGCTGAAGTCTCTTGATCGCCAGGGTTTGCATGTAATTGATGAGGTTTCCGGGGAGCGAATCGTTCCCCGGAAACCTCATCGACTGTTTGAAACAAAAGGCTGCTGAAGTCAGTACTCTGCTGTTTTCTCGGCATAAATACTGACTATTGACGCAGAGAGATAGAAATATGGTAAACTATGTCCAATATTATTTGTCCTCTTTGCTCGATAGCCGGAGGTAACTATGGGACGCTATGTTATCAGGCGCATCCTACAGGCAATTCCTCTCCTTTTTCTGCTGTCCATTTTCATGTTTACCCTGATTCACCTGATGCCGGGTGGGCCTGACCAGGTTATTTTCAATCCGCATCTTAGCCCGGCCAGCAGGGCGGCGTTACGCGCTCGTTTTGGCCTGGATGACCCTGTGGCGGTTCAGTATTTGAAGTGGCTAAGAAATGTGTTGACGGGTGATTTTGGTTTCTCCTTTGGCACGAACCTGCCTGTCACCTACATTTTAGGGCAGCGTTTCCCCGCTACGCTTGAGTTGTTCGGGTGCGCGCTGACCCTGGCGCTGGTGGTGGCGATATTCCTCGGTGTGATCTCTGCCATCCGGCAGGGAACGATTACCGACTACATCCTCACCACTCTTTCGTATTTTGGCATTGCAATGCCAATTTTTTTGTTTGGCTTGATTGCGCAGTACATTTTCGGCGTGTTGCTTCACTGGTTCCCGACATCCGGTACGGCAACACTGGGCTACCAGCTTGATCCATTTGACGCTTTCGTTGATCATATCCAGCATCTGATCTTACCCATGATGGTCCTCTCCATTACCTTTATCGCCGGTTGGAGCCGCTACATGCGCTCGAGCATGATCGAGGTCATCAAGCAGGACTACATGCGCACAGCGCGGGCGAAAGGGGTTTCTCCTGGTTCACTGATGCTGCGTCATGCGCTACGAAACGCGATTATTCCGCTGATTACGATTGTGGCGCTTGACTTTGGAGCCGTCGCGGGCGGAGCTACCATTACCGAGGGTGTATTTGCGTGGCCGGGTATGGGCCTGCTTTTTATCCAGTCGCTTGAGATACGCGATTATCCAGTGCTGCTGGCGATGCTGATGATCGGGGCGATTTTTGTCATCAGTTTCAATTTGATTGCGGATATCCTGTATGCAGTGATGGACCCGCGTATTCGCTACTCGTAGTTATAGACTACAGAGAGGAGACACGAGATGGAAATATCTGATTCGATCAAGCTTACACCAACCGAGGATGATATTGAGCCATTTCTTGATGCGACGACGGAACTGGTGCAGGAACGCCGAAGCCAGGCCCGCATCATCTTTGACCGGTTCATTCGGAATAAGGCGGCAGTGGTTGGGGCGGCAGCGCTGATTTTCTTGTTTTTGTTCTGCTTTCTAGGCCCCCTTATCTGGCGCATTGATCCCAATTATGCAGACTTGAGTAGTGTGCATGCCTCACTGGCACCCCCTTCGCTGGCCCATCCTTTTGGCACAGATGATGTAGGGCGCGATCAGATGGCGCGCGCGATGGCTGGTGGCCAGGTTTCGCTGCTGGTCGGATTGACGTCCATGTTGATGGCGATAGTGCTAGGTGTCACGATTGGCGCGGTGGCAGGTTTTAATGGGGGCATGATCGATAACATCCTCATGCGCTTTACGGATATTGTGCTGGCTATACCCCTCTATCTCCTGCTGTTTGTGCTATCGGCGACGTTTACAGATGGGACACCGAAGAGTGTGATCATCTTGATAGCTATCTTTGGTTGGACATACGCTGCGCGCCTGGTGCGAGGAGAGTTCCTGGCCTTAAAAGAGCGAGAGTATGTCCTGGCAGCGCGTACCATTGGAGCGAAGGACTTTCGCCTGATGTTCCGCCATATGCTGCCGAACGCAGCCGGGCCGATTATCGTCAACGCCACGCTCCTGGTCGGCTCAAACATTATCCTCGAGTCCGTCCTGAGTTACTTTGGTTTTGGTATCCAGCCTCCTGCGGCAAGCTGGGGAAGCATGATTAACACTGGTCAGGCGTTCTTTGATGCAGACCCCTGGCTGGTATTTGTGCCCGGCCTGCTTATCTTCTTCACGGTACTCAGCTTTAACCTGGTTGGTGATGGTTTGCGTGATGCTCTAGACCCGTATATGACAGAGCGTTAAGGTTGTTAAGAGGAGATATAAACTTGAGCGACAATCTGCTAGAAGTGCAGGACCTCAAGACCTACTTTAAGGTCAAAGCCGGGCGCGTGCGCGCTGTCGATGGGGTCAGCTTTGCGATTAAACCGGGCGAGAAGGTGGGCATTGTCGGAGAAAGCGGCTGTGGCAAGAGCGTCACAGCCCTTTCGATCATGCGCCTGCTGCCCCAACCGCCTGCTGAATATGCTGGCGGCAGCATACTTTTCGAGGGTCAGGACCTGCTAGATTTGCCGGAAAGCGGCATGCGGAAGATTCGGGGCGGCAAAATTGGCATGATCTTCCAGGACCCTATGACCTGCTTGAATCCGACTATGACGGTAGGCAAGCAAATCGGGGAGGCGCTGCGCATTCACCTGAAATTGGGCAAGGACGAGGCGCAGAAACGTGCTATCGCGCTGCTTGAGCAGGTCGGCATTCCTGCCGCTTTCGAGCGCGTCAATTCCTATCCACACCAGTTTAGCGGCGGTATGCGCCAGCGTGTAATGATTGCTATTGCGCTCGCCTGTAACCCCAAATTGTTGATAGCCGATGAGCCGACGACCGCGTTGGATGTCACTGTCCAGGCGCAGATTCTTGAATTGATTAATGGCGTGTGCAGCGACTTTGGTACGGCGGTCATTTTGATTACGCACGACCTGGGTGTGGTAGCTGGAATGACGGACAGGGTGGTAGTGATGTACGCGGGTAAAGTTGTGGAGACGGCCCAGACCGAAGAAATATTTGCGAATCCGCGCCATCCCTATACGCTGGGCCTGCTCGAATCTGTGCCGCGCCTGGATGAACAACGCCACGCCACGCTCAAGACTATTGAGGGGTCTCCACCAGATCTGTTGAAACCGCCGCCCGGCTGCCCCTTTATGCCTCGTTGCGCTTTTGCGCGCGCGATCTGTCGTACTATGCCCCCGCTGGACCCCATTCCGGGTTTTGCTTCTCACTATAAGGCATGTTGGGTTGATGTGACAGATCCGAACGAGCGCGCCTACGCGGAGCGCCGCAGGCAGGCGCGACTAAAAGCCTTACAGGCCGCTGAAGCGGAACCTGTGGCAGTACAGGCAACAGCGCAAACACCGGAGGAAAAGTAAATGTTAGAGACGCAGGTAGCCGATTCCTCGAGCGCAGTGGCGGAGAGCAAGCCACTGGTCGATATCCGCAATCTGAAAATGTATTTCCCTCTGACCAGGGGCATCGTTTTTCAACGGCTGGTGGGATATGTGCGCGCTGTTGACGGTGTGAGTTTCACCATCCAGCGTGGACAAACGCTGGGGCTGGTGGGGGAAAGTGGCTCTGGTAAGACGACCATTGGGCGCACGATTATTCGTCTCTACCGGCCCACCGACGGACATGTATATTTTGAGAACTACGACCTGGCTCGTTTGCCACGGGAGCAGTTGCGCCAGGTGCGCAACCGCATTCAGATGATTTTCCAGGACCCATTTGCTTCTCTCAATCCTCGTTATACGATTGGCTCGCTCATTGCAGAGCCGATGCATATTTATAATGTTGCCTCCAAAAAGGAGATTCGCGACCGGACGATTGAACTGCTGCGCGTGGTGGGTCTGCGCCCCGAGTATATCGACCGCTATCCGCACGAGTTCAGTGGCGGCCAGCGCCAGCGTATTGCTGTTGCCCGCGCGCTATCTATCAATCCCGATTTTGTGATTGCCGATGAGCCGGTATCGGCCCTGGATGTCTCGATACGCGCTCAGGTGTTGAACCTGCTACAGAGGCTTCAGCAGCAGTTTCACCTGACTTACCTGTTTGTCTCGCATGATTTGAGCGTTGTGAGGCATGTAGCCGACCGCATCGCCGTGATGTATCTTGGTAAGATCGTCGAACTGGCCGACCGCGATGAGTTATATAACGCGCCCAAGCATCCGTATACAAAGGCGCTCCTTTCCGCCGTACCTATTCCAGACCCGAAAATTGAGAAACGCCGCAAGCGTATTATCCTGAGCGGCGATTTGCCCAGTCCCATTCGCATACCGTCGGGCTGTCGTTTCCATACGCGCTGTCCGATGGCGCAGAGCATTTGCCGGGAGATCGAACCCGCTTTTGCCCGCAAGGAGGGGCACGACCACTACGCCGCCTGCCATTTTTCTGACAAAGTAACGCCGGTCGTCTGAACCTGTAGGAAAGGATAGAAAAGTCATATGCCAGTGCAGGAGTATGCCGTCGATAGCAACGGTGAGAACCGCGTGCAAATCTTCCGCGAATATGATGGTGGTGAGTTGACCGTTCTGTTAAACCGCGTGATACTTGGTTCGGTTTCTCCAGGAGAGGATGCGCTCCCGGAGCAGGATTTTTCGCTCGACGATGGTTCGGTACTGAAAGTCCGCTACAAAGATGGCAGGGTAGAGGTTTTAAAGAACGAAACAGCCTTGCCTGAAGTACCCCCTTTAAAAGAAAGTTTGCCACAGGCGAGCAGGCCGGAGGGAGCCAGCCAGACTATGTATTTGCTGGCTCGTCCATTTAATAAAAAGGCGTTTGAGGACGAGATATTTGAGACCTCGTGGGAAGGGGTATGGGGGAAAATTATCGGGTATATCATCCTGTTCCTCGTGATACCCGTTTTTCTGCTGATTAAAAATTATCTGTATGGCTCTTTTCAACCACTTCCCTTTCTTGGTGGTCTCATCGCTTTTGCGGCTGTTACGGCAGCACTCGTGATCGGTTTTTATTTTCTGATTTCCGCCGTACCTTACTACCTGGCGAAGCGGCTCGGTGGTCGCGGCAATCTCATGATACATTGTTACATCACCTCGATCTTTACCATGCCGTTGATTATTTTGTTTGCTTTCATTCCATTTACGATCATGCTCGTTTTCATTGCGAATATGTTAGGAACTGGATTGGCAGAGATTCCAGCGGCGTTTCACCTGCTTTCGTTGTTTAATTCGCGTCCCATCAATGCGTCTGGATTGCGTGGCTTTCCCGTTGCTACCCTCGATACCTGGTTCCTTGTTATTCTGGGCATATTGAGCGTATATTACTTGTGTATGTCGATTACGGCCATGAGGGCGGTGCATAAGCTTCCGATTGGGAAAGCGGTACTGGTTTCCTTAAGTGCAGTTGTTCTGGTCTGGCTGGCAGCAGTTGTCCTGCCGGGGCTACTGTTTAGCTAGATGTTAGGGAAAAAAAGTTTTATGTTATGCCGTGAAAAAGACCCTCTCGCCTGTCATCCTGAGCGCAGCGAAGGATCTGAGGCCCGCGCTGGCTCGACACGGCAAGCAAGAGATCCTTCGCTGCGCTCAGGATGACATCTAAAGGCAGGTTTGTAATGTCGAGTCGCGCTCGAAGCCAATGGTTTCTACTGGTTTTGTCTTTAATAGGAGCGGGGATAGCAATTTATCTCACGCTGGTGCATTACAATGAAAGTGTGCCACTAGTTTGTTCGGGCAGTGGGCTGGTCAATTGTGGAGCGGTGCTTTCCAGTCCCTACGCGGTGGTGCCCGGCACCTCCATACCGATCTCGCTGCCTGGATTGGCCTGGTGCCTGGTCATTGGCGCGTTAGCTCTGCTGGGAATTCTTCAGGGCAAGCGTCCGGGCCTGTTACACGCTGAATTGCTCTGGACGCTTCTGGGTATGCTAACCGTTCTCTATCTTGTTTATGTGGAGCTTGTGCGCCTGCACGCAATTTGCGCGTGGTGTACTGGCCTGCACGTGTTGATTTTCCTCATGTTTATCACGGCGTTTGTTCAATGGCAGGCGCGGACCGACGACGAAGAAAGCGTTTCAGAAGAGATGGAGGAGCCGGTGCGTGAAGCTTCTACTCCTCCCCGTTCGTAATGAAAACAGAAGTTTGTTCCCTCGTTGTAAATTGTTTTGCTGGTAGAGAAGACGTAGCTACTCATTTGAGCTGAACAGCGCAGCATACCTCACCTGTGGCTGTTACTGTTCTGCTGGGAGGTATGCCTTGAAACGCTGGCTACTTGCAGGTTTGATAGTCCTGGTGATCATTGCGAGCTTGCTGGTGGCGGTTGCACGCCTCACTTCTCGAACTTCCACTGTGCAGCGCGGTTTTGATGTAATTGCCCAGAAAGTGATGATGGCCCCGCATTTACTGCGCTTGCCGCATAGCGCCTATAAGTATGATTTGTGTGTTGAGGCCTTTGCCTATGCGTTTGCCGCGCCGGATGACCCTCATAAGACCGATTACACCTTTCCTGACCCGTTCCGTAAGGCAAATGACACCATCATTCCCTATTTGATGAATCAGAACACAACCGACCACACGGTCACGTTTTCGGTGCAGGTGATTATCGGGACGGTAGCTCACTATACCCTGACCATCGCCCATGTAACGGCCCTGGATGGCATAGCGGTTGTTCTGCCTGATACGCACAACCATTTACAACAGGCAAATGAGCCGCAATTTATTGTCAGCATGCTTGCTCCCGGAGGCTCAATGGCAATCCTTGACTATACCTGTCCGCAGCAATGGACATGGAATATTGCTAAAGCTTCCGGCACATAAATTTGCCTGAGAAAGGCCACAGCTTATGAAGTTTTACAACATACGGGGTCTATTCGCCCTGTCATCCTGAGCGCAGCGAAGGGTCTGCGTGCTGAGTGAATCGCGTGCCCCCACTGGAGATCCTTCGCTGCGCTCAGGATGACAGCCTGGATATTCTCTCTTTTTTTGTCAACGTTCATTAGCTGTGGGGAGTTGTCACTCCCAATGGAAAGTGCGCACTGCAACCAGCAGGATGATGATGGCCCAGATGCCGAGTGTGAGCAAGGCCCCGCCAGGAAATGGCGCATTGTTCGAGAGCGCGGCTTGCAGGGCCTGGGTGAGCGCGGCGGCAGGGAGAATTTGCGCGAGAGCTGCTAATCCGGCAGGCAGGTGACTGAGCGGGAGGATGCCACCGCCAAGCAGCAGGAAGAGGAGATACAGCGCGTTAGCTCCGGCCAGCGTTACCTCAGCACGCAAGGCCCCGGCCATTGCCAGGCCTAATCCGGCGAAGGTAACAGTTCCTATAGCCATGACCAGTAAGGCCAGGGCGGGAGAGCCAGCAGGACGCCAGCCATACAGCAGGACGGCAACACCCACGAGCAGGATAATCTGGATAACTTCCAGCGCCAGCACAGAGATGAGCTTTGCCCCAATGAGACCACTACGTGGAAGGGGCGAACTGCCCAGGCGTTTGAGGACGCCATAGTAGCGCTCGTAGGCGGTAGCGATGCCCAGGCTCACCATACCGGTTGCCATGACAGCGAGAGCCAGCATGCCTGGGAGCAGGAAATCAACGGCTTTGCCTGTACTGGTGGGAATAATGTTCAGCGAGGCAAAGAAGATTAAGAGTACCACGGGCACGATGAGCGTGATGAGGACGCTCTCGCCGCGTCGTAGGGTGAGCAGCAGTTCGACGCGGGTTTGCGCCGCGACCTGCGCGCCGAAGGAAGCCGCGCGCGAGCTTTGCCTTTGTGAAGGAAGTGTTGTTGCCATAACTCTATTCTTTCACGTCCGTTCCTGTCAACCGCAGGAATAAGTCTTCAAGCGAACCATGTCCAACTCGTAGCTCGGTGAGGGTGATTCCCGCGTCGCGCAGCCACGCGGTAAGTTCAGCGAGCAAGGTGGGCGCGTCTCCTGTTTCGATCAAGTAGCTGCCGGGGCGAATCTCCTCGGCCTTGCTAGCATGTGGCAGCGCGGCCAGTTTCGCGCAGTCTAATCCGGCGGGGGCCACGAAGCGCACGACGTTGGCATTCTGCACGCCTGTCAGGCCACCAGGGGTGTCGAGTGCTATCAACGAGCCGTGATCGATGATGGCGACACGGTCGGCCAGGCGTTCAGCCTCGTCCATCAGATGGGTTGTGAGCAGGATGGTCGCGCCGCCGCGCTGAAGTTCGCGAATGATCTCCCAGGTCGCCAGGCGAGCTTGAGGGTCCATGCCTGCCGTTGGCTCGTCCAGAAAGACCAGCGCAGGGTTGCCGACCAGCGCAACCGCGAGGGCGAGACGGCGTTTTTGGCCGCCAGAGAGCCTGCGACAGCGTGTCTTCGCGGCGCTGCTGAGGCCGACACGCTCAAGCAGGGCATCGACCGGCTGGGGATTCTGAAAATAGCCAGCGAAGAGGTGCAGCACCTCACGCGCAGTCAGCCCTGGATACAGGCCATCCTGTTGCAGCATCACGCCAATTTGCGGTTTGAGTGTACTGGCCTGCCGGATTGGATCAAGTCCCAGCACGCGCACAGTGCCTGAGTCGGGCTTGCGGTAGCCTTCCAATGTTTCGATGGTGGTGGTCTTTCCCGCGCCGTTTGGCCCGAGCAGCGCGAAAACCTCACCTTTGTGTACGGTAAAAGATAATCCATTCACGACCCTGTTCGAGCCATATATTTTTGTCAGATTGTCAACGATGATGGCCTCATCACCAGCCAGTTCCTGCCGGTTTGCCATCTGTGTCGTTGTCTGCATGTTCGCAGACATGAGCATACTCCTTACCACTTTTTAGGAAAGTATCGGCGAGAATCATCTCTGTTATACAGTACAGCAGTTGGAAGCGTCTGACAAGACTGGTTTTTTCTGTATTTTGCCTCATCTAACAGAGCTTTTCATACGTGTAAGTAGGAGAAAGATGATAGTTCATCCTTAGAGTGGAGGCTCAAGGCAGGAACTATCGCGAAGTGAGTAGTTATTCTCAATAAAGAGGAGGAGTTTTTACACATGTTGGGAAGCATTTTGTGGGCTATTGTAGTCATTCTGGTCGTGCTGTGGCTGATTGGACTACTGCTTCATGTGGCGGGTGGCTTCATTCACCTGTTGCTGGTCATAGCTCTGATCGTGTTGATCTACAACCTGATCGTTGGTTCACGTGCTCGCCGTCTCTAACGAGAGTGTAAGACGGCGCGTATAGTTGACCGCCGGGCCTGCCTGTTGGTGGGTCCGGCGGCGCTGATTTTTGGCAGCCATTTCTTATATGGATTTTGTGAGACAATTTGACGCACCCCATGTTCAGATGTTACAGTATAGGAAAAATTGAAGAAGTAAACACCACCAACCATTGAACGATGTGCGAGCTGTCATCGTAAGGATTTCAGGTGGGAAGCCCGGCTCACAGGTTGTGCGCTGGGCATTTTTGTAAGTAAGGAGGGTGCGCCGCTATCATGTCATCGGCTATTCTGCCTGGCGATGTCTACAGCCAGGATGCGTTTGAGACGAAATTTGCGCTTGAAGGTTTGACGTTTGATGATGTTTTAATAGTTCCTGCTGCTTCCTCTGTTCTCCCTCGTGATGTTTCGACCCACACACGCCTGACCCGGACGATTACCCTGCATATTCCGATTGTCAGCGCGGCTATGGATACCGTGACGGAGGGCCGGATGGCGATTGCCCTGGCACGCGAGGGTGGCATAGGTATCATTCACCGCAATTTATCGATTGAAGATCAGGCCCAGGAGGTTGATAAGGTCAAGCGCTCGGAGTCGGGCATGATTACCGACCCGATAACGTTGGGGCCGGATGCACTACTAAGTGAAGCGTTGGCGGCGATGAAACGCTATCACATCTCGGGCATTCCCATCACGGAACAGGGGCGGCTGGTCGGCATTCTGACCAACCGCGATATCCGCTTCGAGACGCGCCTTGATAGGCCCATTTCGGAGTTGATGACGCGGGAAAACCTGATTACCGTTCCGGTGGGAACGACGTTAGAGCAGGCGCGAGATAGCCTGCACCGTTATAAAATCGAGAAGCTGCCCGTCGTTGATGAGCATGGCATGCTTAAAGGTCTTATCACGATGAAGGATATCCAGAAGAAAATTCTATATCCCAACGCCGCGAAGGACGAGTATGGCCGCCTGCGCGTCGGAGCCGCCATCGGCGTAGGCCCGGATACCGATGCTCGCGCCGCCGCCTTGATAGAAGAGGGTGTGGACGTGCTGGTAGTGGATACCTCACATGCTCATTCGCGTATGGTGCTTGAGACAGTAGCGCGTGTCAAACGGCTTTTTGGTGAGCGTGTCCAGCTTATGGCCGGAAACGTGGTGACTGCCGAGGCGACGGAGGCCTTGATACAGACGGGTGTGGATGCGGTGAAGGTCGGTATCGGGGCTGGATCGATCTGTACAACGCGCATTATCGCTGGAATTGGGATGCCACAAATTACAGCAATTTATGATTGCGCCAGGGTGGCGCGTAGATATGATGTACCAGTTGTGGGCGATGGTGGTATTCAATACTCAGGTGATATTGCTAAAGCCATCGCGGCAGGTGCGGATACTGTGATGCTAGGCAGCCTGCTGGGGGGTACCGATGAAAGCCCTGGCGAATTAATCATCTCGCATGGCGAGCGTTTCAAAGACTATCGTGGCATGGGATCGATTGCGGCGATGAAGCAGCGCAGCTATAGTAAGGACCGCTACTTCCAGAATGACGTTTCGGATGAGGCCAGTCTGATCGCGGAGGGCATTGAGGCGCGAGTGCCGTATAAAGGCATGCTTGGGCCGCTGGTGCATCAACTGGTCGGTGGTCTTCGTCAGGCGATGGGCTACGCGGGTTGCGCAACTATTGCTGAGATGCAGGAAAAGACTCGCTTTGTGCGTATCACTAACGCCGGGTTGCGTGAGTCGCACCCGCACGATGTTCACATCGTTAAGGAGGCACCCAACTATGGGACCAAGTTCAGGTAAAAGTGGCTGTCCGTCAATTTTTTATGGTCAGTGAAGTGACGGAAGACCCCCGCGCGGGGATGTCTCTACAGGCCGAGGCAAGGTGTAGAGACACCCCCGCGCGGGGGGTCTTACAGGGTTTCTGTCCGTAAAAATCTGACGGGCACCTGTAAATAGCCCGAACAGCCTGCAATCTGAGAATTTGTGCTGCGCTACGTTCACTTCTATAGTTGATAGAATTTCGATGGGCATCGAGGCGATTAGCCAAGATGTCCCATCTATTTGCAGCGTGGGAGGGTTATCGAGTAGAATAGCGAGAGTCCATGCAACTCAACAATGCCGGTGTGACGGAGGAGTATATGGTTGACCTCAAACAAACTTTAAGCCGCTTTTTGACGATTCCAGGCGTGCGGCTGGCTGTACTGGTAGGGCGTGATGGGTTATTGATCGAGGGTCTGGCCCGTGACGGCAAAGAAGACCTGGAGGCGGTGGGCGCAATCATGACTACCGGTCTGAATACTGCCGAAGCACTGGGACAGGAGATTTCACGTGGAAGTGTTATCGGAGTGTTGAACGAATACGAGCATGGATTGGTAAGTGTTGACCCGCTCGGCGACTATGCCTTGATGGTGACGCTGTTTGATAACGCCGCCAGTATTGGCCGTGTGCGTCATATGGTCAAGACCAGCCGCAATGAAATTCTTGAAGCTCTCGATATCGCATAATATAGAGTAATCGATGCTATTGTAGCCCAGCGAGTATATAGAGGCGTACATGGAACAATTAACAAATCTGATTATTTCTGATCGTGAGCTTGCCCAGATCGCAAATATTCTGCATAAACTTATGGCGGATACCAGCGCCTCGTCTGTCATGCTGCTTGACAAGAGCGGGCAGGTTATTGCGACGCAAGGCTCCAGCACGAAGCGCAATGCGACCTCGTTGGGAGCTTTGCTGGCGGGCGCGTTTTCCTCTTCGCGACATGTTGCCGAACTGCTTGGCGAAAAAGATTTCCGCACGATTTTCCAGCAGGGCGTACATGAAAATATTTATACGACGATGGTTGAAGACCAGTGGCTGCTGGTGATCGTTTTTGATAAGCTGACGCATATTGGCCTGGTGAAAGTCCTCTCAAAAAAGGTCTCGGACGAGCTTGCGCGCACACTCGAGCGTGTCAAAGCCGATACTACGCGCCAGAAGTCGTCTGTGCTGAACATACAGTTCCGCTCATCGGTTGAAGACACAATAGACCTGCTTTTCCGCGATTAGGGGATTGTAGCACATGGCGCTCATCAATATAGCGACGCACGAGATCCATTGCAAGATCGTCTATTATGGTATTGGCTACTGCGGTAAGACGACGAACCTGCAATACGTCTACAAAAGCATCAATCCCACGGTGCGCGGAGAGATGCTGAGCATTGCCACCGAGACCGAGCGCACCCTCTTTTTTGACTTTTTGCCGCTCGATCTTGGCACAGTACATGGTTTCCGCACGCGCTTCCACCTCTACACCGTTCCTGGTCAGATTCTCTACGAGCGCACGCGGCTGGCAGTCCTCAATGGCGCAGATGGCATTGTGTTTGTAGTAGACTCACAGGCCGAAAAGTTTGAGGAGAACGTGCAGAGCATTATGGAACTGGAGATGAATCTGCGCCGCCTGGGAAAGGATCTCAACCACTTCCCTTTTGTCATTCAATGGAACAAGCGCGACATGCCGAGCGCGCTGCCTGTTCATTTGCTTGAACGCTACCTGAATCGCCGTCGCGTGCCCAGCTTCGAGGCCGTTGCATCCGTTGGTACGGGGGTCTACGCAACCCTGCGGGCTATCAGCAAAAATGTGATGGCGCAGCTCTAGATGCGTATTTACGGCCTCGATGTTACCTCTGCCCCCGCAAAGAGAAAGCCCACCACCTGTGCTGTGTGCTGGCTGCATGAAGGGACGCTCTATGTGCAAGGCCTGCAAAAACTTGCTTCTTTCGACGATTTTGAGGCATGGCTGCATACCCCCGGCCCCTGGCTTGCCGCGCTCGATTTCCCCATTGGCTTGCCACGCAAATTGCTCATAGGACTGAACTGGCCGCAAGATTGGACTGGGTATCTACAGCAAGTTGCTTCACTCAGCAAGCGCGAATTTGAGGAGACGCTACTGAACTACATGGCGGGACGCCAGCAAGGTGACAAGCTGCACTTACGCGAGACGGATCGGCTTGCAGGGGCGCGCAGTCCAATGATGCTGGTGCGCGTTCCGGTCGCCAAGATGTTTTTCGCGGGAGCTACGCGCCTGTTAAAAGCTCCGATCAGCGTGCTGCCATGTCGGCCAACGGAAGATACGCGCCTCGTAGTCGAGGGATATCCCGCGCTGGTTGCGGCTAAGCTGATTGGCAGGCAGGGATATAAGAGCGATGAGCGGCGCAAGCAGGATGAAGCGCGGGCGGAAGTGCGCCGGGTACTGGTAAGCCTGCTGCGTTCTGAGGCTATTGAAAGATGGTATGGCCTGCGCGTTTTGCTTTCAGAGGGATTAGAGGAGCAACTGGTAGAGGATGAAATGGGTGATTTGCTGGATGCCGTGTTGTGCGCGATGCAGGCAGGATGGGTTTTTACAAGACGGGAGAGCGGATATGGTATTCCTGTGGATTGTGACCGCGATGAGGGATGGATTGTTGATCCGGCATTGTTGCGTTGAGTGAAAGACACGGAAGCCATCCCCTTGCGGGTGGCTTCCGTGTCTTTCACATGCATGCGGCTTATTTTCTGGCTTCCAGTTTTCTTGTACAGGACGGCCTACCCTGCTTTTAGGTTTTTACAATCAGCGTCCCTGCATATTTTGCGGGGAATCTGGCTGGTTTGTGTTATCGGGCGCAGGCACCGGCGGTCCCGCTACTGCTACCGGCTGCTGGGCAGACTGCTGTTGTTGAACAGGCCCAGGAGGCGGAGGAGTTGGCGGTCCGTAGGTTGCTGCCTGCTGTTGTGTTCCATCTGCTGGTGCAGACTCCACGGCAGGCGGTTGTGCGTTAGCGGGTTGAGGGCGGCCTGTCGGTAATGGCTGCGTGGTGCCGCTCTGCTCGGTCACTTCGGGCGGTGGTGGCGTGACGCTTTTCACCGGTGCGAACTGTTGCGCGTTCTTCACCGGCTGCGAAGGGCTGGCTGGTTCTGGAAGCGGCTGCGGCGGTGAGGCAGGTGGCGGAGGTTCCTCTCGTTCGCGCCTGCGGAGGGAACCGGTCCAGGGGGTGCCGAGGCGTGGCAGCAGGAAGGCGTCAAGGCCCAGGAAGCCCGCGATGCGCCAGGCCAGCACGAGGAGCAGGCTTAACAGGCCGAGAATTGGATTGGTGCTGACTGCTCCCGCCAGCAGGTAGTTGAAGTTCATGAACAGGCCAAAAAAGGCCGCAATGCCGGTCAAGAAGCCGAGAATCAGGGCGATGCCGACCAGCACCTCACCGAAGGTGATGATGTAGGAGAACGTCGTAGCATTGGGCAAGACCACGTTTTTCAGGAAGGTTGCGTACCAGCCCTGTACGGCGGGATGCGCTCCACTGGCCTGCGCCAGTGCTCCGTTGACGAAGCCCTGGATGGCTGCTCCATCGTGCCCGCTGAAGACCCAGGGACCACCCGCAACTGGCTTATTGAACGAACCAAAAGCAATGGAGCGACCGGTGAGTTTTTCCCACCCGGCAGTCAGCCACTCGTATCCGACATACAGACGAACTAGCAGCCAGAGCCAGGACATACGCACGTCGGCGAAGAAGAATCTCGCTACCGGCGGCTCAGGAATCTGCATGGGTGAATAGACCGAATCCCTACTATAACGACTCATATCTACCATCCTTTCCAGGATAAACTTGCGAGAAACAACACTACGATAAGAAAAATGCATTCTGAGTAGGGACACGAAGCGTTGTTTCTATCGGTTTCTCATCAATACCAGGCGGCTTGCCATGACAAACCTGCCTCCCGTGTCATCCTGAGCGCCGCGAAGGATCTCGCGCGTGTCGTGTCGAGCCAGGGCTGGCCAGAGATCCTTCGCGGCGCTCAGGATGACATGCAAGAGTTGTATGTTAGTGTTACGTAGTGGGGGACTGCTATGGAGAGCAGAGATCCTTCGCGGCGCTCAGGATGACATGCAAGAGGATCTTTTTTGTGGCGTGCTGGCACTTACACCAGCACGCTGGCAATGCCGACCAGGGTGACGACTACACCAATAATGGAGACCAGCGAAGGAATCTCGCCCAGCAGGAAGATGCCCAGGATAATGCCGCCCGTGACCTCTTGCGTGGCGATGAGATTGGCGTAGGTGGCATGGACTTGGCGGATGGCGGCGTTGTAGAGTGTGTGGCCGAGGCCCAGTGGAAAGATGCCCAGGGCGATCACCGAGCCGACGGCGAGCAGGGGATAGCTGTGCGTAAAGGCGAAATAGAGCGTGATGGGCAGAAGCCAGAGCGCAGCGAAGCCGTATACATTGGTGGTGTAGCGAAAGAGCGGGTGTCTGTCGCGTTCGCTGCGTCCAGCAATCGAATAGATGGCGAAGCAGAGGCTTGAAAGGAGCGCTATGCCATCGCCAAGCAGCATACAATGTCCGGTGCTGGTAAGCGAGCAGGCGGTATAGTGCGGCTCGAAGCCTGCCATGATGGCGACACCTATTACGGCAATGCCGATGCCAAAATATTTACGCAGGGGCAGCGGCTCGCGCAAGATGGTCGCCGAGAAGAGAGTGACAAAGATTGGCGAAGTGTAGACCAGCGCGAGGGCGTGCGCGATGGTGGTAAAGCTGAGCGAGGCGATGTAGAAAATAAAGTGCAGGGCCGTCACCAGCCCATAGAACAGGAAACGGGGGATTTCCTGCCGCTTCAGACGAAGGCGCTGGTGGGTGAGCAGGCCCATGCTGGCGACAAGCAGGGTGGCGATGGCGAGCCGCCAGAAAGCGATCTCAATCGAGGTAAAAGGGGCCGACCAGCGCACAAAGATGGGGCTGGTTGAGAAAAAGAAGACGGCGATACAGACATAGAGTAGCCCAAACGGAGATTGCTTGACGGGCGTTCCAGTGGTTGTTGCCGCTTGAGTGGATTCCATATCTTATCCTCGTAGTGTGGCAACCAGCCGCTTAGGATGAAGCAGGAGATCGATGGCGTCGAGCGGCCCATGAGCGAGGACGTCGGCTGCTTGAAGCGCGCTAATAGCCACACCCTCGCCTGCAAGTATTGCTACCCCGATGGCAGCAAGGCGCAGCATTTCGGCGTCGTTTGCGCCATTGCCCAAGGCGACGACGCTGGTTGGCCCCAGTTCCTGTACGAAGCGAGCCTTGTCCTCACTGCTCACGATGATACGAAATGGAATACCAAGCGACTGCTCGAGTTGGGCAAGGTTGCCATGTGTGCCTGCGGTGAGCGCGTAGAGGGAAAGATGTTGGGATAAGGCCTGCAGTCGCTCAACAACGCCGGGGATGGGTTGGCCATCAACGGCAAGCGTACCGTTGATATCAAAAACGGCGTGTTGAAGTTCAAACACGCCTCGTTGAGGTATTTCAAGACGAATCATATATTGCCTGCTAACTGATCGCGTACAAACGTCGCTGCTGATGTTGCGCGAGGACTTCGGGGGTGACACCCATACCCGCAAGCGTGAGTGATGCCGAAAGTCGTATGGCGCGTGGAAGGCTTTTATTCTGGGACATCTGCTGAAGCGGGACGATGGCCTCGCTATCGTTGAGCAGAATGAGCAGCCAGGTAATGGATTGGCGTTCCTGCTGGTCGTCTCGGTTCAGGGCGCGCACAAGCTGAAAGGTGAGAGATGTGCCGAATCGGGCGGCGTGTCGGAGCAGGTCTTGTCGCATTTCGCTGGTGGTAGTCGTCGGATCATTGGCCTGTTGAATGAGTATATTGATCGTCTGTCGCAGCTTTCTGCGTGTTTCAAGCTCCACAATGTTCCAGGTAGGCTGGTGGAACAAGCTGGTGCTTTTTTGTGCCATCAAGATTTGTCCTTTCGAAGTCGTATGTGGCTTCGACACAGTGTTGCGAGCAACACACCTGGTTTCCTCATGATGCTAGTCGCTGTTGGAACGATACGAAAACGGTTCCTGACCTGCGGCGATACGCTCTAACAGGTCTTGTAGCCCCTGTTTCGCGCCGGTTCGCTGCTCCTCGCTTAGCATGGTATCGGAGTTGAACTCGTCTTCATCGAGGAGCAAAGGTACGCCCTCTGGACTGACCCAGACATCAAGGTATAGATCAACCTGCTCGATGCGTTCAGCGCTGATTGAAGCTGGCTGTGCGATATTGCAATACCAGCCTTTGCGTTGCCCATTGCTGGCACTGATATCGAAAATATTGTACCAGCGATTCGTATAATAGTACTCGATAAAACGGTCGCCAGGCTCAAAGCTCGTGTAGCCGAGATGAAGCGCCGGATTTTTCCAGTAGGCTTCGATCACGATGCTCTTTTGGCTGCGAAAAATCACTTCGCCCGAGTATGAAATCTTTGGCTTCCCGGCGGGATTCAGTTTAACGACGGTAATCATGCCTCTCTCCTGGACGACCATTGCATAGTGTACATTATTTCTACCTGATATGCAAATATTTGGGCATATGTTTTTGCGAAGGTTTTGCGAAGAGTTTCCGAAAGCCACCCGCAAGGGGATGACTCTACAGGCGACCTTATATGGTAGAGCCATCTCCTTGCGGGTGGCTTTTGTTTCCTATGTTATCCATCCAGTCGCGCAACAGGTGCAGGCTTTCATTCAAGCGAGTGATATTGCGCGTGCCATCTGGTAGGGCAACTGGAGCTTCCAGGCTGACGTAGCCGTTGTAGTGGTGTTGATGCAGGGCGGCGAAGCATTGCGCGAAATCGATGGTGCCTTCGCCGGGCTGCAGGTAGCGGCGGCGACTATCCGGCAGGTAGAGCTGGCCGTCATAGTCTTTAATATGGATATGGACGACGCGCTTTTCGTTCCAGAGCCAGTCAGCCTGAAATGCCTCGGCTAGCTGGGCATGCATGGCTAAGAATTCGGTATCGAGCGCCACACGGCTGCGGTTGTCTCGTTCGATAGCGGCGCGAACATGGCTCAAGGGAGTGGCGAGCTGGCAGGGAATGGTTTCTATGGCGAAGAGCATGTTGTTCCGTTCTGTGAGGGAAATGCAGTCAGAGAGGAGTGCGAAGTTGCGCTCGATCTGTGTATCGGATTGCGGCAGGCCCCAGAGGTGAAAGACCAGCACTTGCGAGCCGAGCGCCTGGCCGAGATAGCAACTGGCCTCGAACCAGCGCCAGCCCTGCTCCCGTTCTTCCGGTTGGTCGCTGATGAGGGCTGGCGCGATGCCCTTCTCGGCGTGAATGGCAGGAAAGCGCAGACCGGATTGTTGTAGACGGTGCGCTATCTGCTCGATTTCCCCCGTCCAGGATGGATAAAACATGACCTCAAAGCCGTCAACGGCGAGCAATGGGCCATAGCGTAGGACGGCGCGGTAATCGGTCAGATCTGGAAAGCGGCTGAATGCTCCGGTGGAACAGAGTAATCGCATCAAGATATTTTCTCTTCTTATAGCATAGAGATATGTAAAACAAAGCAAGCTGTAAGGCAACATTGCTTGCTGTAAGCGCATAAAGATATTATAACGTGTGAGTGTTTCTTGTCAGGAGATACTGGGAATACAACCATGCCAACTATCGCATCCCCTGTCGAGCGTAGCGCGTTGTTTGACGAGATGTGGGAGGACAAACGTCTATATCTGCATTACTTTGAGGTATAAGGTCTGCTTTTTTGGGGAACAACATGCTATACTATGGGGCATGTTGAGCCTTGATTTTGTGTGTCAGTATCCAGAGGCCGTGCAGGAAGGATTGCGGCGGCGCAGGTCAGAGCAGAGCATCGATGAGATTTTGCGACTGGCCGAACTGCGTCGTGGGTTGATTACGCGCTGCGACGGGTTATATGTGGAACTCAAACGCTTGCAGGCGCGCTTGCAGCCTGAAAAACAGGTGGAAGAACTGGAAAAGCAGATCAAGGCTAACATGCAGGATATTCGCCAGCTTGAAATGCAGTGCAGCGAAACCGAGAGCCGCCTGGATCAACTATTGTTGGAGTTGCCGAACGTTCCGCATCCCGCTGTGCCGGAAGGTGAGGATGACCAGGAATTGCAGCGTTGGGGTGCGCCGCTCGTGTTTCATTTCGCTCCTCAGCCCCATTGGGAGTTAAGCGAGCGGCTAGGCCTGACAGACTTCGCGGCGGGAGAGAAAGTTGGCGGCAGCCGGTTCGTTGTGTTAAAGGGACTCGGGGCGCGTTTGGAACGGGCATTGATTATGTTCCTGCTGGATTTGCACACACGCGAGCATGGCTATACTGAAATATTGCCGCCCTACTTAGTGAAGCGGGCAACGATGCAGGGGGCGGGCGAGCTACCCGCCTACGAGAACCGGGCCTATGTTTGCACAGAGGACGAACTGTATCTCAATCCAACGGCAGAGGTACCGCTGGTGGGCCTGCACAGCGAAGAGGTGCTGGCAAAGGAAAGGCTACCCCTGCGTTATGTGGCCTGGACAACTGCTTTCCGGCGCGAGCCGGGTCCGGTCTTTCCCGGTCTGCTGCGCCTGCACCAGTACAACCATATTGAATTGTTCCAGCTTGTCGAGCCTCGGGAGAGCTATAGGGCGCTTGATGTGATGCTCACGCATGCTGAAACGGCGCTGCGGCTGCTGGAATTGCCCTACCGCGTGATGGCGGCCTGTGCGAAGAATTTGCCATTTTCGGCGGCGCGCACGATGCGACTCGAAGTCTGGCTGGCCGCTCAGGAGCAGTATGTCGAGGTTTCATCGATCAGTAATTGTGAAACGTTCCAGGCCTGCCGGGCCAATATACGCTACCGGCTGGCGGGAAGTCGCTCCGATTATGTGCATACGCTGCATGGCGCGGCTCTGGGCGTGGAGCGCGTGATGGCTGCACTACTCGAAGCCTATCAGCAGGCAGATGGTTCGGTCATCGTACCAAAAGTCCTACGCCCCTATATGGCTGCTTCCTTATTGACGAAAGCGCCTGAGAGGCCATAGGAGCGGTTATTTTGCTCAGTCTAACGTCCTTTACGGCGTTGCTCTAAAAACCTCTCATAATCTTCACGCTTGATACGATATTGCCCTATTAAATCAATAGCTGGCAATCTTCCCTCTCTAATCCAACGTCTGACTGTATCAGGACTGACCTTGAGTTGTCTGGCGATTTCTTCAACTGTAAGGTAAATATCATCTTGCATTATCAGGACTCCAAGAAGGAGGTTTTTATGCCAGTATAGCAGAACAGTCAAGAAAATTGGAGCTTACGCTTAATATCTGTAAGTGGTTGACAAAATATGATAATATATGTTATCTTTTTATTATACGTGCAGGACTTGTGAATGCTTGTTATATCGTTCAAGAGAGGAATATCCATGCAAAGCCAGAGTAATGACCCAACAAGGGCTATCGTAATGCACAGTACTGATTTTCAACAGGGCTTTGAGGTAGGACTCAATGGAGGCTTAGGTGAGAACTATCGCTTCAAGCTAGAGCTTCCGGTTAATGAGGAAAGCATCGTAGCGATTATTCGTAACCTTTGTGAAATAGCACAAGAGGGTTGGTTAAGTGAGGAATTGCTCCGACATGACGCTGGACAAATAGCTGGATGGATTGTCTCGGGAGCAGGGCAATTTAAATAGCATTGGTGGCATGAGAGAAAGAGGCAGGGGGACTCAATGGCAACACTTCACGATAATGGGTACTTCTATTGCAAAGCGTGCGGACGCGACGATTTAACCAGGGAAGATTTCTACGTGGATAGGTCAAAAAAGTACGGTTTATCTCGGCTATGTAAACGATGTGAGAGCGAGCGTACCAAGAAACCCAAACACGACCACTATATGAGATCAGAGAGGCATCAACAAAGTTTAAGGCGTCAATCAAAGCGGCGTTACTATCTCAAGAATAGAGAGGAAATTATGATCAAGTCCAGGGCATACAAACGGCGTGAACCTGGACGGATACGTGGATACCTGCTCAAACGTAAATACCATCTAACCGCTGAGGAACGAGCAGAGATGATTGAGGCGCAGCAAGGGTTATGTGAGATATGCGGGGAATTTCATGGTGATAAACTGTTCGTCGATCATGACCACCAAACCGGGCGTGTAAGAGCTATGTTGTGTAGGCACTGTAACACTGGTTTAGGTTTCTTTAAAGATGATCCAGACTTACTTCAAATTGCTGTTGTTTATCTCCGCTCGTATGCTGTTGACGTAGATGAATAAATAGGGGGACATCTTTCACAATAATTCAGCGAAAAAGGATAGAATAACCATCAGTATTGGCATGCAAGATACCTCTATACAATATAAGAAAGCGAGCGAAGAAAAACAATGCCCCACTTTTCCTACCCAGTAGCGCGGATTGGTGCTGTGTGGTATACTCCTATTGCGTGAGTATTCAGGGCTATTGCGGGTGTGATTTCCGTAGGCTCATGAATACCAGGATCGGGAGGGATGGCAGAGTGGTCTATTGCGACTGTCTTGAAAACAGTTGGGTGATGAGCCCCGGGGGTTCGAATCCCTCTCCCTCCGCCTGTGGCGAGGCGTGGTTGGAAGGAAGGCGCGCAAAACACGCCTTAATACCTGGGGGAATATGGCTGCCTGAAACAACTGGTTCTTTCTCTCATCACTGCATTGCGGCAGCCAGCACGTTACAGCGTTTTGTAGGAGTCTCTTACGCGGGGAAGATGGCACCGCTGGGAAAAGGGAAGAGCGGAGCCATAGGCTCGCGTGGAGCTGTTTTTGGACGGACGGTGAAGTATAGTGTCACTCTTAGGGTCGTTGGAACAGTTTGATCTGTCGATTGTTCTGAAGAGAATTGAGGCATACGGGAAAACTGGTTTGCTCATCATTAAGCAGGATCAGTATGTGGTGGAATTCTCGTTTCGACAGGGACAGTTGATGTGCATCGGTCCGGTGCGGCAGGGGCTTTCCCTGGGAGAAAGACTGCTTCAGGCCGGAGTTATTTCACAGCAGGCGTTCAACGAGATCGTGTCTCTACTTGGTTCTGATTACCTGAGTGAGACGCGCACTGCACTCACCTTGATTGATCTCGATCATGTGAACCAACAGAGCCTCTACGCCTGGGCTTTTCAAGAAGCCAGGCGCGTGTTAAGCATCGTATTGACCTGGCAGTCTGGTGAGATGTATTTCTCTGAAAATAGCCAGCCGCCTGCCGACCGTTTATTGATTGCTTTGTCGGTCACGTCCTTACTGGAACAACTTGCATCACCCTCGCAACCCGTTCGCAAAACTCCGCCACCTCCCCAGAATCGCCAGCCTGTCGAGGCCATCCCTTCGCGCATAGCGGATGCTCCAACGCTGCATGGCTCGGAACCGCTTTTCGAGGAGACCACCGCGATTGCTACATGTGCGCCTGCGTCACAAGGTATCGAACTCTCATCACTTTTTTTTGCTGAACCGCCTGTTTCAGAAATGGAGCGCCATACTGACTCCCTCACGCCTTCATCGTCGTTGACACCGCCGCGACAGGCCACCGCTCCTATGCCACCGATGAGGGTTGATATCTCGTATATGCAACCGCAGATGGTTCTGATGCCCACCGACCTTTCGGGCTATCGCGAACAAAATCCTCTCATTCAGCTCTCGCCCGAGCAGTGGCAGCTATTCACGCGCGCTGATGGACAGACGACGCTTGCGATGGCCAAACAAGTGCTGGGTATGTCGCCCGAACAGGTCTGTCAATTGGCAGGAGAGCTGCAGGCGCTCGGCTTGATCCGGGTCACGATGCCCGGCGCTCCGCCAGTTGTCAGTGAACTCTCGCCGGTCTCGCGAGACTATCTCACGGCAGGTTTGAGCAATGGATATGTTCCTCCTGGTTCTGCTGCTGCTCCCGTCCAGCCCTGGTCGGCGGCGATGCCCGCCCCTGATTTTTCTCGTCAGGTGGTGAGGCATTTTGAGACCCAGTCGCAATGGGGCAATGGCGGGAACGGAGCAAAATTTGAACTGGGTCATGGCTGGGTGGTAGTTCCAGAAAGCGGACCGCAAGCAGCGCCAGTTGAGAGCCATTACAATTCCGCGAGGTTATACGCGAAGGCTGGATAGCGTTCTGTTTCTAGAAGGTGTAAAGCATCTCTTTACCGGGTGTGTGTAGGAGATGCTTTTTTGATGTGGAGGTGACTGAAGTGAGAAGTGAGGCATGGAGTGCCATTCTGCAAACTCAAAGGGATACGCTCGCTCGTGTGGGGCTGGTCATTGGACGCAGCAGGGCGATGCAGGAGATTGCGGCTCAGATACAGCGTGTGGCCCAGTTTCCCGATACGACCGTGATGTTGCAGGGGGAGAGCGGCACAGGCAAAGACGTGGTTGCCCACGCCATTCATGCCTTGAGCCGCCGTTTTAACCAGCCGTTTGTGCCCATCAATTGCGCCGCGCTGCCGGATACGCTGCTTGAAACAGAACTGTTCGGCGTTGAGGCGGGCGCGTTTACCGACGCGAAGGTCTCGCGTGAGGGCTATCTTTTGCGGGCGGATAAGGGAACGCTGTTCCTCGATGAAATTGGCGCTATGCCGCTCGCTCTGCAGGCCAAACTGCTGCGTTTTCTCGAAACGCGCAGCTTCCGGCGTGTGGGCGGTGTGAGAGAGCTTTCGGTCAATTTGCGTGTGATTTCCGCTACGAACGTTGATTTACAGCAGGCGGTGGCCCATCGTGCGTTTCGCGAAGATCTCTACTACCGCTTGCAGGTGATTACCCTGCGCCTGCCCCCCTTACGAGAGCGGTTGGAAGATATTGAGCCGCTGGTTGAGCATTTTCTGCGCATCTACGGGGGCGAAGAATGTTCTCTGGGCATAAGTGACGAGGCCATGGAATTATTACAGAACTATTCCTGGCCGGGAAATGTGCGTGAGTTGCGCAGTGTGATCCAGCGCGGCCAGATTCTATGCGAAGGGCATACCATTCGCCCCCAGGATTTACCCGACGAGATTCGCTTTGCGCGAGGACGAAGCGCGGCCATACGCAACCTGCAAGATATTTCGGAGCAGATACACCTGCCGCCGGAAGGAATTGACCTGTTCGACTTCCTGGGCAACATTGAGCGGCGGCTGGTGCGGGAGGCGCTGGAGCGCTGCAACGGCAATAAGATGCAGGCGGCTGCGCTGCTTCGGATATCACGCGACCAGTTGCGCTACCGCCTGACGGAGGACTAAATTTCCGGCCAATCGAGCATCAACGCCCGGGCGCTCCCACCTGGGGGAATGGTCACGCCACCCTCGGGAACGACGATCAGGGCATTGGCGTTGAGCAGCGAGGTCAGAATATTCGAGCCTTGATTGCCGGTGGTGCGGGCTACAAAACGGCCATTTTGCCAGGAGACATAAGCACGCACGTAATGGCGGCGCATCACACGTTCGCTGACGCCATCTTCGACCACCACTTCTACCTGCGGGCGTAGCAGGCGGGTATGGCCGAGCATTTTGCGGATGACCGGGCGACCAAAGAGTTCAAAGGTGACGGCGGTGGAAACGGGATTGCCGGGGAGTCCGAGCAGTGGTTTGTTGCCGATATGGCCGAAGGCAACCGGTTTGCCAGGACGCATGTTGATGCGCCAGAAGTTGATAGCCCCCTGTTCCGCCATGATGTTTTTCACCAGGTCGAAATCACCTACAGAGACGCCGCCGGTGGCGATAATCAGGTCGGACTGCATGGCCTGGGAGAATTTCTCGCGCAGGCTCTCAACGGTATCGCGTGCCACACCCAGGCGATGAGGTATGGCTCCAATGCGGCGTATGGCGGCTTCGAGCAGATAGCTGTTGCTGTTGCGTATTTTGCCGGGTTGCAGCGGCTCGTCCACATCGATGATTTCGTCGCCTGTGCCCAGGATGGCGATCTCTGGTCGACGAATGGCGGGAACGGTAGGCCAGCCGAGAGTTGCCAGGATACCAATTTCCCAGGGACCGATTTCTGTGCCGCGTGCCAGCACTGTCTGCCCGCGCCGCATGTCCTCTGCGGCAGGCCGGATATTGTTTCCCGGCGCGACGGGCTGTAAAATTTCGACCCATTGGCTATCCGGGCCGTCCGAACGGGTGAGTTCGACCTGGATTACGGCATCCGCGCCGGGAGGAACGGGCGCGCCGGTCATGATACGCATGGCCGTTCCCTCTTCTACAGTGTGATCGGCGACATAGCCGGCCGCCACATAGCCGGTGACACGCAGGCGCGGGGGTTGCCCGTTGCGTGGCTGGCTGTCTTTGCTCAACAGGGCATAACCATCCATTGCCGAGTTGGCGAACGGGGGAATGTCTTCCTGGGCGACGATATCTTGCGCCAGCACCAGTCCCAGCGACTCGGGAAGAGGAACCTGCGCGGCGGGCAGGGGCGAAATCTCGGCGAGGATACGCTCCAGGGCTTCTTCTACACTTAGCATGTGGTTTTTCCTTTACACGAGTGGCAACGCTACAACTACAGAAGCCTGGCATACCAAATAATTGCAGGGTATGCCAGGCTTCTGAAAAATAGTACCTCGTACGGGAGTCGAACCCGTGATCTCCGCCTTGAAAGGGCGGCGTCCTAGGCCACTAGACGAACGAGGCATGCGCAATGGAGACTCTTATTATAGGGCTTCTCGTGGAAGTTCCTACAAATCTGGTGGCTTCCATGCCAACGCCTTGATTGTAACGTACCGAGGGGCCTTTTGTCAAGCAAAATTTTGTGAGGGTGTTGTGTGGGTGAGATGTGTAGAGTATGTATGGTAAAATAGACACGGCCAATTGCGAATAAGAGAACAATAAAGGAACAAGCTATGGCAAAAGGTAAATCAGAGCAGAGATCAGCCGCTGCGCGGCGTGAGAGAGAGCGCCAGCAGAGGCAGCAGCGCATGGCGGGTGCGACATCGACGCGTACACCGCAGCGCAATAAAGGTCCAAAGATGATCCGTAAGTCGCGGTGGAACCAGTGGTATATGGTGGGAATTGTGGTAGTGTTGATTGCGGGTATCATTACGGCTTTTATCATTCTGTCGCATTCACAGGCAAGCGCGAATGCGCCCACTCCCGTCAGTGCAACCGTCTTGAAGCAGGTGACAAATGTTGATCCAGCTTCTTTCTCGACGGTGGGAACAGGCGGCGTACAGAATCCTCTGCACTCCATCAAGGGCGCAGCTCCCCTTACAGGCCCAACGGGCAAACCAGAGTTTTTGTATATCGGAGCGGAGTACTGTCCATTCTGTGCGGCAGAACGCTGGTCGATGGTAGTGGCCCTCAGTCGCTTCGGGACTTTCAACCAGCTCTATCAAACGGCGTCATCGAGTGTAGATGCCTATCCGAGTACGCCCACTTTTTCGTTCTATTCGGGCCTGTATAAGCATCCATTCTATACCAGTCAGTACATTGATTTCGTGGCGGTAGAGACGCAAGGAAATGAACCGGATAGTAATGGAAACTATCCAGTTCTTCAGACGCCGACGACGCAGCAGCAGCAGTTGTTCAACACCTATGATGTGGCTCCCTACACCACTCAGGCGGGTAGCATTCCATTTCTTGACATTGCCAACCAGTTTGTGCAAATTGGCGCGCCGCCTGGATATTCACCTAATGATCTGGCAAACATGCAGGTGTCGGATATCGCCAATAATCTTTCGATACCGACCATGCCTGTCACGGAACATATTCTTGGCGCGTCCAACTATTTGACCGCAGCGCTATGTATTGCGACGAAGCAGCAGCCAGCCAGCGTTTGTAGCACCGATGTGATTCAGAAAATCGAGCAAACCCTGAAATCGTCGTCGAAGGGCGGGAGCGAGCCAGGAATAGCGGTCGTTCAAGCTCCAGTTGCAAACGTGCGCGAGCTGCTTGGATGAGAGGCGGAATGTAATGGCAGCAGGTGGATTTTACGCAAAGGATGCCTATAAAGTGAGGGTCGGGGCGCAAGTGGGCTGGGGCCAGGACTGACGGGAGGAAGGCTCCAATAGATTGCGGATTCGCCATCAAAGGCGAGCAAGCGTATCCTGCGATAGCGTACTCTGTGCTGCATTCTGTTCTACCTCTACCCCGCACCATGCCCAAAACTTGTAACGTGCATTATAGCCTAAAACTCAGGTAATGTGCAACGAGAGGGTCTGTAGTGGGTGAGCGTCAGATTTTTGCGGGTGCCTTCCGTTCCCCTCTGGTTGCAAAAAATTGACGGTCGCACTGGCTTCAGATGCGGAAGTTAGTGCGACCGATCTTGTTTTCTTTACCTCTATAGCTTATGATCTCAGCGCTTCCGTAGGCGCGACCCTGCCAGCCTGCCAGGCGGGGAGCATGGCCGCGAGCAGCGAGGCGAGCATGGCGATGCCTACAATCAGGCCGAGTTCCTGCCAGGGAATGCTGAAAATCAGGCCGACGTTGAACTGCTCGAAGAAGTTGACGGCGAAGATGTTGCTTGATAGGACGAGGCCGAGAACGACGCCGAGCAAGCTACCGACGCAGCCGATAAAGAACGACTCGCAGAGGAACGCGCCTTGAATCAGCCGCCTGCGACAGCCTAGAGAGCGCAACATGCCTATTTGCTGGCGGCGCTCGATGACCGCTTTGGTGCCGGTAATTGCTAGCGCGGCGACTCCGAGCAGGAGCGTGAGTCCTACCACGCCTATGAGCACGTTGCTAAGCAGGATACGCGGGCCGCGTACCGTCCAGATGGCATCTTCAAGGACAGTGGTTTCCAGGCCGTTGTCGAGGAAGGCTGAGCCGAGTTGCAGCGCCAGCGCCCGTTTGTCCTGGCCGGGAGCAACCTTGAAGTAGTAGGTCTCGGCTTCAGGAGTGGACGGGTCGGTGTAGACCGAATGCATGGCGGCGCTCGAGATGTAGATGCCGTAATGAGCGCTGTCACTGTTATCGACCACGCCGATGATGGTGAGTTTGGTAGCTGATACACCTGGCCCCTGCGCATTGGCAACCCAGACAGGCGTAGGGGTGAAATTGGTGTCGCCCTGGTAGATTCCACTCATCAGGAACGAATAATAGGGGTCAATACCGGGCGGATAACTCGGCAGGCCTACCGCACTGGCGGATGGCGCGTTGGGGTCGTAAACCTGCCCGTTGAAATCGGGGCGGAAAGGTAGCGCTGACGTATCGATGAGAGCGTAATCCGGGTGGGTCTGCAACGCCTGCCAGATGGCGCTGTCGCTATTGAAGCCGCGAGCGCGTGCCATGAGATGCACGCCATACCCCTGCAGGAAGCCGCCGCTGACCACTTGCGCGGGATAGATATGCCAGGCCGGAGAAGGCGCGTTGGGTTGGATGATGCCGACCAGGGTAGAGGTCTGCGTGCCGATGGCTGAAAAATCGTTCGGGTCGATGCCATGGCTGAGCAGGGCAGCGTGCATATCGGGGATGCCTTTGAAGTAGGCCACCGCCTGGATATCGTAGCCACCCGTCTGGTAGTTGACATCGGTGTAATTGTTAGTCATGGCGTTAGTGATGACGGCCATCACCGTCATGGCGAAAATAACCAGGGTGAACATGATAACGCTCAATCCGGTGCGGAAGCGGTGGTGCAGGGGATAGGACGAGGACAACCGCCCCAGCACGTGCAGTCCCCCTGGCAGGCGGGAAGTGAGCGCGAGCAGCGGGGCGATCAGCAGATCTGCATTGGCAACCAGCGCCCAGACCGCGCCTAGCACCATCATCGAACCGGCCACAAAGAAGACCTCGATGCCGCCCTGGAAGCGGGGCAGACCAAAGCTTGCCAGCGCGTCGAAAGGCAAGGCCCAGTAGGCCAGGATGGTCAGACCGACGACGGCGGCGAAAAGACGTTGTACGGTGTGTTTCCAGCGCGGCTTGCCAAGCTTGTAGAGGAGCCATTCAGCTATAGACTTGAGCAGCAGCCCTACACCTATTACTATCAAGGAGAGGCCAAGTGAGAACGGCGTAATCTGAACCGAGTCCAGCCCGTAGCGCAGCAGCAAATAACCGGCGAGCAGTGGCAGGAAGCCGAGGCGCGAAACGGTGCGCACAATACTGATTAGCGTATCGGGTATTTGCTCAAATACGAGGCGACGAAGCTGCCGCAGGGTCTGCGCGCGGCGCAGCGTCCTGAAAAAGTGGCGCGTGATTTCGCCGAAGGTGAGGGCGGGGCGTTCCGCTTCGGGCAGGTTGCGCAGGGCGTCAACGATGGTCATGCGGCTGACCAGCCAGGCGGAAATACCGACCGAGAGGAAGGTGAAGATCATGCCCAGGCAATAGGCGATAATCATGCTGCGCGGCTGCACGACCAGCTTCAGTGGAAAGTTGAAGCGCGCCAGGATTGGCCCCAGGATGTTAAACAGGATGAGGCCAATGCCCAGACCGGCAAACAAACCTATGAGCGAGGAGATCAGGTCGTAGAAGGTGCCCTCGAAGAGATACATCAGCACGAGATGGCGGCGCTGCACGCCAATGGCGCGTGCCATGCCCATCTCCGCTCGTCGTTCGGCGGCCAGCAGCACGAAGATCAAAAAGATCAAGAGCAGGCCAATTGCCAGGGCGAAGAGGGCAAACAGCGCGAAGATGCGCGAGAAAATGTCATCCGCCTGCGTCACGTATTGCGTGCCCTGCTCTTTGACTTCGTGTATGTGCATGCCGGGCGGAAGCCAGCGATAAAGCTGGTGTACCACCTTTTCTGAGATATCAACCCCGTTAGTATCCGTATTGTTGCGCAGCGAGATGAAGACCTGTGAGATGGCATCGCGAAAGCCCTCAATCTGGAGAAAAGTCTGGTTCTGGGCCAGCAGGTAGGGCTTTTCGCCGATCAAGCCGTTGTCCGAGATGATGGCGCGCACATGTAGCTCATAGCGGCGACCGGGCCAGCGTTGGGAATAGATGTAGATGGTATCTCCGGGGTGGGCATTGAGTAGCACTGCGACCGTATGATTGAGAAAGACCTCGTCCAGCTTTAGCTCGGCGATACGATGCACTTTTTTGGTCGTATCATCCTGCATGCCGCCAAAGCCTATTTCGCTGTCAGGAATGATGGCGAGTGCCGTGACCTTCGAGCGTACCTGCCGTGAAGTGACATCGGCCAGCAGCAGGTTGTTCTCGACGAGAGCAGCACCTACTGCTGCGATATCGGGATCATTTTTCGCCTGCCTTGCCACGATATGGTAGGCGTAATCGTCAAAGGTGCCGAGCGAACCGGAACCGCCATCGATGGTCATGTCCACGCTGCCGAGGTTTGAGACGGCGACGGTCTGCACTGCTGCAGTGATGACGTCGCCCGTTGCCAGCACGCTCATGAGCAGCGTCGAGGAGAGCATCAAGGCGAACACGATCAGGATTACCTGAGCGCGCCTGCGAACGATATTGCGCATGCCTATTTTGAAAAAGATGAAGTTGAGGAGCGCAAGCAGCAGTACGACGCCAACAATAATTGACGCCGCGATCAGTAACACGGATTTGAGTGTATCGAGGGGGATGCCAAATAATTCAGTCATGATTATCTCGTTATTCCTGCGCGCTGCAGCACCGGGCGCAGGGCAGCAGCAAAGACTTTCGCGATTTGTTGATAGCCAAGCTCGTTTGGATGCAGGCCATCGTCGCTGATATATTCAGGATGGCGCTGCAGGTTATAGTTCTGCGCCGAGAGATCGACCAGGATAACACGATGCTGCGCCACAACGCTGGCAATAGCCGTGTTGTATTGCTGGATGCTCTGCCGAAGCGCCTGCGTGTCATAGTTGTTGAAATAGGGCAGGACGGTCAGGTCAGGAATATTGGCGACAGCGATAATCACGCCGGGCGAACTGGCCTGCAGGCGCGAGATCATCGTGTTCAAGTCGCGGGTATAGTCCGCGATAGGAACGTTATTCGCGAGGTCGTTGACGGCAAGCCAGATGGTGACAAGCCGGGGATGCGAATCAAGCGCGACCGGCAACTCGGCCTGCAGCGCATCATGTATGCGTATGCTCGGAATGCCCAGGTTAATCAGGTGAATGCGCGGGCTGAGCATTCCGGCAAGGTCTGCCGCCCAGTTCTCGTTGTAGGGATCTCGAGTTCCTGTGCCAAATGTATCCGAAGCGCCGATAGCGACATAGGTAATCTGTGCCGGTTGCGCCTGGGCTGTTGTATGTGTATTGGTTGAACTTCCTGAAGCTGGCGATGCTGAAGCACACCCGGCGCACAGGAGCATAAGAAAACAGAGCCAGCTAAGTGGCACGCTTTTTTTCATCTTGTCTGGTTCTCGAACTAATCTGTATGGTGGCTCCAGGTGTTGATTATAGCATATACTTTACTCGATTTGAAACACAAACAGGCGCGCTGGGACAGGTTGCTCGATAAATTTTACAATCTGTCCCGGCGTGCCTGTGGATATGCTTGCCTATGCTATTGTGCCCGTGTACGTGCCTTGCGCCCCATAGAGGGAGAAGTAGGCCCCTGGATTGGTGCAGCGATAGTCGGTTCTTGTTGTGCCTGGAAAGTCGACGGTGCCTGTGAACTCGTGCTGGCTATTGTAGGTGGCTGTGAGTTTTTCATAGACCTGTGGCGAGACCAGGGAACAACTGACCTGTGGCGTGACCGAGGTGTAGACGATGGTATCGCTGGTCAACGTTTCCTGATAGGTAATTTTCCCGCCTTTATATGTGCCCTGACAGGAGAAGGTATACGTTTCCCGGTAAGCGGTATGCGTGTCGCCTGTGTAGCCGCTACTAACCTGCGGTTGTCCGTGATCCACGTCCTGACAAACTGTGCCGCCCTGTGGGTCTGGTCGACCGGTAATAATGTATGTTTGATTGAGGGTGAAGGAGCCTGTTGCCCCCACGTAGTTGGCATTGATGGTGGCGTTGACCTTGAACGATGCGCTATCGGCTGGCGCGCCAAAGGGGCCAGGAGTATTTGCCTCACCGGGCGAGACGATCATGACGCTTATGCCATCTTTGGTAGTGTAGTTCCCGGCGTCCCTGGCTGTCAGAGTATGCTGACCGAGGCTCCAGGCGCTGGTAATGGGCAGGTTTGCGCTGAAGGTGCCGTTGCTATCGCTGGTGACGGCGGGGCTACCGGGCGCAGGATTGCCGTCGAGCAGGAAGGTGATTGCTGAATTGCCGGAAAATTTTTGCCCGCTGATATGCAGCGTCGTACCGGCAGCACCCGCCAGCGTGCTGCCCACTTTATACTGGCTGTTTGCGGTAATGACTGGTTGTGGCCGCGTCAGGAAGTAGACGGCGGTTGCTATGCCCCCACCCACGACTACGACGATGACGATCAGGGCGATAATCAGCGTTTTCGAGGCGAACCCTGTTTTCGAGGCAGTCCCACCTGCTTTTGCTGCTGTCGCGTATGGGTAGGTCTGAGGCGCAGTGCCAGGGACCGATGGGGAACTAGCAACAGTTGCCATGTAGTCCGGCTGAGGTGTTCCCTGCACTGTTGGCGGCATGGGAGCGTAGGTTTGCCCACCTGGAGCCGGGGTTCCTGGATATGGCATATAAGCTGGATATGTTCCTGCCTGTTGATTATCCTGTGATGGATTCGTATTTGGGTACTGGCTGTTTGGCGTCCATTGCTGACCTGATGGCGTGGGCCAGCCGGGATTGCTCGGTGGAGGCGGAGGAGGTGCCTGGGTTTCTGGCATAGCTGAATTATCAGAATACCAGGAAGGATAGGCAGTGCTGCTTCTTATCGTTGCAGATTCTGGTGCGCTGTTGTCATCCTGTACGCGCCCGCAAGTACCACAAAAGCGAGCATTGTCCGGCATTTCAGCGCCGCAAAATTGACATTTTTGCATGAGAATCGCTCCTTGACCAAAGTACATCCAGCTTGATGATAACAAAATATATCATGCTAAAGAGACGCTCTGACCCCAACTTTTTTGTCTTTTTCAGCATATCATAGCTGGCAATGCTGTGCCGTAATGTTTGCTACATGCTGACAGTGAATAGTTTCACAAAGGAGGACAGGTAGAATGTACCTTTTTGCCATTCCAAACGCAAACTGTGATAGACTAGAAACAGCGCCCCTGGAACGCGGTCGCGCAGAGAACCTCATGCCCTGGTGCAGTCGCCAGGAGATTCCGCATTGTAGCAGCAAACGCGCTTAGAATGGAAACAGTATGAACGGTGACAATGGTCAGGTACATCCCCGCACTTCGCAAGCAGCACAGGATGAGACACAGATTGTGAATCCCGCTCTGTATCAAGGCCTTGAATGGCGTTGCATTGGCCCCTATCGCGGGGGAAGAGTCGTCGCGGTAGCGGGAGATCCGGTGCATTCGCAGGTCTTTTATTTCGGCTCGACGGGTGGTGGTGTCTGGAAAACGGTGGATGGCGGCATTCTCTGGGAAAATGTCTCCGATGGCTATTTCAAACGGGCCTCGGTGGGATCGATTGCTGTTGCGCCCTCGGACCCAAATGTGATCTACGTGGGCATGGGAGAGGCGACTATTCGCGGCAACGTCTCGCATGGCGATGGCGTCTATAAATCGACCGATGCCGGAAAGACGTGGACGCATATCGGATTGGCGGATACACGCAATATTGGCAAGGTGCGCGTTCACCCGCATGACCCCGATCTTGTCTATGTGGCTGCGCTGGGACATGCAAACGGGCCAAACGCTGAGCGAGGCGTCTTTCGCTCGAAGGATGGCGGGAGGAACTGGGAGCGCGTGCTGTATCGCAGCGAGCGAGCAGGCGCAGTTGATCTTTCTATTGATTCCAATAACCCGCGTATCATATACGCAACCATCTGGCAGGCCGAGCGCAAGCCCTATACGTTGATAAGCGGCGGCGAGGAGTGCGGCCTCTTTAAATCGACCGATGGCGGCGATACCTGGACGGAGATTACGCGCAATCCTGGCTTGCCGAAGGGCGTGTTGGGCAAAATTGGTGTAGCGGTTTCACCTGCGCAAGAGGGGCGTGTATGGGCGATTATCGACGCCGAAGATGGCGCTATCTTCCGTTCGGATGATGGAGGCGAACACTGGGAGCGGCTGTGCGAAGACCGCAACATACGCGCCCGCCCCTGGTACTATATGCATATCATCGCCGACCCACGCGACCCGGAGACCATCTGGGCTTTGAACGTGCAGGCCTGGAAGTCGGTGGATGGCGGAAAAACCTTCTTCGATGTGCAGATCCCGCATGGAGATCACCATGACCTGTGGATAGACCCGCACAATCCTGAGCGCATGATCGAGGGAAATGATGGGGGCGCGTGCGTCTCGTTTAATGGCGGCAGAAGCTGGTCGAGCATTTATAACCAGCCGACCGCCGAGATGTATCATGTGACGACCGACACGCAGATACCGTATCGCGTGTATGGCGCGCAGCAGGACAATACGACGATTACGTTGCCCAGTCGCTCGGCGTATGCTGCCATCACAACGTCCGATACCTACGAGGTTGGAGGAGGAGAAAGCGGTTATATCGCAGTGCGGCCTGATAATCCCAATATCGTGTTCGCGGGTAGCTACCAGGGCTATCTCTCGCGCTACGATCATCGCACGCGGCAGGTACGCAACGTTTCTATCTGGCCTGAACCCTCGACGGGCTGGGGCGCGAAGGATGTGAAGTATCGTTTCCAGTGGACGTATCCCATTCTGCTTTCGCCGCACGACCCGAATGTGCTGTATGCGACGGGTAATTACGTTTTCCGCTCGACGGATGAGGGAAGTAGCTGGGAGATTATCAGTCCTGACCTGACGCGCAACGATGTCTCGAAGCTGGACGTTTCCGGCGGGCCGTTTACACGGGACAACGTGGGAACGGAGTATTACTGCACCATCTTCGCCTTCGCCGAATCGCCTTTGAAGCAGGGCTTGTTCTGGGCTGGCTCGGATGATGGGCTGGTGCATATCTCGCGTGATGGCGGGCAAAGCTGGCAAGACGTGACGCCAAGAGTCTTGCCGGAATGGTCGCTCATCAGCATCATCGAGCCATCGCCGCATGACCCGGCAACGGCCTACCTTGCCGCGAATCGCTACAAATGGGACGATTTCTCGCCCTATCTGTACAAAACGAACGATTATGGGCAGACGTGGACGAAAATCACGAACGGCATAGCCGAGAACGCTTTCACGCGGACGATTCGTGAAGACCCTATGCGGCGTGGGCTATTGTATGCTGGTACGGAGACAGGTATTCTTGTTTCGTTCGATGATGGCGAACACTGGCAGTCGCTGCAATTGAATTTGCCGGTGGTTCCCATCCATGATCTGGTGGTGAAGGACTCTGATCTGGTTGTGGCAACACACGGGCGCTCGTTCTGGATTCTGGATGACATCACGCCACTTCGCGAAGCCAGTGAGCAGGTGCAGGACGCCTCATTTTACCTTTTCAAGCCGCGTACCACAATCCATTTTATGGTTAGCGGCGGATATGCGCGTCCATCGGCCTCGGGAAACTATTATCGCGACACGGGAGATATTCTCTATATAGCGCGGCGTGATGAGCGGCCCGGCAACCTCGTGTTCGAGCGCAGCCTGAACGCGGGGCAGAATCCGCCCGATGGCGTCATCGTTTACTACTACTTTTCCTCTAAGCCAGAGGGTGAGGTGAAGCTATCGTTCCTCGATAGTCAGGGCAATGAGATCAAGAGCTTTGGCGGCGAGCCTGTGCAGGAAGGGCAGGCGAACGGAAAGACCTCGGACACTACCGACGAGGAGGAGGAGCGAGAAAAGAAGGAACCCTGGGTGGTCACGGAGCCTGGCATGCATCGTTTCGTGTGGAATATGCGCTATCCTGATCCGCGCAAGGTAGAGGGATACGTCGCATCGGAAGGCGTCATGGCCGGGCCAAAAGTCGCGCCAGGAACCTACCAGGCGCGTTTAACCGTCGGCGACGAGTCGGTAGTGCAGACCTTCGAGGTGCAGAAAGATCCGCGAGTTTCGGCAACCCAGGAAGACCTGGACGCGCAACTTGCGCTGCATTTGCAAATACGAGATAAGCTCTCGGAGACGCACGATGCCATCAACACCTTGAGGAACATCAGGCAGCAGATCAATGATTGGGAAAAATACACCCGCGACCTGCCGGGGCATGAAGCGGTGGTAGAAAAGGCGAAGGCCGTAAAGGAGGGGCTGGCCACGATAGAAGATGAGTTGATTCAATCGCGGGCGAAGACGCGCCAGGATACGATGCATTATCCAACCAAACTCAACGGCAAGCTGGCCGCGCTGGAAGGCGTGGTTGCCAGCGCGGAGGCCGCGCCCACGAAGCAGACCTACGAGGTATTTGAAGACCTCTCGCAGCGTATCGATGTCCAGTTGCAACGCCTGCAAGAGGTGATCGACACCGACGTGGCCGCTTTTAACGATCTCTTAAAAGAGCAGGGTGTGCCGGGGATTATTCCTATAGCCACGATGTATACCACGAAAAAATAAAGAGGAAGATGAGGAGTATTTCGACGGGCGGCAATGGGCAGCGATTGCTGCCCATTGCAAACCTGCCTCCAGATGTCATCCTGAGCGCGGCGAAGGATCTGCGTCCGCTACCGATTCGTGCGCCGAGACCGGAGATCCTTCGCCGCGCTCAGGATGACAGGCAAGCGGGGCTTGTTCATGGCTGCCCGTCGAAAGCTGTGTATTGTTTATGCGAGAAGACCTTGTACGCTTAAGCAAGACGATTTCCCATGCCTTGCGACACAAGCCTGAGCAGTACGGGCTGACTCTGGATAACGAGGGCTGGGTGCCTGTGCAGGAGTTGCTAGAGGCGCTGGGACGCCGCCGTTCTCAGTGGGTCTCTCTCACTGAGGCCGATTTGCGGGAGATGATGGCGCAGTCTGAGAAGCAGCGCTTTGAAATACAGGATGGCAAGATTCGGGCTTTCTACGGGCATTCAATCCCCGAACGGGTTGAGCGCGAGCCATCAGTGCCCCCTGTTGTGTTGTACCATGGCACAACGCCGAAGGCGGCAGCTTTGATCCGGCAGGAGGGATTGAAGCCGATGCGCAGGCAGTACGTCCATTTGTCTGCTGAGAAGGAGGCGGCGTTGCAGGTGGCGCGGCGCAGGACGAATCATCCGGTGATTTTGAAAGTCGCGGCCAGGGAGGCGTATCGACAGGGGATACGGTTCTATCTTGGCAATGAGATGGTGTGGTTGGCGGAGCCGATTCCTGCAAGGTTCATTATCCAGGAATGAAGGAGCGCAGAAGCCAGGGCAACCGCAAGGGTACGCCCCTACTAGAACGGCATGGTAGGGGCGTACCCTTGCGGTTGCCCTGGAGGACGTAATAGGAAAAAGGCCAACTTGTGCTTGATTATTCAGCCCTACTATGATATACTTCCACGTTAGCGGGAAGCTCTATTCCATGCTGGAAAACACACTAATATTAAATACACACGCCCTTTGATTGGTGAAAACCCTGGTACACCTCGATCTAGTTGCAGATATAGTGGGTGGCGTTACGTGGGTGAAGCGAGCAAGTCATCTTCCTTCACCGCAGGCCCAAGGGAACCCGTTCGCCGAATAGAAAAGGGCGGAGGATCAAAAGGGAGGATCCGTTTTTTGGCAAACATTATCTCAATGAAGCAACTGCTTGAGGCAGGTGTTCACTTCGGGCATCAGACCCGTCGCTGGAACCCCAAGATGCAGCCGTTCATCTTTATGGAGCGCAACGGCATTCATATCATTGACCTCCAGCAGACGGTGACACGCCTGAACGATGCGTATAAGTTTGTGAAAGATCTGGCGGCGCGCGGCGAAACCATTCTATTCGTCGGCACAAAGAAACAGGCGCAGGAAGCGGTCGCTGAGGAGGCGAAGCGCTGCGGCATGTTCTATGTGAATCAGCGCTGGCTCGGTGGTATGCTCACCAATTTCCAGACCATCCAGTCCCGTATTCGCTACCTGCGCGACCTGGAAGCGCGGCGCGATCGCGGAGACTTCGAGCGGTTGCCGAAGAAAGAAGTACAGCGCTTGCAGGATGATATTGCGCGTCTCGAACGCACTCTGGGCGGCATTAAAGATATGAAGCGCCTGCCGGGTGCCCTGTTCATTATCGATACACGCAAAGAGCGTACCGCTGTGTTGGAGGCGCGCCGCCTGGAAATTCCGATTGTCGCGCTCGCCGATACCAACTGCGATCCAGATGAGATTGACTATCCCATTCCGGCGAATGACGACGCGATTCGTGCTGTGCGCCTGCTCTGTTCCAAGATCGCCGACGCTGTCATTGAGGGCCGCCGCGAACTTGAGGCGCAGCAGAAGGATACCGAGATGGAGGGAGTTGCTGAGGCCACTGAAGCGGCAGAACCCGTTGAGGCGTTACCGGCTCCTGGAGAAACAACTGCTGATACCGCCGGAACGTCTGAGAACGGCGCAAATGCCAGTGTACCTGCTCCAGCCGAGCCTGAACTGGTAGTAGCTGAGGAGGCGCTCTAGGCGAGAAGGCACATGCCCCCCTCCCGATTCGTTGGGGCAAACATACAATTGAGAAGGCGGGAGATAGGGACGAATGTTCCCGTCTCCCGCTTCATCTTGTCGTAATCAGTTAGTGTATCAAACATGTCAAGCACTCGAGTGCCAAAAAAGATGGTCAGTAGCGGTTGTACTGGCCCTACTGGCCTAAGTATCATACAACAATGAGATTGAGGAGTTAACAGACTATGAACTATACCGCCGCAGATGTCAAGAAATTGCGCGAGCAGACAGGGGCGACCTTCGCCGATTGCAAAAAGGCTTTCGACGAGGCGCAGAGCTGGGACGATGCCGTCAAGTACCTGGAGGAGCGGAGCGGTCACAAGGCGGAGAAAATGATGGCTGCGGGTCGCGAGACCAAAGAGGGCGGCATTTTCTCGTATGTGCATCACAACCACAGGGTGGGTGTGCTGCTGGAACTCAACTGTAGCACCGATTTTGTGGCGCGTAGTGAAGCCTTCCGCCAGCTTGCAAGCGACCTGGCTTTGCAGATCGTCGGTATGAATCCGAAGTACATCTCGTATGAGGATGTTCCTGCCGAGGTCGTGGAGCAGGCGCGCAAGGAGATTCTGGAGGACCCCTCGATGGCAAGGGTGCCGGAGGGGCGGCGCGAAGAGGTAGTCAACGGCAAGCTCAAGAAACAACTGGGTGAGCAGGTGCTGCTGATGCAGCCCTGGGTCAAGGATGAGGCCGTTATTGTAAGCGACCTTGTGAAAAAGGTCATTGCTGAAACCGGCGAGAATATCGTTGTGCGGCGCTTCAGCCGTTTTGCGCTGGGCGAATAAGGCGTAATGAAGCCTCCCAATCGGGAGGCTTCAATTCCAACAATCGCATGGGAGTGCTACGATAGATGTCTCAAGATACCTCATCCCTGGTTTATCACCGAATTCTGTTGAAATTGAGCGGCGAGGCGCTTTGCCCGCGCAAAGGCTATGGCATCGACGCGGAAACGGTGCGGCGTATCGCGAAGGAGATCCAGCGCGTGCATGCGCTTGGTGTGCAGATCGCCATTGTAATCGGTGGTGGCAATATCTGGCGTGGGGCTGATGCCGCCGCGACGGGTATTGATCGGGCGACCGCCGATTACATGGGCATGCTGGCGACGGTCATGAACTCGCTGGCGATGCAAGACGCGATGGAGAAACTTGGCATGGTAACGCGCGTGCAGACGGCCATCGAGATGCCGCCCGTTGCCGAGCCGTTTATTCGTCGCCGGGCGGTGCGCCACCTGGAGAAGGGGCGCGTGGTGATCCTGGCGGCGGGCAGCGGCAATCCATTTTTCACGACCGATACGGCGGCGGCTCTACGTGCTGTTGAACTCAATGCTCAAGTGTTACTGAAGGCAACCAAAGTGGATGGTGTCTACGACGATGATCCCATGCGAAACTCCAACGCTCACAAGTTCGAGGAGTTGAGCTATATGCGGGCGCTCAATATGGGGCTGAAGGTCATGGACAGCACCGCGCTTTCCCTGTGCAAGGATAACCACCTGCCCATTGTGGTCTTCGATCTGAACGAGACGGGGGCGTTGGAGGATATTGTGTGCGGCAAGAAACGTGGCACGCTGGTGCATGACATGGAAGAGCCTGAGTGGAGTGTCAGTCGTTGAAGCCGTGTGCAAATCCTGTTCGTTGTAGCAAGAGGATGGTACATCGCAGAGATCGCGGCGCTCACGTGAGCGCTGCTACGAAGGGAGCATTGCTATGGTAGACGATCTATTTGGGGATGCTGAGCGACGTATGCAGAAGGCCGTAGAGGCCCTGAAGCATGACCTGTCTTCGATTCGCACCGGTCGCGCCAGTTCTGCGCTATTAGAGCGTATTTCAGTGGATTATTACGGCACACCAACGCCGGTCAATCAGCTTGCGACGATCACGGTGCCGGAAGCGCGCCTGCTGGTCATCCAGCCCTGGGACCGCAAGATGCTGACCGATATCGAGAAGGCCATTCAAAAGTCTGACCTCGGCATCAATCCCAATAACGACGGCCAGGTGATTCGCCTTGCGATTCCACCGCTCACTGAGGAGCGCCGTCGTGAGATGGTCAAGAACCTCCACAAGAAAATGGATGAGCATAAGGTTGCCATTCGGAACATTCGTCGAGACGTACAAGATAAATTACGAGATCGCGAAAAAAAGAAAGAGATTTCCGAGGATGAGCTGAAGCGCGGCACTGACCGCTTGCAGAAGCTCACCGACCGCTACATCGACGAGATGGATAAGGTCGGTAAATCTAAGGAGTTGGAGATATTGGAGGTCTAAATTGACCAGGATTCACAACTATTTCTCTTCCGTGAAGGGAAATGGGCAGTCACAATCCGTAACGAAAGAGCAGCCCGCGCCTACAGCACCAAGCCAGCCAGTTCTGCGCCACCTAGCCATCATTATGGATGGCAACGGGCGCTGGGCAACGAAGCGTCATCTGCCGCGTATTGCGGGTCACAAAGCCGGGGTGAATGCGCTGCGTAGAGTACTCGAGTGCGCGACGGATGAAGGTATTGAGATGCTGAGCGTGTATGCGTTCTCTACGGAGAACTGGGGGAGACCGCGCGCCGAGGTAGAAGGGTTAATGCGCCTCTTCTGGGAAACGATTCGTTCTGACATCGAGAAACTGCATCGTGAAGGAGTGCGACTGCGCCATCTTGGTCGTTTGCAAGATCTTTCTCCTGATATCCAGAAGGCGGTGCGGGATTCCGTCGAGCTGACGCGCAATAACACCCGCATCGGCCTCAATGTCTGCTTCAATTATGGTGGGCGCGCCGAACTGGTGGATGCCATCCGGCAGATCATTGCCGATGGACGCGACCCGGAATCGATCACCGAGGAATTAATCAGCTCGTATCTATATACACGCGGCCTTCCCGACCCCGATCTGGTCATTCGCACAGCAGGCGAGATGCGGGTGAGCAATTTCCTGCTCTGGCAGTCGGCTTACAGCGAGTATTATTCGACGCCGACGCTGTGGCCAGATTTCGGACGGGAAGATTTGCGGGCTGCTTTGGAGAATTATCGCCAGCGGCAACGGCGGTTTGGACGTCTCTCGGCTTCCTAAGATATAATAGGTATAAAGCAACTCGTCAAACATTACACGTTGGTAGTTCATGAAAGAGGACTACCTGAAGAGGAGCCGCGTGCAACCCGTTAGTCAGCAAGAAGTACAAGAAGCAGATGTCCGAGCGAAGTCCGAGCGCCAATGGTATCGTTCTGTCGGTCAGCGCACCATCACGGCAATTGTGGGTATACCAATTGTCCTGGCCGTGGTCTGGTTTGGCGGCTGGTGGGCTTTTGCCGCGTGTGTTCTGCTTGTGGCGTTGGGGGCATACGAGTTGCACGCGATGATGCTCCACGAGGGGTATCACCCGCTCATATCGCTCAGCCTGGTTCTCAGCCTGCTCTTCCTGATCGCGGCCATGTTTCCCCAACAACGAATGTTGCTGCTTGAAATCGACCTTAGTATGGCGCTGGTGGTGACGTTCCCTTTGCTCTTTTTCCGCAAGCGATTGGATGGAACATTGCTCGATTGGGCGCTGACGCTAGCGATTGCGCTCTACCTGGGCTGGCCTTTGAGCCTGTTGCCGTTGTTGCGGGGATATCAGGTAGGGATCAGTCCAGGTTTCTGGTGGGTGTTGGCGGTGCTGGTCGGTTGCTGGGGTTTTGATACAGGCGCGTTCTTTGCCGGGCACTTCTTCGGGCGGCATAAGCTGGCTCCGCGCATCAGTCCCGCGAAAAGCTGGGAGGGTGTGGTAGGTGGCCTGATCTTCTCTATCATCTCGTCTGTGCTGCTGACGGTGCGCCCTCTTGGCGTGCCCTGGTACCTGGCGATACTGTTGGGAATCTTGATTGGCATAGCCGCGACACTTGGCGATCTGGCCGAGTCGTTAATAAAGAGACAGACACACGTGAAGGATAGTGGACAGATCATGCCGGGACATGGAGGTATTCTAGACCGCATTGATAGCATCATCTTCGCAGTGATTGTGGTTTATATTTTCGCGCAACTGATCGGGAAATTCTAGACGAACTTTCCGGTGTTATAATCGTATATATAGATAGAGAGGGCGAACGATGAGGGTTCGCCCGATTCGTTGTGTAAGACATGTCAATTAACGAATATAAACATATACCCAATTTTCCTCGGCGCATTGCCTTACTCGGCAGTACCGGGTCTATCGGACGGCAGACGCTGGATGTGGTACGCTGCTTCCCCGAACATTTTCGTGTGGTGGCGCTGGCGGCGCGCAGCAATGTTGAGCTTCTGCAACAGCAGGCGTCAGAATTTTCCCCATCTGTGGTTGCCTGCTTTGCTGATTCGCCTTCTAGTGCGAAGGCGGTGAAGAAGGCAATACCAGGTGTTTTGCTGGGCGAAGAGGGATTACTCGCGGTCGCCACGCATCCCGATGTGGATATAGTCGTTGCCGCTACCTCTGGACTGGTGGGATTGAGGCCAACACTGGCGGCGATTGCGGCTGGCAAAACCATTGCTTTAGCGAACAAAGAGACGCTCGTGATGGCCGGACACCTCGTCATGGAGGCCGCCAGAAAGGCGGAAGTGCCGATTCTGCCCATTGACAGCGAGCATAGCGCGCTCTGGCAGAGCCTGTGTGGGGAGCGTGTGGAGAATGTGCGCCGCCTGATTATCACCGCCTCGGGTGGCCCTTTCCGCCGGGCGACACTGGAAGAAGTGCAGGCCGTGACGGTGGAGCAGGCGCTGGCGCATCCGACATGGCGCATGGGGCCAAAGATTACCATTGATTCGGCGACTCTAATGAATAAAGGGTTAGAGGTTATCGAGGCCCACTGGCTTTTTGATATGCCTTATGAAGGCATCGAGGTAGTGGTTCACCCGGAGAGTATTATACACTCGATGGTTGAATATATTGATGGCTCGATCAAGATGCAGGCCAGCCTGCCGAGTATGCACCTGCCTATTCAATACGCGCTGAGCTATCCAGAACGCCTGAATACGCAAGGGACGGGGCTGGTACGTGAGTTGGGCTGGCCGAAGATAGGCAAGTTACACTTTGAAGCGCTTGAACTCGAACGTTTTCCCTGCTTCAGGCTGGCCTTAGAGGCGGCAAAGCGCGGCGGAACGTACCCCTCGGTCCTGGTAGGGGCTGACGAGGAGGCGGTTGCGCTGTTCCTGGATGGAAAAATACGCTTCCTGGAAATAGCGCGCTTGATTAAGGAAGTGTTAGAGCGTCATACACCGGTTGAGCAGCCGGATATCCCGGCAATCCTTGAAACTACCGCCTGGGCGAGGCGTGTAACCCGGGAGCTTGCTGCCAACCTGACCACAAACACGACATATTCGTAATAAAGAGAAGATAGATTCGCATTAAGATAGAACTTGAAGGATGTTAGCGAATGAATAACTGGTTCTTGCTGGCTGCCATTCCAGTTTTTGGTATCTGTGTGTTGGTACACGAGTTTGGCCATTTTATTACGGCAAAGTGGGCTGGCATCCGCGTGGAAGAATTTGGACTGGGTTTTCCCCCGCGCATCGTGGGGATTCGCAAGCGCAAGGGTGGCGGTTGGGAGGTGATCTGGTTTGGCGGTCGGCGGAACGCGGAAGATAGCTATGGGAGCCTCAAACAGTCGCCCTTCAGTGGCACAAGTGGCGGTCCAAGTATGGTCACGGCATCCTCAAGTTCTCTGGCTGGCGCTGCATTGATTCCAGGCCAAAATGCTGAGGCGGACGATGACGATCATACCATCTATTCGTTAAATCTGTTGCCAATCGGCGGTTTTGTGCGCATGCCCGGGGAAAACGGCGACGTGTATGACGAAGAGGGAACCTACGACCCGAAAAGCTTCGCCGCCAAATCAGCCGGAAAGCGCATCATAGTGCTGGTTGCTGGCGTGACGATGAATGTGATCCTGGCGATGGTTCTCTTTACGATTGCCTATGGACTCGGGGAGCCGACTTTCCCGCCGGTCATCGGCAAGGTTGTGCCTGGTACTCCTGCCGCACAGGCAGGCATGCTCCCAGGCGATACCATTCTCTCGGTCAATGGACAGCGCGTGCAGCAGTTCTCTGACCTGCAAGATATTGTTGGCAAGCTGATTGCAGGGGATAAAAGTAAGCTGGACACGGTTCCTATCACCTTTGTTTTTCAGCACCAGGGAAGCAAGCAGACTATCACGAAGGTGGTTAATGTACGCAAGCATCCACCAACCGGACAGGGGCCAATGGGGATCGAGGAAAAGATCGTCTTTGTCAGTTCGCCCTTCTGGGAAGCCCCGTTTAAGGGCATCGCTCACACCTTTACTGTAACCGGCCAGTTTATTCAGCAGATTGTGCAGATGATTGCGGGTGCTATCAAACCGCAGGTGGCAGGACCGGTAGGTATTGTGAAGATTACGGGAGAGGTGGCTTCGAGCATTCCTGATCTTGGCTGGTGGCCTATTCTAAGTCTTACCGCCATTTTGAGCCTGAACCTGGCCATCATCAACATTCTGCCGTTCCCCGCTCTGGATGGCGGGCGCGTCTTATTGATATTGATTGAGATTGTGCGCGGCGGCAAACGCTTGAAACCCGAACGAGAAGGACTGATAAATCTTATTGGTATGGCGATACTGCTGACACTGATGGTGATTATCACGGTGAGTGATATCAGCCATTGGGGCCAGTAATTTTCATGGAGAAATCGAACCCTATGCGACGGAAAACTCGACAAATACATGTTGGCGACCTGGCGATTGGCGGCGGCGCGCCCATCGTCGTGCAGTCTATGACCACCACCTATACGCGCGACGTCGAAAGCACAGTGGCGCAGATTCACCGGCTGCAAGATGTCGGCTGCGAGATGGTGCGCGTGGCTGTGCCGGAGGAAGAGGACGCTCTGGCGATTGGCGAAATCAAAAAGCGCATCTCTATTCCTCTGGTTGCCGATATTCACTATAAACATACGCTGGCCCTGGAAGCGATTCGCCAGGGCGTGGACTGCGTTCGCATCAACCCGGGCAATCTGATTAACGGTCGAAAATCGCTCGAAGAGATTGTGAAGGCCTGCAAAGAGCGCGGCATAGCCATGCGTATCGGCGTCAATTCTGGTTCAATTGATGCCCTGGATCAGCGCGGCAAGATGCAGCGCATTCAGGTGCGTCTGCGCGATGATGGCGTATTGGAGCGCACCGACCCGGCTGAAGCGCGACGCATCGAGCGCGAACAGCTCGCGGAACGCATGGTAAACAAGGCGCTCGAATATATTAGCTGGTGCGAGGAGCTTGATTTTCATGAAATCAAAGTTTCCTTGAAGTCCTCTACGCCGCTCACGGCAGTCGAGGCGTACCGGCGCTTCTCGCAGCGTTCGGACTATCCCCTGCACCTGGGCATCACGGAGGCGGGGACGGTAGTGACAGGTGCGGTCAAGTCGGCTGTTGGCCTGGGCTTGCTGCTGGCAGAGGGCATTGGCGATACGATTCGCGTGAGCCTGAGCGCGGAGCCGGAGGAGGAGATTCCGGTCGCTTACGAGATTTTGCGCTCGCTCGAACTGCGCAATCGTGGCGTGACCTTTGTTTCCTGTCCATCCTGCGGGCGCGTCGAGATCGATGTCATCAGTGTAGCGAACGAGGTTGAAAAGCGACTGGCGAAGGTGCAGACGCCCATCCACGTTGCTGTAATGGGTTGTGTGGTGAATGGCCCTGGCGAGTCGCGTGATGCTGATGTGGGTCTGGCAGGCGGCAAGGGACGCGGCGTGATCTTCCGCAAAGGCGAAGTAATTCGCACAGTGCCCGAAGACCAGTTTCTTGACGCAGTTTTGAAGGAGGTAGCGAGCCTGCTTCCCGAAAACGAGGCGCGGCTGGTCTATCCAGAAGGTGGTATTAAGGAAGCGGCAGGCGTGCATCGCACCCGGGATGAGGGTATCGGTGAGCGGCTGGCAAAGTTGTAGTTCTCTAGAGAAAATGAAAAGCGGCTTCAACGCGAAGCCGCTTTTTTAGTGGGCGATACAAAAACCGATTTTGTTATCTAAACTATAGGGTAGGTAGCCAGCGCGTTATTCCTGCGAGTACGTTTCCAACTGCCCCCCTCCGAACCGGACGGACACCTTTCAGCGTATCCGGCTCTCCAAAGGTACTGACTTAAGTCTCGGGCGGCCTTAATAAACATAGGATCACAACAATAGCGTGGGATATGCAGACTACACTAAAGTAATCCATCTGATAAAGGCTTTCTTGGATCATATGCAAGGTCTGAAATTTTCAGTCCATCGTAGGTTCCATTGTGGATTTTCCGGTGGCACTCCTGGCACACTGGAATCTGTTTCCGGTTAAGTTTTGCTAGGAGTCCTGTAAAACCTTTTGCTTGCTTATCTGTTATTTTCCGAATGTGCCTGACATGATGCATCACCACCCCAATATGATTGAGGCAAATGCAACATGGCAATCCTAGCTTAGATCTTACTCGCATTCGTTCATGCATCCGAACCAGATCTACAGTTGGGCTATTGCTAAAAGCCTTTCTGTCGATTGTCCAGTCTGAATTACGATAGAATGTGATAATACGTTGCTGCCCCTTGCGTGTGACAGTGGCTTGAATGCCCTTGTCTTTGATAATCCTGGTTATGGATACCCGCCTTTTGGCTGCCAGCGTTTTCGCTAGTGAGAACTTCAGGATATACTGGATTCTGCTGAGTTCTGCCCAATTGTCCGCGGGTCGGTAGTAGTTCTGTAAACCTCGATTCATCGAACTATACAGGCTTACTATCTGGTCTTCGTCCAATAGGATCCACGGTGATTTGTGCAGAGGTCTCCCCTTCGCATCGCAGAAGCCCTTCTGATGGAGTTTTTTAACTAACTCGCCCATTGGAGCTTTCAACACTATCTGCATGCCAGTTGATCTTCGTTTGAAGATTTTTCCACTTGCATTTGTCGATAGCGTTTGTTTCTGTTCTGCTGTTTTGGACCTGCCTAGCCTTATTCTATAACCTAAGAACTTAGCATCCGATGTTCTGGCGTTGGTAATCACCGTCTTTTCCTCGCTAAGAGTCAGGTCTAGTCTGGCTTTTAGGAACTGCCTTACTTTTTCCTTGATCTCTTCTGCCAGGCGTTTAGGCCCGGTGACTCCTATTATCCAATCATCAGCATAGCGTACATATCGTACCCGCACGAAGTTAGGATCTCTTGGGTCAAGTGATGGGAGCTTTCGCATCTGGACGCCTAATTCCCTGTATTCCCTGGTGTTGATCTTTCCAGTCTTCGCCAGGTATTGCCGTCGCTTTTGCAGCGAACGGTACTCTGGATTGAAGCGTCTAGCTTCGCCTTTTTCTAGCTCTTTCCGCAATTGCTCGACATATTCGTCTAGTTCATGCAGATAGATGTTAGCTAGGATTGGGCTGACTATTCCTCCTTGCGGTGTGCCTGCCAGGCTATCTTTCCTTGATTCATCTAAGTCCTGGTAGCCAGCATTGAGGAGTTTCCAAATGTGGTTTATAAACCGTTCATCCTTGATTTTCTTCCTCATGATATTAACCAGTATTTCATGGTTAATATCATCAAAGCAAGTTGCTATGTCTCCCTCGAGAAACCATATAGTCCCGCTCCATTTACCCTGGATATCTTTTAACGCGCTGTGACAACTTTTCGAGCGCCGGAAGCCATGAGAGCTTTCTTTAAAGTAAGGTCCATGAGGACTGTCGTAGATGGCTTCGAGGATAAGTCTTACCACATCCTGCACTAGCTTATCTCTGAAGCCTGGGATGCCGATCTTCCTCATTTTTCCATTGCTTTTTGGGATGAAGACCCTCCTGGTTGGGCGTGGCTGGTACTTTTCAGTTCTCATTTCTTCAATGAGTTTGCTGATTTCGTCCATTCCAAAACCGTCAATGGGTTCCTGATCGGTGCCTGGAGTCATATTTCCAGGCTTCGACTTGATGCGCTCATAAGCCAGGATATAGAGTTCTGGCTTGAATAGTAGCCTGTACAGGTCGGTATTGACCCACTCACTCTTTGCGTTGAGCTTACGGATTACTTCCAATCTTTGCAGACCATCTGAGCAACCCACTGCCTCTTGCATGAATGGTATGCCTCTCCTTCCCTCGATTGAATGACTACCATTCTATAAATTTGTAGTAGTCCTACGATTACTAGGGTCGCCCGACCACCATCCTACCTTTTCGGCCCGATGCACCCTCCGGTACAGCCTACAGATAGGCGATGGAGTACCTTCTCCACCCCTTCCCCGTGTCTCAAGCGTTACCCTGAGCATTTGGGTACTATGGGTGTTCTGTCACCATGAGGCTCTCGCCTTTTAGGTGATCCCCTGGTTACGTACTTTCCTTGTCTCCACGTAGGTTCCCTGTTGGCCGGTACCCCTCTCACTGAGGGTTGCTGTGACGGGATACTTTCTCATGCACTGACATCGTTTGCATCAGACCGTCACACAGGTTCAATAGCACCATGAATACCTGAGTCCCACCGCAAGACTGCGCGACCAGGGTTCAGACAGATCAGCCTTAACCATATGGAGATTAGCTGACAGACATGGGAATAGGTACTTATCCCATCCTGCCTTACTTACGGCATGCTACTGTTCCCTGCCACCTTTCGGCGCAAGGTAAGCCGCTGCTTTACACTCAAGTGTCCCCTTTGGTAATGAAAAAGAGACAACTTCACTAGAAGCTGTCTCTCTTCATCATGGGCGATACAGGACTCGAACCTGTGACCTTTTGCATGTCAAGCAAACGCTCTAACCACCTGAGCTAATCGCCCTTACTCAAAGAGTAAGTATCAGAGTGACCGCACTTCGCGGCTTGGAAAGGTACGCCTCTCAGGGCGCACATGTCAAGGTAATATTCTAATTGGCTGAGCTAATCGCCCTTGACGTGCATTATACTACCATTGTTGCCCGGCTTTGTCAAGCCATTTTTTGCGCAATTTGGCCGCACTTACCCATTGCTTGTATTGTTGATGCCTTTCATGAATTTTTCTGCTTGCATACAATTTGCGAAAAATTCATGCATGCACATCTTTCAAATTTTTGGAATAGGATGTTATACTTAAGTTGCAGCCGTCGAACGAGATGGTGAAACAAGCACTCTCTATATACAGCCAGCTAAAAGAGGGGAAGCAGGTCAGCATATTTCCCGGAAAACTCCCAGATAGGCGGAGTTTTTTGTGCCACAAACGTTCCCCCCGACGTTACTATTGTGGTTTTGATCTGCTGTGTAACAACGTGCGTATCCTCTTTTGGAAGCTGGAGGTCAGACAACTAAAACACGGAGGGGTGTCAGCATGCGCATTTCGACGTTCTGGTCAGTTGGACGTGCCGAATCTCTCGCCTCAGTCCATGTGAACAGACGTTATTTCTTACATATTCTGGCCTTATGCTCGATACTTGCGGTGATCTGGGTTGAATTCGGGATGGTGCATGCTATTTCTTTTGACCATACCCGGCCAACGGTGGAAGTAAACTGCCGGACGTTTACGTTTTCGCCGGATGGCAACCCCTTTCCCCTGTGTCCGGGGCCTTATCCTGGCGGCGGCAACTGTGTCTGGTGGGCATGGGAGCAGTGGCATTTGCTGGGATATAATTTGCCGTTGAACTGGGGTAATGCTGCTGAGTGGGTCGTGGATGCTGAGCGTTTTGGTTTGCCCATTGGCACGACTCCCCGTGTTGGTTCTATCGCGGTTTTTCCTGTCGCTGATGGCGTGTGGGCCTTTGGAACGGCGGGACACGTGGCCTTTGTGACATCCGTTGCATCCGATGGTCTGACTTTCAACGTCACATACCAGAATTATGGGGATCCCACGCCCATGTATATTGGGCGTGGCTATAATACGAGCTATATCGATCAGCCGCGTTTCCAGAATGGGGAATTGCGCTTCATTTATTTCCCGCGTATGATTGATCCTGCTCTTTTTGCCCACCTTCCTGGAGTTGATGGCAACGGGGTAGCGCAGGTCCCGTATGCCAACGCCCAGGCGAATAGGGGAAATACGACGACGGGCAGCAGCTCTGACCCCACCACATCAACGGACAGCCGTGTGGCTCTTGGTTTGCCGCCCGGTTCCTATGACGAGCAGTTTAACGCGGACTTCACGGGCGCTGGTTTTACCGACTTGCTTTTGTACAATCGCCAGCGCGGCAGCCTGGATGTGCTGACCTTTGCTGACCGTTATCGATCAGTGCTGCCGCACTTTAGCGAGCATAACGCGCGCGTTGATCCGGCAGATACTACTCCTGTGCCTGTGAGGGTGAGTCTGGGGGATGCAAAAACGCCTGTAAATAGTTGGGGGCCAAACCTGGATATACGGATTGGCGATTTTACCGGCAGCGGACACGCGGAAATTTTGTTGTACGACCGTGTGACAGGCGTTATGCAGTTGCTGATGCTGACGCCGCAATTGAAAATACAGACGCACCTCGTGTTTCAGGGGTGGGGGCCTGGCTGGGAGTTGTATGTTGGCCAGTTCAACGGCTCGCAGAGCGACCTGTTCATGTATAACCGCGCTGACATTCCGTCGCCGATAGCGACCAATAATTCAACGACTCCTGGCACCAGCTCGAATCCGCCTTCGGGCAATCCTTCGCCTTCTTCATCCAGCCCGACGCCGCAACCATCGCCCAGCCCGAGTCCGCCTCCAAAACCGTCGCCGAGTCCAAAACCATCACCGAGTCCGGCGCCCTCGCCATCACCGTCGCCCAGCCCATCACCGAGTCCGGCGCCCTCGCCTGGCCCGAGTCCGTCTCCAAGTCCAAGTCCGACGCCCTCGCCCAGCCCGAGTCCGTCACCTAGCCCGACGCCGTCGCCAACACCTTCTCCCACTCCGAGTCCAACGCCGTCGCCGAGTCCAAGTCCGTCACCGACGCCGAGTCCGACGCCGAAGCCTTCTCCTTCTCCGACGCCAAAACCCAGTCCGAGTCCGACGGCGGCGGCTGCGAAAAGTCCGACGCCAACTGCTTGCCCAACTCGGACGCCGACTCCTGTGCCAACGCCTTCACCCAGTCCGAGTCCGACCGGCTGTCCAACTTCTGGCACTGGAGCCACCTATAATGGCACAACGCCCACTATCAGCACTGCAGATCCGCAGAAGCCTGGCCCTGGAGAGGATTTGAGCGGATTGCCGATCACGGGGGTGGATACGACGGGGGTAACGGATAATATTCAGATTGTCAGTTTCACCCGCGATTTTAAGGTCGCGCACATACAGCAATATACGCTCTGGCAGGATGCCTGGGAAGTGTATATTGGTCGCTTTGCGCATGATGGGCGCGACGGAGTGTTTATCTACGACCGCATCAGTGGCGAAGCGCGGGTCATGGATTTTGACAAAAACATGCAGGTTGACCAGTACCAGGCGCTGCATAACCTGTCCGGCAACTGGGAGATTCACACGGGTGATTTCAAAGGTTCCGGGCAGGCCCAGGTACTTATGTATGACCCGGGCAGCGGTGATTCATCGTTCCTGGTGTTTGGCTCCGATCTTTCGCTTGCGCAGCAGATCAACAATTCCGGTTGGGGCACAGATATGGTCTTGTATGTCGGACACTTCGGTCTGCCCACCTTGAGTATCATGCTATACGACCCGGTGGCGGGACAGAGTACATTCGTTGCTTTCGACTCGTCGCTCCAGGTTGCGCACCAGGAGACGGTGCAGAGTTGGGATCAGAAATGGCAGATTCTTGTGGGGGCCTTCCTGGACCGTTCATCGTGTCTGACAGACCACTCTTGCACGAACGGGGATGATATTCTCGTGCTAAACCGGCAGACGGGAGAGATGGAACAGTTTGTCTTCACCTTCGGCAACCAGTACGGCGTGTATGATAATCGCTCGCAGGCATTTCTACGCATGGGAGCGGCTCCTACGGCCAATGTCTCGCCTGTGGACTCCTCTTCCTTTACTATGAAGACCACGCTGGACACCTCTATCCATGATGAGGAATTGTACTAAGCGCATTTTGCTATAAAACGGGATAAAATGCGGTTGCGCAACCGCATTTTATCCCGTTTTATAGTAGGGCTTGTGTCTCCCTGTGCAGAAGCTTTAAACTATGGTATCATACAGCCATATTTAGAGAGCGCAGAGAGGCGAAAGCCCGTAAAAACGTATGCTGAATATCCTGGTTATTCATGGCCCGAACCTCAACACCCTTGGTACGCGCGAGCCTGCGATTTATGGAACGGTCACGTTGCCGCAAATAGCAGAAAGGTTGCAGAGACGTGGCGAGGAGTTGGGGGCCACTATTGAGAGTTTTCAGTCGAATCATGAAGGCGCGATCATCGACTGCATTCAGGAGCGGGCCGGGCAGGCAGATGGTATCATTATCAATCCTGGCGCGCTGACCCACTATTCGATAGCCGTTCGTGACGCGCTGGTCTCGGTGAGCATTCCGGTCATCGAAGTACACCTGAGCAACATCTATGCGCGTGAGTCTTTTCGCCATATCTCTGTGATTGCGGCTGTCTGTCGGGGGCATATTGCCGGGCTGGGCTGGCGCGGGTATCTGCTCGCGTTAGAGGCGCTGGTGGAATTGATTCGCGAACAAATACAGACGACAGAAGGAACATTATGAATACGCAAGCCCTGACTTCGCTTCGGACATGGTTGAACGAGCAAGGCCTGGATGCCTACCTTGTCACGCAGGCGCAGAACCGTTCGTATCTGAGCGGGTGGTTGAATGATGATGTGGAAGGCGCAGGTATGCTGCTGGTGGGGCGAGATGCCCAGATATTGTTGACCAATCCTCTCTATCAGGAAGTGGCCTCACAGGAGGCGAGTGGCTGGCAGGTAGTGGTGCCAGAGGGACGCGAATACGCGCCATCGATTGCAGACCTGGCGCGAGAACATGGCTGGAAAACGCTGGGCTTTGAGTCCTCGGCCATTACCTATAGCGATTTTGAGAAGATTGCCGGAGCGGGTAAGGATATTTTTACGCTGCGACCATACGAGCATAGCTACGTGGAAACGCTGCGCCAGATCAAGCAGCCGTATGAAGTGGAGCTGCTGAAGAAGGCTATCGCGATCACAGACGAGACCTTTGCGCATATTTGCGAGTGGATTCAACCGGGTATGACCGAGAAGGAAGTGGCCTGGGAAATCCATCGCTACATGGTAGAGCTTGGAGCCGACGGGCTGGCGTTTGAAACTATCGTCGCGTCTGGCCCGCATGGTTCGATGCCGCATGCTCATCCCAGTCAACGGCGGATCGAGCGCGGCGAATTGATTACAATTGATATGGGGGCGCGTTATCATGGCTACTGCGCCGATATGACGCGCACCATTTGCCTGGGTGAACCCTCTGAGCCGCGCATGCTTGAAATCTACAATATCGTTTTGCAGGCCATGAAGACCTGTGAGGCGGGTTTGCATGGTGGTATCTCGGGAAAGGCTGCCGATGCCCTGGCGCGAGATGTGCTGAACGAGGCGGGCTTTGGAGAATACTACATACACAGCACAGGACATGGCGTAGGCCTGCAAATTCATGAAGGGCCTGTACTTTCAGCCCGCGCGCCCGATGATGTGGTTTTGGCCGCCGGAACGGTGGTGACGGTTGAGCCTGGGGTCTATATTCCCGGTTGGAGCGGGGCGCGTATCGAGGATTGTGTGCTGGTGAGAGAACAAGGATGCGAAGTGTTAACACAATCACCGACCACACTGGTGATTCCACGCTAGAGAAGGAGTATCTATGATTTCAACAGGTGATTTAAAGAAAGGTGTCACCTTTGAATTTGAAGGGCAGCCGTGTGCTGTTCTTGATTGGCAACATGTAAAAATGGGCCGGGGCGGCGCGATTGTGCGTATGAAATTGCGCAACCTGCGCACCGGCGCGACCTTTGATCGCACCTGCGACGCCGGTGACAAATTTAAGCGTGTTGATCTGGAGCGCAGCACCGTTACCTACCAGTACCAGGATGGCGATCAGTATCATTTCATGGATACGACGACCTACGATGATGTTGTCTTGACTGCCGAGCAGCTTGGTGACGCCAAAAATTATTTGATCGATAATCTGGAACTTGACCTGATCTTGCTTGATGGCGAACCGATATCGGTGGAACCGCCCGAAAAAGTGGTGATGCGCGTTGAGTATACCGAGCCTGGCTTCAAAGGGGATACGGCTACCGGGGGCACCAAACCTGCTACAACTGAAACGGGCCTGGTCGTGCAGGTGCCGCTTTTCATTTCAACTGGCGACCTCATCCGTGTCAATACCACGACCGGGACCTATGTAGAGCGAGTGTGACGGGGGATACGATGGACGAAAACGGTTTTGATGGGTCTGATGAGGCAGCCGACCTTATCAGTATCGAACAGCTGCGGCGGCTGGTGTCCCTGGTTGACCAGAGCGGCGTATCGGAGATTGAATTGGAACGCGAGGGCTTTCATCTTGCGCTGCGCAAGGTGAAGGCTCCCGAACCGGCTGAGGTACGCGGTGGCGAGAACAATTCGTCAAATTCAGCGCATATACCGGCATTGATGCCGTTGATACAGATACCAGAGCCTGCCGAGCCGAAGGAGCCTGAGCGCAAGGAACATAAGATTCTGGCTCCGCTGGTAGGAACGTTCCATGTATGGGCGAAGCCGAGAGGCGGCGCGGTAGTGGCTGTTGGCGACCGGGTCAAGCAGGGACAACTGGTGGGCACTATTGAATCGCTCAATGTATTGAACGAGGTGGAATCGCCTGTGGCCGGGCGAGTGACCGAAATACACGTACAGGAGGGGCAGCCGGTGGAATACGGGCAACTGCTCGTCACCATTGATACCTCTGATGGAGCGAAGGGAAAGTAATGTTTTTGTGGGATACGCCGGTGGTGTTGAGCGTCACCCAGGTGGCTCGCTACATGAAAGAGCTGCTGGGGATGGACGAAATATTGCGCGATGTCTGGGTTCGTGGCGAAATCTCCGGCTGCAAAACCTATCCATCCGGCCATTGTTATTTCACACTCAAGGACGCGGAATCGCAACTGCTTTGTGTGTTTTTCAAACATGCCCGCCTGCGCTCGGCTGCCCCTGAACTGCGCAATGGTATGGCGGTTGCCGTGAATGGACGAGTTGACCTGTACGAGCGTGACGGCAAGCTCCAGTTATACGTGGAAGAGGTTGAGCCTCTGGGCGAGGGCGCGCTGTTCCTGCGCTTCGAGCAACTTAAGGCGCGCCTGGAGGCCGAGGGGCTATTTGCGCAGGAACGCAAGCGACCGCTCCCGGAGCAGCCTTCGGTGATCGGCATTGTCACCTCGCCCCAGGCGGCGGCGCTACGCGATATGCTGCGCGTGCTGCGTGTGCGCTATCCACTGGCGCGTGTTATTTTATCCCCCGCGTTTGTGCAGGGAAGCGAGGCTCCTCAGACCATCGCGCAGGCCATCGACCTGCTGAACGCGCATGGCGAGGCCGAGGTTATCATTGTCGGGCGCGGCGGGGGATCGATTGAGGAATTGTGGGCTTTTAATGAAGAGGTGGTGGCGCGGGCCATTGCGCGGTCGCGTATTCCGGTTATCAGCGGGGTTGGGCATGAAACGGATTTTACGATTGCGGATTTTGTAGCCGATTACCGGGCCTCGACTCCCACTGCCGCCGCTACTGCTGCTGTACCGGATATCCGGGATTGGCAGGCCAGGATACGGGATATCGAGTTGATGCTAACCGACCTGGTACAGGGCTACCTCGAGGACAAAGCGGAAGACCTGTCACAGCTCGAGCGCGACCTGAGCCGGTCAAATCCCAGGTATCAGCTTGACCAGTTGCGCCAGCGCCTGGATGACGCCGTTTCCTTGTTGCAGACGCGCATGGAATATTTGTTGTCGATGCGGGGCGAGCGCCTGCGCGGGGCTTCTCTGCGCCTGCATTCACTCAGCCCGCTTTTGACGATTGCGCGTGGGTACGCGGTGGTGCGGCGGGAGTCCAATCAGCAAGTTGTCACCCGTGTGGAACAGGTGCAGCCGGGCGATGAATTGAGCATTCAGGTGACGGATGGACAGATTTCAGCTACAGTCAGGAAGCAGGGGTAAGGAGACAATGGAAGCATTATCATTTGAAGAGGCGTTTGCCCGGCTAGAGGCGGCGGTGGAGGCGTTGCAGGATGGACAGATGCCGCTGGAGCGCGCGCTACACTATTATGAAGAGGGCATGAAACTGGCTCAGCATTGCAACGAACTGCTCCAGCAGGCACAACTGCGCGTGGAGCAGTTGCGTGTTAATGAAGAGGGAGAACCTGAAACGCTTCCATTCGAGTTAGACTGAGGGAGAACATATTTCAATTCCATGAAGACGATCCTGGATAATCGCGTCTTAATCGCGTCTGTGCTGGCCTGGGCTGTCGCGCAGTTGTCAAAAACGCTCTATGAATTAATTCGCTTTCGCAAGCTGCGTTTCAACCGGCTGGTTTCATCCGGTGGCATGCCCAGTTCGCACTCGGCGTTTGTCACCAGTCTGGCGGCAGCTACTGGAAGGGTCGCGGGTGTAGACTCGGTGGTGTTTGCGATTGCGGTAGTGCTGGCAGCGATTGTAATGTATGATGCTGCCGGAGTGCGCAGGGCGGTCAGCATCCAGGCTCGCATCCTCAACCAGATGATTGACGAAGCCTATCAGGGGAAGCCCTTTGCCGAAAAACGCCTGCGCGAACTGATTGGACATACGCCTACCCAGGTGCTTGTCGGTGCCTTATTGGGAATTGGCATTGGCCTGATTGTTACAGCATGATCAACACACTTATCCTCGCAAGTTAATAAGTAAACCGGGTGAGCGTCCAGATTTTGCGGGTGTCTTCCGGCCTCTCTTGTTGATTGTAGAAAAATGACAGCCACCCAAATAAGCTCAAGTTGTTGACAATTTATGGTATACTATCGCACAAGGTAGCATTGCTTGTGCTTACTCTCTTCATTTTTCTTTCACTTGTGTAAAGCAAGGAGGTGTATCGACTCTTTTTTTGAGTTCCATGCATTGAAGTATTTGAACATGATACTCTATCGCCTGTCGTTGTTGCTTGTCTCATAAGGTTGTGAGAGACACATTTGGCACTTCAGCGAGACAGAGACGCCACCTATCAGATGGCGCGAAGGAGGTTCCTCTATGGATACAAGTATCCGCGAAGTTACCACCCAGGCGACTCTTGAGGAGAAGAAAAAGCTCCGCAAAGAGTTTCGATTCTTCGACATGATTTTCGTCACGATTGCGGCAATCATCGGTATCGATACCCTCGGCGCAGTTTCCTCTAACGGCGGTCAGGCCCTCACCTGGCTTCTTATTTCAGCAATTACGTTCCTTATCCCCTATGGCCTGCTCACGGCTGAACTGGGCAGCACCTTTACCCAGGAGGGTGGCGTTTACGAGTGGTGTAAGCTGGCTGGGGGACGTTTCTTTGGGGCGCTTGCAGCCATGCTTTACTGGATATCTAACCCGTTGTGGGTTGGTGGTACGCTTGCTGTAACGGCCATCGCTGCGATCAAGACGTTCTGGTTTGGCAATCCCAACTTTCACTTTGGGGGAAGTGTGCCGGTAGACGCGGCAGTAGAAATTGTGATCGCGCTCATCTTCATCTGGGGAACAACCTGGTGCGCGATTATGTCTCTTCGCTTCGGCAAATGGCTCTCCGTCTTCGGCTCATACGCAAAATTCACCCTCTTTGCGCTGTTTGTCATCCTGGCGCTGGTGTATTTCTTCGGTGGGCACTCTACCGGCGATCATTTGACGATTGCTGATCTGAAACCGACAAGCGACTGGGGCCTGATCGTGAGCGGCATCCTGCCTGTGTTGATTTTTAACTGGGTAGGTTTCGAGCTGCAAAACGGGGCCGGTGAAGAGATGGAGCATCCACAGCGAGACGTGCCGCGCTCGCTCATACGTGCCGGTATTGTTGCTGTGATTGCCTACGCTATTCCCATTACGGTTATTCTGTTCACATTGCCCAAGAGCCAGCTCTCGAACGCAGGTGGCTTCTTGAAAGCGTATCAGATCGTCGTTGGCGTACTTCCTTCTCAGGTTGCCGCCGTACTTGGCTGGCTGGTCGCTCTGGCAATCATCCTTGCTCTGGCTTCCAGTGGTGGTACCTGGATTATTGGTGCAGACCGCACCTATGCGATTGCCGCGCTTGATCGAACTGCTCCGGTTCTGCTGGGCCGTTTCAGTGGTCGGTATGGCACTCCAATCTCAGTTAACACGATGTCTGGTATTGTGGCCAGTATCGCGATGATAGCTGCTATTCTAGTAAACTCGTTTGGATCGGGTAATATTGTGACGCTGTATGGACTGGTCTTTGGGTTTGTCGTTTCGACCACAACCCTGTCATACCTGTTTATTTTCCCTGCCTACTTCATTTTGCGTCTCAAGTATCCGAATGTACCTCGTCCCTATAAAGTTCCCGGCGGTACAGTGGGTGCGTTTATTGCTATGCTCCTGCCGCTCATTTATGCAGCCGTTGCCAGCTACTTCATTCTTATACCAACGGATGCCACACTTACCAACGATGGAGTGGACCGGCTGACATACGAGCTGACGCAGTTCGTTCCACTTGCGGTGATTGTGCTGCTGACGGTGATATTCTATGTCTGGGGTCATGCAGAGAAGCGCAATCGCGATGTCGTGGTGGAGTTGAATCTGGAGAACGCAGGCGAGGTGGCTTTAGGCGGCGAATAGGCTTTTTAGCCAATACGAAACTGGAAGCCACCCGCAAGGGGATGGCTCTACAGGCCGCATCCTATGATAGAGCCCGCTCCTTGCGGGTGGCTTCCGGTTTCGCCTGCAAAGATTGGCCTGCTCAACTGTGATGGATACTTGCTCTCACCTGCTTTGTCCTCGTGATATGCTAGTAGCAAACACTGTGTTTGAAATGCGTATCACGAGGAATTTGTATGTCTTCAAAACGGAAAAAGGTAACTGTTTCTACTCTCCTCTCTCTGGCTGCTGTTGGCGGTATAGTAGCCTTTGCAATCAATTTCTATCGTCGGCCCTGGGAGACGGTGCTGGCGATGGCGCGGATGGGTCTGCTGCTGATTGGGGTGCGCGAGGAGTATTGCAATCTAAATGGCGTCTTGATGCGCTACTACTGCGCGGGAAGGCGCGGTTCGCCAGTGGTACTGGTACATGGGCTTGGTAGCTCGGCTGAGACCTGGGCGGCGTTGATTCCACTGCTCAGCCGGGAACACCTGGTATACGCGCCGGATATGCCGGGCTTTGGCAAAACGCCTCTAGCTCCAGAAGGCACGAACATTGCCACGCATGTCCTCTATCTCGAGCGCTTTCTCAATGCGCTGGGCTATCCACGGGTGACGCTGGTAGGTAATTCCCTCGGCGGGTGGATTGCTACACGCTTCGCTCTACTGCATCCCGAGCGGGTCGAACACCTGTATTTGCTCAATAGCGCGGGCCTGAGGCGCGAGGGGATGAATTCACCGTATGTTGAGCGTCGTGAAGAGGCGTTGAGTACGTTTAAGCATCTTTGGGGCTTTTCGCTGCCTCTCCCTGGGTTTCTGCTCGATAGTATGATTCAGAATTCACAGCGACCCGCCTATGCCGGTTTTATTCGCGGCTATGATCCTGCTGAGGAACTTGATAGCCTGCTGACAGAAGTAAAGGTGCCAACGACGATTATCTGGGGTGAAAAAGACCGGCTGCTTCCGCTTGCCTGTGCCTACGATTTTGAAAGAGGTATACCAGGGGCGGAACTGGTGCTGCTTCCCCGCATTGGACATATGCCGCAAATACAGGCACCACTTGAAGTGGCGAGACTTATTATGTAGCAACCTGTGCAGCATGCTATGAAAAAGCCCCGCTCGCCTGTCATCCTGAGCGCAGCGAAGGATCTCGCGCCTGCCCTGTCGAGCCAGTGGAGGCCGGAGATTCTGAGCGCAGCGAAGGATGACATTGGGAGGCAGGGGTGCCATAGCATGTTATTTCCCAACCACCTGGCGCAGTTCGTTGACGACCTGCTCAAGCTGTGCGGCGGCATCGCTTGCCGAAGTCGCACCCTCTTTTAGCTGTTCGTTCACCTGAGTGGTTACTTTGATGGCGGTTGCCAACTTCTCGTTGCTGGTTGCCTGATAATGGACGGCTTTTTCGATGTAATCGGCGGCATTAATCATCTGCGCGAGTATGTGTCGAATTGACTGTTCGTTCTGATGATTCAGGTTATTGAGCATGCCTGTGCCCATTTCGCGCAGTTTGTGGGCCGCGATTCGGGTAGCTTCGGTATAATACTGTACGGATTGCAGGCCGACCTGGGAGGAATCGATTACCCAGGTTTGTTCAGAGGCCGCGCTCTGCTGCTTGGTTGCCAATGTGTTTAGCGAGGTGGTGCTGCGGCGCAGGCGTTCCACCGCTTGAAGAATCGGGCGTGTGATGTATTGCCCGGTGCCGAGACCGGCAAGCGCGGCGATTAGCAGGACAACGAAGGCGATGATGCAGGTGCTGAAAAGCTGCCGGTCGGCAATGGCTGTTACTGTGCTGACCGGACTGAGGACGATATATGTCCAGGGCACCTTTGTAGTGGCGCGCTGCGCGATTTCATAGGTGTTGGATTGTCCGGCGGGAATCAACTGCCCGGTCGTGTTCTGGTGTAGTTGAATTGGCTTGCTGTCTGCTTTGACGGCTACTGGATTGGAGCTTCCATAACGGGCCTCAGCGCTGATTGTCTGCTGCACATCTGGCGAGAGCGGCGCGGTTGCAGTAAAGAGGAGCGAAGGGTTGGTATCAGCGATACGCACGCCGTTTTCATCTACGATGAAGGCGTTACTTCCGTCTCCGTTCGCGCCTTTGTCGCTATTGACAATGGACCAGATGTAATCAATGTTGAGCGTGGCGCGAATAAAGCCCAATAATACGGGCGTGGCGGTGGCTGAATCGGAAATAGGAGCGTAGATATCTACTGATGCTTTATGGCTGCCGGGATTGTAGTAGACCGGAGAAATGACGACCTTCCCAGAAGTGACGGCCTGTAGTTCTTCTGGTGGCACAAGATAGCGTCCGTGGACTTGTGGTGGAAGCGTGGGCGGATAATAGAGACGCAGGTTGCCTTTGACATTAAAGAGCGCCCAGTCAGTATAGCGATGGTCGCGGAAAAGACCGGCAGCCAGGGCATACAAAGCATGACGTTGCGCATCCAGCGTCACCTGCTGTGGGGGAAGCGCGAGAAACTGCTGCACTGTAGGAACCTGAGTGAGTGTTTCCGCGTCGAGCATGCGTTCGGAGAGATACGTATCGATCAATTGCACACGCGATTGCGCGTCCGTTTGCATGGCAGTGTTTGCTTGAGAAATAAGAGTAGGGCGTGTGAGTAACTCACTCACAAGCAAAGTGACAAGCAGCGGCGCAATAGCTGCGAACATGAGCAAGAGTGAAACTCGCAGTGAGAGGGAGATGCCTCGCCTGCGTCGTTGCAGTGATGCTTGTTGTTCCATATGAGTAAACCATCCTTATTCAAGGGTGGAGTGTCATCGACGAATGACACCGGCACGTTCTAAATCCTGGAGTAGTGATTCCACCTCTGCCTGGCTGCGGCCCATCAAGCGTATAAGCTCGGTTGTGGGGCGAAAGCCATCAATCAGCAAAAATAAGCGTCTATGCGCCCGGGAAAGGCCTGCAAACGCAATGCGTTGCAAGCCATCGTCAAGAGAACGAAGGTGATAGGGAGCGGTCTGTACGCTGGCAGGTACAGGCTGCGGCCCTGTTGCATGCATATCATGCCCCTTTGAGATTGGCAGTGGCTGCGTGCGTAAGCGTGGATTGGTATCCGGCACAGGTCTACTGCCATGTGGAACGGGGGAAGATGATCCCTGATGGGTGGACACTTCACCTGATGTAAAAGTAAACAAACAGGGTCCCCAGGTGGAGAGCCACTGAAAAGCAGCAACACCTGTTAGTTGCCTGACACTGGCCTCTGTCATCTGTCCATTCACAAATATGATTATGCCCTTTTCAGCCTCTGAACCAATACGACGCTCAACGGTCAGCGTTCCCGTCTTCCGGCCCAGTGAAATGACCTGAATGACATTGGCAAGCCTATCCGTCTCGGTTGCTGGCTGCTGTGGCATAGCTTTAATGCTCCACCATACCTCTCTAATGAAGTATTCCTTCCATTCCAGACATACTTCTATGAGCGTAAGTATGTTGATAAGTCGTGGATTGTGTTCAGCATAGCATAAAAGTCAGAGTATGACAAATACATGAAAAGCGAATAGGACATTTATCTTATGCTGTTTCAAGTTGTGTCAAAAAGTACTTTTGGGTGAATACGATACTGTGCGTGTGCAGAATCGTACAGGGTAATAGAAAAGCTGTAGTATCTTGCAGGCGCGCAGGCAAGTGTAGCGTGGGTCGAAAACCTTGTCTGCTGCCTTTTCACATGATATACTTCCTAAGCGTCGAGATTTCCTAGTTAATTGGAAGCGGGAAGCGAATGTCGATGGAGTCGCGTAATCCCTCTCATCTACCTGGCTCAGGCTCCAGTGTGGGAGGATATACCAGTGAAGTCCCTCCGGTGGAGCAGCTATCGGTCAATGAACTTGCGCGCTGTTGCTCCGAAGAGACCAATAAATTTCTCAGGCAGAGCGTCTCTAATGATAGATATTGTCTGGAGTTATTCCGGCGGGCGATTGTCAAGCGCGATGAGGATGCATGGGCCAGTATTTACCAGCAGTACGCGCCGCTCGTGTTGACCTGGGTGAACCAGCATCAAAGTGCGGCTCCTATGCTGGGGCAGGATGGAAGTGGACCGCTGGTTAACGCGGCGTTCGCGAAATTTTCGCAGGCGCTGACACCGGCCAAGATGGATAATTTTGACTCGCTGGCGGCAGTATTGAAGTATCTCAAGATGTGCGTGCATAGTGTGATCGCCGACGAAGTGCGTTCGCGACAGGCGCGCCAGTACGAGGAGACGCTGGAAACCATCGAGCAGGAGCCAGCTTCGGATGATCCTGCTGATGATGTGGTGTCGAATATTTCCGCGCAGGGTCTGTGGCAGGTGATTCAGGAGGAATTGAACGGGGAGGATGAGCGCATGCTGATCTACCTGGCGTATGTGCAGGGCATGAAGCCGAGCGAAATCAGCAGCCAGCATCGCCGCCTTTTCCCCTCGGTGGAGGATGTCTATCGCATCAAACGTAATGTGTTGGAGCGGCTGAGGCGCAATCGCCGCTTGCAAGCGTTATTTAAACATAGCTAATGCGCGAACGTCAAAGCTATTGTTCCTATCTTTGCCCAAAGGTAGCTACCAAAATAGCAAAGGCGTTCGTTTATTGAGGTGAATAAAGAAATTGGGCCTGCTGAGCAGTGGATTGCTAACCGGCGGAAGGGGAGATCGCCAGAAGGCAACAGGGTACTCTTCAGCAGGGACGACTCTTGTGATACAGGGGAGCAGAGTCTGCTTCCAGCCTGGTAACTGTCGACGTAGTTGGAGCGAGTAGTGCCGACCAGGTTGTAGTCGTCTTAATCTATCCATTGCTTATAAGGAAAAGCTCATGGAGTGTAATGAACCGGGTATTATCCGCGATGAGGAACTGCTTGCGTACCTGGCAGGGGAGAGGGTCAGGCCGGTAGTCGAGCAGCACCTTGCACGCTGTCCCGGCTGCTCGGCGAAGGTTGCCGACTATCGCGGTTTGGAACGCTCATTAGTACAAAGACTCTACCGGTGGGAATGCCCACCCAGTCAAATACTTGGCGAATATCAACTTGGCCTGCTCAGCAACGAACAGAATAATGCTATCAGGCTGCATTTGACCCGATGCGTTCTTTGTGCAGAAGAAGTCGCAGCGCTGGCAGGGTTTCTGGAAAACGATCCGTTTCTAGCGCCTCCAGTTGCTGTTCATGCGCGGCGGCAGAATCATCATGGACAGGCGCAAGATGTAAGGCAAGTTATGCGAGGCCTGGGTAATGCGGCCAGCCAGCAGGTGCGGCGAATCATTGCGACTCTGATTCCACAGCAACCGCGTCTGGCATACCAGCGTACTACCACTTCGCTTGTCACCTGGCCGAGGCGATACGCTGCTGAAGACCTGACTATTTCTATCCAGGTGGAACGAGTCAATGGGCGAAACGATGCCCTGCAACTGATCGGGTTTGTTACGCGCAAAGGGGCGACCCTGGAAGCGCTAGAGGGCGCGCAGGTGCAGTTGCTATCATCCGGTGGCCAAACATATATGCAGCAGATCGATGACCTCGGTAACTTTGTCTTTTCACCGGTTGCTCCAGGCACCTACACGCTGGAGTTGCAACTTGCTGAAAGCACGATTGTGATCGAACAACTGCTGGTTGTGCTGGAGGATTGAGCGGATCGAGCTTAACCCTACTCTGAAAAGAGTAGTATGATAGATCGAGATGTGCTAAAACCAACAGGGATTTCTGAAGTGAATGCTCATGCTTATAATGAGGGCGTGAGCATTTTTATTGCCTCATAAAGCGCATAGACGCGCGTTTATACTACATGATAGAATAATCGCACCGGCTGTGGTTACGGGGGAGTGGGGCGCAAATGCTGGATGTAGAGAGCGTATTCTTTGTATAAAGGTCTGCGCAATTAGCGGAAATAATGTTGCAATGACACCGCAAAAACTGGTTGCCGTACTTCGCCAGATGAACGAGGAAGAAGGACGGTTCTTATTACAAAACGAACTTCCTTTGCTCGATTACGATCAAATAGATGAGCTGGTCAAGCTGCTCAAGCAAACGGCTGATAATCAGTGGACAAAAGATACGGAGATATCATACGGACTGGCCGGGCATTTGCTTTCGATTGGCGACTTGCTCCAGGATAGAAATGTCTATGCGCTTGGTCTGATGACGCGAGGGGATGCGCTGCGCCGGATGGAGCGCGAGCGGGATGCCCTGACCTATCTTGACGCCGCCGGTAAGGAATTTCTGGAGCTTGGGGATGAAGTCGGCTGGGCGCGCACGCGCATTGGCCGGGTGAGCGCCTGCCTGCAATTGAATCGCTTCGCTGAGGCGCTGGCTGATGCGGCGGCGGCACGTGAAATTTTTCTGCGCCATAATAATTTCCTGCGTGCTGGTCAGATTGATGTCAACGCGGCGATGATCCATTATGAGATGGGGCAGTACAAACAGGCGTTGAGTCTTTCAGACCGCGCTATTGAGACCTACCAGAAGCATCATAAAGACGTTGCTTTGCATGTTGCGCGCGCGAAGGGCAACAAGGCGGTGATTCTGGAAGCGATGGGCCGCTTTCGCGAGGCGGTTACGCTACACGAGCAGGCGCGGGCCACGTTCGCGGCGCAAGCCGGACAGGAGATCGCGGTAGCCCGCGAGGATTTCAATATTGCTTCGATTTACGCCGCCCAGGGCCACTATAGCAAGGCCTTGCTGCTCTTCAATCTCTGTCGCGACATTTTCCGGCGTCATGACATGATTCCACAATCTGCTGAAGTGGCTCAAAGGATTTGCTCCTGTTTGCTGCATCTTAATCGCGCTCAGGAGGCCTACGAACTGGCGGAAGAGGCGGCGGCCTATTTTAGAAGATCGCCGGGGGACCGCCAGGTTCTGGCTCTGACGCTTACCGATCAGGCTGAAGCGGCAATGTTGCTGGGCAATTTGCGTGACGCTGCTGAGAAGTTGGGTGAGGCGCGTGCTATTCTTGAGGGCATGGGTTTCATGCGGCTGGCGGCGCGAGTTTGCCTCTATCAGGCGGAGCTGTATTTCGTGGATGGACAGTATGATATCAGCCTGCGCGAAGTATCGCGGGCGGCAGATGCGTTTGCTGAACAGGAGTCGTATCCCTTGCTGGCCAAAGCGGCTCTCTTACAGGCGCGCATTATGGCGAATAAGGGTGATACCGTCACCGCGAGGGAATTATGCAACCAGGCATGGGATATTGCCCAGAGCCAGGGGCTGCTCGACCTGAAATATCGCTGTGATTACCTGCTTGGGCAGATTGCTGAGCATCATCAAGACCTGGAAGCGGCGGCACGCTATTATGACCGGGCAATTCGCGGCATCGAGGATGTGCAGAGCCATCTCGTGCTGGATGAGCGGACGGGGTTTCTCCAGGATAAAGGTGATGTGTACCGCCGGGCGGTTACGCTTGCTTTGAGATGCCAGAAGGTGAACGAGGCGCTGGTCTATGTAGAAAAGGCCAAATCGCGCGTGCTGGGCGACTACCTGCGCAACAACATCGATATTCGCCTGCGGGCCGCCGATAAGGACAGCGAGGCTATCCTGGAAGACCTGAAGCGCCTGCGCGAGGAACAGGCCTGGTACAGCACAGTAGTCTACGAGAGCGAAAGCGAGACCAACTTTGGCGATACCACATTGATGCGTATTCGCGCTATGAAGCCTGGAGAGGCGCGTCAGGAGTTACAGAAGCGGGAGCGGGGCATCGAGCAGTTGCTTGAGCAAATGCAGCTACGCCAGGCTGGAGACCTTTCATCCCGCGCTCGCTCGCATTGGACAGATAGTATTGTGACGACCTTGTGGCAGAAGATAGACCGCTCGACGCTGGTGCTGGAATACTACCTTACGGATACAGACCTCTATATCTTTTTACTGACACGCAGCGGGGTAGATGTGCGGGTTATCGAAGGAGCAGTACCCAAACTTGAGCGGCTTTTCGCGCTGTGGCGTGTCAATCTTGATCTGGCGGCGCAGGCCAGTGGGGCAGAAGATCGAGCGGCGGCCTTTGCTGGCTTGCAGGAGAACAGCCTGGGATTGCTCCAGCGACTCTATGACCTGCTGTTGAAGCCAGTGGCTTCCGAACTGGGCGACTGCCAGCACCTGGTGATTGTGCCTTATGGCATGCTGCATTACCTGCCGTTCCACTGCCTGTTTGATGGAGTGCAGTTCGTGGTCGAGCATCTGAATGTGTCGTATCTTCCGGCGGCGGGCCTCTATGATCTCTGTCGCCAGCGTGGCAAGCGGATTCGCGCAAAGGGTGCGCATTTGCGCAATTCGCTGGTGCTGGGCCTGACTGATGGCGGTCGCCTGGCCTATGCGAAGCAGGAGGCAGAAGCAGTAGCGCGACAGCTAGGTGGCATCTGCGCGATTAATGAAGCTGCTACGACGACGTTGCTACAGGAGGCGGGGCCGCGCTGTCCGGTGGTGCATATCGCGGCACACGGCATGTTCCGCCTGGACGCGCCCAACTTCTCGCATATCAAGCTGGCCGATCGCCAGTTAAGCACCATCGAAGTCTTTAACCTTGATCTCTCCTCATGTTCGCTCGTCACGCTGAGCGCCTGCGAAACGGGCCGGGCGGTTGTTGGAGGCGTGGATGAAGTAATCGGCCTGGGGCGCGGCTTCCTCTACGCCGGAGCAGCCTCGATTTTGCCGACACTGTGGAAGGTCGATGACGCGAGTAGCGCCGAACTAATGGAGATGTTCTACCAGGTCCTGTTGAGTGATTTCAGCAAGGCTGCTGCCCTTGCGGGTGCGCAAAGAGCGTTTCTGGCTCGCGCCCGTACCTCGGTGCGACCTTATAGAGTACATCCGTATTTCTGGGCCGGGTTTCATTTGATTGGGGATGCGGGAGCGCTATAATAAATATCATTTGAAATGTGGGGAATACTATGCAATATCTCGCGCCAGACTATGTTTATACCGAAAACGGCCTTCAGGCTGACATGGTGGTTGCCATTTCGGACGAGGGGCATATTGTGGATGTTGTTCCGCGTGGCGAAGACCTGGCCTATCCCGACCTGGTGTTGTTGCCTGGAACGGCTCTGCTGCCGGGCTTTGTCAATGTGCATAGCCATGTCTTTCAACGGGCATTACGCGGGCATACGCACCGACCGCTTGAGAAGAAAGATACGTTCTGGACGTGGCGGCGGGCTATGTATGCAGAGGCGGGGCGACTGGACCCGGACAGCTTATATGAAATCGCTATGAAGACCTATCGCGAGATGCTTGTGGCTGGCTACACGACGGTAGGAGAGTTTCATTACGTGCATCACCAACCGGATGGAACACCTTATGATAATCCGAATGCCATGTCTGAGGCGATTTTGCAGGCGGGTGAGGACGCGGGCATACGGGTGGTGCTGTTGATGACGGCCTATGCGCAGAGCGGCTTTGATCGTCTACCAGAGCCGGAGCAACGGCGCTTTTGTGATGCTTCGGTCGAGGCGTATCTGGAGCGGGGCGAGGCGTTGCGGTCGCTAGGTGTGCCTATGGGGGTAGCTCCACATTCGGTGCGTGCCGTTCCCCCGGATTGGTTGCGGGCGATTGCCGAATATAGCGCGCAGCACCAGTTGCCATTGCATATTCACGCCGATGAGCAGATGGGAGAGATTGAGCAATGCCAGGCCGCCTTTGGCTGCACACCGATTGAACTGCTGGAACGGTGCGGTGTGTTGAGCGAGCGAACGACGATTGTGCATGCCACCCATGCCAACGCGCAAGAGATCGCCCTGCTGGAACGATATGAGTGTACGGTCTGCGTCTGTCCGACGACCGAGGGTGATCTGGGAGATGGCATTGCGCCCTATGCTGAACTGCTGGCTGCCCATATCCCGCTCACGATTGGCTCGGATAGCAATACGCGGCTTGATCCTATCGAGGAATTACGCTGGGCTGAATACAGCGCCCGTATGCGCTACCAGCGTCGGCGCGTGCTGGTAGCAGGGGAGATGGAGTCTCCTGGGCCGCTCCTACTGAATTATGGCACTCGTAATGGGGCGGCGGCGTTGGGGATTGAAGCGGGGAGTATCGCTCCTGGCAAGCTGGCGGATTTCGTGGCGATTGATTTGAAGCACCCGATGCTGGATGGTTGGAGCGAACAGGATGTGTTGGATGTGCTGTTTTTTGGCGCATCGGCGGGTGTGATTGTGGGAACGTGGGTAGAGGGCGAACGGGTTTTTTAAGTGTAAAAAGCAGGCCTATCTTTTGGTGAATATTGAAAAAATAGGGGCGGTTCTCACTCCCTGTCATCCTGAGCGCGGCGAAGGATCTGCGTCGGCCTGCCGAATCGTGTATCGAGGCCGCAGATCCTTCGCCGCGCTCAGGATGACAATTGTGATATTCCCTCTTTATTTGTCAATGTTTATCATGGGATAGGCCCGTTGTTTTTTATCGGTTAGCCCCAGCGAATCAACCCCATCTCATGCTTATTAAGCAACTCGGGCTGATTGGGAAGCACGCGGACGCCGTAGGCGATGCTGCCGCTTTCGGGCGGGCGCAGCTTGATGTCGTAGCGGTAGGAGCCATCCAGTTCCTGTTTAGTGTATTCCATCGGAATAGCATGCTGTACGACGATCTGCTCGTCTTTGGCCTCGCCGTAGACAAGCTCAACGGTCAGATCCTCCGGGCGCAGGTTGTCGATGCGCACCCAGGCGCGCATATCGATGCTCTCGCCGAGACTGAGTTGTCCATCACGGCGTCCCTCGAGATAGAGTTCGAGGCTAGGCCAGGCGCGGCGCACTCGTTCTTTCCAGGCGGCCAGTTCGCGCGCTTTCTCGTAGTGATGCTGCTCGATGCTGAGGCCCTGCTGAATCTCGGGCACGTAGAAGCGCTCGGTATATTCTTTGACCATGCGGCGCATACTGAAGGCAGGCGCGCAGGTGCGGATGGCCTCTTTCATGATCGCAATCCAGCGATGCGGAATGCCATCCGGGCCACGATCATAGTAGGTGGGGATGACGTCGCTTTCGAGGATGTGATAGAGCGAGAGACTATCGGCCTCGTCCTGGATGTTGGAGTCGTGGTACTCGCGCTCCTCGCCAATGGCCCAGCCATTCTTTCCGTTGAAGGCCTCGGCCCACCAGCCGTCGAGGATGCTGCAATTGGGCTGGCCATTGAGCGCCGCTTTCTGACCACTTGTGCCGCTCGCCTCGTGCGGGCGAATGGGGTTGTTCAACCAGAGGTCGGTGCCCGAGACCAGGTAGCGCGCCATGTTGATGTCATAGTTTTCGAGGAAGATGATCTTGCCCCGGAAGGCATCACTGCGCGAGACGCGATAGACCTGCTCGATCAGCGCCTTGCCAGGGCCATCTGCCGGGTGGGCTTTGCCCGCGAAGATGATCTGTACCGGGCGCTCGGGATTGTTGACGATGCGGTTGAGGCGTTCGAAGTCGCGGAAGATCAGCGTGGCGCGTTTGTAGGTAGCGAAACGGCGCGCAAAGCCGATAATCAGCGAGTCCGGGTTGAGCATGCGCTCGAACTCGGCCATCTGAATTGAGCCTTCTCCTAAGCGCAGGTGTTGCGAACGCAGGCGCTGGCGTGTGTAATGAATAAGCGCTTCTTTGCGCTGCAGGTGAACCTGCCAGAGTTCTTCATCGGGAATATCCTCGACTTTGTTCCACATCTCCTGCTCATCGACGTGTTCTTTCCAATCTTCGCCGAGGTAGCGCTTGAAGAGTGAATCCACCTCGGGGGCGATCCAGGTTGGCGTATGGATGCCGTTGGTGATGGAATCGATGGGTACCTCGTCGGGGTCAACGCCGGGCCAGAGGAACTGCCACATGCGGCGGGAGACGGCTCCATGCAGCGCGCTCACGCCATTGTGCTGTCCGGTCAGACGCAGGGCGAGAACGGTCATGCCGTAGGTTGGCCCCCAGCCATGATCTTCGCGAGCAACGTCCATGAACTGGTCGCGTGTGAGGCCAAGCTGACCCCAGTAGGAGCCGAAGTATTTGTCCACCAGGTCGTAGGAGAAGGTGTCGTTGCCTGCCGGTACGGGCGTGTGGGTGGTAAACAGCGAATTGGCCGCAACTGCCTCACGGGCCTCATTGAAGCTGAAACCCTGCGCGACCAGTTCGCGGCAGCGCTCAAGATTCATAAAGGCGGCATGGCCTTCGTTGATGTGCCACGCGGCGGGCGAGATGCCGAGGGCGCGTAGAGCGCGAACGCCGCCGATGCCCAGCACAATCTCCTGCGAGATGCGCATCTCGCGATCACCGCCATAAAGGCGGGCCGAGAGTTCGCGATCCGATGGCGCGTTAGGCGGCACATCGGTGTCCATCAGGTAGAGCGGAATGCGTCCCACCTGGATTTTCCAGACTTTGGCGTGAATGCGGCGTCCAGGCAGTTCCACCTGGATCATGACCTCGTTGCCATCAGGGCCAATAGCTGGCGTGGCGGGAGCTTCGGAGAAATGCAGCTTATCGTAAAAGGCTTCCTGCACGCCTTCGCGAGTGATTGCCTGCCGGAAGTAGCCCTGTGGATAGAGAAACCCGACACCCACAAATGGAAGGCCGAGATCGCTTGCCTCTTTGCAGTGGTCGCCGGAGAGAATGCCAAGACCGCCGGAATAGATGGGCAGCGCCTCGTGCAAACCGAACTCCGCCGAGAAGTAGGCGATGGTATAGTTTTCCAGTTCGGGATAGGTGCGCGAGAACCAGGTTTCTTCTGGCTTTGGATGCATGTAACGGTCGAAGTTACGCAGAACACTATCGTAGTGTTCAAGATAGTCATCGTCGTTGGCGGCATGTTCCAGCAAGCGCGGCTCAACTTCACTCAGGAAGCGCACAGGATTATGTCCTACCTCTTCCCAAAGTTTGTGGTCTAGTTTCTTATAGAGTTCGAGCGCTTCAGGGTGCCAGCTCCACCAGAGATTATATGCCAGTTCGTAGAGCCGACTGATACGAGGAGGCATTATGGGAAAAACCGTTACACGGCCATAGACTTTCACGAAAACAAAATCCTTTCTGTGATACCAATCTATTGATAAGTATATCTTGCTTGCGAAATGAGGTCAAATTAATGAAGGTTTTCGGTTTCACCTGGTGTTCGTCAATTGTTTGCATCTAGCGTGGGGGGAACGGAAGCCACCCGCAAAGGGAAGCAGCGCAGCGTCCGGCTCCGACCGAACGGAAGCCACCCGCAAGGGGATGTCTCTACAGCAGCCGCAATGTAGAGGCATCCCCTTGCGGGTGGCTTCGGGGCGCTCTCTGTGCAAAAATATGACGCGCACCTGGTTTCCCCTATCGGTAGAAAAGCCCCCGTATGCTATACTATGCAGGAACAAAACGCACTAGAGCGCATGGAGGCATAATTGTTATGTATGAAGGTGGCGGAGAGCGGCGCAGCAGGGGGAGCCGGAGTACGCGCCGGAGGGAGTATGAAGAGGATATCGCGGCAAAGCGGACGCTGGTGCCGGAACCGCCTGGGCCAACCAGGGCGCGCAGGATAAGCGGGATTGTCGGTACTGTGCTGGTGTTGATTGGATTGCTCTGGCTGGGGCAGGTGGTAGTACAACATTTTATCGGTGGTGACAATCAGACCTCGACACTGCCTTACGGTGGGAACGGGCCAGCGCCAACGGCAACCATACCACTTGGGCCGCTGACGGCTGCGGGAATTACGCTTGGGCATCCTGCTGATATGCCCGCGTTGAGCGCGCAGCAGGCGATACTGCTGGCAAACCAGCTTGAGCCGGAAGGAAGCAACGCGAAACGGGTCAGCGCGCAGTATGTTTTGCTCACCTATAACGGGTCTGGTGGCGCGAATCAACGGGCAAACTTGAATAATGTACCGGCCTGGATGGTGTACTACCAGCAGATTCCCTTACCGCCTCTGAACACGTCCGTGACACCCTATCCGCAAACACAACATGATCTGTATGTCTTCCTGGATGCGCAGGGCAGCAAAGAATTATTGAAAATCTGGGTGTAATTGCAAATATGTAGGGACGCGATTGATCGCGTCCACCCCATCTGTCGTGTGTGCCGATGCGCCGGGGTGGACGCGATCAATCGCGTCCCTACATAGGCCGGATGCCGCCTCTATTCATGCATTTTGATCCAGCCGTGACGCAGGGCGTGGACGACGGCGGCGGTACGGTCGTTGACCGAGAGCTTTTTGAGGATGGAGGTGATGTGGTTTTTCACCGTCTGGTCGCTGATCTTGAGGGATTTAGCGATTTCTTTGTTGCTGTTGCCACGCGCGATGTAGTCGAGAATCTCGACTTCGCGGCTGGAGAGCGGTGAATAAAGGTCTTTGGTGACGGCGTCTTCCTCTTCAACAGCCAGTTCGCGGAACGATTTCAGGACGCGACTGGCTAGCTGGGGTTTGGAGAGTACATCGTCGTTAATTAAATATTCGCCGTGACTGACGCGCCGCACCGCATCCATGAGTTCTTCCGGCGTGATACTGCGCGAGTAGTATGCGGCTGCGCCGACTTTGATCGACTGAAAAAGACGCTCCTCGTCCTCAGAAGGGGTGAGGATCATGATTGCCACATGCGGAGCGAGATGGCGCATCTGCCGGGCTATCTCCAGGGGATCGGCGGTGGTCAGACCGGCATCCAGGATGGCGACATCGGGGTTGCCGGTGCGCGCTAGTTCGAGGATGTCCGTCGCATCGGTCGTATTTCCGATGATTTCGCAATTGCCCATCTGTTCAAGTGTCGCGCAAATACCTTTGCGGAACAGGGGCTGTTCGTCAACGACGATGACTCGTATGATATCCATGCACTTCCTCACAACAACGCGAACGGATATGTTCGTTCGGCTGCCAACACTTCTAGTCTACATCTATTCGCAACATTCACAAGCGTAGACCCATCGATGTGACGGGAAAGAAATAAGAGTATGCCTGGAATAGTTACTGCTACTACGCAGTATACACGTATCGCTCTTTATGGACAATTTCCAGGCCTCTCTCTGAAACTATCTTCTTATTGCGGCTACACTAAATGCGTTCCAGGCGGCGCAAGGTGGAGTTGATAGCGACGCGCAGGCTTTCGATAACACCTTTGCCCGTAACGGCTACCGACTCGAAGCTGGGCACCCTGTAGGGGTTGAGGTATTGTTCCAGTACGGAAACTGGCAAGATGTCCTGTAAATCGCGCTTGTTCCACTGCATCACGAGTGGGAAATCTGTGATGTCCTTGTTCATGCGCCGGAGCTGCTCTTGTAGCTCATTCCAGCTTTCGATATTTTCCTGAAGCTTGCTGGCCTGCGAGTCGGCTACAAAGATCACGCAGTCGGCTCCTTTTAAGACGGAAATGCGCGTCTGCTGATAGAGTACCTGGCCCGGCACCGTGTACAGTTGGAAACGAATCTGGAAACCATGCACTTTTCCCAGTTCCAGTGGCAGGAGGTCGAAATAGAGCGTGCGCTCGGTCTCCGTATCAATGGAAACCATGTCGCCTACGTCACGCGGATTCACCGCCTGGTGAATATAGTGCAGGTTGGTGGTTTTGCCACACAGACCGATACCGTAATACACTATCTTGCAGTTTATTTCTCGTTTGGCCATATTTATGAGAGACATACGTATTTGTTCTCCTACCCGCTCAAACGCGCCTCATCCTGAACGCTGGTTTTGTACGTGAAAAAAAGACTGAGCTGACAGCCCCGTGAAGAGCCTGTCAACGCCAGTCACTACTTCATAATTTACAGAACAGTATACAGCATTTTCTTTAAATGTCAATTAACGGCTGAAGGCGCTCCACGCCACAATCGAATCATTAAACGATGTTCATAGAGGCTTTTGCGGATAGTACTTTTGTGTAGTACCATTTCGGCTATTTTATCGCTGAAATGATCTGGAAGAAAGAATGGACGCTCTTCCCATTGACGAATGCGCCTGAAAAGGCTAGACTAACGAAAACTGGTCTAACAAAGAGCGTCACTTTTTAAAGATAAAGAAGAGGTTCGGAACTATGACTTTGGCGGAGACGAGCGGTGTATCCACTGATTATGAGGTTGTAATCGGTCTTGAAGTTCACGCGCAACTGCTGACGAAGAGCAAGATGTTTTGTTCGTGTAGTACGGATTATGCCTATGCCGCGCCCAATACGCATGTGTGTCCGGTGTGTATGGGTATGCCGGGGGTGCTGCCGGTAATTAATATGGAGGCGGTCAAATATACGGTAATGACGGCCCTGGCCCTCAACTGCACAATTCCAGAATATTCCAAGTTTGACCGCAAGAACTATCCCTATCCTGATTTGATGAAGGGCTATCAAATCTCGCAATATGATGTGCCACTGAGCCGCGATGGCTACCTGACGATTGAACTGAACGGGCAGACGAAACGTATTGGCATTACGCGCGTCCACCTGGAGGAGGATACGGCGCGTTTGCTGCATCACGAGGGGTACAGCCTTATCGATATCAACCGCTCGGGTACGCCGTTGATGGAGATTGTGAGCGAGCCGGATATGCGCAGCCCCGAGGAGGCGCGGCTCTATATGCAGAAGCTGCGTGAAATTCTGGTCTACCTCGGCGTCTCTTCCGGGCGCATGGAAGAGGGCAGTTTGCGCTGCGATGCCAACATATCGGTGCGGCTACGAGGCCAGGAGAAGCTTGGCACGAAGACCGAGATCAAGAATATGAACAGTTTCCGCTCGGTAGAGCGAGCGCTGGCATATGAGGCGCAGCGGCAAATCGACATGTTACGCGCAGGCGAACGTATTCAACAAGAGACTCGCGGCTGGGTCGAGACCCGCGGCGTGACGGTGGGGCAACGCACGAAGGAGCAGGCTCACGACTACCGTTACTTCCCCGAGCCTGACCTGCCCCCGCTGGTTATCAGTCGGAAGTGGGTAGAAGAACTGCGCGCCAATTTGCCAGAACTGCCGGATGCTCGCCGGGCGCGCTACATGAGCGAGTTCGGCCTCACGGCTCAAGACGCGAATGTTTTAACGGAGGATAAGGCGCTTGGCGATTACTTCGAGCAGGTCGTCTCGGACTCGAACGTGAAAGATCGCAAGGCGCGAGCGAAAGCTGCCGCCAATCTCGTACTAAATGATGTGGTGCGTTTATTAAATGCGCACTCGCTTGATGTACAACGTTCGCCCTTCTCGCCCGCAGCCGCCGCGAACTTGCTTGATCTGCTCGATGCGAATCGCATCACAGGCAAGCAAGCGAAGGAGATTGTGGACGAGGCTTTCATGACCGGGAAGATGCCGGAGACCATCGTGAAGGAGAAGGGAATCCAGCCGCCCATCAGCGATGCTGGCGCGCTGGAACGCATTATTGAGGAGGTGATAGCGAACAATGCAAAGGCGGTAAGCGATTACCGCGCTGGTAAGACCAATGCCATTCAGGCCTTGATCGGCCAGGTAATGAAGCAGACACGCGGCCAGGCGAAGGCCGACATGGTACGCGCCATACTCATGCAAAAACTTGATGAAACGCCCTCTGCGTAGAGGGCATATACAAATCCGCTAAAAAGGAGAGCAGACCTATGCACGACGAAGTGAAGGCTGCGGCATTGAATCCCTATGAAATGGCCGTTCAGCAGTTTGAGGCAGCGGCGGAAAAACTGAATCTTTCGGAGGATATGCGGGAGATTCTGCGCAAGCCCAAACGCGAACTGGCCGTTAATTTTCCTGTGCGGCTGGATAATGGCCGCATCAAGACGTTTACCGGTTATCGCGTTCAGCACAACGTTAATCGCGGACCCGCTAAAGGAGGCATTCGCTATAGTCCCGACGTCACGCTGGATGAGGTGAAGGCGCTGGCGATGTGGATGACCTGGAAATGCGCGGTGGTCGGTATCCCTTATGGTGGCGCTAAAGGGGGCGTCATCTGCGATCCCAAGCACATGAGTCCGAGCGAGCTGGAACGGCTGACGCGCCGTTATGCGACGGAAATCTCTATCGTCATTGGCCCGCATAGCGACATTCCGGCTCCCGATGTCAATACAAACTCCCAGGTGATGGCCTGGATCATGGATACCTTTTCCATGCACGAGGGCTACTCTATTCCGGCGGTGGTGACGGGCAAGCCGCTCTCGATTGGTGGGAGCGAAGGGCGCAACGATGCGACCGCGACCGGCGTGCTGTTCGTGACACGTCAGGCAGCCAGGCGCATTGGTATGCCTCTGAGGGGAGCGCGTGTCAGCATTCAGGGATATGGCAATGCTGGTTCGATTGCGGCGCGTTTGTTCCATAACGAGGGCTGTAAAATTGTGGCCGTGAGCGATACACGCGGCGGCATCTATAACGAGTCAGGACTTGATCCATCCACCGTGTTGCGCTTTAAGCAGGAGCGCGGAAGTGTGGTAGGCTTCCCAGGCGCGCAAACCATTGGCGTGCAGGAGGTGCTTGAGGTTCCCTGTGATATCCTGATTCCGGCTGCTACTGAGGGCGTTATCACCGCTGCCAACGCTGATCGCGTGCAGGCGCGCATTGTCTCAGAAGCGGCGAATGGCCCAACTACGCCTGATGCCGACAGGATTCTCTTTAAAAAGGGCATCATGGTCGTTCCTGATATCCTGGCCAATGCCGGTGGTGTCACCGTCAGCTACTTTGAATGGGTGCAGGACCTGCAAAGCTTCTTCTGGGGTGTGGAAGAGATCACCCAGAAGCTGGAGGTCATCATGAATCGGGCCTTTGAGTCGGTTGCGGAAAAGGCCGATCAGTTTTCCTGCGATCTGCGCCTTGCCGCCAATATGCTTGCCATTGCACGTGTGGCAGAGGCAACGCAGATACGGGGCATTTACCCATAATCGAGGCATGAGGCTGTGCCACATTTCTCCAGGAGTTCCTGGAAGACACCCGCGAGGGGTGTCTCTACAGCGAAATCGAAGTGTAGAGACACCCCTCGCGGGTGTCTTCCAGGAACTCTGTCTTCTGTTTCCCTGTCTTCCGTTCCTCTGCCTTCCGTTTTCCTGTGCCAGTTTGAAGTTGCTTTTAGGACGGATTTTAGAAACGCCCACCGCGCTTCGGTTTTTTCGTGGGCTTGGGCGGCTTCTGCTGTCGTCCGGGCTTGGGTTTCTTACGACCGCGCAGGCTCCACTCGTCGTCCTCTTCTTCATCCTCCTCTTCGTCGAAGAAATCTTCTTCGTCGTCGAGAGGCTCTTCCTCTTCCTCGGCGGTCAGGTCTGGCTCTTCCTCAAAAGAGGGTAGTTCTTCCTCATCCAGGGTTTCATCGACATCAATGTTCGGAATCTCCTGATCGTCGAGGTCGGGTACCTGTTCGAATTCGTTCTCTTCAGGCTCCTCGTATTCCTCAGCGACGGGTTGCGGTTCTACCACACTCTGGGTCTGCATTTCCCGGTGCCCATCGGCAATGGGGGAGGCGGTTGCGCGTCCACCCCTGCGGGCGGTCGATACCGCTTCTGGCATCTCGACCTCAGTGTGGTCGTTTCCCTCATCTGGCCTGGGGGCACCAATGATTTTGCGTCCGGCGGCCACATCCAGCCAGAACTGGGAATAGTAATGTGGTCGGTCCGAGTCTTTCTCGCTGTCTTTCCTTGTCATTCTCCACCTTTTTCCGTAGGCGCTTTGATTACCTATGAAGCTTTCCTACCAGATTCTCCAGCCATACCACTGTACGTATGGTGGTACCAACACTCCTCTCCATAATATGAAGAAATGCAACACCTGTCAAGATGGCATCAAAACTACTTGAAGCCGCCTGGAGAGAGCGATAAAGGCCTGTCAAGACCCCAGGTGCATGAATTTTCTGGCTGAAGTGTTTGCAGTCTCGCCAGGATGCTTCTATAATACTATGCAAACAAATGGTTCCATACACCCTCTGTCTGCATTTCTGACGTCTTACCCATAGATGTGTAAACGTTGAACATACGCTGCTGTATGTCCCGAGATCGAGTGTACCGGGTACTCTGTGTTTGGGGGCTGGTATGCTGTGTAACAGAGGGAAGCTGGTGGCGAAAACCACCTTGCCGGTGTTCCTGAATTGGAGGAAAAATTGACGAGGATTCTCGATACGATTGATAGCCCTGAGCAGTTGCGCGCATTGAAACCCGCACAGATGCGGCAGCTTGCGGAGGAGATTCGACAAGAAATTATTGAAAAGGTTTCGGTAAAAGGTGGGCACCTGGCTCCAAATCTTGGCGTTGTTGAACTGACTATGGCGCTGCACTATGTCTTTGACACGCCAGATGATTTGCTGGTCTGGGACATTGGGCATCAGGCATATGTACATAAATTGCTGACGGGTCGCCGCGACCGCTTTCATACGATTCGCCAGTTCGGGGGGCTTTCCGGTTATCTACGGCGGGATGAAAGTCCGTATGATGTCTTTGGCGCGAGCCACGCCAGCACCTCAATATCAGCAGCATTGGGCCTGGCGGTGGCGCGTGACTTGCAAGGAAAAGATTTCAAGGTCGTTGCCGTAATCGGCGACGGCGCGCTGACGGGCGGCATGGCCCTTGAGGCGCTGAACAATGCCGGGAGCCTGAAGAAAAATCTCATTATTGTATTGAATGACAACGAAAAATCTATCTCGGATAATGTAGGCGCGTTGTCGCACTATCTGGGAACGCTGCGGCGCATGGAGACCTCGCCTAGCTACCGACGGCTGCGCGAGATGGCGAAAGGCTCGATTAACCGCTTGCCGGTCGTGGGTGAGAAGGCGCGTGAGGCGGCGGGGCGAGCCGAGATGAGCTTCAAGAACTTCGTCATGCACAGCAAGAGCGGCCAGATTTTCGAGGAACTGGGCTTCAAGTTCTTCGGCCCGTTCGATGGACACGATTTGCCCCTGTTGCTGGATGTGTTCGAGAACATTAAAAGGGTCGAAGGGCCGGTCATTGTGCAGGTTTTGACCAAGAAGGGTAAGGGCTGGGAACACGCTGAGAACGACTCGACGAAGTGGCATGGGCCGGGCGCATTCGATTATCATACAGGCGTCATCAAGAAAAATCCCAATGATCCGCCTACCTATACCGAGGTCTTTGCTAACGCGCTGGTGGATATCGCCGAAAAGGACGAGCGCGTGGTGGGTATCACGGCGGCAATGGCGGAGGGAACGGGCCTCAAGAAGATGCACCAGCGTTTTCCCGAGCGTTACTTTGATGTAGGTATCGCGGAGCAGCATGCTGTCACCTTCGCCGGTGGGTTGGCGGTCGGTGGCATGATTCCTGTTGTTGCCATCTATTCCACTTTTATGCAGCGCGCCTTCGACCAGGTGATTCATGATATCTGCGTGCAAGACCTGCACGTGGTTTTCGCGATGGATCGCGCTGGCATTGTAGGCGAGGATGGGCATACGCAGCATGGTATCTTTGACGTGGCCTTTATGCGCATGATTCCCAACATGAAGGTGATGGCCCCCAAAGATGAGAACGAACTGCGCCATATGCTCTATACCGCCGTCTATATGGATGGCCCGGTCAGCCTGCGCTATCCACGAGGCAAGGCGGTCGGTGTGCCGCTTGACAAGGAATTCCACAAGCTGGAGATTGGTAAAGCCGAACTGCTCAGCCCGTCGACGGTAGAGGAGGCAGAGCGGCAAAATTGCGTTATCCTGGCCTATGGCACTGCCGTCGCGCAGGCCGAGCAGGCGGCGAAGGAACTGGCGGGCGAGGGCATTTCCGCCACTGTCGTCAACGCACGCTGGGCAAAGCCGCTTGACGAGGAACTGATTTTGCGCCTTGCTAAGACGGTGGGGCGTATCGTGACAGTTGAAGACCATGTAGTGGCGGGCGGCTTCGGCAGCGCGGTACTGGAGCTGCTCGAAGCAAAAGGCCTGCTGCGCGAGGTCGATATTCGCGTGATTGGCTATCCTGATCGCTTCATTGAACACGGCGCACCCTCGATCTTGAAGGAACTCTACGGCCTGAGTTCGTCGCATATCAAGGACGTGGTGCGCGAGTTGCTGACTACCGAATCGAAAGGGTATGAGTTGGCGCATTAAATAACAAGCAAGCGGGGGCGATGAGCATGCAGAATTATACTCACCGCCTTTGCTTGCTATGAGAAAGACCCTCTCGCATGTCATCCTGAGCGCAGCGAAGGATCTCTCGCGTGCCGTATCGAGCCAGGGGCGGCCAGAGATCCTTCGCTGCGCTCAGGATGACATTTGGAGGCAAGCTGTTAAAGGTCAGCGACCATGTGTCTTTTCAGAGTGCGATAACCCAGCCGTTCATAGAAATGTAGGGGTCCCTCGCCGAATTCCCAGATGTCGAGCTGCATTTCTGTCGCACCATGCTCTTTGGCCCATTGCTGGGCGGCGAGAACAAGTTCTTTGCCAAGACTACTTTTTCTATATTGGGCGCTGACAAGCAGGCTTTGCAGAAACCCGTAGCGATATGCTACTCTCAACGGCTCAGCCTTATCCTCGCGCATATATACTTCTGCCAGACCGAGTAACTTGCCGTTCACTTCCGCAACGAGAATGACGGAGTCTTCGCTTGATAGGATAGTCTGTAACGCATTGTGGAGATGAGCTTCATCGTAGGCTTCTGGTATTCGCAAACGGTCTGGAACGCCAGCGACATGAAATTCATGGAATTCGATATAAAGCTGGATAAGATTGGGGATATCGTCTTGTATCGCTCGCCGGATAATAGGTGAGACATCATGCATACAATAACTCCTCACGGCTCTATGACCTGTGAGGAGTTATTGTAACACACTTATTTTTGGAAAATGCTTCGATAGTGTTCCGCGACCAGAGCGGCGGGGAAAAAGCGTAGCAGGGTGACGATGACCATTGCGAAGGCGAGCCAGTCGAAACCTGCATCAATGGGAATGCCGAGAACAGTGCCAGCCAGGGGCAGAACGGTGCTTAGCACGAATTCGTTGAGCGTGTCAGGGAAGAGCAGCACAACGAGCAGACCAGCGATTGAGGCCAGGAAAAGCAGCTTGCTCCACAGGGGAACGCGCCGGTCTGTCAGCAACGACCCGATGAGTTTGAAGGTTTTGGTCGCGTGAAAAAAGATGTCCAGGCGGCGCGGGCGTGTGCGGCCTTTACCAAAACCTGTTGATAGGTCTTCTGCCGGGTATTGCGGGTTATTTCTATAATACTGCTGCTGCATGGTATTAGTTGATTTCATGTGTTTTCCTCCTTGATGTGCCACTGTGTATTATACGTAGCAAAGGTGTTCTAAGTTGTATGGGTCAAGGAGGAATGACTATGAGCTAACCAACCATCAGATGCTCCACAATGCGGCCATCCTGCATGCGAATGATGCGATTGGCGTGCTGTCCTATCTCCAATGAATGGGTGACGAGGACGAGGGTTTGCCCAAATTCACGATTGAAGCGGCCGAGCAGGTTCATGATGTCGGCGGCGGCTTCGCTATCGAGGTTGCCAGTGGGTTCGTCGGCCCAGACGATGGCGGGATTGTTAGTGAGGGCGCGAGCGATGGTGACGCGCTGGCGCTGGCCGCCGGAGAGTTCGGCGGGCCGGTGTTTGGCGCGATCGGCGAGGCCCACACGTTCGAGGAGTTCCAGTGCGCGTTTGCGCGCCTTGCGCGCTGGAACTTTCGCGACCAGCATCGGCAGTTCGACGTTTTCAACGGCATTGAGCATGGGCAGGAGGTTGAAGTCCTGGAAGATGAAGCCCATGTGACGGGCGCGGTAGGTGGTGCGCTGGTTATCGGTGAGGTCGCGCAGGTTATCGCCCTGGATGTAGATATCGCCTTCGTCGATGGTATCGAGACCGGCGAGGCAATTGAGCATGGTAGTTTTGCCGCAGCCGCTTGGCCCCATAATGGCGACCATTTCGCCGCGCTCAACTTCGAGATGAATATTGCGTAATGCTTCAACGCGCAGTTGGCCACTGCGGTAGATTTTGGTGACGTTCTGGGCTGAGATGATAGCTGACATGATACTTCCTGATATACTACGACACTTTGCTGTATTGTAGCATATCAGGAAGTGAAGAGGAATAGCGCTTATTCGCTTTGGTCTCCCGGTTGCTGCAACGGCTTCATTACCTCGGGCGTCTTGCCCTGAGCGGGATGTATCCAGGCCTTGATGCGAAGGTAGAGGGCCATAATGCCGCCGAACCAGAGGCCGCCGTAGATGTACCCGGCCATGACGTCGCTGGGCCAGTGCGCGCCGAGATAGATACGCGAGGGGCCGATAAGCACGATCAGCGAGGCGGCGATGGCGATCAGTGTGTTGCGCAATCGGCCCGACCGCCAGTTAGTGGCCAGGAAGTAGATGAGCAGGCCAAACCAGTTCATGTAGTGCATGACGTGGCCGCTGGGGAAGCTTGGCTCATTGATGACGCGCACGACGGTCGCGAGTTCTTGTGTTGGGCGTGGCCGCTTGATAAGCCGTTTGACCAGCCAGTTCAGCAGATTAGAGGAACTGCTACAGAGTAGGAAGATGGCCTCAAGGCGGAAGCGCAGCAGCCAGAAAATGGCTGATATGCCGAACGTGAGCGGAACGCCGAATTTGGGGAAGCCTGGCTCGGAAATGGCAATCATGAAGCGGCGTATCCAGGGATTTCGCTGTTTCTGGAGATTACGGGTAATGGTGCGATCACCAGGGAAGAACTGCGTATAGCGGGCGAGCCACGAAAATAAGATCGCGCCGGAGAGCAACCAGAGATAGAAAGCCAGGAAGATGGTGCCGCGAGACACTGCGCGGCGGCCAGAAACCGACGTTTCAGCCGCCACACGCTGCGCCTCGCTAACAACAGGTTTTACATTTTGCTCGATGGTGGTGGCAATTTGCGCCGGAATAGCGGCGGGTGGCGCATCTTTGCCGTTTGATTCGGCTTGAGTAGTGTTCTCCATCACATGTCTCCCTTGTTTCAGGATTGTTCACGGCCGCTTGATTGGACGGTTATGGCATTTGTGGACCTGTCATGCAGACCGGGAGCGGGTTTTCCTGATACACGAATACGTAAAGCACGTGGTATGACTTTGATTGTCGCGGGTGTATTGCCGATGACCTTGCCATCAGCCTGTATCTCGACAGGTTCGGAACTGTTCACGCGCAGTGATCTGACGCGCACACGTTTGACTTTCGGCTGAAAGGGACGCCTGCCTTGACTGATCGAGACGGCGTGCCGGAGATATTCGAATTTGCTGAAATTGGTATAGACAATGACGTCGAGCAGTCCATCATCCATCAGAATATCGGTGGCGGGATGCATGTGCATGCCATAGAACGGCGCATTGCTGATCGTTACCTGAAGGGCTTTATACGGTTTGCGCTCTTGCCAGTCGAATTGTATAGAGAGCTGGGGTGGTTTGAAGCGCAGAAGCGTAATGAGACCCTCAAGCGAGCCACGGATGGTAGACAGGATGCCCGGGCTTTTAATTTCCTCGGCGGCGGGAAAAAGGGCCGCCTCCAGGCCGATACCGGCGACTTCCAGGAAGACGCGGTCGTTAATTTGCCCTACATCGATGATGCGCGTCTGGCCGTTAGCAATAGTTGTGCAGGCGGCGGGGATGGTGTCAGGAATGTTGAGACTATGGGCCAGGTTATTCATGGTGCCGGTGGGAATGATGCCGAGAATACTAGAACTGCCGACAAGCCCACTGGCTACCGCGTGAATGGTGCCATCTCCACCGGCTGCGATGACCAGCTCCGCCTGCTGCTTGACAGCCTGCTGCGCCAGTCCCTGGCCGGTATCCTCTGGCGTCGTATGAAAAACCTCTGGTTCGATGCCATAAGCGCGCAGGCCATCGAGGATGGTTTGTTCGGTTTCTTCCGGCGACATGCGTTTTTCTGTCACCGTTGATATGCCCGAGGTCGGGTTAAAGATCAGTACAGCGCGCATGGCCTATCGTCCTTTTTATCGTCAGGAAAGGCGTACACCCTTCCAGATATGGTATGCTACAATACTTTGCAGTGCAAGCATAACCAGCCTTACAAAGATAGACACGGCAAACTCGACAGGAAAGGATACATGTCATGCCGCTTCATTCCGAACTTGACAATCTCATGCCAGACACCGATGGCATCAATTTTTATAGCGCGGATGCCGACCTTGCATTTCTGCTGAAACAATGTCTCTCCGAAGAAGATTACGCGCAGGCCCAACCGATTTTGACCCGCATGGGCGCGGTCGCTTCATGCGAGATGGATGAGCTGGCGGAGGTTGCCAACCGCCAGGGGCCGGTGCTGGTGCAATACAACAAGCGAGGCGAGCGGGTCGATGAGGTGGTGTTTCATCCAGCCTATCATGCCTTAGAGCGCATTGCCTACGAAGATTTTGCCATCGCAGCCTGCTGTCATCGAGAGGACGCACTGGGGTGGCATGGGCGCGTGCCACAGCCGGTCAAATTCGCGCTGGGTTATTTAGGTATGCAGGCCGAGTCCGGCGTCTTCTGTCCCGTGTCGATGACCGATGCGCTGGCGCGTGTGCTGGAGCGATATGGCAGCGAGGAGTTGAAGCGCCGCTTTTTGCCGGGGCTAACCGCGTTGACGATGAGCGAACTACAGCAAGGGGCGATGTTCCTGACGGAGAAGCAGGGCGGCTCGGATGTAGGCCGGACGACGACGATAGCCAAACGGCGGGCGGTGTCTGGCGAAGGATTGCAACCGGAATGGGAACTGTGGGGCGACAAGTGGTTCTGCTCGAATGCTTCGGCTGATATTATTTTGACGCTGGCTCGTCCAGAGGGCGCACCTGCTGGCACAAGGGGCCTGGGGCTTTTCCTGGTTCCGCGCTACCTGGATGATGGTACGCATAACGCCTACAGCATCAATCGTTTGAAGGACAAGCTTGGCACGAAGTCGCTTGCAACTGGCGAGGTGACGTTGTATGGCGCGTTGGCTTACCAGGTGGGGGCATTGGAGCGCGGGTTTGTGCAGATGACTGAGATGATTAACCTGACACGGGTGTGGGCGGCGATTGGTTCGCTGGCTGCCATGCGGCGGAGCTTTCTTGAGGCTCTGACGCATACGCGCGGCCGTGTGGCCTTTGGCCGGGCGCTGGCCGACCATCCACTCATGCGCCGCCAACTGGTTGACCTGCTGGTGGAACTCGAAGGATGCGCTGCGCTGGCGTTCGAGACAACGGCGGTGCTGGAACGAGTGGATAGGCATGGAGCGGAGGAGGACCGCCGCTTGCTGCGCATTCTGACCCCTTTGTGCAAGTACTATATTCCCAAGCGCGGCGAGTATGTGACGCTCGAAGCCCTTGAGATGCGTGGCGGCAACGGCTATGTCGAGGACTGGGTGAACCCGCGCCTGCTGCGTGATGCGATTGTCAATGTGATCTGGGAAGGCTCAAGCAACGTGATCGTGCTGGATGTGGCGCGGGCTATTACACGTGAAGGGGCGGCTGCGGCCCTGTTTGATATGCTGCACCAGCGTTTGCAGGCGCTGCAGCATCCTCTCGTTGTATCTCTTGCCAGTGAAGCACAGGCCTTAGCTAACCGGACTAACGAGCGGCTGCAAGCGTTAGTCGAGCGCGGTGAGGATGAGGCGTTATTGCCTCTGCGCGGACTGGTGGAGCGTATGGCTCAATTGACGATTCTCACGCTGCTGCTTGAGCAGGCAGAAACGGAGTTATTGCGCGGAGTTAATGGCACAGGAAAACGAAAATGGCAGGTTGCGCAACTATTCCTCAAGCGCCATCTGATGCCGCATGCAGATGGCTGGATGGCAGATGAAGATACGCTCGACATGACCTATTTTGATGCGCTGGTAAACTGGCAGCCCGTTGCTCTGGACTGACATGAAGGGACATAGAAGCACATGCTCGATATCGTCAATCTTCACCCGCCGCCTGTGTTGAAGGAACTTGAGGACGAGGCAAGGGTCATTCATTTTACGATGGGGTCGGATTACCAGACCGGGGCGTTACTGCGTGTGTTGGCGGCGAGCAAACCGGGAGGCACGCTGCTTGAACTGGGAACGGGTGTGGGCTTTTCGGCTGCCTGGATGCTGGATGGCATGGACGCCAGGGCACGGCTCGTTACAGTGGATAGCAACGCCCCTCATGTTGACATTGCGCGCCGTTTTTTGGGCCACGACTCCCGCATCACCTTTACGCAGATGGATGGCGTGACGTTTCTGAATTCTATGCTCGAACAGGGCAGTCAATTCGATCTGCTGTTCGCCGATATGCCGCCGGGAAAATTTCTGCGGCTGGATGAAGCGGTGCGCCTGCTTAAGCCGGGCGGTTTCTATGTCATCGATGACCTGCTGTTTCTGACCTCGTGGGAAGAGTCGCATGTCACAAGGGTATACAGGCTCGTTGCCTATCTGGAGTCGAGAGAGGATCTGAAAATTCTTAAGCTGAACTGGTCTACGGGATTATTGGTGGCCGTGAAAATTGCTATCTGAATCGATTGACCGGCACTTTGTTGTTGTGATATAGTACTCAGGCATCTTTGCGCTATTTTTTAAGCGATCAGGTTAACGGCGCGAAGAGAGCAGAAAAAAGGAACCAGTACCCCCTCCCTGCGAGCGGGGGCTGGGTTTTTGTGCTGGGAAAAAACAGGAGAGGAAGTGATGCTGCGTTTTTACTTTGAGGTGGCCCGCACTGCGTTCCGGCGGCAATTGATCTATCGCTGGGCGAACATTGCCGGGCTGCTGACCAATGTTATGTTTGGAATCTGCTTCAGTTATGTGATTATTGCGCTCTTTCAAGCGCGGCATATGGCAGCCGGGTACAATGTGCAGCAGACTCTGCGCTATGTCTGGCTGGCGCAGGCGCTGGCGATGGTTGTACTCACCTTTGGCTGGTATGACTTGATGCTCACGATCCGCTCGGGTGAAGTGATCTCCGACCTCAGCAAACCTTGCGATTTCTACTGGTACTGGTTCAGCCGCGAGATGGGACGAAGCTGTTATTACCTGCTGTACCGGGGCGTACCAACCTATCTCGCGGGTATGCTGCTGTTTGGCTTTGGTGTGCCGGGCAACTGGCAGTTCTGGCTGGCCTTTGCCTTGAGCGTGCCTGTCGCGGCAATTATCGGCTTTGCCTATCGCTACCTGTTTAATATCGCGGCCTTCTGGATTCTAGAGGCACGCGCATTGGGCGGCTTCGCGACCGTAATTGCTCTTTTCTTTACTGGGAGCTACGTGCCCATACCCTTTTTCCCCACCTGGCTGCGCGCGATTGTCGAATGGCTTCCTTTTAACGCGCTGATGAATGTTCCGGCTCAACTGTTCCTGGGCAAATTGACGGGCGATGCGATGCTGCTCGAATTCCTGCGCCAGATCGGCTGGATTGTGGTCTTGACGTTGCTTGTACGGGTTGTGACAAAGCAGGCGGTGAAGCGGGTGGTTGTGCAGGGCGGCTAACGCCAGTTATGAAAAACGACCTGGAACCATTCTTTACAGAAAAGGGGAGAGCAATATGCTGCTAAATGACTTACGCCTGTACCTGCGCTTGATCGGTATACAGATACGCTCGCAATTGCAATATAAAGCCAACCTGCTGGTCGATATAGTCACATACTTCTGCGTCACCGGTTTGGAGTTTTTGACACTGTTCCTCTACTTCGCGCAGTTTCCCGTAATGGGGGGCTGGCATGTCGGTGAAGTTGCGCTGCTCTACAGCGTCACCTCGATCGGTTTCGGACTGGCCGAACTCTTTGGGGCGGGAATAGATAGCTTCGATGAGATCATTCGGCGGGGAGACTTTGATCGCGTTCTGCTGCGTCCGGTGACGGCCCTGGTTCAGATTGCCAGCAATGAATTTCGTCTGCGCCGCCTGGGACGTATAACCCAGGGCATATTATCTTCCTGGTTGGCGCTCTTTTTACTGCATGGATTGCGCTGGACAGCCTTGAAAGCGCTGGTGTTAGTGTTTGGCTTTATCAGCAGCGCGATCATTTTTGACTCGATTCTGCTGATGGGAGCAACCATCTGTTTCTGGTCAGTGGAGACGACCGAAATCACCAATATCCTGTACTATGGCGGACGCGAGATGCTGAGCTATCCGATTACCATTTATCACCAGCTACTCCAACGGCTGCTGCTCTTTGTCGTGCCGCTGGCATTCGGAAGCTATCTTCCTGTCTGCTATCTGCTCGACAGGCCGTTACCTTTTGGATTTTCACCGGCTGTGGTGCTGCTGTCGCCACTGGTCGCGCTGGCCTTTGGTGGGGTGTCGCTGTGGATATGGGGATATGGAGTGCGGCATTATCAGAGTACGGGGAGTTAAGCGGAAAAATGATTGACCGGCGCTCTGCTTTTGTGATATAGTACCTGGGCATCTTTGCGCCCAATTGAAGGCGGAAAGAGAGCAGAAAAAAGGAACCAGTACCCCCTCCCTATGAGCGGGGGCTGGGTTTTTGTGCTGTTCAAAAATTGGCGAATCTATGCTATGAGAGGAGGTGGTTCCGGTGGAACCCATGATTGAGGCCTCTGGTCTAAGCAAAGTGTTTCGTATAGCCAGAAGAAGGTCGGGTATAGTGGGAGGATTGATAAGTGTGGTGTACCCAGAAGTGCGGGTGGTGAAGGCGGTATATGAGCTTTCGTTGCGTATCGAACGCGGGGAGATGATCGGTCTGATTGGGCCGAACGGGGCCGGAAAGTCAACGACGATCAAGATGCTGACGGGGATTCTGGTGCCGAGTGGCGGGGAGGTGCGCGTGGCCGGATTGAGTCCGGTCTACCAGCGACGGGAATTAGCGCGGCGCATCGGAGTGGTCTTTGGACAGAGGACGCAGTTGTGGTGGGACCTGCCGCTCATCGATTCGCTGAAGCTACTGCGCTACCTGTATCGCGTACCGGAAGAGCGACATGCTGCCAACTTAAAACGGTTGCGCAGCATGTTGGACCTGGATGAGTTTATCGATACCCCGGTGCGGCAGCTTTCGTTGGGACAGCGCATGCGGGGCGATCTGGCGGCGGCGCTACTGCACGACCCGGAGCTGCTCTACCTGGATGAGCCAACTATCGGGCTGGACGTGGTGGCGAAGGCGCGTATTCGCGAATTTTTGCAGGCCATCAATGCTGAGCAGGAAGTCACCATCCTTTTGACAACACATGATATGGACGACGTGGAAATGCTGTGTCACCGCATGCTGATTATCGATCACGGGCGCAAGCTCTATGATGGCACAGTAGCCGATATTCGCGGACGCTTTGGCGGGGAACGCACTCTGATCGCGGAATTTAACCCGGCTGCCCTGGCTGCGCTGCCACGAGATGCCCAGGGGCAACCTATACTGCCTGAACTTCCACCAGGAGTGCGCCAGCAGCCTGCCGAACTGCCCCGGGTGAGTCTCGGTTTCCAGCGCGAGGCCATTCCGGCGCACGAACTGGTTGCCTGGCTGGGCGCGCGCTATGACTTGAAGGATGTCACCTTTCAGGAGCCGGAGATTGAGGATGTCATCCGGCGCATCTATGAGGAGAAGCTCCTGCTTGTAGAGGAAAACGTCGTAACACGATAGAAATATTGATTCTTTTGCTTTTGCCCACTCGTGATACAGGTAGCTGAGGGAATTCGTGCTAGAGTTTAACGCATTTCCAAAAGGAGTAGAACGATGCGTACACGTGTGGGCAATTGGCGCTGGTTTATCGCTATCCTGTTGGGAGTTGGCATTGTCATTAACTATTTTGACCGTGTCAATATCTCAGCGGCAGCGAAACCGCTTATCCAGGAATATCACCTGTCCAACGGTGACCTGGGGCTTATTCTTTCTTCGTTCCTGTGGTCGTATGCCCTGCTCCAGATTCCAGTTGGGGCGCTGCTTGATAAAGTGGGCGTCAAGTGGCTGGTGCGCTGGGGAACGATTCTGTGGTCGCTTGCCACGTTTATGACGGCCATCGTCAGTGGCTTTGGCCTGATTATGCTTTCCAGGGTGATACTGGGTGTGGCTGAGGCTCCGGCCTTTCCTGGCTCCTCGAAGGCTACCGGGTACTGGTTTCCAGTTAAAGAACGCGGCCTTGCCACGTCGGCTTTTGACGCGGCGGCGAAATTCTCGAACGTCATCGGTTTGCCACTGGTGGCCTGGGCTGTTACGGTGTGGGGATGGCGGGCAGGTTTTGTGATGACGGGCACCCTGAGCCTGTTGTATGCTGCCGTGTTCTGGATCTGGTACCGCAATCCTCGTGAGTCGAAGGCGTTGTCAGAGCAGGAGTACCAGTATATAAAAGAGGGCGGCGCGCAAGATGAGGATGCTGTTCCGGCTAATTCGCTGGCCAACCTGGGTTATCTTTTGAAGCAGCGCAAGGTCTGGGGGTTGACGCTCGGCTTTACTGCTTATAACTACTCGTTTTACCTGTTCCTGTTGTGGCTACCGCCATACTTGCAGACGCAATTGCATATGACAGTGCTTAGAAGTGGCTGGTATGCCATTATTCCCTGGATTGTCGCGACGATTACTGATATTGTCATTGGCGGCTGGCTGGTCGATCATTTGATTAAGCGTGGCCATAATGCGACGAAGGTGCGACAGGTGTTGCTGACTATTGGCATGTTGCTCGGCATTACTGTGCTTGGAGCGGCCTTCACCACTGATCCCAACGTGGCGATCTTCTGGATTTCGCTGGCGCTCGGTGGACTGGCATTTGCGGCTCCCATTGGCTGGAGCATTCCCTCGCTTATCGCGCCGAAGGGAAGTGTTGGCACAGTTGGTAGCATCATGAACTTTGTGAGTAATGTGGCCGGTATTATCGCCCCCATTGTAGCTGGTTATGTAGCCGATGCCACAGGGTCTTTTGCGCTGAACTTTATTATTGCCGGTGCGATTCTGGTACTTGGTATCTTTTGCTACCTCGTCCTGCTTGGGCGTATCGAGCAGATACCGGCTCCCGAGTCGGTGGTAGAGACGATGCCGACGTATGAGGAGACCCAACCTCGAAAAGTGTCATAGTGGTACTTTTCATAGGGGAGACGTAGGGCTGTCATCCTGAGCGCAGCGAAGGATCTCCGGTGGGGGCACGCAAATCGTCAGCCTCACCGGAGATCCTTCGCTGCGCTCAGGATGACAGGGTGGCATTGCCGATCCTGGTTGTCAACGTTCATCATTGCACCCTACAAAAATATGGCGCGTTATTTTATCAAAGACAGTGCGGCACCAATTATTGCACAAGTTATATCTGGTGAGAGAAGTCTTTTTTAACACACGACGATCTAAGGTCTGGTTGTTTTCGTTAATTCACTGGCACAAGTACATGAAAAAGGGATGCGGGTAAAAGACGCGAAAAGGCTCTAAACTTCGAGCGAGAAGTGCATGTTGAGCCTTGTTGATGAAATAGATGCACTTCTGCCGCCGCGAGGGCAGCAAACTCGAATCATTTAGACAAGGGCTTCCGCGTACTCCCCGACGAGCTTCTGGATTTCGCGCAGTCGCCTCTCAGCCAGCTCGACGTTTTCGAGGGCCTGGGCGAGGATGCGCTCCTCGAGCGAGGAATAGGACTGGGCAATTTCGGGATCAATGGAGCCACCGAGCAGTTCCAGGGCGCGATGAAGCTTCGTATCCAGGGTTTCAGATGCGATTGGCATGGTCTCACCTCTTTTTGTACAAAGGCTACTTCCACAAAGAATGAACGAGATGAACGCTTGAAATGGCAGGTAGCGGCTACCTGCAAGTATCGCGCTTTTCAATGGCCTCACTTCTACTAGACATTACGTTAACCAACTTTGATTGGTTACATGCAGATCGAGTGTGGCTAATCTCTTCTATGACTATCATACAGTAGACGTTCAAAAATCCCAAATAAGGGAACCAACATTCCTACCTGGCAACCCTGAAGTACCACTTTGAGAGGTACTATCCTGATGATGTCTTTGCTTTGTCCGTTGGGTAGTACCTCTCAGAATTCAGTGAACATTCACCGTCAGGTTCATATTCACGTGTACGATACACAGCACGTGGAACGTTCCTGCTGTATTAAACGGTCCAATGGTAGTGCTTCCGCCGCTTATATTAACGTTGGAAATGGTTGGTGCGCCGGGTTCTTTTGTTTGCTGGGCAGTGCCATTTACCCAGGAGCCGTTCGTGATGATGTGCAGTACCTGTACGTCATCGACCAGCGTCACTTTAGCCCCTTTCGCGATGTTGACGCAGTTTGAGAGAAAATTGGCGGCGTCCATGTGGACCGTTCCGCTCGCGCATCCACCGCCGCCACCGCCGCCACTTCCACTGGTTGGAGTCGCATTTCCCGAATTGCCGGTTTCTTCGCCAGGGCGCGCGCAGGCAACAAGCAAGACGCTGCCTATCGCAAGCAAGGCGAGGAGTATACCAAAAAAGCGTAACCCTTTGTTACTCATTGTTTTCCCTTTCAAGATGCCTGTCTTTTTCCATCATGCTTTTCGCACCATGCACTCCTGCAAAAACGCGGGAAGAAAAGGAGTATTGCTTGCAGCATGAGGCATAATTATTCTATGTCATACTATAAAAGAGAGTGCAAGTTCTTAGGAATCCGGTAACCTCTGTATCTTTAGTCAGGTAGAAACCTGATTCCGCTATTCCGGTCTCTAACTAGAAAGAAATTTTCGATAAAAGGTACATTTCAACTGAAACAGTGAAAAACTCCTATTACTTGCAAAAAATACAGTATCTCTACAATGGTAGCTTAAAGGATGATGAGAAGTCGATTAGAAAACGCTTATGGATGTGCTTAAATAATTGAAATCTCCTGTGTAATATGGTAAGGTAGAAATGTCCATAAAACGAAAGGACGAAAGAGTACTTCGCATGAGTCGCCTGAAAAATCGTTGCTAAGGTTGGCTCATGTTTCTTTCAGAATAGCCAGACACATGTGAAATCCGAAAGGAGTGAAAAAGTATGGCACAAGGTTGGAAAGAACATCATGCTTCGGTTGTGGTAAACGCGCCGATTCATCAGGTATACGCGCTGTTCTCCCATTTTAACGATTTCCCGAAGTTCATGCACTTCGTGAAGGAAGTTACTTACTATGACGACCAGCGCAGTCACTGGGTGGCAGATGTAGTTGGCCGCCATGAATGGGATGCTCAAAACGAGAACTGGGTGGAGAATCGGCAGATTGGGTGGCGTTCCTACAATGGTATGGAGAATGCTGGCCGAGTCACCTTCCAGACAGTCGGCCCGATGCAGACGCAGGTTGATGTCTATGTCACCTACAATCCGCCTGCCGGAGTAGCCGGTGATGTAGGTGAGTCGCTTGGCGCGGGTGCCCGCTTCGAGCAGGCTTTACAGCATGACCTTGATAACTTCGCGCGCATGGTAGACCAGGCCCCGGAGGGAGCGCTGGACCCGAATTCGTCGAACTACCTGTTCCACGGTGATAGCGCGGCAGCTACGGGCACAACCACCGGCCGCCAGAATGCGACCATGCAGGGCGATCAGACAAGCACCTACACTGATACAACCAATCGCCCGGTGTTGGATCAGGATATCATCGCTGAGCCGACCAACACGGTGACAAGTGGCGTCACGTCTACATCCGACAATCCGTTCCCGACGGAGAGCGAGACCCCAGACGCGAATGTATTCCCGCCTGATCGCGGCACCACTGGATACTAGTTCCGGCTAGAAGAACGAGGGCAGGCCTGACACAAAATCGTCAGGTCTGCTTTTTTTATTTTTTGCATTGAAATACGTCTATCTATTACCTGCTTCTTTTGTGTGCCAGTTTGGGCCAAATTTCTCTCTATTCATGAAATGGCTTATGAAGCGGATTCCCGCGATTTTTGATGAACGATATTGGGCATCACAAACCTATCTCAAGGTCTCTAAAAACAGCTGTTGAGCTTGACTTTTGTGAAACAAGATGGTATATTAGAAGTGTTCCAAATAAGGGACTTACCAGGGAACACAAGAGACCCTGGCACCTACGAGAGGACTTGCATTGGTCTTCTGGAAGGAGGTTCTATGAAACCAATGAAGAAACCAATACGCCTCTTCGGGATGGTCTTTCAAATTGACTAGGTGGGCCCGTGAAGGCGGGCAAACCGAGCCTCTGGGCTGAAGGCCAGTACCTGGCTTACCGCGTCTATCTCAAATGAGTAGAGCATAGCGGGTCTTTTCGACGGCTTACGTCGCAGGTTGGCGGGAGGTAACCAGGGGGATTGATTATAACGGGTTATCTAATCTATGTGCCCGATTATATGAAAAATCATCTCGGTTGAACGTGACACGGGAGTTGTGCAGAAAAAGAAAAAGAGAAAAAGGCTAGCTCGTTAACGAGCTAGCCTTTTTTGTTGTCTGCGAACCCATCCCTTTTTCCTATTAAGCTTGTGTTTTAGCATATTATTCCAGTATACTTTTGATGGCTATGAACAATACTTTATCTGTTAAACGATTATGCAATAGTATGCAGAGAGGTCTGGTATTGGATGCAGTCACAAAATAAAATTTTTGGGTTTGTTTTCGCGCTGGTTGGTGCCATAGTCGCAATGCTCTCTTTTTTTGCTTTACCATTCCTGGGATTTGGACCTTTCTCTTTAACGGCTCAACAGATAGCAAGTCTGGTTGGCCAGGTTGGACAAATGGCGCAATATATGGCCCCGAATAGTGCGTCAGCGAATAATGCTGTCATTGGCACCAGAATGTTGTCCATTGGTCTCTGGGCAGCAGTAGGGATGGCGGTATTGGCCGCTTTGCTAGCCGGTTTGGCGATGCGGAGCAGTGTCTCGCGTGGAGTGAAAAAGGCGTATGCAGGTGGAGTTATGGCGTTAGGTGTGATTGGTTTTGCCATTTATGCCGCTATTTACGTGCTGGCGAGCAATGCATCGAGTACTTCTGTCATCTCGGTGACAAGCTTTTTCTCGACCGGTTTCTGGTTGTATCTTCTGGCGATGATAGTTATTGTGGTAGGGGCGATTATTGAAGTGGTGAGGCGAGCGTCTCCGCAGGTGGTATCACCAACAGTCCAGGCTTCTACCTGGTATCCGCCGCAACAGTCGGTATCCTTACCATCCTCCGTAACGCCGCCTGTGCCCTCATTTCCTGTTACTCCTCCAGCATGGCAGGCCCCTCCACCACCAACTGGAGCAGGTTATGCTGAGTACCCCACCTATATGCAACCTCCCTCGCAATACCCGACACAATCACGGCCAGATACTTCGCCCTCTACTTCACAACCATTTTCGCCGTATCCTTATTATCCAGCCGGGTCGGATACATCAAACTGGCCGCCTTCGGCATCAAATTGATCGATTCTTACTTGATAATTTCTTATGTACCATGTTAAGATTAAGTTGTAGTTTTTAGGAGAAGCGGAGCAGGTTCTTTTCAACTTGCAGATAGTCTCCAGAAAGGTGTTACGGCTATGGACACATTGAAACTTCAGAAAAATCGTGGCTATGTGATCGCGGGTATGGGTGGGATCGTTGCATTCATCGCTTTTTTTCTCCCTTATGTTTCTACTCCTGTTGCCGCGCTTTCATTAAGTGGCTCGCAGGTAACGCAATTTCAGGGCCTGCTCTGGCTTGAGTTGTTAGTGGCTATTGCGGCAATCGTTGTGGCTGCTCTGTTGATTTATCGCAGCAACCCTTTCGGTATGGCTACGACGCCCGTTGAAAAGCAGATTCGCTGGGGCATCTACGGCTTAATCGGGGCGGGCGCGCTCGGTGTGTTAATGCAGATCATTTTCGCAATTGGCTTGAATAGCATCTCCTTTATGGGTGTGTCTATTACTTCTGTGGGTGTTGGCCTGGGCTTTGGCTACTGGCTGTACTTTTTAGCGGTTGTTGCCGTTGGCGTTGGAGGCATCTATGCGATGCGCATAGGTGCTGCTACAGCGCAGCCCTGGATGTACAATTCGCAGTCCACGCAGTATCCCCCTTATTCCTCCCAGCTCCCTTATTCTCAGCCACCGTATGTGACGGGAGATTCGATGCCTCCCTATGTTTCACAGCCACCCTCGTATCCTTCGTATGGATCAACACCGTATCCGCCTCCCACGGAGCAGCAGTACCAGCCAACTGAACTGAAAGATCCGCCGTATCCTGTGGGGCAGCCGCCCACGGATTATTCGCCGACGCAGTTCCGTCCGCAGCCGAACCCGCCAACGGGGCCGCAGCAGGGGTCGCAGCAGCTTCCACCGCAGCAGCAATTTCCGCCTTCACAGTATCCGCCTGTTCAGTAGATAAAAAAAGAAAAAGGGACGTCACATCCGGCGTCCCTTTTTCTTTTTGGTGTGTCCTATTCGCCAAGCGAGAGGATAGCCATGAAGGCTTCCTGGGGAATCTCGACGTTGCCGACCATCTTCATGCGCTTTTTGCCCTCTTTCTGCTTTTCGAGCAGCTTGCGCTTGCGAGTCACGTCGCCACCGTAACACTTGGCAAGGACGTCTTTACGCATGGCTTTCACCGTTTCGCGGGCGATGACGCGGGAACCGATGGCGGCCTGAATGGGCACTTCAAAAAGCTGACGTGGAATGAGGCGGCGCAGCTTTTCTACCAGTTCGCGGCCCTGTGGATAGGCCTTGTCTCGATGCACGATCAGCGAAAGCGCGTCTACTGGCATACCGTTGACCAGAATATCCAGCTTGACAAGGTCGGCTTCCTGGTAGCCGCCAAAGGTATAGTCCAGCGAAGCATAGCCCTGGGTGCGCGACTTGAGCTGGTCGTAGAAGTCGGTAATCAGTTCCGAAAGCGGAATGCTGTAAGTCAGCAGCACCCGCTCGGCCTCGATATACTTCATCTCTTTGAAAGTGCCGCGCCGGGTTGTCACCAGGTCCATGATGGTGCCGATATAGCGCGAGGGTGTAAAGATGGATATCTCCATCCAGGGTTCCTCGATCTTCTCGATCTGGCCCGGGTCGGGCATTTCCGATGGATTGTCAACGGCGATGACCTCGCCGCCGGTCTTAGTGACATAATATTCCACGCTGGGAGCAGTTGCCAGGATATCGAGGGTGTATTCTCGCTCGATGCGTTCCTGGATGATCTCCATATGCAACAGGCCGAGGAAGCCACAGCGGAAGCCGAAGCCAAGCGCGTTCGAGGTCTCAGGTTCGTAGAACAGCGAAGCGTCGTTGAGCTTGAGGCGGTCAAGCGCATCACGTAGCAGCGGATACTCGTTGCCATCGACGGGATAGATACCGGCATAGACCATTGGCTTGGCGGGCTTATATCCCGGCAGGGGTTCAACCTCGCCAAGCGCGGCAGGCACAGTGACAGTATCGCCGACCCGGCAATCCTTCACGTTTTTGAAGCCGGTCGCGATATAACCAACTTCGCCAGCAGAGAGCGTCGGAGCAGCAATCAAGCGAGGCTGGAAATAGCCTGCTTCGAGGATTTCAGTGGTGCTGCCCGTCGCCATCATGGCAACTTTCTCTCCGGAGTGCAATTCCCCATCGACGATACGCACGTAAGCGATCACTCCTTTATACGAGTCGTAATGGGAATCGAAGACGAGGGCGCGCAGTGGACGGCGCAGGTTGCCCTTCGGAGGGGGAATCCGGTGTATGACCGCTTCCAGGATATCCTGCGTGCCAATGCCCTCTTTTGCCGAGGCCAGAATGCATTCGTCTTTGGGAATGCCGATCACGTCCTCAACTTCTTGTCGCACCCGTTCAGGTTCGGCGCTGGGCAGGTCAATCTTGTTGATGACCGGAATGATGTTCAGATCGGCCTCCAACGCGAGATAGAGGTTGGCAAGAGTCTGTGCCTCGATACCCTGTGTGGCGTCGATGACCAGCAACGCGCCCTCACACGCGGCCAGGCTGCGCGAGACCTCGTAGGTAAAATCGACGTGGCCGGGGGTGTCGATCAGGTTCAGTTCGTACTGCTGACCATCGAGGGCTGCGTACATCATACGCACAGCCTGCGCCTTGATGGTGATGCCTTTCTCGCGCTCCAGTTCCATCTGATCGAGCGTCTGCTCCATCAGTTCGCGTTTGGAGACGGTGCCGGTATATTCAAGCAGGCGGTCGGCCAGCGTTGATTTGCCATGATCGATATGGGCAATGATACAAAAATTGCGTATATGTGCTTGATCTGTCATTCAATTATTCCTCCGCACAACACCTCGTCACCCTCCTCGCCGCCATAGAAGACTGCGGCCTGTCCAGGTGTGATGGCACGCTGCGGGTGTAACAATTCCACGTGTACGCGATTGCCGGGCAAGGGGGTCACCTCGGCCTCCTGCTCAGGAGCCTTGTAACGAATGCGTACTTTCGCTCGAAATGGCTCCGTTGGCGTCTCGCCGCTTACATAATGCATTTTGCCAACGGTGAAGCCAGTCTTTTCGAGGGCTGAGGCCGGACCGACAACCAGGGCGTTGCGTTCAGCGTCAATTGAAAGGACGTGTAGCGGCTCCGTTGAGGTCAGGCCAAGCCCCTTGCGCTGCCCGATGGTGTAGTAGGCCAGCCCGCGATGGCGACCGAGTTCCTGCCCATCCTGGTTGTAGATTGGGCCAGGGCGTGGAATTTGAATCGGGCGGCTGGACGTGGCTACGTTGATACGAGCGCCTGCCACGACGGGTTCGCGCTCATCAAGCTGCGCGTAGCGTTCGATGAAACCGCGATAATCATTTTGCGCGACGAAGCAGATTTCCTGGCTTTCGGCCTTGCTGGCAATGCTCATACCGCGCTCGGCAGCCATTGCACGCACCTGCGGCTTGGTATATTCACCCAGCGGAAAGCAAGCATGAGCTAGCTGCGGCTGGTTGAGTACGTGCAGCACGTATGACTGGTCTTTCTCAGGATCGATACCCCTGCGCAAACGATACTTACCTGTAAGAGGATGCTGGTCGACGCGCACGTAATGGCCTGTCGCGAGATAATCGGCGTCTAGAGCCAGCGCCCGGTTAAGCAGCACCGTAAAGCGAATATGCCGGTTGCAGTTCAGGCAGGGATTGGGCGTGCGGCCAGCTACATACTCCTCGTAGAAGTGATCCACGACGATATCCTTGAACTCCTGCTCGACGTTGACCAGGTAAAAGGGAATGTCGAGCATACGAGCTACGCGCCGGGCGTCATCGACCGATTCGAGGGAGCAGCATTTATTTTGCACGACGCGCTCTACCCCATCATCATCAATGAGGTGTGGTTCGGACCAGAGGCGTAACATGATACCGATGACCTCGTGCCCCTGTTCCTTAAGAAGTGCGGCGGCTACAGAACTATCTACGCCGCCGCTCATCGCGACGACTATTCTTGCCATGAGAATGCTCCCTGCTCGATTCGATGCCTTTTAGAGAATATACAAAAAGAACTAGCCATTTGGGCTAGTCTACACGGATTTGCCTGTGTTGTGAAGCTTGCTTAGCGATACATGCCCTTTTGTACCATATAGAGGGTAGCACAGTCGGACACGCTTGTCAAATAGCAAAGCAGATGAGTGTGCGCATCAAATTTTTGCAGTGAGAGTTCCCGGAAGGCACCCGCAAGGGGATGCCTCTACCGCCCGTTTTATATGTAGAGGCATCCCCTTGCGGGTGCCTTCGGGTCTCTTATCTGAAATCCCCTCTTGTCAGAATGCGTTAGTAATAGTACACTCAGCTTTGCAATTCATCTGCCTGACTACTTTTATTTAAGGAGAGATCTATCCTAATGACGCAAACGATGAATGGGAAAAAGGGAACACCGGAGAAAAAAACTCCTGCAACGAATACATCGCAGCGACTGCACCGACCGGGGCAGCGCCAGCAGGAACGTTTGCAACGCCTTGCGCGCCGTCGTCGGCGTCAACGGATATGGACGAGCGTAATTGTCAGCCTCGTTGTTATCGCCGTATCAATCTTCAGTATCGTTGAAATTAATAAATACAATGCTGACAAAGCGGCAGCCGCTCTGGCGAGTGCGAACGCGACTGCTACCAAATTGTCCCACATTCATGCAACAGCGACGGCAAGCGCCGTTGCCGAATGCTTGTCGAAGATCAAAACGACGCCCACTCCAAAGGCTGGCCCAGCCAAACCGCCCGCTCAGGCATCCAGTGGCACACCTGTCAAACTGGCTGATGGTCTGGAATATATTGATGTACAGGTTGGGTGTGGTTCTGCCGCGAAATCAGGCAGTACGGTTTCGGTCGAGTACACAGGATGGTTACAGAAAACGGGCGCGAAGTTTGATAGCTCCTATGATCGCCAGGGACAGCCTTTGAGCGTCACGCTTGGTCAGGGACAGGTGATTAAAGGCTTTGATGAGGGACTGATGGGCATCAAAAAGGGCGGCACACGTATTATTATTATCCCGCCTGCGCTGGCATATGGCGCTCAAGGTCAGGGGCCGATTCCACCCAATGCTACGCTGATCTTTGAAGTGACTGCGGTCAGTGTAAGCTAAAGAACGGCATAAAACAAAACTTTTTGTAGAGGGACTTCGGAAGCCGTTATAATTATTGACCGGAAGCCACCCGCAAGGGGCTGGCTCTACAGGCCACTTCATACTGTAGAGCCAGCCCCTTGCCGAGCGCAATAAATTGATGCGCAATCCCATTTCTATCTAGACCTTTTCTGCTTGGATATGAAGCACCATCGCCTGCGCTGTTACTGGACAGGCTGAAGACCATTCTACGGAGCTATGAATAGCAGGAGCTACTTCTGTTCGTAGGATAGATTTAAAGCCGAAACGTGGAAAAAACTCGCTGGCTGTTTCTGTTAGTAGGTAGACCTCTTGAACGCTAAATGTTTTTGCCAGATCAAGTGCAGCCTTAGTAAGTTGTTGTCCAAGTCCCTGTCTATGCACGTTGCTATCCACCGCAAGCGAACGTAGTAAAGCCGCTGAACCATAGATTTCTAAAGCCACGCTTCCCACAATCTGTCCCGATTGGAGGGCAATAAGGGTTGTTGCGAGATGGTCTTGTAGTCCCTCGGTCGGCAGATGACTGTTTTCGAGGAGTGCAAGGATGTTTGGTAAGTCATCGTTATTTGCAAACTCAATTGTCGGTGACATGGTAGTTTTATTTCTCTTTCAGCAGTTCATTTTCGATTCTTGCCAGGATAGCATCCCGTACACGTCGATAGACGGCCAGTTGTTCTTCCTGGGTACCTCGTGCCTTTGAGGGGTCTTCAAAGGACCAGTGGCGGCGGTGGGAAGCGCCGGGGAAGATAGGGCATGTTTCGGCTGCCGTGTCACAGACAGTGATGACCTCGTCGAAAGGCTGGTTCAGGTAACGTTCGAGGGTTTTGGAGGACTGCCTGGAAATGTCTATGCCGAGTTCAGCCATTGCTTGGATAGCAAGTGGGCGCACATGCGTTGCCTCGGTGCCCGCGCTAAAAACCTCGAAGCGGTCTCCGCCTAGATGCCTTAGCAGGCCCTCCGCCATCTGCGAACGAGCCGAGTTGTGCGTGCAGATAAATAGAACACGCTTCATGGATTGCCTCTTTCTTACTCTGCAATTTGTTGTCTTTATATAAGAGAAACATTGCGTCCTTTACAGAAAATTCCCGTCTATAGAGTGACAAGAAAAAATAGCTGGATGCCTGTAAAGCAGTTGAGATGTATAATGCTGCTAAGCAGGTGTCGAGTAGTGAGAGAGGCGAACATGCCTATGTTGTTGACGACCGAAAAGGTCTGGGAGGAATTTAATACTGGCCTCAAGCAATTCATCTTGAAACGTGTGCCGGACGAGGCGAGTGCGGAAGATGTCTTGCAAGAAGTCTTTCTGAAGATTCATACCCGTATTGATACGCTGCGGGATAAAGAGCGGCTGCCTGGTTGGATTTATACGATTGCGCGCAATGCCATTTATGACTATTACCGGGAGCAAAAAACAGCAGTGCCAGATATGTCGCCTGAATTGCCAGAAGACCCGTTTGATAATGTGGTGGTAGAGCTTGCACCTGCCATTCGGAGAATGGTAGAAAGCCTGCCCGACGAATATCGCGAGGCGCTGGTGCTGACCGAGTACGAGGGGCTTTCGCAACGCGAACTGGCCGAGCGGCTTGGCTTATCCTATTCAGGTGCGAAATCGCGTGTGCAGCGGGCGCGAGAGAAGATCAAACAGATGCTGCTCGATTGCTGCCATCTCGAGTTTGACCGTACCGGACATGTGATTAATTATCAGCCGCGCTGTTCGTGTTGTAGAGCAATTGGTCAAAATGATGGGCAAGAAATGGGTTGTGGGGCAGGTTGCTCGTCTACCTGTTCTTCCTCGCATGATGTTTAATGGTAAGCTATTACAATCCTACCTTTACATGTCATCCTGAGCGCAGCGAAGGATCTCCGATGCGGGGACGCTCCTGCCTGGCGACCGAGATCCTTCGCTGCGCTCAGGATGACATCGGAAGGCAGATGTTCATGGCAAGCTAATTGTTTGTGCGTCTATTTTGAAAATCTCCCGTCTGATTATGTGGAAATGGAAAGTGGAAGCCTTTTCCAGAAGCTTTACATATGAAAGGACAATTTCGATGAGTACTTTTTCTCAGGACGCCGAGCAACTGCGGGCTGCCATTCGTGAGCGGTATACTCAGACATTGCAGAGCAGTGGTGGGTGTTGTGGTGGTAGCGCGTCGAGTGAGAGTAGCTGCTGTGGTACAGATTGTTGCAGCACGACAGAGAGCGGCGTGGTGACGGGAGACCTGTATAGCGAGACGGAGCTTTCTTCCTTGCCTGTTGCTGCTGTACTCGCATCGCGTGGCTGCGGCAATCCCACGGCGTTGATCGATTTGAAGGAGGGCGAGCGGGTGCTAGACCTGGGAAGTGGAGGTGGCATTGATGTCTTGTTATCAGCCCGACGAGTTGGGCCAACAGGCTTTGCCTATGGACTGGATATGACCGATGCCATGCTGGAACTGGCGGAGCGCAACCGTGTCGAGGCGGGTGTGGATAATGTGCGCTTTTTGAAGGGCGTGATCGAGGATATTCCCCTGCCGGATAACGCAGTCGATGTGGTGATTTCCAACTGCGTGATTAATCTTTCGGCGGATAAGGGGCGTGTTTTGCGCGAAGCCCATCGCGTGCTGGCTCCTGGCGGACGTTTTGCCGTATCGGATATTGTTTACCAGGGGCAGTTTCCAGAGGTCATTCGTTCTGATCTTGATGCGTGGGCGGGCTGCATTGCGGGCGCGATGGAGGAAGAGACGTATCGCCATTTGCTGCAAGAGGCTGGTTTTGTCGATATCAACCTTGAAGTGACGCGCCGCTATAGTTTACAGGATATCGCGGATAGTGGTGGTAGTAATTCGCTCTCCAGGCTTTCTGAAGACGAACGAACCGGTTTGGAGGGGAAGTTTGTGAGTGCCTTTATTCGCGCTCGCAAGCCTGCGTAGGGTTTTGCAATCCGTGTAGGACGAAAGAGCGCAAATGTGGGAGACCGAAAGCCACCCCTTGCGGGTGGCTTTCGGAGTAGCTTTGTCGGAGTGTCTTTGTAAAAACATTCCACTTTTGGCCCGCGTTTTCCTTGACTTTTGGCAAATCTGTGGGTATACTTCTAACAATTTGAGATATGTCGTAGGTTGTTCCACTCGTTGGAAAAGGAAACGCAATTTCATGTTGGTACTGCAAAGGGTTTTAAGGTCGGTGAGATGGGGAAGGTATCCCTTTCTCTATCCCGTCGGTGGGCCCGGTGCAGCGTTACCGGAAATGATTCTTTCCTCACCCCATTGATTCGAGGGTGGGGAATTTTTTTTGACCTCTGGACGGACGAGGACGTTCGCTTTCCAGAATGATATTCCAGCGTAGCATCTTGTAATAGGGAATTGTGCTGGAAGAAAAGGACGACCTGTCAACCGTATGTATGCAAGAGGAGGGACTATGAGCCAGACGTTACCGCATTTGCAAAACATTAGCTATACGCTTACTTCAGAAGCCCGAATGATTAACGGGAAATTCACACATAAGGACGTTATCTCACTGGACCAATTTACTGCTGAGGATTTACAAGTCCTGTTTACGCTTGCTGACCGTATGAAGCGTATCGCGCTCAACCGCGAGCCTTGCAATATATTGGCCGGAACTCTCGTATCGCTGCTCTTTTTTGAGCCATCCAGCCGCACCTTTGGCTCTTTTGCGGCTGCTGTGAAACGGCTGGGCGGGCAGACGATAGAGATACAGAACCCGGAAACGGTCTCTTCGGTCAACAAGGGCGAGTCGTTTGAGGATACCATTCGCACCTTTGAGGCCTATTCGGATGCGCTGGTGCTGCGCCATCGTATTGCGGGTTCGGCCCTTCTGGCTGCCGATACCGCAACCATTCCTGTTATTAACGCGGGAGATGGCAATAACGAGCATCCGACACAGACGCTGCTTGATCTGTACACGCTGTACGAACACTTCGGGCGACTGAATAATCTAACCTGCCTGCTGGCTGGAGACCCTCTCAATAGCCGCGTTATCCACTCGCTTATTCGCGGCCTCTCGCTATTTGAGAACAACACGGTCTACCTGCTCTCACCACAGCAGTTGCGCCTGAAACGCTCCGATTTCTACTATTGGAGCGAGCGCGGAGTGCATATTGTGGAGATCAGCAGCGAGCACGACATCCCAACCAATTGCGACCTATGGTACTGGACGCGCATTCAGAAAGAGCGTTTTGCCTCGTCAGAGGAATACGTGGACGCGCTCAAACACGGCTTCATGGTGACGCCCGAATTGCTGCGCAACTATGGCAGCAAGCATATGATCCTGATGGACCCACTGCCGCGTGTGGCAACCATCGATACCGCCGTTGATAGCGACCCGCGTGCGGTCTATTTCCGCACGCAGATACGCAACGGGCTGTACATTCGCATGGCCTTGCTGGCGTTGTTATTGGGGAGAGCATAGCCATGACCGATAAATATTACGAAGCCTCTGTACAGCAGCGCGCGGCGAAGCCCTTTGCGCCTCGCACTATTGGCTGGTTGGTGCTGGAAGATGGCACCAGCTTTGAGGGTGCCTCATTCGGTTACGAGGGGCCAACTGCCGGAGAAGTTGTTTTCAGCACAGGCATGGTGGGCTATCCAGAAAGCCTGACCGACCCATCCTATACGGGTCAGATCCTGGCATTGACTTTTCCACTGGTTGGCAACTATGGCATACCTGAGCAGAGCTTTTGGGAGAGCGAGCGCATTCACCCTGCGGGGCTGATTGTGTCGCAGTATGTGGATATACCCTCGCATGCCTCAAGCACGATGAACCTGGGAAGCTGGTTGCAACAGGAAAAGGTTCCAGCGCTCCAGATTAAAGACACGCGCCTGCTGACCCAACATATTCGCAAGCATGGAACGCTACTTGGGAAGATTGTTTTCGACGAGGATATCTCGTTCTATAATCCTTACCAGGAAAATCTGGTAGCAAAGGTTTCTGCGCAGGAGGTACAGATCGAGGGTGAAGGCGAGATCAGCATTGCCTTGATCGACTGTGGAGCCAAGCGAAATATTGCGCGTTCACTGCTGGCGCGCAATGTGCGGGTTATCAGCGTTCCCTGGAATTACGACCTCTTCTCGGCAGACTTTGCCTTCGACGGTATTGTCGTCTCTAACGGTCCGGGTAATCCTAAGTTGGTGAAGGAAACGGTTGATACGATTGCGAGGGCATTGGAGCATCGTATTCCTGTGCTGGGAATCTGCATGGGACACCAGTTGCTGGCGTTGGCGGCGGGCGGTGACACCTATAAGCTGAAATATGGACATCGCAGCCAGAATCAGCCCTGTTTGCTGACTAATACAAAGCGTTGTTATATCACCACGCAGAATCACGGCTTCGCGGTGGGCAAGTTGCCCCCAGATTTTATGCCCTGGTTTGTGAATGCGAACGATGGCAGCAACGAGGGAATTGCGCACATTGAATATCCTTTCATGTCGGTACAGTTTCATCCAGAAGCCATGCCGGGGCCGGTAGATACAGATTGGATATTCGACCATTTCCTGGAGAGGGTGAGATGAAACAGTTACGGAAAGTGCTTGTGTTGGGGGCGGGCGCGCTAAAAATTGGCCAATCTGGGGAGTTCGATTATTCCGGTTCGCAGGCGCTTAAGGCGTTGCGCGAAGAGGGTATCGCAACGGTCTTGATAAATCCCAATATCGCGACCATCCAGACCTCGAAGTTGCTCGCGGACCAGGTGTACTTCTTGCCTGTGACACCGCAGTTTGTAGAGAAGGTTATTGCGAAAGAGCGGCCAGATGGCATCCTGCTCTCGTTCGGTGGACAGACCGCGCTCAACTGCGGCATTGAACTCTTTTCAAGTGGCGTGCTGGAACGGTATGGGGTGCGTATCCTGGGGACGCCCATTTCGGCGATTATGCTGACCGAAGACCGGCAGGCGTTCGCTGATCATTTGCAAAGCATTGATATCCCCACGCCGAGGAGTCGCAGCGCCGAAACGCTGGATGAGGCGCTGGGTATCGCGGGCGAAATTGGTTTTCCTGTCATGATACGGGCTGGCTACGCGCTTGGCGGTCAGGGTTCGGGTATCGCTCAGAACAGAGAGGAATTGGAGCGCATCGTTACGGGTGCGCTGGCTTTCGCGCCGCAGGTGTTGATCGAGCAGTACCTGCACCATTATAAAGAGGTTGAGTATGAGGTGGTGCGGGATGCTTACGATAACTGCATCACCGTCTGCAACATGGAGAATATGGACCCGCTTGGCATTCATACCGGCGAGTCCATTGTGATCGCGCCTAGCCAGACGCTGACCAACGAAGAATATCATCGCCTGCGCGCAGCCTCGCTGACAATTGTGCGCAGCCTGGATATCGTTGGCGAATGCAACGTGCAGTTCGCGCTGAATCCTCGCACCTCTGATTTTTATGTGATCGAGGTGAATGCCAGGCTCTCGCGCAGTTCGGCTCTGGCAAGCAAGGCGACGGGCTACCCACTGGCCTATGTTGCCGCGAAACTGGCATTGGGCTATGCTTTGCCGGAGTTGACCAATAATGTTACGGGGGTGACGCGGGCCTGCTTTGAGCCGAGCCTGGATTACGTGGTGGTCAAGATACCGCGCTGGGACCTGGAAAAATTCAAGGGCGTTGACGAGACCATCGGCACGGGCATGAAGTCGGTCGGCGAGGTGATGGGCATTGGCAGAACTTTCGAGGAGGCGTATCAAAAGGCCCTGCGCATGCTCGACCTGGATTTCGAGGGCGCGACCTCGCAGAAAGTCTTCGCTGGTAATGAGACCATTGATGAAATCCTGGATCGGTATCTTTACCGTCCAACGCCCAAGCGAGTGTTCGCGCTCGCTCTTGCTTTGCGGCATGGCATGAGCATTGCTGATATCGGGGAGATTACGGGTATTGATCCCTGGTTTCTAGAACGTATCAAGCACATTGTGGATGTCGAACGAGCCTTGCAGGTTGACCAGCAGCTTACACGCGAAAAGCTACTGATCTTGAAACAGCTTGGCGTGTCGGATAAGCGCATTGGCGAACTGTGCGGCAAGAGCGGGCTAGAGATACGGGCTATGCGCAAGCAACTGGGCGTATTGCCCTCGGTCTTCCAGATCGATACGCTGGCGGCGGAATTTCCCTCGGAGACCAACTACCTCTACATGACCTATAATGGAGAGCATAACGATGTCGAGCCATTGAGAGAGCGAGGCGTGATTGTGCCTGGCTCCGGGCCGTATCGTATCGGCTCCTCGGTCGAGTTCGATTGGACGAGCGTGAGTGCGGTTGAGGTGCTGAAGAGGCATGGCAAGCAGCCTATCGTGATAAATTGCAATCCAGAGACCGTTTCAACGGATTACGATACTTCGGACAGGCTTTACTTCGAGGAATTGACGTTTGAGCGCATCGCGGATATCTGGGACTTTGAAGCTTCGTCCGGCCTCATTGTCTCGGTTGGCGGGCAGACTCCCAACAATCGAGCGAAGGCGTTGGAGCGGTATGGCGTGCGTATCCTGGGAACGGATGCCGCGCATATTGACCAGGCGGAAGATCGCAACAAGTTTTCGGCGCTGCTCGACAGGTTGGGTATTCGCCAGCCACGATGGAGAAGTCTGGACGATCTAGAGAAGATCGCGGAGTTCGCTGAAGAGGTGGGCTACCCTGTGCTGGTGCGTCCCTCATATGTGCTATCCGGCAGCGCAATGAAGGTCTGCTATACACGCGAGCAGTTGGAGCAGTATACACGGGAGGCGGCTGCCGTTTCGCCAGAATATCCCGTCACCGTCTCCAAGTTCATGCAGAAGGTGCGGGAGGTGGAACTGGACGCGGTAGCACAGCATGGGCAGATTAAAGCTTTCGTCATCGCCGAACATATCGAGAACGCGGGTGTGCATTCAGGTGATGCAACGATTGTTCTGCCGCCTCAGACGCTCAACGAGGAGACATTGCGCAATATTGAAAAGGCTGCGCGTGCTATTGCGCAGGCGTTGGAGATCACTGGCCCGTTCAATATCCAGTTTTTAGCCAAAGAGAACAGCGTCTATGTGATCGAGGTCAACCTGCGCGCCTCGCGCACCTTCCCGTTCATCTCGAAAGTGACGGGAGTGAACTTCATTGAACTGTTCATTGACGCGCTATTTGAGGAGATACCAGAGGTGCGGGTGCCGCGACCAGACTTTGTGGCGGTGAAAGCTCCGCAGTTCTCATTTGCGCGCCTCTCTGGGGCAGATCCGATCTTGCGTGTGGAGATGTCCTCGACGGGCGAGGTGGCCTGCTTTGGTGAGGATATTGAGGAAGCCTATCTCAAGGCTATTCTGGCGACGGGAGGCAAAGTGCCTGAGCGCGGTATCTTTATCAGCCTGGGAGGCGAGGACAAGAAGGCGAGATTTTTAGAGAGCGCCCGGCTGCTGGCAACGCTCGGTATTCCGTTGTATGCCACAGAGAAGACCTGTGCGTTTCTCCAGGAGAACGGCATAGAGGCAACGCTGCTCTACAAGATACATGAGCAACGCTCGCCCAACGTCCTGACCTACTTCCAGGAAAACAAGATCGATCTGGCAATCAACGTGGTGGATGGATATATTGAGAAGGATATTGATGACGATTACTATATTCGACGCTACGCCGTCGATCACAATATTCCGCTGTTCACCAAAATCAAGCAGGCGCGTCTCTTTACCAGGGCGATTGTGCGGAAAGACGTGGAGGGGCTTCCCGTGAAGGCCTGGAACGAGTATGCATAACAGGAAAGGAACCATGCCAACAACACTAAGCGGCTTCATCGTGCTGCCCGAAGGCGTGATCGAAGGCACATTAGAAGTTCGCGATGGAAAAATTATCAATATCGTTGAGGGCAGTACCGCCGAGGCGGATTTCGATTTTCGCGGTAAGTACCTCTTGCCAGGGCTGATCGAAGTACATGGACATCTGCGCGAGCCTGGGTTGGAGTATAAAGAAGATATTCCGCATGGCTCGCGGGCCGCGCTTGCGGGTGGCTTTACCACCATTTTCGATATGCCGAACACGCGGCCCCCCAACACGACGGTAGCGCGTGTCGAGGAGCAGATTGCGCGCTACGCTGGTCGCTGCTATACCGATTTCGCCATCAATATGGGAACATCGGTGCAGGACACGGACGAATTGCGGCGCGTTGATAAGCGGCTCATAACGGGCGTCAAGCTCTTTACCGCCGGACACGCCACAACGCCAACGACCATGCCGCGACTTGGGGATATTGTGCGGGTGTTTGAGATACTGGGCGAACGCTGCATCATGGCGCTGGTGCATGCCGAAAACCAGGAACTGCTCGACTACTTTACCCGGCAGTATCGCGACGAACGCAACCGGCATGATGCGGCAGCGTGGAGCGAGGCGCGCAATACCTCGGTAGTGCTGACCTCGGTATTGGAGATGATCTCGCTGGCGAAACACTTCGGCGTGAAGCTCTACCTGCTGCATCTCTCCACGCCTGAAGAGTTCGCGGCAGTCAAATTTGGCCGCCGCCTCGGCGTTGATGTCTACGGCGAAACGACAACGGTTCACCTCACCTTTAACACGAATGATTATGAGCGACTTGGACACCTGATTAATATTGCTCCTGCGCTACGTTCTTCCCAGGATCAACAGCGATTGTGGCAATTGCTGCGCGATGGCACAATTGATACTGTGGTGACTGACCACGCGCCGCATACGCTGGAAGAGAAACAGAAGGCGAGTGTGTGGGAAGTCGCTTCTGGCCTGCCAGGGTTTCAGGAGGCCTTGCCAACCTTGATTACGAACTGGATACAACACTTCGGACGCGAGACGCTGGAAGAGGGATTGACTCGTATCGCGCTGGTGACATCAACCAACTTGGCGCGTATCTTCAACTATCCTCAAAAGGGTTCGTTAGCAGTGGGTAAAGATGCCGATATCGTGGTTGTCGATACGCAACGTAGCTGGACGGTAAATAGGGATGACCTGTTCACCAAGAATCGTTGGTCTGCTTTTGAAGGTATAGAACTGATGGGTAGGCCAATTGCGACGTTCTTGCGGGGAAAACCCGTGTACCGCGATGGACAGATTCTTGGCGAACCGCAGGGGAAATGGTTGAGCCGCGATGTACAAAGGAGAGCAAGCGATGAGTAACGACCCCGGTATTTTGCGTATCTTTCGTGAAATGGGAGCGATAGTTTCTGATAGTCATTTCGTCTATAGCTCTGGTCGGCATAGTTCCGTGTATATCAACAAGGACGCACTCTACCTGCGCCCTGCTACCATCTCGTCCCTTTGCCGCCTGATGGCCCTGCCTTTTGATGCACAAGGGGTTGATGTAGTAGTTGGGCCAGTGCTAGGAGGCATTGTGCTATCGCAATGGACAACCTATCACCTCAATCAACGGCGCTCAAGCGGGGAGACGCTGGCGATTTACGCTGAAAAAGGTTCGGATGGCGTGAATAAGCACTTCACTTTCAATCGCGGCTACGATGCCTATATTCCAGGCAGAAATATTCTCGTTGTGGAGGACGTGCTGACTACGGGCGGTTCCGCGCGCCAGGTCATCGAACTGGTACGTTCGCTCGGTGGAAATGTAATTGGCCTGAGCGCGTTGTGCAATCGGGGCAACGTGCAGCCTGCCAATGTGGGAGACGTGCCAATCTATACATTGGTGACGATCAATCTTGAGACGTATGCGCCGGAGGATTGCCCATTTTGTGCGCAAGGAGTGCCGGTGAATACTGAGTTGGGGAAAGGGAGAGCGTTTTTAGCAGGGAAAAATTAACATGAATACATTTCGTTCGATGCTCGAACATCGCTGGCAACACGGCAAATTTGTCTGTGTCGGCCTGGACTCCGATTATGATCAGCTTCCAACAAACGTCAAGCAGGAGCGGTCGGTTGAGGAGGCGATGGTATTTTTTAATGAGCGGATCATTGATGCGACGGCTGACCTTGTGTGCGCATTTAAGCCAAATGCGGCCTTCTATGAGGCGCAAGGAGACGCCGGTTTTCGGGCTTTGACGCGCACAGTGCAGTATATTCACGAAAGCTATCCAGGTATTCCGGTGATTCTGGATGCCAAGCGAGCGGATATTGGCAGCACCAACCAGGGATATGTGCAGGCGGCCTTTGACCTGATGGGCGTGGATGCGATCACGGTGCATCCCTATCCTGGCAAAGAGGCGTTGGAGCCGTTTCTGGCGCGCAAAGAGAAGGGCATCATTGTGCTGGCGAAAACCTCTAATCCTGGGTCAGGCGAGTTTCAGGATTTGCGGGTCGGTGAGGAACGGGAGCCGCTGTATATGGTGGTGGCCCGGCATGTCGCGAAGGAGTGGAATGCGAACGGCAATTGTGGCATTGTAGTTGGAGCAACTTATCCAGAAGAGTTGCGGCGCGTGCGCGAGGTAGTAGGGGATATGCCAATCCTGATTCCTGGGCTTGGCGCGCAAGGCGGCGAGATTGCGGCCACTGTGCAGGCTGGCAAGGATAGTCGGGGCTGGGGTATGATCCTCAATTCGGCGCGTGGCATCATTTTTGCCTCGAAGGGGAATGATTTCGCGGGGGCTGCCAGGAAAGCGACCGAAGCTTTGCACTCCGAAATTCGGCGACATAGTTTATAATGTCGCTATGAACTCGCCTGTAAACCTGCAAACTGAACTTGCGCCGCGCCATAAAAGCGGGCTGACGCTGAAAAATCCGGTCATGACTGCCGCCGGAACGTTCGGCTATGGCGTCGAATATGCACGCATCGCGGAAATTCGGCGGCTGGGCGCGATCATTTGCAAGGGTACTACGAGGCATGCTCGGAAGGGCAACGAACACCCGCGCACCGTTGAAACGGCTTCAGGGGTGCTCAACGCTATCGGCTTGCAAAATCCAGGCGTGCGGGCGGTTATCAGGAAATATGCTCCTACCTGGAAGGGTTGGCAGACTCCCGTAATTGTCAATATCGCGGGTGAAACCATAGAGGAGTTTGTCGAGATTGCTGAACTGCTGGAAGGTGTCGAGGGCGTTGCGGGAATTGAAGTCAATGTCTCATGCCCCAATATTCGCGCTGGGGGTGTGGTCTTTGGCGCAGACCCACAGGCGGTCGCTGATGTCACGGCAGCAATTTGCAAAGCAACCACGCTCCCTTTGATCGTCAAACTTTCTCCAAACAGTGGAGATGCCAGGCCAACAGCTCTAGCGGCTGTCTCTAGTGGCGCAGATGCTGTCTCCCTCATTAACACCTTTACCGCGCTACGTATCGATACCTCTACTCGTCGCCCTGTGCTGGCAAACGTTACGGGTGGGCTTTCGGGGCCTGCGATCAAGCCACTTGCTTTGCGCATGGTTTACGAAGTGGCGAAAGAACTGCGTTCAGACTATGCACATGTCCCTATCATCGGCATTGGCGGTATTTGCAATGCCAATGATGCGCTTGAATTTTTGATGGCCGGGGCTTCGGCTATTGAGGTTGGGACCATGAATTTTGTTAATCCTCGCGTGGGTATAGAGATTTTAGAGGGTATTGAGGCATTTTTAAAGGGCGAGGGGATTGGGGATGTGAAAGAGATTATTGGGGTAGCATTATAGCATTAAGTTTACTGTTTCCAGCTTTTAAGAAGAGCGTAGTATCTGATTTTCTTCAATAATATAGACCTTGTTCGTAAGCTCTTCATGCACTAAAGTATTTAAGGCATTCATTACAATAGTTACGAGTTCTGTGATAGATATATCTTTGCGTAAATTTATTACAATAATACCGGAGTGAGGTGGTGGAAATAAATCTGTTCTCAAAAAATCTTGATCTCTTGTAATAATAATGGCTCTTTGGCTAACTTGTCTGAAAACAGTGTAATCAGTTTTGCCCTGTAAATGTTCATCAACTGCGCGAGCGGCAGGATATCCTGCCGCTCGCATTGCTTTCCAAAGCTTCTTAGGAAGATTCTCATCAATAAAGAAGCCAGGCATTTTATCTTTAGTTGGCATGGATGGCCTCTTCTCCAATTCGTTTTGCGGCATAGGCTAGCGCAGCATAGATTTCTTTGCGCGTCAGATCATACTCATACGCGATTTCATCTATGCTCATGCCACTGGCGAGATGGCCCAGGATGAGTGAAACTGGAATGCGCGTTCCTTTGATAACCGCTTCACCGCCAAGAGTTTCTGGGTCTGCGGTAATACCAGGAAAAATCTCTCGAGACGACATGTTTCACCTCCTGTTAGTATTGAAGCCTCCAACAGTATTTTACCTTAAAGCTGTAGTAATTACTATGCCTGGAACTCGACGTTCAACGGTTTGACGACCTCTTCGACCAGGCGATGCACGATATTTTCAGGATAGGGCGCAGTCAGGTTCAGCACGATATGGCTGGCTCCTTCCTGAATGTAGGGGCGCATCTGCTCGATGCTTTCGGAAAGATTGTTGTAGTTCATCCTTGTCTGAATAGAGCGCTGAATGGTCTGGGGGTCGCGACCGATTTCCTTGCAGTAGCCGTTCAAGACCTCGTTTTTATGCTGGAAGGTTTCGACGGAGCCGCCAGCGAAATTCCAGATATTGGCGTATTTGGCGACGACACGCAGGGTTAGCTGCTCGCCGCTGCCACCAATAACAAAGGGTGGATAGGGTTTTTGTACTGGCTTTGGTTCGCAGAGGGCATCACGCAACTGGTAGTATTTGCCATTGAAGTTGGCGCGTGGCTCTGTCCAGAGCAGTTTGATGACCTCGCAGGCTTCTCCCAGGCGGCGGATGCGCTCCCCTGGTGCGTAGAGCGGAATGCCGTACATGTTGCATTCCATCTCGTTCCAACCCGCCCCAATGCCGAAGTCCAGCCGACCATGTGAAATCACATCGACGGTCGCGCCAATGTTTGCGAGAACAGCGGGATGCCGATAGATGTTGCCTGTAACCATCAGGCCAAGACGTAGGCGTTCGGTACGCGCTGCTAACGCACCTAAAAGCGTCCAGCCTTCCAACTGTGGGCCAGTGGGGTCGGGGCCGAGCGGGATGAAGTGGTCGAAGGCCCAGGCGTGTTCGATTTCGGGAAGTCTGTCTGCCTCGTTCCAGACGCGCAGGATATCGTCGTAGGTGGTGAATTGCGGAGCGGTTTTGATGCCGAAGCTCAGTTTCATGCTAAAGAAATCCTTTCTATGCTTTTGTTGATTCGTTCTGTTGTGGATATGCCCACTTGCGTGATACGTTTTCAGCCATCTTTTTGAGATAAGCGGCTTGTAGATCGATACCAGTATAATTTGCGATTTTCAAGAGGCATGCCAGGCAATCGGCCAGCTCCTGGCCAAGTTCGTCGTGATGTTCGGCGAGGGCTCCTCCAAGTGTGCATGCTGGCCGGTCTTCATTTCTTTGCGGATCGGTTCGCCAGTACACTTTTTTGAGTACCTGAGCAAATTCGCCAATTTCTGCACTTAAGAGTACCATATTGAGAAAGATGTCCGTGTTGAAGTTATTCTTCTCGTCGAGCCAGCGATGGAATGCCTGGAAATCCTCGAGTGTTTGCACATCATTTGGAAACATTGTTGAGATGGCCTTTCAACAAAATGAAAAGGACGATCTGCAATGATCGCCCTTGATCTGCTTGCTTTGCGCTAGAAACTTGCTCACTTCTGTTTAATTGGATACCACTTCCTCTAATCTTTCGACTTCATGGAAAGCCTCCGGTTCGTAGAGCGCGAGAGGAAAATGCTGGGCGGCTGGTGCCCGCCTGGCAATTCTCGTTTGTCTATCATAGACATTACGCAACTGTAGAACCGGAGGCCTCGTTAATGAGCGACTTGCGCTGCGAAAGCAGTTAACCTCTTGGGAATGTCGGTAGCCTGAAAGCAGACTTGACGGAATCCAGGACGGCCGCTACGGCAGTGTACCAGGCCAGGAGTGCAGTAATGACTCCGAGCCAGCCGCCGATGGTATTCCAGGTTGAGCCTCCACCGAACGCGCCGATGGTGAGAGCAACATAGGTGATGAACAGGAAGAAGAAGACCGCCATGAGTGCCCCTGTGCTTCTGAAAGTTCCGAGGAACATCAAGAAGGTGAAAATCGCCCAGCCGAGCAGGAAGAAGCCAAGAGCCGGGCCTGCATTGGTACCCAGAAGGTCAACGATACTCTGACCCGGTTTGCCTGCTGGAGAGGTGAAGATGGGTAAAAGGACAAAGCCGAGCGATAACCAGAAGCCTCCATAGGAGCAGAAAGCGGTCGCACCAAATGTGTTACCAGCTCTGAATTCCCACATTCCAGCCAGAAGCTGGACGATACCACCATAGAAAATGGCGAGGCCAAGCACAATGCCTGATGCTGTGAACCAGCCAGCATTGGCCGCGCTGAGGACGAAGGTTGTGAGTGCGAAGGCGCTGAGGCCAAGAGGTGCAGGATTGGCGACGGCTGGAGCGGCTGCTTCAGCCCGTTCTGCTGCGATTTGAGCCATTCAGGTTCCCACCTTTCGTAGAAAGACTGGCAATACATGTACAAAGGTTGGTACATATTCCGAAGCAGAGAAGAAATTGCTCTGCGATTGCTTGTCCGGACAACGAAGTCCGTGAATTGGGTAGGGAACGTCATCCAAACGAATTTGGATGGCTTCATGCTCGTCCATGAAGGACAAAAACACACAACACGACAAAAAGCGGCTCAAAGTAGGGTGTTAACCGAAAGATGAAGTGTGGCTGATGTTCCTCCTTTCGACAAAGGATGCAGCGCGCGTTCTCAAATACAGCGTGCAGCTTTTGAGTTCGCTTATCGATATTATAGCATAAAAATGGCGTCTTGTGGCATCTCATGGAAGAGCAACACCCACCTGCGAATTTGCCTCACCCTCTCTTAAAATGTTAAACTAAACACCAGAAAACAGGTTGTTTTGCTGCACAACGAGGTGAGTTTCATGCAAGAGATTTATATTATCGATGGGGCGCGCACTCCGGTGGGTGTGCTGCAAGGTTCGTTGTCGGATATTACTGCTACTGATCTGGGTGTGATCGCCGCTAAGGGCGCTTTGGCGCGAAGTGGCGTCGATCCGAACTGGGTGGATCAGGTTGTGATGGGCAACGTGATTCAGTCGAGTAAGGATGCGATTTATTTAGCGCGGCACGTGGCGTTGAAGGCTGGATTGCCTATCGAGGTTCCGGCGCTGACTGTCAACAGGCTGTGTGGCTCTGGCTTGCAGGCGATTGTCAACGCGGCGCAGATGCTCCAGTTGGGAGAGGGACAGATTGCGCTTGCTGGTGGCGCGGAGAATATGACGCAGTCGCCGCATGTGATACGCGGGGCGCGCAACGGCTTTAAGCTTGGACAGGCTCCGCAACTGGAAGATTCGCTGTGGGAATATCTGATTGATACTTATGTGGGCTGTGGCATGGCGATCACGGCTGAAAACCTCGCGGAACGCTATGGTATTACACGCGAACAGGCCGACGAGTATGCGCTGCGCAGCCAGATGTCCGCTCGTAAGGCGCAGCAGGCGGGATTTTTAGCCGAGGAGATTGTGCCTGTCACTATCAAAGACCGCAAGGGCAATCCGGTCGAATTTACGCAGGACGAGGGCATTCGCGATACCTCAATGGAGGCGCTGGGGAAACTACCCGCGCGTTTCCGCAAGGGAGGCATTGTGACGCCGGGCAACGCAAGTGGCATTAACGACGCGGCGGCATGCGTGATTCTGGCGACGGAAGAGGCTGTGCGCGAGCATCATCTGAAACCGAAGGCACGCCTCGTTTCATGGGGCGTGGTCGGCGTTCCCCCTGAGATTATGGGCATCGGGCCTGCGCCCGCGATTCGCCAGGCGCTCAAACGGGCCGACTTGCAGCTTGCGGATATGGACCGCGTGGAGGTCAACGAAGCCTTTTCGCCGCAGTACCTCGCGGTGGAGAAAGAGCTTGGCCTGGATCGTGAGAAAACCAACGTCAACGGCGGGGCCATCTCTATTGGTCATCCCCTGGCGGCCAGTGGCGCAAGGTTGGCGCTCACGCTGATGTATGAGCTGCGCCGCCATAACCTGAAATATGGCGTGGCCTCTCTCTGTATCGGCGGCGGTCAGGGCATCGCAGCCGTGATCGAAAACGTGGCATAGCAATACATTGTATGTAGGAACGTGATGAGGAACTTTCATTCATTAAGAGAGGGTTTTCTGTAGGGGCGCGATGAGGAATGTCGGCAAAGAAAGAGGAGAAATCCGGGAATGTCATCCTGAGCGCAGCGAAGGATCGCAAGCCCAGGCCGGCGATCCTTCGCTGCGCTCAGGATGACATGGGGTGAGCATCTCCTGTTCTTTTGTTAACGTTCCTCATCGTGTCCCTGCAATTTTTGCAGTGGAGAAAGCAAATGCCAAAGGATACGCGAGAACCGCAGGAGATTCTTGCGCATGTTATTTCATCGCGTGTGGCGCTGACGTCGGCTATTTATGGTTTGAGCGAGGCCGAATTGACACGCGAGGACGTCACCGAGAAGTGGTCGGTGAAGGACCTGATGGCGCATATGGGTCGTTGGGAGGAGATTTGCTACGAGGAGTTGCAGACGCACCTGCAAGGGGAACGTTCAGATAAAGATTATCGCAATCCGCAGCCTTTCAACGATGAATGGGAGGCGGAACTGCGTAAACTGACGTTAGAGCAGGCGGTGACGCTTTTCGAGACGGCTCATTATCGCCTGTTCGCGCTGCTGGCCTCGCTGCGGCCTGAGCAGTGGAATGGCTATGTGCGGGCCTGGGTGGCCGGTTCAACCTGGCATCACTTTGAGGAACACGGCGAGCAGATTCGGACATGGCGAAGTCGCTTACAAGAAACGGTGAAAGAACAGGCATGACAAAAGTACAATTTGGTTGGAGCATGGCGAGCGGTCCGCGTAACATGGCTGAAGCGCAGACATATATGGCGGATTTGCAGCGTGGCCTGGAATTGATCTCCGGGCATTTCGACTCGGCATGGATGGTTGACCACCTGCAATATGACGATTCTAACCTGATGGAGGGGTGGACGGCCATTACCTATATGAGTGCTCTCGCTCCCACGTTAAAGTTTGGTAATATCGTTCTCTGCCAGTCGTTTCGCAATCCTGCCTTGTTAGCGAAGATGGGCGCAACGCTGCAATTTATGAGCGGCGGGCGTTTCATCCTGGGCATTGGTGCGGGCTGGAAAGAGGACGAGTATACCAGCTACGGCTATCCTTTTCCTTCGGCTGGCACACGCGTAGAAGAACTTGACGAGACCATGCAGATACTGCATGCTATGTGGCACGATAAACGGGCGACTTTTAAGGGCAAGCATTACTCAGTAGTAGATGCATGGTGCGAACCCAAACCGGAGCCGATTCCCACTATTCTGATTGGCGCGTTTAAGCCGCGCATGCTGCGCGTGGCTGCCCGCTATGCCGATTGGTGGAACGTTTCCTGGACGCCGATTGAACGGTATCGCACTATGGTCGAGGAGTGCGAACGAGCCTGCGCCGAAGTGAAGCGCGACCCGGCCACCTTGCGCCGTACATGGTATGGCGGCTGTATCTGCGCTCCAACAGAGGCCGAGGTGAAACGCCTGAACACGCGCGATGTGAATCCAGAGCGCGGCTGGTTTGTCGGCACGCCCGAGCGGGTGCGCGAACAGATGCAGCCATTTATTGACCTGGGCGTCGATTACTTCATCTTCTCGGCGGGCGGCTTTCCCAATCTGACCACGCTTGAGATAGTGATTTCAGAGGTAATGCCAAAGCTATGAGCAATATCGACTTTGGTTTGATGCTCAGGATGTATGACTCTAAGATGCAGGCGCAGGAACTGCTGGACTACAATGCCGCCTGTATCGAGCGGCTGGCCTGGGGCTTTACTACGCTCTGGTTCGAGGATCACCTGCAATGGGGAGATGGTGATGTGCTGGAATCGCTCACCACGCTCAGCTATTTCGCGGGGCATTATCCAACGTTTCGCCTGGGTACGCTCGTTCTCGACCAGTCCTACCGCAATCCGGCCCTGCTCGCCAAGATGATGGCAAACCTGCAACTGTTGAGCAAAGGGCGCTGTATTCTCGGTATTGGCGCGGGTTGGAAGGAGGACGAGTATCATGCTTATGGTTATGCCTATCCTGATACCAAAACGCGCATGGAGCAGTTAGAGGAGGTTGTCGCCATCCTGCGCGCCATGTGGATGAGCAGCCCAGCCACTTTTCAAGGCAAATATCACTCCATCCAGAATGCTTACTGCGAGCCGCCGCCAATACCACTCATTCCGCTACTCATTGGCGGTGGCGGCGAGCAGCGAACCTTGCGAATTGTCGCGAAGTATGCCGATTGGTGGAATTTCAATTCCTGTCCTGTTGAGGAATATGCGCATAAAGTGGACGTGCTGCGGCGGCATTGCGAGGAGATAGGCCGCGATATGGAGGAAATCAAACTGACCTATCTGGCGACGGTGAGCGTCTCGGAAGACCCGGAGAAGGTTCTTCGCCATCCCGAGAAGCATTATGTTGCGGGCAACGCGGACGAGGTGACACGAGAAATTGAGCAGTTCGCACAGCTCGGCGTCACCCATTTTATGTTCCGCATGCCTGATCTACAGACGCTGGAGCATTTTGTAGAGGCGGTTGTGCCACGCTTCCGGGAAGGCTAAACGCTCTCAGGCGAAGGCAGTTTTTTCGACAACACCACGCCCGTATTCAGGCCAACGGTATGCAGGCCGCCAAAGAAACGGGCGTGTTCCATTTTGATGCAACGGTTTTGCACGAAAATCAGCCCTGCCTCGCGTGCCTTTTTGCCGACCTCATCGTTGCGAATACCGAGTTGTAGCCAGAGAACTTTCGCGCCGATGGCGATGGCCTCTTCTGCGATGGGCGGCACATCCTCAGCGCGGCGAAAGACATCGACAATTTCGATCTGCTCTCCGGCCTTTCTGGCTTCTGTTAACGAGGCATAGACGCGCCTGCCGAGCAGTCTTTGGTCGGCGTAACGCGGGTTCACCATTATTACGTCGTAGCCCTCTGCCAGCAAATAAATCGCGACGAAGTGGCTGGGCCTGTACTGATCAGCCGAGACGCCGACTACGGCAACGTGCTTGTACTGCTGCAAGAGACGCAGACGGTCGTACATGTCAGGAGTTATGTTTTTCATATAGCCATATCTCTTGGGATAATGAACTTTGACAAAATACAAGGGGATACTGACCCCTGTCATCCTGAGCGCCGCGAAGGATCTGCGTTCTCCCGACGATTCGTGTGCCACTCCCGGAGATCCTTCGCGGCGCTCAGGATGACATGCCTGGATAGGCCCCTCTTTATTTATCAAAGTTTACTATCCAAAGGTAAGAACCGGTACAAGAACTGATAGTAGAGGGTATCAGCAAACTGAGACTGATACCCTCTCTGCTATTTGTCCTTTTATCATACCCCATGATTGGCGCGAGATCAAAAGCCGGGTTGGAGCCAGGGTTTCTGGTTGTAGTAGTTCTGGGTGGTCTGAATATAGCTGATAGCACCCTGAGTATACCAGCCGCCGCTGAACCAGAAGCCTACGCAGCCCCAGATATCGCCCGCGTGATAGCCTGGATAGCCGGGCGAAGGCGTTTGATTGTAGAGATAATCGGCCCAGCCTTCATAGCAGTTGCGAATCCAGCCGTAGACAAATTCGGCGCTGAAAGCGGTATCGTCGCGGGTCATCGGCCAGGCGTTTTTCCAGAAGGTATATTTGACCTGCAAGATGCCGTAGCTTTGATAGCAGCCCTGACCATCCCAGGTTCCCGGCGGGCAGAGGGTTTGATCGTTGGTGTAGTCGCCGCGTGTACTCTGGTGCCAGTGCGATTCGGTCACGGCCTCGGCGCGCACGATGTTGACATCGATGCCCCATTTGCAGGCGACCCATTGCAGGATTTCGTCGGTTGTGCCGGTGAAGTTGCCCGTGATCTGCTTGCGAATGCTATCAGATTTCGCATCCATGCCGATGAGTGGTCCCCAGGGCGAGATATTGGCGATCTGCGCGGCGGTGGGTACGCTGTGATTCGCGGTGTTGTTATCGGGGCGCGGCTCGAACGAGGAACGAGTAATGAGTGAGGCGCAGGCGCTTTCACTGGGCAGGGTGCTGCCAGGAGGCAGTGTAGTCGTGCTGTTCCAGTTGGGGGGTGGAGTGCCTTGCGGAGGCGTAGAAGTGCGAGTTGGCTGCCCGGTTGGTTTGCCGGTAGGAGTGCGAGTATTGCCAGTGGTAGGAGTCAGTCCGTGTGCGTCGATGGCAGGGTTATCATAGGGAGTTGAAGTGGGCACCAGCACACTTTGCGTGCCGAGTTGAGCAACTTCCTGATTATTGCTACGCGAGAAGTAAGCCTGTGCCATAAGGTAGACGCTGCCGATTACGAGCGTCAGCAGCAAGAGCAGGAAGCTTTTGAGCAGCTTCATCTTAAAGAATCTCATCTATACCATGCCCCACAATGGTTTGATTTGAAATAGTCTGTGTAAAGGAGGAACACACCCGTGCTTCTGTCTTGTACGACGAAGCAAGCATTTAAATGTAACGATGATGAAGCTTCAGGTGAGCAATTAGCCCATTTGGCGGCAATTATGAGCGAGAAAGTGCCTGATTCAGGTCCCAGATAATATCCTCAACATCCTCTATGCCCACCGAAAGGCGGATCATATCGGGGGTGACCCCGCCTGCCAGCAGGTCTTCTTCGGAGAGTTGCTGGTGTGTGGTGCTGGCGGGATGAATAATCAGGCTGCGCGCATCGCCCACATTTGCCAGGTGCGAGAGCATGCGCACGTTGTTAATGACCCTTTTTCCAGCCTCATAGCCGCCTTTGACACCGAAGGTGAAGATGGAACCAGCTCCCTTTGGTAGATAACGTTGCGCAAGGGGGTATGAGGGATCATCGGGCAGGCCAGGATAGCGCACCCAACTGACGGCGGGATGCTCAGCAAGGAATTGAGCCACCTGTAGGGCATTATCACAATGACATCTCATACGCAGGGAGAGCGTTTCCAACCCTTGAAGCAGCAGGAACGAGTTGAAAGGACTGATAGACGGGCCAGTATCGCGCAGGGTCTCGCAACGCGCTTTCATGACGAAGGCGAAATCACCGAAGGTTTCATAGAAACGGACGCCATGATAGCCGGGCGAGGGGTCTACAATATGCGGAAAGTTGCCGTTGTCCCAGGGGAATTTGCCGGATTCGATGAGGACGCCCGCAATCGAAGTGCCATGACCCCCGATAAATTTAGTTGCCGAATGTACGACGATGTCTGCTCCATACTCAAATGGGCGGCAGAGGTAGGGCGTGGCAAAGGTATTATCAACGATGAGGGGAATGCCAGCTTCGTGAGCGATGTCGGCAATGGCGCGAATATCCAGCACGTCTCCGCGTGGGTTGCCGATTGTTTCGCCGTAAAATGCGCGTGTGCGAGGCGTCAATGCGCGGCGGTAGTTCTCAGGGTCGGTGCTATCGACAAAGATGGTATTGACGCCCCAGGTGCGCAAGGTAATATCGAACTGGGTATGCGTGCCGCCGTAGAGGCTGCTGGAGGAGACGATTTCATCGCCGGGACGCAGCAGGGTCATCATTGTTACCATCTGCGCTGCCATGCCGGAAGCGGTGGCGAGCGCGCCTGTACCGCCTTCCAGTGCCGCGATACGCTCCTCGAAAGCGGCGGTGGTAGGATTCATGATGCGTGTATAAATATTGCCGAACCTCTGTAAAGCGAAGAGATGCGCAGCGTGATCGGTATCATCAAACACGAACGAGGTGGTCTGATAAATCGGTACAGCTCGCGCTCCCGTTGTCGGGTCGGGTCGCTGTCCCGCGTGAACGGCCAGCGTATCGAAGCCAAAGACATGATCTGCATCTATTTCGGGCATAGTTTTGCTCCTGGAATTGTATTCGACTGTATGCCATATACTATCATATAGCTGTTCTCATAGTCGCATACTTGCTTGTGACGACAAGGCCAGATTTGTGCTACACTTTCAGGAGAACTCTTTCAGAGGATAAGGTATGCCTTTTTTCACGAGAAGAAAATAATGAAATGTATCATTTGCAAGCATGGAGAAACCGAGCCTGGGATGGTCACTTTGACTCTCGAACAGGATGAGATGACGCTTGTGGTAAAAGGCGTACCGGCGCAAGTTTGCTCGAATTGTGGAGAAGAATATGTAGACGAAGAGGTGACAAGCCAGCTTCTCAGCATTGTAGAGCAAGCGGCTCGGACCGGAGTTCAGGTCGACATTCGTAAATTTATAGCAGCGTAAGTTTTTGGAGTTCAGTTGATGACACAGATGGCAGACAAGGCGACAGATTACACGACCGTTGGGCAGTCTACACGTCGGCAGGACGGCTTAGATAAAGTGCTGGGGCGCACACGCTTCGCGGGCGATCTCTCGTTGGAGGGGTTGCTGCATGCCCGGCTGGTGCTGAGTCCCTATGCGCACGCGAAGATCAACAATATTGATATCTCTGAAGCGTTGAAGGTTCCTGGCGTGAAAGCGGTGTATACCAGCGATACGCTTGGCATGGCGAATTATGATGGCAGCGCCCGCTCGAAGTCTCCGCTGGCCAGCCAGGAGGTGTTATGGTGCGGTCATCCGGTGGCGATTGTGCTGGCCGAGAGCGAGGCGGCGGCAGAGGATGGAGCGGCGCTGGTCGATGTCGATTACGAAGAATTGCCGGTCGTGCTTGATCCAGAGGCGGCCATGCAGCCGGGTTCTCCGCTTACGCGCGTATATGTCAAGGAGACCTCTTCAGAGATTGCCGGAGGTGGAGCGCACGCGGCTGTCTCCGAAGACCAGGTGGCGGAGGAAGACCAGGAGCAGCTATCTGAGAATGTGAGCGATAAGGCGCACCTGCATGGTGGCAATATGGAGGAGGGATGGCGCGAGGCCGAGGTGGTTGTCGAGCGGACGTATAGAACCAGCGTCGTGCATCAAAGCTATATTGAGCCACAATCGATCACCGTCCTTCCCGGGCCATCGCGCACGCATATCACGGTCTGGCCCAGTTCACAGGGCATGTTCGCGGTGCGTTCCGATGTTTCCAACGCGCTGAATCTTCCCGAGCGGCAGGTGCGTGTTGAGTCGGTGCCTATTGGCGGCGCTTTCGGCGGGAAATTCGGCCTGATAGAGCCACTGGCTGCCGCCGCCGCTCATACCGCTCGTCGGCCTGTACGGCTGGTGATGACGCGCTCGGAAGATTTGCTGGCAGGCAATCCGGCTCCCCAGTCGATCATCTCGGTGAAATTTGGCGCGAAGCGTGATGGAACGCTGGTCGCAATGCAGGCCAGAGTCATTTTTGATACAGGGGCCTATGGTGGCTCGGCAGTCTTCCTGGGCGGCCTGATTATGGGTAGCAGCTATCGTTGCCCGAACTTCGATTTCCGTTGCTATGAGGTCATGACCAATAAAGTGGGAGTTGGGGCCTATCGCGCTCCCGGCGCACCCCAGGCGACTTTTGCGCTCGAGTCCACCATTGACGCTTTGTGCCGGGAATTGCGGATGGACCCGGTCGAGTTTCGCCTGAAAAACGGCCTCAAGGAGGGTGATCCAACCATTGATCATCGTCAGTGGCCGCGTATTGGCCTGCTCGATTGCCTGGAAGCGGTCAAGAATCATCCCCTGTGGGCAAAGCGCGAGGAGATGAAAACGCCGCCTGAGAGCTTGAAAGGCTGGAAGGTTGGTACTGGAGTGGCTGCTGGACACTGGCCCGGTGGCACAGAACCTGCCGCCGCCGCCTGCCGATTGGAGAGCGATGGCTCGATCAGCGTGATTGTGGGGACCGTTGATCTGACCGGCTCTGATACTTCTATGGCGCTGATTGCCGCGCAGGTGCTTGGTATGCCAGCCGACAGCGTCAACACAGTGCATGACAATACGGATACTATGCCATACAGTGGGGGTACAGGTGGCAGCAAGACCACCTATACGATGGGAGCGGCAGTGCTGGCGGCGGCCCAGGATGCGCGCAACCAGATTTTAGCGATTGCCTCGGATATGCTGGAGGCCTCGCCGGATGACCTGAATATTGAGGGCGATAAGGTCGTTGTGCGCGGCGCGCCGGGCAAGAGCGTCACTCTGAAGCAGATCGCGGGCGAGACGATGCGTTTTGCCGGAAAGTACGAGCCGATTTATGGGCGCGGGCGTTCCGCGAACCGCGTCAGTTCGCCTTTGTACGCGGTACATGTGGCTCGTGTAGCTGTTGACCCGGAGACGGGCCAGGTGCGCGTCCTCGACTACCTCGCGGCGCAGGATGTTGGCTTTGCTATCAACCCTGCCGAAGTGGAGGGCCAGATTTACGGAGGCGTCACTCAGGGCATGGGCTGGGCGCTCTTCGAGGGCTATGCCTATGATGAAAACGGCCAGTTGCTGACCGCTAATCTCATGGACTACGCCCTTCCGCACAGCGAAGACGTGCCCAACATCACTCCGCTTCTGGTCAAGGTTCCATCTCCGCTCGGCCCATTTGGCGCGAAAGGCGTAGGTGAGCCGCCAGTTGTGCCGGTCGGCGCTGCCATTGCAAATGCGGTCTATGACGCGGTTGGCGTGCGGGTAACGCAGTTGCCGATTACGGCAGAACGCTTGTTTATGGCGCTGCATAAGTAGGCGCTTTTTAACTTTCAAGCTAGCACGAATAAGCGCAGAATTGTTGGTGCGACCAACAATTCTGCGCTTATTCGTGCTAGCTTCGTGCTGGTCACCTGTCAAACATAGTGATATACTATGACATATACCTATCCATCACGCCATGCTCTGTATGACGTGTCCGTATGCTGTTTTCTGTTAAAAAACATCAACGGCCACTGGTTGCCTCGCCTCTGAGAGACAACCTCTGACCCCCTAAAAGAGGAGCAGGAATGATGACAACTTCTGATGCTTCGTCAAAAAACACTATGCCCCCTCCCTATGATGCTTTATCTCCTGAGCAAGCGGTTAATGATGTTGCGCCGCCTGTTGGTGAAACGCCACCGCGCGTACTGGCGAAGGACGCTGCTGCCGGGCGGCGTGGCGCGGCGTGGCGTTTGCTGCACTGGGTGATGGCGAATGATCCCCGCGCTCTGGAAGCCATTTCTTCGCTTGATGATGACCGGCTGGCGCAGAATCTGCTGGAGTTTATCGCGCTTGGCACCTGGGCGGGTAAGCCGTTTGTGGTACCAGTACCGTTGCGCACCGCACATGCTCGCACGCGCCTGCGCACGCTCTTTCTGCCGGGTGCGGGCATGGATTATGGGAGAGCGGAGCGCGTGCTGCTTGCCAATGTTCACGATAAACGCCCGGCTATGCGTGAAACCACGCTCCATATCCTGGGCATCATTGGCAGTCCTTCCGCGACTCCTCTGCTCATCGAGGGGTTGAATGACCCTGTTCCGGGCGTGCGCTTGCAGGCTGCGAAGGCGCTTGGGCGGGTGGGCGACCCGGCGGCAGTACCAGCATTACTTAAGGCGCTGCGAGGCGCGGACGAACAAATGGGTAGCCAGATCTTTGCCTCGCTAGTCAAGCTTGGAAATATGGCGGTACCGGCATTGATCGAAGAGAGTAAGAGCAAATCAGCCTGGATACGCTGGCAGTGCCTGCGTTCGCTCAGTGAAATTCATGACCGGCGTGCCTTACCTGTGCTGGTCGAAGCTCTGCGCGACCCCGATCATTCGGTTGCCTGGATAGGTGCCAAAGGGCTGGTGCAATTTGGCAAGCTCAGCGTGAAGCCGGTGCTTGAGTTGTTGATGACTTCGCCAATGACGCCCTGGCTGGCTGAGACCGCCTCCTACGTGTTGCAGACCCGCATCCAGCGGCATCCCGAGGTCAAGCCTTATCTCCAACCGGTGGTAGACCGCATGCGCAGTTCCGGCTTTCGCGTAGGGACGGCGGCTGCAGCACAGAAGACTCTGGAACAGATGGAAGCTGAGGGGTTAATCGAATCTTAGACGATAACCGTAATTGCTGAGGAAGAGGAAGAAAGCCCCGGCGAAAGCTAAGCAACCATCTGGTAGGGAGGTCAGAAGGCACCTGCGAGGACTGATAGGGGGAAGTTTTTTAGGGAAAGAAGCCTCAGGAAAGAGACAGGAGAGACAAGGCCTGCTATAAAGATAGGCTGAGTCTCTCCTTTGGGGAAAATGTTAGCGCTTATTCCTGGCAAAGAGGAATTTACAAATAGTGAAAAATAGTTCGCAGCAACCCTTCTCAGAACACTATTTTTGTCATTTTAATTGTAGCATATCTGTCAAGCATCCGACAACGTTCTTTTGGACGATGTTTTCTTGCCCCGACTATTATATACTACTCTTATCCATTTAATGAGACGAGGTAAGGAAAAGCTGCCTCGTCTGTTTATTCGTAAGAGGAATACCATCGTTTCCTCGCTCGTATGAGAGTGAACCCCGATTATGAAAAGAGATGCTTCACGTTCAGAAGAGCAGCAAATCCCTGTGAACGACCCCGTCCCAGAAGCGCCCGCGATTATGCCTGCTCCTGGCAAAAGCTTGTTGCGCGCGTTTACCTCGTTGCGGCATCGCAATTTTCGCCTGTACTGGTTTGGGCAGATGGTCTCGCTGACCGGAACCTACATGCAAATCATTGGTCAGTCCTGGCTGGTGCTGCAATTGACGCATAGCGGATGGCAGTTAGGTCTGGTTGGCGCGCTGCAATTTCTGCCTGTACTTCTTTTCTCTGTCCTCGGCGGCGTCTTTGCTGATCGCTGGCCTAAACGGCTGGTCGCGCTCTTTACGCAGGTGGCGGCCATGATCCAGGCCTTTGTTCTTTGGGCATTAATCGCGACCAGCACAGTACAGCTCTGGCATATCTACGTCCTGTCGATATTGCTCGGCTTCACGTATTGCCTTGATAGGCCGGTGCGCCGGGCTTTTGTCGTCGAAATGGTCGGACGCGAGGACTTACCCAATGCCGTTGCCTTGAACTCCTCACTCACTACCCTGACGCGCATTGTCGGTCCAAGCCTCGGGGGCATAATTATTGCCGCCAGTGGGATCAGCATGCTCTTTTTACTCAACGCACTCAGCTTTCCCGCCGTAATTGTAGCCCTTGCGCTTATCAGGACTTCCGAGTTACATAATCAGCCGCAGAAGCAGCCTGATTCAGGAGAGCGACAGAGTACCTGGCAAAGCCTGCATGAAGGCGTGAGCTATGTCTTGAAAACGCGCGCGGTATTGTTGATAATTCTGGTAGTTGGCCTGGTGCTGCTTTTCGGAGCGAATTTCAGCGTCTTGCTTCCCCTCTTCGCTACGCAGGTATTGCAAGTTGGAGCGACGGGCTTTGGCTTCCTCTCTGCTGCGATAGGCTTTGGCGCGCTATTGGCCGCCCTCTGGCTGGCCTGGAGCAACCGCCAACCTACCATTCATGCCATCCTCATTGCCGCGCTGATTTTTGGCCTGTTAGAGGTAGCCTTTGCCGTTTCGCATATTTATCTTCTCTCGCTGGCGCTCATCGCCATCACTGCCTTTATAGAGACCACCTTTGCCGAGCAGTCCATTATTCTAATCCAGACCGTTACACCGGACCGTCTGCAAGGCCGCGTCATGAGCGTAGTCATCCTTTTCTTCGATGGCAGCATTCCGCCGGGCTATCTCCTGACCGGCTGGCTGGCCAACCTCTTCGGGCCTTCCATCGCCCTGCTCATCGGCGCTGGCCTCACGATGACGGTCGCAGCCGTTGGCTGGCTCTACCGCAAACCCGCGATCTCGAATTGAAAATATGCCATGAACAAGATCCGCTCGCCTGTCATCCTGAGCGCAGCGAAGGATCTGCGTGGCCCAGCGGGTCGTGCGCCCAGGCCTGAGATCCTTCGCTGCGCTCAGGATGACCGATAAAATGCCAATTTAGGAAATGGTGATCCGTAGGGACAGGGGGCTGTGGGGAAGTGGAGCGGGGGCCTCGTGCCTGTCCCGGGGGTTGGGTGAGGGAAAAACGCGCGCCATAATCGAACCGCGTTTTCCCCGCCACCCCGCCCAGGGACAAGCACGAGGCCCCCGCCCGGCCTCCACCCAACCCCTTGTCCCTACGTTATGAATTTTCGTTTTTATGGAAATTGCGGATGGGCATATGTGGCAGTTGACCCGAAGGGGTACGATGCTGGATATGGCTTGAGGCCGGGAATTGGCGCGAACCTGTCACCGTCCGAGTGGGCGGCTGGTGTTCCAATGGTTCGGTTGTGGGCCGCTCATAGGCCGGATTGGGCGTGACGGGATTGTAGATTGGGAACAGGTGATTGCTATTCTTGCGAATGGCGATCAGCAGGCGGTTGACCTCTGCCAGTTCGGCGCACGAGGGCGGAATGGTCAGTGGCACGCCAGTTGAGGCCCGTTCAAGCGCCTGGCTCAGATCGTTGAGTCCGCGAGCAAGCTTCTGGGCATAAGCGCTGGCCTGTCCCAGGCGTGCCAGACGGTCGGCCATCAAGTTCAGGCTGGCGGCAAGGGGCATCAGCGCGCCGCTGGTGAGGGTTGCCCTGGCGCGCAGGTTGCCGTTGGCGAGTTGCGCCTGCACTTCTTTGAGGTGGTGAATACCCTGTTCCAGTTCGACGTTATGCGCATTAATCTGATTTGCCTGCTCCTCGATGCGCTGGTTCGCTCGCGCCAGGTCATCGAGCGCTTCGGCCTGACGCGCCGCAAGGTGCGCATTCTCCCACAGCGTCAGCAGTTGGCGCGCGATCACCAGTCCGATGACGCCGATGGTGGCGAATAGCAGCACCGGGCGAAGGGCGATCTGCCCCTGGTCTTGCGAGAGAACGTTGAGCGAAAGAGCCAGGAAGAGCAGCGAAAGCAAGATGTAGGGCACGAAGCGCGAGAAGCCGAAAACAACCAGCTCCTGGTCGCGCTGCATGCGCTTTTCAATCACGTCTTCCGGCGTTGCGGGCAGAAAACGGCGCAGGTAGGCAGCGATGCCAATGGTCATCATTCCGAGTGGCCAGCCCAGGTCGAGCCATGTCGCTTCGACATAGGTTCCGGCGTTGTTCTGCACGTTGAAAACAAAGTCAGAGAAGACGAAAAAGCAGAGTCCCAGGCCGATCATCAGCAGGCCTGTGCGGCGCGCTGTTGACTGGTACATGCGTCCCTGGCCGCGCAGCAGCAGGAAGACGACGCACGAGAGCAGCGCGGTATCCGCGATGGGATAGTAGAGGCCCAGGAACTTTGCCAGGTTTGCCTCGCCCGGCGCTTGCGCCAGCGAACCGAGCAGCAGGTACCAGGCAATCGCCAGGATTGATCCCATCGCGATCAGGCTGTCCATGAGCAGCAAGAGGCGACGACTGCCGCCGCTTGGCGCTGGCTGCAACAGCAGTCCGGCGAACATCAGGATGGGGAAAGTCGAATACCCGATATCGGCATACGACGGGAAAGGCGTATCGCCCATCGCCACGTAGTAACGCCAGCAGGACTCGCCCAGGCCCCAGAGAATGATGCCCAGTCCAATCAACAGCCAGCTCGTCTGCTCCAGGCCAATCCACCGTTCAACGTTTTCACGCTTGCTTATCGGCGACAGCGCGCAGTAAAGGGTAAGCAGACCGCCGATAAAGGCCCCGGTCAGTGGCGAGAATTGTCCCACGCGCAGTGCGATAGTTCCCCCCAGGTGAAATACCACAATGATAATCATGGCTGCCCCTACCCAACCCACCGCCTTCACCGCTGTCATTGCCCGTGTTTGCGATTGCATGTGTACCTCCCTTTCTCGGTTCTTGCACCTGACAGGCAGTGTACACAGTCAGCCTTTCTATCTTCTCCTAAAAAGCTCCGCTCATTTTTAATATTTGAGCCTTTCTCGCGTCTCTAATAAGTAGGCTGTCTTTGACGAAGGACAGGCAAAGTTTGCTGTTCTCTCGTATAAGAAAATCTTTCCTATACCTGTCTTATACTATGTCTTTCATAAGAAAGACAAACGAAAAACACTGTTCATGAAACATCATGATATATGTCGGTGAATTCCAGTAAAACCCTGGACAGCAGCAATAAAATATGTTACATTTGATTCTGGCCCTATAAGTTCTTCCTTTAGAGAGCGAACCAGTTAAGCGTTTTCACAAGTCGTTAAGCGTAGAGAGAGATTCGTTTTGCTCATTTCTGGGGGCTTTTCATGCAAACCGTTTCCAGGGGAATTACCCTCGATCAACTCTCGCGAACTCAATCCACTGTTAATGAGGCTATTTCTACGCGCTCTCCCTATATTTTGCTTCAGAAGATGCTGGCGACCTTTTCTCCGGCCCATTCTCCTACTCATCTTTGTCGTTCGCTGGCACAACTCGCCTCTGAATTGCTGGAATGCGATCTCTGCCTGGTGCTGCTGGCTGAGGGGGAGCAGCTAGCGTTTGAGACTTCCTGGCCCGACCTGAGCGCCTATCGCCTCGACATTGGGCCAATTGCGATAGAACGGGCTGTGTGGAAACGTTTAGGGAGCGCCGGACTTTCTGGAGCGCTCCCCGAACTAAACGTACACCAGCGAGAACAACTCAACCCGCTGCAAGATATAAGCTATGGCAGTTTATTGATTGTGCCTCTCATGGCAGAAGCGATCTGCATTGGCACGCTGCATTGCTATTTTCGCAAGGCGCGCGATCTTGCTCAGGAAGAGCAGACCCTTCTATTTACGCTTACCGGTCATGCCTCGCTCGTGATCCAGAATCGCCAGCTTGTTGAGTCCTCGCTCTCGGCAAAGACGATCAAGGCCTTCTTTGATGAGTTGTTTGCCGAACACCATCATTCGGAGCAGGAACTATACGAGCGGGCTACTGCGCTTGGCTGCAATCTTGCCAGCCCCCATGTGATTTTGATGCTAGAGGTAGCGCAGGTACAAGATGCTGGCGAGTCAGACCGCGCCCTGGCTTATCGAGCGGCTAGCAGGCAGGTGCAACAACGCCTGAGAGAGGCGTATCCAGGCGTATTGCTATTCGAACAGGAATATCTTATTACCTGCATGCTTCCACTTGAGAAGGATGTGACTGCGGGACGCTTGAAGTCCTGGCTGGATGAAACAGTGCGCTATCTTGAGCAGGCGCAGGACATCACGCTCTCTGTCGGCGTTGGCAAAGTCTGTTCGGCTATTGCTGATTATCGTACCAGTTTTGTCGAGGCAAAAGAGGCCGTCAAGATCGGCAGGTGCCTGCATAAAGGTTCAAGCTGCACCTTCTTTAGCGAGTTAGGCGCGGCTCGCTATGTCTATGATTTCGCCCTTGCCAATAACCTCTCGGACGTGTATCTCGAGCAGGTCGCCATCCTTGATGACTATGACCAGCATCATAAACGGGCAGAATTACTTGATACCTTAGAAACCTATCTTGCGCATGGTTGCTGCCTCAAGGAGACCTCTGAGATCCTCAAGGTTCATCGCAATACGCTGGTGCAGCGCATTGAGCGCATTCAGTCTCTTTGTAGCACCGTCAACATTAGCCAGTCCACCAACCATTTTCCCTTGCAGGCGGCCATCCTGGTGTACCGCATGCGTTCGTGTGGGAAGTGAGAGGATCAGGCGTTCATCAATTTACGTTCAGATAAGCGCATCAGCACGTAGCCAGTTTCCAGGATAGAAACAATGTCGATGCCCAGGTTACGCAGCTTTAAACGCGCGCGTGATAGCACGTTGCGCACCGGGCGCATCTCCTGATCCCAGATTCCCTCTTCCAGGGCCGCGTGCAGGTGCTTGCGCGCCTTTTCAATCAAGGCTTCCGACAATTTGCTGTAGTTGAAACTGGCAAGCAACACCTCGTAAGGGCAGTAATGCGGATACGAATGTAAGAGCGGCAACACCAGGTTCATCTCGCTGGTAGTAAATTGCTGCTCGCCTGCCAGGCGCGGATAGGACATGTCGGGATGAAACTCGATCAGGGAAAGGGTACCCAGGGGAACGTTCAGGGCCAGGGTTTGACCAGCGGCAAGCAGGTCTTCAAGCACGAAGTGTACAATTTCTTCGTCAGACGTCGCTGAATAGATGGAGGAAATTACCTTGCTAAAGGTCACTCTCTGCATAGCGCAACTCCTGCGTTTGCTTAAAATGGGTGGCCTATGAAAACTCACTCAACAACAGACTTGTTTAAGCGATAAGCCTCCTCCTCCTTATGAACTTGTTTGAAGTACGAAATAGTATGAGACCTCCGTTTACTTTACTAAAGAACAACAAATGCCATTGTTGCTCTTCCAGCTCCCCGGAGAATCTGGTTTTAGGAGACACATCTTAGAAAAAAGATATGTCTATAGTAGACAGCATAACATATAAATTAGAAAAATTACAAGAGGAAAGGACAGGGGATTCGTAATAAAATAGGCGGAATGACTCAAGAAGCGCAAATACAGGCTTTGCGAAGGTGGCCTTTGTGTGCTGTTGTAGGGACAGGGGGCCTTCCTAATTTGGAGACACTGGCACCGGAAACGTCTTCCTGCACTCCTTGCAGTAGTACTGGCGATTCCCCTCTTCATCCAGGTATGGCCGCGTCTCGTTTATGTTGGCGAGAAGGATTGCTGGCTCATGCTCCGGGTAGAACAGACAGGGATGAATTTTGTCCTTACGAAGAGGCTTAGAGGATGCGCAATGGTTTCGCATATGTATTAATCCCCTCGCAACTTTATAAAAGCTGAATAAATGAATTTGATATAAAAACTCCCTCGAATACTGTACCTATTTGTCATTAATTTGTCAAGTCAAATGACGTAAATGACCTGACAAATGTTATCCTCTCTCTTAAGACGTTTTGCATAGCAGTTTCTTAAAAAGGCGGAATGTTTTGTGGATATTTATTATGTGCAGGATACTAGAGAATAGTGAGTTGGGGGAGCTACTCTCAGATCATCTCACCTGTGGATACAGTTGTTAGAAGTGGTGTCGCAGTATCGAGGACAGCTTGTCTTCTGCGACTGCGTAATGGATGTAGTAATTGATGGCCTGAGACGAAACAGGCGATCGCTTTACGCGAAGCAGAAATGCTGGTGTAGCAACAAATGGAAGATGAATTGCTGAATTGTGCCTCGCGTGAAAGAAATAGCCACCTATGAGATGCGCGCTTTAATCGCCGGTTTTTCGCATGTGCAGGCGCTGGCTCTGGGGGTAATTTTCAGCAGGTAGCCTGTTTCGAGCAGCGAGGAGATATCGATGCCGAACGGGCGCAGTTTGAAACGAATGCGCGAAAGAACGTTGCGAATCGGGCGCATTACCACGTCCCAATTGTCTCCTGCAAGCGCCACCTGCAAGCGCCTGCGGCACTGTTCGAGAATTTCTTCAGTCACCTCACCGTTGTAGAAGCGCGCAAACATCAATTCGTAGGGACAGAAGTAGGGATATGACTCGAGTAGTGGTACGAGCAGGCTCAATTCGCTCGTTGTAAACTGCTGCTGCGTGAGCAAGCGAGGACCGCTCTCACAGATTGCCAGTTCAGAGAGCGTGCCGAGCGCAAGGTTCAAGACCAGCGTGTGTCCCTCTGGCAGTGCGCCCGCGAAAGAGAAATAGGCGATTTTCTCTGGCTCTCGCGTTTTTTTTGTAGAGGACGCTGCCTGCTTCCTCTCAGGCTTACTGGCTGTCTGCATCCCGGCTCTCCTTCACTAGAAGCGGGTCGGTGTAACGCTTACTCCTATATAAATTAAACAGCAGTTGTTAAGTAAATTATGAGGTATTACCCTATGAAAAAGGAAGTACATATGTTATCATTAGTTTTAACAGATTTATCATTTTTCAGATGTATCAAAAAAGAAAGATAAAAATGGATACACCTGAAAGCAATCCTCAACCGCGCATACGCTTGACCGAGGCTCGTAACAAACGGCACTGGTCACAACAGTATGTTGCCGACCAGATTGGCACTACCCATGTCAACATCAGTCGTTGGGAGCGCGGAATCACTCGCCCTGGTCCCTACTTCCGGCGCAAGCTCTGTGAGCTTTTTGGTAAAAAGGAAGAGGAGCTTGATCTGGGGCCAATGCGCACAGCCAGAGTACCGGCGAGCGATTCGAGTCCGCCGCCCGCTCCTATAACTTTCGAGCCTTCTACTGTGTCTAATTCTGCGCCCGCTACAAGTTCTCCTCGCTCATTTTCCGCCCGCATCTTCGACCCTTTCATTCCACATCATCACTTTACCCGTTTTGTGGGACGAGAGGATGAATTGAAGGAACTCAAACTCCGTCTCTGCTCTGGTGAGAATGCCGCGTTAACTGCTCTTAACGGACTGCCTGGCGTCGGCAAAACTACTCTTGCCACTGCTATCGCGCATAATGCAGAGATACAGACCTATTTTTCCGGAGGCATCCTCTGGGCTGGCCTGGGACCCGAACCTGATATTCCGGGCATTTTCAGCCGTTGGGGATCGCTTTTTAACATATCCTCGTCCGAAATTGGCGACCCGAACAACATCGAAGCCTGGGGGAGAGCTTTGAAGCTGGCGATTGGCGCGAGCCGGATGCTGGTGGTGATTGATGACGCCTGGGATATTCAGGAGGCTCTGGAGTTCCGAGTAGGAGGCCCGAATTGCGCTTACCTGCTGACGACGCGCTTCCAGAGCATCGCCAACCAGTTTGTGCCTGACGAGGCGCTGGTCATTCGCGAACTGCAAGACAACGATAGTATGCAGCTTTTACGCATGCTGGCTCCAAAGGTGATCGAGCGTGACCTGCAAAAGACCGAGGCTCTGATTCACGCCGTAGGTGGCCTGCCGCTGGCTTTAACGCTGGTGGGCAACTACCTGCGCCTGCAAGCCAGCACAGGAGTAGCCCGCCATATTGACGCCGCCCTTGCCCAGCTAAGTGATGCCGAACAGCGGCTCTATATCAGCGAAGCGCAGGGTTCGACCGAGCGCCACAGCAGTCTCTCGGCTGGTGTCCCCCTCTCCCTAAAAACCGTCATCGCAGCTTCCGATGAACTGCTGGACGATGTAACACGCAAGGCGCTCTATGCCCTCTCAGTTTTCCCGCCCAAGCCGGATGCCTTTTCAGAGGAGGCCGCCCTCGCCGTTGCCGACTGCGCGACAAAAGAGCTAGACGACCTGCGAAATTTTGGCCTGATCGACATCAGCACCGAGAATCATTACACCCTGCACCAGACCATCTATGACTACGCCCGCCTGCACCTATCTGAGCAGAAGGACGCGGAAGAGCAGGCCAACTCGCGCCTGATCGTCTATGTGGCCAACTTCGTCGAACGACATAAAAAAGCCTACGAAATCCTGGAAACAGAAAACGCCATCATCCAGCGCGCCATTGAGGAGGCAGCAAAACGCGCAAAATCTCGCGAATTTATCCGCATCGTCATCGCCTACACCCCCTACCTGCGCTCCCGAGGCTTCTACACCCAGGCCGAACACCTTTTACAAAAAGCCTATAACGCCGCCCAACAACTAAATGACGATGGCTTCAAGGCGCACGTCCTGATGTATCTCGGCGAAATCGCTCAGAAGCAAGGCAACTATAAACAGGCTAATGAATACCTGCAAAGAGGATTAGAGATAGCAAGAGAACTTAAAGATGATGAACGCATAAGCGGCCTCTTAGCTGACCTCGGCTGGGTGACATGGAAACAGGGCAACTACGGCCAGGCAGAAGAATACCTTCGCGAAGGTCTATCACGAGCAGACCCCGACAAGCATAAAGAGTATATATGTGACATGCTCGAAACACTGGGATCTATTCTTGCAAGCAGAGGGGATTATGAACAATCAAAAGCATATATGCAAGAAGCTCTAGAACTTGCCCGTGAAATTGGAGACGATGAGAAAAGATGCACTTTGTTGATTAATTTGGGGGTGACAGAGGGGGAGCAAGGAAAATTTGCAGATGCGGAAAAGTATTTTAAAGAGGGGTTAGTAGTTGCCGAAAAGATTGGACATAGAGAGTGGATTTGTCTTTTACTTACTAATTTAGGTGGAGCAGCCGCAGAACAAGATCATTCTGCGCAAGCAGAGCAATATTTCCAAAATGGATTAGTATTAGCCAGAGAACTTGGGCAACTTGAAAGAATCAGTGCATTACTTCTCAATCTAGGATTAATGACACAGAAGCTAGGCCATTATGCTGAAGCAGAAAAGTACTTTCAAGAGGGTTTAGAAATATCCAGGAAATTAGGTAATTCGCATTTCATTTCAAGCGGGCTATACGAGTATGGAATTCTTCAATTAAACCAAGATAAGATAGAGAGTGCGGAAAAGGCTTTTCAGGAGATGATATTAATGACTCCTAGTGAAAGTCAAGATTTACTTGCATTAGCTCGATATGGTTTAGCGAGGGTTGCCGCTGCTCAAGGTGATATAGATCATGCCCAGGTGCTTGGAAATAAGAGTGTGAGGGTTTTGGAGTTGATAGGACACCGTAATGCTAGGGAAGTAAGGAATTGGCTTTGTAGTATCTCCTAGATAGTAAGATGCAAAGGGACACCAGATAAGCTAAATCTGTGTCCCTTTGCATCTTACTATCTAATGAGATTTTCTTCATGGTCTGAAGAAGATATTCGGTGTTGGCCCCGATGGACTTGAAATGCTATGTGCAGGAGCCACCGGCCCGGCCGCATGTGTAACGAGCATAGGTGAAACGACCAGAGATAACGCGATCAGCAGCAGCGCGAGAAGTGGTACGATCCAGCGTAGTGTACGTTTTAACATGACTATTTCCTTTCTAATCTCTCTTCCACAACAACCCGGAATATTTCTCTATCCCGGACACTTAGTGATCGCCACTACGTGCCTGCCTGTTTCTATTCAGGGGTGGGTACACGTAGTTTGTCGAACGTTTGCCGCCAGAAGGTAGGTCGAAACGGACATTTCTACTTCGCGCATATGTTGAGAGTCGATGCATACAGGACAGGTGCAAGTGAAGTCCTGTAAATTCCATCCTTTTCTACGTTGTTTTGCGACAGAGAAAATCTTCGTTGCCTGCGCTCCCGGTCGGTTGTCCAGTGCGCGCCGCGCGTAATTTGTATTGAGCTGTATCGATACTAGCCTTTCCAGGAAAAGATGGTATAAGAAAATCCCGCATTTTTCAGGTTTGTGTCTTATACTGACCAAAAAGTACTAATTTGCAAATTTTTTGAGAGGAGAAAATTGCGTGAAATGCCTTGAGAAGCGGATGTAGGAGTAGGAGTGTGGTATAAGCACAAGAAAAAAAGGTTGAAAAATTTTTAGAAAATGTCTTTTCACAGGTAGGATTGTTTCTTGTAGGGACGCGATTGATCGCGTCCTGCTTGCCTTCAACGCGCACCCGAAGCAGGACGCGATCAATCGCGTCCCTACAGACGACGCGCACCCGAAGCAGGACGCGATCAATCGCGTCCCTACAGACGACGCGCACCCGAAGCAGGACGCGATCAATCGCGTCCCTACAGACGACGCGCACCCGAAGCAGGACGCGATCAATCGCGTCCCTACAACATCCATCAGAGATAGTACTTTTTGTCATTGTGTGTCTTGATGTTGAAAGATGAGAAAAAGCGATTATATTTCAGAGCAGATGGCGCGTCATATTTGTTTGAGAGAGCGATACAGGCCTGTGTAGGGATGCGATTCAGCGCGTCCTGGTAGAGTGAAGAAGGAGACGTGTTTACTATGGGTTTCTGGCCTTCAACGCACCATACCTGTCCCTATGATGATGAAGAAGCTATTCTGCTGGTGGATGTAGAGACCGAATCGGTTCCCGTCACCGACGAGGATGGCAACCCCATGTACTACTGCTTAGAGGGGGAGCATACCTTTTCCGTCGATAGCGATGACTGGGAGGGAGGTGATACGTACAGCCGACGCTAAATTCACCAACGAGACCTATAGCAGGAGAAGCGGAAGCCACCCGCAAGAGGCTGGCTCTACCATATGAAATCGCCTGGAGAGCCAGCCCCTTGCGGGTGGCTTCCGCTTCTCCTCTGCTTCCGCTTCTCTCTTCTCAAAACACAATCGTCTTATTTCCATGCACCAACACCCGATCTTCCGTATGCAACCGTACCGCCTCAGCCAGCACCCGACGCTCTACATCTCTGCCTTTGCGTATCATGTCTTCTACCGTATCGCGGTGCGTGCAGTGAATCACGTCCTGGGCGAGGATGGGGCCTTCGTCCAGTTCTTCGGTGACGTAGTGGGCGGTTGCGCCGATGATCTTGACGCCTCGCTCGAAGGCGCGTTCGTAGGGGTTGGCTCCCACGAAGGCGGGTAGGAAGCTGTGGTGAATGTTGATAATCCGGTGAGGGAAGGCCTGGACGAAAAATGGTTCCAGTATCTGCATGTAGCGTGCCAGGATCAGCAGGTCTACTTCTCCCTGGGAGGTTAGAAATTGCAGCATGTGTTGTTGATCGTCTTTGCGGTGTTCGCGCCGGACCGGGAAATGGTGAAAAGGGAGGCCATACATCTGAGCGATAGGCTCAAGCTGTTGATGATTGCTGATAATGCAGGCGATATCGAGCGGCAGCTCATTGCTTTTCCAGCGCCAGAGCAGGTCTACGAGACAGTGATCGAGCTTCGATACCAGAATGGCCGCTCGCTTTCGCACACGCGAGTAATGCGCGCTCCAATTCATGTGGAAGCGTTCGGCAATGGGACGGAAAGCCTGTTGAAGTTCAGCTTCGTTGAGTGCAAAGCTATCTTCCGCGAAGCTGACGCGCATAAAAAACATGCCGCCATGCCGGTCTGTTGAATGCTGGTCGGATGAAGTGATGTTTCCTGCATGTTCAAAAATGAAGCGTGAGACCGCCGCCACTATACCCGGTTGATCTGGACAGGAAATCAAGAGCGTAATTAATCCATCGTTCGAATGCACTATATAACCCCCTCAATAAATGCGCCCTTATTGTATCGTTTGCGTCAAGGGGTTGCCCTGGCTCCTGATAAGGAGTGTAACCCTTTCACGTATAGTCCTCTGGAGTATCCGGGTCTCGCACATTGTATTTCAAAAATTCTGTCAAAGAGGGAGGGTTACGTCATGGTGTTCTCGGCGCGTTTTCGTCCTCTTCTCAGAGTGGGGCTGGTTCTGCTGCTTGTAGTACTGGCCGCCACGTTCTTCGCAGTGCGTATGCCGCATGCCAACGCTTCTGGCGCAAGCGGTTTCAACACTCCTGGCAATGTCCTGATTACCGACCAGTTCAACAATCGTGTCATCGAAGTGAATCGTAACAAGCAGATCGTCTGGAGCTTTGGCTCTGGAAATTCGACGCTCTGCAATCCTGGCCCGGGCGCAATTATTGGCTCGAACGACGCGGAGCGCCTGAGCGGGGGACTGACCCTGATGGCGGGAACGGGCATTCCGGCCAATACCGTCCCTGGCTTGCCTGATGGCTGTGTTGATAACCGCGTAATTGTGGTTAATCATGCCGGACAGATTATATGGCAGTATGGGCAGGCAGGCGTAACCGGCTCAGGCCCCAACCAGTTGAACGTGCCGGTCTTCGCCATTCAGTTGCCCAACCACAATATTATGATTGTGGATCAGGGGAATAATCGCGTGATCGAAGTGGGCAGGTACAGCAAGCAGATTGTGTGGATGTATGGCCCCACCTCTGGCCCCGGCGCGCTCAATAACCCCAATAGCGCCGAATTGCTTCCCAATGGTCATATCCTGATTGCCGATGAAAACAATAACCGGATCATCGAGATCACCCGCGCCGGTCAGATTGTCTGGCAGTACAGCCAGGGATTGATGACGGCAGCCTTTGCCAGCCGTCTGCCCAATGGCAATACGTTGATCGTCGATTCCGGCCATAGCCGCATTCTCATTGTCACGCCTGGCAAGCACGTGGTCTTCCAGTACTTTACCAACAAGGCTCCCAACAGCAATCCGAATCCATCCCCGACAAACGCTGTGCAACTGGCGAATGGCGATATCAGCATTGCCGACCAGTTCAATGACCGCGCCTTGATTATTGAATCAGACAAGATGACCGAGTTCCAGTACGGCATGACTAACGTGATTGGTAACGGCCCTGACCAGTTGTATGCCCCCTATACCGCCTTCGTGATCGGCGATTATACAGGGCAGACGCCGCCGCCTGGTAGCTTCTAAGTGAGATATGGGAACGCGCATGAGGGGCAGGCATACTGTCCCTCAAGTCAGGAGAATAGAAACGATGAAAGCGATCTATTCAACGGATTATAATGATGTGCTACGCGCCAGGTTTAACCCGCAACGATTTCTACGAGACAGCGGCAGCTTCATTCGCTTTCGACGCGCGCTACTTATGCTGATGACAAGCTGTCTTCCTGCTTCACTCCAGACGAAATAAGCATTCGCTCCTTTCAGGTGCCAGAATCTTGACAAAGTCTCTAATGGAGAGTACTTTTAATTATAACTTCTTGTTTTCCTCGTAGATTCAGTACTGTACGGCTTATTATGCAATAAGCCGTACAGTACTATAAAGTCAGCTTAACAAGATGTTATCGAGACATCATATGCACATCGTCTATTTTGTGTTTTCTGGCTTCTAGTAGCGCGTTCGTGTAGCTTGTAGCAGCAAACTTGCTGCTCATGCAAATCAGTTCAGGAAGGAATTGATGATGCTCCACCTCGGTCTCGCCCTCCGCAAAGTATTTATTCCCTTATCTTGCTTGTTGATCATCATGGCACTTATCCTGGCGGCCTGTGGGGGAGGGGGTCAATCGAACAACACGTCGTCAAAGTACAACGGCAATATCAGCGTCGGCGTAGATTCGGACATTGTCACGCTTGATCCCTTGAAATCAACGGCGCTGGTTGACCGGCAGGTGATGCTGAACATCTATGACACGCTGGTCAGAGTTGATGAGCATAATAACATTCAGCCGGACCTGGCGACTTCGTGGGCGTACACTTCTTCGGACAATACGAAGCTGGTCTTCACGCTGCGTACAGGCGTCACTTTTACGGATGGCACGCCGTTTAATGCCGATGCCGTTGTGTTCAATATCAACCGGATATTAACCAATTCGTCGTCGCCACGCGCCAGCGAACTCGCAACTGTGCAAGCTGTGCAGGCTCTTGATCCTACGCATGTGCAGTTCAATCTCAAGAAGCCGTTCGCGCCACTGCTGGCAAACCTGAGTGACCGCGCCGGAATGATTCTTTCGCCGACGGCAGTGAAAAAGATTGGGGATGCAAACCTGGGTAATGCGCCGGTCAACGCGGGCAGTGGGCCTTTCATGTTTAGTGAATGGGTGAAAGGCGATCATCTCACCATCAAGCGGAACCCGCACTACTGGATGAAGGATAGCCAGGGGAACGCTTTGCCCTACCTGCAATCCATTCGGTATCGCCCCATCACCAACGAAAGCGTTATGTATTCAAACCTGGAGACTTCGGGCATCAACGTCGCCGAAGTGCTGGGGCCAAACGATGTGCAGTCGGCGAAATCGAATTCGAGCCTGATCTATAAGCAGATTCCGGGCCTTAGCTTCTTTGGCGTGATGCTGAATACCAAAGTTGCTCCTTTCACGAATGTGCATGCGCGCCGGGCTGTCGAGTGGGGAGTCAACCGCGAGGAAATCGTAAATAGCGTGCTGAAAGGCGTGGGGGTTGTGGCGCAGGGACCGATTCCGCCCGGTAGCTGGGCCTATAGCAGCAGTATCGCGCCCTACAGCTATAATATCAACAACGCAAAGTCCGAGCTTGCGCAAGCCGGGGTCAGCAGCCTCACCTTTACGCTGCTCATTCCAAGCGGTTCTCCGCTCAATAGCCAGGAGGCGCAGTTTATCCAATCGGAGCTACAACCTGCCGGTATCACGGTCAACATCAAACAGGAAACCTTTGCGACTCTGCTCAATGACACCGACTCGCACAACTTCCAGGCGGCTCTGCTCGGTTGGAGCGGGCGTCCAGACCCAGATGGGAATATGTATTCCTGGTTCCATACCGGGGGCGGCTTTAACAACATGCAGTACTCAAATCCGCAGGTGGATACACTGCTTGAAATGGCCCGCGCAACCAGCGACCAGGCGCAGCGCGCGTCAGATTACCAGCAAGCGGAGAAATTGATCTTGCAGGACGCTTCGTATGTCTTTATCAATCACGGCGTGAGCATTCAAGCCACGACTACGAACATCAAGAACTTTACGTTGCTGCCCACCGGCATCATGGAGTTCACGAATGTTTATGTAGGTTGATGGAACCAGATAGTTTTTATGGGGAGAAGCATGGGTAATGCACTTTGATTAGTAAAGAGAGAATATGCATGCCTGTCATCCTGAGCGCAGCGAAGGATCTCCAGGCGCTGGCGAGGCGGGTTGTTCGGCACATGAGATTCTTCGCTGCGCTCAGGATGACATGGAGTGCATCCCCCAGTATTTTGTCAAAGTTCATTACTCCTGCCTCTCTCAAGACATATGCGCAAGCAGGAGAACGAAGGTGACTCGCTATATTTTGCAACGTCTCTTCTTTATCATTCCGGTCGCGCTGATCGTGTGTTTTCTCACCTTCATGGTTATTCATCTGGTGCCCGGCGACCCGGCGCGTGTTCTGCTTGGGCCGGAAGCCACGCCGGATACCGTTGCGGCCCTGCGGCAGCAGTTGGGCCTGGATAAACCACTACTCGTACAATTTGGCCTGTGGTTCTGGCAGTTGTTACACGGCAATCTGGGCCAGTCTATTCAGTTGCAACAGCCGGTGCTGGATTCCATCATCCAGCGACTTCCCATTACTGCCGAATTAGGTATAAGCTCCTTGCTGCTATCCCTGGTGCTGGCCTTCCCGCTCGGCATCTATTCGGCCACACATCGCAATAGCTGGCTTGACTGGGTGGTGAATGTGCTGACTCTGATCAGTACAGCCATTCCCAGTTTTGTGCTTGGCCTGCTGCTCATCCTTATCTTCGCGGTCAACATCCGCTTTTTTCCGCCGGGCGGCTACGTTTCGTTCAGCGATGATCCCCTGGGCAATATGCGCGACCTTATTCTGCCCATGATTACGCTGAGCCTGGGTACGGTTGCTGTCAATATGCGCCAGATTCGCGCGAATATGATCGAAGTGCTGAGCCAGGATTATATACGAACGGCGAGGTCCAAAGGCCTGCCCGAGCGCAGAGTGCAGTATATACATGCCCTGCGCAACGCCGTTATTCCGGTCATTACCATTGTGGGTTTGCAGGTCGGCGCAATTATTGGCGGCACGTTCGTTGTGGAAACCATCTTTCTCTGGCCCGGTATCGGCCAGTTAGCGGTTACCAGCATTCTCGCGAAGGACTATCCGATGGTGCAGGGCGTTGTTCTGCTCTCGGCGTTTTTGTATATGCTGGCCAATTTACTGGTGGATGTCTGTTACGCGGTGCTAGACCCGCGCATACGGTTTGAGAAGCAGTGATTGTTTAATGGCGGTGCAAATTATGGCAGTACCAACCAGATTTGGCAAAGAGTCGCAGGTCATGCCAGCTTCACCACGCAGGGCGGGGTGGCTGAAGCAGCTTGCGCGCGCCTTCCGGCAGTACCCCCGCTTATGGTTCGCGGTCGTATTGTTGCTATTTATTCTCGCCGCGATCTTCGCGCCCTTTGTCAGTCCATATTCGCCTCTGGCATACCACCCGTCCATCGCCACGCAGGGGCCGAGCCTGGCGCATCCGCTTGGTACCGACGACCTGGGGCGCGATCAACTGAGCCGGGTGATTTATGGCACGCGCATCTCGCTTTCCGTCGGCATTGTCACCATTTTATTGGGAGGAATCTGCGGCACCATTCTGGGGCTGGTGGCCGCTTACTTTAAGGGCTGGGTCGATCAGCTCATTACCATGATTGTCGATGCCATTTTGTCTTTTCCGTCCATCGTGCTTGCGCTGGCAATCGTTGCTGCCCTGGGTCCGAGTATCATAAATCTCTCTATTGCCCTGGCGTTTGTGCGCATTCCAATTTATAGCCGCATTGCGCGTGGGCAGACGCTGCAGGTTGCAACTCATGATTATGTAACTGCGGCGGTCTCCAGTGGTACGCGCACCGCGAAAATCTTGTGGCGGCATATCCTGCCAAACATCTTCAGTCCCCTGCTTGTGCAGGCCACGATTTCTATTTCCTTCGCTATCCTGGATGAGTCTGTCCTCAGCTTTTTAGGCCTGGGCGTGCAGCCACCTACACCCGAATGGGGCGAGATGATTAACGCCGCACAGGTCTATTTAAACAGTGATCCCTGGATGATGGTCGGCCCGGCCCTGGCTATTGTTCTGATCGTCTTGAGCCTCAATCTGCTGGGCGATGCCGTCCGCGACATACTTGACCCGAGAGATCAGGCGCGAGTTATCGCACCGATGATTGACCCGCAGCCAGTTGGTGACAAGTAATCAGTTGCAGATGTAGCCTGCATGGAGACCGGAAGGCAGCCAGTGACAACTGACCCGAAGCCACCCGCCTTTTTGTTTGAGACCGGAAGCCACCCGCAAGGGGATGGCTCTACAAGCGCGATGATATTGTAGAGCCATTTCCTTGCGGGTGGCTTCCGGTCAGGTTTTTTACAACACACGCCGTTCGAGAGCCTGTCATGCTGAGCGCAGCGAAGCATGACAGGCGCACCCACACTACCAATGCTCTTGTTCTGCAATTATTGAGCGTGTATACTTAGTTTGAAATTTGTGCATAGTTACAATCAAATATCCATCACACCGGAAGTGTAAATCGTTGGCTTCTTGTTCAAATCCCGGGATGCGCGAGTAAGTTCTATACACCGAAGGGAAGCTAGAGATGGTGAGCAATGCAAGAAAGCGGGTTGGCCAGCAACTGGGCAACTACCGGCTCCTGCGCCTGTTAGGACGGGGCGGATTTGCTGATGTCTATCTCGGCGAGCATGTCTACCTCAAAAACTACGCCGCGTTAAAGATTCTCCATACTGTTCTCAAAGGTGAGGAAAGCGCAGGATTCCTGAAGGAGGCGCAGACGCTGGCTCGCCTGCTCCATCCTCATATTGTGCGCGTGCTGGATTACGCGGTAGAGGATGGGCTTCCTTTTCTGGTGATGGAGTACGCGCCGTCTGGTACTCTGCGCTCCTGCCATCCCAAAGGCACACGCCTGGAGTATTCCACCATTGTGTCTTATGTCGAACAGGTTGCCTCCGCTTTGCAGTATGCTCATGACCGGGACATTGTTCACCGCGATGTGAAGCCTGAGAATATGCTGCTCAATGCTCAGAATGAGTTGCTGCTCAGTGACTTCGGCCTGGCCCAGTTTCTTCCTCGAGCTTTTTCAGAGAGTACGCAGCCAATGGAGCGTCCGCTGGCGGGAACCGCGTCCTACCTTGCTCCTGAGCAACTACATGGAAGGGCCAGCCCATCGAGTGATCAGTATGCTCTGGGTGTGGTTGTCTACGAGTGGTTCTGTGGCGAACCTCCATTTCATGGCTCTTTCCTGGAACTGGCTGCGCAGCATATCTCGGCCTCTCCCGTTCCTCTACGTACCCGGATTCCCAACTTTTCTCCGGCGGTTGAGGAAGTAGTATTCAAGGCGCTTGCGAAGGAACCGGAGCAGCGCTTTGCGCGGATACAGGATTTTGCCACTGCTCTGACAGAGGCGGTGAGAATAATTTCACCGGCTCTTTTTGTTTCGCCCGCCGTTGCTGGAAGCATGAATCCGCCAGATCCATATGACACGGCCATTGAGGCTATACATGAAAATATGCTTTCTTCACCGCCGGACGCTGGCACGCGCACCTCCGATCCGCTTGTAGAAAGCGAGGATCACAGGGAGGCTCATGCTGCCCTGCTGCAAGCGGAACCCATGTGGAAAATGCCGGTTATTTTCACTCCCCTGGTTGGACGGGAACAGGACGTGGAAGCGATCTGCACGCTGCTTAAACGCCCCGAAGTACGCCTGCTTACCCTCCTGGGAACGGGAGGCATCGGTAAAACTCGTCTAAGCATTCAGGTGGCGACTGCGATGCGGAAATATTTCACCGATGGAGCTTGCTTTGTCCACCTGGGCAGAATCATTGATGCTGAGATGATGATACCGACGCTTGCGCGCGAACTTGGTCTACAGGAAAGCGGTATCCAGCCATTGTTTGAACAGTTGAAGAACTTTCTCGGTGACAGGCGGTTATTGTTAGTGCTGGATAACTTTGAGCAGGTGGTTAAGGCTGGTCCGCAGGTAGAGGAGTTACTGGCTGCCTGTCCCTCTCTTAAGGCGATTGTCACCAGCCGGGCGGCTCTGCGACTGAGCGCGGAATACCTTTTTCCGGTACCCCCGCTCTCCCTGCCTGATATTGCTCATGCACCGGAGCATACTGTGTTCTCGCAGTCGGCGGCGGTGGCGCTCTTTGTCCAGCGAGCGCAGGCGATACAGCCTTCTTTTCAGATCACTCCTGCTAATGCGCGTGCCATTGCTGAGATTTGCTTGCGTCTGGATGGATTGCCGCTTGCGATTGAACTTGCGGCGGCGCGGGTCAACCTGTTTTCCCCCCAGGCGCTGTTGAAACGTCTTTCGCAGCGCCTGCTGGTGCTTACCGGTGGCAGGCGAGATATGCCCGAGCGACAACAAACCCTGCGTAACGCCCTCAAGTGGAGTTACGATCTCCTGGATGCTTTTGAGCAGCGTCTTTTCCGCAGGCTCTCGGTCTTTATAGGAGGCTGGACATTGGACGCGGTCGAGGTGGTATGGGAGGCGGGTGATGAAAAGGAAACAGGTAGCGGCCTATCGGTCCTGGACGGAGTTGCATCTCTGCTGGATAAAAGCCTGCTGCTGCGGGCCGAGCAGGTGGGCGAGGAACCGCGCCTGATTATGCTGGAAACGATACGGGAGTACGGATTGGAATGCCTGCAAGAAAGTGGGGAAGCCGGAGTTTGCGAACAGGCCCACGCCGTGTACTATCTGGCGCTGCTAGAGGAGGCAGAGCCACACCTTCAAGGCCCAGAGCAACTTGATTGGTTTGCGCGGCTGGAGCAGGAGTCGGCGAACATTTTTGCCGCGCTTGAGGAAGCCTACAAACACGGTTTGCATAGAGAACTGGCGCGGGGAGCGAATGCTTTTGCCCGTTTCCTGATAGCACGCGGACTGTATGCCGAAGCGGAGATTCATCTCACGCGAGCGCGGCAGGTGGCGGAACCCCTGCTTATTCCTGCTGAGCTGGCTACCATCCTGTTCCACCTGGGAGAGGTCGCTGAAAAGCATGGAGATTATACGCAGGCTGAAACGTACCTTCAGGAGGCTTTATCTCTGGCTCGTCAGGTTGGAGACCGTACCCGTACAAGTGATGTTTTGCGGCTACTTGGTATCGTTTCGCGGCGGCATGGAGACTATCGCAAGGGAGAGCGTTATTTACAAGAGGCCTTTGCTCTGGCGCAGCAAAGTGGGGATCAAGAGCGAATATGCGCAGCCTTAAGAAGTCTTGGCGCGGTAGCGAGTGAGTTGGGTGATTACGACCGGTCAGTAAGCTATTTGCAGAAGGGTCTGGCGCTTGCGCGCAAATGGGGAAGTCGCGAGCATATCTGCGCCCTGCTCACCAATCTGGGACAGATTGCGCTGCTACGCGGGCAGTTCACACAGGCCGAAACCTACATGCGGGAGGCCCTGGAACTGGCGAATCAGATTGACTATCGTGAAGGCCGGGTTGTGCTGTTGTCCAACCTGGGACACCTGGCAGGCGAGCGCAAAGATTATGTCGTATCAGAACGCTATTCGCAGGAAGCGCTGGTTCTGGCACGTCAAAGTGGAGACCGCGAGTGGATTGCCACATTGCTGGCAAACATTGGTTGGGCCGCGAGCGGGCAGGAGGATTATACGCGGGCAACAACTTTCTTGCAGGAAGCGCTGGCGCTTGGCCGTCAGATCAACCATCACTGGCTGCTCACGGCTATCCTATGCGAGTGGGGCGAACTTCAATTGAAGCAGAAGCAGTTTGACGCGGCTATTGTGGCATTTAAAGAGGCGCGAGATTTTGCCACAGAGGGAAATCCAGAGTATGTTGCGCTCGCCTGCTATGGTCTGGCTCGCGCCTTTGCCGGTGAGGGGAATATTGCCGAGGCCCGGCGGCTGGGACTTGACAGCCTCGCCAGCCTCGGAGAAATGGGGCACGCCCGAGTTGCGGAGATTCAACAATGGCTGGATACACTACCTGACAGAGCGCCCGAGCCAGTCTCCGCTGCGCGTGCTTCCAATTCAGTTGGGCTGACGGAACGTGAGATAGAGGTGCTGCGCCTGCTTGCAAAAGGCATGACCAATTCGCAGATCGCGGCGCAACTTATCATCAGTTCGCATACCGTCAATGCTCATGTGCGTTCCATTTTCAATAAGCTCGAGGTGAACTCGCGCAGCGCAGCTACGCGCTACGCTGCTGAGCATCACCTGCTGTAATGGTTCTAGGGACGCGATTCATCGCGTCCCTACAGTATATGAAGATCCAGGATAAGGCGCAGGCGCTCCCGGTTGCGTCGCAGCCGGTCGAGGATGTTCTGGCTCAGCCGGTAGACTTCTTTCACATCGTCAAATTCCTGTGGGCAATGCCGGACAATATCGCGTGGTTTGAGCCCACAGTAATAGAGCAGGTAGGCAAGCCGCCGTTCGCGTTCATCTGGCAGAAAGCGCTGGATGGCTTCCCATACTGCCTGGCTATCAACGGGGTCTTCTATGGCCAGTTCTTCTGTATCGTTCAATTCTAGCCAGGGCATCTCTCTTGCTTGCCTGCGCAGGCAAACACGCATGGTGTCAGCCAGCACACCATTGAGTGTCGCGTGCAGGTAGGCCAGAATAGCGGCCAGGGAGGTGAACTCGATCTGCTGCTCGCGCACCGCATACCAGAAGCGAGAAAATGTCTGCGCGAGGTAGTTCTCTTCGCTGTCACGCTGTAGAGCCACATCCCGGTATCGATGATTCCAGAACCAGCTTCGGACGAACCTGCCGAAACACTGTTCTATCGCTAACCATGCATCGTCCTTTTGTTCGTAGAGCGCTCTGCGCAACAGTTCGATGCAGTACTGTTCATTGGATAACGTTCTATTGTGATACTGCTTTAATTCCTCGCTACTCAAAACCGCCAGAGTCGTCAATGTTATTTCACAGCTTTTTTCAGATGAGTATTGGTTCATATCTCATACTCCTGATTTTTCGCATACATACATGAGAATTTGCTTAGAGTTTTTCAATAGATGGTTAAGGTACAGGTTCTCTTCCAGTGTATGTGATAAAGAAGTGTTTGTGCATCGCATAAATATGCTATTTGTTCTGCCTTTTAGATCCCCCATTTATGGCCTTTTCAGATAGAACTGGGGCGAGGCGGATACAAAAAATAGCTATCTTCATGCACCTCCTTTTTCAGGAAAATTACTGGCCTATCCCCTGAAACCAGGAGGTATAGAGCAACGTGTTTCAAACATAGAATCGGGTTGTGTAACCACTACATCGTGGAAGTGTATTGCTGATCGGCTTTTCCACTGCTGAGCGAACACGAACGGGCTTACTTGCGCTCAGTGCAGGATGAAGGTTGAAAAAGCTGAGGGAGTTTAGCGCTTAGATCGATGGCAGGCAGGCGGAGATAGCCAGCATCAGCAAGGGACATGGCAAAGGAGACATGAAATGTTGAAGGCTGCGAGTAATGACGCAGGCGTGAGTTCCAAAGCTGTGCGGACCGATATTCCTGCGAGAATGGACCGCCTTCCCTGGAGTCGCTGGCACTGGCTGGTGATCATTTCACTCGGCATCACCTGGATTCTTGATGGGCTTGAAGTGACCATTGTTGGTTCAATCGGCGCTGTCCTTCAAGACAAACAAACCCTTTCGCTCTCTGCTGTAGAGGTTGCGAGCGCTGGTACAGCCTATTTGATTGGTGCTGTGCTGGGCGCGCTCTTCTTTGGCCGCATGACAGATAAATACGGGCGCAAGCTGCTTTTCATGGTGACGCTGGGAGTCTATCTGATCGCCACCGTAGCGACCGCCTTTTCGTTCAACTTTATCTGGTTTGCTGCCTGCCGCTTCCTGACAGGCACCGGCATTGGCGGTGAGTATTCAGCGATTAACTCGGCTATTGACGAACTCATTCCGGCGCGAGTTCGCGGTCATACCGATCTGGCAATCAATGGCACGTGGTGGGTTGGCACTGCTTTCGGCGCTGGTTTAACGGCTTTCTTGCTTAACCCGCATCTCTTGCCTGTGGACCTCGGCTGGCGGCTGTGCTTTGGATTGGGCGCGGTGCTGGGTCTGGCAATTCTGATTGTGCGGCGGTTTGTGCCGGAAAGCCCACGCTGGCTGATGATGCATGGACGCTTCGAGGAGGCAGATAAGATCGTCAAAATGATCGAGGGCGAAGTGATGAAGGAAGACCACATCACGTCTCTGCCGGAGCCGCAGGGCACTCTTCTGATTCGCCCGGTCGGAACCGTGAGCTATCGCAAGATAGCTCAAACGATGTTGAAGGAGTACCCGACGCGCTCGCTGCTCGGCTTTGCGTTGATGGTAGGCCAGGCCTTCCTGTATAACGCGATCTTCTTCACCTACGGCCTGGTACTTACGACGTTCTACCATATTCCCGCCAGCACCGTAGGCTACTACCTGATACCGTTCGCCATCGGCAACATTATCGGGCCGCTCACCATCGGGCGCCTGTTCGATACCATCGGGCGGCGGCAGATGATTAGCTTCACCTATATCATTTCAGGCGTGCTGCTCACCATCACCGGCTGGCTATTCCTGCAGGGCATGCTCAACGCGGTGACGCAGACAATCTGCTGGTCGGTCATCTTCTTCTTTGCCTCGGCGGGTGCCAGTTCGGCTTACCTGACGGTGAGCGAAGTCTTCCCGTTGGAGGTGCGCGCTCTGGCGATAGCTCTGTTCTATGCCATTGGCACAGGCGCGGCGGCTGTAGCGCCGTTGCTGTTCGGCGTTCTCATCCAGTCTGGCAAGCCGATAGAAGTTTTCTATGGCGACCTGGTGGGCGCGGCGCTGATGGCGGGCGCTGGAGTTGTTGCCGTTTTCTTTGGCGTCAAGGCAGAGCGGCAGTCGCTGGAGAGTGTTGCCAGACCGCTTTCGCTTGTTGAAGAGATGGAAGCGGCGTAATCTAGTAAAAAAGACGATGACCGATAGTTCTCTGCCGGTCATCGTCTTTCTTTTTGATTTTGAACATAGGAGTTTTTACATGTTTAGACGGATTCTTGTTCCCTTAGATGGTTCGGCGCGGGCTGAGAGAGCGTTGCCGGTGGCGGCGCGGCTGGCTCGAGCCTGTGGCGGCTCGATTTTTCTTGTGCGCGTCGTTAGCACTGCGCCGGCGCAAATGCCTTCCGTTCCAGCAAAGCCCAACCCTGTCCAGATGGTGAGTGAGACAGATCGCCAGTTGGCCGAAAGCTACCTGGAGGGAGTAGCAAGGTCAGATGTGCTTTCGGGCCTTGCTGTTCATATACAGGTACCTGTCGGTCTTGTCGCGCCAGGCATTCTTTCCATAGCCGCTGAAAAATACGCGGATATTATTGTGATATGCAGTCATGGCTATACCGGCATTAAACGCTGGTGGCTGATGGGTTCGGTTGCCGAGAAAGTCTCGCGTTTTGCTACAATACCGGTGCTGGTGCTGCGCGAGGGCGGGCCGGTTCCAGAAGAACGGCAGCCAGGTGAGCATCCACTGCGTTTTCTGGTCGCCCTGGATGGCTCTGAGTATGCTCAGGCTGCGCTTGTACCTGCCGCGAATCTTACCGCATGCCTGGCTGCACCGGGGCAGGGGGCGCTCCACCTCGTCCATGTAGTCACACCTGATTATAGAGCGAAAACAGCAGCTCAGCGCTTTGAACGTTCGGCAGAACAGAATATGTCCAGAGAGTACCTGAAGTCCCTGGAAAATCGTCTTCGAGATGGCTCCCTTGATCCTGAGCTTGCGAAGCTTCATCTTGAATTCACTTCGTCGGTAGCTATCAACGACGATATTGCGCAGGGCATCGTTGATCTGGCGGAAAACGGAGTAAACACCGAAGGCGGAGTCGTGTTTGGCGGCTGTGACGCCATTGCTATGGCAACCTCGGGTTTTAGCGGGCCGCAGCGCTGGATAGGCAGTATCACCGAACGAGTTCTGCACACGACGCGCCTGCCATTGCTGTTAGTTCGACCTTGAACAAGCGCTTCTGAGTCAAAAAGTATCATATCAGTAACCGCGTTTCGTAATAACATAGAAACTCAATCGTGTTACTTGAAAAGACACCTTGTAAGAGGAGCGAAACGTGATGAAGGAACTGATGCGGCGATCAGGGCTGCTCTGCTTGAGCCTGCTCCTGATCGCGCTTGTGGGATGTAATGTATCGTCATCTTCAGGAGGAGGTAACAAACCTGCTCCAGTCACTCCTATAACAGCGCCCCCTACCACGCCGACAGCAACTTCAACGAAGACACTCGCGAACAGCACCGATTGGACGACCTATCACCGGGATAATTTTCGCGGGGGCTTTGTCGCAAACGCTCCCGACCCACAGCATTTAACACAGACCTGGAAAGTTCACCTGGATGGCGCGGTTTATGCCGAACCGCTAGTTGTTGGGGGGCGCGTGCTCGTGGCAACAGAAGGTGATTCGCTTTATGCGCTGGATATGAAGACCGGGCAGGTGCAGTGGCGCACCAATGTCGGTACGCCGGTTCCACAATCTACGCTCCCCTGTGGCGATATCGACCCATTGGGTATTACAGGCACGCCTGTCTATGATCCTGCAACCGGGCTGGTCTTTGCGGTCGCGGAGATTCAGGGACCCGCGCACATTCTGGTGGGCGTTGATGTCAATACAGGCAAAGTGCGTGTGCGGCGCTCAGCCGATATACCGGCGATGGAGCCGAGCGTACACCAGCAGCGAGCAGCGCTGGCTTTGTGGAAGAACATGGTCTACGTGGCCTACGGCGGACTGGACGGCGACTGCGGCAATTATCATGGCACAGTTATAGCTTCGCAAACCAACGGCAGCGGGCCGCTGCTCTCTTACCAGCTACCCACACCACGCGAGGGCGGCATCTGGGCAACCTCTGGCCCTGCTATCGACAGCAATGGCAATATTTATGTCGCGGTCGGCAACGGAGAAACGACCTCGGGCAATTGGGATTATACCGACTCGGTACTCAAGCTGTCGCCAACCTTGAAACTGGAAGATGCCTTTGCCCCTGACCAGTGGGCACAGGACAATGCGGGCGATCAAGACCTCGGCTCAATGGGGCCGTTGTTGTTGCCGGGCGGCCTGGTTTATGCCAACGGTAAAACGGGATTGGGCTACCTGCTTCATGCCGATAAACTGGGCGGCGTTGGCGGTCAGGCGCTGGTCAAACAGGTTTGTCGCGCCTTTGGCGGTGCTGCTCTGAGCGGTACGCAGATTTTTGTTCCCTGCACCGATGGCATTCGTCAATTGCTGTTGGGGTCAGGAGTCAATCTGGCGCTGGGCTGGCAGGCCCCCTCGAATGTCAGCAGTTCGCCCATTGTCGGCGGGCATACCGTTTACAGTCTCGACCCTAATGGGGGAACGCTTTACGCCTTGAATAGTGATACTGGAGCGGTACGCGCAACTATTCAGGTTGGCTCCGCCTCGCGCTTCGCCAGTCCCACGCTCTCCGGAAACGAGGTATTCGTGGGAACGTATAGCGGAGTTGTCGCTGTAAGCATTTCATGACGTATACTATATAGAGTGTATCGATAGCTGGAAAGGCCAAAGTCATGTCCAATATCTTCCAGTTGCTCGCCCATGAAGAACAACTGACAGATGAACTGTTTGCTTTTATCACCGACCCGGACGCGGATCATCGCAACGAGCGCGCTATTGTCAGCGTGTTACACGAGATGCTGCCTCAGATGGTCTCCGTCGCCGAATGCATGATTCTCGATGGCGTCGATCAACGCCACTATGTTGCGGATTATGTGCATGCAGTGGTGAATGGGGGGAGCTTGGAATAACTCGATAGGGCCTGATCTCCTCGAAGAATCCCCTGACACGTTTCTCATCAGGGAAACGTGTCTTATTTGTATCCCTTTTGCCTATTGAGGAGACCACTATGCAAAACATTCAAGATTTCAAAAAATGGTCGGCGCTGCGCGGTACGGCCGTTGTGACGCTGTCGGATGGAAAGAAAATTGGTTCCTGTGATGATTTCTATTTCGACCCGCAGACGCAAAACATATACGCGCTGCGTGTCAAAACAGGCCTGCTCAGTCATAAAATAGTGCCGATAGCCAGCATCAATGCCGTTGGACAGGATGCCATTACGATTCCGAACGAGGATGCGTTGCGCAGCGAGTCGGATGATCCTCGCGTTGGATCGCTGATTTCGGGGGAGGGTCTGAATAAATACCGTGTGATGAGCGCTGGTGGCACGCTGGTTGGTAGCATTGGTACGGCGCTCCTGGATATAAGTACGCCTACCGCATTGCGCGTGACTGCTTTCGAGCTATCAGGCGGCATTCGCGAGCAACTGAGCGGGAAATATCCCACTTTTGCGGCTTCGCAGGTGGTAAGTTATGGGCAGGATGTCATGGTTGTTCCTGACGAAGTGGCTCAATCCCTGCGCCAATGAAAAAGCAGGCCGTATTATACGGCCTGAGAAAACGCTTATTCCATGTTTAATACCACGACAACTAACCTGGTTCACCTGCTGACAACGTATGGCTACTGGGCCGTACTGTTTTTTGTGGCCATTGAGAGTACCGGCATCCCTTTCCCCGGCGAGACTATGCTACTGGTCGCCGCAATTACTGCCGGAACAACTCATAAGTTATCGATACCTATCGTTATTCTCGCTGCCGCCTGTGGTGCCATTCTGGGCGATAATGTCGGCTTCTGGGTAGGCCGCGAAGGCGGTTATCGTTTGCTTCGTCGCTATGGACGCTATATCCATCTTGAGGAACGCAGGCTAAAGCTCGGGCAGTATCTCTTTATGAAGCATGGGGGCAAGGTAGTATTCTTTGGCCGCTTTGTTGCTGTGCTGCGCGCCTGGGCTGCATTTCTCGCAGGCACGAATCGCATGCGCTGGCCGCGCTTTTTGCTGTTCAACGCGCTCGGCGGAATCGTCTGGGCAACTCTCTATGGCCTGGGGGGATACTTTTTGGGCGATAATGTTCATCGCTTGACGGGGCCAGTCGGTATTGTCTTTATCATCCTGGCGGTAATCATTATCGTCGCTTTCCTGATCTTTTTGCGGCGCAACGAAAAGCGCTTAGAGGACAAGGCCGAGCAGGAACTACCAGGACCACTTGCGAATTATGAACCGCAGCATATAAAGGACAAACAATCCGTCTAGTTGGCATTTTCCCTTACTTTTCAATTCCATCATTGTATACAAAATTAGGAAAATTGGTATAGACATCTTGACAAATATACGTCATATCATATAGTCTTTTAAGTGTAAGGAGTTGCATGTTTTTAGTGCTTCTCTCTGTTTTATCGCATTAGCTCTTCTTTTACATTTTGACGTGTAGGGATACAATTCATCGCATCCACTGGGTGCATCAGCACGCACCAGAGGCGGGGTGGTCGCGATGAATCGCGTCCCTACAGAATCAAGATGCATAGGGAAAGGAAGTGCTAACAAGAAAGGAGGTTTACTAGTACAACGAACAACTGAACGGTTGCACTATCCCTGTAGCCCGGTTTATTCTTTCTTCCCCTGAGCGGTTGTGTTGTCGAATCTCATCGCGTCCTGGCCCTCATAGGGAGGGGTGCCACCAGGAAACTTGTTTGAAAGAAGGAACTACTATGGGAAAGCGAATTTACAGCATGGACCTCATCGCCCTGGCTATCCTCGGATTGCTCTCGCTCGTCGTCTTCAATAAGGTCAGCCCGACCCACGCACAAGGTTTACCGAACGGCTATGTTGCTCCATATGTCGATGTCACCATGAATTCCACTGTCGGACAGGATATTCAGACCAGTGGCGTAAAGGATTACACGCTGGCTTTTGTGGTTGATGGCGGTAGCTGTCAGGCCACCTGGGCAGGACTCTCTCTCAACGATTCCTCGGTTCAATCCATCATTTCAACCATTCGCAACGCTGGCGGGGACGTCATTGCCTCTTTCGGTGGCGAAGCGGGCATCGAGCTTGCCTTGAATTGTCCAGACCCCGGCACGTTGCAGGCCCAGTATCAGAGGGTGGTGAATCTTGGTATTACGCACCTCGACTTTGATATTGAAGGCGGTCCGCTTGGCTACACCAGCGATAATGACAAGCGCAACAAAGCCATCGCCGCCCTCGAAGCCGCCAATCCTGGTTTGACTGTTTCTTTCACCCTGCCTGTGCTGCCCTCTGGCCTCACGCAGGATGGCCTGAACCTGGTGCAGAATGCTGTCCAGAATGGCGTCAGCATCAGTGTTGTCAATATCATGGCGATGGACTATTACTGCTGCTCTAGCGACATGGGGCAGAACGCGATAGATGCCGCCAACAGCACCTACAACCAGTTACAGGGCATTATTCCCAACATGTCCTGGTCAATGATCGGCGTCACGCCTATGATCGGAGTGAATGACGATACCGCCGAGGTCTTCACCGAGCAGGACGCGCAGCGGCTCGTCACCTTCGCCGAGCAAAATCACCTGGGTGAACTCTCCTTCTGGTCCGAGGGGCGCGATAACGGCGGATGTCCCAACGGAAGCGTCTCGCCGACGTGCAGCGGTATTCAGCAAAACGCCTTCGATTTTTCCTCGATCTTTGGTCAGTTTGCCGGTAACGGTGGTGGAGGCGGCGGCGGTGGAGGTTCGACACCTACTCCTACGCCGACGAGTCCTGCGAGTCCAACCCCGACCACAACCGGCACTCCCGTCAATATTCCAGCCTGGCAGCCCTGGACGCATTACAACGTCGGCGACGAGGTGACATACAACGGCGTCGTCTACACCTGCATTCAGGCACATACATCCGAACCCGGCTGGGAGCCGCCAAATGTTCCGGCACTCTGGAAACCGGCGTCGTAACTTCTTTTCTTGTGCCTGTCCATGTGGGACTGGGAAAACTTATTCCAGATGACTCTACTGGACAGGCACAAGATCCCTCCACAGTCTGACTCATCACAATTTACCTATGTAAATCTGTGACCTGGCCTGTCCAGGGGGACTGACTGTATGTGAACCACGCGGTAAAACCACTGGGAACACACGAGAAGTCACTTGCTGGAATAGCAGGGTAAGTAACGGTACCACTGAACGTATTGTTTCCGGTATAGCTGCCGGACAGCTCTTCATCAACTTGAGGCGAGTTCAGAGTACAGGTTGACGTTGTGCCGTCTGGTTCGGAATAAACGGTGACAGAACTCGTCAGTGTCTCAGTAAACGTGATTTTTCCTGCTTTATAGTTCCCGGTACATGAGAACGTAGCTGTTTGCCGGTAAGGGACATTATGGTTATAGGTAGAACCTGTAATAACAATGGGCTTACCAGTATCTTCAGAATTGCAAGCGGTACCACCCATCGGATCAGGATGTCCGGTGACAATCTCGGTTTCTGGCGATTGATTCCCCTGTATCTGGGCAATGACCTTGAAACTGGCATCGTCAGGTGGCGCGCCGTCCGGTCCGGGAGTATTGGCCTGACCTTGCTGCACTACCACCACACTCACGCTGTTTTGAGTGCTGTTGTTACTGGCGTCCCTGGCTGTTAGCGTGTGGGTTCCGATGCTCCAGGCATCGGTGATGGGTACATTGGCGTGGAAGGAGCCGTTGGCGTCACTATGCGTACCTGGATTGCCCGGCGCGGCATGACCATCGAGCAGGAAGGTAATCGGCGAATTGCTGGCAAACTGTTGCCCACTGATCTGTAGTGTCGTTCCACTTGCTCCCGCCGGAGCATCGCCGACCTTATACGGGCTGGTGATACTGATGAGCGGCGAATGGGCCAGGAAATGCATGGCGGCTGCGACTCCGCCTGCCGCAACCACTGCTGCGGCTACTACCACGATCAGAATGGTCTTGGCGGATGAGACGCCTGCCACTTTGCTCGCATGCGCTATGTGATGAGTGTGATGTGCGTGTTGGTCATGGTGATGATGATGCTCGTCTTCGTCATGGTCATGGTCCCGGTGATGCTTATGAATGGGGTGATGGTGGTGCGTTCCCGGCGGTTCTGGCGGATGGTGAATAGGATGCGGCCCCGGGTGAGGATAGGGAGTCGTCGGCCCATGTGTGGGATAGTTGACCGGTGTATGGACTGGCCCTTGAGCGGGATGACTAATCGGTACATTTCCTGGTCCCTGGGCGGGATGACCGATAGACGCATTGCCTGGCCCCTGCACAGGATGAGTGGGAGATGCATTGCCTGCCCCCAGCGTAGGATGGCTAAAGGGCGTATTTGGAGGGGCGCTGGGAGACCCTGGCACACTGGGAACATTGCCGATCTGTGGCGTTCCCTGCACCACCGGCGCGCCAGGAGGCGCTATCTGCCCACTGCCCCACATCGCCTCTCCTCCCAGGGCCGCCCCAGCGAAAGGAGACCAGGGTGGTATTCCGCTTCTGCGCTCATCTTCATTCTGGTTTGGATGTGGTGTGGTTGGCGCTTGTGGGTATAGAGACCGGATAGGTGTATTGCCCTGCGCGGGAGCATTGCCGTAAGGTGGTTGGGTTGCCAGTAGTGTGCCGCCATCAGACACCCCTGATGGCGGTGGTGGAGTGATTCTGGTAGCTGACGCATCGGTTGCGAAAGCATCCTGCACGTGTCCACACTTGCCACAGAAGCGGGAGTTTTCTGGAAGTTCGGCCCCACAGTAGGTACAAGTCTGCATCAGTCTTCATCCTTAATTAACCAGAGGCTTTCTCAAGGTCAGATGTTTCAAAGCATACAACGATATACAAGATTGTACGAATAATTGTGTAACCAGCCGATATGCTGAGTATATCGTATCATAGTTGTACAGTTTATACAAACATTTTTAGGTATACGTACTTAACTTTGAGAAATTTCGTTGCGCAACCTATGAGCAAATTGACACTTTCGCATAATTGCGTATAATGCGCGTGGAGAATGTATGCTCACCTATGCTTATTTTTAACGGTGAGGTTATTGCTATGAGTATTGAAGACAGGTCATTATTCGCTTCTGATATTCCTATAGACATAGGAATCGGTTTCCATAATGTAGGAAGTGGGGTGTTGCGCGCTTCGCATGAATCGATGGTCAGCTATGTAGAGCGGCATTATGGAGAAAGATGTGGTCATTTTCCTTTCAATGCAGCGCGCCTCTATGCGCTGGTTGAGCAGGATACGCCCGATATTCGCTCCCAGATGGCATATCTTAGCGAACTATTCGGCAAAACCATCACGTCTGTAACATTGAACGAATTACGTGTGGAACGGGAAAGAATAGGGGGATCAATACTGGTTGTGCCCTACATCAATGTGCCGGAGACCGAGACGAGCATGCAAGAAGCTTTGGGGACACAGCCCTGGGGCCTTCCGGGAAAACTGACCGATGCTTTGAAAAATAAGGTCAATTTTTACCGGCTGGCTGACGAGTTTCAACTCGTGGGATTTTATCCGCCCGATTATACCGTTGTGACGCTTGAAAATCTCGTTCCGTCGGCGGCGAAATTTCTTTCATGTGTGGAAGATATCTACCAGCAGGCAGGCATGGTGCAGAATTATCCCCTCGGCTTGATGATGCGCGCGGCAGAGTCGGATGGCAATTATGGCTGTTGTCTCCTATATGAAAGCGCTGCTGGTATATCACTTGTGCCGAACGGAGACCCCGAACATGGGGCTTTCTATAGAGATTGGCAAGCGGCCTTACTTAGCGCGCAGGAACACTTAGCCGGAACCATGAATACCGAAAAAGAGAACCGGGTGGTCATCAGCCGCTACATTGATTTTGTGGATTCGCCTGGCATGTCGGTCGTCATCATGGATGGTCAGGTAGTTTCGCTGGGCTGGAATAGCCAGTTGCAGAAAGAAGGTAGCAAGGCCTGTATCGGCACCAGCACCTATATTCCTAAGAGCTTGCAGTTGGAGCGCAAGCGGCCATTATATGAAGCGCAAACAATGGCTTACTTTGAAACGTTTCTGAGAGAAACTGCCCGCCTGTGCGGCATAGACTTTGCCTCGCTTCGGGGGGTAGCGAATATAGATGTGATGATTCCGGCAGAGCCGGAGCAGGAGCTCCAGAAGCGCAGAAAGCAACCTGCTGGAAATTACCTTGCCGAATGTAATCCTCGCTGGACAAACTATACTGATGCCATCATGGCGGTGCTTGGCGCAAATAGAAAAGTTCAGAGCATTGCCAATATGAAAACGGTGATCCGCGAGGGTATCTGCACCTTCGATAAATATCCCCTACCCGAAGGCGTCAGCCTGCAAGTCGTTCGGAAGTACCTGGCCGAGAAAGACGCCATCTTAAAGCAGGATGGTACGCGCATCATTTGCCGCATGGCGAAAAATCCTATGGGCCTGATCCTGGCAGGAGACCTCAAGCGGGCGCAACAAGAGGTCGATGCTGTACTGACTTCCCTGGCCATATCAATGTAGAGGCATCCCTTGCGGATGCTTTCGCTTTACAAACGATGGCTGTCTTTCTTTTGCGCATGTACGGATGTTTTTCGTTGGTAAATGGTGTAAGACTTCGCTTTTCCTTTCCCAAAATTAATCGAAGGCACCCGTATTGGATGCCTTCGTATTCCATCCCCTCTGCAGGGTTCTTTTCTTGTCCTAAAATCTCTCTAGCATTATTATGAAGCTTGCAATACCTGCTGTTCCGCCGTCACAGGTTGCCAGACAGGAACGTCCTGCGCCAGATGCTCGCGGAGGTGCTGGCCTACCTCGCGCAGGCTTCCCGCCAGCTTCTCGAGCAGCGAGGGTTCGAGGGCCTTCTGGAATGCCGCAAACAACTCTTTCATAGATTGATAGCGAGCATTCGGGTCTTTCTCCAGGGCACGCAGAATCACCTGCTCAACGGCGTGTGGAATGGCCGGGTTGTAAATGGAAAGGGCAAGCGGCTTCTGCTCTTTATGTTGCAGGCAAATTTTCCAGCGATTCTCGCCATCGAATGGCAGATGACCGGTGAGGGCCTGGTACAGCAGGATGCCGACCGAGTAGATATCGCTGCGCTCGTCCAGGTAGCCATCAAGCACCTCGGGCGCGATATATTGCGCTGTCCCCATCACCTGTCCATTGTGGATAGGTTTTTCGCCCAGAGTAGAGGAGATGCCGAAATCCGCGAGATAGAGCAGATAATTTTCATCGAATAAAATATTGGTTGGTTTGATATCTCGATGCACAATACCATGTGCATGCATATAGGACAATGCGCTGCTCAGTTGTTCCAGCAGTATCTGCGTCTCTTCAAGCGTGAGCGGTCTTTCCTCAATCAAATCTTCAAGTGTGCCGCCGCCGAGGTAGGGCATAACCATGTAGTGATACGGGCCATACTGTCCAGCGTCGAGACAGGGAAGAATGCAATCGTGGTTCATGGCCTGCATGAAATAAACTTCGCGTGTAAAGAACTCCAGATGCGGGGAGTCGCTGGCGACCATTTTTATCGCGACCCGCTCTTGCGTATAAACGTTATATCCCAGGTAAACAGTGGACATGCCACCCTTTTTCAAAACGGAGTGCAGGCGGTAATCACTGATACGAGTGCCTTTATACAGTTGTGTCTCTTTTGCTTCAAGAACGCTATACATTGTGGTCTGTTCCATTTCTCTTTTTGGATTCTCTGGCTATACTTAGCCAGAACCTGTTAGTATGTCACAGGTCACACTGTATACACGTATCTCCTTGCTCGAAAACGCTTAAAGGTAGATTAGATGTGGTGGGAAGAAGATTAAAATTTTATTTGATAGGCTAGAGTTTAATGCTCTTCACCAGGAAGTTCAAATTCCACGTCCAGGTACGCTTCCTCAAGAGGAAAATATACTCCCAGGCTGTGAAGTGGAATTTCCTCGTGATCTTCGTATGCTTCGTAGATCCACTTGTTATCTTCTTTATGGTAGATTTCTATTTTGCGGGATTGGGAGTCTACGAGCATGTATTCTTCAATGGTGGGGTGCGCGCGATAATTTTTTAGTTTCCAGGTTCGATCTGTCAATTCGGTGCTTGGAGAAAGCACTTCAACCACGAGGCGGGGAGATTTGATGACTTGCGTTTTTCCTCGATCCAGGGAATTACAAGTAACGGTAACATCAGGATGAAAGTAGCGTGTCTCAGAGATGAACACTTTCATGTCAGAACTGTAGACGCGGCAATTGGTGCCACGCAGGAGGTTCCACAGGATACGTTGTAAATTAGATTTGATTGTGTCGTGATCTGCAGTACCACCTGCCATTGCATAAACATGACCATCAATATATTCGTAGAGGGTGTCAGGATCACGCTCTTCAAGCTGGAAGTATTCTTCAACCGAGATGGTTTGATGGTGTTCTATAGCCATAGCCCTGCGTACCTCGTCTTCCTGCCTGGAGCAGGCTTTTCATCCATTTGATAGATCAAGCGTATTATAGCATAAGGTGTAGGGGAGGTTAATGGAGAGCAGATAACTTCGCTTGATTACCCCCGTGTTGCCTCACGTAAAAATCTTACTCTCGCGCATTCGTTGCCTCATCTAATCATCCAACTGTGGGGAGCGAGCCGCCGCGCGGCGGCTCGCTCCCCACAGTTGCCGCCCGCCAGAGCGGGCGGCA